>ERZ838118.48-NODE-48-length-135419-cov-33.657331_pt1 | contig 135419 bp, 117 predicted proteins | sample MGYA00519863_ERZ838118 | MGnify/ENA primary metagenome ERZ838118 (study PRJEB31850, sample SAMEA3708827) | human gut metagenome | biome: human gut; feature: human-associated habitat; material: faeces | place: China | collected 2014 ...
TGCAAATATCGAGCCTTTTTTTAAACCAGCCAAATAAAAAACTATGCCATACAACATGTTTTTAGACTTTTCTGTCTTTTTTGGCTATTTACGAACTGAAAGCCCTTTATCTGCCCTGTTATGTTGACAAAGATAACAAAAATTTGGCGAATGAACACATTTTATTGTTTTTTTTCTTTCCCCATGAAATGTTCATCCACTTTTCCGCTATGCTTTAAGACTTTTGCGTCTATAAAAAAAACAATCTCTTCAGCAATATTCGTTATATGGTCTCCTGCCCTTTCGAGTTTGCGAATCACAGTTCCCAGTTCCAGACAAGTTAAAAAACAATCGGGGTGCTTTTCAAGATATGCAGTCAGCACACCCGGAGCATCCGCATTAATCTGATCCAGCAAATTGTCTTTGCTGAAGACGGTCAACGCCAAATCCAAATTTTCTTCATTCAGTGCTGTCTTGGTCATTTCGAGCATACCGAGCACTTGCCTTTGCATCTCCTCTATCCGCAGTTCGCGGAGTAATTCTCCGTCGAGGGCCGTTTCATCGCTTCTCACCACAAAGCGGGCAATGCCCTCGGCAAAGTCTCCCAATCGTTCCAGGTCGTTGTTTATCTTGAACATGGCTAATACAAAGCGCAAATCTATCGCCACCGGATTATAAAGGGCAATGGTATCTTCCACATCACTGTCTATCTTCAGTTCGAAAGCATTGACCCGCTTTTCGCGGACAATCACTTGTTGCGCCAAATCACGGTTGAATGTCAGTACCGATTCTCCGGCCCTGTCCAATTGGTTATACACCAGTGTCCACATCTCGTTCACCTCTTTTTTCAGTGAGGTTAGTTCTGATTCTATAAATTTCACCATAATATCATCTTTCTTTTATATTCTGTTCCTGATGGTACCCCCATCATCCGAAGCGCCCCGTAATGTAGTTCTGGGTAGCCTCTTTGCTTGGGTTTGTAAAAATCTTCTTCGTATCGTCATATTCCACCATCGAGCCCATGTAGAAGAAAGCGGTCTTATCACTGACACGCGCCGCCTGCTGCATATTATGGGTGACAATAACGATGGTATATTCCTTCTTCAGTTCATGAATCAGTTCTTCCACCTTGGCAGTGGAAATGGGGTCGAGTGCCGACGCAGGTTCGTCCATGAGCAGGACAGAAGGCGATACAGCCATGGCACGCGCTATGCACAAACGCTGCTGCTGCCCGCCCGAAAGGGCAAAGGCCGACTCTTTCAACTTATTCTTCACCTCATCCCACAGGGCAGCCCCCTTTAATGTTTCCTCCACCCGGTGACGGATAAACTCATTGTCCTTCACCCCATTCACCCGCAGCCCATAGGCCACGTTTTCGAAAATACTTTTCGGAAAAGGATTGGGACGCTGAAACACCATCCCCACATTCTTTCGGAGTTCGTCCACTTGCACGGATTTATCATAGATGTCCATGCCGTCTATCCGTATCTCCCCTTCCAGGCGTGCACCGGGAATCAAATCGTTCATACGGTTGAAGAGGCGGAGAAAGGTAGATTTTCCACATCCCGACGGACCGATAAAAGCCACTACCGCTTTCTCTTCAATCGTCATACTGATATCTTTCAATGCCTGAAAATCTCCATAGAAGAAATTCACATGTCGCGCATCTATCTTATTCATATATTATAGATTAATTCGTTTTTAGTTTATTTGAGAAATACCTGCGAAGTCCGTTTGCCAGTAAATTGATGACCAGAATAATGAAAATAAGCACCAAAGCAGTTCCGTAAGCAATGGGCAATTGCGACTCCATGTCGGTTCCACTGGTCGATATGACATAAAGGTGATAAGGAAGGGCCATACACTGGTCTAATATGCTATGCGGCAACTGCGGCAGGAAGTAAGCGGCACAAGTGAACAGGATGGGTGCGGTTTCACCCGATACCCTTCCCATTGCAAGGATAAGTCCCGTGATGATATTGGGCATTCCCATCGGAAGAATCACATGCCAGATGGTTTGCAGTTTGGTAGCCCCCAACGCCAGACTGCCTTCGCGGTAACTGTCCGGAATGGCTTTCAGAGCCTCCTCGGTGGTGCGAATGACCAACGGCACACAAAGCAAGCCCAAAGTGAGTGAACCCGCCAGAATACTGTCGCCGAAGCCCAAATATTTCACAAACAGTGCCATACCGAACAAGCCGAAGACAATGGACGGAATGCCGCTCAGGTTGTTTGTCATCACCCGTATGAAACGGACTAACTTGCCTTTCGGAGCATATTCGTTCATATAAATACCGCTCATCACGCCCACAGGAAAAGCAAACAAAGCACTGCCTGCCATCAGATAAAAAGTACCCACAATAGCCGGCCAGATACCTCCTCCCGTCATTCCGTCGCTGGGAGGCGAAGTGAGGAATTTCCAGTTGATGACTCCTATACCTTTATATATGATAAAGCCCAAGATACTGAACAGAATCAGCACAATGCTGTAACTCAGCAGTTTGAACACTCCGAACGCCATCCACTGCAAACGTCTCTTGCGCACCCCTTGGCGGGCATTAAATATACTTTCTTTCATATTCCTATCGTATTATGACTTCCTTCCGGAACTTGCTCCGGTTTTGGATGATATATATTCTACACTGAAATTGATAATCATGGTAATCAGGAACAGCACCACCCCCAACAGGAACAGGGCCTCATAATGCGCACCGCCGGCAGGGGCTTCTCCCAGTTCGGCGGCAATCGTTGCCGGAATCGTGCGTAGCGGTTCCAGAATCGTAGTCGGTATCACAGCCGCATTGCCGGTCACCATCAGCACAGCCATCGTCTCGCCAATGGCACGTCCGATGCCCAGTACCACTCCCGATGTGATGCCGGAAATGGAAAACGGAATCACCACTTTACAGATGGTCTGCCAGTGTGTGGCTCCCAAGGCCAGACTCGCTTCGCGCATGGCACGCGGACAATTGCGCATGGCATCCTCGCTCACCGTGATAATAGTGGGCAAAGCCATGATAGCCAGCACGACGCTTCCCGCCAGGCCGGTTTCTCCCACCGGCAGGTCAAACACCTTCTGGATGAGGGGCACAATGACTATCAGTCCAAAAAAACCGTATACCACCGACGGTATGCCACTCAGCAATTCGATAACCGGCTTCAGAAATCCGCGTGTACGGCTGCTTGCCACTTCCGACATATATACAGCTACAGACAGGCCGAACGGCAGGGCAAGGAGAATAGCGAAGAAACTCACCCAAAGCGTTCCCATAACCAAAGGGACAAAGCCGAACTGCGGAGCCGGAGTTGCCGTCGGAAACCATTCTTTTCCGGCAAACACTTCCGAAAATGAAATATGTCCGTCTTCCAGCAAATGTCCCGGGAAGTCCTTTTCTATAAATTTAGCCGGAACAAAAGCAATGATGCCCGGATTGTCTGTCACTATCTTACTGATACATGCTTCCGCCTTGTCGTATTCCGCGCCCAACTCTTCTTCCGAAAAGTAGGAAGTGATATCTTCCAGTCGGAACACCTTGATACCGGTATCGAAACCGCCGACTTCGCTCCAATTGGTTATCTCTTCGTCAAACACATCTTTAATTTGCACCGCACTCAGTTTCCTGACCGGATTTTCCTTGTTGACAGCCAGCACATACCCTTCTTCTATCACCTTGTTTCCAAAGAGTCCGAATGCCTCTGTAAACAGAAAAACGACAATCAGCACTATAGCGATGCTTGTGATAAAGCCGCTGCAAGTCAATATTCCTTCGATAATCTTTTCCCAAACTCGTTTCATACAGTTTTAGTCTTCTATTAATAACCGAATGCAAAAAAAGCTCCTTTATATTAAGACGGTATGAAAGAAGCTTGAAGCATTTGCTACAATTGTGTTACAAAGATGTTACAAACAAAAAAAAGGCGGACACTGTACCGTCACTTTTCACTCGTAACAGAATCGTAACACACAAGTAAAACAAATGACATCTCAAAACGTTTTCTTTGCAAATAAATTAATATAAGAGCTTATGAGCCCATTCAAGACATTGTTTTTCTTACTATCGTTACTGACCTGTTTCCATGTTTCCGCACAGCGTATCAAAGGCAGCGACACCGTACTACCCGTCTCACAAGAGACTGCAGAAATATTTATGAATGCCTATCCCGAACAGCGGGTGACCGTCACCGGCGGCGGAACCGGAGTAGGCATATCCGCCCTCATGGATTATACCACCGATATCGCCATGGCCTCACGCCCCATCAAGTTCAGCGAAAAAATGAAACTGAAAGCGGCCAAACAGGAAGTGGAGGAAGTGATTATCGCCTACGATGCCCTTGCTGTCATTGTCCATCCGGACAACCCCGTCAGCCGCCTTACACGGCAGCAGCTGGAGGGCATCTTCCGCGGCAAGATTGTGAACTGGAAACAAGTGGGAGGCCCCGATATGAAAATCATTGTCTACTCTCGCGAGACCTCTTCGGGAACATACGAATTCTTTAAAGAAAGCGTCCTGAAGAACAAGAACTACATGAGCGGCAGCCTCTCCATGCCGGCAACCGGCGCCGTCATCCAGTCTGTCAGCCAAACCAAGGGAGCCATCGGATATGTAGGCCTCGCCTATCTGTCGGACCGTGTCAAGCCGATAGCCGTTTCGTATGACGGAGGAAAACACTATGTACTGCCCACCCTGGAAAACGGAACCAAAAGACAATACCCCATAGTGCGCCCGCTCTACTATTATTATAATGTGTCCGACAAAGCGAAAGTCAGCCCTTTCATCGAGTATATACTTTCCCCCGAGGGGCAAAATATTATAAAAAAGGGAGGATATATTCCCGTGAAATAACGCATATCCCAAAAAGAATACGTATTTTTGCACCCTAAAGTGTAAAATTAATATCACTATGACTGAAATGAACGCTACAGAAGCTACAGAAAAGAGAAGTCTGAACTTCATCGAACAGGCAGTAGAGAACGACCTGAAGGAAGGTAAAAACGGAGGAAAGGTCCAAACTCGTTTCCCGCCGGAACCCAACGGTTATCTCCACATCGGTCATGCCAAGGCCATTTGCCTGGATTTTGGGATAGCCGCACGCTATGGTGGAGTATGTAACCTGCGTTTCGACGACACCAACCCGACCAAAGAAGATATGGAATATGTGGAAGCCATCAAGGAAGATATCCAGTGGCTCGGATTCCAATGGGGAAATGAATATTATGCATCCGACTACTTCCAACAATTGTGGGACTTCGCCATTCGTCTCATCAAGGAAGGAAAAGCTTATATAGACGAACAGAGCTCCGAAGTGATTGCCGCACAGAAAGGCACGCCCACCCAGCCGGGTGTGGAAAGCCCTTACCGCAACCGCCCGATAGAGGAGACACTCGAACTGTTCCAAAAGATGAACACCGGAGAAATAGAGGAAGGAAAGATGGTGCTGCGTGCCAAGATAGATATGGCAAGCCCCAATATGCACTTCCGTGACCCTATCATCTACCGTGTGGTGAAAACACCCCATCACCGTACAGGCGAAACATGGAAGGCATACCCGATGTATGACTTCGCCCACGGACAGAGTGACTTCTTCGAAGGTGTGACCCACTCTTTGTGTACACTGGAATTTGTCCCCCACCGTCCGCTTTACGACTTGTTTGTGGATTGGGTAAAAGAAGGAAAAGACCTGAACGACAACCGCCCCCATCAGTACGAGTTCAATAAACTGAACCTGAACTACACACTGATGAGCAAGCGTAACCTGCTGATTCTGGTTAAGGAACACTTGGTGAACGGTTGGGACGACCCCCGTATGCCGACCCTCTGCGGTTTCCGCCGCCGTGGTTATTCTCCCGAGTCTATCCGCAACTTCGTTGACAAAATCGGTTACACCACATACGATGCCTTAAACGACTTCGCCCTGCTAGAGAGCGCGGTACGCGAAGACTTGAACACCCGCGCCACCCGTGTATCCGCCGTAGTCAATCCGGTGAAGCTTATCATCACCAACTATCCGGAAGGCCAAGTGGAAGAGATGGAAGCCATCAACAACCCCGAAGACCCGACAGCCGGCACACATACCATCGAATTCAGCCGTGAACTCTGGATGGAACGCGAAGACTTCATGGAAGACGCTCCGAAGAAATATTTCCGTATGACTCCGGGACAGGAAGTCCGCCTGAAAAACGCATACATCGTAAAGTGCACCGGTTGCAAGAAAGACGAAGAAGGCAACGTGGTGGAGGTATATGCCGAATACGACCCCGACACCAAGACCGGTATGCCCGGCAGCAGCCGCAAGGTAAAAGGCACACTGCACTGGGTGAGCTGTGCCCACTGTCTGAAAGCGGAAGTACGCCTGTATGACCGCTTGTGGAAAGTAGAGAATCCGCGTGACGAAATGGCCGCCATCCGCGAAGCCAAAAACTGCGACGCACTGGAAGCCATGAAAGAAATGATTAACCCGGATTCATTACATATCCTGAGCGAATGCTATGTAGAGAAATACCTCGCAGATGCCAAACCACTGGATTACTTACAGTTCCAGCGCATCGGTTATTTCAATGTAGACAAAGACTCCACGCCCGAACATCTGGTGTTCAACCGCACCGTATCTTTAAAAGATACCTGGAGTAAAATCAATAAATAAAAAACTGCTTATGAACAATGACCTGTCTTCCTATTTTGAAGACCCGGAATTTAAAGAAGCATTAGAAAAATACGAGGGTATGGTAGAAAACCATACCCCCGCTTATTTTGATGCTGACGAACTGACAGACATCGCTGAATATTATGCTTCAAAAGGAAGACAAACAGAAGCAGAAGCTGCAATAGATTTTGCTTTACAATTGCATCCCAATGATACGGATGCCTTGATTTTCCGTGCCCGGTCCCTAGCCATGAAAGGCAGGCTGGACGAAGCGTATTTGGTAATGGAATTGATTGAAGACCAATCAGACCGCGAAGTGAAATTCCTGAAAGCCGACTTGCTAATGGAAGAAAGACGTCTGAAAGAGGCCGACCATGTATTCGAAGAACTGGCTGCCGACGAGGATGGAAAGCTCGAAACCCTTATCGATATTATCCTTGCCTATATAGACGCCAATCAGGAAGCACTGGCAAAGAAATGGATTAAACGCGTCAGCGACACCTACGACCTTGACTCCCTTCCCAAAAAAAGTCAGAAATTCAGAGACCTGTTGTGTGACTTCTATATCACTTTCAACCATCCCGAAGAGGCCATCCCTCTCCTGCAGACCACACTCGACCGCTACCCCTACTCCATCAACCATTGGAACAGTCTGGGCAAATGCTACCTGAGTACCAATGATTTCGGAGAGGCACACGAGGCAATAGACTTTGCACTGGCCATCGACGACGGCAATACAGAGGCACTGACACTTAAAGCCTTCTGCTACCAGCAAAGCGGTGAATTGCAAAAAGCCTGCGATTACTATCTCCGCCTGGCAGACCGACAGGAGAATAAAGCACGCGCTTATCTGGCATTGGCAAAGACCTATTTCGAAATGCAGGATTATACTTCCTCCATCTATTATATAGAGGAACTGCTAGACAATAAAGATGTATTAAATACATACGAACTGTCCGAACTGTATGGCGACATTGCCTTATGCCATGCTGCTTTAGGGCACAGCGGTGTGGGACAGGCATTCATCCGGCGCTCCTTGGAACTGAACGAAAACGACCCCGACACACTCGTCGTTGCAGGACGGTTCTTCCTGATGGAAGCCAAGGAATGTAATGACCAGGCCGCCAAAGAAGAAAACCAAGCCAGAGGAGAACTGCACTTCCGGCAGGCATTGACCCTAATCATGGAAGATGAACGACTGGAGTTTCTGTTCACCATCGGTGCCGCCTGTTTCGACACACAGAATTTCAAACTCGCCGCACAATACTACGAACAGATAAACCGCGAATTTCCCGATAATGCACCGGCCACCTATTTCTTTCTGGCCTACTGCTATTTCTATCTGGAAGAAGCCATCTCCTGTATGCATTACATCGCAAAGATGAAACATGAGTTGCCCGACGCATACAGCAACCTGGGTACAAGCGACTCCGTACTGAGCGACACACGCTTTAACGAATTAATGCGTAACCTGAAAGACAGTGTCAATAATGGAAAAGTAGACTTAGACAATTTCTTATAATTAATTAATCATGGAATCAGTTGCATTTATCCAATGGTGCTTAGACCACCTTAATTATTGGACTATTACGTTATTAATGGCCATTGAAAGCTCTTTTATCCCCTTCCCGTCGGAAGTGGTGGTTCCCCCGGCCGCTTATAAAGCAGCAGGAGGAAATAGTGACCTGAATGTATTTCTGGTAGTTATTTTCGCCACCATAGGAGCCAACATCGGTGCCATCATCAATTATTACATTGCTTACTTTGTCGGCCGACCCTTGGTATACAAATTTGCCAACAGCCGCTTCGGTCACATGTGTCTGATAGACGAAGCAAAAGTACAGAACGCCGAGCGTTACTTCGACAAGCACGGTGCGCTCTCCACTTTTATCGGCCGCCTCATTCCGGCAGTACGCCAGTTGATTTCAATCCCTGCCGGCCTAGCCAAAATGAAGCTATCCACTTTCCTGCTTTACACCACATTAGGTGCAGGCATCTGGAACTGTATCTTGGCATCAATCGGCTATTACCTGCAATCAGTAGTGCCCGAAGAACAACTTCTGAGCACAGTGACCGAGTACAGCCACGAGCTGGGCTACTGCTTCATCGCCATCGGTGTATTGATAGTATGCTTCCTGGTTTACAAAGGACGAAAGTAAGTGAACCTTTTTCCACCTGCATTTGTTATAATTACAATATCAAAACTAAAATAATAAAATTATGGCAAAAACAGCATTCAAAGGCACGCCGGTGACACTGGCCGGCGAGTTTGTAAAAGCAGGAACTCCTGCACCCGAATTTACATTGGTAAAAGGTGACTTAAGCAATTATACATTGAAAGACGGAAAAGGCAAGTATCTAGTACTCAACATCTTCCCGAGTCTGGACACCGGCGTATGCGCCACCTCTGTACGCAAATTCAATCAATTGGCAGCCAACCGCCCGAACGTGACGGTACTGGCCATCTCAAAAGATTTGCCTTTCGCACAGGGACGTTTCTGCACCACAGAAGGCATCGCCAATGTTGTTCCCTTGTCCGACTATCGCTATACATCCGATTTCGCACAGAAATATGGTGTACTGATGACAGACGGCCCCTTGGCAGGACTTCTGGCCCGCTCGGTAGTGGTAATCAACCCGGAAGGCAAAGTGATATATACCGAACTGGTACCCGAAATTACGCAGGAACCCAATTACGAAGCAGCCTTAAAAGCTGTAGAGTAAAACAATTCATAAAGGTGCTTTCACACCTAACCTCACGTTAATCCACTTATAATAAGCGGGTTAACGTGAAACCCTAAAAGCTCCCGGCACCGGACGGTAAGCATCAATACCGGAAACTTTCTCCAACATATTCCTCGCTATCCAAGACTTTATCCGACGATAAGCCGTGCTGCGTGTCATACCGCATACACGCTCCAATTCAAGGCGGGTGATGTAACTGTTGTATTGAAAATAGTCACTCAATATTCCCATCAGTTCAATGTCCGAATAATTCAGCGTATGCTCCCCTCTTTCGGAACGAACAAACTTCAGTCCCTCCAGTTTACCACATATAGCCTTCTCCGGCTTGTACACCACCGACTTAAAACGGATAGACTCCGCCCGCACCTCTCCTTCCTTTTCCACATCGGCCGGACACGACAACGTCATCTGAAAATATCCAATGCCGTCGATATGCACACAATTTCCTTTTTGCAGTTCCTCCACAAAACGGTCACTCATTTCGCACAACACAGCCCTCAAATCACTCTTTGTCAAACTGGTCGCCTTCTGTATATCGTCTCCCAGACTCCAGATACTAACTGTTTTCGACCTGGCTACACGAGCATGCAGATGCGCCACCTCCTTCCCGTCCACTTCGCGGGGAGGGCTCTTATACAAATCATATTCCACCTTCATAATCTTCCCTTTTTAGCGATTATTCCATACGTTTTCTCCTCATCGTCTCAGCCGGGTGAAACGAGAATTCCACCCGGCTGACATGCTCGTTCCACCCGAGTGGAACGGTCGTGCCAGCCAAGTGGAACGATGCCATTTACAGCATAAAGGTAACAAAAAAAAGGCAGACTGACACCATATCAGGCATTTATTTCCAATAAGCGGAAAAATATTTGCTGAGGCGGCAAAATATTTGCAAACCCCTCTCCCGATGTCGTAACTTAGCTGCATAGAAACCAAAAAACAAAAGAAAAATGAGCAAAAGGAACTTGAAAAATCTGAGAAAAGAGAATGAATCCTTAAAAGAAATGTGTGCCCGAAAAACAACTCCGTCCACCGACCCTGCATTGGATGCCATTTTGCAAATGGAATCATACCTGAAACGCCACTATGATTTCCGCTTTAACCGGATAAATGAAATAACCGAATACCGCCTGCACGGTACTTTGCCTTTCGCCCCCCTGAGCCAGCGTGACTTAAACTCCATCTGCATTGCAGTCCGCAAGGCAGGGATAAACTGTTGGGATAAAGACGTCAACCGCTTTATTTACTCCACACAAACCGGCAGCTATCATCCCTTCCGGCTCTATATGCAGGAACTTCCGTTATGGGACGGCACAGACCGGCTGACCGACTTGGCACAGCGTGTTTCTGCCCACGATTACTGGGTGCGCAGTTTCCACCGATGGATGTTGGCAATGGTAGCCCAATGGATGGGCCTGGACGACACCCATGCCAATAGCGTGGCCCCCATCCTGGTCAGTCAGAGACAAGGGAAACAAAAATCCACGTATATAAAAATGTTGATACCGCCCGAATTGCAAAACTATTATACCGATGATTTCAACCTGAACGCTAAGGGACAGGCCACCCGCAAATTATCGGAATACGGGCTGGTATGTATGGATGAATTTGACAAAGAAACAACCAAGAAGATGCCTTTATTAAAGAATCTGATGCAGATGGCAAGCCTGAGTTTCATCAAATCATATCAAAAGAGTTTCTCCAAACTGCCTCGAATCGCTTCGTTCGCAGGCACATCCAACCGTAAAGATATCTTAACTGACCCTTCGGGAAGCCGCCGTTTTATCTGCATCGAAGTAGAAGAGAAAATCAACACGGAAGATATCATACATTCACAAATCTATGCCCAGCTGAAAACAGAACTGTTACGTGGTGAACGCTATTGGTTTGACAGTGACGAAGAAGCGGAAATCAATCTCCATAACCGGGAATTTTACAGACAATCAACAGAAGAGAGCATATTTAATTGTTGTTTCCGGGCGGCACAACCTGATGAAACGTATATGGAACTGTCGGCAGCAGAAATCTTCCTATCCATCAAGAAACGCTATCCCCATGCATTAAAGCAGGCATCTCCGGCTAGTTTCAGCAAAGTATTGATGTCACTTGGGGTAGAAAGGATACATACGCGCACCGGCAATCTCTATCGCGTGATAGAAATGAAATAACTCCTTTCACAGAAATGCGCTATAAGTCAAACACTTACAGCGCATTTTGTGTGAAAGGAGTTTTCCTAAACTTTTCTCTCCGTACTATTTTTGTTTTATTCTTAATTGACAAAGCTCAAGTCACATACCGGTATTCCGACCTGATACTTTTTCAAAGTATTCTCACTCATTTTCCGTTTTACTTTAGAAACAGGCACCAGATAATAGAGCATCGGATTATTCGGCCTCTGTCCGTACCCTATTAATACAAAGTCGACTTTCTTCCTTCTCCGGTCAATCAGTTCTTTCCGTGAGAATTTATAGCCGTCACTTTCTGCAAAGGGATACCAAGTGCACATCACATTCACCAGCTTGTCTGCCCTGTTCATCAGAGTAAGAAAATTACCCTCATTCACCATACGGCACTCTACCAAGCCCCTCTCATTAATGAACTTGCAAATGAAGGAAGCAAAGGTGTTATTATTGGCATTCTTTACCTGTGCCAATGATATTGTCGGTAAGAGAAAGCATAAAAATATGCTCAGCTTAAAATATTTACTCATTGTTGGACTACTGTTTATAAATTAAATTGGTAGTCTTAACAATGGGGAGAAGAGATTTGTTCTAGTAAGAAAGACTAGAAAAAACTATATTCTCTTAACCCTTACGAATATTATACCATAGGTCCTCACCCCATAAAACCCACAATACACCTGCCATAAGTCCAAGAAATATAAACACAATAAAAATTAACATTTTATTAGGGCCAGAAGCATGTAATGGAACTGTTGCCGGCTCAACGACTGCAAATACAGGTTTAGCTTCCTGCACCTTAGCTCTAGCTACTTGCAATTGAGTTTCCACCTGACTATACACTTGGTTAGCAATATATGAAGCATTTTGCAGACGTTCACTTTCTATCCTCACTGATTCCAAACTCAGGCCTCGATTAGCATCCATAAATTTTGCATATTTCATTTGTGCATCATAATATTCTTGCTTCCTCTCATTACGGAGTTTTTCTAGGTATTCACAATCCTCTTTTGCTTTTTTTATCCTATAATTTGTTATATATTCCTGTAGCTTAGCAACTGCAGTATCAGCTACAATCGCAGCCACCAAAGGGTCTTGAAAGGTGACAGTAACTTTTGTCATGTCAGATTTCTTATCAACATCGGCTTTCATAGTACTCTTCAATGCCATTAAGTTACCGGCCTGTTCCGGGGTAAGGCGAAATGGATTTATAGCATGCTGTAGGGAATCCTTATTTTCTTTTTCAGAAAATATTGTTTTCATTCCACTAACAATTTTACCCGGTAATTGGAAAATACAGCTCCACCAAGGACTTTTCTGATTTTTTAAATAATCAACCAACATCAGATATTTTTCTCCTGTGATGGTTTCTACAGGTATATTATAGATTTCCAATAAAAACGGACTAGATGCAATAATATCAGGAAACATGCTAAAATTAAGTGCATCTTGTTCAGCAGACCCCATATTCACCCCAAACATTGAGGCCATATTAGATAGTCCTCCACCATTACTACTTTTACCAGCTTCAGGTGATAACGTAACAGTTACAGTATATTGCTTTGGCAAACTAAATGCAACAATAATACCTAATATCAGTCCCGCTATAACTGCTTTAGGTAAGAGTTTCTTCCGTTTCTTTAATTTCTCTACCCATTTACTGAAATCTATCTCAATCTCTTCTGAACCGTGTAACTTCTTTTCTTCCATTATGATTCTAGTTATTTCATAAAATAGTGTGATATTGCTTTATTGTATTCATCCACAATTAAATCAATATTAAATTCTTTTTCCATTTTCTCTCTTCCATGCAACCCCATTTGCCTCCTTTCCTCATCCGTCATTTGAAGAATCTTCTCCATGGCTTTTACTAAACTATCTACATCCTTAGGCTCACATAAGAAGCCATTATAACCATCATCAACAACTTCTTTGCATCCTGTATGATTAGTAGTTATCAATGGTTTTCCAGAAGCTGCTCCTTCCATTAAACACAATGGAATACCTTCCCGATAAAACGAAGGTAATACAACGCAACTGCTTTGACTTATAAAGGGCCGTACATCACTTGTATGGCCTAAATACACAATATATCCTTTTTGATGCCATTCGTCAATTTGAGACTTAGGTATTCCCATCGGATTATCCACATCAATTGTACCCAACAACTCAAATCTGACATCAGGATACCGTTCCTTTATTTTTTTTGCAGCATCCACATATATACCCACTCCTTTATCCCACAATATTCGGGCAAATAAAAGAAAAGAGACAGGCCCATTTTTGTCTTGTTGCATTTGAAAATAAGTTGTATCAATCCCTTCGCCTTTCAGCAGTTTAGCCTGATTAGACGGTATAAGGTTAGCTTGGATAAATGAATTAATATCTTCCTGATTTAAAAACCAGACCTGCTCTGCTTTTTTAAAAGCAACTTTGTACAAAGTCTTAGCCACTTTACTTATTATACTTTGGGTATTAAAAATGTACCCTAATCCTGTTGTTATCGGAATATAAGGAATATGTAAAGCAGAAGAAGCCATTCCACCATATATGTTAGGTTTAATAGTATAGAAGAAACATCCATCCGGTTTTATTTGCTTCAAGATATTACGATAATGAGTATATAAGAGAAAATCTTTGATAGGATTAGTTCCTTTTCTTTCCATGTTGATAGGTATAAACTTACAACCTAATTGGGTTAATAACAATTCATATTGTTCATCGGGCGGAGCAATAACATATACCTCATGTCCATCTGCAATGCATTGCATAAACACCTTTCTTCGGAAGTTATACATACTCCATGCTGTATTTCCAGAAAACACTAGTTTCATAGCCTAATATATATTTTAATCATTATTGATTGCAAGTGATGTTTTTTGTTTCATCTTTAATAAGGCATATTCTTTACAAAGATATAAAAATAATAAGATGAACAAAAATAAGAAATTAGTCCTATATCGAATAGCAGAACCGGGATTAAATATCCCAAAGGGGTAATGCAATAAAGAAATACCTGTAATAATAATAAAATAGGAGAAGAATACTGTCACATTCAACCTGTATCTAAAGATAAGACGATATATTAACTGACTCCCTAACAAAAGGAACAAAACTAATATAATTACGCTTTCCATACCAGCTATTAAATGAACCGGACTGCGCAACATTTCATTGAATGTGGGCCCAAAGAATGCAACAAACATCCCTCTAGGCGCCTCATAAAAAAAGTCATTATCATTGATCCATATATTATCTCGCGTAGAATTTGCATTAGGATCATCAAAATGCATATACATCATACCTGCATATTTATTAATCAAATCACTTATCAAATATAAAACAGCAAGATTACAGAAAACAACAAAACACCCAAATATCACTTTACTATTAACAGATTTCAAGTATTTGTTCATTATATAAATCATAACCAATCCTTGTGCAATAAAAGGAAGGTACTGAGGCTTAAAAATGAGACATAAATATATTGCAAAATAATCTTTCTTCTTAAAAGAATAATCTCTATTTAAGAAATCTATAATTAGGCTTCCTAATATAGCAGAAAAAACAAGCCCGACTGTTTCTTTAGAACATACACTTGTCCAAACACAAAAATTAGGTAAAGACAAAACTATGAGCAGGAGACGGTTATCTATATAATCCCGAAAATGATATTTATCTATAACCCATTTTATCGTAAAGAAAGATAATAATGTGAATGGTAAATTAGTCAAAATATTCGATCCTCCTAAGGTACCGAATATGCTACCGACAGCATCCATCATTTGGGTAGAGCTAATCAATAGTTTAAAATCAGCTATAGAACTTAAAGGGGCGGTGAGATAACGATCCGTATCACCCAGGGTTGTTAATCTAGCATATATAAAGATAGTAAATATTAGGTACAGTATTCTAATTACAAAATAATATAGCCAAAACCTATCTACTCGTATATGGAAATTCATACAAGATTTTATTATTGTTTTATTAACTCAAGTATAATCCCCCCTATACTAATTCATTTATTCTCAGATAAGGGATATACTTTTCCATCATAAATGTTTCTACATAATTATAATACTTATTTTTCCACATTTTCTTCGCATTATCAGCATATATTGTTATTTGCTCTTCCAAACCTTCTTGTATAAAAAAGTGTTTTAAAGATTCAATATTCTCATCAACAGCAAATCCGGTTTTATATTTTTCTGTTTTTGCACCTACAAAGGTTCCTTGAGTAGTCAATATTGGCTTACCTAAATAGAGACCTTCATAATATTTATTGGGAGCAGCATAAATATGATTGGGGATTGTCTTTTCATAAAGAGCCAATATTATATCAGACTGAGTCATAATCCGTATGCCCTTCTCATATGCAACAGTTCCATAAAAATGAATATTAGATGAATTTTTACTGTAAGAAACCACCATTTGTTCTAATTCTCCAAAACCTGCAATATTCAACTCCAACCTATCAGACATTAATTTAGCACACTCTAAAATTTTTTCTATGCCTCTATGCTTTGTCAATACTCCCACATAAGATAAGATTATCTTATCATTATTCTTTAATACCTCCTCTTTGCATTTCACCTTAAAATTTGGTATATTAGGTAATATCCACAATTTTTGAGTTTGAAAGCGTATCTGTTCCTTCCGTTCCTCCTCACAAATTATAGTTATATCTGAATACTTTAGATTTATGTATTCAAGAAATAAAATAGATTTCTTGATAAAAATATTATGCAATTCTCTTGAATCAACAAACCAATCAAAAATATCATAAATAACTTTTTTCCTAAAAAACAGCTTCATAAATATTGCGGGTAAAATTGTATCAAAATCACACGCATGTATCACCTTATATGTCTTCCTTTTTTTTATAAGTTGTTTTAAAAGAAAGAAATTAAATCCTAGCAATTTTCTTGCATTCTTAATACCAGAGCCGTATGTGGCCTCTTGATGATAATAAGTATAACTCAAATCGTCTTCATATTTCAGACACCGATCCCAGCATAGTGAATGATAGAGTATACCATTACACGACAAAGAGTCAATGTATTTTTGTAATCTTGAATCAGGATTACCGTCAGTACTACGTAAAAATATAGGCATAAGAAAACTATAGAGATTTAATAAAGTTATGTATCCTTTGACAGGCTTTCCCATCTCCGTATGGATTCACCGCAAAACTCATCTTATTATAATAGGCTTGATCCTCAAGTAATTTCATAACCTCTTTAGTAATATTATCATAATTTGTACCTACTAGTCTAACAGTACCAGCTTCTAAAGCTTCAGGACGTTCGGTTGTATCTCGCATCACCAAAACAGGCTTGCCTAGTCCTGGTGCTTCTTCCTGAATTCCCCCACTATCAGTAAGCACTATTGAAGATTTCTCCATTAAATATACAAAACTAAAATACTCCAATGGTTCTATGAAAAACATGTTTTCTAGAGTTGACAGATTTTCTCCAAAAACTTCATGGATAGAATTACGCACATTAGGATTTAAATGCATAGGATATACAAAATCAACATTTTGATATCTTTTCGTTAGATCTTTAATGGCCGTACACATATTGATAAAACCATCACCAAAGTTCTCACGCCTATGTCCTGTAATCAAAACCAACCTTCTACCTTGATTAATCCTATTAATATCATATCCTGCATTTTTCAATACCAATTCCAATTCATTGTCCAACATCGGATTATTCTTTATCTTATCCACTACAGTATAAAGGGCATCAATTACCGTATTGCCAGTTACTATTATTCTATTTTCATCGATGCCTTCCGATAATAAATTATTCTTACTTAAAGACGTTGGAGAAAAATGATACGTAGCAATTCTACTTGTTATTTGACGATTCATTTCTTCTGGCCAAGGGCTATATATATTATGAGTTCGTAATCCAGCTTCTATGTGACCAACTGGAATTTGTTGATAAAATGCAGCTAAAGCAACAGCAGTACTTGTAGTAGTGTCTCCATGAACAAGAACTAAATGAGGTTTTACCTCGTTAAAAACATCACGCATCCCAGTTAAAACACGTGACGTAACATCATATAAATCCTGACCCTGTTTCATTATATTCAAATCATAATCAGGCTTTATATCAAAAAGTTCCAAAACTTGATCTAACATTTGACGATGTTGACCTGTAACACATACAATAGTATCATAGAGTTCTGGATACTTCTGAAATTCCTTAACTAAAGGAGCCATCTTTATGGCTTCTGGTCTTGTTCCAAAAACAAGCATTATCTTTTTCATAACATTCTATTCTTTAATATTTCAACTGTTCTCGAAAATTCATACTTTTGCTCAAAAATAGTACGAGCGTATTTTCCTGCCTCTATCCGTTTATCTAGATTCATTTGCAACGTTTCAATTCTGTCAATCATTTCCTCCTTAGTATTAGCAACACCTCCAACTCTTTCGTAATCAAGCTCATACCCTTCAAAAGCCTCTTTTGTACCAACAATTGGACATCCATACATTAAAGCTTCTGCTGTCTTAGTTTTCATTCCACCACCTGAAAAAATAGGAAGTATGACTAAATCGGCATTATAATAAAAATCAGCAAGATCATCGACAAAACCATGTACTTCAATATTATTAGATGAAGTAAATTTCGTATCCATACCACTCCCAACTATTTGCAATCTATAATTTCTCAATGCAGGACAAATATTTTCAATAAACCAAGTTACACCTTCAATATTGGCAAAAAAAGCAAACCCGACAAACAATATAGTAAAAGTATGCTCAATATCTATCGTTCTTTTTTTGGTAGGATCATATTTATCAATAAAAGTAGTAGGAAGTAAAAAAGTTGATTCTATATTATAATATGATTTCAATAATAACTGATCTCTTTGGTTTAAGACAATAAAATAATCACCATATAGACATGACATCCGTTCATTATATACCGTAACATGAGAAATTAATTTATTTTTTAAACTAGGATTCACCCTATACTCTTCAACAACATACTGTTTTTCTATATTATGAAAAAAAATAGCTATTCTTATATGAGGAAAGCGTTTTTTTATCTTCCTAGCAAGTTTGCCATATCTAGACGATGATAAAAAAACAATCTCTATTTTTTCTTTTTTAATCAGGCGAAATATTACCGATGTAATATGCATTGACAAACCCAACATATAATTATTTAATAAATTAAGTAATGTAATCAACTTGTTATTACATCTTACATTGAATAATTTTAAGTGTGAGCTATAAATATATTGTAATGCTAATAGATTTCTTCTATTAATCCAATCACCGCCATTTGTAACCTTTCTTGGTTGTTCTCCAATATACAATAGTCTTTTCATTTTTATAACTTAAACACGTTTACCTCATTTTAATAGCTTTCAAAAGTTTCTTCCACAAAGGTAAAATAAGCTTTATATCATAATTTTCAGTTGCATTATAAGAGGCTTCTCTCATCTCTTTTAATTTCTGTTCATTTTTCATTAACTCTGCTAAACGCCTTTCATAACATTCTTGATCCAATGGAGGAATTATAAATCCACTAGAATTATCCGTAATAAGATCATAAGCCGCAGAATAAGTTCCATAAACAACAGGAACACATCTTTCCCGCATCGCTTCAACTAATGTCATAGGAAATCCTTCAAAATCAGATACTAATAAAATAATCGAAGCTCGTTTCATATAACTTGAAACATCTTTTCGAAAGCCAGTAAATTCAGTGCGTGAAATATTCCCTTCTCTTACAGCACGTTTTAGTAAAATAGAATCTGGACCATCACCAACAATCACTAACTTCCATTCAGGAAACCTAAGATACAACGATTTCCAAATCTTAATTAACCTTGAAACTCTTTTTTGTTCTTCTATAACACGGCCAACATATAAAATTATTTTTTCTTTTGAAGGAACATCATTATAAGGCACAAAATTAAAACAATTAGGTATTACCTCTATATTAGAGTTATGACAGTTCGATAATTCTCTAAATTCTTTTCTAAAAGAGTCTGACAACAAAACGATCTTCTTACTATATGAAGTTATCATTTTATAATTCTTTTTTGTTAAATAATAGATCCATTTAACATAAGCTGGTGACAATATTTTTTTTACAAATGCTTTCCAACTATCAGCATTTATATTTCTTTCTATATCTTTAATTGGTGACAAAGGGTCATTATGTAAAATCGAAATTATCGGCACATCTATCTTTGCACATATTCTTTTTAAAAAAAGATTCATATCAGGATAACATCCTTGATTTAGGATACAATCTATTTTATTGGCCCTCAAAACTGATATAAATTGATTCATATTATCACGAGAACATAATCTCTCTCTAAGAAAAAAATAACATTTTATATTGCTATCAAGCTCATACAACAACTCATTAGCCTCTCCTTTTTCTGAAATAATAGAGACATTAAAACCCTCTCGTTGTAATGCAGACGCTAACGTTATTGTTATCTTTTCAACACCTCCAAAAGTTGGAAATTTCCGCAAAAAAAAGAGTATATTCATTTCATTAATCGCTTTATGATTTTTTTTATACTTATGGGAATGATTACTCTATAATTCCCTTTCATCTCAGCGTTACAAGGTAAAATTCCTTGAATACGAAAAAAAAACATTACCATTCTTAAATAAGAATATAAAGAAGGAGAGTTAACATAATGTATCCACATTTCATAAAAAGTCAACACCTTCCGGCTGTTGTCAGAAATTATATTCGAATGTTTATCTTTAAAAATAGAAATTACTTGCAATTTACTTTTTAATAAATCTAATGCTTTTGATGCAGCTGTAACCCCTACATTCATTCTATAGATATAGCCCGGAACGTTAATAAAATAGTATTTTTCACATTTCAAAAGACGTTCTATATGAAATAACCAATCTGCTTGATATCCAATATCAGTTTTCATTTCAGGAGATTGTTTAAAAAGAGTTATACTCATCCCAGTTTCCCAAACATAAAAAGCATCAGAAAATGTCAAATCAAAAGGTGAGATGTTTCTATTTACATAATTTGATACCATTTTCTGTTCTCCATTAGGATATAATAAAAGTGAATTTGTATAAATAATGAATGAATCTTGAATATTGAGATGATTATTCATAATAAATAAATCATATTTAGTCAAAATTCCTTCAGGCAGCATATCATCTCCAGCCACTAAGTTCACAAAATCTCCAGATACATAAGATTTCAATTTATTAATATGTGGAAAGATACCTATATTCTTCTCATTTTGATAAAGCGTTAAGGTATCAGGATAAAGCCTTTTATATGACTGTAAAATTTCCCAAGTCCTATCTGTCGAACAATCATCACTTACAATTACCTCATAAGGAAAGGTTGATTGAGTAAAAATTGAATCTAAACAGTCTTTTATTGTTTTTTCTTGGTTATAGGTGATTACTACAATAGAGTGTTTCATAACAATACATTCTTGAATATTTTTTATTTAAAAAAAGACAATCTTTTATTTAGCTGGAATAGACTATACAAACTTGTTAAAAGCCATATAAATATCATAGAAATATATGAAATGATTTTATTTTCAATAAAACTACAACAAAACGCTAATGTCAGTAAAAATAAAAATAGCATTATCAACTTATTAACATTTTTATTATGACTAAAAGAATAAAGTTTACGTGTAATATAAATATATGTAATATTAAAAATTATATATGATAAAACAAACGATATACCAATACCTATAAGTCCTCCCCATAAATAAAACAATAGATTCAAGCTCAATGTCAACATATTTCCCCATATTCCTTCTAACCATAAAAATGTTTTTCTATCACCCTTTGAAAATGAAATGTATCCCATAGGGAATGCTATTGCTTTGAAAAAGATTCCTAACCCCATCCAACGAATTACAGGAACTAATGATATAAACTTATCAGTTAATAAACATTGAATAAGCAAAGGTGCCGTTATTATTAGAATAATAGCAATAGGCGCAATTACCAATATAACTATTTCCGATTGCTGATTTACCAACTCCATAACTTTATTATTATCATAACTAACAGCTGATAACCGAGGAAAAAAATCAAGACTCATAGCTGTAAAAACAAGACCTACATATTGATTTGTTATAGAATTAGCAGCCTGATATAATCCAACATCATTTAAGGAACCATAATTGCTGATAAACGCATTTAATATATAGTTACTACCTGTTCCCAACATCGTTGCAATCACCATAATGACTCCTAAAGAAATCATTTTTCTTGCTATGGGAAGCATTTTTTCCCAAGATACATTTTCTTTTAAAGATAGTAAATTCCTTGCATTATAACGATAAAATATATATGTTACTAATGATAATGCTATCATAGCAGGTACAATCCCATCATAACCATAAAAATAGTATAAAGGAATTCCAACAAATAAACCCACACAAGAACCAATAATGGAAGAATAAGCCAATTTCTTTATCTCATGGGCTCCTTGCAAAATTGATAATTCTCCATTGGATAGGGTCATAAAATAGATAGCTATAGATAAGAATACAAAATGCCATTTATAATCTTCCGTTCCAAAAGCCCAATTGCTTAAGTAAGAAGAAAAAAGAATAGAAAATAAAGCGCCTAAACTTGCCGTTACATATAACAAACGCCTTGTTACTGAAACTATAAAAAATAAAGCATTGGCATCCCTCTTCTCCTTTGCAACTGCTATTTCTTTTACTGCTGATAAATTCAACCCCAACGATGAAAATTGCTGAATAGTATTAGTAGACACAGTCAATAAAGAAGAAATTCCCATTCCTTCCGGACCAAGTAGAACAGCCACAAATTTTCCACGCACTAAATTTATTAGAATACTAAAAATTTGTACACCACCAAAAATAGCAGTACCTTTAGCTATTGATCTATAAATGCTTGATTTTTCTTGCATACTTTCTTAATATGATAAGAGACATAAATAGCTTATAATTGGTACCGAAAATTAAGTACTTCCATACCCCCAAGCTATACCTTAATTCAGACCAATTTAGTCTTTTCCACGATTGATAAATATCTTCTTCTATCTTTTTTCTATCATCTTCTAAAATTTTATTAATATTATATACATACGATATACTACTATAGATTAAGCCATTCCATATCTGTAATTCCATTAGTTTACTTTCATTCGTATTTTGTCCAAAACACGAAACTATAATATCTTTTAATTGAGAATTCGTTTTTAATACATGAAATAATTTTATAGAGAAACAATTAGAGATAGATAGTGGATTTATTCGATAATAATATTCAGCATCACAAAAGGCCACATTACGAGCATTCAAAAATAACAAACGAGTCAGTAATTCATCAGTATTCATTCCGACAAATTCTTCTTTATACTTAGACCATATATATTCAAATATGCTTTTCCTAAAAAGTCCATTTCCATTAATTGTCCAGCTATTAATAGTCAACATACATGCTTCTTTTCCTGTTAGCACTTGAGTTAAATCGAAACTCCAAGCAGGACAAACGTCATCACAAACCACCTTTCCATCTACATCAACTCTAACTAATCTATGTAATACAATATCTGCCTGAACCTCTATTACTCTATTGTATAGTTTCTCCAAATCTGTATTGCTGATATAATCATCTGCATCCAAATTAACAATCCAATCTGAACTAGATTTCTCTATAGCCCTTTTTCTTGGAAAATATGCATAACCTGTATTTCGTTCTAACTTGTACAGTTTAATACGATTTTCCTTTAAAGTATATTCATATGCTATCTGGTATGTCGCATCGGTAGAGCAATCATCTACAATTATTAGCTCCCAATCACTAAATGTTTGATTAATAACACTCTCTATGGCGACACTAATATATTTTTCTGCATTGTATGCAGGCATAACTACAGAAATTAAAGCCATACTAACATTTCCAATTATTCAATAAATCAACAACCTCTTTTACCTCATCCATAGTCATTACAGGGCTCATTGGCAAACTTAACTCTTCATTATGTATCTGCTCAGTGATAGGAAATGAAAGATCATTCCATTCTTTATAACATTCTTGTTTGTGTGGAGGAATGGGATAATGAATGATTGTTTGAATTCCATTATCTGCCAAATATTTCTGTAACTCATCTCTAGATTTACATCGTATCGTAAATATATGAAACACATGAGCATCCCAATCCCGCACTACCGGAACTGTTATTAATGAATTCTTTATATTCTCAATATAATACTTAGCAACTGCTTTACGCAACATTACATCCTCATCTAAATGCTTCAGTTTCACATCCAAAACAGCAGCTTGAATTTCATCCAAACGACTATTACGACCAATATATTTAAATACATATTTACGAGTAGAACCATAATTGGCAACAGCACGGACAATTGTCGCTAATTCTTCATCATTGGTTGTAACTGCACCCGCATCTCCAAAAGCACCTAAATTTTTTCCCGGATAAAAACTATGACCTGCCGCATCTCCAAGTGAACCTGTCTTTCGGCCATTGTATTTACATCCATGAGCTTGTGCATTATCTTCAATTAGTTTCAAATTATATTTCTTACAAATATCTCCTATTTTTTCGGTATATGCACATTGACCATATAAATGCACTATTAAAATAGCCTTAGTGCGTTCTGTTATAGCTGCTTCTATTTTATTTTCATCTATCTGATAAGTTGTAATATCCGGCTCTACCAACACTGGTTTCAGTCCATTTTCCGAAATTGCTAAAATAGATGCTATATAAGTATTAGCCGGTACGATTACTTCATCACCCGGTTTCATTATACCCATTTCTATATAAGCTCGAAATATCCAAATTAATGCATCCAATCCATTTGCACACCCTATCGTATATTTAGTGCCTATATATGCGGAATAGTTTGCTTCAAATCGTTCATTCTCTGCACCTTGCAAATACCATCCAGAGTCTACAACACGATTCACTGCTTCATGTATTTCATCAGCGTATTTAGCTGTTATCTTTTGTAAGTCTAAGAATTTTATCATAATAAATCTAGTATATGTGTATTTCCTTCTTTATCTTTATAATTAATATCCAGTAAAACACCCTCTTTGGTTACATATCCTTGGTGTTTTGCCGGATTTCCAAACCACACTGTGTAAGGAGGTATATCTTTTGTTATCACGCTTCCTGCTCCTATAAAAGCATACTCGCCTACAGAATGTCCCGCTATAATTGTACTATTGGCACCGATAGAAGCACCTTTTTTGATTATTGTCCGGGCAAATGATTGAGGATAAACTTTTGACCGTGGAACTAAATCATTGGTAAAAGTTACATTAGGTCCAATGAAGACATTGTCCTCAATCTCGACCCCATCCCATATTTGCACACCTGACTTGACTGTTACATTATTTCCAATTATAACATCATTTTCAATCAACACATTAGCACAAATATTACAGTTATCCCCAATTCTAGCTTGGGGAAATACAACACAAAATTGCCATATATTTGTCTCATTACCAATATTCTGAGACATTACATCTGATAGAGGATGGATTCTACTTGCCATTAATCTTTTTTGTATCTTATAAATTTATCATAGTCCCTAATATAATCGTTCTCATCATATTTATGTGAAGCTAAAACCAAACATACTGATCCTGACGAAAAATCATCTAATGTCCTCCATATCCCCGGAATAATATATAGTCCTTGATATGGACGATTCAACAAAAAAGTTCGCTTAACATTACCATCATCTAATGTTACTGTAAAGCTTCCACTAGCAGCAATGATGAGTTGGCTAAGTTCTTTATGAGCATGTCCTCCACGGCTTTCACCACCTGGCACATCATAAAGATAATATGTACGTTTCACTTCAAAAGGTACTGTTTTTCCATTTTCAACCACCGTTATATTCCCTTTCTCATGATGATGTTTGTCCAACTCAATCATCGTACAATCATAGACACTACTTTGCTTCATTTCTTCATGCTCTTAAATTGTTCATAATCATATATATAATCAGATGGGGTATACGGAGTGGATGATAATACGAGAGCCAAAGAATTTGTTGAGAAATTATCCATACACCGCCACAAACCTTTGGGAACATATAATCCATAATAAGAACGATTCAATGAAAAAACCTTTTGCTCTACTCCATCGTCCAACATCACATCAAAACTACCGGATAGAGCTACAATAAATTCCTGATTTTCTTTATATGCATGTCCTCCTCTGGCTTCCCCCCCAGGTACATCGTAAATCCAATAGGCGCGTTCTATTTTAAAAGGAATATGGTTATTTTCTTCTATAAAAGATAAATTACCTCTTCTATCTAAGAACTTTGGAAGATTTATAATATGTGCATCCATCATATAATTAATTAATCAGTTGTTACATTATTAATAGCTTTCTTTCTCTCAATCACTTTATCCATATACATATGCATCCCTGTCCAGGCTGCTACATCCACAATAAACAACAATGTATTATCAACATAGCTAACCAAAAGGATATTACTTAAACTGAACAAAAAAGAAATGAACAAAATAGTAATCATCGCTTTTCTGACAGTAAATCCCATGGCAAGAAACTTATGATGGATATGCGTTTTGTCCGGCAAAAAAGGACTTTTGCCATTACGAACCCGACGGATGACAACGCGAATGACATCCAGACACGGGACTAGTAGTACACTGAATGCAACCAATATAGCACCATTGTAATTGAAATTCATCACTACATATTGGTTCATTATATATTTGATGGTTAGAAAACTGAGAATAAAACCTAAAGTCAAGCTACCGGTGTCTCCCATGAATATCTTTTTCCCACGCTCTGCCTGACCAAATACATTGTAATAAAAGAAAGGAAGTAATACACCAATGGTAGTAAAGGCTAAAAGGCTGTAAAGCCATAAGCCATTATAAATAAACAGATTACCGTATACAAACAGGGCAACAATACTCAGTCCGGAAGCCAAACCATCTATACCGTCAATCAAATTGACGGCATTTGTGATAAATACAACCAGCAAAATAGAGAATGGCATCCCGATGTATGCAGGAATGGAATAAATGCCAAACATTCCATAAAAATCATTTACATACAGACCTGCCAACGGGAACATGACTGCCGCAAAAATCTGTACCACAAACTTCTGACGCCAGCGCACTCCGACTAAATCATCGGCAATACCGACAATGAAAAGTAGAGTCAGACCGCTACATAGCAATAAAAGTTCCGGGAATTGGGTCGCGCTATCCGTCCAAAAGAACCATCCTGCCTTCTCACACAATGCTACCAAAAACGTAATGGCAAAAAGTATGGTGGGGAAAAAACAAACGCCTCCCAAACGTGAAATCGGACGTATATGAACTTTTCTGCCATCAGGAAGATCAAACAGCCCTTTTCTTCTTGAAATGATGATGATATTGGGAATAATGATACGTGCCAGACTGATAGCCAGCACGAAGCCTATTAAGATAATTATCAAATGCTCCATCATAATTTAAATTATAAAGCCAAAGAATAAGTTTTCTCACAATGGGGGTAATCATAATTTAAATGACAGATATGATAATGTTCACCATTACCCAGAGATAATAGGGCAACAGTAATCGTTTTCTTTTTTTGCAAAATTACATCCATTCCTTTAGTTTTTGTGTCTAGTTATTAAGTCTTTCTATATATCCTATGGGCATCTCTACACAAGCAAAACCCAATGCTGCAATACGAACGGCAACCTTGGTTTTCCCGTCTACAGTGACCAACTCTCCCTCCAGTCCTGATAAAGGTCCCTTGATTACCCGTACTTTTTCACCGGGTATCAGGGAAGAATCATTAAGCGAAACAGCACTGTCCGAATAATCGAGCATAAACCGAAACCGCTCCATTTGTTCGTCGGGTATGACCAATGGCACACTTTCGCCACGATTCACCATATACCGATTCACCGAATATAATTCAAGCACTTTCTTCCGTTCCAAAGCATCTACGTGAACAAATACAATCATAGGAAGCAATACTCTGGATATTTTTTTCCGGCGATCACTCCATTGATGAATTTCTTCTTGTATCGGAAGAAAGTTTTCAATCCCTATAGCGTTTAGGCGAGCACTTGTTTTCTTCTCGTGATAAAGGCGGACGTACACAGCCAACCACTGCTTTGGGTAGGCTTCGCCGTTACCTGTCACAATAGCAGGTAAATCAAGCGCTTCTTTTTCTGAATCCATAAAACTCATAATTAGCATTTTAGCATATATCTATTATTCACATATTTAATAATAGATACACCTATCATACTAAGATAATGCAAATATAATGGAATACTGCGTAATAAAACAGCTTTTTTGAATTATTTATCCAATTATTCCGCACATCAGCAATTATATTCAAAAAAATATTTTGCAAACGAATTAACATTATCTAGTTAGACAGATACTTATGTTTAACAGAATTAGATGTAAATTGTTTCGGCTGTATCCTATTATCGCTGTTATCCCTTCGGATTATATCAAAAAAAGAAGACCAACTAACTCATTTTAAGTTAATTGGTCGTTCCATTATATTTTAGGATAAATACCATTGATACATTTTATGAACCCCTTCATCAATATCAATCCGATGATGCCACCCCAATGCATGCAGTTTGCTCACATCGGTCAGTTTCCTCATAGTACCATCCGGTTTGGTTGAATCAAAAATCACCTGACCCTGATACTTCGTTTCCTTCACTATCAAATTGGCTAGGTCGGCAATGGTTATTTCTTTGCCCGTACCGATATTAATATGGCAATTCCGAATATCCTTTGTACCTTTCTGATAAGTGTCTTCAAAATTGACATGCTCCATTATGTAAATGCTGGCATCAGCCATCTCTTCGCTCCACAAAAACTCGCGAAGCGGTTTACCGGTTCCCCACAGCACTACCGATTGTCCGGTGATGCCGTATTTATGTAAAACAGACAGGATTTCGTCTTCACTACCGGCTCCGCTCACTCCCTCTATCGGACGGAGATTCAGGTCCTTACGTATAGATTCCCAATCAGACTCATTCAAGCATTTCGCCAAATGAATCTTACGAATCATGGCAGGCATGACATGGCTGTTTTCAAGATGGAAGTTGTCATTCGGCCCATATAAATTAGTAGGCATCACTGCGATATAGTTTGTACCATATTGCAGGTTAAAACTTTCACACATCTTCAGCCCGGCTATCTTGGCTATCGCATACGGCTCATTGGTATATTCCAACGGAGAGGTCAGCAGCGCATCTTCTTTCATGGGCTGTTGCGCATCGCGGGGATAAATGCAGGTACTGCCCAAAAAGAGCAATTTCTTCACTCCATGACGAAAACTCTCCCCAATCACATTTTGCTGAATTTGCAGATTCTGGTAGATAAAATCAGCCCGATAGAGACTGTTTGCCATAATGCCTCCCACATGAGCTGCCGCCAAAATAACATATTCGGGCTGTTCTTCATCAAAGAAAGTCCTCACAGCAACTCCATCAAGCAAATCCAATTCTTTATGAGAACGGCCTACTAAGTTAGTATATCCTTTCTTCTGTAAATTGTTCCATATAGCGGAGCCCACCAATCCATGATGGCCTGCCACATATATCTTGGCCGTTTTTTCCATCATTCCCCGACTTGCTCCTTCAAATACAATTTCTTCACAAATTTCATATCATGCCGCACCATAATCTTCACCAGCTCCGGGAAAGAAGTTTTACGTGGATTCCACCCCAGCACTGTTTTCGCTTTGGTAGGATCGCCCAACAACTGTTCTACTTCAGCCGGACGGAAATACTTGGGATCAACAGCCACCAGTTCTCTGCCTGTGTTAATATCGATTCCTTTTTCCTCTACTCCTTTTCCTTCCCAACGCAGTTCGATACCAACTTCCTTGAATGCCAATGTACAGAATTCACGTACCGTATGGTATTCGCCGGTTGCAATCACAAAGTCTTCCGGTGTCTCGTGCTGAAGTATCAGCCACATACATTCCACATAATCTTTGGCATATCCCCAGTCGCGCAATGAGTCAAGATTTCCCAAATACAATTTATCTTGAAAGCCTTGGGCAATACGAGAGGCCGCCAACGTTATTTTACGTGTCACGAAATTCTCTCCACGCCGTTCGCTTTCATGGTTAAACAGAATGCCGTTCACAGCAAACATTCCGTAACTTTCACGATAGTTCTTTGTAATCCAAAAACCATACTGCTTGGCTACTCCATACGGAGAACGCGGATAAAACGGAGTCGTCTCTTTCTGAGGAACCTCCTGCACCAGTCCGAATAATTCGGAGGTGGAAGCCTGATATATCTTGGTCTTTTTTTCCAATCCCAAGATGCGAACTGCCTCCAGCATACGCAATGTGCCTATCGCGTCAGCTTCAGCAGTGTATTCGGGAACGTCGAAACTTACTTTTACATGGCTTTGCGCTGCCAGATTATATATTTCATCCGGCTGGACAGCCTGAATGATGCGAATCAAAGAACTGCTGTCCGTCATATCTCCCCAATGTAAATTTATCAGACGGCTTTTCTTCATATCGCGCACCCACTCATCAAGATAAAGATGCTCAATACGCCCCGTATTAAACGAGGAAGAACGGCGCAAAATGCCATGGACTTCATACCCTTTGTCAATTAAAAACTCTGCCAGGAACGAACCGTCCTGTCCTGTAATACCTGAAATCAATGCTACCTTTTTCATTCTTATAAAAATTTATTTAGCTTCTTTTCTCTGAAAAGAATAGTTTGGTCATTCGGCCGAAAATTCCTTGATACGCTGCTCCTCACTCAGTCTGCAAATAAGAAGAGTGTTGTCTTTTTCTGCTACGATATATCCGTCAAGCCCCTGCACCACCACTTTTTTCTCTTGCGTGGTGTGAATGACACAATTCCGTGTCTCATACAATTTTATATTCTGCCCTATCTGAGTGTTATTATGGGCATCTTTAGGCAGGTTTCCGTGCAAGGAACCCCATGTACCCAAGTCACTCCATCCAAAGTTGGAGGGGAAAACAAATATCTCATCCGCCTTTTCCATAATGGCATAATCGACAGAAATGTTTTCACATAACGGAAAATTTTGATTTATCATTTCCTGCTCCCGCTCCGTGTAATAGTAAGGCAGCAATCGCTCGAAGATTTTCGAAATGGCCGGTTGATACACCCGCAGCGCATTTACAACCGTACTCACATTCCATACAAAAATGCCGGCATTCCAAAAGAAATTATTTTTCTTGATATATCTTTCGGCTGTCTCCAAATTAGGCTTTTCTTTAAACGAATACACCCGATACACCTCTTTGTTTGAGGTGGAAGGTACAGTCAAATCCGCTTCTATATATCCATATCCTGTTTCGGGACGGGTAGGTTTCATCCCCAAAGTCAGAATTGCATCCGAATCGGCAGTAAACTTCATGGCGGAGTTTATCACCCGCTGAAATTCTATTACATCCATCACAATATGGTCACTAGGTGTTACCACCATATTGGCTTTGGGATTACGCGCCTTGATTTTCCAACTGACATAAGCGATGCAGGGAGCCGTGTTGCGACGGCAAGGTTCGCGCAAAATATGATCATCAGCTATTTCGGGCAATTGCTCCTTTACCGTTTCTGCATATTTTTCAGAAGTAACCACCCAAACATTTTCAGGCGGACAAATACCTTTAAAGCGGTCTGCCGTTAATTGAATTAATGTACGTCCACAACCTAATACATCTATAAACTGTTTAGGATAATCGGGGGTGCTCATCGGCCAAAACCGGCTGCCTACGCCACCCGCCATAATAACGAGGTGATTATTCTTAATATTCATACATTTTCATTTTACATTGTATAAGTGCAAAGATAACTATTATTTTCAGAAAAAGGCATTGTATATTAATTTATATACTCTATATTTGCATGAAATCAACAAGTTTCCGTCTACGGACAATTATAAAATTTACTATAATGAAAGGAATTGTATTGGCTGGCGGTTCAGGCACACGTCTTTACCCCATAACGAAAGGAGTTTCCAAACAACTGCTCCCTGTATTTGACAAACCGATGATATATTATCCCATATCTGTATTAATGCTGGCAGGAATCAGGGAGATATTAATCATCTCGACCCCCTACGACTTGCCCGGTTTCCAACGGCTGTTAGGTGACGGAAGTGATTTTGGAGTACATTTTGAATATGCGGAACAACCGTCTCCCGATGGCTTGGCGCAGGCTTTTATCATCGGTGAGAAATTCATCGGAGAGGATTCTGTCTGCCTTGTCTTAGGAGATAATATATTCCATGGGAACGGACTTTCTGCTTTGCTGAGAGAAGCCGTACACGCTGCCGAATGTGATAAAAAAGCAACAGTATTCGGATATTGGGTAAGTGACCCTGAAAGATATGGAGTGGCAGAGTTCGACAAAGAGGGAAACTGCCTGTCCATTGAGGAAAAACCGGCTCAGCCCAAATCCAATTATGCCGTAGTGGGGCTGTATTTCTACCCCAATAAAGTAGTGGAAATTGCCAAGAACATCAAGCCATCGGCACGCGGAGAGCTGGAAATCACGACGGTAAACCAATGTTTTCTGCAGGAGAAGGAATTAAAGGTACAGACATTGGGACGCGGATTTGCATGGTTGGACACAGGTACACACGATTCTTTAGCAGAAGCAAGTACTTACATAGAAGTCATCGAAAAACGCCAGGGTTTAAAAGTAGCCTGCCTGGAAGGTATAGCATTAAGAAAAGGTTGGATTTCGACAGAAAAGATGCGCGAACTGGCTCAACCGATGCTTAAGAACCAATATGGACAATATTTACTTAAAGTAATTAAAGAATTAGGATTAGATAAATAATGGAAGTTATTAAAACGGCAATAGACGGGGTTCTTATTTTAGAGCCCCGTATTTTTAAGGATGCAAGAGGTTACTTTTTTGAAAGTTTCTCTTCCCGCGAATTTGAAGAAAAGGTATGTAAAACCACTTTCGTGCAAGACAATGAGAGTTTCTCCAGCTATGGTGTCGTGCGAGGGTTACATTTTCAGAAACCTCCTTATACGCAAAGTAAAATAGTACGCGTCATTAAAGGCGCCGTGCTGGACGTGGCAGTGGATATCCGTAAAGGTTCTCCAACCTTCGGACAGCATGTGGCAGTAGAACTTACCGGAGAAAATCATCGACAATTATTTATACCAAGAGGGTTTGCTCATGGCTTTGCCGTGCTCAGTGATGAAGTCTTGTTCCAGTATAAATGTGACAACTTTTATGCTCCGCAAAGCGAAGGAGGCATTGCATGGAATGACCCTGATTTGAATATCGACTGGCGTATTCCGGAAGATAAAATCATTTTATCGGAAAAAGATAAGGTGCACCCTACTCTAAAAGAACACGAAATAGTTTTTAATTACAATCAGAAACTATATTAAAACAAATAGAGGGTGTGTAGAAACTCTCATAAACTAAAAGTTACCCTCGCCACAGGTAGTTGTAGCGAGGGTGATTTTGATAAAAGAGGAGCTTTGCCACACCTCCTTATTCATTACAATACGAGACAAGACAAATGAGTTTTTCCTCTCAAAGCTTCAATCATAAGATTGTCAACGCACAAGTTCTATTTTGAAACGGTCTTGCCAATATATCAATATCTATTATTCATTGCCGGAAGAAGACAATCCTTTCTTCAAGCCAGCCAATAAATCACGGCCAAACAAAATCCAAGCCGAAGTCCCTATTACTGCAAGAAAAACAAAACCGATTAGAATCATTTTCTTGCTTGTTCCTGATGGATGTAAAGGTACACTTGCCGGCTCAACCACTGCAAAAACAGGTTTTGCTTCCTGAACCTTGGCACGAGCCACCTGTAACTGGGTAGCCACCTGACTATATACTTGATATGCCAAACTCATTTCATTTTGCAAACGTTCACCTTCTGTCAAAACAGTTTGTAAAATAACATTTTTATTCGCATCCATGTAATTTGCATAACTTTGTTGAGCTACATAATATTCATGTTGTCTCTCTTTATACAACTGCTCCAAATAGTTACAATCCTGTTGGGCTTTTGACACCCTATATGATGTGATGTATTTTTGCAACTTAGCAACCACAGAGTCGGCTACCATTGCTGTAACTAAAGGGTCTTGTAACACGACTCCTACTGTGGTCATCCCACTTTTCTTATCTACATCGGCTGTTATTGCTTTACGCAATCCTGCAACTATAGACATTTGCTCACGAGTTAACTGAAAAGGGTCCAAATTCTTCATCTCTTCCTTCTGATTAGAAGATGAAGAGAAAAGATTTCGGATTTTTCCGGGAAGTTCCACTATTATTCCCCACCACGGAGCCTTCTTATGTTCAAAATAACCCACTAAAGTCGTGTCTACATCACCATGCAATGTTTTTACATGTATATCAAATAATTCCAAAATAAACGGAGTAGATTCCACTATATCCGGGAAAAGGGACACTGTTAATGCATCTGCGTCCATTCCCCCATTCATGCCGCCAAGTCCCAACATTGATGCCATACCAGACAACTCATTTCCACCGCCCTTTCCTGACTCCGGTGCCAAAGTTACCTCAACTTTATACAAAGGAGGAAGACTAAAAGCTATTATTAAGCCTAATATAGCACCAACTCCGGCTGCTTTCATCAATTGTTTTCGGGCAAGCCACAACTTCCTGACATACGCCATCAAATCTATTTCCGGCGCTTTGGACACTGTATCTTTCTTTTCTTCACTCATCTTATTTCAATATATTAGCAATAGACGCCGCAGTTAATCCCAATGAGCCCAGAGACGAAGCGATTCCCAGAATGGTTTGGAAATTCATTCTTCCATTCCTGTCTTTTACCGGCACAACAATCTCGCACCCCGGCTCAATCATATTTCGTCCCGAACCTTTGACTTTGGCCACCTGACCATTCATATAAATGATAAATGCCCTGCTCTTACGAGCATTGTTTGCAAATCCACCGGCCTGACTAATATAGTATTTCACTGACTTATTATCCCTATAGGCTACAGTATTGGGCAACATCACCGCACCATTTATCCTTACAGTATTACTCAATTCGGGAACAACCAACTTATCACCGGCACGAAGCACCACGTCTGCACTGGAACCCGGATTCTTCATCGCCATTTCCAAATCAATACCCACAGAATAAACACTGTCCAAGTCCAACTTCAATGAATCCATATTGGCTTGCCCCATTTCACGACGCATCATTTTGAACACATCTTCCATACGCTTCAGCTCCTCGTCATTCGCCTGACGAATCAGCTTGGCGCCTTTCACATAAGCAAACGGAGTCACACCACCGGCCTTTTTCACCAAATCAGAAAGACGCTCACTCTTATTGGTCAGTGAGTAAGTACCGTCATAAAGCACCTCACCTGTAATATCTACATTGGCCTGTTCCTGATAACCGGGGCTTCTTCTGACATACACCTGGTCGTAGGGCTGCAACACGAAGCCGGGTTCGCCGTCAATCACAAATCCATCCTTCAAAGAAAAAGAATACATTTTACCAATAGTAGAAGAAACATCCGTACTCTTACTGTCCTTGATACGCCGCGAAACGTCCACACGCACTGTAGATGCCGATTCCTTCAATCCTCCTGCCTGAATAATAATATCTTCCAGCGTCGTATTGTCGGCATACGGCAACTCCCCAGGACGGGCCACCTCACCAAACACTGTAATTACACCCATATCCTGCAAATCATGGATGCTGGGAATATAAAGAACATCATTCTTCTGTAAAGGGATATCGGGAATAGTGCCGTCAAGCACTTTCTTAATGTCAATAGGAATCACCTCACGAGTCAAATTATTACGCTCGCGATACAGCACGGCACGGGCAGTAAACGCATCCCCCATCAAACCGTCCGCTTTTTCTACCAACTGGCGAACCGTATTCAATGAGCCTCCAAACTGATAGATGCCCGGACGGTAAACCGCACCCTTAATCTCCAGCTTGTTTTCAAAACGATTCAAGATAGCCTCGGCAGTCACCTTGTCGCCATCTTTCACCGGAAAAACGGAGTAATCAATATCATCAATCGTATAGACCTGATATTCTTTTCCATTCTGGCGAATCATGCGCAGGGCACGAGTGTATGCATCTCCCGAAAAACCACCGGCATACTTAAGCAAAGTCTTTACATTCTCGCCATTCTTCATTTCGTATTTCATGGGGCGTTTTACGTTCCCTTCAATCTTCACCAATGCTTCATAAGGAGGCACAATGACAACATCCCCCTCCTGCAAACGAATGTCATCGGTGGTCTTGCCACGCATGATAAAATCGTACACGTCGACCGTGGCGATAGGCTTGCCGCCGCGAACCAACTGAATGGCACGCAAACTACCGATATCATTTACTCCGCCCGCACGGTAAAGAGCATGGAAAACTGTGGAGAAAGAAGAAAGCGCATAAGTACCGGGAGTCAGTACCTCTCCCATCACGTTCACCTGAATGGTACGGCTGTCTCCCAACGTCACCTTTATTTGTGAAACAGGATTTTCGCTGTCTATGCCGGCATAAATCCGGTTCAGCTCCTTGCGTAAATAGTCCGTTGCCTCACTCACCGTCATGCCGTTCAGATACACCAAACCGATATCTTCTATATTAATGTATCCGTCGGGCGAAATATTATCGCGTATAGTAGCCTGATTGGTTCCCCAAATGTCTATAATCACTTCATCTCCGGGTCCCAAACGATAATCCACCGGAGTAGCCAGATTCACACTGGGCTCGAATGTCAGATTCTTGGTGTTGAAAATATCACGTCCGAAAACCTTTTCCTCCTTCTTTTCATCCTCCTGCAAATAAAGAACCGTGTTATTGTCATATACAATATTACCATTCTTATCAATGGTATAGGTACCCATCTCTCTGGGCTCCAAAGGTTCGGTTGTTACATATTTATAAACAGGAACTTCTTTTTTCTCCGAGGATTCGTCAAAATTAAAATTCTTATCGATGTAATCATTGCCATTCTTTCCGTCTTCTTTTTCACCGGCTCCATTCTTCGTACGACCGCGTCCCTTTGTGTTGTCTAAGGTAGAAGACGATGAGTTTTTCCCATTCTTCTTTTGCTGTTCGTACAATAATTTGACACGTTCCGCCTGTTCCTTGGTCACCCCCCGACGAGCAAGCTCTGTGCTGATTTGCTGCTGGCTTTTGCCTTGTGCCAATCCTGACTGCACATATTCCACCACTTGCTTATCGGTCATACCACCTCCTGTCTGCGCAACAGAAGTAACAGACAGGCAAATTAATAACAATACAAATGTTACTATTTTTCTCATCATAAATCCTTCAATAGTTCTTTTAATTTATTTTTTCGACTAGTTTAGTATAAACTCCGCAAAAGTACGCAATCTTTTTGATATAAGCATTAAAATATTGCTAATAAAAGAGTATGTATCATACTTCATTATAAAATCGTTATCTTCATTTATTATATCAAAAAAACCTCAAGAGGGTTTAACGAAACAATCAAGACAGTTTTCATAAACAATGGTGACTATCTTTGAAAACAATGGAGACATCTTTTTGTTCTTCCAGGCAATCCAATTAGTCATCGCTTTCCTCATTTGATAAAAACCTTGTTTCCGATGAAAAATGAATGATTTATTTCCCGGCAACACCCTCATCGACAATAATATCGACAAAAAAGCGGTATATACTCCTAAATTTAATCGATTTATATTGTTTTATACCAATATTTTTCCTTATTTTTGCCAAACATAATAAAGAATGATATGAGAAAGAGAATATTGATTCTAGACGACAAAGAAACAATAGCAAAAGTACTGTCTATTTATTTGATGGCTGACTATGATTGCATTTGGTTGCAGGATGGAGTTCAAGGAATGAAATGGTTACAGGAAGGGAACCTGCCGGACTTGATAATTTCAGACATACGCATGCCGGAAATGAGAGGAGACGATTTCCTGGAATGGATTAAGGCAAATGAACTGTTCAAGCATATCCCTGTCATTATGTTGAGCAGCGAAGACAGCACCACCGAACGAATAAGACTACTCGAAATAGGCGCGGAAGACTATATCGTAAAGCCCTTTAACCCGATGGAACTCAAAATCAGAGTAAAGAAGATAATCGAATAGGTTATGGCAACTAATCTGCTTTATATAGGAAAAAGCAAATCTTTCCTGACTCAATTCGGGAAGTTGGAAGATGTGCAGTTAATTTATGCCAAAGACCATAAAGACGCCATTACCATTTGTATCAACCTTAAAGCGAGAGAGAATATTATCATTCTCTATGAACAGGGAAACTTGAAGGAGGATGTGGAAAACATCACTCTTTTCAGGAAAAAATTCTATCAGGGGTATGTGGTGCTGGTCACCGGCGGTTTGAAGAAAGAAGAAAGCGCGGCGTATCTGAAAAGCGGTATCAATGACACAATCAGCCCCGACATTTCAAAAGAAGAGCTGATTCAGAAGATTGACCTGATTAACAAAAGACAAGAACTGCTCTACATCAGCAACAGAAAGAAAAAAGTGGTAAAGCGTTTCATACTGCCTCGGTGGAAACGCTTTTTTGACATCACTTTTGCCAGTATAGCACTTATCGTCCTGTTGCCCGTCTTCCTTATTATAGCATTGGCGATTCGGCTGGAAAGCAAAGGACCGATTATTTATAAAGCAAAAAGAGTAGGCACGAACTACAATATCTTTGACTTTCTAAAGTTTCGCTCCATGTACAATGATGCGGACAAGCATCTGAAAGAACTGTCGGACTTAAACCAATATAAATCTGAAAACGACACTGCAGCCGAGCCAAAAGGATTCGCCGATGATGACTTGGGTGGCTTTCTGATTGGAGACGACGGCGTGATACTGGTTTCTGACGACTTCATCATTCCGGAAGAAGTATTCGCATCCAAAAGAAACAGTGAACAGGAGGAACCTTTTGTAAAAATAGAGAAAGACCCTCGTGTCACGAAAGTAGGACGTTTCTTACGTAAATACAGCTTGGACGAACTGCCGCAGCTTATCAATATATTAAAAGGAGATATGTCTGTGGTGGGCAACCGGCCCCTCCCGCTCTACGAAGCCGAGCGCCTGACGAACGATGACAGTATAGACCGGTTCATGGCTCCTGCGGGACTGACGGGCTTGTGGCAAGTGGAGAAACGGGGAGACTCGGGACGGCTATCTGCCAAAGAACGAAAAGAACTGGATTTAAGATACGGCAGAGAATTCTCGTTTGGAATGGACATGAAAATTCTACTGAAAACATTTACCGCTTTCGTCCAAAAGGGAGATGTATAAACAATAATAAACAATGATTTAAAGGGGAAAAAGACATTCTATGAAACAACTATATGCTATAAGCATTCTCATATTTCTGTTTGCAGGCTATGCCAAAGCTCAGGAAACACACGTAATACAGCAACCTGTCACAACACAGGATGAAGTAAATTCGAGTCTAAATATAGATATAGCCAAAATCAAACTACCTCCGCTGAGTGTGTTGTACGAGAATGCACGCAGCACTCCGAGTATCGAGATTCTGGAGAAAGAGAAGCAACTGCAGAAAAAAATATTGGCAAAAGAAAAAAGAAGCTGGATGAGCCTTTTTAATGCCTTCGGAAATATTTCGCACGGCATTGCCGATAACATCGGCTCGTCCACCGACCCGACCACTCCTTTAATCTATCGTTATACGGGAACGGAACAGACCTCGTGGAGTGTGGGCGGCTCCGTGTCAGTGCCGCTCGAAACGCTATTCGATTTACCGGGCAGAGTGAAGCGGCAACGCATTCAGGTGGATATTGCAGAATTGAAAAAGCAACAGGCATACGAGGAACTGAAAATACAGATAGCCCATTTGTATGTCCAGATTTTGTCGAATATCGAAACCTTGCAGCGCTCGGCAGAACATCTTGCTTTATATAAAGGTGCATCTGCCATTGCCGAACAGGAATACAGAAACAGGCGCACGACAATAGAAGCGGTAGCTCAAACAAAAGAGAAGGAATTCGGCGCCAATCAGGGATTCGCGGCCTTGCGTTCAACCATCAATGACCAATTGCTGATGCTCGAAATTATTTCTCATACACCGATTCTTACCATTCAGGAAGAGTTAAGTGCTACCGACGGAATGGACAAGAGTGAAAATACTGAACTGAAATAATATGGAATTATTCAAATATATAGTAAGATTTTTCTATCGCATCCGCTGGTGGATGGTTATCTTTCCATGTATTGCCGGTGTCATAGCATGGTTTATGACCCGAGACCTTGAAAAGACATACGATGTAAAAACAACTATTTTTACAGGTATTATTTCAGGATACAATGTAGATGCCACCGACTCCCGAAATGCGGGAGTGCATCTGAGCAATCTGATGAACATCATCACGACCGAACGTACCTTGAAGATTGTCTCTCTCAAGTTGCTTGCCCGTTGCCTGGTGTATGGAGATGCCGAGAAGAATACAAGCTACATTTCGGCAGAGCACTATCAGCAGTTGGTGGGTGGTGTGCCCAGAGAGATGAAAGCACTCATCGACAAGCAGAATGAGGAAAAGACGTACAATAATCTGGTTGCCTTTGAGAGACCGTCTGTTAATAATTTTATTTACAGGCTGCTCAATTATACGCATCCATACTTTAGTATACCGCTCCTTTCTCAGAATATCAAAGTGGCCAGACTTGGCAACAGTGACATGATAGAAATAGCGTATAGTTCCAATGACCCCGGAATTGCTTACAACACACTTGATATATTGAATGAAGAATTTGTCAAACAATATCATGAGCTGCGATACGGTGAGACGGATAATGTCATCAAGTTTTTTCAAGAAGAGCTAGCCCGACTGGGCAAAATGCTGACCTCTGCCGAAGATTCGTTGATAGAATACAACATTGAGCACCGTATCATCAACTACGGCGAGCAAACCAAACAAGTGGCGGGGATGGATGCCAGTTATCAGATGATGGACAATGACTTGCTCATCACTTACTCCACCAGTAAAGCGTTAATTGATTTTTATGAATATAAATTGGGAGACATCGCCAAAGCAATCCGCACCAACAACCAGTTCTTAAACAAGCTGCAACAAATATCACAATTAAATACAAAAATATCTACCATGGAGATTACTCCCGACCAGAAAAACCAACAAGTGCTGGAGAATGAGAAGGGAGTGCTCAGTGATGCGGAGAAAAGTATTAGTGACATTGCCATGCAGTTGAGTGCCGAATCAGCTTCGACCAACAACGTGCCCTACGAAACCTTGATAAGCCAGTGGCTGGAGCAGGTCGTATTGATGGAAAAGACAAAAGCGCAGATGGATACCCGCGATATCATGAGAGAGAAGATAGACCGGGACTTCTTGTACTTCTCTCCTATCGGCGCCACACTCGGACGTAAAGAGCGACACATCGGTTTCGTAGAAAGTAATTATATGTCAACAATGGGGGCATTGAATGCCGCCATCTTGCGACAAAAGAATCTGGAGATGACTTCGGCCTCCCTCAAAATCATGAATCCGCCGTTGTTCCCTCTTACTTCCTCCCCCACCAATGCACGGATGATTATACTTTCATCCATATTGGGTACTTTATTGTTTATTATCGGCTATTTCCTAATCATCGAAATCTTAGACCGCACCCTCAGAGACAAGATACGCACACAACGCATCACCGGAGGTACCGTCATCGGAGCGTATCCCAAAGACAGTGCCCTGCGATACAGGAGGTATAATAAGGCAATAGACGAAATGGCCATCAAGCAGTTGAGTACCAGCCTGCTGCCTCTTTTAAGTGTAAACAAACAGCGAATCATCAACCTGCTGAGTACGGAGGAGAAAGACGGCAAGACGCACATAGCACTGGCTTTGGAACAATATTGGACAAGCATCGGACTGGATGTGAGACGCATCACGTATGACGAAGATTTCTTAAGCGAAGACAGCCAGTACGTTCAGGCCAACAGCATAAAAGACTTGTGCCCCGACCTCGGGAAAGACGAAATTCTTTTAATAGAATATCCGGTGCTAAAGGGTAATCCGATTCCTCCCACGCTACTGAATGAGGCTTCTGTCAACCTGATGGTCGTACGTGCCAACAGAACATGGAAAGACATTGACCAACTGATGTACAAGCGTTTATTGCAGGCTAAGGACGAGCAGGTGCCCTTGTTCTTCTACTTGACGCAGGCCGGAAGAAACACGGTTGAAGAATTCACCGGACAGCTTCCTCCATATACGAGGTTTAAGAATATAGAATACAGACTCTTCCAACTGGGCTTGACCGCTGTGGAGTATAACAAAAAATGATAGTTAAGGAATATAACATCTTTGAAAAAGGAATCAATGCAATTGTCGCGATTGTCGGATTATTGCTTTGCATCTGGACCGCCACTACCATGAAAGCGACAGTGGCGACCGCAATCGGTCTGATTCCTTTCCTGCTCACTTTCATTTTTATCTGCATCAACCGGCCGGCCATTATTCTATGTATCACCTTTATCATCAATTATATTATAATGGGAGTCAACCGGTATTATCCGATTCCGATTCCCATCACCAATATCTTCGATTTGCTGTTCGGCATCATGCTGACACTCATCGTACTCAAGCAAGTATATACGGATGACGACAACAGAAAGAACGCAATGAATGCGTACACATTCATCTTGTCAGGATGGCTGTTATACTGCATCATCAATGTAGGAAACGGCATCACCGGAGAGCTATACCCCGAGGCATGGCTCAGAATACTGAGACCTTGGGCCATATACCCGTTGCTCACCTGCATCATTCTATCCATACATTGCAACCGCTATGCCTTTCTGCATTATTTCCTGATTCTATGGGGAATATTCACCTTGCTGGCTGCCGCAAAAGGGTATTGGCAAAAGAATAAAGGATTTGACAGTACCGAACTGGCATGGCTGTGGGCATACGGCGCACGCACCCACTTCATACATTCGGGCATCCGCTATTTCTCGTTTTTCACAGATGCCGCCATCTTCGGAGCCACGATGGGACTGTCGTGCACCACCTTTTTCCTGTCAGCGCTATATTCCAAAAACCGATACCTCAAGCTATTCTATTTTGTAGTCAGCATGGCAGGATTCTATGGTCTGCTCATTGCCGGAACACGAGCCGCCATTGCCATACCGATAGCAGGACTGGGTGTTTTTCTCTTCCTATCAAAGAACTGGAAAATCGGTGTATTGTCATTCTTTTTGCTTGTCGGCGGAGTGGGAATGTTGAAATACACAAAGATTGGAGAAGACAACCGGTTGATACGCCGTATGCGCACCGTCTTCGACTCGAATGACCAGTCGCTGCTCGTACGTTTTGAGAATCAGAAAGCACTCAAAGCCTATATGTCGGAGATGCCCTTCGGCATAGGAATGGGCGTGCAAAACGGAGTCATTTCCCCCCAAAACAAATACTATTTCGTCTCCATCTGTCCTGCCGACTCAAGCCTTGTAGACGTATGGATACAGATGGGCGTAGTGGGATTAACCGTCTTTCTGGGCATGCACGCCGCATTATTCATACTGGGAGCATACATCATACTGTTCCGAATCAGCAATCCCGAAATAAGAGGACCGCTGACAGGTATGTTATGCGGATGTGCAGGCATGCTTGTCGCCTCGTATGCCAACATGGTTTATTTTCAGTTTCCTAACGGAATCCTGATATATTCTTGTTTTACGTTTATCTTTCTAGGCCCGCATTTAGACAGATTATATACCAAAGAACATGAACAGCGCACAACCTGACATATCAGTTATAACTGTCAATTACAACGGTTATCATGACACTTGTGAATTCATTGATTCATGGGTGAACACCGTCACGTCTGTCTGTTATGAAATCATTGTCGTAGACAATGGCTCAACCGCCAACGAAGGGCTCCTTCTGCAACAGAAATACCCTTCCGTCCATGTCATACGAAGCGAACAAAATCTGGGCTTTGCAGGCGGCAATAATCTAGGTATAAGAAGTGCCCAAGGAAACTATCTTTTCTTATTGAACAATGACACCCTTATTGTAAAAGATACTGTAGACCTGTTAATCAAACGCCTGCGCTCGTCAGAAGGTATTGCCGGTGTTTCCCCGTTAATACTTAATTACACAGAGCCACACACCATCCAGTTTGCAGGATATACCCCCCTATCCTCCATCACCCTCCGAAACCGCACGACAGGCAGAGGAAGCCGGGACAAAAGCCGCTATCCGGCAAAAAGAACACCCTATCTGCATGGTGCTGCCATGCTTCTCAAAAAGCAGGTTATAGACCAGATAGGGGGTATGCCGGAAGAGTACTTCTTGTATTATGAGGAATTGGACTGGTGCACCCGCATCACTGCAGAAGGATATGAGCTTTGGTACGATCCGGCCTTTGAAATATGGCACAAAGACGGCAGTTCCAGCGGAAAAGGCAGCCCCCTGCAATGTTATTATTTGAGCAGAAACAGATTATTATACGCTCAGCGCAACCTCTCCGGTTGGAGGCGGTGCCTTGCCTTGCTCTACCAACTGACCATTGTATGTCCCAAAAACATCGTCACGGCATGGAGCAAAGGGCAAACAGAAGCAGCCAAAGCACACCGGGAAGGGACAAAAGCATTTTTCAAACTTAGAAATAAAGACAAACAGCTATGATATTTATTGGATATTTAGATTTAGTATTATTCGCATTATGCGCCTTCACTGTTGTCTATATGCTGATATACGCCATAGCAGCAACAGTCAGACGTACAGACAAATATTCCGAATCGAGGATAAAACATCGGTTCGCCATCCTCATCCCTGCCTACAAGGATGACGAATACGTCTTTTATGCCATCCGGTCTTTTCTACAGCAAGACTACCCCATCGACTGTTTTGACATCATCGTCATTTCCGACCACTTGAAGTCGGAAACCAACCAACAATTGGCCCAACTGCCTATCATCTTATTAAAAGCCAACTTTAAGAAAAGCTCCAAGACCAAATCCATCAAAGCAGCCCTGTCACAACTCGCAGACGGCCAATACGACATTGCCCTGCTGATGAATGCCGACAATGTGGTGGAGAAAAACTTCCTGAACGAAATAAACAATACGTATGCAAGCGGTTCCAATGCCATCCAAAGTCACCGGATACGCAAAGACAGGCCCAACAATGTCATTGTCCTAGACGCCGTGACAGATGAAATCAACAACTCCATCCTGCGGGCCGGCCATGTCAGCTTCGGGCTATCCGCCTCACTCAACGGATCGGGCACAGCCATCGACTTCAACTGGCTCAAAGAAAACATCAGGAAACTGAGCGACGATGAGGATGAAAAGACCATTGAATCATTGCTGCTGAGGGAACGAATCTATGTGGAATACCTGAACCAGACCCACGTATATGCCCTCAAAGACGGTGGAAAGAAACGGTTCTACGCCCAACGCAACAGTTGGATAAAAGCACAATACTATTCCCTGTTTACCAACATCGGCAACCTGCCCCATGCCATTTTCAGCGGGAATTTCGACTATGCCGACCGCATCCTGCAATGGCTCATTTTCCCGCGCACCATCTTGCTGGGACTCATCCTGCTCTTTGGCACCATAATGATATTTTTTGACTGGGCAGCCTGTGTCAAATGGTGGATATTGCTCTTCTGCCTCTTATTCACAATGGCTCTGGCAATCCCCAACTACCTGGTAGACGACAAGTTCAACAAAGCGATGAAAGCCATTCCGGTCATGGCTGCAGGGATGGCCGTCAACTTCCTTTTCGGGAAAAAGAAAAAGTAAATTAATATGCTGTCGGGAACGATACATATCATTGAATTTGTACTATATATCTACTTCGCCGTCTGTGTGGGATATATAGTTATCTTCGCTGTTGCATCTTGTTTCTTCAAGCCACAACAATACCCCGAAAGCCATGAATTCAAACGCTTTGCCATACTCATACCCGCCTATAAGGAAGACAATGTAATCCTTGACTGCATCCATTCCGTATTACAGCAAACGTATCCTGAGCAGCACTATGACGTCATTGTCATCTCCGACAGAATGAGCGACACCACCAACCGTCTGCTGAGTGACGAACCACGTATCACCTTACTGAAAATACAAGAACCGGAAAGTTCCAAAGCCAAAGCTTTGCGTCTGGCAACAGCACACATCTCCCGCCTCCAATATGATTATGTCATTATATTAGATGCCGACAACCTCATATCCACCGGTTATTTATATGAACTAAACAAAGCAGTATCCCAAGGTGCAAAAGCGATACAGACACACCGAAAAGCCAAAAACCTGAACTCGGATACAGCCATACTGGATGCAGTCATAGAAGAAATGAACAATGCCATATTCAGAAAAGGACACATCCGACTAGGATTCTCCTCAGCACTCATCGGCTCGGGGATGGCCTTTGACTTCCAATGGTTTAAGCAAAATATCATACATACACACACCGCCGGAGAGGACAAAGAATTAGAAGAACTGTTACTCGGCCAAGGCATCCACATAGCATATGCCGATGCGATAGAAACGCTGGACGAAAAGGTACAAAAAGCAGACACCATGCGCCACCAGCGCCGCCGCTGGATAGCCACCCAACTATTCCTTGCCCTCAAAATGGGAAGCAACCTGCCTTCAGCCCTCCTGCATGGGAACCGGGATTATCTATTAAAAACAATTCAGACATTTATCCTTCCGCGCAGCATCCTCATGGCAGTACTGGGCGTCATTTCGCTCATTTATTGTACCGTCTCCCCACTTTCGTCTGTAAAATGGTGGATTTTGTTTATATTGCTGACCCTATCACTATACATCGCCATCCCTCCCGACATGAGACATAAATATGCAGGCAAAATCATAAGGCAAGTTCCTTATTTTGCAATCATAATGACACTTAATTTGTTTCATTTAAAAGGAATGGCAAATAAATTTACCCATACACAACATGGATAGCTATGAATCTAAAGAATTATCTACATAGAAATCCCAAGTTAAAGAAACGGATTCACCGATTCATCATGCATCCGGTGAAAACACGTCCCTATTGGTGGGTACGGATACTGCAACCATTCTATATCAAAAAAGGAAAAGGAGCAGTCATCTATCGCAGCGTCCGGAAAGACCTGCCCCCCTTCCACCAATTCCGGTTAGGCCAATATTCTGTCATTGAAGATTACTCCTGCCTGAACAATGCCGTAGGAGATATCATTATCGGCGATTATTGCCGAATCGGACTGAGCAACACGGTTATCGGCCCCATCCAAATAGACAACGGAGTCAATATTTCTCAAAATGTAGTCCTCATCGGCTTGAACCATAACTATCGCGACATCACCAAAGGTATCATCGAACAAGGCATCACCACCTCCCCCATCCATATCGGAGCGCATACCATTATCGGGGCCAACGTGATTGTACTGCCCGGTGTAAACATTGGGAAACACTGCTTTATCGGTGCCGGCTGTGTGGTGACTAAAGACATTCCTGATTACTGCGTCACGGTGGGCAACCCGGCACGTATCATCAAGCGGTTTAATCCACAAACACAAATGTGGGAAAAAGTCAACTGAACAACTATGGAAAAAGAAATTAAAATATTAGTCTGTGCACACCGGGAAGCAGCCCTCCCGCCCCATAAATACTTCTACCCCATCCAGGTAGGAGCCGCCCTCACCAACACCCGGTTCTACCCTGCGCAAGACAATACCGGTGACAACATTTCTGACAAGAATCCCCATTTTTGTGAGTTGACAGCACATTACTGGGCTTGGAAAAACATAAGATGCGACATCATCGGACTGAACCATTACAGGCGTTTCTTTGATTTCTACCGACCGTTCGCCTCCTTTTCGCCCGACAGAAGTTTTGTAGACCATGACACATTTCTGAAAAAGAAATATTGCTTTCCCGATGTAGAGAAGTTATTGAATGATTATGACATCATACTCCCGTCCAAACGTCATTATCCTTACAATGTGGGCACGCAGTATGCCGTTTTCCACATTGTAAACGACCTCCATATATTAAAAGAAGTGATTCATGATATCAGCCCCGAATACTCCACCGCCTTCGACACACTGATGTATCACAGCAATGCCTATTCCGGTTATAATATGTTCATCACCCGATGGAAACATTTTGACGGATACTCCGAATGGCTATTCAAGGTTTTATTCGAACTGGAAAAACGTGTAAAGCTCTCCGGTTACCCCGACCAAGCCCGGCTGTTCGGCTATTTATCCGAACGGCTCATCAACATATATTGCATCCGAAACCGGTTGAAGGTGAAGTACATTCCTGTCATCATGCCCCTGAATGAAGCATTCCGAAACCCCGGCAACCTCCGTTACACCCTGCGCCGCTTAAAAAACGACTTGATATATAAACTTACAAAACTATAAAGTATGCCACTCGTATCCGTCATCATCCCAATCTATAACACCGAACGATTCCTGCCCAAATGCATAGAAAGCGTTCTGGCACAAACCTTGTCGGACATCGAGATAATCCTGATTGATGATGGAAGTACAGACAACAGCGGGAAGATATGCGACAGCTATGCCTGTAAAGACAAAAGAATACATGTGACACACACTCCCAATCACGGAGTCAGTCATGCACGGAATAAAGGAATAGAACTGAGCCAAGGAAAGTACATCCATTTCACCGACAGTGACGACCGGATGGAGCCCGAAATGTTATCGGAACTCTATCGTCTCATCCTCCGATATAATGCAAATATGTCTACATGCGGTTACTTGATTGAAGACGAAAACGAAAATATCATTTACCAAATAAAAGAAAAGCAGACCTACGTCATGAATAAGCGAGAAGGCATATCTTCTTTGTTTCATGACTCTTATTACAGATATAAAGGCAATTTATGGGACAAGCTATACGATAAAAAGATTATTGACAAGCATCAACTGACATTCAACGAAAACATAGACTACAATGAAGACCGGCTCTTCATCTTCCAATACATGATGCACTGCACATCAATAGCCTGCACCACCCTTCCCTATTATCACTATATCATCAGAAATGCAAGTGCCATGCACACATTCGGAAATTCATATCGCGCCAACATGTGTACATTTATGGATGCTTTTGATATTATGGCCACCCTCTCCGCCTCCTTTCCCGAGTCTGTCGGGCGAGCCTTGTCACAAGATTACATCCACAGCTCGATTTCGTTCTTCAAAAAATATGCCACTCAAATGCCCATGCATGAAATACAAAACCGGATTCGCACTATCAAAAGAAACCACTATCCCTGTCTCTCCGTATGTGAGAAAATAAAGTACACACTATCCTTTGTCCGCATACTGGTTCTTAAAAAATTCCATCGTCAGCCCATCCAACGATAGCAGCGCAGCAAAAACTTCACCAGCCTATAAACCATCCGATGAAATCCGGATATTCACCATGAGCCTGCGCAATCCCCTTATTCATCACTTTATCCAATCAAAAAAACGAAGCACAGTGCCAACCGCCATGCCAGCCATGCCCAACACCAAACGTACTCCCACCGACGGCTTATTGCAGGGATGACACCCATTGTATTCCGTCATACAGTCCAACATCCTCTTGAAATAAGCCAACTTCAAACTTGTATAATTTCCTTCCCAATACTCCCTACCATTGGTGCCTGATATTCCACGCCACAAAGGACGTATTAAGAAAGGATAAAAGACAAAATCTTTTTGTTCATCAATGCTCGTAAAAAGAATATGCTCAAAGTTACACCCCCTGCTGTCGTCTATCCCCTCCTTACGCGCCAAAAACGAATGTTGCAAGAAATCCTTACCGGTAATAAACATTCTGCTGTCCGAATACCTCTCCCTCCTATCCATCTCACTCTGAATATCACAGCGAGGAAGGATATACCGATGAAACCCTATCATGCTATTTACATTCAATAATTTTAACCGTCCTGTTATCTTCACCAAAAAATCACACTTACGGACAAACAAAGAATGCTCTAATGCATACTCCAAGATGAGTGCCTCTCCATATCCTTTTCCTTTTTTCCTGTCGAACTCCTCATTTCCTTGAAATGTAAGAAATTCCAAACGTCCACAATCTACAAACTTCCGAAAACCCCCACTGATATCAGTCCCCGAATTCTCAACAAAAACAATCGGATAATCCGTCTGTAAAAGATAAAACTCCAGTGCGTCCTCATACTGCCTCCTCCGTATATCCACATCCGTCAGAGAAGTATGAATCATCTTCCCCGGATTGATACAGGCAGTGAGCACAATGACATATTTATTTCCCATACCGCTATTCTTCCACTTTTCGCAAATGCATTTCAGAATGATGACACTCCGTATAATTATCAAGGCCTATCAATCCTGAATCATGCATATTCAAGGGCTTTCCAAATCCCATCTGCATCCCTTCACATTCCATGGTACAACAGTCAGGTGCCTTCATCAGCCATTCCACCATAGGATGATGTAAATTCAAATCAACTTTTATAATTCCTTTGTTCAATATTGGAGGCAATTCTATCATACGAGATATGCAAAATTCACCAGCCTCACAAGAGTGTATATCCCCCATATTATGCCCTAAGCTATAAGAAGCATAAGGAATATCATCTTTATTTTTAATGACCAACATCACATCATAAATCATTTTTTCATCAGTATATCCCTTAATCTTTACTTCTAACTTTCTTTGATGACTTTTAATTACAGAATATGAACATTCCGTCCCATTGATTTCGATGCCCACTATTTTAAGAGTATGCTTCGTCCATTTCACATTATCCAAAATTTTAGAGCCTTGCACAGCATCCGTCGCCTCCAAATAGTGATTAATAGTATCCGGAACAGACCCCATAAAAGTCATCATTCCATTTTCCAACAACATTCCTTTCGTACATAAACTTCTCACAGCAGCCATATTATGACTCACAAACAACACAGTCCTTCCCTCTCCTTTTGCCACATCCTGCATCTTGCCCACCGCTTTCCGCTGAAACTCCGCATCCCCCACTGCCAGCACTTCATCCACTACCAGGATTTCCGGTTCCAAATGCGCAGCGATAGCAAACCCCAACCTCACTGTCATTCCCGAAGAATAACGCTTTACAGGCGTATCAATATATTTCTCTATTCCGGCAAAAGCCACAATCTCATCCAGTTTACGAGTAATTTCCACCTTAGTCATCCCCATAATGGAGCCATTCATATAAATATTTTCACGCCCCGTCATTTCAGGATGGAAACCTGTACCCACCTCCAATAAAGAAGCAATGCGCCCCCTGACACGGATACACCCCATGGTAGGAGAAGTAACACGCGAAAGAATCTTCAGCAGAGTAGATTTCCCCGCACCGTTCTTTCCTATAATACCCAAAACCTCACCCTGTTCCACCTTGCAACAGACATCTTTCAACGCCCACACAAAATCACCAGCCGCCTTTTTAGCGCGATCATTCACCTCACCTATCCGTAAATAAGGATCCTCCTTTCCGCGCACATGTGCCCACCATCGGTTCAAATCACGGCTCAAAGTACCGGTTCCGATATTTCCTAAGGCATACTGCTTACTGATATTTTCAAATTCTATTGCTATACGTCCCATGACAATTCCATATTATATCCTTTATCACAATCATCTTTCATTTTTTCACATTTACACCTTATCAAAGAAAAAACGACGAGGTTCAAGTTTGCTTTTTCTAAACACAAATCTATACAACCGACTGTTCCTGACAGCCAACAGTAATGCGGCAAACTTACAAACCAAAGATTGCAAACCCACCGTATTACTCAATAAAGGCAGAACTTCTAATAGTGACGAATCACATTTAGCAAAACGCACATAGTCCTCAAAAATCCTCGGGGGCAAAAATTCATGCAATATATGCAATATCTCGCGTTCACACTCATCCAGGTGTCTTGAACTTGTCCCTCCCGGCTCTACATCAACAATTAACTTTTTAGTAAACGACAACATACAATTATCTTTTACAAAAACTTCAATAAAAAATTTGCGGTCTGCGGCCAGTCTATATTCAACATCATAAGGATGTTTTATACAAAGTTCTCTCCTGATAAACGATTCCTGATGATTATAAGACCATCGAAACAAATCAAGCATCGTCACGCCATGTTCACCGACATTTCTACCAAACACCAAATCATGACAGCCTGTAAGTACATCAGCCTTTTGGTTCATTTTTGAGAGATGATCCAGAACTGTTGAATCATGATAACAGTCACCCGAATTCAAAAAGTTACAATAATCACCATTCGACACCGAAGTACCTTTATTCATCGCCTCGTAAATTCCGCCATCAGGTTCAGAAATGAAATAACTGATAAAAGACCGATATTTCTCAATCACCTCCTTACTTCCATCCGTAGAATTACCATCAATAATTATGAATTCATAATCTTTGAATGTTTGAGATATAACACTTTTAATGGTCTTCTCAAGACCAATCTTGTTATTCAAATTAATAGTAATAATAGAGAATTTCATAATTAATGCCTTAAATTAATTATAAGAGTAAGCATAATATACAATTTTTCTTTTTTGTAGAGATAATTATTATGCCTTAAATAACAAAAAGCATACCAAATATGCGACAGTCCAAGGCCTGACATAGTCGGCATCAATATACCTACTATATACTTCCTCACACGGAAACTTAAAATTTCTTTCTCCCTCTTCTCAAATCCTGATTCCATTATGTAATTGGAAATCCAATGATAGAACATTTCCGTAGCTTTCATTTTTCCTTTTAAAACATGTACATCCTTTCTTGAAGAAATATTGATTCCAGAAGTTCGAAACTGAAAAAGAATATCATCAGAACTGACCACTCCTTTTTCCGATAATCGTATCACGGATGCATCGTCACTGAACCAGGCAAACGGGAAATCTATAAATCCCCCCTTTCCTATCAACACCTCTCGCCTGAACACATAATTGGAAATGCAATTAATAAATCCTTTTGACCAAAAACGGATAAAATCCACCTGACTCATATATCGCGGATATATAAAATCCTTATCCGTCACAAATCCATCGCTATCTATTCTCTCTACTCTGGCCCTAAACAAATCCACACTACCATACTGATTAATCAGATTATTTATTTCCAAGAGGAAATCACCTCCATAAATATCATCGTCAGATGCAAGAATCAGATAGTCACCTTTTGCATACTGTATACAGCGATTCCAATTTTTAACCAAATCAAATCCACCAATGTTCTTTTCATTTTTCAAATACACTATTCTCGAATCATGATATAAGTCAACCAGGCCATCCATATCCTCCGGCGACGCATCATTGATTATAACCAACTCAAAATCCTCATAACTCTGCCTCAGAATGCTATCAATGGCAGGTTTCATATATCTGACCTTATAAGAAGGCATCACAAAAGAGAATTTCATATCATTTTTTTTCAAATTATCAATCAAACCCATCAAATTCACCTGTATCAGAATCAAGACGCTCCCCTATTTCTTCCTGATTCTAGATTACATCCATAAAACTACGCTGCACTTTATTAAATGTAATCATCCCCAAAAGCATGACTACCGCCATAAAGCAAAAACTATATCCCAAATACCACCAGCTGAAAGTCCCCTCACCCAAAAAACCAAACTTGAATGTCTCAATGACAGCAGTCAAAGGATTGGCCAATATCAGCCACATATATTGCCGGTGGTCTTGCTGCATGACCGACAACGGATAAATGACCGGTGTAGCATACATCCATAGTTGTACGCCAAAAGTAACCAAGAACCTCAAATCACGATATTTGGTAGTGAGAGAAGATATTAATAACCCAAAACCTAATCCCAAACCGGCCAATATCAAAATGAGCAAAGGAAGCAAAAAAGCGTAAGCATTTAACACCGGAGAATACCCTCCGACAATATAATACAAGTAAATAAAAAGGAACAGTCCGAACTGAATTCCCATTTTTACGATACTCGACACCACAATGGACAATGGAACAATCAACCGCGGAAAATACACTTTGCCGAAAACATTCTGGTTAGCATTGAATGTATCCGAACAACGGTTCAAACACTCGGCAAAATAATTCCAGCACAGCAGTCCCGCCATATAGAACAACGGCTGGGGAAGCCCGTCTGTAGAGATACCGGCTATGCCGCCAAAAACGAACATAAACATCAGAGTAGTGAACAGAGGCTGTATCAGAAACCATAGCGGACCCAATATCGTTTGTTTATAAAAAGTCACAATGTCACGATGGATATACATCACCAGCAAATCACGATAACGCCACAACTCCCGCAAGTCCAACTTGAAAAGTCCCGTTTTCGGCACAATCACCAGTGACCATTTTTCCTCTTCCATCATCTGATTATCTTTTGTTTCCATTCTTCTATGACTTTATCCATACTAAACTCGCGTGCACAATCCACAGCAGCCCTGCCCCTTTCGGCCAAATCCGCACTTGCAGCCATGTCGAACATCCGGTCTGCCAACTCCGCTATATTTCCGTTTTCAAAAAGCATCGCCGCACGGCTTTCTCCCAGCAGTTCCTCTACGACAGGCAGGTTTGAAGCAATGACCGGCAAACCGTGCGCCAGTGCCTCCATCAGCACCAACGGCATTCCCTCCCATCTCGACGCCAAAACATAAACTCCGGCGCGGAGGTAATAAGAATGTACATCATCGGTAAACGAATCTATCCTCACCCTGTCCTTCAACCCATGTTTCGCTATCAAAGAACGATACAAAGCCTCTTCGGGCCCCTCGCCCACAATAACAAGATTCCATTGCACATTCCGCTTGGCGAACAAGGCAAATGCCTCTATCAACAAATCAAAACCTTTATGATTTTTAGAGAAGCGTCCCACCGATAAAAAAGATTTATTGCCGGGCTGAGTGCACTCCTTCACTTCCATGGTCAGCGGATTGTATATCACCCTCGTTTCCAGTCCCAACTCCTTCATATACCTCTGTTGGTCCCTCCGGCTCAGGACAATAGTCCGCTCAATGTCAACCATCCGATTGCAGAAAAACGACTTCAACCGAGGAAGATACGGATGCTTCTTTTCAAAAAGCGCTTCATAAGAATTGTGCATCCAAGCCGCCGTTCGCTGCACATTCAACTCGAACCGGACAATAGCCAAATGAAGAGAACAATAGGCATGCACACCAATCGCCACGTTATAGTTTCCGTCATTTATTTTCTCTACCAGTTCTTCCTGATAAGGCAATAAGAAAAAGCTCCGTGCATACATAGAGCAAGTCCATTCATTCTTCGGGAGTAAATATTTAAATACAAAACTGCAGCACTTCTGTCGCAAACGCCGCCAGATACTGACCGGAGCATAGGTGAGGGACACAAACCTGACCGAAGACTTATCGTAACCATACCGGTGAGTCTGTCTAATGTCATCCGTGGTCAATATCGTGACCTCATACTCCTCCGAAAGCCGCTTCGCCACTTCCGCCAGTACGCGTTGCACTCCGCCAACGCCGAAAACCGTATCACAATAAAAAAGAATTTTCTTCATCACTCATCGGTTTCATGATTCTTACATTATGTTTTTCCATTCTCATTTCTTATTATTGTCGTGCACAGCACATATACAAAGATATGTTTTTTTTTAGAAATCCGACTGTTTAAGTTCAATGTTTTAAAAAAATCCACTTTTATATCGGCATCCTCCGACACTGAAACAGGAAGAAGGCCGGGATAACAACCACAACGGATACTATTCTTTTTTAAAAAATCTGTTAAGCCTCCCATTCGCTTTATTAAAAGCTTTTATATCAACATTATAGTTATCCTTATATTCCCATTTATCATCATAAACATCAATCAAATCATTCTCATTTCTCACAATTACATAGTCATTGGGCAACACATACCCATAGTCCAACTCATGCCGTCCCACAACTATCCAATCGTTTCTATCCGTGTCATACAAGTCTTTTCCCAAGCAATAATCCTCCAACGGATTGGCCACTCCCAAGTAATTTTTCATTATAGTAGGAACGATATCATAATTCGATGTCCTATGCCTGTAAACCATGTGCTCCTTATCAGGAAAATGACATATCAAAGGAACTCCTATCTGATATTTTGAATAATTACCGGCATGTCCCCAACTGTTATTATGATTTTCATTAAACTCCTGCGCATGATCTGCCGTCAATACTACTATCGTATTTTTCAACAAATCATTCTTTTCAAGACATGCCAATACCTCACCTACAAATTCATCTAAAGCATGACACGCATTTCTATACAGGTTAAAATAAGGAACCGGATTCATATCATTGTCCAACTTCGTATAATCCTCATACTCCCATGACGGCTTGAATATTCCGTTCTTCTCTTTAGGCAATTGGTTGCTATGGAGCAGGTCATAAAAAACAAGACAAAACGAAGGCCGAGTCTGCTCTTTCATATCACTGACAGAGGATATGAAGTCGGCGGTAATCATCGAATCACGCTCATACGTGGTTTCCCCATTTGTGTCAAAGCGATGGGCGGGCAACAATGAAAAAAGATTCTTGTCCATATCCGCCCATTTAAGGCTTGCACTGGGATACAGCGAGCATTGGTAGCCCAAACGTAACAATTGTTGTACAAACAATGGATGATATCCGGCAGCTGCAAACGAAGTCGTGTAATATGCAGGCAAACCATAAAAAAGACCATACAACCCACCACTTGTCTGATTACTGCATGATATATTATCGACAAAGACTTGACTGCTGTTTGCAAAGCTTGTTATGTTGGGCATACATTCATCTGTAAGAACTTTCTTAGACCAGGAATCTATAAGGATAAACACAATATTGTATAAGGTATCCGGCCGCTCTGTCTCCAACGGATGAAGAGGATAAATGGCAGTACCGGCACCGGCACCTCCGAAATCTTTAAGAAACCTACTTTGGGGAGCACGGAATCCCAGTTTTTTCAGAGTCATATTTGCTGATACAGCATAATAATACGGAAGCATCTTTGAGGTTCTCTGAATGGATGAGTCCATCATGAAATCTCCATACAGATGAACAATATTGCCCGCTATCAGGGAAAAAAGAAATACAACCAAAAACGGCTTAACGACGATGCTAAAAACATTGACTATTTTTTTCGTCAGATACACCAACGTAAAAACCGACAAAAGCATCAAGACAAACAAGATGATTATTTTATAATAGATTCCTTTGTCGAAGACAAACACATCTCCCGCCCCTTCATCCAAAAGCATGTCAAAGACAAAACCCTGTATATGAAACTTATACAGCGAATAAACCTGACGATCGACATAGACAAGTATAAAGACAGACAAAGAAGCAACGATTAAAACCCCATCTGCCGTTTTTTTCAGGCGGAATAACGAAACACAGCAATAGGCAACATACACACCGGCAAAAATACACACAGCATGACTAAAACACGCACATGTATAATAGAACCATGAAAGGGGGGTCATGACATTCAGAACAGGGCTGTTTAATACATACATAAACAGTTGTGAAAACAAAATTAATGAACACATCAAACAATATAAAGCACCCTTTTTCAAACTCTTATTGTCACACTTCATATCTTTTCATTTTAAAATAAAAACTTATAAAAATCTAATCGGCCTTCATCACGATATTCTGCAATACTCTGTTTTCGAAAGCAGCATTACCAATTATTACAACAGACCTGTCATTCCATCTAACCGGAGACACCTTAATCTCATATCTATCATATTTATTTTCATACACACTCCTATCCCAAACCTGTCTTAAAGAATATTTCTCTTTAACAGGAACCGGTTCATAACTGAACGTGCACACAAAAGTATCTTCCTCATGGCACGAATCAACTTGAGCTATATAAAGGGACGTTTCGGGTATTTTATATAGCCCGCCCCCATTTTCCACTTGGTAAGCAGGAGATAAATAAGAATCAATATGTAACAAATATTCCTTATATGAAGCCGGAAACAAATGCATAGGCTTGCCATAATAATAAGAAAGTGCCTTCACCTCCCAACTATCAGGAGACAAACGACTTATATATCTGTTATAATAAAAAGGAATATCAAGATTTGCTTGATATGCAAAACCATTCGCATCAGCCAGATAGCTGTCAATAATAGAGAAGTATTCCTTTTCTGTCAGCGACAAAACTTTTATGACATTCAACTCCATACATAGAAAAATGGAAAAGAATGAAATCAATATATATTTATTCAACAAGTATTTTGCCTTTTTCCACTTACACAACATACGAAGCAATAACAAAAAAGAAAAGAACTCTACTCCCAACAGCGCACGTTCATTTACAAACCCCAACAGCAAAATAAAAAGGATTTCTATACAAAGTGCCATCAACAGAAACGTATTTTCTTTTAAAAACGAAGCTATATTCAAGCATCCGGCCACTGTCAAGAAGAAGGTCAAACCAAGCAATAGCCACAGACGCTTCATGAAAAACAACACCCCGATTCGGGAATAAACTGCATCAACAATATCTACAACCGCTCCTACCGAATGCAGTCGCCCCAAGGTTCCGGGCGAAATCACCAACATAGCCGCGCCTAAACAAAAAGCGACAGCCAAGTAAAACTTCTGTCCCCCATTTTCATTTTTCTTATAATCATACAATGTATGAATAAACAAAGCTCCAGCTATGCCCATCGCAAAAGCCTCGTGTGACCACCCTGCCAAAAAGCTGACGGCCAAGGCCAAAGCACAACCGGATTTTCCCATAACCAGCCCACTTCTCGCTTTGCGGTATAACAGTAAAAACCAAATACAGGCTGTAAGAGACCACATATAATTTACAGCAAAAGATATGCCCGACGCATAAAATAAAGAAAAAGGGAAAAAGAACCAAAACACGCTTGCTATCCCCACATAATGCACATAAGAACGATGGTCAGGAAAAACTAATTTTGCTACCCCCACAAGAAAGAGGATATAAACAAGCGATGTACAGATATTAAATATATCTTTATTAAACACAGCACAAAACAACTGCACTACAAAATGTACAGGCGTCCTGCCATTCATCGAAAAATAATGATTGAATTGAGAAACGAACACGTCTCCTATCCCATCTATCGGAGCATTTAAATCAATGGGATGAGGAACATTGCCTACGCACTCCCTCAAATACATAAAAGAATACATTAAGTCATCATTTCGTAAAGGCACATTGGCATTTAATGCATAAAAAAGGATTCCCAATGCCAGAAGTGACACAATATGTATATATTTCTTGATATGTTTTTCCACGATTCTTCTCTTTTTTATAATTTTACATCGTTGTATTCTCTGGCAATATATACCGGCCTATTTTTCGCTTCATTGAAAATACGTCCTAAATATTCTCCAATAATACCTAATGACAGCAATTGAATTCCTCCTAAAAACAAAACCACAATAATCAAAGTGGGAAAACCTTGAACCGGATCGCCATACAACAATGTTTTTATAAAAATATAAATCATATAAATAAATACACACAAAGATAGAATTACTCCCAAAATAGTCGCAAAGCGTAATGGGAAAATTGTAAATGAAGTGATACCGTCTATTGCCAGCCCCAACAACTGGAAAAAGCTCCACGAAGAATGTCCGACCAGCCGGTCATTTCTGTCAAAACAGACTTCCTTCTTCTTAAAACCAATCCATGCAAACATCCCTTTGGTATAACGTTCACTCTCACGTAAACCTCTCAATGTGCGGATACAACATTTGTCCAACAAGCGAAAGTCGCCGACATTGGGCAATATCTCCACCCGAGTGCTCCTTTGTAATATGGAATAAAACAAAAGAGTAAATTTTCTTCTTAAAAAGCTTTCCGCGCCACGGTCATTCCTTTTGGCATACACATCGTCATACCCTTTTTCCCAATAATAAAGCATGGATTCTATCAAACATGGAGGATCCTGCAAATCAGCATCCATCACTATCGTACAATCTCCTGTCACATAGTCAAATCCGGCCAGCATTGCTGCTTCTTTGCCGAAATTACGTGAAAGGTCGACATAGCATATCCGTTCATCTTTTTGCCGCAACAGTTTGATTTGCTTCAGAGAAGTATCCGAACTGCCGTCATTCACAAACAGCACTTCCCAGTCGTAAGCATCCAGCTTATCTACTATTTTTATCAGTGCATCATATAAAAACGGCAGTGACCTTTCTTCATTATATGTGGGAATCAATATTGAAACTTTCTTTTTCATAATTCCATGTTTTACCATCAACATATCTTCATGGACATACAGAGACAAACATCATATCACTTCCTTGCTTTTCCATTCTAAGTTTTATCCGGCTCCCCTTCTTGCCCAATAGAATTTCTGTCCACAAAGATACTCTTTTTATATTCATAGCCATACATAAAGAAACAATTATATCCACCCCTCAAAAAAAGGCGGCAGCCGTTTTCACCGCTGCCGCCTTATCTATCCTCCTTGTCCACACCTTTCATTTCAGTGCCACCCTTCTGTATTCCACCCCTTTGAGCATCTGTTTCAGCCCTTTGCCCGGGCGAAACTGAATCTTGGCGGGCTTCATGTGCTTGCACGCATAAAAACAGTCGGTCGTCTCCGCACCGGTGCTGCTGCACAACACCTGAAACCGGCCCACATTGCCCAGCTCCACAATCCTGCCTTCTGCCAGCTCTTCCTCCATCGCTTCTGCAAATGCCATGGCTGACGCCAGCAGCATCGGCTCTTTCAGGCGGCAGCGCTGCGTGATGCGCTTGCACAACTCCTTCAAATCCACCACTCCCGCACTGCGCGTATTCGCGTAATAAAGACCGTCGCCATTGGCGCCTTTCTTTGACAAACTATATCTTATTGCCATCACTCGTACTCCTTCTTTTTTATTTACATATACTTTACAAATCCGCATACTCTTCCGCCGCATCAAAGCAGGGGCACTCCTTGGTGCGCTCCCACTTGTCCACACGGCCGTTGCCGTTCACGTCCGGACTCAAATCACGGTGTCCCACAATCCGCGCCCCTGGATAATCAGCCCGCAAGGAACGGAGCAGCGCTACCAGCGTACGTTTTTGCGCAGCTGTGCGGGTATCGGCCGGACGCCCGTTCACGTCCAGTCCGCCCTCATAGCACAGTCCGATGCTGTCACGGTTATGACCGTAGGCATGGGCACCCGGCTCGCTTTCGTCACGCATTTTCTCTATCGAACCGTCCTTGCGGACATAGTAATGATAGCCCCAACTGCTGAAGCCGCATACCCGGTGAAAGCTGTCGATGTCGCGTGCCGTTATGTCTCTGTCCACCCGGGTGGCGGAACAGTGAACGACAATTAAATTTACTTCTCTTTCCATTTTCTCAGCCTCCTATGCATGAAGTGATTCCGATAACACCGGCAACCGAAGTCGCAACTGCAATAATGAGCTTGAGGAGGATTCCCCAAGCTGTTTTGTTCATTTTACTCATTTTGTTTTGTTGTTTAGTTCGTTTCATTTTTAATAAAAATCTGTTTTTCGATACGATTCGATACATTCCGTTTTCCTTTGAAGAAAAGTACGTTCACGATTCGATACATTCCGTTTTCCTTTGAAGAAAAGTCCGTTCCCGATTCGATACATTCCGTTTTCCTTTGAAGAAAAGTACGTTCACAATTCGATACATTCCGTTTTCCTTTGAAGAAAAGTCTGTTCCCGATTCGATACGTTCCGTTTTCCTTTGAAGAAAAGTCTGTTCCCGATTCGATACATTACTCCTCTACCACTTTCTTGGACTTCACCGGACGCTTCTCCACCTTCACATAAACGAGGTGCATCAGAGCGCGGCGCGTATTAGCGCTGGGCGTGAACACCACGCGTGCCTGCTTGATGAGAGAAGAATCAAACTTGTCCTCCGAGTCGGCCCCGCGGCTGCGCAAGGACAGGCGGGCATAGCCCAAATCACCGATGCGCACAATCTGTCCATTACACAACTGGTCACGCATCACCTCGTCCATGGCATGGAGTACCGCCATAATATCGGTAGAAGTCAGCGTACAGTTTTTCTCAATCACCTTACTCATGTCTTCGAGCGACTGCACCCCCGCGCTCTGTGCACAGGCATAGAATTTGGCACCGGCTTCCGGCTCCACAGGATTCTTTTTGGCCACAACTGAAAATTTCACATTTGCCATAATCTTACTTTTTTATCAGGTTAATAATCCGTTTCTCTCGTCCCCACACGCTGCCTTTACACAGCTTCGGGAGAGGCCCTCCCCCGCTTGGAACACCACAAAGATACGGCAGCGCGGCGACGCCGGGTTTACAAACCGAACGTAAGTGATAAATTAAGATATAAACAATATACAAACGAAAATATAAGATGAGAAAAGGAAATAAATAATCAAAAATTATTGCATAAACCACTAATAATGAGTACCTTTACTTATTACTTAAAAAAATAAAGAAGTATATGGAAGAAATTGAAAAACAAATCGAAATCAAAAGCTACGGAAAGGCGGAAATAGCCCATCTCTACAATCCCACAATGAGTTACGTCAGCGCCCTGCGCACCCTGCGCAAGTGGATAGAACGAAATAAAGTGCTGGAAAAGGCATTGAACCAAAGCGGATACATCCCTTCCCAGCACTCCTTCACCCCCAAACAAGTGGAACTAATCTTCAATTATCTGGGGATGCCCTAAAAAGTTTAAATAAAATTAGAAAATAATTTTATTTGTCTTTTTTTGCTGCTTTCTTCATCACATCAAGCTCGGAAAGCGTGGGAAGCTCACCGTCGGCCAAACGGGACATTAAAGAAGCTACCTGCTTGATACGCTTGGCGTTATTACCCAAAAAGGCAGCAAAAATACGCGCCATCATTTCATTGCGGCAGAGATGGGAAGAGAGCTTGCGGGGAAGCCCCGGCATAATCTCTTCCTCCAGCCCCGGAAACAGCCCGCGGGCGATTCTTACCATCACTTCCAACTTGGGGTGGTGATTGTCTTTCAAGTTGTTTTCCAACGTGTTATAAGACATCTTCATATCCGCTTTCGCCGAAGTGAACTTGTAGGAAATCAAATCGGCATAAGCCCGAAGTACGCTCATAACCGAACTTTCAATATGATACGCAATTCGCAAAATCTCATCGTCTTGTTTTTTAAGCATGATGTTACATTTTTTTAAATGAATAATAATTAATAAAAATGGGCGCAAAAGTACAAAAATAAAATGATTTTTCAACTTCTTGAAACATTAGTTTTTTCAGTTTTATACTTTTGTCGTCGAAAAAGCCGGGGACAGTACCCCAAACAATGGAGACACTTTCCGAAAACAATGGAGACATTCTTCCCAAACAATGGTAAGACTTTCCCAAAGCCCTCAAGAGAGTTTTCTTTGTTTCTTTTTTTAATTCTAAATACAATAAGGAAAGGCTGTCCGGGTCACCGTCCGGAAGGGTCACGGAGCCTACCCCTTATGTAATTATAAACCAATGGATTAAGTGTCCGGAAATGTAACGGATGCATGTCCACAAAAACATTTGACATGGAAAAAGATTTATTAGATTCAATTTTGAATTTCAACGAGAACGGTTACATGGCGTTGCCACGCAAGTTGGCTGAACTGATTATCAATCAAATACCGATTCGAAGTGCAGGAACGTTGTATTTCTACATGCTGGTTTACGCCAACTTTGGCGACGGCAAAACCAACCAGGGCGTCAAGCTGATAAGAGGCAGCATTTATCTCACCCCCGGCGACATCATGAAACTGACCGGATGGAGCAGAAGCACGGCGCACGAAAAAATCAAACTGCTGGAAATGAGCGGTCTGATTGAAAGATGCACAGAGATTTCCAAAAACCTCTTCTGGCTGCCCCACTACGAAGAGCATTGCGGAAAAAGCGTGCGTCTGCAGGAGCAGAAAACGAAGCGGGACATCGAGCTGGGAAGTGAGACGGAGAAGAAGTTTCAGGAGTTCTTCAAGTACTACAGCTTCATGCTTGAAGTTCAGCCTGCGGAACAGGAAAAGGCACGCCGCGAATGGCGAAAACTGAGTCTGGAAGAGCGCGAGGAGGCGATTCGAAATGTGCAGTTGTATAAAGACACCATCCGAAAGAAGGAGCATACCAAACTGGCATGCAATTACCTGAAGGACAAGAGTTTCAAGTTCTAGAAGCAAAAAAATGGAAGAAAACAGAGAAGACGCGGGAGACCGAAAAGAAAATTCGGACTCCCAAAAGGAGAATTCAGATTCTCAAAAACAGAATTCAGATTCCCGAAAGGAGAATTCAGAAAGTCAGAAACAGAACTCAGATTCCCAAATCCAGAATTCAGAAAGTCAAGAACAGAATTCAGACTTCCGAAAGCAGAATTCAGAAAGTCAGAAACAGAATTCAGATTCCCAAATACAGAATTCAGATTCTCAGAAACAGAATTCAGATTCCCAAATCCAGAATTCAGAAAGTCAGAAACAGAATTCAGACTTCCAAATACAGAATTCAGAAAGTCAGAAACAGAATTCAGATTTCCGAAAACAGAACTCAGAAAGTCAGAAACAGAATTCAGATTTCCGAAAACAGAATTCAGAAAGTCAGAAACAGAATTCAGATTTCCGAAAACAGAATTCAGAAAGTCAGAAGCAGAATTCAGGCAACAAAAGAGACGTAAAAATAGTACAGAAAATCTTTATGGGCAGCACCGGCGTCATGCCCCACGCCGCCCCCGAACTGGAGGTGGCAGTGCTCGGCGCCATCCTGATAGAGGGACAGGCGGCGCGAAGATACATCCCGCTCATCCACCCCGACTACTTTTACGAACCGGCCCACAAACTGATATTCAACGCCTGCCTCGCGCTGCAGAAAAAAGACCTGCAGATAGACATCCTCACCGTCGCACAGCAGTTGCGCGAAGAAGGAATGCTGGACACCGTGGGCGGAGCATACCGCATCGCCGAAATCAGCGGCAGGGTGGCAAGCTCGGCACACCTCGAACAACACATCGACATCCTGTCGCAGTTCTACATGCGCCGACGGCTGCGCGAAATCCTGCTGTCGGGCGACAACCGCGCCGCCGACGAAACCATCGACATCGAAGAGACGCTGGTGGAGGTGCTGCGGCAGGTGAACGACCTGAGCAACCACCTGCCCGCCATCAACGAGCTGCGCGAAATGCCCGAAGTGATGGAGCGCGTCATGGAACGGCTGGAGCAACGCATGAACCGCGCGGAGGGCGAACTGCCGGGCATCGACACCGGTTTCGCACCACTGAACGAGATGCTGCAGGGATGGCCCGGCGGCACGCTCAACGTCATCGGCGGACGCCCCAACGAGGGCAAGACCGCCATCCTGATGTACACCCTCCTCACCGCCGTGCGCCAAGGAGTCCCCGTGTGTCTCATCAGTATGGAGTCGTCGGCCGACAAGCTGGTGGAACGCTGGATTCTGAGCCTGACGGACATCAAGCCCGACGACTGGAACAGGGGGCGGCTCACCGATGCCGAACTGACACTGGTGCGCGAGATGAGGAAAACAATGGAACAGATGGATATCCGTTTTTTTGACCGCGGAAACATCACCATGGAGGAAGTGGCGGTGGTGGTGAAAGCACTCCATGCCGAAGGAAAATGCAGACTGCTGGGCGTGGATTACCTCCAACTTTTCGCCACCACACGCACCACCGGCACCCGCGAACAGGACGTAGCCGCCAACAGCCGACTGCTCAAACTGCTGTCCATGCAACTGGACATCCCCGTCATCGCCCTAAGCCAGCTGAACCGCGAGGTGATGAGCAATTTTGACAAAATGCCGCACCTCGAAAATATCCGCGAGAGCGGAAGCATCGAACAGGATGCCGACACGGTGAGCTTCATTTTCCACCCCCACAAGGCGGGAATGCGTGTGGTGCCCGACAGCCAGTACCCCGTCACCCCGGACATGATGCTGCTCATCGTGGCGAAAAACCGCAACGGCGCCTGCGGCACGATTTATCTCTCGCACAACCCCAGCATGACCAAATTTGCCGAATACGCCCCTTCCGCGGAGTGGCTCCAAAGGGCTTCTCACAGTGCCTCCGAAGGACCGGCAGCAGAAAACGACTGGCGCACACACGACCGGGCTTTTCAAGCTTTTCTCCGCGCAGAGGAAGAGAAAACGAAAAATAATGGAAAATTACCGTTTTAACGGTAACTTCCATTACGTTTTTATTTGGATGTCTGTCGGGAAAAGCTTATTTTTGTAGAAAATAATATGAAGGATGAAAATAGTATATGTCTATGACGCCATCGCGCGGATTGGAGGCGTAGAAAAGATTTTGACAGACAAAATGAATTATTTTGCCGATGTATGCGCTTATGATGTTTATCTCATTACTGCCGCACAGGGAGAGCATCCCTTCTCATTCCCCATCTCCGCACGGGTGAAGCACGTCGACCTCAACGTCCGCTTCCATCTGCAATATCGGCATAAAGCTCCGTTGCGATGGTGGATGAAGTGGCGGATGGACTGCGACTTTGAAAAGAAAATAAAGAAACAAATCGCACAGATAGACCCCGACATCATCATCGCCACCACCTATTATAAGGCAGACGTGGTGTGCCGGTTGGAGTGCCGTGCAAAAAAAATAGTCGAATCGCATTGCGTAAAGTCGCGCACCGGCATCAATGACGGAATAAAGCGCAGCAAGCCCATCCAGCTTTTACACGAACGGATACTCCGGAAGAGCTTCCTCACCATCGAGGAGAAGTGTGACGCCATCGTGTCGCTCACCGACGGAGACAGCAAGGAATGGAACACAGACAGCAAGCGGAAATTTGTCATTCCAAATTCCATACCCGACCTTCTGCCCGCTACCAGCCCCCTCACGGTGAAACGCGCCATAAGCGCCGGCCGGCTCACCAAAGAAAAGGCTTTCCACCGGATAATTGCCACATGGCTGAAGGTGTACCGCATACATCCCGGTTGGCGGCTGGACATTTACGGAGAGGGCGAAGAAAAGAAATCTTTATTACACATGATTGAAAGACTGGGACTGGAGGAGGTGGTGAAAATCCATCCTTTCAGCGACGACCTTGAACAAGAATTTCTTGACAGTTCCATGTTTCTGATGTCCTCGTTGTATGAGGGTTTCGGACTGGTGCTAATCGAGGCGATGTCGTGCGGACTGCCCTGCATCGCACTCAATTGTCCATACGGTCCGGGCGAAATCATACATCACGACGAAGACGGAATACTGTTGCCTTATTTTGAAAGGATGTCGCCCGACGGACACGAACTGTGGGACATGGCAACGGCCATCCACAGACTGATTATAAACCATCCACTGAGAAGACAACTGGGCAAGGAGGCAAAAGAAAATTCCAAACGTTTCCTGGCTGATAAAGTGATGATAAAATGGATTGATTTGTTTAATCGGCTCACGGCACAATGAAAATAATATATATACACGAAAGCATCGCCTATAAGGGAGGACTGGAACGGATATTTGTCGAGAAAATGAATTATCTGGCAGACAAGTTTCAGTATGAGGTATATTTACTTACCACCTCACAGGGAGACGTTCCCTTCAGCTTTCCACTGTCGTCCCAGGTGAGGCACATCGACCTGGGAGTCCGTTTTCATTCGCAGTACCGATACCGGTATTTCAAGCGTCTGCGCGAAGCGAAAAGATTGGACAACCTGTTCAGAGAACGCGCTCAGGCGGTGATAGACGACATCTGTCCCGACTTCATTATCTGCACCACGGCCTGGAAGCCCGGAGTAATCGGGCGGTTGAAAGGAAAAGCGAAAAAGATAATGGAATCGCATTGCGCCAAGGAGTATATGGCAATACCCGACAATTTCAGCCGGGGCTGCATCCGCGATTGGTTCGACCGCTATGAGGCATACAAAAAGTGTCGTGCCGTGCAGAAATATTGTGACGTGCTGGTGACGCTGACCGTAAGCGATGCCCGGTCGTGGGCAAAGGGATTCAGGCGGCCGATACGTGTCCTCCCCAATTTCACATGGTTCGTTTCTCTGGAAGGTTATCTCGATTACAACGCCACGCGCGCCATCGCCGTGGGACGGCTCACGTATCAAAAAGGATTTGACCAGCTGATTAAAGCGTGGGCGGAAGTACACAAGGTATATCCCGAGTGGAAGCTGGACATCTTTGGCGAAGGGGTGCTGAAGGATGAGCTGAACGCGCAAATAAAAACTTACGGACTGGAGGGAACGGTGACAATCCGTCCCTTTACGGACTACATAGCGGAAGAGTATTACAAGAGTGCCTTCTTTGTGCTCAGTTCCAATTACGAAGGCTTCGGACTGGTGCTCATCGAGGCAATGGCATGCGGGCTGCCCTGTGTGGCATACGACTGTCCGCACGGACCCGCCGACATCATCTACAACGAAGAAGACGGCATTCTGGTGGAGAAAGGTAATTTAAAAGACTTTACAGATAGCTTGCTAAAGATGATTCTGCGCGATGAAGACAGAAAGCGGATGGGGCACAATGCCAAAATCGACATGGAGCGTTATTCGCCGGAGAACATCATGGCAAAATGGGATACATTGTTCAAAAAAATGATATGAGAATTATATATGTATATGACACGATAGCCGTTGTGGGCGGGATAGAACGGATATTCGTCGACAAAATGAATTACTTGGCCGACCGCCTGCACCATGAGGTGTATCTGGTCACTTCGTCGCAGGGAGACCATCCGGTCAGTTTCCCTCTGTCGCCCAATGTGCATCATGTCGACCTCGACATACGCCATCATGTGTGCTACCGGTATATGTTGCCCCGACGCGTATGGATGAGGTTCAGACTGCAGCGGTTGGGCAAAAGGCGTCTGAAAGAGATAATAAGAAAAATAGACCCTGACATTATCATTTGCACTACAACTTATATGGCGGGCGAGATATGCCGGCTGAAGTGCCGCGCCAAGAAGGTCATCGAGTCACACGGCGCGAGGGAATTTATCCATCTGCCGGATGATTTCAAGCTGGGATTCTTTAAAGATTTGAGAAATAAATGGAACACCCGCAGACGTTTCCGACTGATAGAAAAGTACAGCGATGTGGTGGTGACGCTCACGCAGGCGGATGCGAAAGCATGGAGCAAGGCATCGCATGTGCGTGTCATTCCCAATTTCACGAAATTCATCCCTCCCCAAAGCAGTCCGTGTGAGGCACACCGCGTGATAGCGGTCGGGCGGCTCACGTATCAGAAAGGATTTGACAGACTGATTGATGCCTGGAGCATCGTCAACAAGCAGCATCCTTCCTGGCGGCTGGACATCTTCGGCGAAGGCATCCGCCGGGAGGCATTGAACGGACAAATCCGCCGCAACGGTTTGGCAAAGTCGGTCACCATCCATCCTTTCACGAAGAATATAGCACAAGAATATCTTAACAGTTCCATCTTCGCCCTGAGTTCCAATTACGAAGGCTTCGTCTTGGTGTTGCTGGAGGCTATGGGTTGCGGACTGCCGTGTGTCGCCTTCGACTGTCCCAACGGACCGGCAGAGACTATCCGTGACGGAGAGGATGGTTTCTTGGTGGAAAACGGTGATATTAAGGCATTTGCCGAAGCATTGTGTTACTTCATAGAGTATAAGGAAGAACGAAAAGCATTCGGCCGTCAGGCACGGGAAAACATTGAGCGCTACTCACCGGAGGCTATCATGCCGATGTGGGAAAAGCTTTTCAACGAACTGAAGGAGAAATGAAAATTGTATATCTATATACGGCCTTGACCACCGTGGGCGGTGCCGACAGAATCATCATTCAGAAGGCAAACTATCTGGCCGACGTGATGGGGCATGAGGTATATATAGTCACTGATTCACAGGCAGGAAGGGCGGTCGTCTTTCCGCTCTCGTCCAAGGTGAGGCATATTGACTTGGGCATCAACTTCGACCGACAATACCGTCATGGTTTGCTGCTCAGAAGTCTTTACTACTTCACACTCATGTTTGTTTACAGAAGAAAACTCGGCAGACTGCTGGAACGCCTGAAAGCGGACATCGTTATCAGCACACTGGGACGTGACCTCGACTTCCTCACCCAACTAAAAGACGGAAGCAGGAAGGTGGGAGAATCGCATATAGCCAAACCCTACAGCCGCAATTTTCACTTATTGGAACAACGCGGATTTCCATACAGACAAATAGCAAGATATTGGCGGAAAAAACAAGAAAAAGGGGTAAGCCGACTGGATGCTTTAGTGGTGCTGACCGAACATGATGCCGGTAACTGGGCAAGCATAAAACAAGCATTTGTCATTCCGAATTCACTCCCATTCTATCCGCAATATGGCAGTTCCTGCAAAAATAAACGCATCATCAGCATCGGGAGGCTCAATGAACAGAAAGGATACGAACGGCTTATCGAAGCTTGGGCAATTGTCAACCGGAAACATCCTGACTGGGAAGTAAATATTTACGGTGAAGGAACGGAATATGAGATGTTGAAATCCCTTATCGAAAAGCATAAACTGGAAAAAAGCTTTAAGTTATGCCAACCTGTCCGAAACATTCAGGAGAAGTATATGGAAAGTTCCATGTACGTCATGAGCTCCCGATTTGAAGGTTTGCCGATGGCACTCCTGGAAGCAATGGCGTGCGGACTCCCTTGTGTTTCATTTAACTGTCCTCATGGTCCGGCAGAAATAATAACAAACGGAGAAGACGGCCTGCTGGTGGAAAATGGTAATATAAAGGAACTTGCAGAAGCAATATGCCTATTGATAGAAGATGAAAGTAAAAGAATAAGAATGGGAACGCAAGCTAAAACGAATATACAACGCTACTCGCAAAAACAGATTATGGAAAAATGGAATAATTTGTTTCATTCTTTAACAGGTCAGTCATGAGAATCATTTTTTTATTATATCACGGTTTCTCCGAGAGCAGCGGCATAAGTAAGAAGATTCTATGTCAGATAAAGGCGTTGCGCGAGCTGGGTCACACGGTGGACGTCTGCACGTATGGCATAAATAAAAACAGACACCGGGTGCGCATGATGAACGAAGAGGTCATAGAAGATTATGGCACGGGGAAGTGGGCGGCGGTCAGGAAAAGGATTTCATACGGCAGCATTTACCGTTATGCCGTCAGTCAGGGTGTTGACATGATTTATGTACGTTCGTTTCACAATGCAAACCCGTTTACGGTTCGCCTGTTCCACCGGTTGCAGAAAACCGGAATAAAGATTGCAATGGAAATCCCCACTTATCCATACGATTCGGAGTACAAAGGTTTTCCATTCATTACCCGGTGCGGACTGCAAATAGACAGGCTGTTCCGCAGGGCGTTGGCAAAGCGGGTCAATGCCATTGTCACGTTTTCAGACGAAGCAAGGATATTCGGCCAACGCACCATCAGGATATCCAACGGAGTGGATTTCGACGCTGTCCCGCTCAGAAAGACGAGCGGTCTTGATTCGTCCTCTGCCATCCATCTGATAGGGGTTGCGGAGGTCCACTACTGGCACGGATACGACCGACTGATACACGGACTGGGAGAATATTACCGGCAACCTCACGACAGGGAAATTTACTTCCATATCGTAGGCGGAGTATGGAAATCAGAAATGTATGATTCGCAACATGCTCCGGGTTTCCACGAACTCATCACCCGCTATCACATCAGGAAACAAGTCATTTTTCACGGACAGATGATGGGAAAAGAACTGGATGAACTGTTCGACCGGGCAGACTTTGCCATCGGCAGCCTGGCACGCCACCGCAGCCACATCGACAAAATAAAAACACTCAAAAACAGGGAGTATGCAGCTCGCGGCATACCGTTCATTTATTCGGAAACGGATGAGGATTTTGACCGTATGCCCTACATTCTCAAAGCACCTGCCGACGAAAGCGCCATCGATATCAATGAGATTGTCCGGTTTTATTCGGCACTCGATATTCCGCCGGAACAAATAAGAAACTCCATCGGCCGGCTGTCTTGGAAAAATCAAATGAAAAAGGTGATAAAAGAGTTATAAATATTTTAATATCAAAGATAAAAGACTTACATTTGTCAAACAACATACAAGAAGGGGCAGGATGGATAGAAAACCGGTAATCGTTTATTGCACACCGTCTCTTTATATTCCCGGAGGAGTAGAAAGAGTTTTAACAACAAAGGCTAATTATCTGGCAGATGTGGCGGGATATACAGTCTACATCATTTTGACAGACGGCCAAAATAAACCGCCTTATTATCCGTTGTCTTCTCGCATACGGCTCATCCGGCTGGACATTGACTTTGAAGAGCTGTGGGGCTTGCCTCTGTACAAAAAAATAATCGTATACCTCCAAAAGCAACGCATATATAAACGTAAGCTAAGAGAGACCTTGTTCAGCATTAAGCCCGACATTACAGTCTCTTTGATGCGAAGGGAAATAAATTTCATTACTTCCATAAAGGATGGCAGCAAGAAGGTGGGCGAACTGCATGTCAATAAAAAGCATTATCGCAACTTCAATGGAGCGGACAAAAACATGGTAACGACTCTCTTCTCGAAAATATGGATGATGAGTCTGGTAAGGCATATCAAAAGACTGGACAGATTTGTGGTTCTCTGCAAGGAAGACAGGGAAAACTGGCATCAGCTCCGCCGAGTGGAAGTTATCGGCAATCCTTTGCCTTTCCCAATCGTACCGGCCAATCACCATCCTGGAAATCAAGCCATTGCCGTAGGACGGTATACTTATCAAAAAGGATTCGACTTGTTAATACAAGCCTGGAGCACGGTTGCCTGCAAACACCCCGAATGGAAACTTTTCATTTATGGAAAAGGGAATCCGACTCCGTATGAAGAGTTGGTCCGTAAACTCAATTTATCAAACCATGTCATTCTAAAAGCGGATACTCCCGATATCATTGACAAATATCGAGAAAGCTCTATTTTTGTATTAAGTTCCAGATATGAAGGCTTTGGCATGGTAGTGGCAGAAGCGATGGCGTGTGGTGTTCCCCCTGTTTCTTTCGCTTGTCCGTGCGGGCCCGGAGATATTATCCGGGATGGCGAAGACGGCATTTTGGTGGAAAACGGAAATGTGGAGCAATTAGCCGAAAAAATATGCTATCTGATTGAGAACGAAGACATAAGGAAAGAAATGGGACGCAAAGCATGTATCAATGTAAGAAGATTTGAAGTGGAACAGATTATGTCTCAGTGGATAAAACTATTTGAAGAATTATTAAAATTGTAGAGAATTATGAAATGGTACACCGATTACTTATCCACGTATGAAAAGCCATACAGTGAGCTGCCCCCCCGACTCACCGACAGGGTCAAAAAAAGAATTAAACAATTACAAGCCGGGAATCCTTTGGTTTCGGTAGTGGTCATCGCTCATAATGAAGAAAGCAGAATTTTCCCTTGCCTATGGTCGATAAGCGAAAACCAATGTCTCTTCTGCATAGAAATCATAGTTGTCAACAACCATTCTACAGATAATACGGAAAATATTTTAAAGGAACTGGGGGTGAGGTATTATAATGAGGAAAAGAAGGGGCCGGGATTTGCCCGCCAATGCGGACTGAATTATGCTAAAGGAAAGTATTGTCTTTGCATGGATTCGGACACGATATATCCGCCTTTCTATATCGCAACCATGACAGACGCATTGAGACAAGATGGAGTCGTGGCGGCGTATGCCCTTTGGAGCTTCCTCCCTAATAAGGATTATTCACCGATGGGGCTTTTTCTATATGAAGCGATGCGTGACATTTATTTTAACATTCAGCATATACAAAGACCTGAACTCAATGTGCGCGGAATGGTCTTTGGATTTCGGACAAACACGGCACGCCAAGTAGGTTTCAGGACCGACATCATCCGCGGCGAGGATGGGTCGCTGGCATTGGAACTGAAAGAATACGGACGTATAAAATTTGTCAGAAACCGTAAGGCGCGGGCTATCACCGGCTATGGCACTATCTCTGCCGACGGCTCGCTGTTCAACAGTTTTCGGAAGAGGGCGGCCAAAGGATTCAAAAATCTTACTTCTTTATTTCACAGCAAAGAAAAATATGAAGACGAGGATTCAAACTTGATAAAATAATCAGTACATGAAAATAGCAATAGAGGCTCAAAGAATATTTAGAAAAGAAAAGCACGGCATGGACTATGTAGCCCTTGAAACCATAAGGGAGATACAGAAAATGGACTGCCAAAATGAATACTTCATCTTGGTGGGTGCGGGAGAGGACAGGTGTCTGCAGGAATCGGATAATATGCATATTGTACAGATAGATTACCCCTCCTACCCTTTGTGGGAGCAAATAGGATTGCCGTCGGCCCTGAAAAAGATAGAGCCCGACTTGCTGCACTGCACCGGCAACACGGCTCCGTTGTGGTGTCACACTCCGCTGATATTGACCTTGCATGACATTATTTTTCTTGAGCCCAAGCAAGGCAGAAACCAATCTTTATATCAGAATTTAGGACGCTGTTACAGAAGGTTTATAGTCCCCCGAATATTGAACAAATGTAGAAAGATTATTACTGTATCCAATTTTGAGAGGGAGCATATCTGTCAATTTCTGCAATTGGGGACAGAGCGAGTGACCACCGTGTACAATGGTTATTCTTCACATTTCAAGCCCATGACGGAGTATCTACCCATAACACGGAAATACATCGGAACGGAGCATTATTTCTTCTTCCTAGGCAATACCGACCCTAAAAAGAATACGGCAAGAACATTACAAGCCTATTGCCACTATCTGAATGCTTCGTCTCATCCTCTCCCGCTTCTCATCGCCGACTTGAAAGAAGAGACTATTAATAATTACTTACGTGAATATGGTTTGACGGATATCAAATCCATGCTTTATTACCCAGGCTATATCCCCAACAAGGATTTGCCTGCCTTGTATAGCGGGGCTACCGCATTCATTTACACTTCGTTGCGCGAGAGTTTCGGCATCCCTATCTTGGAAGCGATGGCGTGTGGCACGCCCGTCATTACTTCACAAACCTCTGCCATGCCCGAAATAGCTGGAAAGGATGCTATCTTGGTAAATCCTTACAAGCCTGAAGAGATTGCCGGGGCTATGCTTCGGCTGGAGGAAGACTCCGAATACCGTCAGTCACAGTCAGCATACGGACTGGGAAGGGTACAGCAATTTTCATGGAAAGAAACTGCGCTCAAGACATTAGAATTATACAATGAAATAATACGACAATGAATACAATTGAAATCATATTCTTTATCCTTCTGTCCCTCGTTTTCTATACCTATCTCGGATACGGAATCATACTGTGGGCACTGGTCGGAATCAAGCGGATTTTTGTAAAAGAAAAGAGTGAGCTTATGCCCGAAGAGCTCCCTGAAGTCACTCTCTTCATCACAGCCTACAATGAAGAACAGGTGGTGGACGAGAAGATGCAGAACTGCCGCGAACTGGATTATCCGAAAGAGAAATTCAAAATAGTATGGGTGACGGACGGAAGTTGCGATGCCACCAACGAAAAGCTGAAGGCATATCCCGATGCAACTGTGTACTATTCTGCCGAGCGCAAAGGGAAAACCGCAGCCATGAATCGCGGAATAAAATTTGTCACCGCTCCGATTGTTATTTTCACGGATGCCAATACGTTCATCCATCCACAAGCTGTCCGCGAAATGGTACGTTGCTTCAATAATCCGAAGGTGGGGTGTGTGGCAGGCGAGAAACGCATCCACATGCACACCAAGGACGGAGCAGCAGCGGGAGGTGAAGGAATGTACTGGAAATATGAATCTTTTTTAAAGAAACTGGACGCACAACTCCATTCTGCCGTAGGCGCCGCAGGAGAATTGTTCGCTATTCGTACTGCTTTGTACGAACAGATGCCCAATGATACGCTGTTGGACGATTTTGTCCTTTCCTTAAGAATAGCCATGAAAAAATATATTATCGCATATTGCGACAAAGCATACGCCATGGAAAACGGTTCGGCAAGTATGAAAGAGGAAGAAAAGAGAAAGGTACGCATCGCGGCAGGAGGACTCCAGGCCATTTATCGGCTACGAGGCCTGCTCAATCCATTCCGATATGGAATACTCAGCTTTCAATACGTGTCCCATCGTGTGCTGAGGTGGTCTGTCACACCGATAGCCCTGTTCTCGCTCGTACCGCTAAATGTGCTACTGATTGTCGGCAACAAGCATCCCCACCTCTATATCATACTCTTGGCACTGCAATTATTGTTTTATGCAGGCGGGGGGTATGGGTATTATTTATCCACAAAATCAGTAAAAAACAAACTGCTCTATGTCCCTTACTACTTCTTGTTCATGAATATAAATGTCATTAAAGGCTTCTCCTATCTCAAAAGGAAAAGCAAAAATGACGGCACTTGGGAAAAAGCACGCAGAGCCGTATGATTATCCCAAATATGAATGTATCATTTCACGCAGCTTGTTTGCCATGACGGGCTTTGCCATATAATTATTACAACCGGCAAGGTATGCCTTTTCACGGTCGCTGTCGTATGCATTGGCAGTAAGAGCTACAATAACGATATCCTTATTGAATGTGCGGATGTTTTTGGTAGCCTCCAAACCATCCATTACAGGCATTTTTATATCCATAAGTATCAGGTCAGGTTGGTCTACACGGCATATTTCAACTGCCTCTTCCCCATTATAAGCACGGAGTATTTCATAATCCCTCCGCAAGATGATAGACAGTAAAAGGAAATTACTTTCTGTATCTTCTGCAACTAATATTTTTTTCATCTCTCTATTTTGCTTGTTTCTCCGTGCAAAATTACGATATAAAATGATATAAGCAATATTTTTTTCGTATATTTGCTGAGATTAATAAAAACACTACGTCTTAATATTAAGTTAAGTACCGTAAGATTGATATGAAGGCTTCTAACAAAATATTGCATGAAAAGCAGTATGCCGAAAGAATCTTAGAGATTACCGGCGATACAATGTTCTTTGTATACAAGGATGGAACCTGTCTTGACTTTAAGCCTAACCGACCGGATTTCTATATCAAGGAGGAGGAAGTGATAGGCAAGAACATTTTCTCATACTTCCCTTTGGAGACGGCCCGCGAAATGCACAAGGAATTTAAAAAGGTCATCGACGGGAAGGTATCGTCCTCTGCACAAAACTATAAGCTCATTTTGGGCGAAGAGGTGAAATACTACAAATGTATTATTTCGAAATTCAATGAAGACCATCTGATATTCCAATATCGTGACATCACGGGGCGCAGCGTCGTGAGGCTGAAGTTGGAAAAGAAGATAAAGGACTTGCGTGAGGTGGAAAAGGCGGCTCATATCGGGCTGTGGACTTTCGACTCACTCACCCGGATTTTTACTTATTCGGGATACACTCAGGTGTTTTCTGACAATGAAGAAGAAAAGACAATTACTCTGGACGAATATATCGCCTACATCCATCCCGAAGATAAGACAAGAGTAGAAAATTGGGTAGAGAATTATTTACATGGCAAAGAAAGCAGCGACACCATTTCGTATAAACTGCTGATGAATGGCAAAACAGTGGATATGCGACTGAAAATCTATAACCGGGAAGTGTATACCAACCGCATCTTGCTGGAAGGATATATACAAAACACCTCAGAGATAGTGTGGAAAGCCGAACGGTCCAATCAACTGAAATCTGCGTTTCTTGCCAATATGAGCCATGAAATACGCACTCCGCTCAATGCTATTCTAGGCTTTTCGCGCATTATTGCAGAGACTGACAACTCCGAAGAAAGATTACAATATTATGATATTGTGGAGAAAAACAATATGCGCCTGCAAGAGCTGATTAACGAAATTCTGGATTTATCGAAGATAGAATCCGGAATGATGGAGTTCAACTATGCGCCTGTCAATCTCTATACATTGTGTGATGATGTAAAGAACACTTATCGTTTCCGTTGTCAGAGCGGAGTAGAGCTGATTTTCGAGAAATCAGACCGTTCTATTTACATATCTACCGACAGAAACCGACTTTTCCAGATATTCTCCAACTTGATAGGCAATGCCACTAAATTTACTCAGAAAGGGTATATCAGTTTCGGATATAAAAAGGTGGACGACCAGATTCTTTTTCATGTGACCGACACCGGTACCGGTATCCCGGCCGAAAAGCTCCCCAAGATATTCGACCGCTTTATAATGGCCAATGAGAGTATAGCCGGCACAGGACTGGGGCTGTCCATCAGTAAAATAATTGCCGAGAAACTAGGAGGAAAAATTTGGGTAAACTCCGAACCGGGGAAAGGAACCACATTTACATTCACCATCCCCTATATATCTGTCAATGGCGAAGTAAAACGAGAGAAGCATACTTTTACCCGACACACAGACAACAAAGAATCTATACAGAAAGAAATTGTTATACTAGTAGCGGAAGACAATCAAAGTAATTATGACTTAATAGAAGCCATGATTGGCAAGACCTATAAACTGGTACATGCCCTTGACGGTATGGAGGCCATCCAATACTACGAGAAATATAGTCCCGACCTGATTCTTATGGACATAAAAATGCCCAATCTCGACGGTCTGGACGCCACACGAATCATCAGAGAAGTATCTCCCGAGATACCCGTCATTGCCGTCAGCGCCTACGCTTACGAAAAAGATAAGGCTGCTGCAATAGAAAGTGGATGCAATGAGTTTTTGATTAAACCCATATCTCCCGATTTACTAAAAGATACCATCAACAAATATTTAAAAAACACATAAATTATGGGAAGACTAGCTGTATACAAATTTGCATACCTTTTATCCATCATATTCACCTTTCTGATTTTAGGATTATCCGTTTTCGCCTATTTTGCGGGAAGAATAGATCCGGAAAGTAATATGTTTGCAGCCTATATCGCATTGGGGAAACCTATACTGGTCATTATCAATGCCTTGCTGCTGCTTTACTGGCTCATCCGGTTCAGGTATTGGGCATGGGTTCCGCTACTGGGGCTATTGATAAACTACGGATATATTGCGTCTATGTATCAGGTTTACAATTCGACCAAATATGCCAATGATACCCAACTTAAAGTCGTGACTTATAACGTACATTCATTCGGAGGAGAAATCACCGGCTTCTCGGCGAAAGAATTTGCCGACATCCTGAACAAAGAAGGAGTAGACGTACTGTGTTTCCAAGAGTACAGAGGCAACGGAGACTTCACCACCAAAGACTTATACAATACTTATTCCAAGAATTTTCCTTACTCATACATCCCGGAAGGACGTGCACAAGCCATTTATAGCCGCTACCCCATCAAACAGTCTCAGATTATCGAATTTCCGAATACCAACAACGGAGCTATCTGGACCGATTTGGATGTCAAGGGTATGACAATCAGAGTAATTAACGTACACATGCAGACCACCAGCTTTGACCGGATGCGTTCGAAAGCCGCACAAGCCAGAGGCGCCGGAGATGAAGAAAAAGAAAATCAAATTTATACACAGTTCACCGACAACATGGAGGCCAATATCATCCAACGTGCAGAACAGGCCAAAGACATCGCCTCGCTGGTGAATGCCACCGAGACTCCCATTATCTTATGCGGTGACTTCAATGACACTCCGGGAACATTTACTTACGAAACACTGAAGGGGAATCTGCAAGACGGTTTTCTTTCTGCCGGAGAAGGATATGGAGCCACTTATCGCGGACTGCATAATCTGCTCAGAATTGATTATCTGTTTCACTCCCCTTCTTTATTGGGCCTCAAATATGGCACAATGCCTTATGACATGAGTGACCATAACCCCGTTTATCTGGAAGTAGGACTCTAGCAAACGTATGAAAATCCCCCTATTTCAGCCTTAAGTCATTATATACAAGGCCAAAACAGAGGGATTTTCCTGTTCTCCATACGATGCTCAAGTTCTATCTTGAGACCACTGTTTATTTCTTCAACGGAACCGAGAAATAGAAGGTAGAACCTTTCCCCTCCTCCGATTCAAACCAAAGACGCCCTCCATTCTTAACGGCAAAATCAAGGCACAACAACAGTCCCAAACCGGAACCCTCTTCATTATTCGTGCCATATTTACTAAAGTGAGTCTCCGTATTCAGCAACTTCCGCTGGTCCTCTTCACTCATCCCCTTTCCGCTATCCCTGACACTGACCACCACACTGTCATCCACTATCCGGGCACCGACCACGATTTCGGAATCATTATAACTGAACTTAATCGCATTGCTCAATAAGTTACGCATAATCGTCTTCATCATATCGATATCAGCATGAACCTCTATCTTATCATCCCCCTGATAACGCAATTTGATATTCTTCATGCCTGCCACCAGATTAAAAATCTCAATGACCGATGCAATATTCTCAACGATATTGAAATCCTGATACACCACATTCAGTTTACCAATCTGACTCTTTGTCCACTTCAAAAGATTGTCCAACAAAGCGAACACATCCTCAGTGCTCTGATTGGCCATGCTCAACATCTGATACATTTCGTCCCCAATCTGAGAAGGAGGCAGACTTAATATCAACATATTGAGCACCATCTTGATAGACCCCATAGGAGAACGCAGGTCATGCGCAATCACAGAATAAAGCTTGTCACGCCCCATGATTGTTTTACGCAACTCCTCCGTTTGACGAAGAATAATCCTTTTTGCCGCCACCAGCGAAATCTGGTGAGTCACACGAATCACCAATTCCTCCTTATTGAAAGGCTTTGAGATAAAATCATTCGCCCCCACCTTGAACCCCTTCACAATATCGGAAGTCGTGTTCAAGGCAGTCAGGAAGATAATAGGAATATTTTGGGTAACAGGGTCTGCCTTCAGCTTTTCCGACACCTCAAAACCATTCATTTCCGGCATCATCACATCCAACAGAATCAAATCCGGTTGCTTTTCGGCTGCCTGCACCAACGCGTCCTTACCATTATTTGCGGTAATGACCTTAAACTTCTCGTTCGTAAGCAGTACTTTTAATAGCAACACATTAGAAACCACATCATCCACTACCAAGATGGTGTATTCCGAATGATCTATCACCACATTTACATCAGCTGTCATATTCGCCACTATTTAGAGAGAACTTTTTTAAAATAACTAATCACTTCTATCAATCCTTCCTCCAACTGCACCGTCGGTTTCCAGTTCAATTTTTCCTTAGCCAGCGTGATATCGGGCCTACGCTGGCGCGGGTCGTCATAAGGCAGAGGCTGATAGACTATTTTTGACTCCGAACCCGTCAGTTCCTGCACCAGTTGTGCCAGTTCCAACATCGAGAACTCACGCGGATTGCCGATATTCACCGGCCCCGTGAAGTCATCCTCCGTAGCCATCATACGCACCATTGCCTCAATCAAATCATCCACATATTGGAAACTGCGCGTCTGCTTTCCGTCACCGTAAATCGTGATATCCTTATTCTGCAAGGCCTGTACCACGAAGTTGGAAATGACACGCCCATCGTCGGGCAACATGTGGGGACCGTAGGTATTGAATATCCGCACTATCTTTATCTTCACCCGATGCTGGCGGTAATAATCCATACACAATGTCTCGGCACACCGCTTCCCTTCATCATAGCAAGAACGGTAACCGATAGGATTCACATTCCCCCAGTCAGACTCCTGCTGCGGATGTGAAATCGGGTCACCATACACTTCGCTTGTCGATGCCTGAAGCATGCGCGCATTGTTTTTCTTTGCCAATCCCAACATATTAAAAGTTCCGAAAACAGCCGTCTTAGCCGTTTTTATCGCATCATATTGATAATGAATGGGGGAAGCGGGACATGCCAAATTATATATTTCATCCACCTCCGCACAATACGGATTCACCACATCATGCTCCACCAACTCGAAACATGGATGGCCTATCAGGTGCTTTATATTATCTTTGCTACCGGTAAAAAAGTTATCAAGACAGATAACCCGGTTACCCTCGTTTATCAGACGCGTACAAAGATGCGAACCTATAAAGCCCGCACCGCCACTTACCAGGGCTTTCTTCATCCTTCTATCATTTATATTATATTTCCTTTCGTAAAGCAAAAATAAGCGATTAGTTCCATTCCTGCAAACTTTAAATACAATATTATTACTTATATTTGCAGGCATGATAATTAATCCGACAAATAAATGAAAAAATATCCAGCCATTATGAGCATAGCCGGCTCCGATTGCAGCGGAGGCGCCGGCATTCAGGCCGACCTGAAAACCATCTCGGCACTGGGGGCCTATGCCGCCACCGCCATCACCGCCATCACGGTTCAAAACACCACCGGCGTGCGTGCCATCCATCCCGTCCCCCCTGTTTTTGTGCGCGGGCAGATAGAGGCCGTCATGGACGACATACGTCCCGATGCCATCAAAATAGGGATGATAAATGACATTGAGATTGTAAAGGTCATCTCCGCCTGTCTGCGCAAGTACCGGCCCGCGCATGTGGTTTTCGACCCCGTCATGGTATCTACCAGCGGACACAAACTGATAGAAGATGATGCCATCGCAGCCCTCACCGACGAGTTGATGCCCCTCTCCTCCCTCATCACGCCCAACCTGAGAGAAGCAGAAGTATTGACAGCACATCCTATTAATAATGTAGAGGAGATGAAATCCGCCGCCCTCGAACTGTTGAAATTCGGTAGCAAGGCCGTCCTCCTGAAAGGCGGCCACCTGGAAGGCGGACTGATGTGCGACGTGCTGCAGATAGCCGGAGAAAACGCCCCTCACCTGTTCACCTCCGCCAAAATAGAGAGCCGGAACACCCACGGAACCGGTTGCACCCTCTCTTCCGCCATCGCCACATACCTGGCCCTGGGAGATGAGATGCCGCAAGCAGTGGAACGTGCCAAACAGTATGTGACCCTCGGCATAGAGGCCGGAAAAGACGTCCGCACCGGCGAAGGACACGGCCCGCTAAACCACTTTTATCAGCCTGTCTCCATGAATATTAAGGAAGAATAGCACCTAGTTTCCAAAGAAATAATTACCTTTGCAACGTTTTTAAACCAAAAAAGGAAAAAATATGAAAGCATTTGTATTCCCCGGACAGGGAGCACAGTTTGTAGGTATGGGAAAAGACCTGTACGAAAACTCGGCTTTGGCCAAAGAATTATTTGAAAAAGCGAATGACATTTTAGGATACCGCATCACAGACATCATGTTTGAAGGTACGGACGAAGACCTTCGCCAGACCAAGGTCACTCAGCCTGCCGTGTTCCTCCACTCGGTTATTTCGGCCCTCTGCATGGGTGACGATTTCAAGCCCGAAATGACAGCCGGACACTCACTGGGCGAGTTCTCTGCCTTGGTTGCCGCCGGAGCTCTGTCGTTCGAAGACGGACTGAAACTGGTGTATGCACGCGCCATGGCTATGCAGAAAGCCTGTGAAGCACAACCCTCGACCATGGCTGCCATCATCGCATTGCCCGACGAAAAAGTGGAAGAAGTGTGCGAAGCCATCTCCAAAGAAGGCGAAGTGGTGGTTGCCGCCAATTACAACTGCCCGGGACAAATCGTTATCTCCGGTTCCATCGAAGGCATCAACAAGGCTTGCGAACAGCTGAAAGCAGCCGGTGCCAAACGTGCCTTGCCTCTGAAAGTGGGCGGTGCTTTCCACTCTCCGCTGATGAATCCGGCCAAAATAGAACTTGAAGCGGCTATCAACGCGACTGAAATCCATGCACCGAAATGTCCTGTTTATCAGAACGTAGACGCTTTGCCCCACACCGACCCTGCCGAAATCAAGGCGAATCTGGTGGCTCAGCTGACTGCTTCTGTCCGCTGGACTCAGACGGTAAAGAACATGATTGCCGACGGAGCCGACGAGTTTACAGAATGTGGCCCGGGTGCTGTATTGCAAGGCTTGATTAAGAAAATAGACAAGGACGCAAACGCTCACGGAATAGCATAAGAAAACACACCGCCATTCTCCCTCCAAACCCTCGAGAGAGTTTCCTTAAACAATGGAGACAGTTTCGACAAACAATGGAGAGAGTTTCCTCAAACAATGGAGACATCTTCAGGTAGGAATGGCGGCATCCCCCCATATCCACCGCAGGAATGCAGACAAGGCATTTCATGCGGTGGAAAAGTTATACCTGCCCCATTTTTATCCCATCTTTTTTCCATATCTCGTTAAAAATGATTATGTTTGCCCATGTAACAAACGAGATAGGTTAATGAGTACATTCAAATACAACATAGGCTATGCCCTGAGCGGAGGGTTCATCAAAGGCTTCGCTCACTTGGGAATCATGCAGGCGCTACACGAACACGGCATAACGCCCGACATACTTTCAGGGGTGAGTGCCGGCGCACTGGCCGCCGTATTCTACGCCGATGGCAGAGAGCCCTATCACGTCATCGAACTATTTGAACACCACTCGTTTACAGAACTCACCACCTTCTCCATCAACAAACAGGGACTGCTGAAACTCGACAGTTTCATTGATTTTATGGAAAGCAACTTGCGAACAAAACTGATAGAAGAGCTTTCCATCCCCACCATCATCTCGGCCACCGACTTAGACCACGGAAAAATAGTGTCCTTCCGCAAGGGGAAAATAGCCGAGCGAGTGGCCGCCTCGTGCTGTATGCCGGTGTTGTTTGCACCACAGAAAATCAACAATACTTATTATGTAGACGGAGGAATACTGATGAATCTACCGGTGACCCCCATCCGCGAAATGTGTGAAAAAGTGATAGCATTCAACGTCAGTCCGCTGGTGGCAGACGAATATAAAAAGAATGTGGTGACAATTGCTTTAAGGGCCTATCATTTTATCTTTCAGGCGAACACTCTGCCGCAAAAGCCGCTGAGCGATTTGCTGATTGAGCCCTACGGACTGGAAGGCTACAGCAACCGGGAGCTGGAGAAAGCCGAAGAAATATTTGAACAAGGATATACGACGGCGAACGAAATTATAGACCGTTTGCAGCACGAGAAAGGAAGTATATGGAAATAAATAAAAAAACAATATAATGAAAACACAAGAAAAAATTATCATCTATCAGGTGTTTACCCGTTTGTTTGGAAACGGAAACCCACGTTGTAAGACCAATGGCTCGCTGGACGAAAACGGCTGTGGAAAAATGGCTGACTTTACGGCTAAGGCATTGGGAGAAATCAAGCGTCTGGGAGCCACACATATTTGGTATACAGGCATCATCGAACACGCCACCCAAACCAATCACAGTCGTTACGGCATACGCCCGGACCACCCTGCCGTGGTGAAGGGAAAGGCCGGCTCGCCATACGCCATCAAGGATTATTATGATGTAGACCCCGATTTGGCAAACAGTATCCCCGACCGGATGAAAGAATTTGAGAACCTGGTCAAACGGTCGCACAAGGCGGAGCTGAAAGTAATCATTGATTTTGTCCCCAACCACGTTGCCCGCCAGTATGGTTCGGATTCCAAACCGGCAGAAGTGGCCGACCTGGGCGAACAGGATGATGTAAACCAGGCTTTCAGTCCGAATAATAATTTTTATTACATTCCCGGCACCAAGCTGGAAGGCAATATCGACCTTCACCGCGGTGCTCCCGAACCCTACGTGGAGTTTCCTGCCAAAGCCACCGGCAACGACCGTTTTGACGCATGGCCCGGCATCAACGACTGGTATGAGACGGTGAAGTTGAACTATGGTGTGGATTACATGAACGGACGAAGCACCCATTTCGACCCCATCCCCGACACGTGGACTAAAATGCTCGACATATTGCTGTTTTGGGCATTAAAAAACATTGACGGATTCCGTTGTGATATGGCAGAAATGGTTCCTGTCGAATTTTGGGGATGGGTGATTCCGCAGGTCAAAGCGCAATATCCCGACTTGATATTCATAGCCGAAGTTTATAATCCGGCAGAATACCGCAACTATCTTTTCAATGGCAAATTCGACTATTTATATGACAAAGTGGGCTTGTATGACACGCTGAGAGCCATCACTTCGGGTTGGGAATCGGCCACCGCCATCCCCCATCGCTGGCAAAGCCTGAATGGAATAGAGCACCGTATGCTCAACTTCCTTGAGAATCATGACGAACAACGCATTGCTTCCGATTTCTTTGCCGGAAACGGTGCCCGCGCCATCCCTGCCATGATTGTTTCTGCCTGCATGAACGACAATCCGGTCATGATTTATTTCGGACAGGAAATAGGCGAACAAGGTATGGATACCGAAGGGTTCAGCGGACGGGACGGACGGACGACCATCTTCGATTATTGGAGTGTGGACAGTATCCGCCGTTGGCGCAATAACGGCAAGTTCGACGATAAGCTATTGAATGAGGAAGAAAAGAAGCTGCGTGCTTTCTACACTCGGCTGTTGAATTTATGCAACACGGAGAAGGCGATACGCGAAGGGGCATTCTTTGATTTGACATACGCTAACCTGGCAGGATGGGTGTTCAACGAGCATAAGCAATATGCTTTTCTGCGCAAGCAGGATGACGAGCTGTTGCTGGTGATGGTCAACTTTGACAGCATACCGGCACGGGCAGCGGTGAACATTCCGCAGCACGCTTTTGATTTTTTGGGAATACCTTACAATCTGGAATATGATGCGGTGGAACTGCTGACAGGAAATACGGAGAAGCTGGTATTGTCGCCCGATAAGACGACTCCTGTTTTATTGGATGCCATGAATGGAAAAATCCTGAAATTCAAGCTATAAAAAGGCAAGTCAAAAAGGGTGTTGGCATCATATTTTGAGAAAATTCCAATATTACAATGTAAGAATACAGATTCTTTTAAAATATTATGAATCAAGTATATCAGGCGACCATTTGATTTGGTACTAGCATTGTAACTCATAGTTCACGCTTATCACCCACAGGATTTTCGAATTGATTCATTATAAAGACAAAACCTGACAATGAATGGCAGAGGAATGGGTGACAGTGCAGCCTTTCCTCTGTCTGATATTATTATCATTCTTCATTAGCATTTAGGATGACAGGACTGCCGGGCTTCGGAGGCAGCCTTCTGTATTATCTTACCGTTTCAACAAGCCGATTTTTGCGTTCAACTTAAAATAATAGACTCCGTTTTCACGTTCCAAATAGCCATATTTATCTTTCTCAGTAGAGCCTTTTTCGAAGCGGGAGTTATAGAACAGGAAATCGGCAAAAGTCTGACGGTCAGCTTTTTGATAGCACAATATTTCACCGCTACCGTCCACCAATAAAAAGCCGGACACTGCCGAATCGACTCCCGTAAAGAGCTTTGCCGGACGCATTCCCAAGGCAAGCGCCAGCAGGAATTGCTTCATCTTATATTCGTAATAATGATGTTTGCCAATCAGTTCCTCTTTAATCTTCAACGGATTGACTTGCTTCATCACCTCCGTCAGCTCGCTCACTCTGGTGATGCCGTCCAGATGCATGATGCGCAGCATTTCGCCCAACATGCGGGGAAAGTGCAGGTCTATCATACTCAAATTGCTACGGAACACTTTGTCGGCCACATCGCTATACTTCAAGACACCTCCCAGACGTTCTATCATCAACATACGTCCCGCCACATCGTCTTCCTCACCAAAAGCATTAATCTTATTGACCGTGGGCGTGGCAAACTTGATGCCGGTCTGCTCAAACTTCAGATTGGCAGTTCGTCCGCCGTCCAGCAATGGAAACATGGAGCTGAGACGAGAACGGACACAGAAGCCTGTCAAAGGGGCATCCACACTGTAAAAAGCAACATGAAAATCGGTACGGTCATCCGTTTTCGCTTCCAGGTCAAAGATAGCCACCTCATCCAAGAACTCCTCCACCCCATCGGGTGACATGACCTCGTTTCCGCGACTTTCTTTCACAGCCGATAAAATCAGCTCCGCCACAGCCGCAAAATCCTCACGCGCCACCAGCTTGTCAATTTTTTCTCCACAGATGTGTATATTCTCTTCATCTTCAATGATATACCGGCGGGTTCCGTCGTGTTCCTCCCGCTGAATCATGGCAACGGGCCATCGTTGCGCCTCATTTTTCTTCACTTCAGGAGTTCCTGCATACACATATCCGTCCGCCAGCAAGCGGAAAAAGGCGTAAAGTTCGCCCCACTCTCTCTTTGTTGCTTCAAATGCCATATCGATTACTGTTTAATGGGTGCAAAGATAAGTAAAAGAAGTATTAAAAGAAGCCTTTTTGAGAAAAGCAAATCTTAAACAATGTTATGCAGCATATTTTTTAGCTCCAATTATTTGCTATTATCCAAAAAGTCCGTACCTTTGCAATGTGTTTTTCATAGTATTAGATTTAAGGTTAACAAAAGGTTGGAGCAAGGCGTTGCTCCTTTTTTCATTTTATAGAGTGGCATACGCCCTTTAACATACCCACAGGGTTTTCGGATTGCCCCCCCTTTAATGCCAAATAAAGGACATACCCAGACCCCCTATTTCTTTCAGTCACCCCATTTCACCACCTCCCCTATATGAGGAATCAATACGTTCAGCGAATCTTTTTCCGCCAGACGGTGCGCATTGGCCAAAGGCTCGTCCCATCTGTGTTTTGCCAATGCATATTTAGAGTGATGCACGGTCAGAACCTTCTTTGCTTTCAGGTCTTTGGCCGTCTGAGCCATGTAGCCGGGCATCAGATGAATATAGCGCCAGTCCTCATTATACTGGCCGTTTTCGAGTATCGCCAAATCGATGAAAGGAAAACGCTTTCCGATGGCGGCAAAGTGAGGACCGTATCCGCCATCTCCCGCCATATAAATCTGTCGGGAGGGGCTCTCCATCAAAAAGGAAGCCCATAGCGTCTGATTGGCATTCAGTCCGCGACCCGAGAAATGTCGGGCGGGAAGACAATGTACGGTAAATCCATCACCGAGCGAGGCATCTTCGTTCCAATCCAGCTCCACGATGCGATTTTTGTCAACCCCCCAATACTCCAGATGCTCACCTACCCCCAATGCGCAGATTACCTTCCCTGTCCGCTCTCTGAGTTCGGTCACTGTCCGATAGTCCAGATGATCCCAATGGTCGTGGGTGATAATCAGAAAATCAATGTCGGGCATATCTTCGGGACGATAAATATCGGTTCCCTTAAAAGCACGGTTCACAAACGAAACCGGAGAGGCATCGTAAAAGACCGGATCTACCAGCAAGCGTTTCCCTTCCATCTGTATATAATAAGATGAGTGTCCGAACCATATCAGGATATCCTCACCGGGAGACAGTTCTTTCAGGTTTGTCTTTATAACGGGCAGCACTGTTTCGGGACGTAATCCTTCAGGCTTCCGGAAAAGAAAATCAATCATCCCTGATATCCTACTTTTGCCGGAAGTCATCAACGGCACTTCAGGCTCATTGCGGAAAGCTCCGTCGCGGTAGTGGGGCGAATTCAAGATTCGTTCCAAACGCGTTCCGCGCGGAAGCCGGCCGAAACTTGGCGAGTGAAGAAAGGCATACACTGCGGCTCCTGCCAGCACTATCAACAGACTATAAAGTATCATACTTATCTTTTTACGGTTCTTTTTATTCATAAACAGAGCAAAGTTATTGAGACGGAACAAAGATATGAGAATTATCACACCCGACAGGTATATGAATTACTGATTTTTATACCTGAATCACCGCTCCCGCCTAAACAAGCCGCATCCGGTATCTGTTTTATAGATAAACAATAATCTTTTAAGATAAAAAAATGAGAACAAAAAACATTACGCTAATCGCATTAGCCATTATGCTGTCCATTCGCATGCCGCGAGTGGAAGCTTGCACCCGGGCTGTATACATCGGGCCCGACAATCTGATTGTCACCGGACGCACCATGGACTGGAAAGAAGATATCATGAGTAATCTGTATGTCTTTCCGAGGGGTATCCAACGAGCAGGCTACAACAAGGGAGAGACGGTGACATGGACTTCGAAATACGGCAGTGTCATCGCTACAGGATATGACATCGGCACATGTGACGGAATGAACGAGAAGGGGTTGGTAGCCAGCCTTTTATTCCTGCCCGAATCCGTGTACGAGCGTCCCGGAGACACACGTCCGGTGATGGGAATCAGCATTTGGACACAATATGTACTCGACAATTTCGCCACTGTGCGCGAGGCGGTGGATGAGCTGAAAAAAGAGACATTCCGAATTGACGCACCTCAAATGCCCAACGGCTCGGCCTCCACTTTACATCTGGCCATCACCGACGATACAGGAAATACGGCTGTGCTGGAATATCTGGACGGAAAGCTGGAAATACACGAGGGAAAGGAGTATCAGGTAATGACAAACTCACCCAAATATTCGTCACAACTGGCTATCAACGATTACTGGAAAGAGGTGGGAGGATTGCAAATGTTGCCGGGCACGAACCGTTCGAGCGACCGCTTTGTGCGTGCCTCATTCTATGTCCACGCCATCCCGCAGACTCCCGATGCACGCATTGCCGTCCCAAGTGTATTGAGCGTGATGAGAAACGTATCCGTTCCCTTCGGCATCACCACTCCCGACAAGCCCCACATCTCTTCCACCCGTTGGCGCTCGGTGTGCGACCAGAAGAACAAAGTGTACTATTTTGACAATGTATTAACCCCCAATCTGTTTTGGCTCGACTTGAAAGAGATAGATTTCAGTCCGAAGGCAGGGATAAAGAAATTATCTTTGACACAGGGCGAGATATATGCCGGAGATGCCGTCAAGGACTTGAAAGACAGTAAATCTTTCGTATTCCTGTTTCAGACACCCGCTCTGTAAAAACAAGAGAAGGCGGCTCAGACAGCCCATCCTCCGGACACGGATTTCACGCTCTTTCTCCTCCCGAATGCGTGAAATCCGCGTCGTTTCCGTCTGTACTCCCAAAGAAAACACGCTGTTTATTCCTCTTCACCCAAAAAAAAGATTTACCTTTGGCGAATCAAATTCATATTCGCCATGAAAACCAAGATTACTGATAACGTAACGATTCGGGAAGTACGCATAAGCGATTCACAAAAAATATACAATGCCATTCATTTGCACCGCGAGTATTTGCAGCAATGGCTCCCATTCGTCACCTTTCTGACCGCGGAAGAAGAAAAGGCCTTTCTAGCATCCGTACTCAAAGTGCCTCGGGCCCGCCGGGACTTCATCTATATCATCGAAGAAAAAAGAGAAGTGTGCGGACTGGTCGGTTTTCATTTTTCTGATGCCGCCAATCTGCGCACGGAGATTGGTTACTGGCTCCTGCCCGAGTACCAGCACCGGGGAATCATGACCAAATGTGTGCGGCATCTCTGCCGGATTGCCATCGAAGAGCGAGGCATGAACCGCATCCAAATCCGTTGCGCCGAAGGCAATGCTCCCAGCAATGCCATTCCGCAAAGGCTCGGCTTCCACCTGGAAGGGACTGAACGCGACGGCGAGCTGATGTATACAAGAAAGTTTGTCAACCTCAATGTCTACAGCATCTTAAAGAGAGAGATAAAGCAATGGAAGGATTGACTGAAAACAACAGACAGAAATATCCGGCCAAGGCGCATATAACCTTTCATGTCCAAACACAATAAAATAAATCTATTATGGAAATAAACCAAGCAGCTCCCAAGTTTCAGGATGCGTCCATCGCCCCGATGCACACCACAGAGCATATCGTAAACAGAACAATGGTAAACCTTTTTGGCTGCGGGCGTGCAGTTTCGGCACATATCGAACGCAAGAAAAGTAAATTGGATTTCGCCCTACCCGCCTGCCCCTCCGAAGAGGAGATAAGCCACATAGAAAAGACCGTAAACGAGACATTGAAAAGAAACCTGCCAATCACCACAGAATTCATCACACAAGAGGAAGCCGTGGGGCGATTCGACCTGAAACGTCTGCCCGACCATGCCTCCGAAACCGTGAGAGTGGTGCACGTGGGCGATTACGATGAATGCCTCTGCATCGGTCTGCACGTGGAAAACACATCGCAGATAGGTACATTCAAAATCATCAGCCATGATTATAAAGAAGGCATTTTCCGCATGAGGTTCAAACTTACAGAAGCCGGTCCGTCTGCCAATTCGTCTTCAAAAATTACATTTTGACAGCAGTCGGTCTGTGTCAACGTTTAAATAGTTTTATCCTCTCTTAAAGTCTTGCCGCCTATCTTTAAGAAAGGTTTTATAGACTTAAAAGAGTGGAATATGGAGCATAGGAAATCGAACTAAAGTATGGTATTTGCATTATGGATAGTGGATGACGGAATCGAAAGAAGACGAAATTCAAAAGTAAACAAAATGTTTAACCATAAACCAAAAGGAGATTAAGATTATGATGCCAGTAAGAAGAGCCAACCAAACTTGGTTGCCAAGTATTTTCAACGATTTTTTGAACAATGACTGGATGGTAAAAGCCAACCCGACAGCACCGGCCATCAATGTCATCGAGACAGAAAAAGAGTATAAAGTGGAAGTTGCCGCTCCGGGAATGAAAAAAGACGATTTCCAAATCCATATCAATGAAGACAATGATTTGGTCATCTCTATGGAAAAGAAAACAGAAACAACGGAAGGCGACAAAGAAGGCAAGGAAGAAAGCCGTTATCTGCGTCGCGAATTCTCTTACTCCAAGTTCCAGCAAACCCTGATTCTGCCGGATGATGTAGACAAGGATAAAATAGACGCCAAAGTGAACGACGGTGTCCTGACTATCGAATTGCCGAAACGAATTCCTGAAGAAAAGGAAAAAGCAACGAAAGTGATTGAAGTCAAATAAACGATAAGACCGGATATCTCCCGAAACGCAGCCACAATGCCATTCGGGAGATAATAAAGAGGTGTCAAAACTCCAAAGCAACTGCCGCATTGTTGCTGTAAGAGCATTTTTGACACCTTGCTTATTTATATCAACCTAAAAAGCCTGTAATACATCCTTTATACAGACAAGCCCACGCTGAATACGACCTTTTCGGGCCCCCGAATACAAAAGTTTAAAGGATATGCTTAATTTTTTCTTAAAAATCTGCCTGTTTATCAATATTACGCTTTATCTTTACCGAATAAATCAAAACTATATTCTAATTTAATCATAGTTTATTATGAAAAATACCCCTAATCAACACCGCAAAGGAAAAAAAGCGGCACTACTTGCCCTGGCATTCCCGCTTGTTCTGGCAGGTGCACCCGTGCAGGCTGCCCAGTCGATGCATGCCGCAAGTGAGACAACGCTCCCAAGCCCTCAAATTGTGAGTATCAAAAGACTCAACCCGACAGCTGTCGAAGTTTTGTTTGCCAACAACCAGCGTATGACACTTGATTTTTACGGCGATAACATCTTCAGAGTCTTTCAAGATAATGCCGGTGGAATCATCCGGAATCCGGAAGCCAAACCCGAAGCACAGATATTGGTGGACAACCCCAGACTGCCATTGTCAAAGTTGGACATTGACGACAACGGAAACACAATCAGTATCACGACCGGACGTATCAACATACAGATTGACAAGGCCAGTTCATTACTGAAAATCACGAACCTCGAAACAAACAAGGTAGCGGTGGAACAACTTGCCCCCGTCTCATTCGAGAAAGATAAAGTGACCATCACCCTGAAAGAAAATCCGAAAGAATACTTCTACGGAGGTGGTGTGCAGAACGGAAGATTCTCACACAAAGGAAAAGCAATCGCCATCGAAAACCAGAACAGCTGGACCGACGGAGGCGTGGCTTCTCCCACTCCTTTCTATTGGTCTACCAACGGATATGGCGTGATGTGGCACACCTTCAAGAAAGGTAAATACGACTTCGGTGCAGAAGAAAAAGGAAAAGTAAAACTATCGCACGAAACGGATTATCTGGATGTCTTTTATATGGTGGGCGACGGTGTCGTTGCTTTGTTGAACGACTTCTATCAACTCACCGGTAATCCGGTATTATTGCCCAAGTTCGGCTTCTATCAGGGACACCTGAACGCTTACAACCGCGACTACTGGAAAGAAGACGAAAAGGGAATCTTGTTTGAAGACGGAAAACGCTATAAAGAAAGCCAAAAGGACAATGGCGGCATCAAGGAATCTTTGAACGGCGAAAAGAACAATTACCAATTCTCGGCACGCGCTGTGATAGACCGTTACAAGAACCATGACATGCCTTTGGGCTGGCTGCTCCCCAACGACGGTTACGGAGCCGGATACGGACAGACCGAAACATTGGACGGCAATATCCAGAACCTGAAAGAACTGGGCGACTATGCTCGTAAGAACGGAGTGGAAATCGGACTCTGGACACAATCCGACCTCCATCCCAAAGAAGGAGTCAGCGCACTGCTTCAGCGTGATATCGTGAAAGAAGTGAGAGACGCCGGTGTACGTGTTCTTAAAACAGACGTTGCATGGGTGGGCGCAGGCTATTCATTCGGTTTGAACGGTGTGGCCGATGTGGGCACGATTATGCCTTATTATGGCAATAACGCACGCCCGTTTATCATCTCATTGGACGGATGGGCAGGCACCCAGCGCTATGCAGGAGTATGGTCGGGCGACCAGACCGGCGGCGAATGGGAATATATCCGCTTCCATATCCCGACTTATATCGGTTCGGGCCTTTCGGGACAGCCTAATATCACCTCCGATATGGACGGTATCTTCGGTGGAAAGAACCTGGCCATGAATACCCGCGACTTCCAGTGGAAGACATGGACACCGATGGAACTCAACATGGACGGCTGGGGCAGCAACGAAAAGTATCCTCATGCCCTGGGCGAACCTGCCACTTCTATCAACCGTATGTATCTGAAGCTGAAATCAGAACTGATGCCATACGCTTACAGCTTTGCCAAAGAAGCGGTAGACGGAATGCCTATCATCAGAGCCATGTTCCTCGAATTCCCGAATGACTACACAATGGGCAGCGCCACTAAATACCAATATATGTATGGTACCGACTTCCTGGTGGCACCTATCTATCAGAACACCAAGGCAGATGCCGAAGGCAATGACATCCGCAACGGTATCTATCTGCCCGAAGGTGAATGGATTGATTACTTCACCGGCGAGAAATATGAAGGCGGACGCGTTATCAACAACTTTGCCGCTCCTCTGTGGAAGCTCCCCGTATTTGTCAAGAACGGAGCCATCATCCCGATGACCAACCCGAACAATAACGTGAGTGAAATCAACAAGGGTCTGCGCATCTATGAAATGTATCCGCATAAGCACACCATGACCGTGGAATATGACGATGACGGTATCACCGAAGCATACAAGGACGGTAAGGGTGTAACTACTTTCGTCGAATCGAATGTCACTCCCAAAAATGAAGTGCTTATCACCGTACACCGCACTCAGGGTGACTTTGACGGCTTCGTGAAAGAGAAAGCCACTGAGTTCAGAATCAATGTAACCGAAAAGCCCAAAGCTATCTCTGCCAAAGTAGGAAAGAACAAGATTAAGCTGACCGAGGTTACCTCTCTGGAACAATTCCAAAACGGACAGAACGTATACTTCTACGATGCTGCTCCCAATCTGAACAAGTTTGCCACTCCGGGAAGTGAATTTGAAAAGGTGACTATCGTCAAGAACCCCCAACTTCTCGTCAAGCTGGCTCCGATGGATATCACCACTAATCAGATTAATATGACTGTCAGCGGATTCCGCTATGCACCGGCCGATACTCACCGCGTCACTTCGGGCTCATTGACAGCTCCGAAAGCCGAAGTAACTGCCGAAAACACTGAAGCCTATACACTGAAACCGACATGGGCTCCGGTAGCCAATGCTGACTATTATGAAATCGAATTGAACGGCATTCTGTATAGTACTATCAAAGATACAGAACTGTTGTTTGAAGGACTGGAAGCCGAAACAACTTATGACTTCAAGATTCGCGCCGTAAACAAGGACGGTCAGTCAGACTGGGCAAACTTTACAACCAAGACCAAATCCAACCCGTTGGAATTTGCAATCCGAGGCATCAAGGGTGAAGTAACAGCCAAGGCACAAGAAGGATTTGAAATCGACCGTCTCTTCGACTTTGCCGAAATGGGTGATATGTGGCACACCAAGTACAGAGCTAACGCTTTGCCGTTCGACATGATTATCGACTTGAGAAGTGTCAACCAATTGGATAAATTCCATTACCTGAGCCGTAAGGACGGAGGCAACGGAACATTGTTGAAAGGAACCGTTTCATATAGTATGGACAAAGAACACTGGACAGAAGCCGGTGCATTTGAATGGAACCGCAAGGATGAAGTGAAAGTATTCACATTCACAGAACGTCCGACTGCACGTTACATCAAACTTTCTGTAACAGAAGGTGTTGGCAATTATGGTTCCGGCCGTGAACTGTATGTATTCAAAGTTCCCGGAACTGAAAGTTACTTACCGGGCGACATCAACAATGACGGTAAGATTGACAACAACGATTTGACTTCTTATACCAACTACACCGGTCTGCGCAAAGGCGACGGCGACTTTGAAGGTTACATCAGCAATGGTGATATCAACAAGAATGATTTGATTGACGCTTATGACATCTCGGTAGTAGCCACTCAGTTGGAAGACGGTGTAGACGAAAGCGACGAAACTGAAAAAGTAAGCGGAAGCATCGAAATGAGCACTGCCAAACGCAGTTATAACAAAGATGAAATCATTGAAGTAGTAGTGAAAGGTATAGACCTGAAGTCTGTCAATGCACTGAGCTTCGCTTTGCCATACGACCAGCAGAAGTTTGAATTTGTCGGTGTACAACCGGTTAGCATGAAAGAGATGGAAAACTTTACTTATGACCGCCTTCACACCAATGGCACAAAAGCATTGTATCCTACTTTCGTCAATATCGGCAACAAACCTTCACTCGAAGGAACCAATGACTTGTTTATCTTGAAACTGAAAGCTAAACAAAGAGTAAGCTTCAATCTGAAAATGATTGACGGATTATTGGTTGACAAGAAGCTGAATGTTTGTAAGTTCTAAGAGACTTCACTGCCCTCGGCAGTAACCCCAAAGGGAGCTGTATCAAAACGTGGATAATGCTGTCGTTTCGTTCGTAGGGGCGAGGTTCGCTCGCCCGAAAACAGTTTGTTTTGTGTCTTCGGGCAGGCAAACCCTGCCCCTACAGCTGACGATGGGATAGACCGGTTTAGTTTTGACACACTCCCTTTTATCGAAATCACCCTCGCCACAGGTAGTGGCGAGGGTGATTTTTGGTTTATGAGCGTTTCGGCACACCCTCTTTTTTTACGAATCAAGTCAATAAGTGTGTGGGCATCCTATTTTAAGAAAATTCCAATATTACAATGTAAGCATACAGATTTCTTTCAAGGCATTATAAATGAAGTATAGCAGACGACCACTCGATTTGATACCGGCATTGTAACTCATAGTTTACGCTTATATCACCCACAGGACTTTCGGATTGACCCCAAAAAGGGGTTGTGTCAAAACGTGGATAATGCTGTCGTTTCGTTCGTAGGGGCGAGGTTCGCTCGCCCGAAAACAGTTTACTTTGTGTCTTCGGGCAGGCAAACCCTGCCCCTACAGCTGACGATGGGATAGGCCGGTTTAGTTTTGACACACTCCCCATCATTTGGGCACAGCCCTCGAATACCACAATGTGGCAGTAACTTCAGAGCCCTGACAGCCTCCTTATTATTCTCCGGAGTCATCATCGCGCCCCTTTTCCGGAAACAGTTTATAATGAATACTTTTCCAATATCCTCTCTATAGCCTCCTGCGATACGGGCTTCGTTAAATAATCATTGCATCCCGCCTCTATTGCCCTTTCCCTGTCCGACTCGAAAGCAAAAGCAGTCAATGCAATAATAGGAACATCCTTCGAATAGCCACGAATCAGGCGGGTTGCTTCCAATCCATCCATATAAGGCATCTTTATATCCATAAAGATTAAATCGGGATGATGCTCCTTATACATATTGACAGCCTCACGACCATCCCGGGCACGTATCAGTTTATACCTCTTGCCCAGAACAGTATTCATAAGCAAGAAATTACTATCCACATCTTCCGCCACCAACAGGGTGCGCAATTGCAATGACTTTATGGCCACTTTCAAGTGTTGTTGCCTTTCCGCATTTCTTTTAAACTCCTCCCGCTTGTTATGCATATCATACGGAATAGTAAAACGGAACGTAGAACCTTCATGGAGTTCAGACTCCACCGTGATAGCGCCGCCCATCTTTTCTACAATCATCTGGCAAATGGCAAGGCCCAACCCGGTGCCCTGAACAAAAGAATTCAGCTTGACGAAACGGCCAAAGATGTGGGATAATTTTTCTTCGGAGATACCTATACCGGTGTCCTTCACATAGAAATCTACATAATCCTTCTTCAACTCGAAACCAAAATGAATCTCACCCTCATAAGTGAACTTAATCGCATTGGTTATCAAATTGGTAATGAGTTGCAAAATGCGGTTCTTATCTTCGTTAATCACCAAGCTGTCATCCTCATTATCCAAAATCAGCGTCACCCCTTCCTGTACACGCCCTTTATGAATTTCATACACATTACGGCACATCTCACCTAAATCCATAGGCTGCTTGACGTATTCAAACGTCCCTGCCTCTATTTTAGACAAATCAAGAATGTCATTAATCAGTTGCAACAATACATCCGAATTCTGATTGATGATTTCGGAATAAAGCTTTTCGTCTTCCCGATTGTCTGTGGTAGTCATCAACCTTGAGAAACCCACAATCGCATTTAGTGGAGTGCGTATCTCATGGCTCATATTAGCCAGAAAAGCACTCTTCAAACGGTCGGACTGCTCCGCCTTGATACGTGCCTGAATCAACTCCTGCTCTATGTTCTGCATATTCGTAACGTCCCACGAAATGCCGATAATAAGAGGAGCACGCCCTTCGAGAGGCACCAATGTCTTCAATGTCTGAACAATACGCGTCTCGCCGGTGGCAGTCACATACGTCTCCTGCATCTCCAGACGTTCCCTGGTACGCATCAGTTCCAAATCATCCTGATGAAACTTCTCTGCATCCGTCCTTTCGGGAAATATCTCGAAATCAGTATGGCCCAACGCACGCGAAGCCGGAATCTTGGAATGATTGGCAAAAGCCTTGTTCCAATACAAATACCTGAAATCATCTTCCGGGTCTTTTACAAACATATATACAGGAATATTATTCAGAATGGCATCCATCAGATAATTCAGTTCACGCAACTCATCCCTGTTTCGAATCACATCCGTGATGTCTTGAGTAAAGAACCATACCACCTCCTCCTGTCCGTCCTCTATTATAAAGGCAGACACCTGATGCACACGTTCTTTTACTTCGCCCACACGGGTATATCGGGCATGATATCCCATGCTGCCTCCGTTATCACGTATTTCCTGCACCCGTTTTTCGAATATCTCTTTTGTATGAAGTGAAACCGGCAAATCATATACCTTCTGTACACCCAGTTCGCCTTTCACACCATATTCTTCAATGAATTGCTTATTGGCATACACCAAAGTGCCATCGGTAGAAGCAGCCAGAATACTGTCGCTCACTTTATCAAGAACGCGTTTAAACACCTCCAGATTCTTTTGTGTAGCCACCCGCTCGCTGATATCACGACACATAATCAGCACATACTCTCCGTCTAACGGAAAGATACGGTTTTCATAATAATGATGTGCACCATTGAAATCCAGTTCGTGATGGGCCGTAGAACCTTTGCCCGTCGCTAGCACTTTCTGAAGATTATTATAAACATTGTGATACGCCTCCTCCGGAATCATGTCGCGCATGTGCATACCGGCAAAAGCACTATTAGGGACTCCTACATGATTGGTCTCTTCACTAGACACCACTCCTATACCTGTTCCTTCATGATTAAAGACCGTGAGCATATCCGGTAAAGACTCCAGAATCCTCACTGCATACTTCTCCTTGAAACTCTTGTCCGTTTCTTTTTCTTTCAGAGAGGTCAGTTCCTCTTTGAGCCGACGATTTTCATGTTGTAATCTTTCAAGCTCTTGCTCCAATAATTCCCTTGTTTTCTCTTGCCCCGACATATCAAGTAAGTTTATAATTACTTATGGGTCAAATATAACCACTTTCCATGAACAAAAGAAGGAATCACCGCAATATTTACCGTTAAATTTAATTTTAACAAATATCCACCGCAGCGGCAAGCTTGACCAACTGCCTCTACGGTGGATGAACAACGGGCGCGAAAGCCGGTTACTTGTATTCTTCCCAGCTCTTAATGGCAATGTCGTCTATGGTCATGGTGCAGAATGCATGGATAAATGCACTTGCCAGACGAGCATTGGTAATCAAGGGAATATTCAGGTCGATGGCGGCACGACGGATTTTATAACCATTGTCCAACTCGCCTGCAGTCAGGTTCTTGGGAATGTTGACTACCATATCTATCTCTTTCTTATGAAGCATATCGAGGGCTTGGGGGTGTCCTTCTTCGCTGGGCCAGTACACGCGGGTATTCTCTACTCCGTTCTCGGTCAGGAACTTGGAAGAGCCGCCGGTGGCATAAAGTTTATACCCTTTCTTTTGCAACATACGGGCTGCATTCAGCGTATCGGCTTTCTGCTTGGCATTACCGGTAGACAGCAACACGCCTTTTTCGGGAATGCGGTAGCCCACAGAAAGCATAGCTTTTAGAACGGCACACGAAGTGTCGGAACCGATACAGCCCACCTCACCGGTAGAGGCCATATCCACGCCCAGCACCGGGTCGGCCTTTTGCAAACGGTTGAATGAGAACTGACTTGCTTTGATTCCGACATAATCCAATTCAAAAAGGTTCTTGTTCGGCTTCTCTACCGGAAGGCCGAGCATGACTTTTGTTGCCAGCTCGATGAAGTTTATCTTCAACACTTTGCTCACAAAGGGGAAACTTCGCGAGGCACGGAGGTTGCATTCTATTACTTTGATATCGTTATCCTTTGCCAAATATTGGATATTGAACGGCCCGGAGATATTCAGTTCTTTAGCTATCTGACGCGAAATGCGCTTTATGCGGCGAACGGTCTCCACATATAGTTTCTGCGGAGGAAACTGAATGGTGGCGTCGCCCGAGTGCACGCCGGCATATTCGATATGCTCACTGATGGCGTATGCCACGATTTCACCATTCTGTGCCACAGCATCCATTTCCACTTCCTTGGCGTGCTCGATGAACTGGCTCACCACCACCGGATGCTTTTTCGATACATTGGCAGCCAGTTTCAGGAAACGTTCCAACTCTTCCTGATTGGAACATACATTCATGGCTGCCCCGCTCAGCACATACGAAGGACGAACCAATACCGGGAAGCCCACCTTGCCGATAAAGGCATTGATATCTTCCATAGAAGTCAGTGCACTCCATTCGGGCTGGTCTACCCCGATGCGGTCGAGCATGGCCGAGAATTTGTCGCGGTCTTCAGCATTGTCAATGCTCTTGGCACTTGTTCCGAGGATGTTGACACCTTGTCCGTCCAGGCGGAGAGCGAGGTTATTCGGTATCTGGCCGCCGGTGGAGACGATGACTCCATGCGGGTTTTCCAGTTCGAGGATATCCATGACACGCTCGAAAGTCAACTCGTCAAAGTAGAGGCGGTCACACATATCGTAATCGGTAGATACCGTTTCGGGATTGTAATTAATCATCACACTGCGGTAGCCTTCCTTGCGGATGGTCTGCAATGCCTGTACGCCACACCAGTCGAATTCCACCGACGAACCGATGCGATAGGCTCCCGAACCGAGTACGACGATGGATTGACGGTCGCCCAGATATTTCACGTCATTGGCCACACCGCTATAAGTAAGATACAGGTAATTGGTCTGTGCCGGATATTCGGCAGCCAGCGTGTCAATTTGCTTCACCACCGGAAGGATGCCCGCCTGCTTGCGGTGAGTGCGGACATACAGGCTACCCTCTTCCATGTCGCCTTCAAACCCGATGGCACGGGCAATCTGGAAATCAGTAAAGCCCTGCACCTTTGCCTTGCGAAGCAAATCGACAGGCATATCGGCTATCTGCTTATGGTTGTTTCCCCATTCGTGCAATTCTTTGGAGGTATTCATAATGTTCTGCAATTTTTGCAGGAACCATTTGTCTATCTTGGTCAGCTCATGGATTTGGTCTACGGTATAGCCCGCACGCATGGCTTTGCTGATGACGAAGATGCGCTTGTCGGTCGGCTCGCGCAAGGCCTTGTCCACATCGGCTATCACCAATTCCTTATTCTCTACAAAGCCGTGCATCCCCTGACCAATCATGCGCAGCCCTTTCTGAATAGCTTCTTCAAAAGTACGTCCGATAGCCATTACTTCTCCCACAGATTTCATGGACGAACCTAGTTCGCGGTCTACACCGTGAAACTTGCCCAAGTCCCAACGCGGAATTTTACATACCACATAGTCCAGAGCCGGCTCGAAGAATGCGCTGGTAGTCTTCGTCACAGAATTCTTCAAATCAAACAGACCGTAGCCCAGACCGAGTTTGGCGGCAACAAAAGCAAGCGGGTAGCCTGTGGCCTTGGAAGCTAATGCGGACGAACGCGAAAGACGGGCATTGACCTCGATGACACGGTAGTCTTCCGATTCGGGGTCGAACGCATATTGCACGTTACATTCGCCCACGATACCAATGTGACGGATGATGCGGATGGCCAGCTCGCGAAGTTTATGATATTCTGCATTGGTAAGGGTCTGAGAAGGAGCGATAACGATGGACTCTCCGGTATGGATACCCAGCGGGTCGAAATTCTCCATGTTACAAACGGTGATGCAGTTATCGTAACGGTCACGGACCACCTCATACTCCACTTCCTTCCAGCCTTTCAAACTCTTTTCAACCAGCACTTGCGGCGAGAAAGAGAAGGCTTTTTCGGCCAGGACGTTCAGTTCTTCTTCATTATCGCAGAAACCTGACCCCAAACCGCCCAAAGCGTATGCAGCGCGGATAATCACCGGATATCCCAGTTCACGGGCCGCACGACGGGCATCTTCAATCGTTTCCACCGCCTCGCTTTTAATGGTCTTGACATCTATTTCATTCAGCTTCTGTACGAACAGTTCGCGGTCTTCGGTATCCATGATGGCTTGCACCGGAGTCCCCAGCACGCGGGTGTTATATTTTTCGAAGACACCGGCTTTGTATAGAGACACACCGCAATTCAAGGCGGTCTGTCCGCCAAAAGAAAGGAGCACGCCGTCGGGACGTTCCTTTTCAATCACCTTCTCTACAAAGTAAGGAGTGACAGGAAGGAAATAAATCTGATCGGCCACCCCTTCGCTGGTCTGCACCGTTGCAATGTTGGGATTTATCAGAATGGTTTCGATACCTTCCTCCTTCAACGCTTTCAGAGCCTGCGAACCTGAATAGTCGAACTCTCCGGCTTCACCAATCTTCAGTGCACCGGAACCTAATAATAATACTTTCTTTATATCGTCTTTCATATTTGTTCTTTTTTTTATCGTTTCGGGAGTGTGTCAAAACTAAACCGGCCTATCCAATCGTCAGCTGTAGGGGCAGGGTTTGCCTGCCCGAAGACACAAAACAAACTGTTTTCGGGCGAGCGAACCTCGCCCCTACGAACGAAACGACAGCATTATCCACGTTTTGACACACCCCCCATATTTGCGGTTGTATTCGGGCGGACACACGGGTCCGCCCCTACAGCCGTCATCGGGCACCCGATAACGGCAACCGGCTTTATAATAGCTTCACAAACTCATCAAACAGAAATTCGGTATCTGTAGGCCCTGACGCAGCTTCGGGATGGAACTGTGCCGAGAACCAAGGTTTGGATTTGTGTCTGATACCTTCATTCGAACCATCATTCATATTGATAAACAGCGGTTCCCAATCAGTTCCCAACGTATTATTATCGACCGCATAACCATGATTCTGACTGGTGATGAAGCAACGCTCTGTCCCCACCATGCGCACCGGTTGGTTGTGGCTGCGGTGTCCGTATTTCAGTTTGTAGATGGTAGCGCCCCCCGCTTTGGAAAGCAATTGGTTACCCATACAGATGCCGAAAATGGGCTTGTCGCTCAGCCCCATCGCCTTACGAATATTCTGTACAGCCTCATCACACGTATCAGGGTCACCCGGCCCGTTCGAGATGAACAATCCATCATATTCCATTCCGGTGAAATCATAATTCCAGGGTACGCGAATCACCTCCACATCACGTTTCAGCAGACATCGGATAATATTAGTCTTTACCCCGCAATCCACCAAAACCACTTTCTTTTTGCCTGCTCCCTCATTGTAGCGAATCACTTCTTTGCACGAAACCTTATCCACGTAATTGATGCCTTCATAGCGGGCTTCGGGCTGATTGCCGGGGTCATCATCAAACACGATTTTTCCCATCATCACCCCATGTTCGCGAAGCACCTTGGTCAGTTCGCGCGTATCGATGCCGGTAATGCCGGGCACTTGTTCGCGCTTCAACCAGTCGGCAAGGCTTTCTTTTGCATTCCAATGGCTGAACTCTTCACTATAATCGCTGACAATAATAGCCTCGGCATGGATGCGCTCACTTTCCATAAAGGTGGCAAGCCCGCCAGACCCGATGCTAAAGGGAGGCACGCCGTAGTTACCCACCAACGGATAAGTCAAGGTCATCAACTGCCCTGCGTATGAAGGGTCTGTCAAGCTCTCAGGATAACCGGTCATAGCGGTATTGAATACAACCTCACCGGCTACCGGTTTCTCATAACCGAACGACTTGCCCGAGAAACGGCTCCCGTCGTCAAGAATCAATGTTACATTTCTCATTTAATCTATCTTGAATTTTGTTCTTTTAGAATTGGTATACCTTTTCTATATAGTCTATAAATGCTTGATTTACCAGCTTCACACCGCCCGGTGTGGGATAATCGCCACTGAAGTACCAGTCTCCGGTGTGCGACGGACAGGCTTCGCGCAATCCTTCCAAGGTCTGGTAAACAATCTCCACCTTTGCCCGCGTTCCCTTCGGAGTGAGCAGCTCCACCATCTTGGCGGCAATCTCCTCATTGGTAAACGGTGCATAAATCTCTTTCACATAGTTCACCATCTGCTCTTTGGGCATCCCCGCCTGATTTTTCGACTTATGATAAGCACGCGCAATGACATCTTTCATATCGCGCTCTTTCAGGAGTTCGATGGCGGCCTTGAATGCGATAAACTGATCCATGCTCGCCATATCGATGCCGTAGTAGTCGGGATAACGTACCTGCGGAGAAGAAGAGACAATCACAATCTTCTTGGGATTCAGACGGTCAAGGATACCGATGATGCTCTGTTTCAGCGTTGTTCCCCGCACAATGCTGTCGTCTATAATCACCAGATTGTCTACGTGAGGCACCAAACTTCCATACGTAACGTCGTACACATGAGCCGCCAGGTCATTGCGGCTGTTGCCTTCGGCAATAAACGTACGCAGCTTGATGTCCTTTATCGCCACTTTCTCACTGCGGATGCGCCAAGAAAGGATTCTCTCCAGTTCATCGTGACTGGGGTTGTGTCCCAGCTCCTCTATCTTTCTCACCTTCAATTCATTAAGATAGTTATCGAATCCTTCGAGCATACCATAAAACGCCACCTCCGCCGTGTTCGGTATAAAGGAGAACACGGTGTGCTCCACATCATAATCTATCGCTTTCAGGATAGGGTTCACCAACTTCTCACCCAGCAGTTTTCTTTCCTTATAAATATCCACATCACTGCCCCGGCTGAAATAGATACGTTCAAAAGAGCATGCCTTCTTTTCCTTTGCCCGGTTGATTTGTGCCAAGCGCATCTTTCCGGCTTTATTCAGAAAGATAGCCTGTCCCGGCTGCAACTCGTTGATGCTTTCGACAGGCACATTGAGTGCCGTCTGAATGACCGGACGTTCTGAAGCCAGTACCATGATTTCGTCATCCATATACCAGAATGCAGGACGAATGCCCCACGGATCGCGTACGGCAAAAGACTCACCGCTTCCTGTCATTCCGCAGATGACGTAACCTCCGTCCCACTCCCTGCTCGATGTCTTCAGCACATTGCCCAAGTCAATACGCTCCTCGATGGCATGAGTGATGTCCATGCCCTTCAATCCTTCGGCTTCGCACTGCACATAGAGACGCTCCACTTCACGGTCAAGGCGGTGTCCCACCTGTTCGAGCATAATGTAAGTGTCGGCATACTTGCGCGGATGCTGTCCGTCGGCCGTGATGCGTGCAAAAATCTCATCCACATTGGTCATGTTGAAATTACCGCACAATGCCAGATTCTTGGCACGCCAGTTATTGCGGCGCAAGAAAGGATGCACATACGATATCCCACTCTTTCCGGTAGTGGAATAACGCAGATGCCCCATATACACTTCCCCCGCAAAAGGCAGGTATTTCTTGGCATATTCGGCATCATTCAATTGCTCGGGAGTCAAGTCCTTGAAATTAGCCTGCACATTGCCGAATATCTCTGTTATCGCTCCCGACCCCAACGCCCTTTCGCGAAACATATATTCTTCACCGGGATTGGCTTCCAGCTTCACACAAGCCAGTCCCGCCCCCTCCTGTCCGCGGTTGTGTTGTTTCTCCATCAGCAGATACAGCTTGTTCAAGCCATACATCCAGGTTCCATACTTTTCCCGGTAATACTCCAGCGGTTTAAGCAATCGTATCATTGCCACGCCACATTCATGCTTTAACGGTTCCATTTTCTCTCCTTTAACCTCATTATTTTATACTAAAAAACTCTCGTTACTCTTTTCCGAAGATGTCTCCATTGTTTTGGCAGAATGTTTCCATTGTTTGCCAAAGATGTCTCCATTGTTTGCCCTTGCCCTCCTTGCCTGTCCCGGCACACGGCCGGCAGGTTTTGATGTATCAACGGTGCGGACAAGCGAATGTTTTCCGCTGTCTCGGTACAATTAAAAACAAAAAATAAGTCTAAGTGATGGGAAATCCGGAAATATTCAAATAGTAGAATCAAAAAGGCGGTATCGGAACTACGGCTGAAGATAAATCCCTGTTGCTGAAGTGTCTGTTGCCGGGATGCGTAGTTTGATGTATTGGGTGTAATACTTAACCTCCTTCCTATGTCAATCAATGCGATGCCTGCACTGCCATAGCCCCGATGTTCCCACCGTTTCGGGCTTTTTATGAAGGCAGGGTAAACATCTCGTTTCTCAATGCAGCCTACTGTTCCACACATAATCTACTAAATACTATGTTCTGATTCGGCTGCAAAGATACAAATATCGATTAACATAAATGCAATAAAAAACCATAAATAATTGACGAAAGTAACAAAAAAAGTAGAAATGAAAATCTAAAAGAAATGTTTTATTCCTTTTCTTAATAAATATGAATACTTACATTCTTATATCACTTCCGCCCTCTTCCATGATGATTTAAAAGTTAGTTGCATATCGGAACCGGCAATGTGAAAGTTGCAAGGAGAACCGGAGGGATACAGACACCGACCATCATCTATAGAGAAATAAAACGACTAAACTTATAATTTGAAAGCATTTCGGGTGAATTACATTTCAAACAGAAAGCAAAAACAGTACATACCCAACAGAGTATAAGGCAGACCGAAGAGTGACTATCTTTTTATCAATATAAACCCGCCAGACAGAAAGCAAAAAGAAATAAAACACTTACATTTGCAGAACAAATTGAAATACAAATCAACATTATCACAAACTAAAGACAGTTATAATGGTAAAAAGAAAGCAAAACGGTCTTTATGACGCAACCAACGAACATGATGCCTGCGGAGTAGGTATGGTAGTCAACATTCATGGCAATAAATCGCATGAGCTGGTAGACTCCGCATTAAAGGTTCTGGAAAATATGCGCCATCGCGGTGCGGAAGGAGCTGATAACAAGACCGGCGACGGTGCGGGAATCATGCTACAAATTCCCCACGAATTCATCCTCTTGCAAGGTATACCGGTACCCGAAAAAGGAAAGTACGGAACCGGACTGGTGTTTCTGCCTAAAGATGAAAAAGAGCAGGCCGGCATCCTAAGTATTATGATTGAAGAAATAGAACGTGAAGGGCTGACACTAATGCACCTGCGCAATGTGCCCACCAATCCCGATTGCTTGGGAAATGACGCACGAACCACCGAACCGGATATCAAACAGGTGTTTATCACCGGAGTGACTGATGTGGAAAACTTGGAGCGTACCCTCTATGTCATCCGTAAAAAGATTGAAAAACGTGTCCGGCATAAAGATTTCTATATCGTTTCCCTATCGGGCAAAAACATTATATATAAAGGGATGCTTTCGTCCATGCAGGTGCGCGAGTACTTCCCGGACCTGACACAACCTTACTTCACCAGCGGACTGGCATTGGTGCACTCCCGCTTCAGCACCAACACATTCCCTACATGGAGTTTGGCACAGCCTTTCCGCCTGTTGGCGCATAATGGTGAAATCAATACCATCCGCGGCAACCGAGGATGGATGGAGGCACGCGAAAGTGTTCTTTCCTCTCCGGCATTGGGAGACATCAAAGCCATCCGCCCCATTATTCAGCCGGGTATGAGCGACAGTGCCTCACTAGACAATGTGCTCGAATTTTTTGTGATGTCGGGGTTGAGTCTGCCTCATGCCATGGCGATGCTGGTTCCCGAATCATTCAATGACAAAAATCCTATCAGTGAAGAATTGAAAGCGTTTTACGAATACCATTCTATTCTGATGGAGCCCTGGGACGGGCCTGCCGCCCTATTGTTCAGTGACGGACGGTTTGCCGGAGGTATGCTTGACCGCAACGGCCTGCGCCCTGCCCGTTATCTCATTACCAACAATGATATGATGGTAGTGGCCAGCGAAGTAGGCGTGATGGATTTCGAACCGGGAGAGATTAAAGAAAAAGGACGTCTGCAACCGGGAAAAATACTGATGATTGATACTGAACAGGGTAAAATATATTATGACGGCGAACTGAAAGAACAATTGGCATCGGCCCGCCCCTACCGCGCCTGGCTGTCTACCAACCGCATCGAACTCGATACCTTGAAAAGCGGACGCAAGATAGACAACCGGATAGCCGATTACGACCGTATGTTACGCACGTTCGGTTTTTCGCGCGAGGACATAGAACGCACCCTCATACCGATGTGCAACACAGGGGCCGAGCCTGTCGCCTCCATGGGGAACGACACGCCTCTGGCTGTCCTCTCGGACAAGCCGCAATTATTGTTCAACTACTTCCGCCAACAGTTTGCACAGGTCACCAATCCGGCTATCGACCCTATCCGCGAAGAATTAGTCATGTCGCTCACCGAGTACATCGGCGCCGTAGGAATGAACATCCTGATACCCAGCGAAAGCCATTGCAAAATGGTACGTCTGCCCCATCCCGTACTGAACAATACCCAACTGGACATTCTCTGCAATATCCGGTATAAAGGATTCAACACCGTGAAACTCCCCATCCTATTCGAGGTGAGCAAAGGAAAAGCCGGACTGCAGGAAGCACTGAGTGCCTTGTGCAAGCAGGCCGAGCAATCCGTGACCGACGGAGTAAACTATATCATTCTGAGTGACCGTTCCGTTGATGCGGCTCATGCCGCCATCCCGTCACTGCTGGCGGTAAGTGCCGTCCATCATCACCTCATCTCGGTTCAGAAACGCGTACAAACCGCATTGATTGTAGAAAGCGGCGAGATTCGCGAGGTGATGCACGCCGCCCTGTTACTGGGGTATGGGGCCAGTGCCATCAATCCATACATGGCCTTTGCCGCACTGGATGAACTGGTGAGGAAAGGCGATGTGCAGATGAACTACGAAACGGCCGAAAAGAATTATATCAAAGCCATCTGCAAGGGCTTGTTAAAAATTATAAGCAAGATGGGTATTTCTACAATCCGCTCTTATCGGGGCGCGAAGATTTTTGAAGCCGTAGGAGTCAGTGAAGAATTATTAAGAGATTATTTCGGTACACAGACATCAAGCATCGGGGGTATCCGCCTGGAAGAAGTCGCCAAAGATGCCATCGCCTTGCACGATGCCGGATTCTCTCCGAAAGAAGTGAACGACATTTTACCACACAACGGACTGTTCTCTTTCCGCAAAGACGGAGAACGGCATGCTTGGAATCCGGAAACCATCTCCACCCTGCAACTGGCCACCCGACTGGGCAGCTATAAAAAGTTCAAGGAATTCACCTCTATGGTAGATGGAAAAGACTCTCCCCTCTTCCTGCGCGACTTCTTCGGACACAAACGAAACCCTATTGATATTGAAAAGGTGGAGCCGGTAGAAAACATCGTGAAACATTTCGTGACAGGAGCCATGTCCTTCGGTGCTATCAGCAAAGAAGCACATGAAGCACTGGCACTGGCCATGAACAAACTGGGTGCACGCAGCAATACAGGTGAAGGGGGTGAAGACAGCGACCGTATTACCGGCACTTACGAAGGTATCTCACTATGCAGCAAGACCAAGCAGATAGCGTCGGGACGTTTCGGCGTCACTGCCGAATACCTGGTCTGTGCCGAAGAAATCCAGATAAAGGTGGCCCAAGGCGCCAAGCCGGGAGAAGGAGGACAATTACCGGGATTCAAGGTAGATGAGGTGATTGCCAAAACCCGCCACTCCATTCCGGGCATCTCGCTCATTTCCCCTCCACCTCACCATGACATTTATTCCATCGAAGATTTGGCCCAGTTGATATTCGACCTGAAAAACGTAAACCCACAGGCACGAATCAGTGTGAAACTGGTGGCCGAAAGCGGAGTGGGAACCATTGCCACCGGAGTGGCCAAAGCGAAAGCCGACCTGATTGTCATCTCGGGAGCCGAAGGAGGAACCGGCGCGTCACCTGCCTCAAGTATGCGGTATGCAGGTATCTCGCCCGAAATAGGGCTGAGTGAAACGCAACAGACCTTGGTACTGAACGGACTCCGCGGACAAGTAAAACTGCAAGTGGACGGACAGTTGAAAACCGGACGGGACATTATCAATATGGCTTTGCTAGGTGCGGAAGAATTCGGTTTCGGCACCACCGCATTGATTGTGCTGGGATGCGTCATGATGCGCAAGTGCCACACCAACACCTGTCCCGTGGGCGTGGCCACCCAAGACCCCGAACTGCGCAAACATTTCCGCGGGCATTATGAATATGTAGTGAATTATTTCACTTTTCTGGCACAGGAAGTACGCGAATATCTGGCCGAAATGGGATTCGCCCGACTGGAAGATATCATCGGACGTACGGATTTAATTGAAATACAACAAATGCCCGGTGAGAAGAAATCCTCACTGCTGGACTTCGGCAAACTATTGCACAGAGTGGACAACGGAGCCGCCATACACCATGTCATAGAACAGAAGCACGATATCGCCCATGTAAAGGACGTAACCATTCTGACTGCCGCCCGGGATGCCATAGAAAACGGAAAAGAGATTTCTTTGGAATACACCATCGCCAACACAGACCGTTCGGTAGGAGCCATGCTCGCAGGGGCAGTTGCCAAGAAATACGGACAGGCAGGGCTTCCGGAACAGACCATCCACATCAAATTCAAAGGCTCGGCAGGACAAAGTTTCGGTGCATTCCTGACTCACGGCATCAGTTTCAAGCTGGAAGGTGAAGCGAATGACTACTTGGGAAAAGGACTGAGTGGCGGACACATTGCAGTACTGCCCCCCGTGCGCAGCAATTTCGATGCGGAAAAGAATACCATCGCCGGAAACACCCTGCTGTATGGTGCTACCGATGGCGAGGTGTATATCAACGGACGAGTGGGTGAACGCTTCGCCGTCCGCAATTCCGGTGCGACCGCCGTGGTAGAAGGTGTAGGCGACCACTGTTGCGAATATATGACCGGAGGACGAGTCGTGGTACTGGGGGAAACCGGACGTAATTTTGCTGCCGGAATGAGCGGCGGGGTGGCTTACGTATGGGACAAACACCACCACTTCGATTATTTTTGCAACATGGAGATGGTGGAGCTTTCCCTTATTGAGGAAGCGTCTTACCGGAAAGAACTGCATGAACTGATTCGCCAGCATTACCTTTATACCGGCTCCAAACTGGCACGAACCATGTTGGATGACTGGAATCGATATGTGGACGAATTTATCCAAGTAGTACCTATCGAATATAAACGAGTATTGCAAGAAGAACAAATGCGCAAGCTACAGCAAAAAATAGCTGATGTACAAAGAGATTATTAATACATCACACAAATTATCAACAAAGAAATACAACAAAGAGATGGGAAATCCAAAAGCATTTTTAACCATTCCGCGTCAGGAGGCGGGCTACCGTCCCATTCACGACCGGATATCAGACTATAGCGAAGTGGAACAGACTTTGAACAGCCGTGACCGTAAACTTCAAGCTTCACGCTGCATGGACTGCGGTGTTCCTTTCTGCCACTGGGCCTGTCCGCTGGGCAACAAGCAGCCCGAATTTCAAGATGCCCTCTACAAAGGCAAATGGGAGGAAGCCTACAAGATATTGAACGAGACCAACGACTTTCCTGAGTTCACAGGCCGCATTTGCCCCGCCCTCTGCGAAAAAAGTTGCGTGCTGAAACTAAGCATGGACTCCCCCGTCACCATCCGCGAGAATGAAGCGGCCATTGCCGAAGCAGCCTTCCGCGAAGGTTATATCAAATCCCGACACATCGAACGCAACGGACGGAAAGTAGCCGTTATCGGTGCCGGGCCTGCAGGACTGGCTGCTGCCAACCAACTCAACGGAAAAGGTTACACTGTGACCGTCTTTGACAAAAACGAGGCTCCCGGCGGCCTGCTGCGTTACGGTATCCCCAACTTCAAGCTGCACAAACCCATCATCGACCGCCGTATCCGGGTGATGGAAGAAGAGGGCATTCTCTTCAAAATGAACAGCGACATAGATGTGCGGCAACTCCCCGAAGGTTTTGACGCTTACTGCATCTGTACCGGAGCTCCGACCGCGCGCGACCTCTCCGTTCCCGGACGCGAACTGAAAGGTATCCATCCGGCACTGGATATGCTGGCTCAACAAAACCGTATCCTTGCCGGCATGACGTTCACGAAAGAACAATTGGTTACTGCCAAAGGTAAGAAAGTAGTAGTCATCGGCGGAGGTGACACCGGTAGCGACTGCATCGGAACCAGCAACCGGCAAGGTGCAGCAAGCGTCACCCAAATCGAAATCATGCCTCAACCGCCCGTAGGACAGAATCCTGCCACTCCGTGGCCCCAATTCCCCATTGTGCTGAAAACCACCTCTTCTCACGAAGAAGGGTGTAGCCGCCGGTGGTCCCTTGCCACTCATAAGTTTCTCGGCAAAAACGGTAAAGTCTGCGGTGTGGAAGTGGAACAGGTGGAATGGATTCCCGGTCCCGACGACGGCCGCCCTGCCATGAAGCCCACCGGAAAGGTGGAAGTGATTGAAGCCGACCTGGTTCTTCTGGCAATGGGATTCTTAAAGCCCGAACAACCTGAATTTCCCGAAAATGTCTTTGTGGCGGGAGATGCCGCAAGCGGAGCCAGCCTGGTGGTACGCGCCATTGCCGACGGACGGAAAGCGGCAACGGATATAAACAGTTATCTCACTAAATAAGGAAAATATATTCGCATTCATTGACCGTCCACTCTTTCCATACAAGTGTTTCAGCACTTTTAAGAGAGGCATCATCCACCGTAGGGGCAGACCCATGTGTCCGCCCCCCCAAATACAACTAATATTAACTACCAAAAACAAATACAACCATGTGTGGAATCATCGGAATATTCAACATCAAGCAACAAACGCAGGAACTGCGCCGGAAAGCCTTGAAAATGTCTCAAAAACTCCGTCACCGCGGACCGGACTGGAGTGGAATCTATGTGGGCGGCTCTACCATCCTGGCTCATGAACGCCTCTCCATCGTAGACCCTCAAAGCGGAGGCCAACCTCTATACAGTCCCGACCGGAAACAAATCCTTGCCGTAAACGGAGAAATCTACAACCATCGGGATATACGTGCAAAATACGCCGGAAAGTATGCATTCCAAACCGGAAGCGACTGCGAAGTCATCCTTGCCCTATACAAAGACAAAGGCATCCGCTTTTTGGAAGATTTGAACGGCATCTTCGCCTTTGCCCTCTATGATGAAGAGAAAGACGATTTTCTCATTGCCCGCGACCCCATCGGCGTCATACCTTTATATATAGGTAAGGACAAAGAAGGAAAAATATATTGTGCCAGCGAACTGAAAGCTCTTGAAGGGTTCTGCGATGAATACGAACCTTTTCTTCCCGGTCATTACTATTGGGGGAAAGAGGGCAAGATGACCCGTTGGTATCTCCGTGACTGGTTTGACTACGAAGCCGTGAAAAACAACAGTGTTCATTCTCAGGACATACACGACGGACTGGAAGAGGCGGTTAAACGCCAACTGATGAGTGATGTGCCCTACGGCGTACTTCTTTCCGGCGGTCTGGACAGTTCCGTCATCTCTGCCATTGCCAAAAAATATTCCAAGAAGCGTGTCGAGACTGATGACAAGAAAGATGCCTGGTGGCCTCAACTCCATTCATTTGCCATTGGTCTGGAAGGTGCGCCCGACCTGATAAAAGCCCGCGAAGTGGCCGATTTTATCGGAACTGTCCACCATGAAATCCATTATACCCTTCAAGAAGGTATGGATGCGCTTCGCGATGTCATTTACTACATTGAGACGTATGATGTCACCACCGTCCGCGCGTCTACCCCAATGTATTTGCTGGCACGCGTCATTAAAAGCATGGGAATCAAAATGGTACTGAGTGGTGAGGGAGCTGACGAAGTGTTTGGCGGCTATCTATATTTCCACAAAGCTCCTACCGCCCAAGCTTTTCACGAAGAGACCGTCCGCAAACTGAGTAAACTCCATTTATACGACTGTCTCCGCGCCAATAAATCACTGGCCGCATGGGGAGTGGAAGGACGTGTGCCTTTCCTGGACAAAGAATTTCTGGATACAGCCATGCGTCTGAATCCCAAAGCCAAGATGTGTCTTGGAAACACCATCGAAAAGAAAATAGTCCGCGAAGCCTTTGCCGATATGTTGCCCGAAAGCGTGGTATGGCGTCAAAAGGAACAATTCAGCGACGGTGTGGGCTATAGCTGGATTGATACGCTGAAAGCCGTGACAGCCGAGGCCGTCACGGACGAACAAATGGCACATGCTGCCGAGCGTTTCCCCATCAATACTCCGATGAACAAGGAAGAATACTATTACCGAAGCATCTTTGAAGAACATTTCCCCAGCGAAAGTGCGGCGAAATGTGTGCCGAGCGTTCCCAGTGTTGCCTGTTCTACGGCTGAAGCTCTTGCGTGGGACACCGCCTTCAAGAACATGAACGACCCCAGTGGCCGTGCTGTAAAGGGAGTGCATGAAGAAGCCTACCAATAAATCCGGCATCAATTGACACAACAAAAGCGGATAACTGAAAAAATTATCCGCTTTTAGTTTCTCCGTTTCAAAAGAAAGATATATATTTGCAACGCTTTTTCAGAAAAGCATCTGCAATTGCAGAAAAAAACAGTTGCCGAAATAGCTCAGTTGGTAGAGCAATTCATTCGTAATGAATAGGTCCCGGGTTCGAGTCCCGGTTTCGGCTCATCAAATAGGCTGCATCACAATGATGGCAGCCTATTATTTTTTCCGAGGCAGTGAAATTTAATGGGAACTTATCAGACGAGATGTTACGGTGCAGTAGATATGATGGTCGGAAATGATTGTCGCAAACATTAAAGTTTATGGCAACTATTTATCTATCAGTCTTAAAAAACAATACAAACCAGCAAAAGGAACTTATATTAAATATTAAGCTGAATCCTTGATATTCTGAAACAGAATAGCTATTTTTGTCAAAATGATATAATAATGGGAAATTGGAGTGACCAGCAAGAAATAAAAAAAGAAGGGAAGGAAAAGGATAAAACAAGACGAGAAAAACTCGCAGGGTATTTCTTCGACCTGTCTAAACTTTCTTTTGCAGGGTTGGTTATAAGTATTATATTACCGCTGTTCTCTAATGTTGAAAATACAATATTATGGCTTGCGGCATTATTCGGAACAGTATTAACAATTTCGTCAGCTATGCTGGCGAATAAAATATTAAAGTAGATATGGAAGCATTAGTCGCAGTTTTTGCATTAGGATGTGTAATAGTCGGAGGTATATATCTGTGGACTTTTACACAAAACGGTAAGAAATGGTTGAAAAACCTATAGAAACAATATAATTATCAACTTACCAAATCACTAAAAACAATCGTATGACTGTCGGTTTGATTGTCGCAACATAAGATTTTGCAAGTCTAAAGAATTTAAAACCAATAATTACCTATCATTTTTTGATTCATTCGTAATGAATAGGTCCCGGTTTCGGCTCATCAAAGGGGTTGTGTCAAAACGTGGATAATGCTGTCGTTTCGTTCGTAGGGGGCGAGGTTCGCTCGCCCAAAAACAGTTTACTTTGTGTCTTCGGGCAGGCAAACCCTGCCCCTACAGCTGACGATGGGATAGGCTGGTTTAGTTTTGACACACTCCCTTACCCCCCTCTTCCTTAATTAATCTCTTCCTTGTATTTTATCACCGCCCTATAATGCAGTTTATGTGCCAATGTTATAAACTCATCATTTAATCTTTGAGGCACGCACGGCTCACCGGTTATATAATCTATGCTGTCACAATAAATACTGACTCGCCCCGCCAAATACATAAAGTGCTTCACATCTATATCCTCACTACCCAGCGTTCTGACAAAGAATTCACTTGAGTAGTACTCGGGGTCTTCCATTCCTTCCATATTCTCTTTTTTATATTATATGCAACAAAGGTCGGCATTTAATCGGAATAAACAAATAAAAACTCCGATACAATTTCCCTTTATCAGAAAATTATATCGGAGCTTCACCCCACTACTCCATAAGAATAATGCAGGTTTACTTCACTATAAAGCCTCTTTTATCCAAATAAGCTTTAAAACGGTGCAGATATTCTTCGCTGGGACCGGCAAAAAAAGAAACGCCCGAAGCTCCATTGTCATAGGCTCCGTCCAACGCTTTCTCAAAATCATCTTTGATATCGCCAAACATTAACCCTGCATATACCTTTGCCCGCCCATTGACGGTTTGCACGCTTTCCTGCACCGAACGGCCAATCCATTCGGCACCTTCGTAATAAAACTTATTATAAATCATCGGGAAATAAGCATCCAGCGACCAGTTGCCCCAATCCTGACGAACCATCTTCCGCGCCATGGAAGGTCCGGGGAATACGGCTGCCGAAATAAACTTATGGTCGGCTTTTACAGCTTTCGTAATGGCCTCTACCACATGAGTGACCGCATCCAAACGGAAGTTTATCCAACTCTGATTCTCCATCGGATACTTCAGTTCCAAAGGGTCTTGACCTGCCTGCGCCTTGAACAGTGCCCGGCAAGTGTCACAATAACAATAGTCGTATTCAGGCAATTCCTCTTTCTGCTCGATGCCATAGTTTTTCCACAGACTGACCGGCAGCACGACATCCGGCATACGGACGTAATCCAGATGAACTCCGTCTACATAGGGCTTATGAGCCTCTTTCACATAATCTTCTGCCAAATACTGAGCCACTCCCGAATGATTGGGACAAAGGAAACGGTAATAATCCACATAAGCAGGCTTGTTGTGACTCGACTCTCCCTTACGGTTGACAGCATACCAGTCAGGATGCTTGTCCAGCAATTCCGCACGGTTCATCGTCCACTTCCAATAGTGGGCTTCCAGACCGGCTTCCTTGCACATGCGGTAAATGTCCTCATCATAACCTTCAAAAAGCACTCCCGAAATGCCACATTCTTTCAACAACTTGAACCACTTCTGCCAGTCTGCCGCCGAACGGTCTTTAGGAACACCTGTCCACACCCAGTTCTTCACTTGGCGCGGAGCTATTTTCTCTATATGGAAACGTCCTTCATTATTAATGACATAGCGCACTCGCTCTGCCGGATTCGATATAGCGATGCGATACGTGTTCCGGGTAGCCTCCACCGTAATCTCGGCACCGGCAGGAAGATTCTTCAGTTCCTTTTCCGTAAGGAAGAAGCTGTCTTTGGTACGCAGATAGTTATGCTCTTTTCCGTAATATTCCTGCTGGGCATAGAACATAGCCCACAGCAGTTTATACATGGGCTGATTGTAAGGATAGACAAATCCGGCCTTGCCCGTCCCTACCTTATCATCGGAAAAATAAAGATAGCCCCAACGGTCGGGCATGTGCATATCAATCTTTCCGGTAGCACTCCACACCCAGTTTTCTTCAGGACCGTTCGGCTTCAACCACTGCACGCGCGAGAAATTGATGCGCCACGTATTTCCCGCCTTCAGGGGATTATTGAAATTCATGGTCAACGCCTGATGGGGAATGGCCATCTCCACACTCCAATATCTGTCTTTATCCTTCGGTTTATTCAACGTTCCCTCGCAATGAACAGCCATCTTCATTCCCGGACAGTCCCACTGCACCATGAAGTTACCGCCGGAGCGATAAGGCTTGTCCAGCATCAAATCGAAGATGACTCCCCGGGCATTGGTCTCGATTTCAAAGTAATTATGTCCGTCACTGTCCGGGTCAATAAATACCTCGAAGTCATTATCATAGTAAATAATGGTATCGCGGCGAGTCAGACGCGCCTTTATATCCTCTTCTTCAAGGACGGCGCCAATATACAGATAATTGTCGTCCCAAAGCATTTTGGCCGTTGTCTCATATTTGGGAGCAGGAAATCCCTCTCCGCTGATGTCGACAAAAGGAGCCGAAGCTTCGGCCTTCTGCCACGAACTTTCGTTCAACTTACCGTCTATCTTCAGTTTTCCGTCTGCACGATAGCAAACATACGTGCGGGGGTCTGTCAGGAAACGTTCATATTTCTCATACAGACTCTGGGCTCCGGCAGGGAGACAAGACAACAACAGCAGGAGCGAGTAAAAGTATTTCAGTTTTTTCATGATTGTTCCAAAGCTTCAGATTAATTACTTTCAATCACACGGCCTACACCTCTATATAGTTTGACCGGACCGTCTAAAAGAACTGCCAATACTGTGATTTGGCTGTCTTGCACTTGTTCGGGCACATCAATATACAGATTGCCGGGCACGTCACTCCAGTAGTTTTTATTATAGACTTTGTAACTGAGCATGGCTCCGTTGCCTACCACCCATACACGGTTCACTTTATTGACCAAGCCTTTCACTTCCACCACTCCGTTAGGCTTATAAGGCAGATACAGATAAAGAATATCCCCTGCTTTATTCAGCGTCGTGTAGCCTTGGAAATGTTCGGCCGGAATACCCGCACGGGTATCATAAACCGCTTCTTTGTGCTTCTTTGTCCAACGGCCGAATTCTTTCAGAATAGCCACTTGCTCTTCGGGAATGGTTCCGTCTTCTTTCGGACCGATATCCAGCAAGAGGTTGCCGCCATTGCTCAGGCAATCGACAAAGGTGCGAAGCAAAATATAAGGTGATTTATAATTGCTGTCGGTATGCTGATATCCCCATGAGTCGTTCATGGTCATACAAAGCTCCCAATATTTGTCTTCGGGACGAACCACCGGCACACCTTGTTCGGGAGTGGCATAGTCACCGTATCCCTGGATGCGGGAGTTAATAATCACATTCTTATTGTCCGAACGGAGCAAATCCACAATACCTTTCGAATTCCATGCTTCGGCACTCTGTTCCCAGTCACCGTCAAACCAATAAAGGTCGGGCTTCCAGGTCTTGTTCAGCTCAGCCAACTGGCCGAAATTGAACTTATTGAACTTTGCCCAACGTGCGGGGTCGTCCTTATAACGCACCTCGGTGCGCGTCTTATTAGGATAATCGGGATGCGACCAATCCAACAAAGAATAATAGAAACCAAGATGCAAGCCCTGCTTACGCACCTCTTTCACAAACGGCGCTATCAGGTCACGCTTGGCAGGAGTGCTCTTTACGGTGCTCAAGTCTCCCACTTTGGTGTCCCACAAAGCCACACCGTCATGGTGCTTGGTTGTGATAACCGTATACTGCGCCCCACTCTCCTTTATCAAATCCACCCATGCCTTCGGGTCGTATTTGGAAGCGGTAAATCCGCCCGCCTGATTCATATACTCATCGTATGGCAGATAATTATTAAAGAATGACCAGCTTTCGGAAACTCCTTTGACGGCATAGATTCCCCAATGAATAAAGATTCCCAGCTTTGCCTGTGAGAACCATTCCATACGTTTGTCTTTTTGTTCGGGTGTTTCTTGTTTGGCAATCTCCTGTGCACGCAATGGAGACAATGCGATGAGCAAACCAAGAAACGTCAGTGATAATCGGTTATTTTTCATATACATAATAGGTTTGATTAATATCGGTTAGCTCGATAATTAGTATAATCTGTAACTTTCTGAACAAAGATAACGCATTTTACCCTTTCAGACTTAAAGTTTACCTACTTTTTCTTTTAAATTTCTATCTTTGCAGTCCTATAATCAAAACTTATGAGAACAAAAAAGAAAAAACAGTCTTCCGGCAAAGCACTGCCTCTACTCATTATCGCAGCACTGATAGTACTAATGGCCTACAAATACCGGCTGTTGGACGAAAAGTTCTTTAAGGGACTTCCCGATTTGATTTCTACGGAACAAACCTCCCCCCTTCCGCCCTCCGCCTCTACCGATGCTTTGGAGATTCCGGTCATGCAGTCGCGCACCGGAGGCCAGCTTATCAAGAGAAAAGGATATACGCTGTCATACAATGCCGACTATAAAACGCCGCAATGGGTAGCCTGGGAACTCACCAAGAAAGAGACAAAAGGAAAAGAGGAAAGAACGGACAAATTCTTGCCCGACCCTGATGTGCGCGGAGCGAAAGCATATACCGGCGACTATACCAAATCCGGCTACGACCGCGGACACATGGCACCGGCCGCCGACATGAAATGGAGCAAACAGGCGATGGCGGAATCTTTCTACATGAGCAATATCTGTCCGCAGAACCCCAACCTGAATCGCGGAGACTGGAATGACTTGGAAGAGAAGTCGCGCCAATGGGCTAAAAAATATGGAGCTGTCTACATCACTTGCGGGCCTGTATATGACCACAGCAAGCCACAAAGAATAGGAAACAATAAGGTTGCCGTTCCCGATGCCTTTTATAAAGTAGTTCTCATCAATGATTCGAAGGCCCCCAAAGCCATCGGCTTCCTATTTCCCAACAAAGCGGGGCATAAGCCATTGAAGAAGTACATCGTCACGGTGGACAGCGTGGAGAAAAGAACAGGCATTGACTTTTTCCCCGCATTGCCGGATGACGTAGAAAACAGGATTGAAGCGGAACTGGCAAAAGAACTTCCTTAAATACGTCTGCTCCACCCGAAGGAGGGGGCGTTGCCACCGACCCATCTTTGTATAAATACAAGTAACCTTTGAGTTGTACTTTCGTCTGTTTTTCCAAGAACAAAGGTAATAAAATATGCCGGCAAAAAGCTATTTGTTCTTTTTGCCGGCACTCATACTTAATCTGGGAATCAGTTATTGTTTGGCATCATAAATGCTTTTTATTTCAGCTGCCGAAAGACGGCGAGTGTCATAAACGCGGAAATTGTCCACTGCCATATTTGTTCCATTCAAGGTATTACTATTAGACAGTTTTATACTGCCCCCCATTATGAACTTGGTTCCTGAACCATAACTGTTACCTGACGTTTCAGCTTCACTGAATGGATTAGCGTCTTCTGTTACGACATCTACAAGCTGACCGTCCACATAAAGGTTAGTTGTAATAATGGCATACGTTGTTTTATTGAAGTCCGAAGTCAGTGCCACGTGATGCCATTTCCCATCTGTAAGCGTGGGATGCATAAATGTACCAGTTTTTGCATATTGGTAGCCGTTATTGTAAAGTGTAACAATAAATTTCAAAGCGCCATCCTTCATGCTGAGCGTAAACATCGGTTCGTTTTGATGAGAAGACACCATATAGAAAATGTTGCCGTCGCCGAAATCTTTGCCCCAGAAACTGATGGTCATGTCGCGGGAGTCAATAATAGGCTTAGCTACTACGAACGAACTATTGTTGGTGCGGTTGAACTTCACAGCTTTAGAACCTGCCGCAACGCCTTCGACAAAGGTCGGGGAGTTGGAACCGAAGCCGTGAATGGCATTCTCTGTAGCATCGTTAAAATCATCGTCGAACTTGTAATAAACGTACATACCTTCGGGAATGACTATACCGTCTGTAATGCTACCTTTCACGGCAGTTACCGCCACTTTTTCTTCTTGTACACCGTCAGAAACCGTAATAGTGGCATTCAGCGTTTGTGGCATAATAGAGCGGTTCAGTTTCACCGTTACTTCCGAAGAACCTTGTGCCGGCACTTTGCCGGAAGTTGTGGAAACGGAAAGGCATTCATCAGACACATTCGTGATGCTCCAGCTCAGTTCCGCATTGCCCGTATTGCCGATGTTCAGTACCAGTTCAGTCAGCTCTTCGCCAAAATCCAGGTTTTTCGGAGAGATGGAGAGTGTAGCCTTTGCCTTGACTGCCTTCAGGGTGACAGGCTCTTCTTTCGTTCCGTCCGAAACGATGAAAGAGGTGTTCAAGTCACCGGTCATCTTACTTCTGTCCAGCTTCACCTGCACCACCTTTTTGCCGGCAGGGGCTACTGTACCTTCACTTTCGGAGACGGTGATGCAGTCTGAAGTGATACCTTTAATCTTCCAGTCAAGGTTAACCTCGCCTGTATTCTTTATCTCTAATGTCTGCTCTTGTGCAGTATCTCCGAAGTCCAGCGTTGTGGGAGACACGCTCATTTCAGGCTTTTTTCCGCCTTTAGGCGAGCAAGAGACAGAGATGGGGAACGAATTGCCGAAAGCGGAGAGATTCACCACCACGGATTTTGTTTCCCCCAACTTGTCACGATTGACAGAGAAAACGATGCTCTGTGTCTTGTTGCTGCCGATTCGTCCGGCTTTCGGATTGGCAGACAGCCAGCTGTTGCTACCTAATTCCAGTGTCCACTCCGTTTCCGTATTTCCGTTGTTGGTGACGGTGACCGACATTTCTTCCTGGGTAGTTCCAAAGTTCAGAGAAGAGGGGGTTATCGTAATTTCCGCATCCTTCTTTTCAGGTGTAAGGTGTATGTCTCCAGAGGCAGCCTGCCCCGCCAACACATTTACCGATTTGGTATTCGTTGTGTATCCCGCTTTCTGTGCCTGCACCTGATACTGCTGTGCTTCGAGTCCAAGGAATTCGTATGTGCCGTCACTGCCCGTAGTGCGTGCCAGTCCGCCGGGCGTCAACGTGATGGTTACTCCTTGCAGCACTTCGCCGTTTTTGGTGTCAGTCACTTTTCCGTAGATGGAACCGGTAGTGTCTTCTTCACTACTGGTACATGCTCCTACAATTATCAAAAGGAGCATTATTCCTGTTTTTACAATTAATTTGTTCATCATTATTTCTGTTTTAATTGATATTGCTATTCCATTGCCGTTTACTCATTCATCGAGGGTTTCGACTAAATCTATATTATTCATTATTTTAGTTTGACAATCTCTATCGGCATCCCCATCAGCTGTGGCATTCCCATTCCCAAATCAGCACCGATGTACGTGGGGTCGCAAAGCAGATACTTCGCACCGTCCACGGTAATATAGTCGCCCTTCGTATCCGGATTGCTGAAACGGACGGCCGTTGCCAGATGCCTGCCCGGATAATAGACAAAGACTACCGGAATTTTCAGCAGATGGCGTACCAGCTGTGCAAACAAGATGGAGCGGTCTTCACAATCGGAATAAGAAGAAGCAATGGTTTCTTCGGCAAAGAACCATTTTTCATAGCCGAACTGTTCTTCATCCGTTTTGTATTGAAACGCATATTGCACAAAGTGCAACAGATGATTGACGGCTGCTTCCTGTGTCATACTCTGGATGGCAGGAGCCAATTGCCGCTCCACGCTTTCCAAGAACTCAGGATCCGGGGCAGCTTGTCCGTAGACCGCAAAGCTGACACAAGGCAATGTGGCGTAAAAGTCCACTAAGTTCTTATTATATGCCAGGCAGTAATCGTTCCGGCTGTCGTTCAGCGTCTTGGTGCGTACATCGGCAGTCAGACGCGGAGATTCCGGCAGGGAAACATCTACCGTCCTCCGGGCAATGGCATGATTCAGCGTATAGCATTTCACTGATGAAAGAGAGCGGTGCTTCCGGTCGATGACCGAGTAGCGAATGCCTTGCTCCGTGGGGAATGTGAAGTAAAGTGCATTGTACGCCTCACAATTGAAGGCCATTAAAGGGAGCAACTCCTGCCCTATCCGTCCTATCTTGGCCTTGCAACCCAGCTGATTGAGTGTAAACACAGAGAATATCACCCGCTCGTTTTCACTGTCTTGCGGGCAGTAAGCCTTGAAAACATCTTCGATGAGCAAGTACAGCCCCCAGTCGTTCAGTCTCAATAGAGATTTTAGTTTTCCGATATGGGTGGTCCACACCTCGTAGGGCATGACGGAGAGCGCGTTCCAGTAAGAGGCAACGTGCGGTTCGTCTGCACCGGTCAGGCGGGGAAAGCGTGTTGTAATCTTGGGCAATGGAATAGCAGTCCCGAAGAAAGAAGCCTCCACTTCCATTCCTTTGCCGCCCTTGAAGGGATTTTGCGGCAGAGGAGGATTCCTATCAACATCCGGCAAAGGCAGAGGAGCTGGTCTGGGAATTGGCGGAAGTTCGGTTTCCCCTTTTATCGGCTGCTTCATTGGGGTAGGACGCCGCTTGGAGGGGTCGAAAGTTTCGGGCGGAACAGGATACCTGATGGGCTGTTCGGGCTTTATCAGGGGACAGTCCGGCCATGCCTCCGCCAAGTAGCGACCAAACTCTCGGTTGACAGAATCGGAATAGGTTTTGAAATCGGCTTCCTCCTTGTCCGAATAGGCTTTGAATGCAGCTTCTTGTTCACGGGCATATCGTTCAAAGTCATTCTGCCCGCAGAGGTCGTTCCATGCGATAAGCAACATTGCCAGCAGATAGAATCTTTTTTTCATAGCTTTTGTTTTAGACATTAACTTGGTTTAGAAACGAAGTGCCAGAGCGATGCCTCCGCTTTGGGGCGATGCATAGGGAGCCATACGCAGTTGAGCATCTCCTAAGGCGATTCCTTTCTTCTTGCCTTTGGCGGCAATACCGTCTATCACGTTCCATACGTAGAGCACGGCGGCACCGGCAATGAATCCGTTGCGCACGTTAGCACAGTTGTCACGTTTGTCGGCATAGTTACGGATTTTCCCGGCATCGTGCGTGGATTTTATCTTGGAGTCGTAGGAAGCACGCATACACTCCGTTGCCACGATTCCGCCTACACAGGCGGCTTCGCCTATGATAAAGAAAAGCCCCTTCCCCGTACTGCCTTTGTGCAGCTGTGCCATGCCGGGCACAAAGACGCGGGCCGAGAAGGGATAACGTCCGGTGAGCTGGGCATTGTAGCCCTTCATCTTCTTGTTGAACGATGTATCTTTGAAGTTTGCGGTGTTCAGCGAATAGAAGTCATCCGGGCCGTTCACGTTACGCTGCACTTGTATCAGGATGTATATCTTCACCCGGTTGGCGGACAAGACGATAGGTTCTGTAGAAGTTACGATACGTCTCTTCATGCGGTTGAATTTTACTACGGCATTGATTCCGTTCATTGCCACGGCATTGATATCTTGTGCCGTAATGCCTACTACGCCCAGTTCATGCAAAGACTTCTGCAGAGCATCTGCCCAAGCCATGTTGGTGGCTTCTGTCTCTGTACGGCCTTCGCCTACGCCCCAGTTCACAAAGTAATTGGCTCCTACGGGTATTTGAGGCACTTGTTTTACCCAGAAGGGACGAAGTTCTGTTACGGCTTGGGAAAAGGCATTCATGCCAATCAGTATGAGTGCCGTGAGGAATGCAAGTTTTTTCATTCTTCTTCTTTATTAGTTATACAGTTAAATGATTTGAAAGCCGGAGGCGTATGTACGTCATTGGCTACCTGACACAATACATAAACTCGATAGCCGCGCCTGGTAACAAGCGATTCGGTGCATTGGCATACCTTGTTTATGGGGATTTTTACGTAACGAGAGGCCTCCATCAAGAGACTGTCACCTTGCAGTTTTTCCAGTTTCTTCACATCTACAGGAATTCCTATGGCAAAAGCACTCTCCATGATGGCCATGACAAAAGCTTTCCTCCCGGCCTCTTCCTCCGTCAGCCCTGTCCCTTGAGACACTCTGTAATAATAAGTATGTGTGCGTGCGGGAGGCGACAGTACCCAGTCGGGAAGCTGCTGGGCATAACCGAAAAGGATCTTGCCCAGCAGCAACAAAAAGAGCAGATAGCGTTTCATTATCCTGATACTATTTCATTGCATCCACTTCTTCCTTCTGCTTGGCTGCACTGGCTGCCAATTCCTGATCCATCTTCTCGAAGAATTTTTTCTTATCGTAGTCTACCTTGCGGACTTCCAACTCTTCGGCAAGCCCTTTCTTGGCATCTTCCAACAATACATGTACTGCTACATAGCCCACATACCCACCGGTAGCACTTTGCGTAAACTTGCGGCATACGGCATTGGCATATTTGTCTATCACTTTTGTACCTATGGCCTTAGCACCGCCTTCCAATGAACTTTCATACATTTTCTTGCTACTCGGAACATTGGTATCCTTACTGTAATCTTCTATCGCATTCTTTATCATGCCCACATAGCGAGATGCAATGTCGGCAATGGCTACGCGGTTGGCGTCAGTGATGGCTCTTGCGCGGTCGGGACGATCTTCAGCAATGCCAAGACCTGCCATATATTCGCCTGGTTTATCGTAGGCATCATCAATACAAAATGTAGTAAGCTCTATTTCACCATTGGGCAATCTGGGGGTAGTAGGTGCAGAAACAGTTGTGTTTTGGGCAGGTACATATACCTTTTTCGTACAAGAAGTCATAAACATCGCCAAAGTGCAGGCACAGCATGCAATTGCAGAAAGTAAGCCATTGTGTTTCATCTTTTCCGGGGTTTAAAGTCCACCCTTTTGTAGACTGTCTTATAAATGTGTTGAGAGCTTATAGACTCCCCGGATTCAGCAATACATAAAAAAAGCGTGGGAGTCTGTACTTCTGCTTATCCCACGTTCAGGCCTTCGCATTGCCCACCTTCAAGGATAAGCAACGCAGCTAGCCCACGCCAAGATGAATATACAGAACACCGCGCAGAGCACAATGTTTAGACACTACACCTTTAGTGGACGCTCCCCGTTGCCGTATCATCTTGAAGGTTTCAAAGTTGCGAAGTTTGAACGTAGACGATAACGTTTGGTAAACGCCTTTTTCTTAATATCAAGATCCCGCTAAACCCCACCGGGCTAGCTGGATGTTGCAAAGATAATACAAATTTCTTTAAGGTATATGGAAAAAGCCTTTTTTTTGCATCCGTACCTCCTCTTTTTTAGGGAGTTTCCACAATCATACACAAGATTTCGGCTTAATACCCCAAACGAATCAATAGATATTTCATCCGGCAGGCTGATATATTCTTCACAGCAATCCGTTGTATTCATTAATCATCGCCATCGACCTAATAAACAGCGGCACCGATTCGCGAATTTCTGCCATCGGTTAATAAATCAGTGGCGGAAATTCACGAATACATCAAGAGCCGATTGGCTTTATGTATGGAGTCTAATGGCTTTTCAAAGGTAAGGATGACAGCGTATCATCTGACGACCGGACTTTTTTCTATAAGCTCTTATACCGAACTCACGTATATTTATCTATCTTTGCACCGAAAACAAATTGATAACAATGGATAAAAAGAAACGCAATCTTTTAGTAATAGTTATATTGATAATTATTCTTGCCGGAGCAGGAAGTGCCGGAACGGTTTACTATTATTTCTTCTCCCGACCGTTCAACTTATCAAAAACGACTTATATCTATATCGACAGAGATGATAATTTGGATTCCATTTATAGCAAAATCGAGTTGGCCGGGAATCCTAAAAGCATGTATGGCTTCAAATTTCAGGCAGAAAGAGGAAATTACGGAGAGAATATACGCACTGGACGGTATGCCATCCGCCCGGAAGACAATATGCGCTATCTTTACCGCCGCCTTTCGATGGGATATCAGACTCCGGTCAATCTCACCATCCCCGGCGTGCGTACGCTGGACAGACTGGCACGCACTGTCGCCCGCCAGCTCATGATTGATTCTGTGGAAATAGCCCGATTGCTGGCCGACAGCAGTTATTATACTCCAATGGGGTATACCCGAGAGACCCTCCCCGCCCTTTTCATTCCCAATACATACGAAGTGTATTGGAACATGAGCGCTGACGCTTTTATGAAGCGTATGCAGAAAGAGCATGCAGCCTTCTGGAACGAGGAAAGACGGGGAAAAGCGGCAAGCATCGGTCTCGCGCCCGAAGAGGTGGCGACACTTGCCTCTATAGTGGAAGAGGAAACGGCCAACAGCGCGGAAAAGCCGATGGTGGCCGGACTTTACATCAACCGCTTGAACAAGGGCATGTTGCTGCAGGCAGACCCCACCGTGAAATTCGGGCTGCAGGAGTTCGGACTGAAACGTATCCTCAACAAGCATCTGGCTGTCGATTCTCCTTATAATACTTACAAATACGCCGGCCTCCCTCCCGGTCCGATACGCATACCTTCTATTCAGGGACTGGAAAGTGTGTTGAACTATGCACATCATAATTTTATCTATATGTGTGCCAAAGAGGACTTTTCGGGTACTCACAATTTTGCCGCCACCCTGTCACAGCACATGGCAAATGCCCGCCGATACCAACAGGCATTGAATCGGCGGAACATCAGATAAGGAGAAGGGGGATTAAAAAAGCTTATTTATAATCCCCCATATATGGGCGGGTATTATGGGCAGGCATAGAACTCTTGACATTGTTGCCATTGTTATATCCTTTGTCGTTTGCTATACCATTGCCATTCGCCTCACTGTTAATGTTGCCGTCTCCTTTGCTGCCATTATTACCATTGCCATTGCCTTTATTGCTCGAATGTGCCATCAAAGCCGTTTCCGGTTCCATTTCATAGACTTGCATAGAAGGCTTTTCATAAGCCTCCACTACCTTCATTTCATCTGAACTTGTCTTCATAACACTGGTTTTTAAGTTAATAATATAATTGGTTCGATATCTTTTTCAATCTCAAAACGTGTGTACACCATTGGAGAACTGTTTCCCTATGAGTCACAATAATAAACGTTTTATCACATACACTTGTCATCAGCCGCTCCAGCAACAGTTTTTCTGTTGCTTCATCAAGTGAGGAGGTAGGCTCATCCAAGAGCAGCAAACCGCCCGGACGAAGTAACCCGCGTGCAATAGCTATGCGCTGGGCCTGCCCCTCGCTTAAACCGGCCCCTTGCTCCCCACACAGAGTATCCAGGCCATCGGATAGTCCGAACACAAAATCGGCGGCAGCCGTATGAAGCGCCCGGCCCATTTCTTCTTCGGTGGCATCCGGCTTTCCCATCAACAAGTTATCACGCACTGTCCCGCTCAGCAATGTATTGCCCTGGGGGACGTATACCATATTGCAGCGGGTATCGACAGATACCCTCACTTCCCGTTTTTCATTATAAATCCCGATTGTTCCTTTATCCGGTTGCAACAAGGCCAACATCAGACGGATTAACGTACTCTTTCCCACTCCGGTCTCACCCATAAGGGCAGTCCTGCTTCCCGGAAGGAAATCAAAAGAAAATTCATTCAATATTTTATGACTTCCCTCAGGATAGGTAAAATCAACATCATTCAAACGAATGCCCACCGGTCCCTGCAAACGAACTGATTTCGCCTCCTGCTCCATAGGTACTGCTTCCAGTTCGGCAATACGCTCCATGGAGGTCAGTGCGCGGACAAAGGCGGGAATCTGTCTGCTCAAGCTCACAATGGGACTCTGCACCATTGCTACCAACTGTAGAAAGGCGGTCATCATTCCAAACGTAACTTCGCCGCTCGTCAAACCTCTGATTCCCCACAAGAAAGCAACTACATAACTCACATCAAACCCTGTTTGCACCATGCCGCGTGAAAACAAACCGAAATCAGTCCGCCTCCTCACTTGGTCATACAGTTGTTTTTGCAGATTTCCCATCCGCAGCACAGTCCCCGGTGTATATTCCAAAGTGCGTATCAGAGTGCGGTGCAGCAAACTTTCCTGAATATGCTCTTGCAACCGGCTGTCCGTCTTGCGTATTTCTTTATTAAGAGTACGCATACGGTGCATATACAATTTACTGGTCAGAACAGCTACCGGCATCACAAAGACCAATATCCAGGCCAGACCAACGTCCATCGTACAAAGATAGATAAAGGCAAAGACCAATTGGAACAAAGTAATGATAACTGCCGGCACCGTATAAGAGATGATACCCGATACTTGACCGACATCCGAGTCCAGTCTGCTTATCATATCTCCTGAATGAAATTTTTCTTTTCCATACCAGCGGCTTACCATCAAACGATTGAAAAGCTGATAACGCAATTTATTGTCCAGTTGCAGCCCATACTGGGTTTCCAGCCAGCTGTCTACCGTCCATATCAATAACTGAAGCGCCATACAGCCTATCATTAAGGCTACGCTTTCCATGATACTTCCCTCCACCGTTCCCGTTGCAATATCCACCAGTCGTTTGGTGATATATACAAAGAACAAAGAAGCGCATACCGACACCATGCCTGTCACGGTCATCTGTATGATGCGGAAACGAAAGCCTTCGGATGCCCTCCATAGCCGTTGTATATATTCAATCACAGTCATATCATTCTTTTCCCCAATACCTTAACATACGATAAGAGCCAACCGTCAGGAAACCGATGAGATATACAGCCATATTGAATGTACCTTCATATTGTCTGATTATTTTCCATCTTCCAAACACCGTTGAGAATGCTTTCATTTTTCTCTCCACATAGCCGGAAGGTATTTGCTGTGTGTGTTCCTGTCCATAACTCTCGGTCAATATCTGTTGCAATGCCCTCTTTGCCCGCGTCTTTGCACTCTCATCATAAAACGGCAGCTCGGAAGGAGGCAAACCTAAATAGTTGACAGCTATATAGCTAAATAATTTCCACCCTTCCTTCAGGCCCAACTTCCTTACATCTTTCTCTAGTGCAAGAATGTCGATCTTATCGTGACAATGATGCAGACACATTGCCCAATCACAAATCTGTCTTAACCCTACGCCGCCCAGAAACACAAAATGATGCCACGCATGCTCTAATATAAAGACCACATCAAATTGACAGGGAGGCAAGAGGACCGTCTGTACGCCCTCCAATGCCATGGAACGGCAAGCTGTGTCCTGCAGATATTTCCGTTCCAACCGCCTCATATACTTATTGCGCCACGGAATATAGTTCAGTTCCACCATCCGATGCAGTTCCACACTTACCTGCCGATATTCAAATTCATAATGTTTGGCGATAAGCATAGTGCCGCTATTCACATCCTTGCATTGTGCGGCCTGCTGCACCCCTTTTTCAAAATTATCCTCTCCGATATACAAATCAATATCACCGCAATGGCGCAGTGTTGGTTCAGGATAATTCAGGCTCATCCCCTGTCCTTTCAATAAAACGGGATTGATTCCATAGTCAGTAAACTGACGTATTATTTCGCCCAAGACAGCGTTGTGCCTTGCATGGCACATCCTGTTACGCGCTATATAAAATGCCAACTCACGCATCACCGGCTGTAAAGGACGGTATGTGTCGGGCAATTTATTGACAGCATCAGCAACAATTCCTTTTACCGTTTGGTGCGCAGCAAGCCTAAAAATCCCTGTCCAGTCAATATTCCCTTCAAAAAGAGCCGTATCAACTGAGGAATCCCATAAGCCGGCACGCAATAAAGCTAAAAATAGTTGTTGCTTCAGTTCCATCATTCTATTATCTTTACTTGCAGCCAATCTCGTATAATGTCTTCAGCATCATTCAATGCCATGGAAAACTCAATTCCATAGCGCTCCACCAACAGCGAAGCCAACATATCCGGGGTGAAATCTTTTCCTTCTATCCGCTGCCACAAATAAGCGGCAGAATGATTCAGAGCAATCAACTTGTTAAAGTCAACTTGCCCCAGCCCTTCACCTACTATAATATATTCACTGCCCATTTTGCGCAGCCGGAATCCTTCTACTGTTCTCATTATTTCAGTATTAAACGACGATAAATTGCTAATAAATATCTTCTGACCGGAAGCAATACATACCACAACGCAGCTTTCCTGCGCTGCAACGGTGTACGGCAATCCATGCTTTTCCCGGATTTCATTATTTTTACAACCACTCCCAGCACATTTTCCTGACAACAGGCTTCTGTTGCACTCAGATTTCCATCGCCCATCAAGATAATCTGTCCTCCTCTACAATCCACTATACGATGAATCACATAGCTATCGGGAGCTATCTGAGCCAAAACAATTTCTCCCTTCTGCAAAGGAGCTGAAGGCTTCTGCAGCACCACACTCTCCCGCCCTCCTATAATAAAAGGCAACATACTGTTTCCTGTCACGGGCAAGGTTACTGTCAGTCCTTCCGACAATATTTTCTTCACTTCCGGCAAGAGAAGCGCGTTGGCCACTATCCGTTTCTGCATATCTGTGCTTCCTTTCTTACAGTGTCGGCACACAAACAGGCAGCCGCTTTATCAGGCAGACATTCCAACAACCAACAAGATATTTTTTGCACCAAATATTGAATAATACAATCCTTGGCATCTGCATGGTCCTCATTCCACGTCATGGCTGCACTGCCGGCCGACAAAGAAGCATAAGCTTCCAATGGAACAAGCCGACAAATATGATTCCGATGGGACTGGCGCAAACGAATGAAACCGTTGACAGGAACCGACCAGTTGCGATAACACGCTGTTTTCCCACTCCACGGAGAACCATATACCATCGGAACATCTCCAACAATACGCACTACAGGATGATCATCATTCAGACAGTCGCTTCCCGGAACATATCTTTTCCATAAATTACAATGCGTACTTTTTCCCGTTCCGCTCTTTCCCAGTAACAGATATCCTTTTCCGTCGTTTACCACGACAGAAGCATGCATGACAACAGTGTCAAGGCAAATAGTATTCAATATGTACATCAGCATCATTCCATAGTCTGTCATCAACCGACGCCTGACCGGATTGGTACATGCATAAAGAACAGCTGACTTCATCTCTCTATTTACATGCAACACCCCATTCAATTCTCCTGCGGGAGAAAAGTCCTCAAACCAATGATATCCGGCTGATTGATAATAACGAAAAAGATTACCGTCAACGCCTGTTTGCTCTAAAAGAAACGGTTCTGCAGGATGCTGTGTCAGAGAAGTTAAATCATATACCGTTAAGATAAAAAGAGGGATTAAAGAGTCCGAAATCTTTATGCGGAAAGGAGCATAGGCCGTCGCCAAAGAAAACCACAACGGCTCATCTTCTGTCATTCTCAGACAAAAAGTATGTTCCGCTACTGTGTAATATTGTTCTTTCATACTCCCTGCTCCACAATTATTCGACAGTTTTCATGGTATTCCTACCACTCTCGTAAAAATATCATTCAACCGTCATTCCTTTCATATCATTATATCACAAAGGTAGGAAATTATTTTATATGTCGGAACTATCAGACCTATAAATCTTTCAAAGAATTTCCCCTATATTGTCCTTTCCTACAAGTCATTTTGCCATACTCTATCGCATGAACCGGACAAATATGATAACATCCCAGACATTGAGTGCAGTTATTGCCCCATTGAGGTTTATCGGTTACTGTTATATTATGTACGGGGCATACCTTTTCACACTTCTTACAGGCAATGCAGGCGTCCGTTGCATGAAAAGGTTTGGGAGACATTAAAAAGGTATTGAAAAGCGGCCCAAGTATATATGTCTTGGTAAACGGCCACGCCCCTTCATGACAATTGAAATGCTTCATCTGTATCCTGCCGGTCAGTTCGCCATTGATAAAGTCAAGACGTGCCGCTGCATTCTGCACTTTCCGTTCTTCCACATCTTCTGCATCCACATCAAACCCCGGTAAGGCGACATAGGTGTTGGGCATCGTAACAGAGTAGCCTGCCATGCAGTGCCATCCTTTTTTCCGAATAGCTGACGAGAAAATCTGAGCAGTACGCCCCGTGTCATCCCCACAGGTACAAACAAAAAAAAGATACTCCGGCCTATTCATCTTCAACCGGCGGATAAAGCGAAGTACTATTTTAGGAGGGCCCCATGCATACACAGGGAAAACAAAGCCGACTTTCTCACCGTCTTTTAATATATACTCTTTATTTTCATTCATTTCCTCAGCAATGGACAATAATTCTTCATGCTGAGCTTTTGCAATCTGCCGGGCAACCCAGGCTGAATTTCCTGTACCGGAAAAATAGAATATCATAAGCGCCTACATTAATCTTTCAAACCATTTGTTTTTATAAAAAAGAAGCGATGCTAATCTTTTGAATTAGCATCGCCTTATAATGAAGCCGCACCAGTGATGCGATGAAACTCCGAATGACAGGTTTTGAGTGCTCTCCTCCTTTGTAATCCACCGGCATAAATGCTACCCGAAGGCGTGGCCCGCCATTGGAAGATGAAGCTATGTCTCGGTTTTCAGATTAGTTTGATGAGTTTCCCAATCCAACTAATGCGGCTCGCTTTTCATCTCTTTCTGTATGACAAATATACAGCCTTTTTATGATATAACCAAGAGCAAGAAGAATTTTCTTTGTTAAAAATCACAAGGAATATACTAACTGTCTGTCATTCCGATCATTTGCCTATCCTACCTCTATCTTATCACAGACGGAACTGATTTGCCCTTTTACAAAGAAGAACATAAAAAAAGAGTCACCCCTCACGAGATGACTCTTTTATTATGTCTTTTAATAACAATTTTACCAACACTTATATTAAGCAGCTTTTGCCTTAGCAACAACAGCCTTAAATGCTTCCGGGTGATTCATAGCTAAATCAGCTAACACCTTACGGTTGATTTCAATACCTGCTTTATGCAATGCACCCATCAATTTAGAATAAGACATTCCTTCCAGACGAGCAGCAGCGTTAATACGCTGAATCCACAAAGCACGGAAATTGCGTTTCTTGTTCTTACGGTCACGGTATGCGTAGGTCAAACCCTTTTCCCAAGTGTTTTTTGCTACTGTCCATACATTCTTTCTTGCACCAAAATAACCTTTGGTAAGACCTAAAATTTTCTTTCTTCTTGCTTTTGAAGCAACATGATTTACTGATCTTGGCATAGTTTTAATTCTTTTTGAATGTTAGCGCCCCTGTTTCACACAGTGAACTTAAAGCTAAAGACATTCGGTTAATACTTAAAATAATACGATTACGCTTTTTCTCTTAGATTACTTCATGCAAAGAAGTTCTTTCACTTGATCCATGTTTGCGCTAGCAACTAAACCAGAGTGAACAAGGTTTCTTTTTTGCTTTTTAGTTTTCTTAGTCAAAATGTGACTGTGAAAAGCGTGCTTTCTTTTGATTTTACCTGTTCCGGTAAGAGCGAATCTTTTTTTAGAACCGGAGTTAGTCTTGATCTTTGGCATCTTGTTTTAATTTTAAATAATTATTATTCAAATAAGGTGGTAACGCACTATACCGGCGCGTTACGCACTCTTTTTATTCTTGTGTTCCTTCCGCTTTCTTCGGAGCATCAGCCTTTTTAGGAGCGCTTGCTTTTTTCGGAGCCAGAGAAATGGTCATTCTCTTACCTTCCAATAACGGCATCTGCTCTACTTTGGCATATTCTTCCAGGTCGTTGGCAAAACGAAGCAACAATACTTCTCCTTGTTCCTTAAAAAGGATGGAACGACCTTTAAAGAATACATAAGCTTTAACTTTATCTCCGTCCTGCAGAAAACCGATGGCATGTTTCAACTTAAAGTTATAGTCATGGTCATCTGTCTGAGGCCCGAAACGGATTTCTTTTACGTTTACTTTTACTTGTTTAGCCTTTTGTTCCTTTTGACGTTTCTTTAATTGATAAAGAAATTTAGAAT
>ERZ838118.49-NODE-49-length-133159-cov-38.694224_pt1 | contig 133159 bp, 84 predicted proteins | sample MGYA00519863_ERZ838118 | MGnify/ENA primary metagenome ERZ838118 (study PRJEB31850, sample SAMEA3708827) | human gut metagenome | biome: human gut; feature: human-associated habitat; material: faeces | place: China | collected 2014 ...
TTCTAAATGACTTGCGACGAATGAATGTAGCAATTACACGTGCACGCATGAAACTCATTATATTAGGAGACGCTTCCACACTGACTAAGCATCCGTTCTATAAAAAGTTATATGAATATATTTATTCGTTACAAACTCATTAAAAAAGGTAAGATTCTTTTGTGAAACAATATAATTCAATAACTTTGTGGCCAACAAATTGGAATTGTATTTCCGAATTATGAAAGAACCAACCATAGATCTAATAGCTTTAAGTAAAGGAAACACACAGGCTTTTGACTGTGTGTTCTTACTTTATTATCCTAAAGTAAAAACTTTTATTTATAGTCTGTTGGATAACGAGGAAGAAGCTGAGGACTTAGCACAAGATACTTTTATTAAATTATGGACTGCTAGGACCCAATTATCCCAAGTACAAAATATCAATGCATATATTTACCAAACAGCCAAGCACGTTTTATATACCTTTTTAGATAAAAAGACAAACACCCACACAGTTGGAATAGACAGTGTGCAGGACACTCCCTCTCTCGAACAAGTAGAAGAAATTGTTTATAGCCACGAACTTGAATCATTGATCAATCGTGCTATTGATAATATGCCCACACAAAGAAAGCAAATCTTCTGCATGAGTCGTAAACAAGGAATAAGTAATGAAGAAATCAGTCAACGACTGAATATCAGCAAACGTACCGTAGAAACTCACATATCCATAGCACTAGCCACATTACGGAAAGTTACTTCCGCATTAATGCTCTTCTAAATTTATTGCCTCAGAACTTTCCCTTTTCTTTTTCAAATCATAAAAAATGTAAAATGCGCAAAGCACGTTACGTGTATTTATTCCTAACCGGGTCTTATTATTAAAAGACTGGAAGAAATGAAAAAACAACTGATATATCAAATTATCCGTAAACTAGCCGATAGAACATTACCGGCTTCCCAACGTGATATTGTATTACGCTGGTTAACCGGCCCACAAAATACTTCAGAAAAAGAGGAAGCCATGTTTCGACTATGGAATGAAACGAATGGCATAGAAGTTTCAGATGAGTCAGCAAAAAGAGCCTTACAAAATGTAAAGGAAAAACTCAATATAAACAAGTCACGAACAAGACATATCCAATGGATTCAAGTTGCAACTAAATATGCAGCTATCCTTTTATTACCTTTAATAACCGGACTGATAGTTTGGGGAATCATGGAAAACAAAGTGGCAGAAAGTTCGGATATGATAGAATGTTTTGTACCCGACGGCGAACAGAAGACCATCCAATTGCCCGACGGCACCGAAGTGCGGATAAACTCTCATTCCTTATTAATTTATCCCAAACAATTTCATGGAGACTACCGCCACATTCACTTATTGGGTGAAGCCTTCTTCAAAGTGTACCGCAACGAAGAGATGCCTTTTATCATTAGTACCGGTCCACTAAAAATAAAAGTTCTGGGAACACAATTCAACGTAAACTCTTATCCTGATGAAGACTACATCACCACCACTCTGAACGAAGGAAGCGTGAAAGTGTACCGCAGCGACAACGAAGTAAGAGGCATTACCATGAAACCGAACGAAAAACTAATATATAATAATAAAAATAGCACCTTTGAACTGATTCTCGCCAACGCTAAGGAAGAAAGTTCGTGGACTCAAGGAGAAATACGTTTTGACGAACAACCTCTGTCTTACATTCTGAAAACGTTGGAACGTCAGTATAATGTAAAATTCCAATACGGAAAAGACATTCATGTTAACGACTTCTATACATTGAAATTCAAACACCACGAAAACATAGAAGAAGTCATGAATGTATTATCCATCTTGATTGAAAATATTGATTATGAGATAAGTGGAAAGACCATCTTCTTGTTTCAAAAGAAAGGAGGTAAACCGCAATAAAAAAGGATGTCGGAAAGTGCCTTCCACAACAACTTCCCGACATTTGAAACCAGACCCATAGATTTACATTTTCTTACTACGAAAAAGAAATGAAACAAATGAATATTAAACATATAGATCTAATACACAAAGTTATGAATTTAAATTTTAAGAAAGCCTTTTATGTACCATTAAAAAGTGCTAAATTAATAGTCTTTTCTTCTTTGTTTTGGTGGAGTGGTGAAATTTTCGCACAGCAGCAAGTCATTCAACTGCCTCCAAAATCCATCACCTTGCAAGAAGTTTTCCAACAAATAGAAAAACAAACGAATCTGTCTGTCGACTATAAGAAAACAAACTCCACTAAAAAGAGAGTGAACATAACAAGCGGAAATATTCAGGAAGTACTTAACAAGGCTTTACAAGGAACAGGATTGGGATTTCGTTTTGAAGGTCAGCACATCATCATCAGCCCCATAGAGAAAAAATCACAAAATGCAGGCACTCCCAAGAAAGTTTCCGGCAAAATACTAGACAATAACGGTGAACCTGTTATTGGTGGTACCATCCGCTTAAAAGGGACTACAACAGGTAGCATTAGCGATGTTAACGGTAACTTTACACTTGATGCAAAAATAGATGACATACTGGAAGTGTCCTACATCGGTTATGTCACTCAAAATATAAAAGTAGGTAACCAAGACATGCTCACCATTAATCTGGAAGAAGATACCCAAAAATTGGACGAAGTAGTGGTAGTAGGTTATGGTACCAGCACCAAACGTTCGTTAATTTCTTCTGTATCTAAGGTAGAAACCGACGGCATGGAAAAATCACCAGTCGTCAATATAACTGAGTCATTAGCAGGTCGTGCACCGGGTTTAGTAATCCAAGGTAACGGTGGCGGTATTGACAAGTCATCCACCATTACTATCCGTGGTGGTGATACTCCGCTAGTAGTCATTGATGGAATTATTCGTGACTATTCCGATTTCAAGACACTGGCTCCCAGCGACATCGAATCAGTATCTATCCTGAAAGACGCCTCTTCAACAGCCGTGTACGGTTCACGAGCCGCCAACGGTATCTTGCAGGTAGTCACGAAGAAGGGTAAGGAAGGTAAAATGAGCATCGACTACTCATACAATCTTTCATTGGCCCAGCCCAGTGTATACCGTGAGCGTTTGAATTCAGGCCAAATTGCCGAACTGACCAATCAGGCATATAACAATGATGGACTTGACGATTACTTCACACAAGAACAGATAGACAAATACTATGACGGTTCCGACCCCTTGAACTATCCCAATACAAACTGGCGCAAGTTGGTGTTGCGTGACTGGGCTCCTACCCAAAAGCACAACATCACCATGACAGGCGGTACAGAAACCAACAATTATCTGGCTTCATTGGGTTACATCAACCAAGAGTCTCTATACAAAGTGAACTCACACAACATGCAACGCTACAACATACGCCTCAACCAGTCAACCTACATCAAAAGTATCGGGTTGCGTGAGACGGCTTCATTGGACGGTTATGCCCAAGAAAAGACTCATCCGTGGACTTCCACTGCAAGCAACTACTATGGTGTTTTCTCGCATATACAGAACCAATCTCCCATGAGCATTGCCTTGAACAAATTGGGGCTACCCTACACTGGTCCTGACAATCCCGTGGCTGAAACATCCAAAGATGCAGGTTACAGACGCGAGAACCGCAAGATGCTGAACGCCAAGTTACAACTGGAATGGGATGTGCCTTGGGTAGAAGGCTTGAACCTGCGCGGAGCGGTAAACTACAACTACTATATCCGTCGCGACAAGAATTGGCGCAAGGATCCCCCCCAATACACTTGGGACTCAGATGTTCCGCAGGCTGGAGGTGCGCCGCAATTGAACCGTTACACTGAATCAAACTATTACTATACGTGGCAATGGTTTGCCAACTACAACCGCACTTTCGGCAAGCACACCGTTTCAGCATTGGCTGGTTATGAAGCCACTTACGGATTGAATGAAAACGAGAGTATGGGCCGTTCAAACTACGTGTTCAATATCGACCAATTCGGTTCGGGTCCCGAAGCCACCACGACCATCGGTGCCGGTGAGGGTGAATATGGACGTGCCGGTTGGGTAGGTCAGGCCAAGTACAGTTATGACAACAAGTATTTTGCCGAATTCTCGCTCCGCTACGACGGATCAGACCAGTTCCCGAAAGACAAACGTTGGGGTACTTTTTGGGCAGGATCACTCGGTTGGTCTGTCGATCAGGAAAAGTTCATGGACCCACTCAAAGAAAAGCATATCCTCGACATGCTGAAGCTCCGTGCTTCGTATGGTGAGGTAGGCGCCGACAACTGGGGCGATTCCAGCAACCCATACTACATCTACCGCTACTCTTACCTGTCATCTTATGGTTACAATGGTCAGGGAGCTGTAATTGATGGCAAATATTATGGAACGTTCAGCGAAGGAGGCCCCGCCGCTACAGCTATCACTTGGTTCACTTCCTCACAGACCAACGTGGGTTTCGATTTCGCCTCATTAAATAACCGTCTTTACGGTGCGTTCGATTACTTCTTCTATAGGACAAAAGGATTTATCTATGCACCCGAAGCCAAGAATGTAGGCTACTATGCACCGCTGGGCACATCTCTGCCAAAAGTATCAACGAATGCAGAATTCCGTCGTGCCGGTTATGAATTCCAACTGGGCTGGCGCAGCAACATTGGCGACTTCAAATATGATGTATCGTTAAACTACACCTACTTTAACCAATTATGGAACAACGACCCGAGCGAGAGCATCACTTCACAGATGAATCCCCGCACTCGTCGTGTACAGAATACCGATTATCTAACTACCGGCTACCATTGTTTGGGCTTCTTCACTTCCGATGAGGAAATCCGTAACAGCGCATTACCAGTCAACTCGAAAGACCTGAGACCCGGCGACTTGAAATACGAAGATGTGAACGGTGATGGTGTAATCGATGGATCCGATGCTCAGCGCATTGGCCGAGGCGGATTCCCTCACAGTAACTATGGCATCACGCTGGGTGCTTCTTACAAGGGCTGGAGTGCCAACATCCTGTTCCAAGGTGCAGGTAGTTTCGACATGTATCTAGGCAATGTGATGCAGTATGGCGATGCCGCCACCAAATTCATGCCGATGTATAAATTCATGACCGATACATGGACACCTACCAACACCAACGCCCGTTATCCGCGATTGACTCACAACGCAGGTAACAACAATGGCAATAACAACTATCTGACCAGTGACTTTTGGATGGTCGACGGTAGTTATTTCCGTTTGAAAGACTTCACTGTCGCTTATGATTTCAAGTACAGCCTGTTGAAAAAATGCAAATGGATCACAAAGTTACAGGCAAGCATCAGCGGCCAAAACATTTTTACCATCTCTGAAGCCTTTGATTATGGTATGGACCCCGAGAACGCAAGTCAGGACAACTACGGTTATCCGAACGAACGTGTCATCGCTTTTGGTCTGAATGTTGGATTCTAAAAACAATAAAAAAAGATATGAAAACGAATAAATGGATAAAATATACCTGCCTAAGCGTGGCAGGACTGTTCATGGTCACTTCGTGTGCTGATATCATGGACACCCAACCATTCACCTCTTATGACGAGGAATTAGTTTGGAACTCTAAGGCTACGGCCGATGCTTTTGTAGTCGGTACTTATAGCGGAGTTTTGGGACTAGGCGAGTACAAGGCAAGTGCGGATTATTCGTACCGCACCCCCTATAGCGCACATGATGACTTCGGCAGTTCCGACGGTTTCAACCGCGAAACTTACAACGTGACTTCCGACTTCGGTATCAACAAATTCGGAACCCTGCGTCGTTGCAATATGATCATTGAAAAGGCAGCTACCTCTACCGGCATTCCAGAATCGGAGAAAAAAGCATTGATAGCCGAAGGACATTGTCTGCGCGGTATGGTATTCTTTGCCCAAGCTCAGCAGTTCGGCCGCATCATTCCTGCCACACGTGTATATTCATATCCCGAAGATGTCGAGACATTCAATACATTGGATTTGACTGCCAACCCCACAGAAACTTATAAGTATGTGATGAATGACTTTGATGAAGCTGTTGCCGGATTGCCCGAGACATCGGCAGCTGGCCGTTTGAATGTGTATGCCGCCCACATCCTGCGTTCGCGTGCCGCTTTGCAAGCATACGCTTACACCAAAGACACTGATTATCTGGCAAAAGCGAAGGAATCCTGTAACGCAGTTATCAATAGTGGAAAGTACCCTTTAGTTACTACGCCGGATGCTTATAAGAACATGTTCCTAGAGGCAGGTGCCTACAATACATCCGAAACCATTTTAGCCTACTACCGTTTGGCCAACGATACGCAGTGTAGTGATATTGTAGAATTAATCCGTACCGTGCCCAACAACAGTAATGATGACAACATCGGAACAGGCGTTACAGACAAGTTCGCTAACCCCGGCGGTGTCCGTGTGTTTGAAGCATGGGGCAATATATTCCCCACTCAGGACTTAGTGGACATGTATTTGGTGAACGATGCCGCTACCGGTGAGGCGTTGCCTTGGTACGAAACCTCTCAGTACAAGAACAATGTAGAGGAACTCGACCCCACCACTTGTACACAAGGTGCCGTTGACTCTTATGAAGGTGACCTGAAAAGATATATGCCGACAGAAGCTGAATCGGCTACAGCCACCGTTAACTGGGGTAATGGGCAGAAGTCAACCGGCATCATCCGCTTTGCCCGGTTGAAAGAAAATTCTGAAAAGAACATCTCTGAATTGATGTACGAAAAGCGCGATGCTCGTTTCTATGGTACCGTGGTATATGACAATTGCGACTGGATGGGCGAACGTGTAACCACTCAGTTTGGCGGAAACCTATGGTGTGGTGCCCGTAAGCATGGTATATCTTCACAGTTCACCACCACCTCAAGCTACTATTGGCGCAAGTCGGTTTACGAGGTGTCGCCACGTGTATATTATAACAATAAAACCAACTACCATTGGGTGCTCTGCCGCGCAGCCGAAGCATACCTGAATCTGGCCGAAGTGTATCTGTACGAGAAGAATGTGCAGAAAGCCGTTGAGATGCTGAATGTAACCCGTACCACTCACGGACAGCTGAAAGCTTCGACTGCCTCAACCCTTGACGAGGCATGGGCCGACTACAAGCGTGAACGTGTCTGCGAGTTCGTATTCGAAGGTTCTAACCTATATTTCAGCATGTTACGTTGGGGTATTGCCAACAGTACCAATGCCACATTCGCCGACGGTTATGCCGACGCTGATGTTGTGAAAGAACTTGAGACTCCCGCAACCAAGATTTATATCTCCGGTGACCGCAAGAAAATGGCAGTAGGCTATATCACATTCAGTGACCAGTACAGCCGTAAGTTTACTCCCGAACACCGCTACATGATGCCCATCCCGCAAGGATTCATCGATGACCGTGCAGCTTATGGCATCACGACGACACAAACTCCGGGTTGGTAATGTTTTGTTTAACGCTTAAAAAAAGAAAATCATGAAGAAAATATATTTAGCTATTCTTGTGATGCTGCCCCTTCTGTTTACGTCCTGCCTGAAAAGCAACTTGGAAGAAATCCAGGTATATCAAGAAGCGAACATCACCAGTATTCGCGGTATGTATTACTACTTTGACATTGAAACAACCCATGACGGGAATGTCATCTTCTCAAAAGGAGACATCTCACGCGCGAATGTACAAATCGATACCGAAGCCGGTAATATCGTGATTGGCAAAGCCACTCCCGCCAAGGCAAACATCACATCGTTCAGCCCGCAGAAAGTGGTGATGATGTTCAACATCTCGACGGCCGCTACCATTGAACCGATTGAAGAATCAGCCAAATTAGGAGTAGAAGCGGATTGGACAGTCGGAAAGACCAACAAATACAAAGTGACCGCAGCAGACGGAAGCAGTAAGGTTTGGTCGGTGACCGTCCAGTCGTATATTACTGAATAATCATCTTATCAATAGGTATTAAAAAGTTTGTTTTTTTGTAATAGCATGTGATTGAGAGGGCGGAAGTCTTGTAAAAACCTTCTGCCCTTTATTTATATGGTCATATCCCCAACGACAGATGCTTTAAATACCCCCTTTTTTACTTATTAAAATGAATATTATGAGAAAAGCACTCTTACTATTGCTTTGTGCATGCATGGGAGTTCAATTCATCTATGCACAAAAAGGACCGAAACTGTCACTCGACCCTGCCAAATACCTCATCAACGGACGCATCTGCTACAGCAATCCCGGCGAAAACATGGACTGTCCGTGGCTGGCTCCCGCCACCATGCAAGAGCTATGGGGTTATCACGCCAAGGATTTCCAGTGGAAATCCGGCCGACAGAACGCCGGGCTATCTACAGGAGGTATTAAAGCCGATGTGCTCGCCATCCAGCGGGACGGCTGGAATGCAAACATCCACCAGCAATAGATACTTGTTCCCGTCGGTAGCGAGGAACAGCACCACTACGGTAAAGGCCGAGAAAGACGACAGCTATCCGTACAGCGCGGTCCGGCTCCGATGGAGAAATATGAGATGAAACCCGGTACGTATAACTGCCACTTCCGCATCTGTGCGCAAGACGCAGCCCAAAACTGATTAATCCGATTATTAATAAAAATAAAAGCAGAATCATGAAACATAGATTATTAGTATGTACAGCCTTGTGCATGGCCACCGGTCTGGCACAAGCGCAATATAAAATGAATCTTTCCGATGTCATCTATCCTAAAATAGAATACCTGAAAATGGGGAACGTCGGTCCTGTCGGTCAGGAAATCCGCATCAACAACCTTTACTTGGACAAGGGCGGTGTGCCCCAACTGCCCGTCATGGGCGAGTTCCACTACGCCCGCATGAACCCTGAGTTTTGGAAAGATGCCCTGCTCAAAGCGAAAGCTTCGGGCGTGAACATCGTATCGACTTATTGTCTTTGGGCATTGCACGAAGAGAGCGAAGGCGAACTTTCATGGAAAGGGCACCTCGACCTGCACCGTTTCATCACCCTTTGCAAAGAAATCGGATTGAAAGTCCACTTGCGTTTCGGTCCCTATTGCAATGCCGAAATTGTAAATGGAGGATTACCGATGTGGTTGGTGAACAACAAACAAGTCAAGAAACGCTCGAACGACCCGCTCTACCTAGCATACGTACGCCGTTGGTACGAGGCAGTTTTCCGACAAGTGGAAGGATTGTTCCACAAAGATGGCGGTCCCATCATGGGCTTGCAACTCGAAAACGAATACGTGACTCGCGGCCAGATTATCCCGCACCTCACCACCCTGAAGCGCATGGCACAGGAAATAGGCTTCGATGTGCCTTTATATTCGATGACCCACTGGATGGACTGCGAATATCCCAAAGGCGAAATCGTACCTTATGCCGGCTTCTATATCGAGGCACCTTGGACAACCAGCGGCAAGCAGGAAATGCCTACTTCCAACTTCGAGTTCTTCACCTACAACCGTCTGTCGGACAATATCGGTACCGACATCATCAAGATTGAAGGCGAAGTGCAGTCCCTCAGCGGTGAGAACAACGACTCCCCTTTCTTTACTTGCGAAGTAGGCGTAGGCAGTACCACTTTCTACCCTCGCCGAGCCATTGTTCCCGAGGAACTGGCCGGTGAAACCATCAATCTCCGCCTAGGATGTGGCGCCAATCTGATGGGATATTACATGTATGTAGGCGGAACCAACCCTGTGGGAAAACTTCGCACCTTCGAATCGTCGGGTCCCCGTGTAAGCTACGACTATCAGGCCCCCATTCGGGAGAACGGTACGCTAGGCGCAGTGATGCCCGAGACCAAGAAATATAACTATTTCATGAACGACTTCGGTGCCGAACTTGCTCCTACTGTGGCTTACCTACCTAACAGCAACAACAACCGTGACAACCTTCAGTGGGCCGTCCGTTCCAAAGACGATGCCGGTTATTTGTTCTGCTCGAACATCCTTTACCGCCACGAGCGTCAGGCCTTCAAGCACGTGCAGTTCCACCTAAAATTAAAGAATGAGACACTGCATATCCCTAGCAAAAAAATAACTGTAAAAGGAGGTACTTATTTCTTATGGCCGTTCAACCAAACCATGGGTAAGGTGCTGCTGAAATATGCTACTGTACAACCCATCTGTTCACTGAAAGAAGGAAAAGATCAGACGTTCTTTTTCTTTGAGGATGACCAAATCGGCGGCGAGTTCCTGCTCCAAGGTGACAACATCAAGGAAGTGACCGTCAACCGGGCCGTTTGCCAGCGGAAGAAGAACGGTTACTTCATCGACCAGCTCCAGGCCGGCAAGGATTGTGTCATCACCATCACCAAAAACGATGGAACGAAAGTCCGTTTTGTGGTTTTGACCGAAGAACAGTCGGATATGCTGTGGAAGGGCAAGACAAAGAACCGGGAATTTGTAGCATTGACTTCCTCATCCCTAATCTATAACGACCAGCACATCACCCTGATTGACGATGCTCCCCAAACCAGCATCGACCTGTATGACAACGGTACTTTCCAGACCCGAAACTTCAAGGGTGATACCCGCCGGCTGAATGCAAACCTCCGTGCGTTGCGTCCTATGGAACACAGCCGTTTCATCGCTCCGGCCGAAGGAAGCAGTGTGACCCGTACTTTCCAGCTCCAACGCTTTGCCGAAGTACAGAAAGCCTTTGTACGTATGAGCGCTCCCCAAGGCACGGCCTTCAGCCTCAATGGGCAGACGGTACAGATGCAGGATTTAGTTGACTACCTGCGTGCAGATGTAACTAAGCTTTTGCGCAAGGGAGAAGCCAACGCACTGACCTTGACAGGCATGGACGCACAGAATGCAGCCGTGGCCGAAGTGGAAATTCTCATGACCAACGGCGAACGCATCCTGTGGAACACTGATGCCACCTGGACTTCCGCCCAAGGCAAAGTGCCTGCCGTAATGAAAGAAGGAACCTTGCCCAAAGCCTTCGCTCCCGAAGAACATCTGGCAGTCTATGAGTTGAACGCACCCGCACCCGTACGTGGTGAAGAAGAGACCCGTATGTATATACGCTACAAGGGTGATGTGGCCAATGCCTACATCAACGACCAACTGGTAGCCGATAATTTCTATGACGGAGCCGACTGGATTGTCAGCCTGAGCCGTCAGAAGTCCACCATTGACGCCAACCCCATGGTCATCCGCATTGACGGTCTGAAGAGTGCCGACGCTCCCATCTACTTCGAAAAGCACATCGACCCCTCACTCTGTGTGCAGCCGGAACTCAATGAAGTGGAAGTAAAACAGGAATATCGTTTTACCTTTTAATCATATTAATTCCTACTCATAATGAAACGACTCAAAAAAATTTCAATCGCTTTGCTTTCGGCAACCGTCCTTTCGGCTACCGCCCAGCAAAGTACATACACCTATTCCGTACCCGACAAGCCTTGGGGCGAAGGAATGGGTAACCACCGTGCCGTCATAGAGGTAAAGAGCCCCGCCGAAGCAGTGGAACTCCGTCTGGACTGGCGACGTGGCGACGACGCTTCGAACCAAAAGCGATTCCTGATTATCAACGCACAAACCGGTGACACAATCCCCAACGTGCAGAAACTTCAAGTAAACAATGAAAGCTGCGACATCGTATTTGGTCCCGTAAGCAAGGCAGGCACCTATTATTTCTACTACTTGCCTTACCGGGTACAACCCGGACAAGGTAGCTACTGGTACGGCTATCTGAACGATGTACCCGCCGACTCGGTATGGGCATCCACAACAGCCAAGGCGACAGACTACCCGCGTGCCGAGGTGAAACGCATCGAATCGCGCACGGCCTTCGACAGTTTCTACCCCATGGAAGTCATCGCCACGGCCGACGAGGTAAACGCATACGTCCGCAGCCACAAACAGACCTGGTTTGTTTTTCCCGAAGACCGAAAAAACCCCATCCGCATGCGCCGACACCTACCCTTGCAGTGGATGAAGGCCGTACCGGGAAACACCTTTGCAGGAACAGCGGCCCCCAACGAGTACTATGCGTTCCAATTAGGCGTGTGGAGTCCGTCCATCGCGCTGGACAACGTGCGCTATGAAGCATCAGAATTTACGAATGGCACCACCGTACTGGGCAAGGACCGCATCACCTGCTTCAACACCGAAGGCATCAATCCGGCCGGCAAGCCTTTCACTAAGAAAGTAAACGTGGCCAAGGGACAGGTACAACCCCTGTGGTTCGGGCTGGACATTCCCGAGGACACCCCTGCCGGTACCTACAAAGGAACCATCACCATAAAGGCCGACCACCAAGTAGATCAGCGCATCCCGATAGCCATCACCGTGAAAGGTGCCCCCATCGCCGAACGAGGTGACAACGAGCCGTGGCGCCACAGCCGACTGCGCTGGCTGAACTCCACATTGGGTATGGCGGATACCCCTGTCCTGCCCTATACCCCGATGGAAAGCAAGGGGGATGCAATGAGCTGCCTGGGACGTGACGTGACCTTGAGTCAAACATCCGCCCTGCCCCAACAGATCAACTCCTGGGGCACCGACCTACTGAACAATCCCATCGCCTTCATCGTGGAAACCGAAGAGGGCATCCGGCACTACGAGGCAAAACCTGTGACCGCCGAACAGACGGCCGGCCACCACACCTGGACCTGGAAGGCCGGAGATGCAGCCCTGGAACTGACCTGTACCGGACGCATGGAGTTCGACGGATGGATGAAATACACCTATACACTGACTCCCCAAAGCGACCTGAAGGTGAATGACGTACGCCTTGAACTTCCCGTGAAATCCGAAGTGGCCTCCTATTTCCTCGGTGCCGGACTGCCGGGACAGAATACTCCCGCTGCCTACGAAGGCAAATGGGACGCCCCCGAAATGACGGTCAACGACCACGGCGTGTCCATCCCCGTGAACAAGCAGGCCAACTGGCTGTGGCCTTTCGACAGTTTCTGGATGGGAAATACCAAGGCCGGAATCCACTGCGAACTGCGGGGTTCTACCTATAGCGGCCCGCTGTTGAGTGCCTACCGTCCCGCCTATCCGACTAGCTGGCACAACGGCGGCAAGGGTGGTTTCCGTCTCAAGAAAGAAGGTGCCACAACCCGCATGACCATATATAGCGGTGCGCGTACACTTAAAGCAAACGCTCCCATGGACTTCGAATTCGCCTTCATCGTCACTCCCGTGAAACCTCTCAACCTGAAGAGCCAGTTCACCGACCGCTACTACCACAACGGTGCGAAACCCACACCAACCGATGACGACGTGAAGGCAGGCGTGAAAATAATCAACATACATCATGCCAACGAGTATAACCCTTACATCAACTATCCTTTCCTGAGCGGTGATAAACTGGTACCTTTCATCAAGGAATGGCACAAGAGGGGATGCAAGGTGAAACTCTACTACACTTTGCGCGAACTGACCAATGTAGTGACCGAAATCTGGGCCATCCGCAGCTTGGGCGACGAGATTCTGCGTGATGGACGCGGAGGCGGCTATCCCTGGCTGCGCGAACACCTGATGACCGGATACACCCCCCAATGGTACCAGCATTTCGACGATGAAACGATGGTAACGTCCGCCGATGCAGCCATCCTCACTTCGGAAAGTGACTCGCGCTGGTACAACTACTATATCGAAGGCCTCCGCTGGATGGTGCGCCACTATGACATCGACGGACTATACCTTGACGACGTATCGTTCGGCCGTGACATCCTGCAACGGATGCGCCGTGCCATGGAAGAAGTGAAACCCGGATGCATCATCAACCTACACTCGAACACCGGATTCTCGCGCGGACCTGCCAACCAATATGCCGAGTTCTTCCCCTACATCGACAAGACCTGGTTCGGCGAAAGCTTCCTATACGACCGCATGACACCCGCCAACTGGCTCGTAGAGTCGAGCGGCATCCCTTTCGGACTGATGGGCGACATGCTGCACCGCGGCGGCAACAAATGGCTGGGAATGCAGTACGGCATGACTGTTCGCCATCCCTGGCTCACCGAAGGAGTGGTGTGCGACCCGCGTGTGATATGGAAGGAATGGGACAAGTTCGGTATCGCCAAAGCCAAGATGACCGGCTTCTGGGAAGACAACGTGCCCGTGACGGCTGATGACGAAGCGGTGAAAGTCACCGTCTATCAGCGTGGCAAAAAGTTCCTCCTCTCCATAGGCAATTACTCGGACGAAGTAAAGCGCGTACACCTGAACATCAACTGGAAGAAGCTGGGCATACGCCCGCACAAGGTACGATTCACCATACCCGCTATCGATACCTTCCAGCCTGCCTTAAAACTGTCCGAAGGCGAAGAACTGAGCATCGAGCCCCGCAAGGGATGGCTCATCTATGTAGAATGACAGTCATCCAAACTGCTGTTTGCTTTTTGATTAACATTTTAAGCCTTAGTGAGGGAGGAAGATTCCTTCACTAAGGCTTCAATAAATTCCAATAGCTATAACGGTCTGTATATCATCCTGTATACCATGAGCCGACTGAATATCTATTTGAAAATCTAATTGTACCTTTATAGAACAAAAACATGAAACAATTCTTATTGACAGGACTTATCGCTTTAAGTATAAGTATCCCCAATGTATACGCCCAACATCTTATCCATGTATCCCCATCCGTAGAAAAGGATGCGGACATGACTCAAGAACTACAGCACGCCATTGACGAAGCTGCTTCTTACAAAGGAATAAAACCGGTGGTTATCCGTTTGCAGCAGGGAGATTATCACCTGTACAGGCAGAGTGCCATCGTAAAACGCTATCCGGTGTCAAATACCACTTCGGAAACCGAGAATCCGGACCCGGTGAAACACATCGGACTTTGGATGAAAGACTTGAAGAATGTGACGTTCGACGGAAACGGTGCCAGACTGATCACTCATGGTGAGATGACCACCTTCTTCATGGACCGGTGCGAACGCATCACGCTGAAAGACTTCACCATAACAGCAGACGACCCCACCGTGCCCGAACTCACCATAGTAGAGAAAGGAGAACGCCATCTCACCGTCCGCATTCATCCGCAAAGCCGTTATGAAATAAAAGCAGGCCGGTTTGCTTTCGTAGGCGACAGCTGGCGGCTGGACGGAGGAATCGCCCAAGCATACAACCCGCAAACGGATGCGACCTGGCGGACGGAATCCCCTTTGACCGGACTGAGAAGGGCGGTGGAACTGGAACCGGGACTGCTTCGCTTTGCCTATGACCATGAACCTGTGGGACGTGCCGGACTAGTTTATCAGATGCGCGACGGCATCCGAGATGAAGTATGCGGCTGCATCCAGTATAGCCGGGACATTACACTAGAAAGAATTCATTTTGCTTTTCTGGGTAATTTCGGTCTCGTAGGACAGATGTCCGAGAATCTGACCTACAGACAACTGATTTTTGAACCGGAGTCTGGAAGCGGACGCACGTGCGCCGGTTTTGCCGACTTTGTACAGATGTCCGGGTGCAAAGGCAGGGTATTGATTGAAGATTCCCGCTTCTCGGGAGCGCATGACGACCCTATCAACATACATGGCACCCACTTGAAAGTGACCAAGTTCCCGGCATCCGACCAAATGGTGCTGAAATATATGCACCATCAGACTTACGGCTTCCAGTCCTTCCTTCCGGGAAATGAAATCGAATTCATCCACCCCAATACTTTGTTGCCGCTGGCTTCTGCTAAAGTAAAAAAAGCGGTAATGAAGAACGACCGCGAGATAATCGTCACCCTGACACGGGACGTGCCGCAGCATCTCAAGAGTATGCAAGACCTAGTCGTAGAGAATGTCACTTATACTCCCGAAGTCATTGTACGAAACAATTTCTTCTCCCGCATTCCCTCTCGGGGACTTTTAGTTACCACACGACGTAAAGTACTGATAGAAAACAACACTTTCTTCCGAATGCAGATGAGCGGCATCTTGATAGCAGACGATGCACGCAGTTGGTTCGAGTCGGGTATGGTGCACGATGTGACCATCCGAAACAATCGGTTCATCGAATGCGGTACGCCCGTCATCTTCATCGCCCCCGAGAACAATCGTCATGAAGACTATGTACATCGCAACATCCGCATCGTCAACAACCGCTTCCTGCTAAAAGGGACTGATGCCATCCATGCCAAATCAGTGAATGGGCTGCACATCACCAACAACCTATTTCTTACTTCCGGCAAAGAAAGTATCGAAAAGCTGGTCACAACACAGGAATGCAACGATACCACGCTAAGAGGAAATATCGTTCAAGATGTTGTACGTTAAGCAATTAAAAGGAGGTGTGCATTTTATGTTTTTACTTGCCTAAAAACATAAAATACACACCTCCTCAAACTAATTTCAAGCCAGCTTACTCATAAACTTCTCCCTATCGACAATATAGCGCACATGTGTACCCTCGCCAATCACCCCTTTACTGTCCTTGGCCTGCACTTCGAAAGTAAGCTTTCTGCCTTCCACTTCCTTCAATACAGCAGTTGCCGAAACCGTATCTCCCATGGCCGAAGGTTTGATATGAGTCGTATTCATCATCGCACCTACAGTAGTGGCACCTTCAGGCAATTCTCCTACTACGGCATTCATTGCCGCATTTTCCATCAATGCCACCATAGCCGGTGTAGCAAAAACCTCTAAATCTCCGCTGCCCATTGTGGCAGCTATGTTTTCTTCCGACACTGTAACGGTCGAAGTATAAGTCAATCCTGTTTCCATAAATTCTATTCTCATTATATTTAAATGCAAAGGTATTCATTTTTCTTCTATCAACCGGCTATGTTCCTCAACCAATTTATTTCTGCTATCGCAAGGAAGTTTGAATTCAACCGGTACTTGCCCTTTTTCATTTTCATCTCTCACACGCCCAATTGTCTCCCCTTATCCCTGATGAATAAAGGATTTCGGGTATGAGAGATACGAATGAGAGATACCTAAAAAGGTGAGAGCATTGCTCTCACCTTTTTCAAAATATGTCATTTTTTGTACGTTCCACCACTCTATAAAACACACCATCCCTAGTACGATGACTCAGAATCCCCAACTTGCTCAAGAAACGTCCGAACATATTCATCTTTCCGACCGGCAACTTGATACCGCTCTTTTTCTGCAAACATTGGAAAATCTCCACTGCCAGCATCCATTCTCCTTCCGACTCATCCTCCGCAGCGCGGAAATACTGATGATACAACTGTTCCTGAATAGGTTCCTGCTGAAATTCACGATTACTTTCCGTCTGCCGCATACCCTCTTCGCGCGTAAACCAATAACGCTCCCCATTATCCAATGCAGCTACCGCCTGAGCATAAAGTTGCTGATAATCTATCGGTTGCGAATTATCTATTTCCGAAACATGCACACAGATAAAACGACGGCTGCCGCTAGGGTCATTCAACAAATCTTCGTGATTGCTGGTGGCAATGAACGAAGCATAGCGACGCACTTTCTCTATATAAGCACTGTTGGGACGGCGCACATTGACCGAAGGCTTCTGCAACAAATGCTTCAGGAAGCCTTGATGACGGACACTGATTTGATCGAACTCATCCAGATTAATCAGCGCAAAACGATTCAGATAGAGCATGGCATGGCGCTTTTCGCTGAAATCCAAATCATCCGTATAATAGAGATGTAGCTCCGGAGGAAGAATCTCTGTGCAAAAAGTAGATTTATCAATGCCTTGCGGACCCACCAGCAATGGTGAAGTACTGTTGGCGTGCTTCGTGTCGCGTTCCTGCCAATACGCCACCATTCCCAAAAACCATCGATAAAATAAGTCCTGCCAATGCAGATTGTCACATTTCACACGTCCTGCCAAATCACGGATATAATCATATCCATCCCAACGAGGAAGCTTCTGCAAAAAATCATCTATCGGCGAAAAATCCTTCACTCTATCGGAGTTGATATAACGACGCACATCCCTGTCCCACAACTGCAAGCCTTCAAGCTGGGCGTTCAGTGCTATACTGTTATAAACTAAATCGGTAACGGGTCTGAACTGAAAACAGAACGTTCCCTGTTCACGATGTTCCACTACTCCCGTCATCACATTTCGCCGAAACTCATAACGACGGTTCATAAACTCATTCACTTTCAACGCCTGCAATTGTTCGGGCTTACACAATGCCTTTTCATTGAATCCTTTCTTCACCTGATACGTATGGTGCAAAGTCTCCCTTATCTCAACTTCCGACAAGATGGTATCCCAATACAGCATCGTCCACTTCACGGCATCTTCTTCGGAAATGCCGGCACAGAAACAGCCTTCTCCCAGCAGATGAAGCAACGGTTTGAAATCCAATTTTAAATCAATGTTTCCATACTTCTCTATCGCACAGCCCAAAGCGAGCTCAAACTGGACAGAAACGTAACGTTGCTTCTCGTACCAAGATTTTCCGACACTCTCCACAGGTGTCAATTTATGAAAATTCTCTTGAAATCCCGTTTCCACAGGCATTTGCGTAGGTTGTTCAAGATGAATGGCAAGCGCCTGAGAGTTATGATAGACTTCAGGGTCATAACTCAGACGGCAACTTTGGGTGAGATGAGGTTCCTTCAGTTCGATGGGATAAGACAATCTGGGTTCGTAAGTCTTGATAGCATGACGAAAAGCATGCGCATGAAACAACGCCGCTTCCGTTTCCGTTTGCGGCAAGGTTCCGTCAGGACGGGTGTAAGGAACTACAAATTTCACACTTCGCCCGCTTGCCCCCACAAAAGCCCACAACGTTTGAGGATAGGCAGCTATTTGAGCACGCAGTTCACGTGCCTCTTCCAATCCTTTCAAATGTTTGATTTCCAGCAAGACACAACCGGTATACTCTTTTAGGAGCAACCGTTCTCCATCCATTTTGAATATTCCTGCAAAGATTAGCCGAGGAATTCGCTGTATAAATTTATAAGACCTATCGGGCATTGCCGACTGTAATTTTTCACGAATTTTCTCAATTAGTGTTTGTGTATTACCGGCTGTAAGCAGAGAGAGTATACTTTCGTCATCCAATTTCCGATATGTAGTTTTACTTCCTCTACATCCTAATTTTGTTATCTTCATCCATTATTTTATTAGTCACTGTAAAAGTAATGCTTTTCTTCCACAAAAACAAATATACGCCCGCTTATCATTAAAATAATATTACTTTTCTTCTATTTGTTTTTCCGATAGTTTTTGATTACCTTTATACACTTTAAACTTAGAATAAAAACAAGATGAAAACAAAAGAATTTGATTACAATTCAGTTCCCCAAGGCTTCGCCCATTGCCTGAATGAGCAGTGTCCGCAATCCGCTGACTGCCTGCGCCGTAAAGCGGCTCTTCATATCCCGGCAGACTGCCAGTTTATCAAAATAGTGAATCCTACCTACACTCCTGAAACGAATGCGGAATGTCCATATTACCGTTCGGGAGAAACAGTCCGATTCGCCCGCGGAGTGGCGCACCTGTACGACAACCTTCCACACAATGCGGCTATTGCCATCAAACAGAGTTTATTGTATTATTTCGGCAGAAGCGGCTATTATCGTTTTTATCGCAAAGAATCTCTTCTTAGTCCGAAAGACCAAGCATTTATCCGTCAGGTATTCCGTAACTACGGCATAACATCCGAACCGGCTTACGATGACTTCGTGGATCAATACGTTTGGTGGCAATGATAGCTCCTTTCGGCAGCGGTGAAATATGCAATTATTCGAATCAATGTGTTTCCCGAATGATACAGATTGTTTTCCCCTATTAAACAACCTGTTTCTGCCTATTGAACACATTGTCCTCCGCCCCGGAACAGAGTGTTTCAACCGCATGAAACACATTGCAGGAAAGTATGTAAGTGAAAAAAGCAAAGGAAGAATGTATCAACTTGTATAGCAGGAAGTGCACAAAAGATACAGCATTAGGCAAAAGTGAGAGCATCGTTCTCACTTTTTTGCTTATCTCTCATCTCCATCTCTCACCCCTGAAAGTCTTTGTCCATCGACACTTCAGCTATATTGATGAGAGTATGAGAGCAAAAAATCAAAATTCATTCTATTTTGGAGAAAGGCTGTTTTACAGACGACCCCCGCACTATCAGACGAGTAGGAATCACTACCTTCTTCGGCCTTTGAGTTTTTTGCAAATGTTGCAGGAGCAAATTACATGATGCCACCCCCATCTCATAAGTTTGATGGGTAATGGCTGTCAACGCCGGTTCCACATAATTAGAGTGCAACTCATCGGTATATCCAATTAATGCCACATCTTGCGGGATGCGCAGTCCTTGCTCTTTTATTTCTTTCATCGCAGCAAAAGCCAACGTGTCATTCATGGCAAGAATGGCTTCGGGAGGACAGGGCAATGCCAGCAACTTCCGAGTTGCCCCACGTCCCTCTTCATAAGTCATTTTTCCACAAACAATCAATTCCCTCTCAATGGGAATCTGATATTGCCTCAGCGCATCCAAATATCCATGCTTCCTTTGTTTTACTATATCCAGATGATTCGCTCCGCCAATAAAACCAATCCGTTTCACCCCATGCTGCAAAAAATGTTCGGTAGCTACCTTACCCGACTCTGCATTATCGGCAACTACGCAAGAGCAACGACTGTGCAGACACACCCGGTCAAAGAATACCAAGGGCACGCGCTGCATGGTCAGAGATTCAAAGTGGGCATAGTCCGTCGTTTCTTGTGAAATGCAGGCAAGAATTCCTTCCACACGAATATTCACCAAATCTTCCACACACTGCTTCTCCAGCTCATATTGCTCATAAGAAGAGGTAATAATAACAGAATAATGATTTTGGCGCGCCACATCGCTAATGCCGCTAATAATGGAAGAATAGAAATGAGTCACAATATCCGGCACAATGATTCCGATGATTCGCGGGGTGTTCTTGAGCAGACTCATTGCAAAAGGATTGGGACGATAATTCCACTCTCCGGCCAACTTCTTTACTCGTTCACGCATCTCCTCCCCTATCTCGGGGCTATCTTTCAATGCCCGTGAGACAGTAGATACAGAGACACCCAGCTCTTCTGCCAAATCTTTTAGAGACACATGCTTTTTACCACTCATACCCATCCCAATCAAACTTTCCACAAAAGTAACCATAAGAATTGTTTACGCAAAGGTTTGCGTGCTTTTTCTCAAGGGATACCCTCACACTTTAGCCATATATTGCCTTAATTTGAAGCCATTAACTGATTAAACAACATTTCGCAACCAATGAAATACAATGAAATCGGAAAAACCGGGATGTGCGTTTCAAACCTCAGTTTCGGTGCATCTTCGCTGGGAGGAGTATTCCATGATACCACTGAAGCGAGAAGTATTGAAGCCGTATTTACCGCAGTGGAAAAAGGAATAAACTTTATCGATGTGTCTCCCTACTACGGTCATTATAAAGCAGAAACGGTGTTGGGGAAAGCACTGAAACAGATTCCGCGCAACAAGTACTACTTGTCTACGAAGGTAGGACGTTATGGCGAAAACGGAGTCAATAAATGGAACTACTCGGCGAAATATGCCATAGAGAGTGTCTATGCAAGTATGAAAAGATTGAATGTCGATTATATTGACCTTATCAATGTACACGATATCGAATTTGCCGACTTGCATCAAGTTGTCGATGAAACACTGCCTGCATTAGTTGAGCTGAGAGACAAAGGCATCGTGAAACACGTAGGCATCACCGATTTGCAACTGGAAAATCTGCAATGGGTAGTAGAACATTCTGAGCCCGGCGTAGTGGAGAGTATATTGAATTTTTGTCATTATTCTCTAAATGACGAAAAGCTGAGCGATTACTTCAACTATTTCGAATCGAAGAATATCGGCATTATCAATGCTTCTCCTCTTTCAATGGGATTACTTTCGCAACGTGGCGTTCCCACATGGCATCCGGCCCCGAAAGCACTGGTCAGAGCATGCCAAAAAGCGGCCCTGCATTGCATGTCCAAAAATTACCCGATTGAAAAGCTGGCAATTCAGTATTCCACCGGTAACCCGCGCATTGCCACTACTTTGTTCAGTTCCGCCAATCCCGACAATGTATTGAAGAACATCGCTTATGTCGAAGAGCCTGTCGACTGGAACTTGGTGAAAGAAGTACAAGAGATTATCGGCAAGCAAATGCGTGTCAGCTGGGCCAATTCGTAACGAAGGAAAGATATGGACTTTAAAATAATAGATGCTCATTCTCACCTTTGGCTCCGACAAGACGCAGAAGTCGACGGCATGCCCATCCGTACATTGTCCGACGGACGTTCGCTCTTCATGGGTGAGGAACGCCAGATGCTTCCGCCTTTTATGATTGACGGACGAAACAGTGCGGAAGTATTTCTATCGAATATGAACTATGCACAAGTTTCGGCCGCCGTTGTCACTCAGGAATACATTGACGGCATACAAAATGATTATTTGCTGGAGGTGACCGAAAAGTATCCCGACCGATTCTTTGTATGCGGTATGTGCGAATTCCGAAAACCCGGTTTCTTACAACAGGCCAAAGAACTGATAGCCAAAGGATTCAAGGCGATTAAAATTCCTGCCCACCGCCTCTTGCTAAAAGAAGGCAGAGTGATGCTGAACAGTCCCGAAATGGTGGAGATATTTCGATACATGGAAGCACACGGCACGATTCTTTCCATTGATTTGGCTGACGGCAATACCCAAGTTGGGGAAATGGAAGAAATCATCAGTGAATGCCCCCGGCTTAAGATAGCTATCGGGCACTTCGGCATGGTAACTACTCCTCACTGGCAAGAACAAATCAAACTGGCGCGCCATGAGAATGTCATGATAGAATCGGGTGGCATCACTTGGCTGTTCAACGACGAGTTTTATCCGTTTACCGGAGCTGTGAAAGCCATTAAGGAAGCGGCCGATTGGGTGGGAATGGACAAACTGATGTGGGGTTCGGACTACCCACGTACGATGACCGCCATTACCTACCGCATGTCTTACGATTTCATCCTGAAATCGAGCCTGCTGACGCAAGAAGAGAAGGAAGTGTTTTTGGGTGGAAATGCAGCACGATTTTACGGCCTGCAAAATCTGTGCTCGCTGCCCTATATAAAGAATATGTCTGAATAACCCTAAAAATCAATTGATAAAATAATAATATGAAAGCTATTCAAATTACCGCCCCCCACAACATGGAAGTGACAGAGATTGAGAGACCAACCCTGCAGCCGGATGAAGTACTCGTGAAAATAGAATATGTAGGATTCTGCGGCTCAGACCTCAACACTTTTTTAGGCCGCAATCCGATGGTGAAACTGCCCATCATCCCCGGACACGAGATTGGCGCCGTTATCGAAGAAATAGGAAGCGCCGTACCTGCCGGCCTGTCAAAGGGGATGACCGTCACCCTCAATCCTTATACCCATTGCGGCAAATGCACTGCATGCCGCAATGGGCAAACAAATGCCTGCGAGTACAATGAAACATTCGGTGTGCAACGAAATGGTGCCATGTGTGAATACAAGGCTGTACCTTGGAGCAAAGTGATACCTGCCGATTCCTTGTCAACCCGCGAAGTCGCTCTGATAGAACCGATGAGTGTAGGTTTTCACGCCGTATCACGTGCCGAAGTGACAGACAGTGACACGGTGACGGTAATAGGTTGCGGCATGATAGGCATAGGTGCCATAGTGCGTGCCGCCCTGCGCGGTGCAACGGTCATTGCCATCGATTTGGACGACAGCAAACTGGCACTGGCCAAACGGGTGGGCGCGCATTACATCATTAACTCGAAGACAGAAAATGTACACACACGTTTGTCAGCGCTCACCAATAGTTCCGGCCCGGACGTAGTAATAGAAGCGGTAGGTAGCCCTGCCACTTATGTCATGGCAGTAGAAGAGGTTGCCTTTACCGGACGAGTAATATGCATCGGATACGCCAAGTCTGAAACCTCTTTCCAGACCAAGCTATTCGTCCAAAAAGAAATGACAATCAAAGGCTCACGCAATGCCACGCCGAAAGACTTCCGTGCCGTCATTCACTATCTACAACAAGGAACTTGTCCTATAAACGAACTCATTACAGCTTGCGTGAAACCGGAAGAAGCATTGACCGCTATGAAACAATGGACAGATACGCCGGGAAAAGTATTCCGCATCCTGGTAGATTTCACACGATAGCCCAAACGAATAAATGGAAGGCCTGCTAAAGGACAAACGCTATCTTGGTGGCTTCCTGACCATAGGGACCGTAAAATATCCAAACCCGGTCCCCCTGTTTTCAACCTGGTATATATTCACTCGGATTCACCCCAAATTCCTTCTTAAAACAAACGCTGAAATATTTCGGATCACTAAATCCTACTGCATACGCCAGTTCAGAGATGCGAATATTCTTTTTCTCTTCCATTATCCGGCAAGCAGCCTTCAAACGTACATTCTTCACAAAATCCGTATAAGTCATCCCCGTAAGTGATTTCAACTTACGAAATGCTGTCGAACGACTGACTGCCATATCATTCACAAAGTCATTCTGACTATAATCGGCATCATCCAAATGCTCGTTGATACAAGCAAAAGCCTTTTGCAAGAATTCCTCGTCCATACTGGTATATTCCAGCTTTTTCGCCTCGAACACAAATTGCTTTTTAAAGTCACGGTTCATTTGCTCTCTGGCTTTCAACAAATTACTGATACGTGCGTGCAACACACTTAAGTTAAAAGGCTTGCTGATAAATGCGTTGGCACCAGAATCATACGCCTCTATTTGATCTCTCTGCTGATTCTTTGCCGTCAATAAAATAACAGGAATATCGCACGTTTCCATATCGCTTTTAATGATTTTGCAGAATTCTATTCCGTCCATTTCGGGCATCATTATATCCGAGATAATCAAGTCTATGCTGTTCTCTTTTAATACATCCAATCCTTGTTTACCATTTTCCGCAGTAAAGACCTTATAGTCCACTTCCAGCAGGCTTTTCATCAGATGTAATAATTCCACTTCATCTTCTACTAACAAGACGGAGTAATTTCTTTCTTTTTCCTCCGTTACAGGCTCCGTTTCCTCTTCCACAAGAGGCTGAGAAAGTTCGGCAGACAGAGGAGCCGAAGGAATAACGAATTCATGATCCACCTCTTCCGGAGTAAAAGCATTCTCATCGACAGGCAGAATGATTTCAAAAGAGGTACCTTTCCCTACCTCACTTCTCACCCGGATGGTACCATGATGCAGGTTTACCAAATTCTTAGTCAATGCCAATCCGATACCGGTCCCTGTGGTATTGAATCTCCGGTAATCCCCTTCATAGAAGAAAGAGAAAAGTTTCTCTTGCTGCTCTTGGGTCATGCCCAAACCATTGTCTGTCACAGAGAGGCTTATCTGCTCCTTCTCCGGTAAGCGCTCAAGCCGCACGCAAACCCGGCCTCCGACACGATTGTACTTTATGGCGTTTGAAAGCAAATTATAGACTATTTTATCTATCTTGTCCGGATCAAAATACGCCGGAAGCACTTCATCTGTACTTTCAAAAGAGATTTCTATTTGTTTCTTTTCGGCAAAAGGGCGAATGCTGTCTACGCTGTTGCGGACGAACAAGGCGATATTTCCGCGTGACACCTTCAGTTTCAAGTGTCCGGTTTCCGCCTTTCTAAATTCCAGTATCTGTTGGATAAGCCGGATAAGGCGATTTACATTGTCACCTATAATAGTATCATACTCCGACTTTTGGTTACCCTGTTTCCGGTTGTCCACTGCTGCCGAAATGATGGCAAGTGGAGTCAGCAACTCATGAGTGATATTGGTGAAGAACTGCAGTTTGGCATGACTCAGTTCTTCCAACTTGGCATTTTCCAACTCGCGCATACGGATTTCATTACGGAGCATCATGCGGTTGCGTAGTGTCCTGAATATTAAAAATGCAGCCAATATAGCAACAAGCATATAAATAGTATAAGCCCACCAAGTGAACCAAGGCGGCGGTAATATACAAACTTCTATACTCTGCGGCATTTCCATCCACCCTCCATTTCCGGTATTGGCTTTCAGATGAAAAGTATAGCAACCGGATTCCAAATTATTATAATAGGCAAAGGGACGCATTCCGTCTGTGTGCACCCAGTCCGGCTCCACCCCTTCCAAACGATAAGCGTATTGTACATCATCCAGTCCGGCAAATTGCAGTGTGGCAAATTCAATGCTGAAATTGTTCTGCTTATAATTCAAGGTTATTTTACGGGTGAACTCGGGGGCAACGAGAGATATCTTATTTCTTTCTTCTTTATCCAGTGTCCGCCACGAACGGTCGAATATCTTGATATCCGTTACAATAACGGGGATTTGCAAAGTATCCTTTTTCAATCGTTCCGGGAAAAAGGAATTGTATCCGTTATTACCACCGAACAGAAGTTCGCCGGCGGAAGTCTTGAAGGAAGCGTTCCGGTTGAAGATATTTCCCTGCAACCCGTCGGCGGTAGTATATAAATAATAGGTGGATTGCGAAATGTCTTCGGGTATATTCAGTTTCACCAGTCCCACATTAGTTCCCAACCACAGGTTTCCTTCATTGTCTTCTTCCATACTGAAAAAGGCATCGCCGGGCACTCCCAGTTTCTCATCCATCTGGACAAATCTGTCTCTATCCTCCTGATACAAGAACAATCCTCTCACTTCGGAAGCTGCCCAGATACGCCGATATCTGTCCTGACAGATGCACGAAATGGCAGAACTTCCCAGTTTTCCATCATAAGGCAGATAAAAGGACATATCGGGCACCGTATCCTTACCATTTCCATTAATGCGTACTATTCCATTATTACTGCTTGCCACCCATATCCGTTTTCGTTCATCTTCCATTATCTGATTAAACTGATAGGTGCTTCCTCTTTCACCGTTCAGATAACGCGAAGCGAAGCTATGCTTCTCACCTTGCGCATTGAGCATAGACAGCCCCGTATTAGTAGCGAACCAATAATTTCCACGTGAATCCTCTAAGATGTCGTTTACCACACTTCCTATCCACGAATGATAATTCCAATCCCATACAGTCAATCTCTTACCCGCATCAGCTCTCTTATCATAAATCCATACTCCTTTGCCATAGGTTCCCAACCATACCCTTCCGTCTGCAGGTGACTGCATAATGCAAAGAATGTTTGTTTCCAATGCCAACAGTTTCTCTAAATCCTTATCTTTATAGGGCATTCCGGTTTTCCGGTCCTGTATCATGACCCCCTTCGAGCCACTCCCCAACCATAACAAATCATCCTTATCCACCAAAATGCTTTGCACCGTATATGAGGTATTCTTTCCACCTGTTTCCGGTTTAAACTGATTCAGTCCAATCTGTTTCCGCCGCGCATTGACAAAATTCATTCCGCCGCCATACATTCCCAGCCACATGTTCCCCTCACGATCACAAACGATGGAATATATTTCATTATATGAAACAGTCTTTCCCAGTTCACCGGGCAGGTAATTCTGAAAAGACACCGTCTTGTCATCTTCATGCAATATGCTAAGTCCGCTGCGAGTGCCAAACCACAAATCGCCCGAATATTTGTCCTCTACTATTGAATAAATATAATTGTCGGATATGCTTTTACTGTCCAAAGCACTATATTTGAAGTAGCGGGGAGCAGCTTTTCCATCTTGATAAGGATTCTCCAACAAAATTAATCCTTGTCCCCATACGGCTATCCACATCCTGTCCTTCCTGTCTACGTAAAGCGCCGAAACATTTAAATTTTTATCTAATCCGGGAAAATGATGAAAGCTGTTCTCTTTCCTGTTATAGCAGGTTAAGCCATCGGCCCATGTTCCTGTCCAAATATTACCATATCGGTCCTCAATCATTGTGATGACACTTCCGCCAGGGAATTTTGCTCTGCCTTCCTGACCATCAAACTCCTGAAAAGTCCGCTTCTCTGCATTATATCTAAACATTCCATATTCCGTACCTATCCAAAGCTCCCCTTTGGTTGTCACAAGGATTTGCTGAATGCCGGTATTATTAAAGTCTTTATAGTCCACACACGACATATTCCAGGTTGTCTTATCTATGACCGCCAACCCCATCCGTGTCCCTACCCAAAGATTATGGTTGTTGTCCTCGGCTATGCAAAGAATTTCGTTATTAGGTAAAAAGTTCTCTTCATCAGCCATTCTGACAGGAATTGCCTTATAACCGTCATACATAAACAGTCCGTTAGGAGTTCCTATCCACATATACCCTTCCTTATCCTGATAAAGACACCTTATATAATTGGTGGGAAGTTTGTCTAGAGCAGGAATGGAACTGAAACGTAAGTTCGAATCAGCAGACATCAAATTACAGGCAAAGCACAAAAGAAGGAATAGAAAAAAAATACGCTTCATAATCACAAATTAGCATTAAGGATGCTCAAAGGTAGAAATTTGAGATAAACTACACAATTTTTCTTGAAATATATTTCATTCATTTTCTTCAATATCAGATATTTCCTTCAATACTCCAAACAGGTGGTGGACACATGTTTCAATAAAGGTAGAAAAATATGTCTTTCCCCCTGTTTCTCCCTTTCTGAAACAAGAGAAGCCCCTATGTAAAAGAGATCAGGCTACATTTGCCGGCAACAAACAATATGTTTTATTTTAATCTTAAATGTAATGAAAAAACATGCCTTCTATTGTAAGACATTACCTGTTGTTTTCTTATCAGGTATAATTTGTTCCGTTCCTCTTACGGAAGCAAGAGCCGAAAAAACGGAAATAGAAATCGTGCAGCAACAATCGGTCAAGATTACAGGTAAAGTAGTCGATGCCGCCGATGAGCCTGTCATTGGTGCTAGTGTAACCGTGAAAGGTAACACTTCTTTAGGTACTATTACTGATATTGACGGCAATTTTACTTTATCCGTACCGGCCCGTTCCAAACTTGTCATCAGCTACATAGGCTATGCACAACAGGAAATAACGGCAGTATCGAACAAACTGATGAAAATTACGCTGAAAGAAGACAGCGAAATGCTGGAAGAAGTAGTTGTAGTAGGTTTCGGCACACAAAAGAAAGTGAATCTTACCGGAGCTGTCAGTACTGTTTCGGCCAAAGAAATCAAGGAACGCCCGGTAGTCAATGCAGTACAGGCCTTGCAAGGAGTAGTGCCGGGCTTACGCATCTTTCAAGAAAACGGAAGTCTGGAAGACAAGCCCAGTATCAATGTACGTGGTACAGCGACTATCGGTGAGGGAAGTAGTGGTGACCCGCTAATTCTAATTGACGGTATGGAAGGTGACTTGAATTCCATCAATCCCCAAGACATTGATAACATATCTGTATTGAAAGATGCCGCTGCCTCTTCTATCTATGGTTCACGTGCACCCTTCGGAGTCATTCTGGTCACAACCAAATCAGGAAATACAGAAGGTAAAATCCGAATCAACTACAACAACAATCTACGTTGGTCCACTCCCATCAATCTTCAGCATATGATGAATTCCGTAGACTTTGCAAGTTGGTACAATGATACTCATACCAATGGAGGTGGAAGTATATTTTTCAACAACGAGCATATGCAAAGAATTGTCGCTTATCATAATGCAAAACCTTATGGCAACGGTAAAAGAATAGCTGCAGATGGCACTATCCTGACAAACCTTCCGGTTGCCTCTGATGGAGTGCATTGGGCAGATAAGTACGACCATGGAAATGACGATGTGGACTGGTTCGACAAGATATATAAAAAATGGAATTTCGCACATGAACACAATCTGAGTGTTGACGGTGGCAGCAAGAAATTAAATTATTACGCCTCTATGAACTACATGAAACAAGAGGGGCTGATGAAACTAGGCAACGAAGCATTGAACCGTTTTACAGGAACGGCAAAAATAAATTCTCAAATAACAGATTGGATGGAGTTTAACTACACTATGCGTTTCACTAGAGAAGATTTTGTCCGCCCTTCTGATTTACTAGAAGGTATGTATGCCAATCTAGTCAGACAAGGCTGGCCTACGGTTCCTTATTACGATCCGAACGGCAATGAAATCACATCCTTCGCCACAGGATTGGAGCACAGCGGCAATGACAGAAAACAGACCGACAACACTTATCACCAGCTAGGCTTCTCTATAGAACCTATCAAAAACTGGATTACCAGCGTCAATTTCAATTACCGTATATTGTCAGCCAACCGCCATTGGGACAAGCAAAAGCTTTATGATTACGACATCAACGGTAATCCCTATGTCAACAATGACAACAAAGAGACGAATGTACATGAAGACTTATACAAAGAAAACTATTACAACTTCAGTGTCACCTCACAATACAGTCGTCAGATTATGGAAAAGCATAATTTCCACACTATGGTGGGATTCCAAGCGGAAGAAACCAAACAAACTCAATTCGGTTTACAGCGCAACGGTATATTAATTTCCGGCAAACCGGAAGTGGATATCACTACCGGACTGGATGCTAACGGCAATCCTGTCACTCCCTCTGTAAACGGATCACGCAATGAATGGGCAGTAGCAGGATTCTTCGGACGACTCAATTATGACTATGCAGGAAAATATTTGTTGGAAGTAAATGTCCGTGCCGATGGAACATCCCGTTTTCGCAAAGGCAATCGCTGGAAAGTATTTCCATCCGTATCCTTGGGCTGGAACATTGCGCGTGAAAAGTTCTTCGAACCCATCAATCATGTTATCGGTACATTGAAGGTTCGCGGTTCATTTGGCTCACTGGGTAATCAAAATACAGGAAACTGGTATCAGACTTATCAAACAATGTCTGTAAAGACTGCAGACGGCAAATGGCTCATGAATGGTTTAAAGCCCAATATTGCCTCTGCACCGGGATTGGTATCCACCTCATTGACATGGGAAACAGTAAAGAACTATAATATCGGCTTAGACTGGGGATTATTAAACAATCGTCTGACCGGTTCTTTTGAATACTATATCCGCGATACAAAAGATATGGTAGGTAAAGCTCCGGACCTTCCTTCTCTATTGGGTACTGATGTTCCCAAAACCAATAATACGGACCTACGTACTTCGGGCTGGGAACTTTCCATAGGTTGGAACGACCGACTCGCCAATGGAATAACATATGGTGCCAAATTCAATATCTATGATTCACGTACCAAAATAACCCGTTATCCCAACAATCCGACCAACTCCATTGACAGTTACATCGCAGGATGCTATACAGGCGAAATCTGGGGATATACCACTATCGGACTGGCCAAGACCAATGAAGAGATGCAACAGCATTTGGCATCACTTCCCAATGGCGGACAAGATGCAATCGGTTCCAGCTGGGCAGCCGGTGACATTATGTATGCCGATATAAACGGTGACGGAAAAATAGACGGCGGTACTGGCAGACTGGGTGATACAGGCGACCGCACCGTCATTGGTAACAGTGCTTCCCGCTATATGTTTGGCTTGGATTTGAACGCATCTTGGAAAGGATTCGACCTTCGCATGTTTTTCCAAGGAGTGGGAAAACGCGACTACTGGCAGGGCAGTTATGTAATGTTCGGAAGTAATAGCAGTGGACAATGGCATTGCGCCGGACTGGAAGCTGTACATGATTATTTCCGCGATGAAAATACTTGGTCTGTAAAAGAAGGATATCAGGCTGCCAACACAGACGCTTATCTTCCCCGTCCTCTTTGGAACGACAAAAATTTACGAACACAAAGCCGCTATCTCCAAAATGCAGCCTACATTCGTATGAAGAATCTACAGATAGGATATACATTGCCGAAAAAGATAACCACACGTTGGAATATCGAGAATATACGCCTATTTTTTTCAGGCGAAAACTTGTTCACTATTACTTCACTGGACAAGCAATTTGACCCGGAGACACTCAATGGCGGATATGGAGGCAATGCTTATCCTCTATCCAAAACTTTATCTTGCGGTTTAAGTGTAACATTATAAAAATAGGAATATGAAAACTCAATTATTAAAATACTTTACCATAGCGTTTACTGCTATATCCACCATTTCTTGTGAAGACTTCTTGGACAAAGAACCGCCTTCATACGTAGTACCCGAAGATTACTATCACACCGAAGAACAAATTCAGGCCATAGCCAATAATTTTTACGAAAATCTGCCTTCACATGGAGACAGCAGTTGGGGCTATGGTTACTTCGATGATGACAACGGTACAGACAATCAAGCCGGTAACAGTGCCGATGGAAAATATGCGAAAGGCCAATGGAAAGTAGGAATGGGCAACGACAACTGGTCATGGGGAACCATCCGCAATGTGAATTACTCATTAAATACCATTTTGGAACATTACAACCAGGGAGGCATTAGCGGATCTGACAGAAATATACGACATTACATAGGCGAACTCTATTTTTTCCGCGCCTACGCCTATTTTGGTATGTTACGCAGCTGGGGAGATTTACCTATTGTAACAGAAGCATTTCCCGATGACGAGGCCATTTTGGTGGCAGCCAACAAGCGTATGCCTCGTAATGAAGTTGCCCATTTCATTCTTTCGGATTTAGACAATGCCATAGCCTATATGAGTGACATTGATAACCGACGGAATCGCTTGTCACCCGATGTGGCACAACTGATAAAGTCACGCGTCGCATTATTCGAAGGCTCTTGGCTGCATTATTTTAAGGGAACGGCATTCGTTCCTAACGGAGAAGGTTGGCCCGGCAAGTCCAAAGACTATAATGCCAACTATGAGTACCCTACCGGAAGCATTGAGAAAGAAAGTGAGTATTTCTTTCAAGTAGCAGCCGAAAGTGCACAAATTGTAGCCGAAAAATATAAAGGAAAACTAACTGCAAACACGGGAAAAGTCCCACAAGCCATGACAGATGCAGCCAATCCCTATATGGAACTCTTCGCTAGCACAGACCCATCGGGATTTGCAGACGTATTACTATGGAGAGAATACAACTACGGACTGGGCATTTATCATAACGTAGAAGTATCTGTACAACATGCCAATGACGGAGTAGGGCTGACACGAAGCATGGTAGAAGGCTTTGTAATGAAAGACGGAAAACCTATTTATGCCTCTCATGAAGGGTTCACTTACGATGATACCACTATCGAAAATGTAAGGACGAATGCCGACCCCCGTCTTCACATATTTCTCAAATCGCCCAACCAAAAGAACGTATTCAAGAACATGGATGCACAGACAACCCACTCTGTTCCCATAGAGCCCATTCCATCTATTATGGCGACAGGCGACCGAAAATATACTACCGGATATTGTCTCCGCAAAGGAGGGTCATTTGACAAAGCACAATGCGGTAATGGTCAGGGCAGTGTAGCCGCTGTTTCTTTCCGAGCCACAGAAGCATTACTAAACTATATAGAGGCTCAATATATGCTCACAAACGACATCAATTCAGGACATGTATTAGAGTATTGGAAAATAGTTCGTACGACCGCCGGATTTACAGGAGATGCTGCAGACCCACGTATAACCATTGCCGCTACCGATATGACAAAAGAAAAGCTGGACTGGGGAGCATATTCAGGAGGTCAATTGCTTACCGATGCTACATTATATAATATCCGACGCGAACGTCGTTGCGAACTAATGGGAGAAGGTAGCCGCTGGAGAGATCTTATACGCTGGAGGGCTTTAGAACAAATGAGTAAAGAACCTTATTTTGTCGAAGGATTCCATTTATGGAACACCCCTATGCAAACATGGTATGAAGCCCAAGAACTAATTGCTGACGGAAGTTCATCAGCAACGGTGTCTAATGCTTCTCTAAGTGAGTATCTGCGTCCTTACCAACGAGACATGACGGCTAACAATCTGTACCGTAACGGATTTACTTGGTCAATGGCACATTATCTGCAACCTATGCCGCTCAAACAATTCTTGCTGACAGCACCGGATCATACAACAATGGAATTATCACCTTTGTACCAAAATCCCGGTTGGCCAATGCAACCCAATATGCCTGCTGAGTATTAATATATCCCAACGAATAAAAAAATCGACTTTGCAAAAATGATGATTTATAAGTCCAGATATTATTTAATAGTAGCTTTATCGCTATCCCTTATAAGTTGTTCATCAAAAAAAGACCAGAAAGACACTCCGGAATCTATTTCCGGAGTGTACCCCGGTCTTGCCATGTACAACAATGAAGGCGAATGCGGAACAGGAGCGGTAGTGCCCTGGGCCGACCGCTTATGGGTGATTACCTACGGGCCTCACTTGCCTAACGGCTCTTCGGACAAACTTTACGAAATCACTCCAGACTTTCATCAAATCATAAAAGATGAAAGTATAGGCGGAACACCTGCAAACCGCATGGTACACAAAGAAAGCAACCAGCTTTTCATTGGTCCATACGCAATTGACAAAACAGGAAACGTGCGTGCCATACCTTATACTACTATGCCCGGACGACATACCGGCAATGCCCGCCACCTCACTGACCCGACCAACAAGATTTATTATGGAACCATGGAAGAGGGATTTTATGAGGTAGATGTAAACACACTGGAAGTAAAGGAACTTTATACAGATGGCAACGGAGATAAAGCCTACGAAGGAGCCGGTCCGCAAAATGCCTTACTTCCGGGTGTACACGGCAAAGGCTTATACTCGGGACAAGGAGTCATGGTTTTCAGCAATAACGGTGAGGGAACTATGGAAGCCTTGAAAAAATTCGATGTAGAAGCCGGAGTGTTGGCCGAATGGAACGGCAAAGACTGGAAAGTGGTCCGTCGCAACCAATTCACCGAAGTGACAGGTCCCGGCGGCATTTACGGCAACCCAAACCCGGACACCGACCCGCTGTGGGCTACCGGATGGGATCATAAATCTGTATTGTTAGGCGTACGAGACGTTGAAAAAGGATGGTCGTTCTTTCGTCTGCCCAAAGCCAGCCATAGCTATGACGGCGCACATGGATGGAACACCGAATGGCCCCGCATCCGTAATGTCGGTACGGACGAAAAACCGGAATACCTGATGACCATGCACGGCATGTTCTGGCATTTTCCCGGACAATTCACCGCAGACCACAGTTCAGGTATCCGCCCACGTTCCGCTTATCTGAAAGTAATAGGTGACTTCGCCAGATGGAACGAGCAACTGGTTTTTGGTTGCGATGACTCTGCTCAAAAAGAGTTTTTGAATACCCGCAAGGCAAAAGGAAACATAGAAGGTCCGGGACAATCCAATTCCAATCTGTGGTTCACCTCTTCTACCAAACCGGACGAACTGGGACCTACTACTGCCGAAGGTGCCGTGTGGGTAAAAGAAATAATAAAAGCAGGACAGACATCGGAACCCTTTCTATTCGCCGGTTGGACGGAACGCATGAGTTGGATAAAAAATTATGGGAAAGAACCTGTTACTTTTACTTTTGAAACAGACGCAACAGGAACCAACAAATGGAAAATGCTAAAAGCTATCTCCGTTGCTCCCGGAAAAGCCGCAAACATTATTTTCTCCAAGCAGGACAAAGGAGAATGGATACGTGTAAAGACTGATAAAAGAACATTGGCAACCCTAACTTTTTCATATACTTCTCCTGATAATCGTACAACAACCCCGGATGATATGTTCAAAGGGTTAGTAGCTGTGAACTCCACTGCACATTCCGAAGGGTTGTTGTACGGATTAGGAGATAACCGCCGCGCATTAGGACTTTTGGCCACTTCGACTGAAAAAGGAGAAACGGTGGAAACCGGTTACTATGAAATGGGCGACAAACTGACATTAACCAAGAAAGAAGATTCTAAAACCGCTGATTTCATCCGCAACAAGTTCTCCATTCCGCAACAAGTGGTCAACATAGAAAAATCATCCGTGCTGATTGTGGATGATTTAGGAAGAAAATGGCGCTTGCCCTTAGGAAATGAAGCATACACATCCTTGACAAACGAAGGAAAGGTGCGCATCTGCCGCGAAGTGGCTACCGAACGCGACCTCTTCTCGTGCATGGGTACTTTCTATGAACTGCCCGCTGAAAATGCGGACGGTTATGCCAAAATCCGCCCTATCTCCACTCACGGATATCGCATCAACGATTATGCTTCTTATCGGGGAATGCTGGTGCTGACCGGAATTAATCCCGAAGCAGGCAAGGACAATGAACACATCATTGTATCCAAGGACAAAAAAGCGGCTGTATGGGTAGGCGTAATTGATGACTTATGGAAACTAGGAAAACCGGTAGGAAAAGGCGGTCCGTGGATGAACACAGACGTAAAAGCCGGAGTACCTTCCGACCCTTATCTGATAGCTTGCTACGATAAAAAGGAAATGCAATTGTCTCACCAGTCACAAAAAAACATTACCTTTACAGTGGAAACCGACCCGACCGGATGCGGCGACTGGATGGAATATGCTACCTATACGGTGAAACCGGGCGAGACCTTGAAACAAGTACTGCCAACCGCATTCCAAGCACGATGGATTCGGTTCAAAACCGATATGCCGACCCAAGCCACTGCTTGGCTGGAATATAAATAAAAAACGAATGAACCTATGAATGCAAAAATAAGAAGAATAACAAGTATAGCCATAGTCGCATGCGCCACCGCTCTCTCGGCATCGGCTCAAATCACCGAAAGACAACGCCCTGCCGAATGGGATAAATTAATACCGGGCGGAAAATATGTAGACCGCTTTGAAGCCATGCAAGGCAGCAAACTATCCGATAAGGTGTGGGGAGCCCAAGAAGTACTTCCCCGGTTCGTGGACAATGGAATAGAACATCCGGATATTTCTTTTTGGGGTGGAAATATTCTAAAGGGAAAAGAGGGGAAATATCACCTCTTCGTATGCGGATGGCCGGAAAATGCAGAAAAAGGGCACATGGAATGGCCTAACTCTACCGTTTATCATGCTGTCAGCAAGCAACTCCATGGGCCGTATGCCATACAGGACACCATAGGAAAAGGCCATAATCCCGAAGCATTCACTTTAACAGACGGTCGTATTGTGGTTTATGTCATCAATGGTTACTACATAGCCGACAGTGTGGATGGTCCATGGGAATTCAAACAGTTCGATTTCAACCCACGCGACCGGAAAATCATAGAAGGACTTTCCAACCTTACCTTTGCCGAACGTCAGGATGGCTCACGCCTGATGATATGTCGCGGAGGGGGAGTATGGATAAGCCGTAGCGGTCTTTCACCTTATAACCAAATAACCGAAAGACGCGCCTATCCCAATGTGAAAGGCGAATTTGAAGACCCGGTAGTATGGCGTGACTCACTGCAATACCACCTGATAGTGAACGATTGGTTGGGAAGAATCGCCTTTTACCAACGTTCTCTGGATGGGGTTCATTGGGTTACGGAACAAGGTGAAGCGTATGTACCCGGCATCTCCCGACACAAAGACGGGAAAGTGGAAAACTGGTTTAAATATGAGCGTGCCAAAGTATATCAGGACAAGGAAGGACGCCCCATACAAATGAACTTTGCCGTGATAGACACCATCAAATGGGAAGATCATGGGAATGACCACCATAGTTCCAAAAATATCTGTATTCCGCTGAAAAAGGACTTGCTTCTATCAGTGCTCAATACAGCGCCCATCGATGCTTCCACTCCGACTATCGAAGTAAGGATAGCCGCTGAAAAAGGATTCAATCCGTCCAGACAATTGGACATACCCTCTTTGCGTTTCGGTTCCTTTAATGAAGTGAACTTCGGCCGGGGATGCAAGCCATTGAGCTGGAAAAAGGAAGGAAAAGACTTAATCGTCACTTTCGAGGGAAAAGAGAGTGGTATCACTGCCGAGGAATTCGCTCCTAAATTAATAGGTAAGGATAAGAAAGGCGAATTTGTCATCGGTTACGCTCGTTTGCCTTATATCAATTATACACCGGCTATCCTCTCTGCTTTGCGCCCTCGATATGATGAGGCAGAGAAGCTATGGAAGGTGGAAGTACAAAACTTCGGGCTTTCCACTTCGGAAGAAACGACATTAAAGATAACTTCCAACGGACTGACCGTGGTAGAAACCTTATTACCGCCATTAAAGCCTTACGAAACCAAGACACTCTCCATAAAAGGCGAGAATCGACTGGAAGACCAACGGTTACTGAGCGTCAAATTCTATCGAAACGGCAATGAAATAGCCGTGAATAAATTTTAGATTTTCAACAGGTATCAATCATATTGAATTTAATACTTCATGTCAAAATGAAAAGAATATACACAAAAATCATATTGGCCGTTGCCGCCTTGTGCATATTGGGAATCCATTCCTCTATGGCACGTTCCAAAGCAAAAAGAGTGGTGATTATCGCTCTTGATGGAATCTCCGTACCCGGTTTCACCACGGCCAAGACTCCCAATTTAGACGAATTGCTAAGTGAAGGTGCATTATCTATGACTACCCGCGTGGTGATGCCTTCGGTAACTTTGCCCAACTGGACCAGCCATCTGACAGGAAGCGGTCCCGAACAGCACGGAGTAGTAAACAACGATTGGGAAATAGACAAAGAACACTTTCCCGCAGTGGTGACTGATAATCAAGGGTATTATCCTTCTGTTTTCCAGATTCTAAAAGAAGAAATCCCCACATGCAAGACTGCTTTTTATTATAATTGGATTAATTTGCTCTATCCATACAATAAGCAATATTTGGATGAAATAAACTATTTGGAAAAAGACGCTTATATTCCCAACTATGAGAAAGCTTTCAATTTTATTATCAACAATAGAGATTTTCCTACCCTCGTTTTCTTGTATTCCGTACATACTGACCATGCCGGTCATGCCTTCCAATGGATGTCACCCGAATATATCCGTTCTATTGAAGAGGCTGATGTGGAAATAGGTAAGCTCATTGAGAAAATGAAAGCCGAGGGATTGTATAAAGACACCCATTTCTTCTTCCTCTCCGACCATGGAGGAATCAATTATGGACATGGTGGAATGAGCGAAGATGAAATGATTGTTCCATGGGGTATTACCGGTCCCGGCATCCGTAAAGGATTTAAGTTGGCGGAACCTAATAACACAGTGAATACGGCAGCTACAATCTTATATCTGTTCAAGGTTAAAAAGCCATTGCCCTGGACAGGTGAAGTGCCATTCTCTATATTTAAATAGTCATTTTTATTTTATCCTACAAAGATAGCATACTAAGTTTTCAATAGGTATTCAAACAATATTCAACCCACTTAACAGTCAATTACATGAAAAAGATTTTCGCATATATAGCCCTTACCGGAGCTTTGGCTGCTTGCAGCAATCATGCTGACACTTATTCTCCAGACATTACCACTGTTGCCTCACCCAAAGGGACAACAACATTTCAGCCGGACTCTGCTTCCATAGCCCAACATTACCAAGAGCCCGAATGGTTCCGCGATGCCAAATTCGGTATCTTCATCCATTGGGGAGTTTATTCAGTACCTGCATACGGCAGTGAATGGTATGCCCGCTTCATGTATCAAAAAGGCAGTGACATCAACCAATATCACGAAAAAACGTATGGCAAGTTGACGGAATTCGGTTACAAGGATTTCATCCCCTTATTCAAAGCCGAGAAGTTCAATCCGGATGAGTGGATGGAAATAATCAAGGCTTCGGGTGCACAGTATATCGTCCCGGTGGCTGAGCATCACGATGGATTCGCTATGTACAACAGCACTTTCAACAAATGGAATGCAGTAAACATGGGTCCCAAACGCGACATTATCGGCGAACTGAAAAAGGCCGCCACAAAAGCGGGACTTCGTTTCGGCCTATCCTCACACCGCTGTGAGAATGCATGGTTCTATGAATATGGAATGCAAACTCCTTCGGATGTACAAGACACCACCATTACGCTGTATGGCGAACGTCTGCATGAACCGGACGGTCCCGGTGGCATGAACCCTGCCGTGGACAAATACGAAGGCACCAACGCACGTTCCAGAGAACAGTTTCTGAAGCACACCTACGAACTGATAGACCAATACCAACCCGATTTAATCTGGTTTGACTGGACGGTGGGAAAGACTCCTTTTCAACCTACTTTCTACAAGTTCATGGCCTACTATTATAACAATGCAAAGGACTGGGGCAAGGAAGTGGTAGTAAACACCAAATTCGGTTATGGCGACAACATTCAGGTATTCGACATAGAACGGGGAAAGAGTGATGAAATACGCCGTTTCCCTTGGCAGACTGATACCTCTATCGGTAAAAAATCGTGGAGCTATTGCGTAGGCGAAGAAAATAAAGACCCGGACCACATTATCGATGATTTTGTGGACATCGTCAGCAAAAACGGAAATCTGTTACTGAACATCGGTCCGAAAGCCGACGGCACCATCACCAACGAACAAAAGCATGTATTACAAGAAATAGGCAAATGGTTGAAAGTGAACGGAGAGGCTATCTATGCTTCCCGCCCTTGGGTAGTATCCGGAGAAGGAGATACCAAAGGAACTTCGGGCTACATGACCGACAACCAAAAAACAGCATATACCGCACAAGACATCCGTTTCACCACCCGTGAAGAAGCTTTATATGCTATCTCTCTAGCGTGGACTGATGGAAAAATAACAATCAGAAATCTGGCAAAAGGCAATGCTAATATACCGGAAATCAAATCCGTCTCCATGTTGGGTTGCAACGAAACGTTACAATGGGAACAGACATTAAAAGGATTGGAAGTACAATTTCCCAAAAACGCACCGACCGATTATGCACATGTGTTAAAGATAGAGTATAAATAAACCAGAATAAATATGTAAGACTCAAAATGAAAAAGCAATATATGAAAAAAATTCTCTTATTATCCGCTTTATTAGCCACCGGCTCCTCATTATCCGCTTCCTATACCGGAAGAGTATTTGTTGATAAAAACAACAACGGAATTTGGGAGAAAGGAGAAAAGACATTAAAAGGTGTCAAAGTCTCCGACGGACTGAATGTAGTAGAGACCACCACAGACGGAACCTATACGTTACCGGGACATGGTCGTGAAAAATTTATCTTCATCACCACCCCGTCAGGATACAAGACAATGAACCGCCATTACCACAGAATAGAAACCAAGGAAAAAGGATACGATTTCGGTCTAATCCCCTATAATCCGGGCATACGTAAAGATGGCTCGCACCGATTCATCCACATCTCGGACACCGAGATATTCAACACCACTCATCACGAAGACTGGGTGAATAATGTGCGCGACTATGCCGCCAACGAGCAGGCCGCCTTCATTGTCCACACTGGAGATATCTGTTACGAAAAAGGTCTTAAAGCACATATCCGACTAATGAATACGGAAAACATGAATTGTCCTGTATTCTATTGCATCGGTAACCATGACTTGGAACGGGGGAAATATGGAGAAGAAATCTTTGAAAGCGTGTACGGTCCGGTCTATTATTCCTTTGATGTGGCGGGAGTGCATTACATCGTTACTCCGATGCCCTATGGAGACGCCCGCCCGGAATACACCACGGAAGATGTGTGTAACTGGTTGAAAAATGATTTAGCGCACATCAAACCGGGTACACCCATCATGATATTCAACCACGACCTGCTGACCAACGATGACGCCTTTATATACAAAGGGAAAAATGGCAACAGCATCAATTTGAACGACTATAATTTGAAAGCATGGATTTACGGTCATTGGCACATCAACTACATGAAAAAACAAGGTAATGTATATACCATCTGTACCAGTTCGTTAGATAAAGGTGGAATAGACCATGCCAAAAGCGCTTATCGCGTGATGACTGTCAACCCTAAAGGAAACCTTTCCACCGAACTGCGTTATACCTACCTGGACCGCAATCTCCGTATCGCTTCTCCACAAGGAAGAACAGGTACTAAAACAGTAACAGTAAACACCTACTCATCTACATCACCGGTAGCCGAGGTAACTTACACTTGTTTGGAAAACGGGAAAACGATTATTCCCTATAAAAAACTCTCTCAAAAGACCGACTGGAGCTGGACAGCAATAATGCCGCTGCATGACACCTATGCCGGAAAAGAATTGGTAATGAGGGTACGCACTCGCTTTAAAGACGGAAGAACTGCTGAAACCGATAGTAAGTTCGTCTATGAAAAGAGTTCTCCAGAAATAACCTTAAACACAGACTGGAAAAACCTGTTGGGAAATGCTACTCACACAGCCACTGCCGCCCCACTGGAAGGTGACTTACAACTGGCGTGGAGTACCAATGTGGGAGCGAATATTTTTATGACTTCTCCGCTAGTATATAATAATAAGGTATATACCGCCTCTACCGACGAAGATTTAAAAGGACGCGCCGCCATCTATGCCTTGAACGGAAAGGACGGTTCCCTTTTATGGAAATATCCCGTAAGAACCTCCATCAAGAACACCATCGCCATAGAAAGCGGAATCGTTTTTGCGCAGGATGTACAAGGTAATCTGTATGCCGTAGATGCCGAGACCGGTAAACTGTGTTGGGAAAGTCAACTGCCGGTAAACGGTCTGCCCAACCTGATAGACGGTCTGGTTACCGATAAAGGTATCGTCTATGCCGGAAGTGGAAAGGCTCTTTCCGCTTTCGAGGCTACAACCGGAAAACTGATATGGAGAAACAAAGACTGGGCACAACGTGAAGGAACAACTTCAACACTGACCGTAGGAAATGACGTTCTGGTGGGTTCCGTGCAGTGGACCGCCCTTTACGGCAATGACGCAAAAACAGGCAAGATGCTATGGAATATATCCGACCATGGGCTACGCAATCGAGGGGCCTCAGCCGCCATGCACGGCTCATTACTATATATCATTGCTGAAAAGAGTTTCTTTATCCTAGAAGCCCGGACAGGCAGAATCATCATTCGCAAGCAACTTCCCTATAATCTGGATGTAACCTCCACGCCTTTACTAACCGAAAAAGAAATCATCTTTGGTACAGCCAACAAAGGACTTGTAGCATTGGACAACCAGACTTTGGAAGAAAAATGGAATTGTCCGGTAGAAGATGCATTGATTTTTACAGCTCCTTATACCCGGTCTTTCTCGGGAACGATAGAGACCAGCCCCGTGTTGGCAGGAAATGCAGTCTATGTGGGTGCTTCCGACGGAACCGTATATGCCATAGATGCAAACACAGGAAACAACCTTTGGAAATATAAAACAGGAGCACCTATTTTCGGAACAGTCGCTATTTCAGGCAATGCATTGATTGTAACTGATTTTGGCGGGAATGTATATGCATTCCGCACTATGTATCATAAAGAATAAAAAGGCCGTCACCTTTTGGGAAGAGGATGAAACCTATTAATTCATAAGTCTCTGTATGAAAGTAGTCTTCTTTGTATCCTTCACACTGAAACACCTATGAACAAAGGAGTTTAATAGGTGTGATGTGTGAAAGCAGCTCTTATCAACATTCTCTTTGTGAGAAAACGAGCAGACTTATCTCTATGAGATATTGTTGAGAATGAGGTCATATCCCCCATAGCCTCTCCCACCTGCACTCCATTTTTAATGTATCAAGAGGATGCAGGTGGGAGGATATGAGGATATTTTATTCTATTGACAGAAAGATGCCGGATTGTCCTTGCGGGTCATACAGTATATATTTCCCCTTACCTACAGCATAGGACAATTTTAAAGTTCCGTTGACACTGACCACCGACTCTTGCGGCTGTACTCCATTAGTCACCAGGTCTTCATAAGTAAACACATTACAGAATCCTTTTCCTTTTACTTTCATAAGAACCAGTTTGAGCAGGATAGGTCTATAAGCGGAAGATTCATTCTGTTTTTCCACAATCAGCATACCGCCGATGGAATCGGCCGACAAGACAGTGGCCCGGGAAGCTGTATCCACTATCAATAACCCTTCCTGTTTTTCAATAATAGCCTTTGCCGATTCTTTCCGATTTACCAGTATTTCACCTTTACCGACTATAACATCCGTCAAAGGTTTATAATTCGGATTCGCTTGCTTTCTTGTTTCCGTGACAGCAATACTGTTCTTGCGCAAAATATCTCCCCGCTCATTCTGAATCAATAAATAGCCGGACTCCTTTTCGCCTCCATAGTTCTGCTCTACAATGATACCGGTATCCTCATCCTTCTTTATACAAACCACATCCAACAACGGACTTTGCTCAAACAACGACTGATTAGGGTTCAATTTCTTTTTCTGCTGAAAAGCAATCTGTCCGGCATTGATAACTTCCACTATGCCGTCATTCTTCAGCAAACGGATTCTCTCTCCCGGTATCTGTTCGATGATTTGTCCTTCATACTTCTCGCCCGTACGCAATGCCACCACATCAATCAACCCTGTCAAATCAGTTGCAGCTCTGGGGGCACGCTTTATAGCTTGTATATCTTTCCAATCCAGATAATAGGAATTAGGAGTAAAATCAAGATATTTGATGACTTCTCCTTTTTCCAATATACGCACTTTGCGGGGAACAACATTCCAGTTTGAATAAAGCGGGGCCTTCGCTTCCCGAACGAGGGCAGAATCGAGGGCTATTGTATCATTCTCTGCTGTTTCCGCCAGAATGATGTCAGTCATTTGCAAAAACTTGCTGTTTCTGACAGTCTTTACCAGCAATGGGTTATCCCCTGCCCAAGCTTTCCAAGAGTCGGACAGTGTTTCTATCTCGATATCATAATCTAACATAGACTTCACCTGTTTCACCGGAATATAAACCGTTGCCTTTTCTGCAAAAAAGATAATATCTTTTCCCGGATGCTGAACAGAAATATAGCCTTCGAGCACAGAGCCGTTTTTCAACACAACTGTCTCATAAGGCCCGGCAACGGCAGTTAAAACCAACAGGTTTAATAATAGTATCCAACAAATTCTCTTAGTTTTCATCATTTTATCCTTTAAAAATTGACAAAGAAGGGTTCTACAGTTATGCTCTTACTTACTTTATTCATATCAGGAACAGTAACCGTCACGACGCGTTTCTCTTCTTTTATGATTTTAGTAAATGTAGCATAAATCTTTTTGCTCTGTCCGGCATCCAGACTCACCTTTTCTTTCTTCGTTATTAATTGATTGCCTGTTATTACAGCCTCAAATTCCACCGGACCTCCTGTTTGATTTGTCAGGGTAACTACGACCGAAGCAACATCGTCTGCATTCGCTTTCACCTTGGAAGGAGCAATGGCAATGCCGACTCCGGTATTATTGTTCGCAACATTTGAAGTGTTTTTTATCATGTTGCTATTCCAAAGCTGCAGGTTTTCTCCTTCAAGCGAAAGATTGCGGGTCTCCTTTTTAGGTAAAACCAGTGAAAAGACGCGAGTGCTTTTCGCATTCCCGGGCTGGCTGAGATTCACTTTCTCGTCACGGTCATTGGAACAGAAAAGTTCCAGTTCCGTCTCCTGCCAGGCCTGAGGCACTGTCACTACATAGTCCACAGACTCCATTCCTGCATCCACCGACTTTAACGAACCTACGGAAGAACGGCATTGGAAATATCCCGGATAAAGTTTCAGCAAACCATATTTATTATCCTTAGAAGCAATGGCATATCCTCTGCTGAAGGGTTGCGCATCGTCAAATTGTGCAGGTAATACGATAGTGCTTCCCTGTTTATAACCATACAAATCATCTTCCGAATAAACAGTCGGGCCATCATATACGATTCTGGATTTAGTTCCCTTTGCTGATTTATCCGCATGCTGTCCAATAGCATAATACTCATCAAACGACAAGACAATATTATTGTCTATCTTAAGCAACTGCCCTGAGGTATTGATGACACAATAACGATTGTCTTTTGTTATAACCAACGCTTCTCCATTCTTAAATGTCGTCCCTGTATATATATCACCTATATCGGATTGCAACACCAGATTTTGTCCGTTTTCGTTTACATAGAAGACTTTGTCCTTGTTTTTTGCATTCAGTAACCCGCTGACAGCATTAAGCCCTGCGGAGAAAAGATTTTTCCCCTTGCAAACAGAAGCCCAACCTTCAGAAAACGGATGCGCCACACTGTATGCAAAATCCAGTATCACCCGGCCATTAGGCCCAATGTATCCAAATTTTCCCTTCTTGTTGCAGACCGGCAATTTGCCTTCAGAGAAGAAAGTATAGTTTCCCACATACCATTCCTCGGAGATTTGTGAGGTAGTCTTATCCTTATGTAAGATGCTCACCAGCTTGTTCTTACCATCTACAAAGCGTAATACCAGTGAGCAGTCTTCAACCATATTGGTAATAGAATCGGCATACACACCAACTATTATTTTACCGTCTTTGTCCACCATTCCCACTTGCTTTCCTATTTTCACCTTGTACATGTCTTCGCCATACGGAGTGATAGACGAATACTGAGGAGCTATCGCCCACTTAGCCGTTTGAGCATTCATCCCGCACGGAATGAATGCCCAAATCGTTAATAGCCAACAGGCATACGTCATTACTTTATTCATAGGCCCACCTCCTCTTCATACATTTCTTTCAGATACCTAGCCTGACATGCCAAGCCTAAAGTAGACCCCATTTTCCAGCCTCCCCAAAGAACACCTACCAATTCGCCATGTTTATTGAAAATAGGTGACCCGCTGGCTCCGCCGACAGCTTCTCCCTGGAATTCAAAATCATATCTTCCCGGCACTTTGCTACACATTGTTTCCCGAATATCCGGTTCGAGTGAATGGTTGGTCTTCTCCACCGCACGATACGTACCTGCCGGATAACCGATGGTATACAATTTTTCTTCCAACGGTTTCAGTTTCTCTGTATTAAATCGTTTTACATCGAAAATATATTCGATGTCGGATGGAGTTTTCTTTTTGTTCAACTGCAAGATAGCGATATCCTTTTCATCCGTATCAGAAGCCTTTACAACATAACATCTCTCAAAGTCATCATAATGGGTATAGTTTTGTCCGGGATAGCCTACCGATATATAATCGGATGCACCGGATATGGTATACTTCGTTTGTCTTACTCTGTTAATCAAAGCATTGAGTGACTTTACCCTTTGTCTGGGACTTTCTCCCAACGCTTTTTCTATTAAAACAGTACCGACGGAACTCGATGCCAGAAGTGTCAAATCGCTGTCTGTCTTTACTTCCTTTGTCGGAATCAGTTCCTCCAAAAATTCTTCTATAGCCTGCCTTAACATATCTTCCGTTTCAGGATTCATATAAGCCTTGTCCCAAGGATAGGCCACATGTCTGTTAGTCCCCATACGTCCTTCCCGGTCAATAAAAAATGCCGTCGCCGTATAACTGAACTTATTATACCCCTTAGGTATATTGTCGGAACCTACAACCCGGGCATGCTTGCCATCCGTCGAGCACAGAACGGTATAAGGCTGACTGCCCAACAGAACATCGTCAAATGTAACCGTATAATAATAATTAGCCATTACCCAAACAACCGCCGGTCTGAATTTGGTAGGGTCAACGGTCTTACGTCCCAATATCCATATTGCCCCAAAAAGAACCGCAGCAGCCACACCGACAGCAGCTACCCATTTAATCCACGGATAAGGGGTGGGGAAAGGTAATTGCTCGGTTACATCCACATCTCCACAGAGAACAATATCTCCCTTTTTCACCCTAATTTCTTTACCCGGTTGTATCTTTACACCATTCACTTTAGTGCCATTTTTACTTCCCAAATCCGTCAGATAACACTTTCCGTCTTTTGCCACCTTGAACATAGCATGAAAACGGCTGACAAAGGCACCGGAAATAACCAAGTCATTCCGAAAGTTCGTACCGATATTAAGAATCGATTTATATTTGCTGGTATTTTCTAAAGCAGGAACTCGGCTCCATTGCAATTCAACATCAGCAAATTTCACATAATCCCCCCGTTGAATGGTAACTTCCTTGTTGGGAGTAATTCTCTTGCCGCCCACAAATGTTCCGTTTGTACTGTTTTTGTCTTCCAAAATGATTTCACCACTATCCAATAATAAGATTTCTGCATGATGGTTACTCACAAATTCGCTATTCAATACAATATTCGAGGAAGACGAACTTCCAATTTTTAATAGTTTCATTGTATATTGTTTTTTTATTAGTATTAGTATATAATAGGTACAGCCTGTTCTTTCTTGGATTCAGAATCATTCTCTTTTTTATCTCCGTTTTTCTTATTCTCCTCTTTCTTGTCCTCCGTCTTTTTCTTAGGGAAGAAATGATTCGACACATCGCTCTTCTCTTTCTTTTCAGAGAGAGAATCCTGCTTCTTCTTTGTCTCTGCCTGTGGTGCCACATCCTTTTCCGGAAGCACCTTTTCATTCTGCGGACATTCAACAACCGGAAACTGGGGAGTATCATCCTTCATATCCTGTATAACGACAATGGCTGTAATGATTACCGCCAGAGCTATTACCGCCATAATGCCATATCTGTAATATCTTTGAACATCAGGTACCTGATTCCAATCCAATTGGCGCACATGTGCAAAAGAAACCACATCTCTTCGGGTGATAGGATAGACAGTATCCGATTTCAATTTAACACCATTGACAAATGTTCCATTTTGCCCCATACTAATAATCTCCATCTTTCCGGTTGCATGGATTTTTAAAATAGCATGGCGCCGACTGACTGTACTATCCGACAAAACGATATTACAGCTTTCATCACGACCAATAGTTAGTATCTTCATATTCATTAATTTTATGGCTATTTTATTTTATCTCTAATCTCTTTTATCCTATTTATAATAGAATCATAATGACTTTGTGCTCTACCGCTGTTTTCTTTAGCTATATTTTGTTTCAAAAGAAGTAAAATGCCGTATTCGCGTCCATTCTTCTCTTTACCATTAAACTCTTTTTCAGAGATGCCATATTTCTTTTTCAATTCAGGTTCCAGTTCCTGAACCATTGTCACTGTTTCTTTCAACTTTTGCTCTTTTTCCTTCCCCTCGGAAACATTACGTAATTCCTGCAAATTATTAATAATATCATCCAACCGCTCTATAATGTCATATTGATTAATTATAACCGCCATATATTCTTTCGCCTTGCCCGGATTATTGGTAATAATCCGCGATAACGAATCTATAGTTTTCTTCTGTTCCTGTTCTGACTTTCTCAGCTTTTCATCAAACTCTGCCTGAAGTTTTTCACTCCATACCTTTTGCAAAGCTTCTATATCCAACTCTTCATTCTTGGAGGGAGCCACCGCTTGACCCGGTAAATAAAAGCCCTGAATGATATTGCCTGCTATACTGACACAACAGATAAATATCAAAGCAAATAATATATTCCTTATTTTTGTACTCATCTTTTCTTTTAATATTGAATTAAAATTTGTTTCAATTAATGCAACGGTTAGATTATCATGCTTGCCGCCATTTGCAATTCCCTCTTCATCCACACGAATCACAATACTTTCGACAGCCCCTCCCAAAGAAGGGGTACCCGCCACAATATCAATCAACTTCCGTTCCGGAAACATTCCCCATATTCCATCCGTACACAGCATAAAACGGTCTCCCTTTTCATAAGGCAGTTCCACGATATCCGCTTCAATGTCACTATTAGCGCCCAAGGCCTTAGTAATCATGTTTGACTGTTCCGACAAACGTGCCTGCTCCTCATTAATAGTACCGTTTTTAACCATCTCGAAAACCATTGAATGGTCAAATGTGCGGAACTTCTTATGTCCTCTGCGAAATTGGTATATCCTACTGTCTCCGACATAAGCAGCAATGGCCGAATACTCATTAATCAGCAAAGCGGTAACCGTAGTCCCCATACCGCGTAGTGCAGGTTTCTTCTGTATCTCTGAAATCAATGCCTGATTCGCCATCTTTATGGCTTGTTGAAGAACTGTCAGAGGAGAATCCGAAGACTTGCCGGAACGCACTGTCTGAATAATTACATCAGTAGCAGTAGACGAAGCAGCCTTACCCGAAGGACCTCCCCCCATCCCATCGCACACAACGACCAATAATCCTAATGGAGTATCGGCATATCCGCATGTATCCTGGTTCTCAGCCCTACCACCTTGTCTGGAGTCAACAAAACCGACAGCAATAGGCAATTGTGTATTTATTGGTATCATAAGGCAAACATTAATAATATAATAATTATTCCAACCAGACAACCCACGCCGACCATGACCAACCATGTCGGCACCACCGATGGAGGAGGAGCACTTAAAGCCTTTTGTAAAGCCACCTTAAACTCTCCCGACGACTGGAAACGCTCGTGTTGCTGTTTTTCTGTCGCTTTGCGAAGCACATCCACAACGGCTTTCGGTACTCCCTGTATATCCGGCAATACTTCCATTCGCTGTCTTTGTATAGTCTCTTCCCTTGTAGAAGAATCAAAAGGATTATAACCGGCCAACAACTCATACAGTGTTACTCCCAACTCATAGATATCCGTTGTTTTATCTACAGTCAATTGGGTCTGTCCGGGTTCGATGATTTGTTCAGGAGCAGCATATTTGGGAGTACCTATCAAACCCGGAGACGTCATACTGACAGAATCGGGAGTATAAGCAATACCCAAATCCATTAACCTTATATTAGAACCGTGCTCTATCATAATATTAGCCGGTTTTATATCCATGTGAACGATTCCTTTCTGATGAAGATAATCCAAAGCATCCATCACAGGATAAAGACTTTCGCAGATTCGCTTTACCGCATCTTTCCTATTTCGTAAATGAACATTAACATGCTCGTCCAATGTTATTCCCTGCACTAGTCTGCTCACTATAAATATCGGGCCATTATATGGATTTAACTCGCAATATCCTATCATCTCTACCAAGTTACGATGCCGGAAAAGCAATGACGCTTCCAATTTGGCTCTTTCACGAATACTTGGTATATTGGCATATTTATCCACAACGCGCTTAATTGCCACCCTTTCCTGAGTCTGACAAGAACGCCCCAAATAAACAGTGCCCATAGCACCGGCGCCCAAAGGTGGTTCTGTCTGGTTGTAAAAGAACCATTCACCGTTTACGCATAAATAGATTTCATCGCCTTTTTGTACTATATTTCTATAATTAGGTTTCATTGGAGTGCTTCTATTCTTCTAGAACATTTACTTATATATTCATTATCATTCGCTTGTGTGGCAAATGTCAATCCTCGTTTGAAATACTCTAAAGCTTTCGTCAAATCCCGGCTATCGGCTTTACCTGTACGTATTTCACCGGCTAAGAAATCACAGCCCAATTCATACAAAGCTTTATAATAAGTCGAATCTGTTTTTACAATACCACTCATCATCTGATGTGCATCCTTACCGTCTTTCTTCAGCGCCTCCGATAAATAGTTCTTTATTTGTTGAATAGACTCAGACGAATCTTCTCCCGGATAGTGCAAACGCGCTATCAAATAAGCTGCATCCATAGAAGAACGATATCCTTTTTGAGCTACTTTCTCCAATAAATTCAAGCCATCGACTGCTTTACCCGAATCACCCAACAATTCAAAAGCTTCTTGTGTGAGCTGAGCGGCAGTCTTTACCATCACACTATGCCCTGATATAGAATCTGTCACCCTTTGTTCCGAGGGAACTGAAGAATCCAAAATCATATTATTCATTTCAGCTTCCCATGCTGCAATTCGTTTCTCGGTTTCTATTCTTTCAAGTTCCGCCCGCTGCTCTTCCTGATTGTCGGCTATGATTTTCCAAGTAATGCCTCCACCGACCAACGCAACTACAATGAGCACTGCAACCCATACATTCTTTTGCCCCATCTTGCCCATAATTGCCTGAACAGTCTCCATAATATTTCCGGACTTTTCCTGTTCCGTTGCCAAAGGCATGGAAATCTTACTTATTTGCTCTACTGCCACTCTAAACTCTGCTGCCGATTGATACCGGTCTTTCTGTTTCTTGGCTGTAGCTTTGGCTATAATTTTTCGAATTTCTTTCTGTGGCACTTGTTGCAGAGGCATCTTTTGATGCAACTGCATTTCCAGAACTTCATGAGTAGCCCCTTCAAATGGTACATGCCCCACAATAAATTGAAACAGCATTATTCCGATGGCATAAATATCTGTTGTTTCATTTTGGTGCACCACATCGCCAACAACTAATTCAGGAGAAGCGTATGTTGCTTTTCCCATAAATTGTCCGGCGGTAGTCAGTTGCTGGTCTTGTGTAGTCAGTGTAGAAAGCTGTTTAGCAATACCATAATCAATAATCTTTATTTTCCGATCTGATGTAATCATAATATTACTGGGGTCAAGGTCACGATGGATATATCCTTTGTCGTGCAAAGCCATAATCCCCGATAATATATTTTTAATGACAAACAGTGCAAAGCCACAACGATCCGTCACATATTGATTATATAACTCCTGTGCAAAAGGAATATCCACTCCATTGCTATCTGTTGTTTTTCCTTTCAATAAATCACACAAGACTACTCCGTGCAACAGTTCGCTTACCACATGATAATGCTGATGAACAACGGTTGGAGAAACCACTTCATCTATCTGAATAAAGCCAAACATTTCCACCAGATTTTCATTATGAATCTGGATAGAAGCTTCTCTCCGCGCTCTTTCGATGACGTGTGCAGGCAAATCGTCAAACAAGAATTTGATGGCTACATCCACACATACACCGGTCTTTTCTTGAATCCGCTTACCACGATACACCGACCCCATTCCTCCCACGCCAAGGGGCTGGCTATCCGTATCCACCTCGTAACGAATGTGGTTTTGTTTTTCATTTATGCTTTGTATGCAAATAATAGACATATCTTTTTCTTCATTTAGATTAAAAAGGGCTGAGCCTGTTACATAAACTTAGTTTTTCCCGGTTCTGTACCTTGAACTCCGTCCATTGCGACTGTTCCATTATTCATTGGACGATTATTATGGTCATACGGGTTAAAGCTGTCGCCTGTACCTTTAGGCGCAGTAAAAGGAAAATCCACATCCTCTTCCTCCTCTATAGGTATAAAGTTTTCCGATACGGTCAACCCCAAGGCTTGCGTGTCAATCAAAATCAGGAGCAATCGATAATTAAGACCGATTGTAATCAAATCATTATTAAAACACTCATGAGCGCTGTAATCCAACTCCTCTTCATTTACGAATATGCCATTTTTGGAACCTATATCCTTAATTGAAGCCAATATCTTATGTGTAGTTTTCATCTGCTTGATATTCAGTTCCGCATGAATATCCGATACAGTACCTTCCTTCAAACATATATCACAATTACTTGAACGCCCGATTTTATTTGAGCCGATATGAAGAGGCCAATATTCACCAATACCCTGGCGGGATATAGAATACAAAAATCCGACTACCGGAGCCCCCCCTCCTTTAGCACTCGATTCGTGCCGGCCAACATTAGGAGCCATCTCTTCCATTCCGGGAACCATTGTTCCGCGACTTCCCATGTCAGGAGTTGTAGTTCTCGAATACATATTATTCTTCTTGTTTGCATAGTATGAATTTTCCATACCCGGTACAGATGTTTTTTCTTGTGACATAGTATCTATTGTTTTAATTGTTCCTTATATAATTTACAAAGATTGTTTTTTTTTAATATATAAAAAAGCCACACAACGCGCTTAAGGCGTTATGTGGCTCTTATGGGTATCCAAACAGACGAAAATAAGGATTATTCCTATGAAAATATTATTTAGAGAGTCAAACTAATTTCCCTTGTTATTCTAGTTCGGCATCATTCCTATATCAGTTCATACTTCACTTCAGGAAACCATCGTTCCAATATATTGTCCACTTCCGATTCTATCTCGGGAGTGACATACCTGCACACTTTCTTATAAGCATAAACTAAAGAAAACGCCTCGTCTATCCAGCCGATAACAGGCAACCGTTTGGCGGAAATCAAATCTATCGGAAGTATTAAATAAGATAAAGCTGCAACAATCAACATTTTGTCTGATGACGGAGTTTCGTTACTTCTCAACACATAATACAATAAAAGTACAGGGCGAGCCGTTGTTCTTCCCGCCAGCTTTGCATAATCTACTATCTTTTCCCACCAAAAATCATAATCGATTTTATTCATAATTCTTTTCATACTCGCTTTTTTATATGGTTTTCTACCCTTTTGACGCGAGTGTTCTGAAAAAAGTTGCACTTTTAAGAACATTTTTTAAAAAATGAGGTTATATTTGCAGAAAAGCAGTATTACAAATGAAAAAAATTCTTCTAACATTAGTACTTGCTTTCTGCGTATTGGCAGGGCAAGGACAGACTTCTACGACAGCGTCAGGCGTTAATACAACAGAACTGAATTCCAAGTGGACCAAATTTACCCAACTGGCAGAAAAGAAACAATATAAACAAGCCATAGAAGAAGGAGTGCGCGTCAGCATACTCTTTACCGAAAACAGACAATATAAAGAAGCTTTCGCCACTTGCCGTCAGATGGATGCATTGATTTATGCCAATGAACAAGAGACAAAACAGGCAAATTATCCACTCCGCTATCAGGTGGCCAAAGAACGCTTACGCATGTACACTCGCCTGAAAAATGCAGAGCAATGTAAAAACCAACTCAACCAACTACATACTTATGCAGACCAAATGAAATCGGATGCCTTGTCGGAAGACCTTCTCTTTACCGAGGCTAATTATTATCAAACATTCGGTATGCCGGACAAAAGCTTGGCATGCTATAAAGAGTTGTTTCAGAAACGTTCGAAAGGAAAAGACGAAAAAGGCATAGACCAATGCTATAAAGATATGCTGAGTTATGCAGAACAGAATAACAATGCGCCACTGGCGAGTGCTATGCGCAAGCTTTACACATCTTGGCAAGATTCCATCCAAGCAGTTAAAGCTGCTCAGGAACTGACAACTCTACAACAAAAATATGATGAAAACCGGCAATTGCTACAAGAAAAAGAAGATAAGATAAGTACCAATCTTTTCATTATCATTGCACTTTGCATCCTGACAGCCATTCTTGCCGCTGCACTTGTGTTTCTTGCCGCTTTACTTTTCAAACATATACGCCAAGTAAAGAAGTTAAAACACAGTCTGGGTATCGCCAATGAGAACAATGAACAAAAATCAAGATTCATCAGTAACATCAGTGCGCAGATAGAGCCTACCCTGAGCACAATGGAGGAAGCGACTACAGAAGTATTCTCGGTCGAAATCTTACAGAAGAATATAGACGCTTTGAAAAAACTCATGACTGATATTCAGACATACGTCACTTTGGAAGAGACGCGTGAGGAACATTATCCCATCAAAGAGATGAACATAAATGCTTTGTGCGAAACCATTATGGAAAAAGCCAAGGCAAACTTCAAGCCCGAAGTGGAAGCCGTAGTCAATGTGCCGAGAGTAAATATTAAGACAAATGCAGAAGCATTGGAACGTATCTTACTTTATTTATTGGGAAATGCCGCATTACATACGGACAACGGCAAAATCACATTAGAGTTTAAGAAAAGAAGTGCACACACAGGACAGTTTATCATCACCGATACCGGTACAGGCATACCGGCTGAAATAAAAGGAAAGCTATTCAAGCCATTTGCCGAAATCCATGATTTAACGCAAGGCAATGGGCTGGGCTTACCGACCTGCAGCCTCATCGCCTATAAACTTAACGGCACCTTGCATCTGGATAACGAATACAAGAAGGGAACCCGATTTGTACTGGAATTACATGATAAATAAGATACCCGCTTACTTTGAAAGAGCCAATATATCAGTTCCCGTAGGACTTTGAAATACTTTCAATCCAAACTCGGGAAGCACAGCCAATACATGGTCAAAAACTTCAGCTTGCAGACGTTCATAAGGTATCCAGTCCTTATTGGCAGAGAAAAAATAAAGTTCGATAGGCAAGCCTTGCGGAGTAGGCTGAAGTTGCCGTACCATGAGAGTAAGACTTGTATTTACGCGGGGGTGATGTCGCAAGTACCGTTCCAGATAATGACGGAAAACATGCAGGTTCACCTCCTCCTTTCCGGTTCTTTCAAACCCTTCCAACCAGCCGCGCTTCTCAAAGTTCTTCAACTGTTGAGGGGTACAGAAGTGCACTGTCGTCATATCAATATTCAGTGAACGCTTTATTCTTCGCCCGCCGCTTTCTCTCATGCCGCGCCAATTCTGAAAAGAATCACTCACTAAAGCATACGGAGGAACAGTCGTGATGGTATTATCCCAGTTTTGCACTTTCACGGTAGTTAATGTCACTTCTATCACCGTACCGTCAGCTCCATATTTAGGCATCGTAATCCAGTCACCCGGACGAAGCATATTATTGGCTGAAAGTTGTACTCCGGCAACCAATCCCATGATAGTATCCTTGAACACCAACATCAGAATAGCGGCAGAAGCCCCCAAACCGGTCAGAATATTCACCGGATCTTTATCAATCAACGTACTGATGATGATGATTACACCTACACATATCACTATCAGTTTCAGCATTTGATACACCCCCTTCAACGGATGGTTCTTCAACTTCTCGTGCTCGCTGGAAATAGTATAAAGTGAAGTGAGAAAAGAACAAATCAAGCGCATTGCCACAGCAGTAATATATACCCAGCATAGCTTGAGGATGAACGTCAAAGTCACAGGTTCATACGGAAAAGCAAAAGGAAGCAATGCATATAATATAATAGGCGGGATGAGATGGCACATATTATCCAGTACGGCATCATTGAATAGATAATCATCCCAGGTAGCCTGTGTCTTTGCTGTCAGTTTCTTTATGGTAGGAACTACTATTTTCCTACAAAAAAAATCTGCCACAAAAGCAATGATAATAATACCGGCTATAATAATGATACGGTGAGTCATCCCCAGGCTTTCCTGATGTACCCCCATCTGCTGAAGTAAACTGGTAAGTTCGCTATTTATTGTATCCATACTACATTCGTTTTCCGCAAAGATAAGAAAAACGCCCTATTACCCGCAAAGGCAACAAGGCGTTTTTTCTTTCCGGTTAAGAACTATTATTTTTTCTTCGTCAACCACTTTTCCTGAATATTCTGCATTACTTCATACCAGTTAGGAATATAAACCGTTGCAAATATTGTGTTCACAGCCATGCCGAATACTACTGCCGCACCCAATGCTACACGGCTGCCGGCCCCTGCGCCCGTAGCAAACAACAATGGCATCACACCCAGCACGAAAGTAAATGAAGTCATTAGAATAGGGCGCAACCGCACGTGCCCCGCCTCGTATGCCGCCTCACGGATTGGATTGCCGGCTTTACGGTAATCACGAGCGAACTCCACAATCAAGATACCATTCTTTGCCGAAAGAGCAATCAACAGAATGATACCAATCTGCGTATAAATACTCACCGGAACTCCCATTACCCAGCAACCGAGCATCGCTCCCAAAATAGCGACCGGTAAGCCCATCACAGCAGCCACCGGGCTTGTCCAACTTTCATATTGGGCAGCAAGAACCAGATAAGCCACCAACAATGCCATAATCAGGATAATGGTAGTGGTATTGCCGGCCTGCGTTTCCTGATAGGCAACGGAAGTCCATTCATAGCCAAACTCATTGCCCAATTGATTCTTTATCAGACCCGACACTGCCTCTATCGCCTGACCGGAACTACTGCCTGCTGCCGGAGTACATGTGATGGAAGCAGCCGAATACATATTATACCGGTTAATCTGATCCATTCCCAGCTTCTGTTCTATCTGCGTAAAACTACTGAAAGGCACCATCTCTCCTTTTGAGTTGACCACACTCAGTTTCAGTACATCATCAATCACCTTCTGTGCCTGTTCGCCGGCTTCCAGCTTCACCTGATAGATACGACCGAACTCCACAAAATCATTCACGTATGCCTGTCCCATATAATACCCCAGTGTAGAGAAAACCTGATTCAATTGTAAACCCATCAGCTGAACCTTGTCACGATCTATATTCAGAAAATATTGAGGTACATCCGCCTGATACATACTACTCATAGAGGCAATAGCCGGCTCTGTGTGATAATTAGCCAACAAAGCCTCAACAGCCTTTTGCAATTCTTCCGCACCCAACGACTTGCGATCTTCCAGTTCGAGCTGCAATCCGCCCGTATTACCCATGCCCGGAATAGCGGGAGGAATAATACCAAAGACTTGGGCTTCCTGTATCATGGCGTATGCCTGTCCGTTAAAACGATTGACCACCGCTTGAGCTGTATGCTCTTTACCCGCACGCTCTTTCCAATTCTTCAGTACCACAAAATAGGTGGCAGCATTGGGCAACTGCCCACCTCCCATAATACTGAATCCGTTTACGCCTAAATAAGTCTTCACCTCGGGATACTCTGACAAAATAGCATCAATCTGCTTGCCTACCATCTGCGTACGCTCCAACGAAGAAGCAGCCGGAAGCTGTATGGCAATCATAAAGTACCCGTCGTCTTCTTCGGGGATAAAGGTGCTGGGCCACTTCACAAACATCAGAATAGCAATGACCGATATAACAATGTAAGAACCGATAGCAATGACCGGACGTGCCAACAACCATTTCACTGAAGCGTCATAAACCCGCTGCATCCAGTCGTTCATGCTGTCGAACCAACGGAACAAACGTGCTTTATGCGCCGGAGTGGGACGCAACAGCAAGGCGCAAACTGCAGGAGTCAGTGTCAGCGAATTAAAACCGCTTATGACCGTAGAAGCTGCGATAGTCAATGCGAACTGTTTATAAAGCTGACCGGAAATGCCACTAATCAGTGTCGTGGGAATAAATACGGCAAGCAACACCAGTACCACTCCCACAATAGGTCCGGTAATCTCTCCCATAGCCTGCTCAGTAGCAGCCCGGGCATCCAACTTCCCTTCATCCAAAATGCGGGTGGCATTTTCAGTCACCACAATGGCATCGTCCACCACAATGGCAATCGCCAGTATCAGCCCGAACAACGTCAGCGTATTGATGGAAAAGCCCAAAGCAGCCATTACCGCCAATGTTCCGATAAGGGACACGGGAATAGTAAGACATGGAATAAGAACCGCCCGCCAACTTTGCAGGAAGAAAAAGATAACCAGCACCACTAGAATAATCGCCTCCACGAAGGTCTTCATTACTTCATCAATGGAGTCATGAACCACATCTGTAGTGTCCAATGTCACATTGTACTTCACCCCTACCGGAAAAGTTTCAGCCAGTTCCGCCATACGTGCACGCACTCCTTTAGACACATCCAGCGAGTTACTGCCCGGCAACTGATAGACGGCAATACCTGCCGTAGGCTGTCCCTTCAATCGGGAAACAACTCCATACTCGGCACTTCCCAATTCAATTTTAGCAACATCCCTCAAACGGAGCACCTTCCCCTGATCCTCCACTCTCAATATGATATCTCCGAACTCTTCGGGCGTAGAGAGTCGTCCTTTCACATTCAGTGTATATTGAAAATCATTATTGGCCGAAGTACCGATAGGCTGCCCCACATAACCGGCGGAAACCTCCATATTCTGACTCTGAATGGCCGAGTAAACCTGTTGCGGAGTGATATTGCGAATACGCATTGTTTCGGGGTTCAGCCACACACGCATAGAATAGTCGCCTGCTCCCATGACATTCACCGCCCCCACTCCCGGCACACGGGTCAACTGGTCCACCAGATTCAAATTAGCATAATTAGTAAGGTAAAGACCATCATAAATACTGTCACCGCTCAATGTAAGCATCATCACAATATTAGACGATTGCTTTTGCACAGTCACCCCTTGTACCTTCACTGCCTCAGGCAGAGAATTCAATGCCACACTGACCCGGTTCTGCACCATCACGGTCGCCATATCGATATCCGTTCCGACCTCGAATGTCACAGTCAATGAATATGCACCGGATGCAGAAGAGTTAGAACTCATATAAAGCATTCCGTCTACTCCATTCACTTGTTGCTCGATTGGAATACCTACTGTCTGTGCCACAGTTTCGGCATTAGCCCCCGGATACACAGCACTGACTTGCACCGTAGGAGGTGTAATGTCGGGATACTGCGCCACAGGCAATATATTTAATGTAACGAGCCCGGCCACCACAAACAGCAATGCAAGCACAGTGGCAAATATAGGCCGTTCGATAAAAAATTTAGAGAACATACGCTATTGTTTTTTGGTGGTTTCACTTTCCATTACCGGGTCAACTTTCATTCCTTGACGTACTTTCAGCAATGCTTTAGTCACATATCGTTCATTCGGAGAAAGTCCGCTTTTAACGATTCTCATATTTCCATCCGTCAACTGTCCCGGTTCGATATGACGGTAATTGACAATATTACTATCATTGACCACATACAGAAATTTTCCGAGCTGGTCTGTACCGATAGAAGCATCGTTCACCAATATTGCATGATCCGCCTCGCCGTATGGCAGTGTCACACTGACAAACAGTCCGGGGCGTAACGTCCCTTCAGGGTTATCCAGTTCGGCACGCAAACGAAGTGTTCCTGTTGTCAGCGTCACATTCGGAGACAAGTAGTCCAGTTTAGCCTTCCATGTCTGGCTACCATCCGTACCCAAACTTAATGTAACGAAATGAGTAGCAGCCGGAATCTTGCTGTTGTTCTCCTGTACCAACTGATAAGTCAGGTATTGATTGTCCGCGATATTAAAATACGAATACATCCGATCGTCTTTATAAACCGTTGCCAACTTCACCGGCTGCAAGGCTCCCCCGATGTAAGCACCCACCGAATAATTGGAAATATCCACCACTCCGTTACAGGGAGCTTTCACATAGCAATAGCTGAGATTGGTACGTGCTGTTTTCAAGGCAGCCTCCGCATTACTGACTGCCGCCTCACAGGAAGTAACGGTACTCTCGGCCTGCAAATATTGTATGCGGCTGACCGCATCACTTTTAATAGCCTCTTTCATACGCTGATAACTGCTAACGGCATAATCGAGATTAGCTTGAGCCGTTTTAAGTTCAGCTTCCGCTTGCTTGACAGCATTTTCATAAAGTGTCGGTTCAATCACAAACAATACCTGCCCCTGCTTCACTCGCGAACCCGGAACAAAGTTTTTTGCCTGTAACGTACCGTTCACCCGTCCTACCAGGTCTACGGTTGATTCCGCTTCCAGATAACCCGGATAATCCTTCGTTAGTGTGACATTCTGTACCAGCGGGCGTGCTACATCAATAGGCAAAGCTCCCATTGTCGTGCCGGAAGACTGTTTCTTATCGCAAGCCGTCAGAGTTAGGGCGGTCAGTGCGATGGTTATCATTAGTTTTTTCATATCTTGGTATAGGCTTTAATTTATTAGTTTACTTTTATTATATGAATTTTACCACCCTCCTCCCAATGCCTGATACATTTGTATAAGACAAATCAACGAATAACCCTGTGCCTGCACTAAGGCATTTTCATAAGAAAGAAGCGAGCGCTGTGCATCCAAGACGTTTTGAAATGGGCTCAACCCTTGTTTGTACAGGTCGAGAGAAAGTTTAAACGCTTCTTTGCCCTGATTCACCATCTCACGGCAAGCCACAATCTGCTTGATAGAATTCCGATAGCTGCTCATGGCATTATCCACCTCTTGCACAGCCGTCAGCACCGTATTATTGAATTGATTGATTGTCTCATCCAACTGAGCCCGTTGCAGTTTCACCGCGTTCAGACGCTGCCCTCCATTAAAGACAGTCCAACTCATAGAAGGAGCAATACTCCAGGTCATGCTGCTTTTTTTTGTCAAATCTTTTATATCATGCGAAGCATAACCTAAAGACCCGTTCAGAAAGAAAGAAGGTAACCAATCCGATTTGGATGCCCCAAGCAATGCAGCTTGCGCATTCACCTGCCTTTCTGCAGCACGTACATCAGGACGACGCAGCAAGAGTTGTCCCGGCACCCCTACCCCCACCGGTTCTATATAGTCGGGCAATGGGCGACCGTCTTTCAAAGACGACGCCACATCCTGCGGATAAAGTCCCAACAACACGGCCAATGCATTGGTATATTGGATAATGCTTGATTCGACAGAAGGAATGGAAGCCAATGTGCTATAATACACAGACTTGGCCTGCGCGACATCCAGTTTCGATACCAAGCCGGTGTTATAGCGCACTTCGGTAATTTCCACCACCGCTTTCTGAGATAAAGCATTGCGCTGCAATACGCCCAATTCTTGCTGCGCCTCCCTCAGATTAAAATAAGCGGATGCCACTTCTGCGCAAAGAGAAACCATTGTGGCATTATATTCTTCACGGCTGGCCGCAAAATTCTCTTTCTGCGCTTTCACACGCTGGCGAATAGCACCAAACACATCTATCTGCCAACTCATATTCACTCCGGCATCAAAATATCCCACACGCGACTGAGGCTGTCCGGTTCCGGTATTTCCACTGGTTTGCTGCCTGCTCCACCCGGCATCGAGCGATAAAGAAGGATAATATCCCCCACGCGTCATCCTCAGATTCGCTTTTGCCATGTCCATGCGGTTCATAGCCATCAGTGCCGAAGGATTCTGCTTTATCGCCACACGGATGAGCGAGTCAAGGGTAACATCTTCAAACACTTTCCACCAATGGTCGTCCATCGGCAGAGTCTGTTGAAACATGGCATCCTGTTCCTGCCATCCGGAAGGCAAGGGATGAGCCAAATATTTTTCCGCTTGCTGTCCCTTCACCCCCAGTGAAGAAAGAAGCAACATAAAAAGAACAAAACGTATTCTCGCCATAATCTTATCACTTAATTTTCAAAACATAGTGATAAACAGCGTAGAATACGTTTTGTTTGAGAGGTGAGACACTTTAACTGCCCTATGTATAATGCTTATTTTCCAAACAAATTATTAATCACCGACATAGAGCCTGTCAACAATCCGCCCAATTCATCCTGATTGAACGTGACCGCATAATTGGATGGAGACAGTTGGAAGTCGATTTGGCTAATGCCGTTCTTGCCTACTTTCTTCAAGTCTTTCGCCTTGATATTATAATAGCCGAAACGACGGAATGTCTGGTACACATCGCCCCACTCGATATCAATGGACTGCAATACCGAAGCGCCTCCCGAAACAGTAGGCAGTTCCAATACTTTTCCATTGCCCAGAGTCAGCAGACATTGGCTGTCATCCGGAATTTCCACTTCATGTCCCGAACCGATTGTCACAGCCAGAGAATAACGAATCGTACTTTTATACTGGAAGCCCGCCAAAGCTACATATACACTCATCCCATTAGACACTCCCAAATCCATACCCGAGCACACTACGGTACGTACTCCCGCATCATTGGTTTTATCATAAATCACATCCTGTGCCATAGCAGTGACACCAAGCATTGCCATTACAAATAAAAATAATAATTTTCTCATAATCCATTTATTTAATGTTTCTTTTATCACAGTGCATACCCTACTATTTGTTATAACAAACTACAGCTTAATAGGATGACAAAGCTAACAATTATTTTGCAAAATAAAATTTATCCTCTTCTATTTCGTTCATTTTCAAAGAAATTCCTATCTTTAGGCAGTTTAATATAAATCCATATCAAATATGAAAAACATTCTGTTAATCCTGTTTATGGCATTGTCTGCTACCGGATATGCCTCTACCCCGAAAAAAAATGCCATGACAGTTTGCCATGAAGTGATACAAACCGGTAAGTTCCCCAAGGCTTCCGTTATCTTTTGGATAGACTTGGATAAAAGTAAATCCAACATGGGCAAAACGATTCGCAATGTCAAAGCAAAAGTTTCTATAAATAAAGAAGGAAAGATAAATGTGTTGGAATACGAAAAGAAACAACCTTCACTGATTACCAACAAAATAGACAAATGTCTCAAAACTTTCCGCGTAAAACCCGAATGGATAGCAAGCGGAAAGGTAAAAACCGGAGAAAATATTGTTTTCCTGCGCTTCCTTGACGAATACTAGCATGCAGACAAATTGCTCAAACTTCACAAGAATGTGCACATTTTCTCGTCATATCCTTTTGTCGCTTAAATAGTTTGCTTAAATTTGCCGCCAAAACAGATTTTACTAATACCAAATATATATAAATATATGAGTTTAAAAATTGTAGTACTGGCAAAACAAGTTCCCGACACACGCAACGTTGGGAAAGATGCCATGAACGCTGACGGCACCATCAACCGTGCAGCACTTCCGGCCATCTTCAACCCGGAAGACCTGAACGCCTTGGAACAGGCACTCAGACTGAAAGACACACATCCCGGCTCCACTGTTACCATTCTGACCATGGGCCCCGGACGCGCTGCCGAAGTCATTCGTGAAGGACTCTACAGAGGAGCAGACAATGGATATTTATTGACCGACCGTGCTTTTGCTGGGGCCGACACCCTGGCCACTTCGTATGCCATCGCCACCGCTATCCGCAAAATAGGCGAATATGACCTGATTATCGGCGGACGCCAAGCTATCGACGGTGATACCGCACAGGTAGGCCCGCAGGTTGCAGAAAAACTGGGATTAAGCCAGATAACTTACACTGAAGAGATTCTGAATGTAGACGAAACTGCCCGTCGCATCACGGTGAAACGTCATATTGACGGTGGAGTGGAAACAGTGGAAGGCCCTCTGCCTATTGTGTTGACTGTAAACGGAAGTGCAGCTCCCTGCCGTCCGCGCAACGCCAAACTGTTACAGAAATATAAACGTGCCCTCGGTGCACAGGAAAAAGCTGCCATCACCAAAGAAGGAGCAGCGCTGCCATACGCCGAACTATACGAAAAGTATCCTTATCTGAATATTACTGAATGGAGTGTAGCCGATGTATGTGGCGATACCAAACAGTGCGGTCTGTCAGGTTCTCCCACCAAAGTGAAGAAAATTGAAAACATCGTCTTCCAGGCTAAAGAGAGCAAGACCATGACAGGAAGCGACCAAGATGTAGAAGGATTGATTGTAGAACTGTTAGCTAACCACACAATAGGATAACGATTATGAATAATGTATTTGTATATTGCGAGATTGAAGGCACAACAGTGGCCGATGTGAGTCTCGAACTTTTAACCAAAGGTCGTAAATTAGCTAATCAGTTAGGTTGCCAGCTTGAGGCAATCGCTGCCGGAACCGGCCTTGAAGGAATTGAAAAACAAGTATTGCCCTACGGTGTCGACAAACTTCATGTATTCGATGCTCCCGGCTTATTCCCTTATACTTCACTGCCCCACACTTCTATCTTGGTGAATCTGTTCAAAGCAGAAAAACCGCAAATCTGTCTGATGGGTGCTACCGTTATCGGTCGCGACTTGGGTCCGCGCGTTTCTTCGGCACTGACCAGCGGACTGACTGCCGACTGTACTCAGTTGGAAATCGGCGCTCACGAAGACAAGAAGAACGGCATTACTTACGAAAACCTGTTGTACCAGATTCGTCCCGCCTTCGGTGGTAACATCGTTGCAACCATCGTCAACCCCGAACACCGTCCGCAGATGGCGACCGTTCGCGAAGGTGTGATGAAGAAAGAAATTCTGGATGAGAACTACAAAGGTGAAGTGGTGAACCACGACGTTGCCAAGTTTGTTCCTGAAACAGACTATGTAGTGAAAGTCATCGACCGCCATGTAGAAAAGGCCAAACATAACCTGAAAGGCGCACCTATCGTGATTGCCGGAGGTTATGGTATGGGATCTAAAGAAGGTTTTGACAAACTGTTCGAACTGGCTAAAGAACTTCACGCCGAAGTGGGTGCCAGCCGTGCGGCTGTCGATGCAGGTTATGCAGACCATGACCGTCAGATTGGCCAGACAGGTGTTACCGTCCGTCCCAAACTGTACATCGCTTGCGGTATCTCCGGACAAATCCAGCACATCGCAGGTATGCAGGATGCAGGTATCATCATCTCTGTAAACAGTGACCCGAACGCTCCGATCAACACCATTGCCGATTATGTGATTAACGGCACTGTGGAAGAAGTCGTTCCGAAATTGATTAAGTATTATAAAAAGAACAGTAAGTAATGGCAAACTTTTATACCGATATACCGGAACTCAAGTATCACTTGAACAATCCGATGATGGAGCGCATCTGCCAACTGAAAGAGCGCGACTATAGAGATAAAGACGAGTTCGACTATGCACCGCAGGATTATGCCGATGCCATGGACTCTTACGATAAAATTCTGGAAATCACAGGTGAGATTACAGGTGAAACCATCGCTCCCAATGCCGAAGGAGTGGACGAAGAAGGTCCTCACTGCGGAAACGGACGTGTGGAATATGCTTCAGGAACCAAACAAAACCTGGATGCCATGGTAAAAGCCGGACTGAACGGTATGACCATGCCCCGTCGTTTCGGTGGCTTGAACTTCCCTATCACCCCGTACACCATGTGCGCTGAAATTGTTGCCGCTGCCGATGCGGGCTTCGGAAACATCTGGTCTTTGCAGGACTGTATCGAAACACTGTATGAATTCGGTAACGAAGACCAGCACAGCCGTTTCATTCCCCGTATTTGTGCCGGAGAAACCATGTCTATGGACTTGACTGAACCCGATGCCGGCTCCGACCTTCAGTCAGTGATGCTGAAAGCCACTTTCGATGAGGCCAACAACTGCTGGCGCCTGAACGGTGTAAAACGTTTCATCACTAATGGTGACGCTAATCTTCACCTGGTATTGGCACGTAGCGAAGAAGGAACAAAAGACGGACGCGGTTTGTCTATGTTCATCTATGACAAAAACGAAGGTGGTGTAGACGTTCGCCGTATCGAAAACAAATTAGGTATCCACGGTTCTCCTACCTGCGAACTGGTTTACAAGAACGCGAAAGCCGAACTTTGCGGTGACCGTAAGCTCGGTTTGATTAAATACGTTATGGCATTGATGAACGGTGCCCGTCTGGGTATCGCTGCCCAGTCAGTAGGTTTGTCACAGGCTGCTTACAACGAAGGATTGGCATACGCCAAAGAACGTAAGCAGTTCGGTAAAGCGATTATTGACTTCCCGGCAGTATATGACATGCTGGCTATCATGAAAGCCAAGCTGGATGCAGGCCGTGCATTGCTTTATCAAACTTCGCGCTATGTAGATATTTATAAAGCATTGGATGATATTGCCCGCGAACGGAAACTGACTCCCGAAGAACGTCAGGAACAAAAGACTTATGCCAAGTTAGCCGACAGCTTCACTCCGCTTTCAAAGGGTATGAACTCTGAATATGCCAACCAGAATGCATACGATTGTATCCAGATTCATGGTGGCTCAGGTTTCATGATGGAATATGCTTGCCAGCGCATTTATCGCGATGCACGCATCACCAGCATTTACGAAGGTACTACCCAGTTGCAGACCGTAGCCGCTATCCGTTACGTTACCAACGGTTCTTACATCGCTACTCTTCGCAACTACGAAGCCATCCCTTGCAGTGAAGAAATGCAACCGCTGATGGACCGCGTGAAAGAAATGGCCAACAAGTTTGATGCATGCACCAATGCCGTGAAAGAAGCTCAGAATCAAGAGTTACTTGATTTCGTTGCACGCCGTCTTTATGAAATGGCAGCTGTATGCATCATGTCACATCTCCTTATTCAAGATGCGACAAAAGCACCTGAATTGTTCGCCAAATCAGCTCATGTATATGTAAACTATGCAGAGGCCGAAATAGAAAAGCACTTCAACTTCATCCGCAAGTTTAAAGCTGAAGATTTGGCTGACTACCGCCAGTAAACACCGCCACCCCGACACCATAACGGGAAAGCGAGAAAGATAAGAATAAAAGGGAAGAGGTATTGAAACTGATACTTCTTCCTTTTTTTGTATCCCCTTTCACAAACTTTGCCGTTCTTTTATAATCTTTTCCTGCTTTCGGCGTGTTGGTAGTGGGAAAAAACAAATAAAAGAACCTTGACTTATGAAAGAATTAGAATTAACTAGCAATGCCGCACTGACAGATGTGGTATACGAAGCTGCCCTAAACGGTAGTTTTCTGAATGTCAAACTGGTAACCGGAGCTGTCGGCGATAACGAAGCCGGAGGATTGATACCCGAAGTAGACCACTATCATGTCACTCACCCGAGAACAGGTGAAGAAGTTTTGTTTGAACAACCATTGGACGCATCCGATGACAAGGCTTCGGTATATGGATTGGGACAATTGATTCAGTCGTCTGCCGGCGGTTGCCACGGCACGTTGGCAAAAGGAGAAAGCCGCACAGCCACAGCACGTAAAGTGGTTGCTCACGGGCCGATGTGGATATATGTTGCAATAGCTATCGGTATGGATAAAGCGGGTACGGAATCACCCTTCATGGTGGTGCAAAGTGCCGGCACGTATGGCTCGGAAGAAACTACCGAAAGTGAAATGATTGGTTATGTAGACGGACGCATACACGAAATGACTGCCCTGCTGGTACGTCGTGCACGTCTCGAAGCATTGAATCTGGCTGCTATCCGTGTAGGATATAAATATTTATTCGTCGAACCCGGCCAGATTGGAAAAGCGAAAGTAAAAGAAGGATAATAGATACCTGTATGCAAATGTGTCAAAACTTCCCTTTTATCGAAATCACCCTCGCTACAACTGCCTGTAGCGAGGGTGATTTTTAGTTTATGAGCGTTTCGACACACCCTCTTCTTACTGTATATTATTCCAACTCCTCCACCGGCAACTCCGTTTCTTTTCTGTAGCCCGATGAGGTAAATATAGCAATCAATTCGCCTTTTTCATCCGTTATCTTCACTTCCACAAAAGGAATACGGTGGTGATTAAACACCTCCGTGGCATCTGCATACACATATCCCAGTCTTGCAGAACGCAGGAAAGTAATATTCGCTGTCACGGAAAGTGTAAGCCGACGATGGCTGTTTGCCACGGCAGCAAAAGCCAAATCCGCCAGCGTAAACAATGCCCCTCCCTGACACACTCCTCCACCGTTAAGATGCCGTTCCGTAACCAACATACGCGCACGTGCATATCCCGGTTTTATTTCCAGCAGCTCCACACCGGTGCACGAAGCAAACTGATCTGTTTTCAGAAACTCTTTTAATGTCTGCATATATTAACGAATCGTTACCATAGTCGCTCCAAAGCCATATTCACGGAAAGAAGCGTCCTGACTTTGATAGTTCTTATACTTATATTTCAATTCTTGTAAAATGGCTTTGCGCAAAACGCCGTCGCCCTTGCCATGAATGAAAACAATCTTCTGCCCTTTCTTGTTCCTGTATTCCTCCAAAGTCCTGCGGAACACATCGAGCTGATAGTTCAGAATCTCACTATTGCTCATACCGGCAGTAGAGTCGAGCAACTCATGGGCGTGAAGGTCTATCTCCACGATATCACTCTGCGGAGCCTTTACCTCGGGCTTTCGTGCCGGAATAGTATCAGCAGCTTTCTTCGCCAAAAGCGCCCCCTTAATATCGTCCGCATTTAAAAAGGTCTGGCGGGCAGGCATATCATCTTTCACAATATCATAAATCAATGACGGTTCTTCAAAGAATATGCTTTCGCGGAACGTATGGAGTTTATAAAACTTGACCGTGTCTATACGGAGTTCCACCGATACGGCCGGCTTTATCATAAAGCTTTTGTTATCTTTAAAAGCAAGCACTTGTACAGCCACATGCTCCAATTCATTCAGAATGTTCTTGTCAAACTCTTCAATATAGAATTTGGTATTCGGCTGCACTGTTCCACAACTCCGCACACGCCAATTATGACCTTCGGCACAGAGGTAAGCAAAGGAAAGCGTATAATTACTGTCATTGATAATATAAGCATCAAAACCGGTGCTCGAAATCGCCTTGATGTCTTGCGGAACAAAGGCCAACATTACATTAAGCACATCTCCTCCTTTACGCTCGGCGGCACGGTAAGTGATGGGGCGCTCGTCTTCCTCCTCCTCTTCCATTGTTTTTTTCACAGTCTGCACAGCTCCTTTGGATTTGGCAGCACCGGGCACCTCTTTCTGCGCAACAGGTTTGCGCTTCATATTATAGTCATCAGCATCTATTACCACACATTCTTTAATAGGCATCGGAATATCAAACCCATCAGCATCTTCTACCAATGCAATATCTTTCCCCTGAAATCCTGTCACAATGCCGCCACCCACTTCACTGAGAAAACGGACTTTATCTCCTATTTTCATATTGTTTTCTTTTTAGTTCGCACAAATATCGGTACTTTTGCGCAAATTACAAAAAGTTTGTTCTAATATACTGTAGACGGCTTTTTAATTAACATGACTCGCACTTGTCTTATCCTTTTACCACATTGCATGACAACCTTATGGAAAACATTACAAAATACGGTGTAGTCAATGGTTATCTACCGTATCCTTAGACAGTTTCCTTATAGTTACTTCCCGAACTGCATCCCAATATTTACAATCCAATTCAAAAAAAATAGATGTGTAAGGCAATGTCAAAGCTGTTTTAATGACAACTACCTGATAGAGCTTGCTGACGCTATCCAACTTTGAAATCAGTTCTTCGTGGGGAAGAAAAGTCACTTTCCCTCCACCATCTAATACTTTACCTAACGAATTTCTGTATGCCGTCACACCGAGACACAGTTCTTCCGTCAAGGCCAACTGCTCACGGTCCTGATATATATGTGCAAAGACATGCTCCGACCGACGAATCTGGTCCACTATAAAAGCGACAACATTTCCAAAAGTTTCAGGAGCATATAAAGTGATGATACCCGGACCAACCTGCAAGGGATATGCCATATCTGTAACAACAATCCAATTACGATGCCCCAATAAAGGCAGCTTTTCTTGCAAGCTTCCTTTCCAATCAGCCATCGGCATCTCTTCCAGATGCAGAGCATTGCCAGCCTGTTTATGACAGGCCGGCAACATAAGACTGATACAAACCAATAAAATACACCAATAACGCATAAATTTACAATTTTATACTCTCGGACTCTCCTGCCGCGAGTTGCTTTTTCTTCGTTTTCACAGTCACATCCCCAATGCGGAGGCGTTCAATGCCCAAAGTTCCTTTCAGTACCTCCAATGTAGCTTCACCGCCAGAAATCCGGCACATTCCCCATGCGTAACCATTGCTCCAAAAATAGGTTCCGGGAGCAGACGTAAACTGCATTTGTTTGTCTACTGCCGAGTAGTGAAATCCACTCAGCGCGATTACACTCGCCCAACTAGCCATTGAACGAGCATAATGATGTCCACATTCTGGTTCACTGAACGGATTACGCTTGGCACCATCAAAACGGTCACGGATAGAACGGATACAAGTCAATGCCTCATCCGTCATTCCTTCATATATCATACCCACAGCCGCACAATATTCAAATCCGGTCATCACCTCCGCAAAATAGGGGAAGGGTACCTCCAAACGTCCTTTAGGCCATGAAGCCATCAGAAGCCCTGCTTCCCTACCCATTACGTAAGAACGCATATTGTTGAAATGCCGGCTGAAATCGGATACATAGTTATATTTCATAATGCTTTCCATAGTTGTATGAATATGCTTTTTGTCTCCTAAATATCCTAGCCCACAAATATGTGCCATATACTGCCCCACTAGTTGGTCAACCAGACACCCTTTGCCCAACTGGAAAGCCGGAATTTTACCTTCTGCATCTTTCATATTGATGAATTCAAAAGTTTCAGGATCAGTAATGTGATGTTCATAATATTCGCCGTTAAACAAATGCTCATCCATCCACCGACTCCCCTGTTCAAACAACCTCCGGCACTTCTTGGCAAAAGATTTATCTTTCATAGCCCATGCCATTTCCTCGGCTGCCCGCAATGCCCCCATATACCAGAATCCCATTTGAGGATTAGGACCCAAATAATTCACATCCATTGTGTTATGCTGTGACCCTTCCATCACTCCATCTTGATTGCCATCCCATCCTTTCTCTATCCAAGCATAAGAGAGTACTTTTTTAACCTGGCCCCAGTTTTTCCGGAGAAAAGCATAGTCACCCGACAGTTGCCATTCCCGATACATCTTCATGATACATCCCATCTGCCCATCAGCTGCAGCCGAAGTCCCCTTTGCAGCTTCCGACAAAGGCAAATCAGCCCGAAAGTTCATCAACCCATTCTCTTTCGTGGCATAGTTAAATTCCACATCGCGCATAGTCTGTGCCAAACCACCGAACAAAAAGGGAGTAGCCATCTCATAATTCCAGACATGGGTACATGACCCTTGGCAAGAGCCAAAACGATCCATTATTCCTTCCCAACCCATTAAATGGCCACTAGGCAAACGAAATACTGTCTGCGAGCGCAATGTAGCCAAGTTAAACAAAGCTGCCTCTTTCACTGTTTCAGGATAAGAACTACCCAAAAATGAATTAACAAACAAGAGAGTCTCTTCTTCCAATTGCCTCATACGGGGAATCACCTTCTCGGCCACTTCCCACGCATCAGCAAACTGTCGGCTATAATAATTGCCTACTATGGTAGATGACCATCCTTTACGGTTCGGGAAATTCCAAGTCAGATAAAAAACAAAAGTTTCCGTAGCCCGAGGAGCAATTGTTTTTTTTACTGCCAAAGAAGCCATCGGATCTTCATCTGCCGGCCGCTCCCTTTCTACCATAATCCCATCTTTGCTAAAATCGTCCCAAAAGTTCAGAATAGCATTATTCCATGAATCAGCTTTTGAAGAAGTCCGATAACTTACTTGTTCTGTTGAGGAAGTCACCAAAGCGATTGTCCCCCATGCCGGATCCTGTTTATCAACCCCTTCAGAGTATAAATAAATACCTTTCCGATTTCCGCTTTCCCGATACTCATTCCTGTTCTTCTCAGCACCAACCGGAATATAATCTCCTTTCCAGTCTGTCCGAAACTTACTACCATCTTTCCCAATAAAATTCCTCATAGAGCCACATACGGAAACCTCTAAAGGAGTATTCCCGGTATTCGTAACCTCATAGGCAAGCACCGCCACCGGCAACCCGCTGTCATCAGCATTTCCTGGAAGCAATGGGTTGAATCCCTTTATCTTTACAGTAACCGGTAATTCTGCATCTGAAAGATTCACTTGCCCGAACGGGTAAGCCCCATCGAAAGAGGCCTTGGCAAAACGGGGAAAGCCGTGATGGTTAACCGGCCGGCCTTCATAGTGCAAATATTCATGGCTGTAAAGAGGACCTTCCAGCAAAGTCGTCACAGGAATATTATCCTGTGACTTAACATAAATAGAAAAAAAAGGAGCATTATTACCTGTAGTTACCGTGCTATATTTCTTCCCCGGAACATTCATTATTTCCCAATCACGCAATTCTCCTCTTCCACCAAGAGATACGGTACCTGTTCCTATTCCACCTAAGGGAAGAGCTATCTGAAACAAGTGGTCCTTATCATAATGCTTCAATGCAGGCCAATCAGACGGTTTCCATTCCTGAGCAGACAATGAACCCGCTGCCAAAAAGATCAACAAACTCCATTTCTGTAAATGTGTAATCATATATTTTTAATTTTAGCTATTACCAATTAGGATTTTGAGTCAAATTAGGATTCTTATCTCTTGCAGACTGGGGAATCGGCCACAGATAATGTTTTTGCGGATCGAATGTGCGTTCCTGCCCAAGGAATTTTTCCTGAGTATAATCTCCGATAGCAGTGTGCTCATCCTTATTGATACCATATCCGGGTTGATTCAATACAACTTCTGCTGTTTTCCAGCGCAAAATATCAAAATAACGCTTATGTTCACCAACAAATTCGTGTCTTCTTTCTTCCCTGATAATAGTACGCATCCGTTCCTGATTTCCAAGTTGACTGTCCACTCCGGGCAAACCGGCACGCTTCCTGACTTGATTGACCGCCCATACTATTTCTGCATTATACGGATCATATTCGTTCAATGCCTCTGCATAAATCAATAACGTTTCCGCATAACGATACAAACTGAAATTCGTCCATGAAGCATCAACTTTCTCTAATTCCAAATCGTTATATTTCAAATACATATATCCCGTTATTCCGCCACCCTCATTATTAATGCGTTCCGGATTATTATAAGCCGGATGAGGCATATACGGAGTATAACTTCCATCTGGTCTGAGAATATCCAGCCCCGGCAACATAAATGTTTTCTTCAAACGTACATCCCGGTTCTCCCATGGGTGGTCCATGTCATACAAAGAGGATTCATAAATAGTCTTTCCATCAGTCATCTCATACGAATCAACCAAATCGCGCGTCGGACAAAAACTAGCCCAGCCTTGACCTGTCACCCCAACTCCTGATGGCGAACATAGCACAGGCAACATATGTGTCAATTCATCCTCCATATACTGATGGGCAAGAATAACTTCTTTATTGTTATTATTGGCTGCAGCTTTGAACAAAAAGGCAAAATCATTTTCCAAGCCATATAAATTAAGGTCAATCACCTTCTTTGCCTGCGAAGCAGCTTCCTTCCAAAGTTCTTTTGCATCCTCTCCCTGATGAAACTTTTTATAACTTGCCATATCCAGATACATATCAGCTTTCAACATCAAGGCTGCTCCTTTAGTAATACGACCCACATCATCTCCCGAATAAGTTTCCGGTAAATATTCTATCGCCTTATCCACATTTTCAATGACATAGTCCAAAACCTCCTGCTTAGGAGAGCGAGGCAATGTAGCCTCTTCCAAAGAAACAGGCTTTTCTTTAATGAGAGGAATATCCCCAAAATGCCGAGCCATCCTGTAATATTTCAACGCTAAAATAAAACGTATCTCTCCTTCAAAACGCTGTTTCTTTTCTTCTTTTATTTCCATTCCCTGAAGTTTATCCAAACAATAAAGGATGCGATAAATATGGTCGTATTTCCATTCTTCAGACAAATAGCCTGTAGCCGCATTATGTATTCCCTGGCAAATATATCCTAAACCACTCTCTCCCCACGAGTTCGTCATCAAGGAATTGTCACTTTCACAATCTCTCCAAAAATCCCTTTCACCTGGCAATAACGGATATAAAGCATTTACTCCTTTCTCTGCATCTACTTCTGTTTTCCAGAAAGTATTTGCAGAAGCTTGTTCCAACGGATCACGGTCTAAAAAATCTGCACAACCAGTCAATGTAAGCACAGCAACAAATAAAATATAAAAACTATAGTGTCTCATACTATCTATTATTAGAATTGAAGATTTATACCAAATGAAAATGTTCTAGACAAAGGATACCATCCACCCTCCGGGTCAAAACCATCGTAACCGGTAACGGTCGCTAAATTTTGTCCCGATAAATAAAGTCTCAGATATTTAATATTCACTTTCTCCAATAATGTTTTTGAGAAGGTATAACCAATCTGCACATTTTGGATTTTCAGATAATCAGCATTACGCAACCAATAGCTATTATATTGAGTGTCATTAGCCGTATTCGTTAAAGTAAGACGAGGATAAGTGGCATCCGGATTATTTTCACTCCATGCATCCAAATGCATAGGGCGTGCATTCTGAGATAAATAGAAAGCCCATCCTTCATAACCGGATATGTACTTCTTCACATTCAATTTACCATACATATTCATAGAGAAATCAAAGTTTTTATATCCAAAATGCAAATTGACCCCATAATCAATCGGTAACTTATCATTCAAGATAACACGGTCATTACCGTCAATAACTCCATTGTCATCTTGATCTTTAAATTTTATATTGCCAGGAAGAACATTTCCTTGCTTGGCATGATTCTTTATGTCTTCTTCACTCTGAAATAAGCCCTCTGCCTCATAACCGAAAGGTAATTGGTACCGCCCATTTAAGTAGGTCACCGCATTTCCTTCAATCCACTTATCTGAGTTCCCCATTTCCAATACTTTATTTTTTGAGAAACTCGTATTCATATCTACTCCCCATGAAAAATCCCCTTTGCCGTCATTATAAGATACCAGAATATCCATTCCTTGATTTCTCATTCTCAACAAATTTGAAATTGGGGCAGAAAGTCCGAATTCAGAGGGAACAGGAGGAGTATATAATATATTACGACGAAGATTATTAAAATAATCAACAGACAGTTTGATACGTTGATCCCACATCCCAAAATCAATCCCCATATTGGCCAATTCTGATATTTCCCAAGTTATATCAGGATTTATAGCAACATTATTATATGCACCACCAACCAGTTTCCCATTAAACGAATAGATTTTAGGATCGTAACTTAAGACTTGCGCAGTCGGATAATAACCAACTTTTTCCGCATCTCCCAATGTTCCCCAAGATCCCCTAATCTTTAATTCGGACAACCACGAAGATGCACCTTCCATAAATTTTTCACGATGAATATTCCATCCGGCAGAAAATGAAGGGAACACACCCCATCTATGCCCCTCTGCAAAACGAGAAGAGCCATCCGCCCTTAAACTTGCCTCAAATAAGTAACGTCCTTGATAGTCATAATTAACACGTCCAAACCAAGATTGTATAGCCACATCACGAGTTGTCGAACTTCCATTCTGCTTATTATCACTACCTACCCCCAATACATCAATATCATCAAACGGCATATTATCTCTGGAGGCCCAAAATCCTTCCTGCTTGAAATATTCTTGTGAATAACCAGCCAAAAAATTGAAATGATGCGAGTCAGCCAACGTAAGCGCATAATCAGAAGTAAACTGCAATTGTGTGCGGTATTGATAAGCATTAGAGTCTTTCAAAGAAGAAACAAGATTTTCCGTCTTTGCCACATTTCCCTTGGCATCATATAAATAATAAGTCTTGACCCGGTCTTTTGTCGTCTGGTCATGCGTATAGGCAGATATGTTTGCTTTTATATTCCAATCTTTCAAAGGAGTATAAGTAGCACTAAATATAGCAAGCATCTCTTTGTGACGCTCTTTTGAATAACCAGCCTCATTGACACCGGCAATAGGGTTTCCTCCCATCGAAGAACCAACCCCATATAGTCCGTTAGCCTCATAAATAGGGGTAACAGGTGATATTCTCGCTGCCTGAGTTTGCCAAATTGTTGTTCCTCCCTGCGGATTCTTTATATTTGTCTGTGTATATTGTAAATTAACTTGTGCAGACAAGTTCTTTAACAGCTGGAAGTGCAAATCAGGTTTGAATATCAAACGGTTATAATCATTGTTAGGTAAAGTACCCTCCTGATAGTCATTCGAAAGAGAAAAACGGTAAGTAATAGATTTCTCTTTACCCGAAACAGCCACATGAATATTATTAATCAATGTATTTTTACGGTATATTTCTTTATACCACTTATTATCTGCATATTTCCCGTTCTTCAAATCCTGTATGCCTTGTTCACCAAAAAAGGTAGCTTTACCGTCATTAACCATTGCCTCATCATACAAACGCATATAATCTTCGGCACCGACAAAATCCAATTTGAACTGTGGATTCTGAATTCCTATATTGGTAGAAAAATCAACAACCGGCCGTTCTGAGGTTTGCCCCTTCTTTGTTGTTACCAACATAACCCCATTTGCTGCACGTGACCCATAAATAGAAGCGGAAGCAGCATCCTTCAAAATAGAGATACTTTCTATGTCATTAGGATTCAATGTATAAAGATTACCGGGGACACCATCTATCAGAATAAGAACACCGGAACTTCCCCCAATCGTGGAAGTACCGTGGATATTTATAGTAGCTCCGGAGCCAACCGCACCACTACCTTTGGTTACTGTCATACCGGGAACCGCACCTGCCAACAACTCCTGAACATTGGTAACAGAACGCGCTTTCAATGCCTGATCTGCTTTAATAGTTCCGATAGAACCTGTCAAATTAACCTTTCTTTGTGTACCATATCCTACTACAACAACCTCCTCCAATGCTTGTGTATCCTCCTTTAAGGTCACAACCAGCATCTTGCCGTTTTGTGGCTTCAACTGCTGGGTCTCATAACCAATATAAGAGATTTCCAAAACAGCATTATTCATTGCATTTAGAGTAAAATTACCATCAAAATCAGTTATTGTACCATTGGAAGTACCTTGTACTATAACTGTTGCGCCAATTATCGGCTCACCATTTACATCAATCACCCTTCCTGTCACCTCACCTTGCTGCTCACGCTTCAGCGGTTGCTGTGCTCTTTTAATAATTACTTTTTTATCTTGAATTTCATAACTCAAGCCGGGTTGTCCTTTTAAAAGTTGTTTTACAACTTCTTCTATTATCGCATCTTTTACAGAAATGGAGACACGCTTTTTCGTATCCAAATCAAGGGATGAAAAGACAAATGAATATCCTGATGATTTCTTTATTTGTTCGATAGCTTCCTTAACTGTTATATTATTGGCTTTCAATGTAATATCCTGCGAAAAAGCCGATAAATTAAAGCAAAGTGCTACTGAGGCTACTAAAATAGCCTTATCAAAACATCTCATAATTCTTCTGATTTTTAAAATAAATAAATTAGAATAGGGTTATAAGAATTAAAGATTTACTATATTTGCTACTTCTTTAACTCAACAAGTGTTTTTAAAAAGAATACTTGATTTGATTTAATCGGGAGGGTGTGGCCGCATCCTCCTTTTTTATATCAAGCATCTCCTACTTTACACATCAACCGGTAGAAATTATTTGCTTCATAAATTTAGATTTTTAAGGTTCTACAATATATTAATAAAGTATATACTTTCCATTTTCGTATCGGTAATTCATCCTGCTGGTAGAAGCTATGGTTGTAAGCACCTCTTCGATGGTATTTTTATTTATCATAAAATCACCATAAAAACGTCTATCCCGCAGTGAATCCGCAACTTCTATACACACATCATAACTTCGCATCAGTTTTTTTGCAATATCCTCTAACAACTCTTCATCAAAAAACAATTTATTATCTCTCCAAATATTTGCATACTCTACATTCGCTTTCGACTTAACCATTTCACCAGTCAATTTATTCAGTACCATTCGTTCATTCGGTTCCAAATAAAGTTCTGCCATCGCTTTAATCTCATTCTGTAGTGCCACCTTCCCTTCTACCAAACTAATCATCACCTCCTCGTCATTAGAATAGTTCTTAAAATTGAATTTTGTACCCAATACACGGAGATTCACCTCTTTAGTACAAACCTCAAAGGGCACTTTCTCATTGTGGGCTACTTCAAAATAACCTTCTCCTTCTAATGTCAACTTACGATTATCTACACCAAACCCCTGAGAATAAGTAACTTTAGAACCAGCGTTTAACCAAACCAAACTTCCATCAGGCAAATTTAATTTTGTATGTGTACCTAATGAAGCTTCCACCACTATATCCGAAAAATTCTGTTTTACTGTATGTTTTCCCTGGTAATAAGTAGCAAAAGGGACTAATAAAACCAAAAGCACAGCAGCTACACGATATAACATTTTCCAAGAGAAAGAACGGCTTGCCGGTTTTTCTTTTTTCGAGAGTATAGCTACCCGCTGCTGAAACAAAGTAAAAGCCTTATCTTCATCAAATGGCGCAACACTTCCCGATACTCCCGAAGAAAACCAAAGTTCTAACTTATTCCGAACATAAATACGGTTGGCTTCCGATTCCATACTCCATTTCTGCAACTCGGAAAAAGATGCTTTATCCAAATTCCCTGATAAATAAGATGTAATCAATCTGTCTATATCGTTATATTCTTCTTTCATCTGCATATATTAAGTGCTGTTATTATATAAGGCAAAAAATAAGTTTTAAAGGGTAGTCTAAATGAAGTTTTTTTTTCAATTTCCTAAGAAAATATAGAGAACAAGTAGTTTCAGGTACTTTTCCATCCGTTGCTGAAGACAGGATAATGCGTTCTTCATGTGATATTTAACCGTGTTTATTGAAATATTAAGTTCTATTGCTATTTCTTCGTATTTTTTCTGTTCAAAACGATTCTTTTTAAACACCGTACGACATTCTAAAGGAAGTTCTTCAATATTCCGAATCAGTTCACTTTCCAATTCCTGCTCCAATAAATAACCTAAAGGATGCTCATCTTCAACAAAAATCCGGTCTAGAAACTCCATATTCTCCGGAAAGAAAAATGAAGAGACCAAAAGTTCCTCCCGCCTCCTTAGCGAATTCAGCTCATTTAAACAATGATTACGGACAGCACGCATAAGGTATGCACGAATTGAATATTCAATTTCAATATCACCTCGGTGTTCCCACAAATAAAAAATCGCATCATCCACTATTTCCTCAGCCAAAGCAGCATCGGCCAACATTTGGTTCGCAAAACGGCAAAGCAATACATAATGCTGTTTATATATGTATTTAAAAGCATCTTCATTTCCTTGCTTCAACTGCTCTATAATAAGTTTTTCCATAGCCATCATTAAAGTTATAACAACAAAAAATCAGTAACTCTAATACGGTGTTCCATCGTAGTAGATTATAGCATTTAACCTAAAAATCCGTATTGAACTTGTGAAGTTCATTCCATGGGGATGGGAAAATTCATGCTACAATACATAATCCATTAAATGAAATGGTAACATCATCCGATAACATGATAAATGACATGTCAAACGATGTGTACGCATAATGACACAGCCAAAATTCCTATCTACAAGTACTCTTTTTGTTGCCATATCAGGCGCAAAGATACATTTTTAGACGAAAAAAGAATAGGATTTTATGACTTTTCCCATTTTGTACCATCTAACAAACAACAGTTCGTTAAATATCATCAGTACCAATTACCTCCACTACTCTTGTTTCCATAATGTATAGCGACTAAAGCCTGTATAATTACCTCCGATTTCATAACCTTCGAATGAATATCTCGCCCACCATCCGAAACAGGGTTACCCCAGTAAATCTTCTTTTCTCATATATATAAAGATTTAAGAGGGATTGAAAAGGAGAAAAGAAGGGTCACATTGTTCTCTTGGGGATTTAACATGTCATATCACCAACAAAGGGAAGAGTAAGCCGTTTCTTAGGGTCAGCCAAGTCTTCTTAAACGGAAGATTATTACAGTCTCCGACAGCGGACCGTACAGTCCACTGCCGAAGACTGTAGTAATTCGACTGACAAACAGGCTTAATCGAAAGGACGAAAACGCTTATTCCGCCTAATGAAACGACTTAGGGAGTTCAAAACGTATGCAGAGGTTGAAAACCGGAGAAGACAACATCCGGAGACAGGTGTTTGATATGTTAAATCCCCCCCAATAATAACTGACCCAGAAAAAATGAAAAGAGGATGAATCAGATAAAAAATAATTGTTACCTTTGTCAGGTTCAATAAGAAACATACACGTACGAGTTTGGTTACATTTAAATATAAAAAACTTATATTCAATGTACAGAGCAAATATCGGTACTTTTGCGCAAATTATGAAACGAAATCAAATGGAAGATACAAAACATATCAAAATAAGCGAGTACAACTACCCGCTGCCCGACGAACGGATTGCAAAGTTTCCGCTGACGGTGCGTGACCAATCCAAACTGTTGGTATACCGCCACGGTGAAGTGAGCGAAGATACATTCACTTCGCTGCCGGAATATCTGGAACAGGGCGAACTGATGGTCTTCAACAATACAAAGGTGATTCAGGCACGTCTGCACTTCCGCAAGGAAACAGGGGCGCTGATTGAAGTGTTCTGTCTGGAACCTATACAGCCGAACGATTATGTACTGTCCTTCCAGCAAACGCAAAAATGCAGCTGGCTCTGCATGATTGGCAATCTGAAGAAGTGGAAAGAAGGAGCACTGAGTCGCGTGGTAGACGTGAAAGGGAAACAAGTGACACTGACTGCCACACGCGGTGAATGTCGCGGCACAAGCCATTGGATTGATTTTGAATGGAATGATGACAGCATTACTTTTGCCGACCTGCTGGAAGTGGTAGGCGAACTGCCTATTCCTCCCTACCTCAACCGTGATACACAGGAAAGCGATAAAGAAACTTATCAAACGGTCTATTCCAAGATAAAGGGATCGGTAGCCGCGCCCACTGCCGGATTACACTTTACCGAACGTGTATTGAAAGCATTGGACGCCCACGGCATCGACCGTGAAGAACTGACCTTGCACGTAGGGGCAGGTACCTTCAAGCCTGTCAAAAGTGAAGAAATAGAAGGACATGAAATGCACACAGAATACATCTCTGTCAACAAACAGACTATTGAAAAACTGATTGCACACGAAGGATGTGCCATTGCCGTAGGAACCACTTCGGTGAGAACATTGGAGAGCCTATATTATATAGGTGTAGTTATCAGCCGCAATCCTGATGCCAATCAGGAAGAACTGCACGTGCAACAATGGATGCCTTACGAAGAGAACAATGGTATCAGCACTATACAGGCTTTACAATATATACTTGACTATCTGAATCGTCACCACATGGAAGCATTGCACACTAGTACGCAAATCATCATTGCTCCGGGCTACGAATACAAAATTGTAAAGAAGATGGTTACCAATTTCCACCAACCGCAAAGCACATTACTGTTGTTGGTTTCCGCCTTTGTGAAAGGAGACTGGCGGAAGATTTACAATTATGCCTTGGGACATGATTTCAGGTTCCTGAGCTACGGAGACAGTTCGTTGCTGATACCCTGAGAACCTGTCACAGGCATGACATCTTCCTTCCGCACCACTAAGCGTTTTCTTCCCTACCATTAAGTTTTTTTACAGACGGTTACTACGTCCCGCTACGGCAGGACGTAGTAGTATTCAGTATGGAAAGGCTTAATCATCCGTATGAAAAGGGGCTCGCCATTGTTTAACGGTGGTGCAAGTTCCGGCCGGAACGATATCCGCAAGCACATGCTTGAAAATCCGAACAGGTATATGACCACTTGCCCAATAAAAAAGGGGCCTACCCAAACTCAAGAAAGAGTTTGACAGGCCCCTTTTTTACATTAAAACACCTATACGGTCATGAAATCTTTTAGTACACCCAACCCGGAGTTTTTGTCAGATTCGGGTTCTTTTCTACTTCCGACCGAGGTACAGGGAAGATGCTATAGTCATTTGTTGTAGACCAGCTTACACCACCGTTACCACTGCTCTGGAATCCGGGACAAGTCTTAGAACCGGGCTGATAGTTCATGAAAGGTTCGAACTTGGTTTGGCGAAGAGTACCCCAACGGAATTCTTCGAGGAAGTTGACTCCTTCCATACAGAACTCACGACGGGACTCGTTGCGGATTTTGTTCAGCGCATCTTCCTTGTTGCTAAATGTATATGGCCACATTTCTACCGATGGACGCTGACGAACCATGTTGACCTTTTCGGCCGCACCTGTCAAGTCATCCAACTGGGCTAATGCCTCAGCCCACATCAGCAAGACATAAGCATAGCGGTACACAGGTTCGTCGATAGGGCTGTCCTGCGCATATTCACATTCATAGCCTTCCATGACGAACTTACGGTAACGGTAGGCAAATTCCGCTTCACTGTTACCGTCCTGCATCAGGTCATACGGAGCATCCACACCCCAGGAAGGGTCTTTTTGCATATCCACATAATGACGCGATTGCTTCACCGGCCAGCGGAACACGTAGGGCACCGGATTGAGGTCGCCTGCATTCAGGCGCTTGGCATCGCCTCCCATGTAAGGTTCATCATAGGGCAGAATCACGTTGTAGCGCAGACGAGGGTCACGGTTCTCCCAAGCTTTCTTCAGACGGGCTTCGTTTCCGTCGCCCAAGTACAAACCGCGGTTTTTCTCCGATACAGTATTGATCTTCGTTACAATCATTTTTCTCAATTCAGGACCACCCAGCACGTCTCCGTTTTCCAAGGAGTCGCGGAGAAAATAAATCAGACGGTCTCTCTCGGAAATATCGAAATAACCGGGGATAATGTCATTCCAGTCGAAATCCCTCTGCTCGTCTTTATACTCATACAAATCCACCAAGGCATTGGATGGCGCGAAGTAAGACCAACCTTCCACACCGTCGTGTCCCACCATGGAACGAGTTCCGCAATAACGTTGAGTGGAGTTTCCGTATCCCTTCAGCTTATCCGTATTGGAAACGGCAAAAATCATCTCCTCACATCCTTCGTTCGCTTCAGTGAAGATTTGCTTGTATCCGCCCTTGAACAAGCTGAAACCGCATTGTCCCACCTTCTCGAAATCGGCCACGGCCTTGCGGAGCAGACTTTCGTCTATCTTGGTACTCGTCACGGTGCCTACTTTATTGTCGTAATTATACTTTGCTCCCATCATCAGGTAGACACGTCCGCGCAAAGTGTAGGCAGCACCCTTGCAGGCACGTCCTGTTTCGGCATAATGGTCGGGGAAATTCGGCTCATCTATACAGTCGGTCAAGTCCTGGATGACCTGTGCCCAGACTTCGTCTTCAGGAGATTGTCCCTTGGTACATTCGTCCACAGACCCCAACGGCTCCAGATAGAGAGGCACCCCCAGACCATAACGGCCGAAGAGCTCGTTCAGCCTGGTGTAGTAGAAAGCACGGAGAAACTTGCTCTCGCACAACAGGCGCAAGCGGGTTTCGTCGTCCACGCCGCCGCTGCCCGGCTCCGACAGAACATCGATGGCAGAGTTGGCACGATGGACACCTTCGTATAAATACTTCCAGGCGTTTGAAAACAGTCCGTCGCCGGAACCTGAAGTGCCCTTCAGATAAGGAGGTGTACGGTAAGCATCAGTAGACATGCTCAATGCTTCGAAAGCAGGAGTCGCATTGGTATAGTCCTGATTGTAGATGCCCCATCCGCGCAAGTTCTGATAGATGGCAGCCACACCTGCGTTGGTCAATGTGGAGTTTGTCCACATGTTTCCGGAAGCAACCTGGTTGTGGGGAGCCATGTTCAGGTCCACACAGCTTTGCAACCCACAAAAAGCTAATCCTATGAGAGGAAGAATTATTTTTTTCATATTCATTGTTTCAGTTGTTAGTCAGTAGATTTAGAAAGTAATATTTAAACCACCGGAAATCATACGGGGAATAGGATAGGACTGGAATCCGGAGCCGCCCATTTCAGGATCCACACCCGGGAAATTCGTGATGGTAAGCAAGTTCTCGAATGAAGCGAAGACACGCAACTTGTTGATATAAGCCTTCCTCATCAATGCCTGTGGAAAGGTGTAACCAATCTGCAATGTTTTCAGCTTGATGTATGAAGCATTGTACAATTCGCCGGTATTCGCACGATGCGCACTGTTGGTGTTGCCTATACGCATGTAGGACGCGTAGATGTTTGCGTTCGGGTCGTTGGCAGGGTCGTAATTCGGATCGGTAACAGACAGCTCCGGGTCACAATAATAGTAGATGTGGCGCGCGTTTCTTGCCACGATGGTTCCTTCCTGCCAGCCTGCGTCGCTCATGTCATTGAAGCCGCGTTCGTAGATGCGGCGATACATGCCCGCATTTCCTGCCCAGGTCATGTTCAGGTCTATTCCTTTCCATGCAGCAGAGAAGTTGATGCCGTATGTGTATTTGGGAGTGGTGGATTTGCCTGTGAATACACGGTCATCGTCGTTTGTGCCGTACATGCCGTCACCGTTGACATCCGCGTAAACCATTTCACCGTACCACAGACCCTTGCCTTGCCCTACACTCTGGTTGTTGATGTTGTACACACGGTTGCCGTCCGCATCGCGGTAGTCTATCATGGCGCGTACCCAGTCAAGGTCTTGCTTGGTACGTATCATGCCGTCACGCGGACCTCCATGGGGGTCAGGAGTCACGCCGTCTGCCAAGTAGACGTTTCCGTTACCCTTGTGACGTTCGTAAAGGAAATGTTCGTTGTATATGTGGTCTTCTACTACTATAGTGTTGCCATAGTCTGCCACATCACCACGGTTGGTCACGTAGACACGGTTCCCATTTTCATCCACTTCCCATCCTTGTTTCAGTTTGCCTTTATATTTCGTTACTTTATTATTGTTGTAAGCGAAATTGATACCTACACTATACTCAAAGTCCTTGATTTTGTCGGACCAACGCAAGTTCATTTCAATACCACGATTACGCATATTCGATGTATTGGTAACAGGAGCACTCACACTACCCATGGTCATAAAGATGGAAGGTGTAGCCAAGATACCTTTTGTAGTACGTTGATACCAGTCAGCCTCCACTGACAAACGGTTATTCAAGAAAGCCATTTCCAGACCAACGTTAGTAGATTCACCTGTTTCCCAATGCAAATACGGATTGGCGATCTTGCTCAATTTCAATCCCTTAACAGTTTCGCCACCAAATGAGTAGTTGTTCGAGCTGTAAGTAGCCTGCCAGTCATAGTATCCGGAAGTGGTGTTACCCAAACGTCCCCATGATGCACGCAGCTTCAAATTAGAAAAGACATTCTTGACAGGTTCCATGAAAGGCTCTTCCAAGACACGCCATGCCAGAGATACGGAAGGGAATGTACCCCAACGATGGTCGGGACCGAAACGTGAAGAACCATCGCGACGGAAATTGGCTTCCACCAAGTAACGGTCCTTATAAGAGTAGTTCACACGGCCGAAATAAGATATCACGCCATATTCCTGCATAGGTGTACCGCCAACGGTTGGAATCATCTTGTCCGTAGCGGCTGTAAAATCGGGCAACGACATGTCAAGCAAGCCTGTACGGGTAGCGTTGAAGCCCTTCACCGTCCAGTAGTATTGTTCCGTACCTACCATGATGTTGAAGTCATGGTCGCCAATCTTGTTGGCGTAGCTGACAGTACCCACCTGTGTACGGTTCTGGTAGCGAGTAGTGGCACGGTAAGTGGTTGCCTGGTCGCTGCTGGTGCCTGCATAGAAGTCGCCGGTACGGAAGTTCTCCTTGTCAATGGTTCTGCTATAAGTTTCCGATTCATTGAATGTGGTCTGATAGTTGAAACGTCCCTCGATGGTCAGACCTTTGAAGGGCTTCAAGCGTGCATACCAAGTGGTATTGAGACGCGTATCGTTATAGGAACCTCCTCGAGCCAGCACGTCTGCAAGCAGGTTGGAAGTGGAAGATCCGTCCACTGCAACGCCGTAACGACCGTTGTATTCCGGAGTCATGGCCGGAGTATTCTGGAACATGTATGTAAAGCTGGTATTACCCGGTTCGCTGTTTTCGAACGTGGCATACGTCTGTGTGCCGAACGACAGGAATTTGTTGATTTCGGTTTCCACGTTCACACGTCCTTCATATCTCTTCAGACCTGTGTTCTGAAGCATACCGGGATTGTCCATATATCCGAACGAAAGCAAATAAGTGGTTTTGTCGCTACCTCCGGTGATGGACACATTGTGCTTATGCATGGTGTAAGGACGGAACAACTCTTCTACCCACTGTGTGCTGGGGTATGCCAGGAAGTTTGGTACGCCGTATGGATTGTCTATGCCATTAGGATTGGATGCCGCCTTCTTCAAGCCTTCGCGCCATTCGTCTATAGCCGCCTGGGTATATTTGGTGCCGGCCTTATAGTCGCGGTTGGTACTCCAGCGGTTGGCCATTTCCATATATTCAGCATAGTTGTCCTCGAAATGGAAAGCCTTGCCGCTCATCTTTGAATTGGTCACAATACCTGTATAGGTGATTTTGGGTGCCTGTCCCTTCTTTCCTTTCTTGGTGGTAATGAGGATTACACCGTTGGCACCGCGCGAACCGTAAATAGCGGCACTGGCAGCGTCCTTCAAGAAAGAGATGCTTTCCACGTCATCGCTGTTTACAGATGCCATAGAGGCTTCTGACCCGTCCACGATGACCATGGGAGAAGAGCTGTTGAAACTGCCGAGACCGCGCATCTGGATGCTGGCTCCATCGCTGCCGGGCTTTCCCGATCCCTGGTTGACCTGTACACCTGCGGCCAGACCGGACAATGAACTGGACAGGCTTGTTGTAGCACGGCTCTCCAGCTTTTCGGCCGAAACGGTAGACACAGCTCCGGTAAGATTTACTTTCTTCTGCACACCGTAACCTACAACCACGACTTCATCCAGCAGACCACTGTCTTCTTTTAATGTGATTTTAAATTCAGTCTTGCCTTTAACAGGGATTGTCTGGTCCTTGTAACCAATAAAGCTGACCACCAAAACAGCATCGTTTTTTACCTTAAGGGTAAAATTTCCATCCATGTCGGTGATTGTTCCGTTGGTAGTTCCCTTTTCCAACACGTTTGCACCGATGACAGACGAGCCTGTTTCATCAAGCACTGTCCCTTTGACGGTTTTCTGTGCGAAAGCCATTGTAAAGGAACATAAGAACATGCACAGTAGCATGAGAAGTTTGGGCAGTTTACCCTTAATTCTGCATTTTTGTTCCATAAAAGTTTTTTTAGGATTAATAAATATTATTTCTTTAAATATTTGCAAATGTATTAAATCGGCATAGCAGCCATCTATAAAAATCGTCCGAATAATAATATAAAATTGTCCATATCCGCCTTAGTAATACATATATTGCGATATTGTCTTGAATAACGATAAAGTATTTCATAAGAAAGAAGCCTTCCGACAGTGTGTAAGTTTCTATATCAGCATAAGACATTTTGCTACAAAAAACCGCGAATATTATCGAAGGCAACCGGTCAAGATACGTCCTGGCGAGGATGAGGAGGACGAGCGCTCTATTACCTATCGTCCTGCCGAACAGGTCCACCCGTGGAAAATGTCATTTTGCATGTTACCGACAAGGCGTGGAATTATATTACAACAAAGCCACTGCATGAGTCTCAATCTGTGCTAAACAGCAAACAGACCGACGGTAAATGAGAGGTTCGACTGAAGGTACAAGACAACTATAAATTACGTTCGCTTCTACGCTCCTTTGGCGATAGTGTTGAGGTAATAGCTCCAGCCACTTTACGCCAAGAAATGAGAGAAATGGCACAGCGTGTCTTCCAAATGTATAATGACTAGATCTATATACTATAAAAGATAGAATTGGACTTCTTAACCTGCCATAATACATAGGAGGTTCTATTACTTTATGTCACTAAACATATTCATTAATTCATAGTATCTCAGTTGTTTTACTATCTTTGTGACAAAACACCTGAATGCTATGACTATCACCTTATCTAAAGAACTTCCCGCCTATCCTACTTTTGTAGAAGGCATCCGCCGTGCGCCCGACAGAGGTTATCGTCTGACACCGGCACAAACAGAAACCGCACTGAGGAATGCGCTACGCTACATTCCCGAAGAACTTCACGCCCAACTCGCCCCGGAATTTATGGACGAACTGCTCACCCGGGGGAAAATCTACGGCTACCGCTTCCGACCGCAAGGTGACTTGAAGGCAAAGCCTATTGACCAATACAAAGGGAACTGCATAGAAGGGAAAGCTTTTCAGGTAATGATAGACAATAACCTGAGTTTCGACATCGCCCTCTATCCTTACGAACTCGTCACTTACGGCGAAACGGGACAAGTATGCCAGAACTGGATGCAATACCGCCTCATCAAGCAATACCTGGAAATAATGACTGACAGACAGACTTTGGTAGTGGAAAGCGGACACCCTCTTGGTCTGTTCAAGTCAAAGCCCGAAGCACCGCGTGTCATTATCACCAATTCGATGATGGTAGGCATGTTCGACAACCAGCGTGACTGGGAAATCGCCGCACAGATGGGCGTTGCCAATTACGGTCAGATGACAGCAGGCGGATGGATGTACATCGGTCCGCAAGGAATTGTACACGGCACATTCAATACCTTATTAAATGCCGGGCGCATGAAACTCGGTGTGCCGCAGGACGGAAATCTGAACGGTCATCTCTTTGTATCTTCTGGCTTGGGAGGAATGAGCGGAGCACAACCCAAAGCCGCCGAAATAGCAGGAGCCGCTGCCATCATTGCCGAAGTGGATGCGTCACGCATCGAAACACGGTATCGCCAAGGATGGGTGCAACATGTCACTTCCGACTTGAAAGAAGCCTATATCCTTGCCGCCGAAGCCATGAGGTTACGCAAACCTTGTTCCATTGCCTATCACGGAAATGTAGTGGAGCTGTTGGAATATGCCTTGAATAATCATATAGCCATTGAACTGCTGAGCGACCAAACTTCGTGCCATGCCGTGTACGAAGGAGGATATTGTCCGGCAGGCATCACCTTTGACGAGCGCACACGCCTGTTGAAAGAAGACCGCACACGATTTGAAAAGCTGGTAGATGTTTCACTACGGCGTCATTTCAATGTCATTAAAGCATTGGTAGAACACGGTACTTATTTTTTCGATTACGGCAATTCGTTTATGAAAGCCATTTATGATGCAGGAGTAAAGGAAATCTCACGCAACGGAATCGACGAAAAAGACGGTTTCATCTGGCCTTCTTATGTGGAAGATATCATGGGACCGCAGCTTTTCGATTATGGTTATGGCCCTTTCCGTTGGGTTTGCCTCAGCGGTAAACACGAAGATTTGATAAAGACCGACCATGCCGCCATGGAGTGTATCCCCAAAGAACGACGCGGACAGGACATGGACAATTGGATATGGATACGCGATGCCGAAAAAAACAATCTGGTAGTCGGCACTCAAGCACGCATCCTCTATCAGGACGCACTCGGGCGCATGAATATCGCCCTGCGTTTTAACGAAATGGTACGCCGGGGCGAAGTAGGCCCCATCATGTTGGGACGAGACCACCATGACGTGAGTGGAACCGACTCCCCTTTTCGCGAGACATCGAATATCAAGGACGGCAGCAATGTGATGGCAGATATGGCAGTCCAATGCTTTGCTGGTAACTGTGCACGCGGCATGAGTCTGGTCGCCCTGCACAATGGCGGAGGCGTGGGTATCGGTAAGGCTGTCAACGGCGGATTCGGAATGGTGTGCGACGGCAGCGAGCGGGTAGATGCCATTTTGCGTTCGTCTATGCTATGGGATGTCATGGGCGGCGTGGCACGACGCGCATGGGCACGCAATCCGCACGCCATGGAAACATCCGAAGAATTTAACCGCACCCACCAAGAACAAGGTTATCACATCACCATGCCGCATCTGGCAGAAGATGTATTAATCGACAGAGTATTAAAAGAAAAAGGTATAAAACAACAATAACGTTACGAATTATGAGCTGGACAAGAATCATGGAATGCGTTCCCAACTTTAGCGAAGGGCGCGATTTGCAGAAAATAGATCAGATAGTGTCTCCCTTCCGTGCACGTGCCGGAGTGAAACTGCTCGACTACAGCAATGACGAAGACCATAACCGTCTTGTGGTCACTGTTGTGGGAGAACCCGACGCTTTAAAAGAGGCTGTGATAGAGGCCATTGGCGTAGCAGTGAAGTTGATTGACCTCAACCATCATCAAGGGCAGCATCCGCGAATGGGAGCAGCAGACGTAGTCCCCTTTATCCCCATCAAAGGATGTACCATGGACGAAGCCATTGCCATCTCTAAAGAAGTAGGGCAAAAGGTGGCGGATACCTATCGGCTTCCTGTCTTCCTGTATGAAAAATCAGCAAGCGCTCCTCATCGCGAGAATCTTGCCACTATCCGAAAAGGAGAATTCGAAGGCATGGTCGAAAAAATCCATCAACCCGAATGGCATCCTGATTTCGGTCCCGAAGAACGACATCCCACTGCCGGAACCGTTGCCATCGGAGCACGTATGCCGTTAGTAGCTTATAATATTAACCTGAACACACCCAGTCTGGAGATTGCACATGACATTGCCAAGAAAATCCGTTTTATCGGAGGCGGACTGCGCTTCTGCAAGGCTATGGGCGTAGAACTGAAAGACCGGGGCATCACACAAGTTTCCATGAATCTGACAGACTACAGCAAAACTGCCCTCTATCGGGCTTTTGAGATGGTGCGTTTCGAAGCCCGCCGCTACGGAGTAAGCATTATCGGCAGCGAAATTGTGGGTCTGGTTCCCATGGAAGCCCTGATTGACACAGCCTCCTATTATTTGGGGCTGGAAAACTTCTCGATACAGCAAGTGCTGGAAGCACAGATTATGGAATAACAAGGAACCTATCGCCATGAACAACAATCTTATCATCAAGAATGCCCGCATCATCACCCCTCTCGGCACCTCTGCCCTGAAAGGTAAAGAGATGAACCGACTGCTGGATCTCACCGGAGGAACCGTAGTAGTAACCGACGGAGTGATTACCTACGCAGGCCCGTCACATCCTTCGTATGAAGAGCCGAAAGAAGATTACGAAATTCTCGACGCCGGGGGCCGGGTATTGCTTCCCGGATTCATTGATTCACATACCCATCTGGTTTTCGGCGGTTATCGCCCCGAAGAGTTCGTTTGGCGCATGAATGGGGAAAGTTATATGAGTATCATGCAACGCGGAGGCGGCATTATCAACACGGTACATGCCACTCGTGAAGCGACACCGGAGGAATTGAAATGCAAAGCCGAATGGTTTATTGATGTCATGAGCCGTATGGGGGTCACTACTGTGGAAGGGAAGAGCGGTTACGGGCTCGACCGCGATACCGAGCTCAAACAACTGGAAGTGATGCGTTCCATCAATCTCTCCCCGCAACGCAAAGTAGATATCGCCGCCACTTTCCTCGGTGCACATGCACTGCCTCCCGAATATCAGGGCAGAGCCGACGAATACATTGACTTTCTCATCCATGAGATGCTTCCTCTAGTCCGTAAAAAGCACCTTGCAGAGAATTGCGACATTTTTTGTGAACAAGGCGTCTTCACCGTAGCACAATCCCGACGACTCCTGCAAGCGGCACAGAAACAAGGATTCGGTGCAAAGATACATGCCGATGAAATTGTAAGTTTCGGCGGTGCCGAACTTGCCGGTGAAATAAGAGCACTCAGCGCCGACCATCTGCTGCACGCTTCGGATAGCGGCATTCGTGCAATGGCAGAAAATAAGGTTGTCGCCACGCTCCTGCCCCTGACCGCCTTTACACTCCGTGAACCTTATGCACGCGGACGTGACATGATAGACAGCGGTTGTGCCGTAGCTCTCGCCACCGACCTCAATCCGGGCAGCTGTTGTTCCGGTTCCATCCCACTGACATTTGCACTGGCTTGCCTATATATGCATCTCACATTGGAAGAAGCTATCACCGCTATGACATTAAATGGAGCAGCCGCACTGGGTTATGCCCACCGGACAGGCAGTATCGAAGTCGGCAAACAGGGAGACCTTGTCTTGCTGGACACCGATACCCCGGCCGTACTCGTTTACTATACCGGCATGAATTCCGTGCAACACACCATCAAAGCAGGACGTATCCTATTTTAAATATTCACCCAACTTAAAAACATAATACCATGTTAACAGAACTCACTATCAAAGAATTTATTAATAAAGTCATCAGCAACGATCCCGTTCCCGGTGGCGGAAGCATATCCGCCCTCAATGGTGCCCTGGCGACTTCCCTTGCCGCAATGGTTGCCAACCTGACCATCGGACGAAAGAAATATGCCGAAGTAAACGAGGTTATGGAAGACCTTTCCGCCCGTTTTGAAGAATTGGCACGTCAACTCATTATCGATGTAGACCGTGACTCGGATGCATACAACCGCGTATTTGCCGCCTTCAAACTTCCCAAAGAAACAGAAGAAGAAAAAAACATCCGCAACGAAGCGATTCAAAAAGAGACCAAATATGCAGCCGAAGTACCGATGGAAGTAGCACGTACTGTCCATTCCATCCTGCCGATGATTGATGTAGTGGCACGAAAAGGAAACAGCAATGCCGTGACCGATGCTTGTGTGGCAATGATGTGTGCACGAACCGCCATACTGGGTGCTTTGCTAAATGTCCGCATCAACCTCACCTCTATCAAAGACGAGAAATTTGTGAAAGAAATGACTGAAGAAGCGGATATGATAGAAAAGACAACGATTGCCGAAGAACAAAAAATATTGGACTATGTGAAAACCGTTCTCTAAAAAAGAAGAGTATGAAAAACGTATATCAAATAGGTTCCGGCGAACTCACATTCGATATTATCGAACGTATCATCAATGAGAACCTGAAACTGGAACTGGCCCCCGAAGCTCGGGAACGCATTCAGAAGTGCAGGGACTATCTGGATAAAAAGATAGCCAATTCCGACACACCGCTTTATGGTATTACCACTGGGTTCGGCTCGCTGTGCAACCGTAATATCTCGCCTGATGAACTGAGCACCTTACAAGAGAATCTGGTAAAAAGCCATGCTTGCAGTGTGGGCGAAGAAATGCCACACGTCATTGTAAAACTGATGTTTCTGCTCAAGGCACATGCCCTCTCGTTGGGACACAGCGGCGTACAAGTCATTACCGTGCAGCGCATTATCGACTTCTTCAACAATGACGTAATGCCCATTGTATATGACCGTGGTTCGCTGGGTGCATCCGGCGATCTTGCCCCGCTTGCCAACCTCTTCCTGCCACTTATCGGTGTGGGAGACGTATATTATAAAGGTAAGCGGTGCGAAGCCATCAGTGTGCTCGATGAATTCGGCTGGGAGCCTGTGAAACTAAAAAGCAAAGAAGGATTGGCTTTGCTGAACGGCACACAATTCATGAGCGCCAACGGTGTTTATGCCATCTTGAAAGCGTTCCGACTGAGTAAAAAAGCCGACCTCATTGCCGCTGTTTCCCTTGAAGCCTTCGACGGACGCCTCGACCCGTTCATGGATTGTATCCAACAGATGCGACCGCACCAAGGCCAGATAGAAACAGGGACAGCATTCCGCCGTATACTGGAAGGAAGTGAAATCATAACTCAACCCAAGACACATGTGCAAGACCCCTATTCATTCCGCTGTATCCCCCAAGTACACGGTGCCACCAAGGATGCCATCCGCCATGCCGCATCCGTTCTGCTGACCGAGATTAACTCCGTCACCGACAATCCCACCATCTTCCCCGATGAAGACCTGATTATATCGGGCGGGAATTTCCACGGACAACCTTTGGCACTCGTCTATGATTATCTCGCCATCGCTTTGGCCGAGTTGGGAAATATATCCGAGCGTCGCGTAGCCCAACTCATTATGGGACTTCGCGGACTTCCCGAATTCCTTGTTGCCAATCCCGGACTGAATTCAGGCTTTATGATTCCCCAATATGCAGCCGCTTCCATGGTCAGCCAAAATAAAATGTATTGCTACTCCGCCAGCAGTGATTCCATTGTCTCCAGCAACGGCCAAGAAGACCATGTGAGTATGGGTGCCAATGCCGCCACAAAACTATTTAAGGTGATGGACAATCTGGAGCATATCCTTGCCATCGAACTGATGAATGCAGCTCAAGGTATCGACTTCCGGCGTCCGCTCAAAAGCTCTCCATACATTGAGAAATTCCTCTCGGTTTATCGCAAGGAAGTGCCTTTCATCCGCGAAGACATTGTGATGTACAAAGAAATACATAAGACTGTGGCTTTTTTGAAACGCCACCAAGTGGATTATTAAGCTATTATTTCACTATCTTTGCAGGCAAAAAGAAGACAACGTATGAATAGCGACAATAAAGAAGAAATGTTTCCCATTGTAGATGAACAGGGAAATATTGTGGGAGCTGCCACACGAGGCGAGTGTCATGACGGCAGTAAAAAACTTCATCCAGTAGTGCACCTTCATGTGTTCAATAGTAAAGGGGAACTTTACCTGCAAAAACGACCGGAATGGAAAGATATCCAACCCGGCAAATGGGACACTTCAGTAGGCGGTCATGTCGACTTGGGCGAAAGTGTAGAAATAGCACTCCACCGTGAAGTGAAAGAAGAACTCGGAATCACCGACTTCACTCCCGAACTGCTGATTAATTATGTTTTTGAGTCTGCCCGCGAAAAAGAACTGGTATTCTCACACAAAACCATTTATGACGGCCCCATCACCCCCAGTGACGAATTAGCCGGAGGCCGTTTTTGGACATTAGACGAAATAAAAGCCAATATGGGGAAGGATATCTTTACACCAAACTTTGAGAACGAGTTCTGCAAATTAGGCTTCTGAAACATCTTTTTCATGGGAAGGGGCAAATTCTTGACTTGCATCAAGAATTTGTCCCTTTAGCGTATATTTTGGACTCATAAGCATACAACAGAAAACAAAAGCGCGTAATTTTGTGTTGTAAAACATAGAAAGAAAGGATAACAAGATTATGAAAAAGGTAAAAAGTATTGTAATGAAAGTCCTGGCTATGATGGGTGAAAACGAAGTAAGAGCTTGGGGCGTAGGCATTAAGTAATATAAATGCCGGTATTTAAATCAACTAAAAAGGATAACATTATGAAAAAGTTAAAAGAAATCATTAAGACAGGTCTTATTGATATGGGAAATGGTGCCCTACGTGCTTGGGGATACGAAATCAAGTAACCACCATACTTGATTAGAGAACTTTATTTAAAACTCAATAGAATAAAAGAGAGCAGTCCAATGGATTACTCTCTTTTTTATTTATCAGGTATCTTATTTACTGCAATCAGTTAGAAAAACGATAAGTATTTTAAGAACTTATCCTATCTGTATAAAGTGCCTGTAGATAGTATTTACAGTGAAAAAAGTTTTTTTCTGACTGTCTTATTTCTACCTATTATATACTGTAATGATGCTTGTCTGTGTGAGAATAAAGTGCCCCCAAATGGATAAACTGCATGAAGTTATTAAGATAAAGAAACAGAAATGAGATAAATTTATATTTTCTGCTTTAATGATAGTGAAGAAATTAATAATATTATTATCTTTGCCGCTGTTAGTGGATAAAGGCGATAGGATAAGTTCTTAAAATACTTAGCAAATATTCCCTTATTCATTAGCCTTCCAAATCTATTATAGTATTATTAACTCTATGAAACACTTATGAAAATTAAGACTTTAACCCAAAGAGGTAAGTACACATTACTGGCAAGTGTACTTGGAATGATTTCAATTCCTTCGTCTGCCATCCCTACCGGTATGGTTGATGTTTCACTCCCAACCGTAGCACAACAGACGGCCAAAATCAAAGGAAAGGTTTTGGATGCCAAAACCGGAGAACCGGTTATCGGTGCTAATGTCGTTGTAAAAGGAACCACAAACGGCAGTATCACCAATTTCGATGGCGAATACGAACTGACAGCACCGATTGGTTCTACTCTCAGTATCTCTTTTATTGGTTATAAATCAATAGAGGTAAAAGCCACCGGCGGTTTGCAAACAATCAAATTAGATGAAGACTCTGAAGCACTGGACGAAGTCATAGTAGTAGGCTACACGACTCAGCGTAAAGAAAGTTTAACCGGATCTATGAATAACATCAAAAGTGAAAAGTTGAAGGACATAACCACGCCATCGGTAGAAAATTTATTAAATGGTAAAGTTCCGGGAGTATATGTAGCCCCGGGGTCTGGTCAACCCGGTTCTAGTGGTGCAGTTGTTATCCGCGGACAAGCCACACTTAACGGTACAACTTCTCCACTGTGGGTTATCGACGGGGTTATAGTAGGCTCGGATGCCGGACAACTAAATCCTGCGGATATTGAAAGCATGACTATTTTAAAAGATGCTGCCTCTACCGCCATTTACGGTTCGCAAGGTGCAAATGGTGTTATTGTGGTTACAACCAAAAGCGGACGAGCTGAAAAAATGACTATCGAAGCATCTGTAAAACTAGGTATCAGCTCACTAAACAATGGAAACTTGGAAGTGATGAATGGCGCAGAACTTTATGACTACTATGCCTCCTTCCAAAATGCCAATGAAATTTCTTTTCCACGATGGAACAAGGATTTGCGCGACAGCAATTTCAGTTGGTGGGATTTAGCTACCCAAAACGGACTCACACAGGAGTACAATGTATCTTTACGCGGAGGTAACGAAAAAATGCAATCTTATCTATCTGTAGGATATTATGATGAAGAAGGTGCCGTGAAAGGATATGATTACAGTCGGTATAACTTCCGCTTGAAGACTACATACAAGCCATTTGACTGGTTGACAATCAAACCCGCGCTCAGCGGTTCACTTCGGAATATTGATGACCGCCAATACTCTGTCACAGCTATGTATTCTATGCTCCCATGGGATAGTCCCTATGACAAAGACGGCAACTTGGTTCCTCACCGCTACAGTGGTTGGGTAAACACTCAGCAGACCAACTACCTATACGATTTACAATGGAACCATTCAGAATCCAAATATTACGAATTCATGGGAAGTTTAGATTTTGACATTAAAATAACAGACTGGCTGACCTTCTCATCTGTCAACAACTACAAATACATCAATTCTACTTCTCACGGTTACAGTGATCCGCGCTCAAGCAGTGGCGAAAATGTAAACGGACGTCTCACAGAATGGAGAGCAGAAGTGACCCGCCGTTATACCAACCAAAAATTATTAATAAACAAAGACTTTGGCAAGCACTCTATCAGCGGATTGATAGCTTACGAATTTAATGATTATTATTATAAGAATCTAGATGTCTATGGTACCGGATTTGTACCCGGATTCGAAGTCCTGGATGTAGTATCCAAACCCGAACGTACGAAAGGCGGTATCAGCGAATGGGCTACTCAGTCTTATTTCACCCAATGGAAATATGTATATGATGGTAAGTATATTGCCGAAGCCTCTATCCGCCGGGACGGTGCATCCAACTTAGGCACGAACGCCAAATACGGCAATCTTCTGTCCGGTAGTGTAGGATGGATTATCAGCCGTGAAGACTGGTTTGATATAGATTGGATTAATAACCTTAAAATACGTGGAGGTTATGGTACTGTAGGTAATCGTCCCTCTTCACTTTACCCACAATACGACCTGTATTCGGTTTCTTCCAGCTATAATGAAAGTTCCGGTGCATTGATCAGTGTCATCGGTAACAAAGACTTGACATGGGAAAAAACCTATACCACAAGTATCGGACTTGACGCTGCATTGTTCAATAACCGTCTGCGCTTTACTTTTGATTTCTATTCAAAAGATACAGATAATATTCTTTATAACGTACCCGTTACAGGACTTACCGGTGTGACTAGTGTTTATAGAAATATCGGTAAAATGAAAAACACCGGATATGAAATCTCACTGGGTGGTGATATCATCAGTACAAAAGACTGGTTCTGGAACGTAGAATTAAATATTGGTCACAACAGTAATAAATTGAAAGACCTCTATAAACAAAAAGATACAGACGGAAACTATGTAGTAAAACCCGTTATCATCAGTGATGGAAGCAGTATTGCCGGTACAGCGCAGCGCATCCTCGAAATCGGTTATCCGGTAGATACTTATTATTTAAAGGAGTGGGCAGGTGTAAATCCAGAAAACGGTGCTCCAATGTGGTACAAAGACACTAAAGACAGCGAAGGCAATGTCACAGGAAGAGAAACGACCTCTAACTACGCAGAGGCAGGATATTATAAGTGCGGTTCAGCAGCTCCCGATTTGTTCGGAGGTTTCTCTACAACTTTAACATGGAAAGGCTTTGACTTAAATGCCGTATTCGGTTACTCTATCGGTGGAAAGATTTACAACTATTCACGTCAGGAGTATGACTCCGACGGTACTTATACCGACCGCAACCAAATGAAACTGAAAGACGGTTGGAACCGTTGGGAAAAACCGGGAGATATCGCCACTCACCCCGTTGCAAAATATAATAATCAGGATAAAGGCAACTCTGCATCTTCCCGCTATTTGGAAGACAGTGATTATCTGAAACTACGCTCTCTGACCCTGGGCTACAACTTTAAGTTACCGCAATGGGGCATCCAGAACTTACGCGTATTCATGAACGCAGAAAACCTGTTTACCATTACAGATTATTCAGGCGTAGACCCTGAAATTCCGGCTAGTAACGGTTCTGTGATGGGTACTGCCGGTCCTGCCGTTTATCCGTCTGTACGTAAATTTATGTTCGGTTTAAATCTTACCTTTTAATCAGTAGAAACAATATGAAAAAGATATTGACCTTATTATTGGCAGCGGCATCATTGACCGCTTGCGACATAGACCGTTTACCATATAGTTCTATGGCTGCAGAACAAATCACAAACGATCCTTCCGCATCGTTGGAATCTCTAATGAACGGTATGTATGCTCAGCTAAAGACATGGTCGGACCCCATGCACCGTTGTGGTGAGTATGCCGGCGACAATATGATGATTCGCGGTTCATCAACAGATGCCTTCTATGAATTCATCTCTTTCTCCCGCACTCCGGTAAACTACCGTTTACAGAACTTCTGGGATTATGGTTACAAGGCTGTTGCCCAGGCCTCAAATATCATCAAAATGATAGAAGAAGGGCAGAGTGCCGAGATAGACAACCAATTGGGAGAGTGTTATTATGTACGTGGTATGATGTATTTTTACTTATGCCGTGCTTATGGACGTCCTTACTATCAGGCTCCTGATAAGAACTTAGGCGTACCTATTGTTAATGGTACTCCCGATGATATTATGGGAGACCTGCTACTACCCGACCGTTCTACTGTAAAAGAAACCTATGAACAGGCCATCAGTGACTTGAAAAAGGCAGAAGAAATGATGACTATCAACAAAGGTGCTGCTTATGCCTCAAAAGAAGCAGCTCAGGCAATGCTCTCACGCGTATATCTGTATATGAGTGGAACGTATGAAAATCCCAATCGGGAATATGCCCAGTTAGCTGTTGACTATGCGGACAAAGTAATCAATTCGGACACCTACTCATTATTGCCGCGCGAAGAGTTCATGAAATATAACACGCTTACTCCCGAGAACAACGACGAATCCATCTTTGTGGTAAAACGTGTTGCTTCTGAATTCTCCGGTTATGACCACTACTATGGCATTGGCGGTATGTATGCCAATATCGGCGGTATGGGTTGGGGAGAAATGTATGCCAGTGCCAAATATATTGATTTGTTGAATGAGACAGGACGGAATGACTGGCGTCCGGATCATTATAAAATCGTAGACGCACGTGCTGCATTTATCGAACCGACATACACTGATAATCATAAAGAAGTATTCCGTTTTATCAAACAAGACTCAGAAACGGTTTTAAATTACGAACAGTTGACTGTAACACAAAAGGGAGCGACAGTGGTTTGCCAAAAGACCAAAGAAGTAGACGGAAAAGATGTTCCGGACGGTCCGGAATACACACTGACTCCTGTAGATGCCGAACAGGATATTTATTCTATCACCTACCAAGACGGCAAGACTTATATAGGTATGCTGGACTATTACATCTCTCTCAACCGTGTATATCCACAATTCTATATCACCAAATGTTCTCGCGAAGGAGAAGATTCGCATTTACATTCACCGATTATCAGTCGTTTGGGTGAAATATATCTGAATCGTGCAGAAGCCTATGCTAAATTAGGCAATTATTCGGCCGCTTTAGCCGACCTTAATACCATTCGCGAACGCTCTATCATCGGTGGTGGATACGCTTCATTGAACGCAACAAACGCCAGCGAAAGAATTGACAAAGAACGCCAATTGGAATTAGCCTATCAAGCAGAACGCAGCTATGACGTGTTCCGCAACGGTAAGCCTTTGACACGTCGCTATCCGGGACCTCACAAACAATTTGAAGACATTCCCGCATCAGACTATCGTGTTGTTTATTACATTCCACAGAATGCAATAAATGCTTATCCGGGCACTTTGACTCAAAACCCTACTAATAGTAGCGGAGTTATCCTGAATTAAGGCTCTCTTTTCAATAACATATTAGTTTTTTATGAGATGGTTCGTAAGTGACAGCACTTAAAGAACCATCTCTTTTTATGAACAAACCTATTCAGAGAAACAAAAACATTTCATTCATAAGGCATCCGGCAGCATTTACTTCTTTTTTATTCGTCCGTTCCGGAGATTTTCTATAATTTTGCATCAAACAACTATTAATCCAATAAAACTTTATCAGAAAAAACCATGATTAAAAAACTATCTACCTTGGTAGCCGGTTTAGCATTGATATGTCTGGCCGGATGCACTTTACCTCAAAAGGAAGTTGCACAAAACAATTCATTTGCCCCTATTGAAGTAGCAGTACCCGAACGACCCGCAGGACAGCAAGATGTAATCCAGCTGACCACTCCTAAGCTCGACACTGTTCGTGTCGGATTTATCGGACTTGGAATGAGAGGTCCCGGAGCTGTGGAACGCTGGACACATATCCCCGGAACAAAAATTGTCGCACTCTGCGATTTACTCCCCGAAAATGCAGAAAAAGCACAAAAAATCGTAACCAATGCAGGAATGGAAGCACCGGTGCTCTACTCCGGTTCGGAAGATGCATGGAAACAACTGTGCGAACGTGATGATATCGACCTTGTTTATATTGCCACCGACTGGAAGCATCATGCCGAAATGGGTATTTACGCTATGGAACACGGCAAGCATGCCGCCATTGAAGTTCCCTCTGCTATGACACTGGACGAAATCTGGGCGTTAATCAATACTTCGGAAAAGACCCGCAAGCACTGTATGCAGTTGGAAAACTGTGTATACGACTTCTTCGAACTGACAACATTGAACATGGCTCAACAGGGATTGTTCGGTGAAGTGCTGCACGTAGAAGGTTCTTATATCCACAATCTTGAAGAATTCTGGCCCTACTATTGGAACAACTGGCGTTTGGACTACAATAACGAAAACCGTGGAGACGTTTATGCCACTCACGGCCTTGGCCCGGCCTGCCAATTGCTGAATATTCACCGTGGCGACCGCATGAAGACTTTGGTAGCGATGGATACCAAGGCTGCAACTGGTCCTGAACTGGGTAAGAGATATGGCTTGGCAAACGATTCTATCGAGTTCCAGAACGGTGACCATACCATGACTTTCATCCGCACTGAGAACGGCAAAACTATTCTTATCCAGCACGATGTGGTGAATCCTCGTCCTTACAGCCGTATGTATCAGCTGACAGGTACAGATGGTTTCGCCAACAAATACCCTATCGAAGAATATTGCTTGCGCCCCGACCAGGTTGACGCTAAAGAAGTGCCTAACCACGAAAACCTGAATATGCACGCTGCTGTTCCCGAAAACGTGAAAGAAGCCTTGATGCAGAAATACAAACACCCGATTCACCAGGAACTGGAAGAAACTGCCAAGAAGGTAGGTGGTCACGGTGGTATGGACTACATCATGGACTATCGTCTGGTTTACTGTCTGCGCAACGGTTTGCCTTTGGATATGGATGTATACGACTTGGCTGAATGGTGCTGTATGGCAGACCTTACCCGCCTTTCTATCGAAAACGGTAATGCTCCGGTAGCTGTACCCGACTTCACCCGCGGTAGCTGGAACAAGGTGAAAGGTTATCGCCACGCATTTGCCAAATAAAAACAGCACGCTTTAAAACAACAATAACTTATGATTGGGGCAATCAGTGTATATTGGCAGCTCCAGTCATAAGTTATTTTTTTACGCCCTTATAAAACAAAAAAAGCAAGTTCAAACCCTGTCAAACGGAAATCTTACGACAAAAGAGAAACATTTCCGAATAAACAGTTCTCTTCTACAAAAATTATACTATTTTTGCTAGAATAAAATAAGACCATGTTCAAAGGTTACCCAAAGTGTAGATATACAACCATTTTTATCATTTTTTCAATTGCTTTTATATGTGGGCTAAATTACAAAAAATGGTATGCCACTAATCATTTAGTGACAAAACGTGTCTTCCTTGCATACTCCCTCGCCAAAGACGAAATAGGTAACGGGAATCTCGAAAAACACCTCTTGCAGGAATTCAGAAGACAGGGGGTTGAAGCTATATTCGATCGCTTCTATTTAGATTGTACCAAATTAAATGAGCAAGAAGAAATAGAACATTGCCAAAACTATCTCGAATTAGTTAAGAGTAAATCCACAGACCTCATCCTCACCATAGGAGACCAAGCTACATATTCCATCTTATCCACCCGCCACCAACTGTTGGGTTCTGTTCCCATATTGGCATGTAATGTACATTTTCCAAATGAAAAACTGATAGAAGAATATAATGAAAAGAAAGTTTATGTCCTCAGCGATATCCCCGACCTGCAACGCAACATAGAATTTATAAAGACACTGCATCCCCACACCAACATGGACATTATCTATAATATAGATTTTAGTTATCTGGGACATAAATCTTTTGATATGCTTGCCCGTACTGTAGACAGAAAGAGTGTAAGAATGTTGGGATATGCTAAAGGATTTGCCCAAGAGAATGAATACAACAGACTGACGGAAATGATTAAATACTTTAATCTGATGCCCGGCATGACCAATGAAAATCCGAATAAAAATCAATTGTCCGTCAGCCTCTGCCCTTTCCGATATATAAAAGGGTCTTCTTTGCTCATTATGTTGGAACGTTCCAGACGAGATCAGGAAGACCAAGTATTCTTATTGGACAAATTTGACATGATGTCCATCCCAATTACCAACGCATTGAATATTCCCTCATTCAGTTGCATCCGTGAAGGGTTTAACGAAAATGCCAAGATTGTGGGCGGATACATGGCAACAGAAGAAATATCAGCCAAAGCAGCAGCCGACTTAGCCGTCCGACTGATGAAAAATGAAAAGATAGGCATGCCTAAAATAAGGGCTTTGGACAAAGAATATATATTAGATTGGACTTATCTCTCCGAACATGCCAAACATATACATCAGATTCCCGCTCATATACGCATCATCAATTATCCCTTTTATGACCGTTACCACAAGGAACTTTATCTACTGGGAGCATTGTTCGTTATTGCCTTTATCTTGATTTCCGTCAGTCTGCTGCGGGCCCACCGCCGTTCTTTGAAAGAGCGTACCAACCTCCGGATTCTGGAAGAGGCTCAGAAACGGTTAAGCCTTTCTGTCAACGGAGGTCATATTTCGCTTTGGAATGTTCAGGACGACATCATCGAGTTCGATGCCAATTATACGAACCCGTCAGGACTGAAACAACAGAAATTTACAAGAGATGAAATCAGGAAGTATACCCATCCGGACGACGCTCCATTATTGAAAACTTTTTATGAAACCATGCACCAATCACCCGGCATGCAAATGCAGCGGATACGGTTTTCTTTCGGCAACGAAGAGGGAAACTACCAATGGTATGAGCTGAGGTGCAGCAGTATGAAAGACACCCGGGGCAAAATGATGATGGCGGGAGTCATTCAAAACATCCAAGCACAGGTGGAGCGTGAAGAACAGCTCATACTGGCAAAACAAATTGCCGAGAATGCTGAGTTGAAACAATCATTCCTCAACAATATGAGCCATGAAATCCGTACTCCTCTGAATGCTATTGTGGGATTCACCAATATATTGGTAGGTGAAGGTTCAGACAAAATAGACCCGGAAGAAAAAGCAATGATGCTTAATCTGGTCAATCACAACAATGACTTGCTTCTAAAATTAGTCAATGATGTATTGGAAATATCCCGCCTTGATTCCGGAGGAATGACCTTCGAAATGGAAGAATGTGACTTGAAAGATATTGTAAAGGAGATTTTTATGACCTACGAAGGGCTAATCCAACCGACACTGCAGTTTCACCTTGAAATGGACGAAAGTATTCCGTTGCCTGTACATATCGACCGGTTCCGTTTTACTCAGGTTATCTCCAATCTGCTGAACAACGCCAACAAATTTACCAAAGAAGGAAGAATCACACTGGGATGCAAGTTTGACAAAGAACATAACAAGGTATGTATCTACGTACAAGACACCGGAAAAGGCATTGACGAACAAGAACTGATTATGATTTTCGACCGTTTCTATAAGACCAATGAATTTGAACAAGGTAGTGGTTTGGGACTTTCCATCTGTAAAGTGATTATTGAACGGCTGGGCGGGCGTATAGAGGTACAGTCGGAAGTGGGAAAAGGAAGTTGTTTCACAGTGATTTTATCCTTGGTAAAAACAAATAAAAGTGATGGAAAGGAATAACAAATAATGGAAAATACACTGAGGCCTTGGCAGAGGTGGCTATTGTTCTGTGCAGCTATGGCACTCGTTTTTGTATCGGGTGTTGCGATATCCACTTTGTTGGAACATCAAACGGAAACAACAAATACAGTTACCGGTAAGAAGAAAATAAAGATAACCGGCATAGAAGCCCGCAGTTCTGTTTTCTCCGAAAATTACCCGCGCGAGTATCAGACCTGGGCAGATACACTCACCATAGGATACCAAGGCAACTGCACAGAAGAAACAGCCGTCGATGTTTTGGCACAACGCCCCGAACTGGTTATACTATGGGCTGGTTATGCTTTTTCCAAAGACTACCGCACCCCGCAAGGACACATGTTTGCACTAAACGATATCACCCATTCGCTCCGCACCGGCGCACCTATGAGTGACACCGAAGGACCTCAACCTGCATCCTGCTGGGTATGCAAAAGCCCGGACGCCCCCCGATTGATAGAGAGCATCGGGGTGGATTCTTTCTACCATAACAAATGGGCAGCACTGGGTAGCGAAATAGTAAACCCCATCGGATGTGCAGACTGCCACGAACCGGAAAATATGAATCTGCACATCAGCCGTCCCGCCCTTATCGAAGCATTCAGCCGCCAGGGAAAAGATATAACAAAAGTATCTCCTCAGGAAATGCGTTCATTGGTATGCGCTCAATGTCATTCTGAATACTACTTCAAGGGGAACGACAAGTACGTAACTTTCCCCTGGGATAAAGGCTTTACGATGGAAGACATCGAGAAGTACTATGATGAAACGGATTTCACTGATTATATTCATACCCTGAGTCGTGCCCGCATTATAAAAGCACAGCATCCCGACTATGAAATTTTTCAAATGGGTATTCATGGCCAGCGTGGTGTATCCTGTGCCGACTGCCACATGCCCTATAATAATGAAGGAGGCATAAAGTATAGCGACCACCACATCCAGAATCCATTGACTGTGGCGCAACGCACTTGCCTCACCTGTCACCGTGGAAATCAAGAAACACTTTGCAATAATGTGTACGAACGCCAACAAAAAGCAAATGAACTGCGCATACTCTTGGAAAAAGAACTGGCAAAAGCACACATCGAGGCAAAGTTTGCATGGCAACAGGGAGCCACTGACGAGGAAATGAAAAAAGCTTTGCAGTTTATCCGCCAGGCACAATGGAGATGGGATTTTGGAGTATCTTCACATGGCGCTTCTTTCCATGCGCCGCAAGAAACGATGCGTATACTGGGACACGGACTGGATAAAGCATATCAGGCACGAATGGCCATTGCCAAAGTGCTGACAAGGCACGGATATACAGAAGAGGTAGCATTACCAGACCTCTCTACCAAAGAAAAAGCACAGCAATACATCGGCCTGAATATCCCGGCAGAGAAAGCCGCCAAAGAAAAGTTCTTGGAAAAGGTCGTTCCACAATGGCTGAAGAAAGCCAGGGAAAACGGCCGCATCACTCCACATTCACTTTAGTCAGCTTCCCTGTCACCGAATCAATGATGAATCCATAGACCTTGATATCAGAAGGTATCAACGGATGATTGACAATGGCATGCACAGTGCCGCGCACGGATTTCTCCGTATCTTCAAATCCGTCCAGCCATGCCGCAAAGTCCACACCGCAATAGTGAATCATATCGATTGTTTCCTGCTTGATACCGCGCGCCTTCATGTGCTCTATCATTTCAGTGCTGTTCATGTGGCAAGCACCACAATCGGAATGGGCTATGACCATGACTTCTTTTACACCCAACTCATATATAGCCACCATCAGACTGCGAATTACACTCCCGAAAGGATGCGAGATGACACCTCCTGCATTTTTTATCATTTTCACATCACCATTCTTGATGCCCAAAGCGGCCGGCAACAACTCGGTCAGTCGGGTATCCATGCATGAAAGAATAGCGATTTTCTTATCGGGATATTTATTGGTAATATATTTTTCATACCCCTTGTTTGCTACAAATTGTTTGTTGAATTCTAGAATTTCATCTAACATGGTTCTGCGTTTTTTATGTCTCTCGCAAACATACGAAAAAAACAAATGAAGCGGTACATTCCCGCTTAAGAATTTTAATGGACGCCCGACTTTTTACATGCGGACCATCCCCCCTGCCCTCTTGAACGGGGTTGTGTCAAAACGTGGATAATGCTGTCGTTTCGTTCGTAGGGGCAAGGTTCGCTCGCCCGAAAACAGTTTACTTTGTGCCTTCGGGCAGGCAAACCCTGCCCCTGCAGCTGACGATTGGATAGACTGGTTTAGTTTTGACACACTCCCAATCCGAAAATCCTGTGGGTGATAAGCGTGAACTATGGGTTACAATACCGGTACCCAATCAAGCGGTCATCTGATATACTTCATTTATAATGCCTTAAAAGAATCTGTATTCTTACATTGTCATATTGGAATCTTCTCAAAATATGATGCCCACACACTTTTTGACTTGACCTGGTATATCGGTATACGTTGCGCGAACTCACAGCCCAACGTTCCCCGAGTTCTTCCAAAATATTACGGTCTGTATCAGCACACATCATCAGGAGAAGCTGACGCTCAAACCTATGTAGTTCCACACAATCGAATGAGCCGCTACTCTTTTTTCTTCTTTCCCAACCCTGCACGGATGCGGCTCAATGACTGCGGGGTAATCCACAAATAAGAAGCAATATGCTTCAACGGAACATATTGCAAAAGCTCAGGGTTTTCTTCCAGCAAAGTAAGATAACGCTCTTTGGCACGAGGACTTCCTCCGCTGATAATCCAATTCTCCAAACCGAGAAACTGTTGTTCGAAAAGCCGTCGTCCGAAGTTGGCCAATTCTGCTGATGAAGCATAAAAAGACTCCAGTTTTGCCTTAGAAATACCATAAAGTTCACTGTCACACATGGCCTCTATGGAGACCAATGAAGGAGTATTTTCTATGTAGCCCCAAGACGAAAAAATAGCCTCTCCTTCAGAAGCAAACCAAACGGAGACATCCACCCCGTCATTCAGGTAATGTCCCCGCCAGATTCCCTTGCTTATAATATAGAAGTTCGAATTCCGTTCACCCTCCTGCACCAGAAAATCTCCTTTGCGGAAGTGGAGCTTTTCCATTTTCGCCAATAACTGCAAACTCGCTGTTATCGGCAAACTGTACTTCTCGCAAAACTTCTGAACAAACGCATCCATACTTTCCACTTGATTTAGTACCGCAAAGGTAAGAAATCATCCGTGAACCAACCGACGTTTGCGCCAATAAATTGTGGTGATTACTAAGAAAGTAAGTACTTCAGCCAACGGAACAGCCAGCCAGATACCAGGCACTTTAAGCAGTAACGGCAATCCGAAAAGGCAGATAACCATGAATACGAATCCGCGCAACACCGTAACCACCATTGCCGGGCGCGCACGCTCCACACTCTGAAAATAACCAATAGATACAATATTCACAGCAAAGAAGACAAATCCCGAAGCAAACAAAGGCAATCCTGCCACTGCAATATCGTATGCCGGATAAGAACGGTCAATAAACATGGCCACTATCTGATGATTGAATATCGCTGTAAGCGTGAAGAACACAAGCCCGCAAATCACAGCAGTCATTAATGCCAGACGAAAAGCCGAACGCACACGTGCTTCATCACCGGCTCCGAAATTATAGCTCAGGATGGGTTGCACCGACTGTCCAATGGCATTATACACCATAAATATAATAGGGAAAAAATAGCAGGCAATGCTGAAAGCCGCCACCCCGTCTTCTCCCAAATAAGAGATAAACACATAGTTACCGGCAAACATCATACAGGCTATTGCCCCCTCACACAAAAACGTTGATGCTCCCAAACGGCACATATATTTCACATTACGCCAAGTGAGCTGCATGCTCTTCTTGCTGAACTTCACACGGCAGAAACGGATTACATTTTTCTTACGGCTCAAATATATGATTATCATGGCAGCCCCAATCACATAACCCAAGCTGGTGGCAAGTGCCGCACCCCTCATTCCCCAACCGAAAATGAAGATGAACACATAATCGAGCACAATATTAATCACTGCCGGAATAGCATTGCACAACATGGCATAGTTAGGAGAACCATCCAATCGCACAAAAAACATCCCCGAACTGAGCAGTGCACTGAACACTAAAAACGGAAGGAACCAATACATATACTCTACCGCCAAAGGCAACAATCGTTCCGAACTTCCCAACAATCGTGCCACTTGAGGTGCAAACATACACACCGCCCCCCATAGCAATGCCAGAAACAAAGAAGAAACCACCACCGCCTGTGTCACATTAATCCGCGCCGACTTCTGTTTACCCTGGGACAAATGAATGGAGGCAACCACGGACGCCCCCACTCCAAACATCAGCCCGATGCCTGTACTTATCAAAAACAGTGGAGCCGTAATATTTACCGCAGCCAATGCATCACTACCAATTCCCTTACCTACAAATATTCCGTCTGTTATGACAAACACAGCCGAAAAGACCATCCCCAACACAGTAGGTATCAGTAACTTCCGAAACAATTTCGGAATTTCCATACTACCAAAATCAATACTATCTTTCATACCTATATCAATTTATTTTTCCGGTTGCAAAGATAAGGCCTTATTTTAGGGTAAAAATTACCATTTGGTAATTTCAGTCACTTTTTCATTAGCCAGACTAAGCGTTTTCGTCCTTTCGATTATGCCTGTCTGTCAGTCGGATTACTACAGTCTTCGGCAGTGGACTGTACAGTCTGCTACAGTGGACCGTACAGTCTGCTACGGTGGACTGTACAGTCTGTTGCCGGAGACTGTAATATTCTTCCGTTTAAAAAGCCTTAGCCGACCCTAAGAAACGGCTTACTCTTCCCTTTGTAGGTGATATGATATAAGGAGATAAAACAAGGATTTAAATTCCCAAGAAAACAATGTGTCCCACTTTTTACAACGAAAAGTTTGTGAGTTAAAAAGAAATCACTACCTTTGCACCCGCAAAACAAAAGAATTGCCTCTTTAGCTCAGTTGGCCAGAGCACGTGATTTGTAATCTCGGGGTCGTTGGTTCGAATCCGACAAGAGGCTCACCAAAAGAAGGGAGTGTGTCAAAACTAAACCGACCTATCCCATCGCCAGCTGTAGGGGCAGGGTTTGCCTGCCCGAAGACACAAAGCAAACTGTTTTCGGGCGAGCAAACCTTGCCCCTACGAACGAAACAACAGCATTATCCAGGTTTTAACACACCCCACCTCTTTCTAATTGTATCTTTTTCCCAAGAAACAAGGGGTATTGTTTGCGAAAGTTATTATGATGGCATCCGAACCGAGGTATCACGTACCATCATCAGAATCGACATCACCAGCGAACCTCCCACTATCATCCCTCCTCCCAATAATAATGCTATTGCATTTGGCTCTGTCATCTTTGAGAATTCACGAAGCTCCGAAAAGAGAGCGATTGAAAAGAAAAGGGAGCACATCAGAAAGAAAATACCCATAAAGACACTTATCGCCCCATTCCTTCGGATAAGCTGCTTGATTAAAAGACCTGTAACCAGCAAAAGAAATACACCCAGTATAATCTCTACGGTATGCCATGTGCCTAGCAACACAGCACTCATGAGTTCTCCCCAGCCCAACAACAAAATAGCTAGAAACCACACATCCGGAAGACAGTTGAAAAACTTCTTTTTATCCCAGTGAACTAAAAATGTATCCATCATATTAAAATGTTAGTTTTCACAAATATAGGGAATACTATCAAATAAAAAAATTCCTTGCCGACTTTTTATCGCCAGCAAGGAATTTCAATCATTTATAGGGCAAAAATTACATCATGCCGCCCATGCCACCCATTCCGGGAGCACCCATCGGCATTTCGGGTTTATCTTCTTTCTTTTCTACAATCACACATTCTGTAGTCAGGAACATACCTGCAATAGAAGCTGCATTTTCAAGAGCGACACGAGTTACCTTGGCAGGGTCTACCACACCGGCAGCGTGCAAGTTTTCGTAAACGTCAGTACGGGCATTGTAACCGAAGTCACCTTTACCTTCACGTACTTTCTGTACAACTACTGCACCTTCCTTACCTGCATTGGCCACAATCTGACGAAGCGGTTCTTCGATGGCACGCTTGATGATTTCAATACCGGTTGTTTCATCTTCGTTATCGCCCTTCAAGCCTTCCAAAGATTCTGAAGCACGGATGTAAGCTACACCACCGCCCGGAACGATACCTTCTTCGATAGCTGCACGAGTGGCACACAATGCATCATCCACACGGTCTTTCTTTTCCTTCATTTCTACTTCAGAAGCAGCACCTACATAAAGAACAGCTACACCACCTGACAACTTAGCCAGACGTTCCTGCAATTTTTCCTTATCATAGTCTGAAGTGGTATTCTTGATTTCAGCTTTGATTTGGTTGATGCGTTCCTGAATGTTTTCTTTTGCACCGGCACCGTTTACGATAGTAGTATTGTCCTTAGAAACAGTTACCTTATCGCAAGTACCCAACATTTCAAGAGTAGCTTGTTCCAACTTCAAACCTTTTTCCTCGCTGATAACGATACCACCGGTCAATACGGCAATATCTTCCAACATAGCCTTACGACGGTCGCCGAAGCCCGGAGCCTTCACAGCACAAATCTTCAACTGAGAACGCAGACGGTTCACCACCAAAGTAGTCAATGCTTCACTGTCCACATCTTCTGCAATCACCAACAAAGGACGTCCGCTCTGTACAGCCGGTTCCAGGATAGGCAAGAAATCTTTCAAGTTAGAAATCTTCTTATCATAGATTAAGATGTACGGATGTTCCATCACACATTCCATCTTTTCAGTATCAGTCACGAAGTAAGCTGACAGGTAACCGCGGTCGAACTGCATACCTTCTACCACACCGATAGTAGTGTCAGTACCTTTGGCTTCCTCGATAGTGATAACACCATCTTTAGAAACCTTGCGCATAGCGTCTGCAATCAACTTACCGATAGTAGGATCGTTGTTGGCAGAAACAGCAGCTACTTGTTCAATCTTGTCATAGTTATCACCTACCATTTCGGCCTGAGACTTGATAGATTCAACTACTTTTGCAACAGCTTTGTCTATACCACGTTTCAAATCCATCGGGTTTGCTCCGGCAGTAACATTCTTCAAACCAACACCCACGATTGATTGAGCCAATACTGTAGCGGTAGTAGTACCGTCGCCTGCATCGTCACCAGTCTTTGAAGCAACCGATTTCACCAATTGTGCACCTGTGTTCTGGAATGGGTCAGCCAATTCCACTTCTTTAGCAACTGTCACACCATCTTTAGTAATGTGAGGAGCACCGAATTTCTTTTCGATAATCACATTACGACCTTTCGGGCCAAGAGTTACTTTCACCGCGTTAGCCAATTCGTCCACACCCTTTTTCAGTTCTTCACGGGCGTCAATGTTGAATTTAATATCTTTAGCCATAATCTTTATTCTTTTTTTAATCTGTCATTCTAAACGAAGTGAAGAATCAAAATAGCTCCAAGTAGTTTACCGATTCTTCGTTTTCATTCAGGATAACAAATGATTCTGTTCTATTGTTAATCTAATTATTTAAAATGAATTATCCCAAAACAGCGAGAACGTCGCTCTGACGCATGATAAGGTATTTCTTACCGTCATGTTCCAGTTCAGTGCCCGAGTATTTACCATACAATACCTGGTCGCCTACATGCAACACCATTTCTTCGTCTTTTGTTCCGTTACCTACGGCAACAACTTCACCTTGCAATGGTTTTTCTTTTGCTGTATCAGGAATGATGATACCACCGATTGTTTTCTCTTCTGCAGGAGCAGGAAGAATCAGTACTCTGTCTGCTAATGGTTTAATGTTCATAGTGCTTAATATTTTATTTGTTATACATTATATCGAGTTTATTGATGTCTTTTTAAAAGACGACGGAAAACCTTCAACTAAAAGCATGCCAAAGCCGAAAGTCGATGAATTGGCAGATATAAACTGTCAAATTGACATTATGACAAACGTTCGTTTCTGCCAAAATCCTTTTTTATTCATTTTCTTTAACGATTATAGGGATGAAACGCAAACATATCACTATCTTTGCAAAACCTAACAACTAACCTTTTGAACTATATGGCTTTTACGAACAACATTATGATTGTCCGCCACAAGTTACTGACCGAACTTGTGAGACTGTGGAAAAATGGAGAACTGACAACAGACAAGATAGACCGTCTGCCTCTGGAATTGAGTCCTCGACGTTCAAAACATGCCGGACGTTGCTGCGTGCATAAAGAACGCGCCGTGTGGAAGTATAAATCACTCCCTTTGCTGGGCCTGGATATGGACGATGAAATAGACGAACTCACTTCATTATCCGAATATGCCGCCAAAGCACTCGACCGTGCAGAAAATGGGATGCCCAAGGACAATATAATGTGCGTGATAGACGAAGCCTGCTCCGCCTGCGTACAGATTAACTACGAAATTACCGACCTGTGTCGCGGATGTACTGCCCGCAGTTGTCAATACAACTGCCCCAAAGGGGCTGTTCATGTACATGCAGACACCGGTAAAGCATGGATTGACCACGATACTTGCATCAGTTGCGGCATCTGCCACAAAAGTTGCCCTTATCATGCTATCGTTTACATCCCGGTTCCTTGCGAGGAATCCTGTCCTGTCAAGGCTATCAGCAAAGACGAGCATGGCATAGAGCACATTGACGAAGACAAGTGTATCTATTGCGGAAAATGTATGAATGCTTGTCCTTTCGGAGCTATTTTCGAGATATCACAAACGTTCGATGTGTTACAGCGTATCCGTAAAGGAGAAAAGGTAGTGGCTATTGTAGCACCTTCCATTCTAGGACAGTTCAGCACCACTATCGAACAAGTATACGGAGCATTCAGACAAATCGGTTTCGCAGATGTGATTGAAGTCGCACAAGGTGCAATGGAAACAGTAGAAAATGAAGCACATGAACTGATTGAGAAACTGGAAGAAGGCCAAAAGTTCATGACCACTTCCTGTTGTCCTTCTTATATTGAGTTGGTGAACAAGTATATTCCTGACATGAAGAAATATGTTTCGACTACGGGTTCTCCAATGTACTATGCCGCACGTATCGCCAAGAAAAAGCATCCCGATGCAAAAATAGTATTCGTGGGGCCATGTGTAGCCAAGCGTAAAGAAGCACAACGTGACGAAGCTGTGGATTTTGTGATGACATTCGAGGAAATTTCTTCTATCTTCGATGCGATGGAAGTCAATTTAGAAATAGTACAACCATACGCCATGGAATTCTCTTCTGTGCGCGAAGCGCATGGATTTGCTCAGGCAGGCGGTGTAATGGGTGCTGTGAAAGCATTCCTCAAGATGGAAGCAGACAAGATAAATGCCATTCAGGTTTCAGACTTGAATAAAAAAAATATTGCAGCATTACGTGCATACGCCAAAACAGGCAAGACTCTGGGACAGTTTATCGAAGTAATGGCTTGCGAAGGAGGTTGCATCACCGGCCCCAGCACGCACAGTGGAAGCAAGTCGGGTAAGTGGCAACTATCGCAAGAATTGACCAAACAAACCAAAACCTATGAAAATATGGAATGAAATACTCTTGATAGACAAACTGAGGAAGGGACATAAACTGACGGCGGAAGAATATAAAATTCTGCTCGAATGTCAGGACAGTAACTGCTTATCTTATCTACAAAAGCAAGCTCAAGAGGAAACCCTTTCTCGGTTCGGCAATAGAGTATTCATCCGCGGACTCATAGAAATCAGTAACCGATGCCGTAATAATTGCTATTATTGCGGCATTCGGAAAGGTAATCCGTCGGTCACCCGCTACGGACTGACGCGGGAAACAATCTTAACATGCTGCCGTGAAGGATACGAAGCCGGGTTCCGTACGTTTGTAATGCAGGGAGGAGAAGATTCCGCCATGACGGACGAATGGATAGAGCAAACGGTATCATCTGTCCGTCAGCTTTTTCCTGATTGTGCCATTACCTTGTCACTGGGCGAGAAAACACGAGAGGCTTACGAGCGTTTTTTCCGTGCCGGTGCAAACCGCTATTTACTTCGCCACGAAACATACAATCAGGCACATTACCGGCAACTCCATCCCCCCACCATGTCATCCGAACACAGGTTGCAATGCCTGCAATGGTTAAAGGAAATCGGCTATCAGACCGGTACGGGAATCATGGTAGGCAGTCCCGGACAAACAATCGGGCATCTGGTGGAAGACCTATTGTTTATCGAGCATTTTCAACCGGAGATGATTGGCATCGGTCCTTTCATTCCCCATCACGACACTCCATTTGCCGGTAAAGCCGCCGGAAGCGTGAGAATGACACTCAAGTTGCTTTCCATCTTCAGGTTAATGCATCCATACGCCCTTATCCCATCCACAACAGCATTGGCAACTCTTGCAACGGATGGACGCGAACAAGGGATATTGGCAGGAGCCAATGTAGTGATGCCCAATCTATCACCACCGGAACAACGCGCGAAATATGCCTTGTATGACCATAAGGCCGCTTTCGGTGCCGAAGCTGCGGAAGGATTAAAAAAGCTGTCCGAACGGTTAGGCGCCATTGGGTACCGGATTTCGGCAGAAAGAGGAGATTATGACGGAAACAGAACATAAAAACAATTAGAATATAATGTATAAAGCAGATTCAAAAATAGCGGAAGAGTTTATTGACCATCAGGAAATTCTGGATACAATGAGTGATGCAGAAACCCATAAGAGTAACCGTGCACTGATTGAGTCATTGATAGACAAAGCTGCCCAATGTAAAGGTCTGACCCACCGGGAAGCAGCTCTCCTGCTGGAATGTGACCAACCGGACTTGATAGAACGGATTTTTCGCTTGGCCGAAGAAATCAAACATAAATTTTATGGCAACCGCATTGTCATGTTCGCTCCGTTATATCTTTCCAATTATTGTGTCAATGGTTGTGTATATTGTCCTTACCACCTGAAGAATAAGACGATAGCCCGCAAGAAGTTGACACAGGAGGAAATCAGGAAAGAAGTTATCGCTCTGCAGGATATGGGCCACAAACGTCTGGCACTCGAAGCCGGCGAAGATTCTTTGCACAATCCCATCGAATATATCCTGGAATCCATTGACACCATTTACAGCATCAAACATAAAAATGGAGCCATCCGCCGGGTGAATGTCAACATTGCCGCAACCACAGTAGAAAACTATCGCCGGTTAAAGGATGCCGGCATCGGTACCTATATCCTGTTTCAGGAAACTTATCACAAAGAAAACTACGAAGCCTTGCATCCCACCGGTCCTAAAAGCAGATATGCCTACCACACCGAGGCCATGGACCGTGCCATGGAAGGTGGCATAGACGACGTGGGACTGGGAGTATTGTTCGGACTCAACACTTATAAATATGACTTTATCGGACTGTTGATGCATGCGGAACATTTGGAAGCCACCTTCGGAGTCGGTCCGCACACCATCAGCGTGCCTCGCATCTGTCCGGCTGACGATATTTCCACAAACGACTTTCCCAATGCCGTTTCCGATGATATATTCTGCCGCATCGTAGCCATTATCCGCATTGCCGTACCTTATACGGGAATGATTATTTCCACACGCGAATCGGTTGCCACACGCAGCAAGGTACTGCATTTGGGCATATCCCAAATCAGTGGCGGGTCACGCACCAGCGTAGGCGGTTACGCCACGCCTGAGCCGAAGGAAGAAAATTCCGCCCAATTCGATATCAGCGATACACGGACATTGGATGAGGTAGTCAACTGGCTGCTCGACATGGGACACATTCCCAGTTTCTGCACCGCCTGCTACCGGGCAGGCAGAACAGGCGACCGTTTCATGTCATTGGTCAAATCGGGACAAATAGCGAATTGCTGTGCCCCCAACGCTCTCATGACTTTAAAAGAATATCTGGAAGATTATGCATCCGCCGGCACACGCGCCAAAGGAGAAGTCTTAATCCAAAAAGAATTGGAACATATCCCCAATCCCAAAATAAAAGAGATAGCCGCACGTAATCTGAAAGAGATAATAGAAGGAAAACGTGACTTTAGATTTTAATATAGAATTCATGAATATGAATAATACCCCTAACGCCAACCGTCTGCATATTGCTATTTTCGGACGTCGCAACAGTGGTAAGTCATCGCTTATCAACGCTTTGACGGGACAGGACACGGCTCTTGTTTCCGATGTTCCGGGCACCACTACCGACCTTGTGAATAAAGCCATGGAAATACACGGCATCGGGCCTTGTATTTTTATAGATACCCCGGGATTTGATGACGAAGGAGTATTGGGGGAAATGCGCATTGCCCGCACCCTGAAAGCCATCGAACGCACAGACATTGCATTATTGCTTTGCGAAGACGGAAATATGGAAGAGGAGCGGCAATGGATACAGCAATTGAACGACCGAAACATTCCGGTCATCCTTATTCTTAATAAGTCAGACCATCGCGAATGTGCTGCCGACACCGCTGCCCGAATTGAAAAGACTTGCGGAGAAACGCCTCTCATTGTCAGCGCCAAGGAACGTACAGGCATAGAAGCCGTGTATCAAACCATTCTCCGAAAGCTGCCGACCGATTTCGGTCAACAAACCATTACCGGTGACTTGGTACAAGAAGGAGACTTGGTATTGCTGGTCATGCCGCAAGATATACAGGCACCCAAAGGAAGACTCATCCTTCCTCAGGTGCAAACCATGCGCGAACTGCTCGACAAAAAATGCCTTGTCATGAGCTGCACAACCGACCGACTCACCCACACACTGGAAGCCCTTTCACGCGCTCCCCGTCTGATTATCACAGACTCACAAGTGTTCCACGAGGTATATCGCCTGAAACCCGAATCCAGTCTGCTCACCTCCTTTTCTGTGTTGATGGCAGGATATAAAGGAGATATACATTATTATATAGAAAGTGCCGCTGCCATTGATAGCCTCACCCCACAATCACGGGTACTGATAGCCGAAGCCTGCACGCATGCTCCTCTTTCGGAAGACATCGGCAGAGTGAAACTCCCCCGGCTGCTCAAAAAGAAAACCGGTGAAAGTCTACATATAGATATAGTATCAGGCACCGACTTCCCCACCGACCTTAGTTCTTATGAGCTGATTATTCATTGCGGAGGTTGTATGTTCAACCGTAAATATGTATTAAGCCGTATCGACCAGGCACGCCGCCAGCACACACCGATGACCAATTACGGAGTGGCTATTGCCTGTCTCAACGGCATTTTAGATAAAATAGTTTATTAACCATTTAATCAAAAAATAAAAGCATGAAGAAACGAACCACAATGCTTGCCTTGTTATTGGCAACCGGAGCCGGTACCTGCCTGCAAGCCCAAGAGAAACTAACCCAATTCAAGGTGCGCGATGCCATTACAGTACGCACCCCGATTATGAATGACAGCATCAACCCGAAAGGTGAAAAACACACAGCCAAGGATTTGCTTAAAACTCCAGTTGTGCTTGACCTTGCCGGAGCTCCTTTTCAAGTGCTGAATACCGATACTGCCGGAATCCTATCATTCCCCAAAGCAGAGAAAGACAACAGTATCTACTTATTGGAGACCGCCTTGCGTGCCGAACGCTTCATGACGGGAAAATTAAAAATCACTTCACCGGCCCGTTGGGAAGTCTTTATCAACGGAGAATCAAAGATGTCGAAAGAAAGTGCTGAAGACAGCATATCCGGCGCCTCTACCCGTGAAGTCAACCTCCGTCTGGAACCAGAAGCCGATTATGAAATCACCATCAAGCTACTTGCCGGTTCTGAGGACAAGGCAGAGCCTACTTTAAAGTGTGAACTCATCAAGGATGATAAATTTAAAGAGACAACCTGTTTTGTTTCTCCCGAACAGAAGAAACGCTTTGCCCTCCCGAACACGGTTTACGGCAATCGTGTCATCGGTGTATCCATCTCACCCGACGGCAAGTACCTGCTTACACGCTATTGGAACAACCACTCTTTAAAACGTTCTTATACCTATACCACGCTGTCCGAGCTGAAGACAGGTAAAGTTCTGCTGTCCAATGCCAAAGAAGGTATGCGCTGGATGCCCAAAAGTAATAAACTGTATTATACCGTACAGGCGGCAAAAGGCAATGATGTAATCACCCTCGACCCGCTGACTTTAAAAGAAGAGACCATTCTGAGAGGTATTCCGGAAGAAGGTTTTACCTGGTCACCCAATGAAGACTATCTGATTTATCATCCTTCGGAAGAGGGAGTAAAAGAGGAAGGACCGCTGAAACGCATCGTAAGTCCGGCCGACCGCATTCCCGGTTCACGCCGCCGCAGCTTTTTGGCAAAATATAATCCGGCAACGGGTATATCCGAACGTCTCACCTTCGGCAACCACAGTACCTACCTGAATGATATCTCGCCCGACGGCAAGTATATCCTTTATAGCACTTCAAAAGAGAATATCACAGAACGTCCTTTCTCATTAAGTTCCCTTTACCAAGTCAATTTGGAAACATTGGCTGTCGATACACTCTTTATCAACGACCGCTTTATGGGAGGAGCAAGTTATTCACCCGACGGTAAACAATTGCTGTTGACCGGAAGTCCCGAAGCATTCGGAGGCATAGGCAAGAATTGCGGAAACCACCCTATTGCCAATGACTTCGACTCACAGGCTTATATCATGGATTTGGCCACCCGCCACATTGAGCCGATAACAAAAGATTTTGCCCCGACTGTCTATCCTCTGCAATGGAATAAAGGTGACGGCTGCATCTATTTCAATACCAATGATGAAGATTGCAGAAATATCTATCGTTACTCTCCCCAAACAAAGAAGTTTGAGAAACTCAATCTGGAAACGGATGTCACCAGCGCCTTTGCTCTTTCAGAGAACAACCCTTCCATCGCCGCCTATATCGGACAAAGCAATCATAATGCGGGGGTTGCCTACCTTTATGATATGAAAAAGAAGACTTCACGTCTGCTTGCCGACCCCATGAAGCCGATATTGGACGAGATTGAATTGGGTAAGACGGAACCTTGGAACTTCACCGCCTCAGACGGAACCACTATTCAGGGCATGATGTGCCTGCCTCCAAATTTCGACCCCAATAAGAAGTATCCGCTTATCGTATATTATTATGGTGGAACGACTCCTACCGAACGTGGCATCAGCAATCCCTATTGTGCACAACTGTTTGCTTCACGAGACTATGTAGTATATGTCATCAATCCGAGCGGAACTATCGGTTACGGACAAGAGTTCTCGGCACGCCACGTCAACGCGTGGGGTAAACGCACAGCCGACGATATCATCGAAGGCACCAAGCAGTTCTGCAAAGAACATCCATTTGTCAATAACAAGAAAATCGGCTGTTTGGGCGCATCCTACGGCGGATTCATGACACAATACCTGCAAACACAAACCGACATTTTCGCTGCAGCAGTTTCACATGCCGGTATCAGTAATGTGACAAGCTATTGGGGAGAAGGGTATTGGGGCTATTCATATAATGCAATAGCTGCCGCCGACAGCTATCCTTGGAAGAATCCGGAACTGTTTACCAAGCAAGGTTCACTGTTCAATGCCGACAAAATCAACACCCCCTTGTTATTGTTACACGGAACGGTGGATACCAATGTACCCATCGGAGAAAGTATTCAACTGTTCAATGCGCTGAAGATTCTGGGCAAGACTGTCGAATTTGTAACCGTAGACGGCGAGAACCACTTCATTGCCGATTATCCGAAACGAATATTATGGCACAACTCTATCATGGCATGGTTTGCACGTTGGTTGCAGGACAGCCCTGAATGGTGGAACGATTTGTATCCCGAACGCCATCTATAAAAAATATCACCGTAGCAGCCCATGATAAGCTGCTACGGTGATAAATAAAATATAAAATCTCTTCTTATTATCCTCTTACTGCTTCCAACAATTCATCGGGAGTCAACAACGACTGTTCACCTGTAGTCATATTCTTCAGCGTCAGTTTACCTTCAGCCATCTCATTTTCACCAACAATGGCAACAAACGGAATCTGCTTGTCATTCGCATACCCCATCTGCTTCTTCATCTTGGCTGAATCAGGATAAATCTCGGCACGTACACCGGCATCACGCATTTTGGCCAAAACAGGCAGACAGTAGGCAGCTTCCTTCTCTCCGAAATTCACAAACAACAGTTCCGTACCATTCACAGCCTCTTTCGGATACAAATCCAATTGGTTCAGCACATCAAAGATACGGTCTGCTCCGAACGAAATACCGACTCCAGACATTCCATCCATTCCAAACACGCCTGTCAAGTTGTCATAACGGCCTCCACCACTGATGCTGCCAATCTGCACATCCAATGCCTTCACCTCAAAAATAGCACCGGTATAGTAATTCAATCCGCGAGCCAACGTCAAGTCCAGCTCTACTTCGCTCTTCACTCCGAGAGAGGCAACAGTCTTCAGGATAAACTCACTTTCTTCCACCCCTTTCATACCAGTCTCGCTGGCAGCCAGAACCGTTTTCAGTGTTTCAAGTTTTTCCTCATTGGAACCGCTCAATAAGATAATAGGCTGAAGTTTATCAATCGCTTCTTGTGGAATACCTTTCGAAGCCAATTCCGCATTCACATTATCCAAACCTATCTTATCCAGTTTATCGATAGCAACGGTAATATCCACTATTTTATCGGCCTCACCGATTATTTCGGCAATGCCCGTTAATATCTTACGATTATTAATCTTAATGGAAACACGCACGCCAAACTTGTTGAACACACAATCAATCATTTGTACAAGTTCCACTTCGTTCAGCAGCGAATTGCTGCCCACCACATCGGCATCACACTGATAGAACTCGCGGTAACGTCCCTTCTGAGGACGGTCTGCACGCCATACCGGTTGAATTTGATAACGTTTGAAAGGAAAACTTATCTCATCGCGGTGCATCACCACATAGCGGGCAAAGGGTACGGTAAGATCATAGCGCAGCCCCTTCTCACAAAACTTGCCGGCCAATTTCACAGCATTGCGGCTCAACAGTTCCTCATCGGTAATTCCCGAAAAGTAATCGCCTGAATTCTGTATCTTGAACAATAGTTTATCACCTTCATCTCCATATTTTCCCATCAAAGTAGACAGGTTCTCCATAGAAGGAGTCTCAATCTGCTGATAGCCGAAAAGATGGAACACTTCACGAATAGTATTAAATATATAATTGCGTTTCGCCATTTCTACGGGCGAAAAATCTCTGGTTCCTTTAGGAATACCCGGTTTTGCTGCCATAATGATTCTCTGATTTGATTTTGAGGCACAAAATTACGAAAAAATCTCTGTAATAAACGAATAAAAAGAAAGAAAACTCTGATTATGGTTAGCCTCTATTAATCTTAATGCCATTCTTCCGAAAATGAGGCTGTCATATAAAGGATAATACTATCATTTAGTTCGTAGGGGCGAGGTTCGCTCGCCCGAAAACAGTTTGCTTGGTGTCTTCGGGCAGGCGAACCCTGCCCCTACATATAACGATGGGATAGGCCGGCTTAGTTTTGACACACTCCCATTATTCAATACAATCGGATAAATATTTACTCCCGGCGTCCCATATAAATCATAATATAATAAACCAATGTAGCCAGTGAGCCAAGCGCAGCTACTACATAAGTATAAGCAGCCGAACGCAATGCATCTTCCGCCGCATGGTGATTATAGGAATTGGTAATGCCTGCCTTACTCAACCATACCAATGCACGCTGACTTGCATTTATTTCTACCGGTAAGGTGATAAAACTGAATAGGGTAGTCATGGCAAACAAACAGATACCTGCGAGCAATAACTGCGGGAAAGTATTTACCATCAGGATTCCACCCAACAACACCCAAGTCATGATAGATGACGAGAACTGAACCACCGGAACAAGAGCAGAACGCATTTTCAACGGAGCATAGGCACGGGCGTGCTGTACGGCATGTCCGCACTCATGGGCAGCTACAGCGGCGGCAGCCACACTATTGCTTCCATATACCCCCTCACTCAGGTTCACCGTTTTGTTAGCCGGATTATAGTGGTCGGTCAACATTCCCGGAGTACTTGTCACCCTGACATCATAAATACCATTGTCATGCAACATTTTCTCTGCCACTTCTTTCCCGGTCATGCCGTTTGACAGTGGCATCTTAGAGTATTTCTTAAACTTACTCTGCAAACTGGCTTGCACGATATAACTAATAATCGCAATTCCAATAAATAATATCCAATACATTGACATAGTTTTGTTCTTTATAATTTTGTTGTTAAATATACAGGTTATTACATACAAATAGTTTGCCATCCTTACCCTTTTAGAAAGAATTAAGAATATTAGCGGGTTATTGACAGTCACTTGGCAGATGCTTCCGCCAAATTCAATTAAAAAAACATATAAAGGAGACAAAAAGGATTGCTATATGATTATTGATTTATATTTTTGAAGCAAAATTAAGAGATATGGAACAAGAAATTGGAAATATATCCATTGCCCTCATCCGCAAACTGAACGCTGCCATGAAGGGTATAGGCAATGATTTTATAATGGACAATACAGAATATTATATTCCGGATGTCAATTCTATATTCAGATATCCTCTCCGCCTCGACGGTATCATCATCGCAGTGCGGAAACAAGGAAGTGCAACCATCAACATCAACTTGCGTGAATACAACACGACTAAAAACGACTTGGTGATTTGCGCTCCCGGCGACATCCTTCAATCAATACCCCAACCGGGCATGCATCAAACCCAGATGTTCCTCATTTCATCCGATTTCTTAAAAGAAATGTATATCAACCTGAACAGTTTCATGCCTTTCTTTATTTCATTGAAAGAACAACCTATTTTCAGCCTGACGGATGAAGAGGTAAAAGAGCTGGAGGCTTTCTACACATTAATAGAAGAAACGATTGACCGGAACGATAATTTCCGCACAGAGATTGTACGGCGGCTGATGGGTGCCTATCTTTATAAATTAGGTTCCATCCTGCATCGCAGGCAACCGGAGTTTTTGGCAGCCAACCCCAAATCCATGAAACGGGAAGAAATACTATTCAACCAATTCATTAATTTACTGACCGAACACCATCGCAAGGAAAGACGAGTGGACTTCTATGCCGAACAGTTGTTTTTAAGTCCGAAACACTTCTCTACCGTGGTAAAGAAAGTTAGTGGAAAAACAGCCGGTGAGTGGATTGACGAATATGTAATTCTGGAAGCAAAAGCATTACTTAAATATTCGGTCATGTCCATTCAGGAAGTAGCCTATTACATGAATTTCCCCAACCCTTCCTTTTTTGGGAAATATTTTAAACATCACACCGGAATGTCGCCAAGTGAGTATAAAGTGCAATAGCACATGGACGAAAAGATAAAATTATCAAGAATAAAAGATAAAAGGCAGATACATTCAACTAATATGCCGATAAATTTGTTTAAGTTTGCAGAAACGTTTGTACAAAACACACGATGAAAAAGAAATATATCCGTTGGACAATGTGGACGGTAGCCTCTCCTTTCATATTGTTCATTCTTTTATGTATACTGATTTATTTGCCCCCCATACAGAATTTCCTGGTGGACAAAGCGGCTTCGTATGCCTCTGAATCAACCGGAATGCATATAAGGGTGGGAAGAATCTCTTTATCTTTTCCGCTCAACTTGGTGGTGAATGATGTGGAAGCGTCTTCCCAGCACAACGATACGCTGCTCAGCGTAAAGCGCCTTCAGGTAAATGTCCAGTTGTTGCCATTGCTGAAAAAGCAAGTGGAAGTAGATGGTATCTCCCTCAAAGGGGCCACCGTCAATTCCAATGACCTGATTAATGGGATGCAGTTGCGGGGAACTCTTGGTGAATTGTTTATATCCAGCCACGGTGTGGCACTCGACCCCGAAACAGCCATAGTGAACAAAGTACTGCTCAAAGACACCGACTTGTCTCTTTGCCTGAATGACACCGCAGCTGCCGACACCACCAAAACCGATACCACCTACTGGAAAATAATCCTGCAGGACATCGACTTGCAAAATGTGTCTTTCGCTTTGCAGATGCCGCTTGACAGTCTCGCGCTCAGCACATCGCTGTCAAAAGCATCTTTGCGCAACGGATTGATAGACCTGCATAAATCCACCTATTCCCTTCAAAGTTTTAAAATAGAAAACGGACAGGTGAACTATGATTCGGGGGCACCGTCTCTTCTCCCGCCCGACAGCATTGCCCTGAGAGGATTGGATCCTTCTCATATCGCACTGACCGGCATCGGTGTGCAACTCGACTCTCTTCATTATGAGGGCCGTGACATGAAAGCCATTATCAACCGGTTTGTGCTAAAGGAGCGTTCAGGACTGGAACTTCTATCCACCCAAGGACGATTGCTCTCCAACCAGAAATCGCTCCGTATCCCTTCTTTGCGTCTCACCACCTCCGATTCGGACTTCGAGTTGAATGCATCCATCGATTGGGACGTATTCGAAATGAAAAGTAAAGGACGGTTATCCGCCCGGTTAATGGCTGATATAGGCAAACAGGACATCATACGTTTGGTAGGCGGTATGGACGAACATTTCGTACAGAAATACCCGGCCGAACCCTTACGCATCCGTACAGGAGTGGACGGTGACCTCAACCAACTCAAATTGACCACTCTGAGTGCCGAACTTCCCGGCGCATTGGAGCTTTTTGCCAAAGGCGAATTAACCCATCTGACCGATACGCTGAAACGCGGAGGAGACATTACACTCGAAACGGAAGTGGGGAACATGGATTTTCTGAGTGCCCTTGCCGAAGGTATTGCCATCCCTAACGGCACACGCCTGGAAGGTAAATTCAGCATGTCGGGCTCCAAAATGGGTACAGACCTTTTGTTGAAAGAACCGGACGCACGCATATTGGCAGTCATCGACACCATCCCCATCACCGTGTATAATGACAGCATCTCCATTACAGATGATTTCAAAATGGAACATGCCGCCCGGCTCTATGCCAAGTACGACCTTTCACGCGAGGCCTATGAAGCCGATGTTGCCGTCAATAATCTGAACCTGCACCGATTCTTGCCGCAAGACTCACTCTTTGCAGTATCCGCACGCCTTGGTGTCAAAGGAGAAGGACTGGACTTCATGTCTCCCCGAACCACCTTCAGTGCCTCGGGCAGTATCGACCGTTTCCATTACGGCAATTATATCCTGTCGGGCATCCAACTTTCTGCCGGACTCGAAAAACATATCATCAACACTGCTTTATTAATCAATAATAAAGTAATGGATATACGGGCACACCTCGATGGCAGCCTGAAGCCGCATAATGCGGCAGCCACGCTGAAGCTGGATATCGACCGCATGGACTGGCAGGCATTGCACTTGATGAATGAGCGCATGCAGACTTCGCAAAATATTACCGTCCATCTCGCAACGGATATGGCTAACAAATATTCCGTGGATGCATCCATGGCCAATATCACCGTCATCACGCCCAAACGCACATCTCATCCCAAAGACCTTTTACTGGGATTTGCCACAGCAAGCGATTCTACCCGGATGTATTTGCGTGCCGGTGATTTCGACCTCTCTTTGGAAGGAGCCGGGCACATCACACGCTTATCCCGCCAGGCAGAGATATTGATGAAGAAACTCTCCGAACAGTGGGAGCATAAACATATCGACCAGGAAGAGTTGAAACAATATCTGCCCGGCTTGTGTTTACGCGTCACTTCAGGACAGGATAATCCGGTCTGCAATTACCTTTCCATGATGGGCATCTCCTACCGGAAACTTTTTATGGATATGGATTCCTCTCCGACAGAAGGGCTGAACGGAGAAGCATTCCTTTATAGTCTGAGCACAGACAGCATTGTCTTGGATACAATTTATCTTGACGTACAGCAAGACATGGAAGGCATCAAATTCCTAAGTGGAGTTGTCAACGGACCGAAGCTTAACCAAGAAGCTTACGATGTCAGCTTGGAAGGAAACATCGGTACCAATCAGGCACAACTGCTCATTCAGTACCTCAACGCCCGCAAGGAGCAAGGCGTCTATATGGGAGTGCAGGCCGATTTACGACGTCGGGGAATCCGTCTACGTCTTTTCCCCGAACATCCGACATTGGTTTACCGTCCTTTCACGGTCAACAGGGATAATTATATCTTCCTGACAGACCGCGGACGCATCCATGCCAATCTCCATCTGCACGACGATGCAGGTACGGGCCTCAGCTTCTATACCAATCGCGAAGATACCATTGCCAGTCAGGACATGACAGTCGAGCTCTCCCGAATCAATCTGAAAGAGTTCCGCCGTATCCTGCCTTATATGCCTGATATGGAAGGATGGATTGGAGCAGAAACGCACTATATCGAATCCGGCCCCTACATGATGGTGAGCAGTGACTTGAAAGTCGATGAATTCAAATATGAAGGCAACCCACTCGGTAATTGGGAATTTAGTGGCGTATATCTGCCCGGCGACGAGAAAGACCACCACGTAGACGGATACATCCGCCACAATAACAAAGAGATAGCCCACCTCGGCGGTATCTATCTGCCCACAGCCGACGGCAAAGGCAGCCTGAGTGCAGATGTTGCGCTCGAACACTTCCCGCTGAATGTCATTAATCCCTTCATCCCCGACAATATGGTGGAACTGAACGGCGACATTGACGGAACACTGGCCATGAAGGGAGACCCCTCCAAGCCTCTGCTCAATGGCGAACTGTCACTCGACTCCGTATCAATGTTCATGCCCGAACTGTCTGCACTCTTCCGCTTCGACAACGAGCCGGTACAGATGGTCAACAGCAAAATGATGTTTAAGGACTTCGATATCTTCACCAAAGGAAAAAATCCTTTCACCATCAACGGTCATGTAGACTTCTCCAATCTGGAGCGTATGACTACCGACTTGAAGATGAAGGCCCGGAACTACGAACTACTGAATGCTCCCCGCACCAAACGGGCCATGGTATACGGCAAGATGTATGTAGACTTCGACGCCACTCTCCGCGGCCCCGTAGACGCCCTCATGATGCGGGGCAATATGAATATATTGGGAAAGACAGATTTCACTTATGTGATGAAAGACTCCCCGCTGACCGTAAACGACCGTTTGGGAGACATGGTGACTTTCGTCAACTTCAATGACACCACTGAAGTGGCGAACGAAACCATCCAGCCGGTGTCCATCAATGGCATGGATATCGCCATGACAATGCATATCGACCAAGCCGTTCAAGCACATGTCGATATCACACCGGATGGTTCCAACTATATGCTGCTCGAAGGAGGCGGAGACCTTTCTTTCCAATACACCCCGCAAGGCGAGATGCTGCTGAACGGACGCTACTCACTCATCAGCGGTGAAATGAAATATGAAATCCCGGTCATTCCGCTCAAGACGTTCAATATCCAGAACGGCAGCTATGTGGAATGGACAGGCAACGTGATGAACCCCCAACTCAGTATCACCGCCACAGAGCGAGTGCGCGCCACTGTGGGCGAGGACGGACAAAGCCCCCGCATGGTCAGCTTCGATGTAGGTATCGCCCTGAGCCAACGACTGGAAAACCTGGGACTGGCCTTTACCCTTTCAGCCCCCGAAGACGCCTCCGTGCAAGACCAGCTTACCGCCATGAGTCCAGAAGAACGGGGCAAACTGGCCGTAACCATGCTTGTCACCGGTATGTATATGGCAGAAGGCAACTCTACCGGAGGATTCAATATGAACAATGCCCTCAACTCCTTCCTGCAAAGCGAAATTTCGAATATTGCAGGAAAAGCCCTCGACATCAGCCTAGGCATGGAAACCGTCGACAATGCCGAAGACGGCGGAAAGCGTACAGATTACAACTTCCAGTTTGCCAAACGTTTCTGGAATAACCGTTTCCGCATCGTTATCGGCGGAAAAGTGTCTACCGGCAATACCGCCCAGCAAGATGAAACATTTATCGACAACGTCTCCGTCGAATATCGTCTGGACAATAGCGGTACCCGATATATCAAGGTGTTCCACGACAAAAACTACGAGAGTGTGCTCGAAGGTGAAATCATCGAAACAGGCGTCGGTATCGTTCTGCGAAAGAAGATGAGCCATCTGGGTGAGTTATTTATATTCAGGAAAAAGAAAGATTGATAAAAATGACAAGGATAAGAAAGAGAAAACTTCACGTTAACCAACTGTTGCTGACAGCTTTTCTATGCCTGCTGGCGGGTTGCTCCACAACAAAGAACCTGCCCGAAGGCGAAACTCTTTACGTAGGCGTAAAGAACATGAACGTTATCAACGAAGACAAAACTCCCGCCGGAGTGCAAACTCTGGAAGAAGTAGAGGCAGCCCTGTCCTACCCTCCCAATAACGCCATATTGGGAAGCAACTCCCTGCGCTTTCCCATTCCGTTCGGTTTGTGGATATATAATGACTTTGTGAAATACCAGGAAAAGAAGGGACTGGGCCGCTGGATATTCAACAAGCTAGGCTCCACCCCGGTTTATATCTCCACCGTCAATCCCGAAACCCGTGTAAAGGTAGCGACCAACTTGTTGCGTGATTATGGCTTCTTCAATGGCTCTGTCTCCTATTCGGTCGACACCCTGAAGAACCCCCGAAAAGCAAAGCTCAACTATGAAATCAATATGGCCAATCCTTACTATCTGGACTCTATTGCCTACCTCAAATATCCGGCACGGGCCGACAGCCTGATTCGTGCCACCTACAACCAGCGCATATTACGCAAAGGAGACAACTTCAGCGTGTTGAAACTGGAAGAAGAACGCCAGCGGCTAAGTACTCTTTTCAGAAATAACGGATACTATTATTTCCGCCCCGAGTTTACCACCTTCCGCGCAGACACATTGCGCAATCCCGGTTTTGTAAGTTTGCAGGTAGTGCCGCAAAAAGGAGTGCCGGCAGAAGCACGCCGTCCTTATTATATAGGAAAGACCTCTGTTTACCTGACAGGATATAAGGGAGAGCAACCGACAGACTCATTGACCTTTGCAGATATGACCATCCATTATCATGGCAAGAAACCCGGTATCCGCGAACAGGTCTTGCGCAGACGTTTCCTATATAAAGAAGGACAACTATACTCCCAGATACGCCAAACCTATACCCAAGAAGCACTGGCACGCTTGGGAATCTTTAAATATGCAGAATTCCGCTACACACCCAAAGACACCCTGCCCGACTGTGACACCCTGAACATCAGGGTAAATGCCATGTTCGACCTTCCCTACGACGGAGAGCTGGAATTCAATGTCACAACCAAGAGCACCGACCAGACAGGCCCGGGAGCCATCTTCAGTTTGTCGCGACGCAACTTTATGCGCACAGCCGCCAAACTATCTTTCCAACTGAAAGGGTCCTACGAATGGCAAACCGCATCCAACAGTGTGGCTGGAGACAAGTCAAAAATGAATTCGTATGAACTGGGAGCATCCTTCTCACTGGATTATCCACGCCTGTTACTGCCATGGAAGAACAAGTCGAACCGCTTACTGTTTCCCTCGCATACCTCTTTCAAGCTCTATGTGGACCAGCTGAACCGTGCCCGCTTCTTCAAGATGTTATCTTTTGGCGGAACCGTCAGTTATGATTTCCAGCCATCGCGCACCTGGAAACACACAGTAACCCCCTTCAGGCTTACGTTCAATACCCTGCAACATACCACCAGTGAATTCGATTCCATTATCAATGTAAACAAGTCACTGGCACTCAGTTTGGGAAATCAGTTTATCCCAGCCATGAGCTATACCTTTACTTATGACAACGCCCCCCTGAAAAAACGGCATAACTTATGGTGGGAAACCTCCTTCACCTCTGCCGGCAATGTGACTTCACTTGTTTATGCCACCTTCGGCAAAGGAATGAAGGAAAAAGGGAAAGAACTGCTGGGAAGCCCCTTCGCACAATTCCTTAAAATGACCTCGGAAGTCCGCTGCCTGTTCAAAGTAGGAGAAAAGCAACACATAGCCACCCGCCTGATGGGAGGAATACTCTATGCATACGGCAACCAGACCGTCGCCCCCTATAGCGAACAGTTCTATATCGGAGGCGCCAACAGTATACGTGCATTCACAGTCCGCTCCATCGGTCCGGGTACTTTCCACCCCAACGCAGACAACCGTTATGGATATATTGACGAAACAGGCGACGTGAAACTGGAAGCCAACATAGAATACCGTTTCCCTATATTGGGCGACCTATATGGTGCCACTTTCCTTGACGCGGGCAATGTATGGCTGATGAAAAAAGACGAAGCGCGTCCCGGTGGAGAACTCACCATGCGGAACTTTGCAAAAAGTGTGGCGCTCGGCACCGGCGTAGGATTACGTTATGACCTGACCTTCCTGGTTATCCGCCTCGATTTGGGTATTGCCCTGCATGCCCCCTACGACACCGGAAAAAGCGGCTATTACAATATACCGAAGTTCAAAGACGGCCTTGGCCTTCACTTCGCTATCGGCTACCCCTTCTAATAGAGGAAGGGGCAAAAAAAATGAGGACACCCCGATATCACATCGTAATGTCCTCCACAATCATTGAGGGATATATATTTTAATACTTTAGTATTCAAACTGATGGCGCAAAGATAGGAATATTATTCGGAAAAATACATTTTATCGATATTAAAATTCAAAAAAAGAACGTTTTTTTCTTTTTCCTCTCACAAATACATTTTCCTTCATATATTTTTGTAGCTTTGTAGTCAGAATATCAATTTTTAAATAAATAGACTATGAAACCTACATTATTCTTATTGGCAGCCGGTATGGGTAGCCGTTATGGTGGCCTCAAACAATTGGACGGACTGGGTCCTAACGGCGAAACTATTATGGATTATTCCATCTATGATGCCATTAACGCCGGCTTCGGCAAACTCGTTTTTGTTATCCGCAAAGATTTCGAACAAGATTTCCGCGATAAAATCATTTCCAAGTACGAAGGACACATCCCTTGCGAAATGGTATTCCAAGCTTTGGACGCACTGCCCGAAGGTTTCACTTGTCCTGCCGACCGCACCAAACCATGGGGTACCAACCATGCAGTCATGATGGGTGCCGATGTTATTAAAGAACCGTTTGCAGTAATCAACTGTGACGACTTCTATGGCCGTGACTCATTCCAGGTAATGGGCAAATTCCTTGCAAATCTTCCTGAAGGATCTAAAAACACCTATTCAATGGTAGGTTTCCGCGTAGGTAACACCCTGAGCGAAAGCGGTACCGTTTCTCGTGGTATCTGTGAAACAAACGACAAGAATCTGTTGACTTCCGTAGTAGAACGTACCAAGATTCAGCGCATCGACGGAGAAGTGAAATACATCGACGACAATGGCGAATGGACAGCAACAGCCGACACAACTCCGGTTAGTATGAATTTCTGGGGCTTCACTCCCGATTACTTTGCATACAGCCAGGAATTCTTCAAGACCTTCTTGAGTGATTCCAAGAACATGGAAAACCTGAAGAGCGAATTCTTTATTCCATTGATGGTAGACAAACTGATTAGTGACGGAACAGCTACCGTAGAAGTTCTGGATACTGCCAGCAAGTGGTTCGGTGTAACTTATCCCGAAGACCGCCAGAGTGTAGTAGACAAGATTCAGGCATTGGTAGATGCCGGAGAATATCCTGCTAAACTGTTTTAATCATATATCATAAAAAAGAGAGGACACATCCCAATCGATATGTCCTCTCTTCTTTTCACCTTCTATATCCGTGCTAAAACCTTTTCAGCATCAGTGTAGCATAATCGGATTTCAAAATCAACTCCT
>ERZ838118.52-NODE-52-length-132640-cov-12.986929_pt1 | contig 132640 bp, 107 predicted proteins | sample MGYA00519863_ERZ838118 | MGnify/ENA primary metagenome ERZ838118 (study PRJEB31850, sample SAMEA3708827) | human gut metagenome | biome: human gut; feature: human-associated habitat; material: faeces | place: China | collected 2014 ...
CTAATACATACATCATTCCTCTATCAATATATCGGTCTATCATGCTCTCTTGTTCATCGGCTAACAGTAATAAGGGGAGAAATTGTTTTTTGTTCTCTTTAATTTCTATAATTTCCATATCGGTATGTACTCCAATATTATCGTTTGAATACATCAAGCAAAATATTCGTATCAGAATCATAGACAATGTCAGCACGGTCCTCGCTGATCTTGCCGAAATAGGCACAGCCTATCCTGGTTAGATGAAGAATAGCAGGAATCTGGACTCTGGTGAGTTCTGTAAAAACCGCCTATTAGACATGAAGCCACCTCCGACATAATAAGCTCGGTTTTTTATAGACTGTTATCCTTCATTTTTGTTGTGTTACGACTTCTTATGCCAGAGTAGTGAAATTAAATGTCGTGTATGGCACTCAGTTGCATTATGGTTGCCTAGCAACTCGCGCTAACGGCCTTCGCACTTTTTGTAATACGGTTCTGCTATAGCGCCGTGCGTATTGGCATTCGGAACTGTCGCAGGTCACTCAATCTTAAATCGTCAACGAGGCCTTAGCTCGCCGTTGCTCGGACGATTAATAACATCCGCGAGGCTACGACAAAAAGATGCAAATCGAACAAACATCGTCCCGTTCGTCCGTTCCAGTTTGTCCAGACGCCCCTCCCACAATGTTCATGTTCCAACGGATGGGTACCATTTATCCGGGTGCACCTGGGGCAACGGGCCGGCAGGCCCGCGCAAGGTCGCTCGCATAACGCGCAACATCAAACACGACAGAAGAGGCGAACGACAGATGCCGGACCCCGGACGACAGCACCGCGGAAGACAAGCACTCCGACCACAACCGAACAACTCCAGCTACTAGGCAGGCGCCCGCATGGGCGCTTTTTCTTTTCAGGGACTTAGCTCGCAGCTAAGGCACGCGGCTCGTGGCCGTTTCGTGAAGGCCCGACCACCTCGACCCGTCTCCGCTCCCGCTGTGCGCCCCAATCGCCATCAGGCGGTTCAATCGTCGCGTAGACGAAAAGGCACACGGAACCGCGCAGACGCATCGCGCGGAAGTAAAGCGGCTCGAAGATCGCATCGATCGGACATGCCTCCTGGCACGCGCTGCTCGGCGGAGGGGTCGATGAGCCTCAGGCCGACCGCGTTCCAGTCCTCGTCGTACGCCGTGGCGTAGCGATCGACTATCTTCCATCCGTCGATGACGTAGACGCCGTTGTCGCCCTGGTCGCCCAAGTTGCGGTATCGGTCTATGCCCACCGAGAGCGAGCCTCCGAAGAAGTTGCCGACTACCTGGGCCATCCGCGCCCATCCGTAGTGTTCGGCCAGGTCGCTCGCCTGCTCCTTCGTGAGGAAGCAGGCGAGGCTCATGTCCATGACCGCGCAGAGGCGGACGAACTCGTCGACATGCATAGAGCGCTGCCCGTTGAGGACGTACCAGAGGCGCTTTCTGTCCACATTGATTCGGCGGGCGAGTTCGGCCACGCTGATGCCGCGGTCCTGTCGCGCCCGCTCTATCCTTGCGACTATGAGATTGGCCTGGTTCATCTGCTTCCCCGCTCTGAAAATTTCTTTCGTGTCTCGGAAAACTCGGATTGCCAATTCTTCCGAATTTCTGTGAACCTTATCAATTGACCTATGCATCGCGGAGAAAAAGGCCTGTTTCGAGGCCCTTTGTCTCCATTCTGGGAAAATATCCTGCTCATTTAGGGTTATTCGCGCTGAAAGATTTTGACTAGCTTGGTGTCCTTTATTTCGTAAATAATGTCTGCGACGTTCTCGACCAGCCTCTTGTCGTGCGTGACGAACACTATCGTTCCGGCGTAGGCGCTCATCATCTGTTCGAGGGCTTCGGTACTCTTGACGTCCAGGTAATTTCCGGGCTCGTCCATGAGTAGGATGTTGTATCTGCCTAGCAGCATCTTCGCGAGCAGCAGCTTGATGACTTCACCTCCTGAGAGAGCGCCAACGTCCTTTGTCAGGTCACGCGGTCCGATTCCCATAGAGGCGAGAATGCCTCGAATTTCGGTCATGCTGTACTCGCAACCCTCCTGCATGAACGAGATCGCAGACTGGCGGGCGTCGAACTTGTAGCCTGTCTGTTCGAAGTAGCCGATCTCTGCCTTAGGAGAGACGTTGATGCCGTCGGCGCGCTGGATGATCGCCTTCAGCAGGCTGGTCTTTCCCGTACCGTTGCCACCGGTGATGGCTACTTTGGCACCGAGCGGTATCTCGAATTTCGCGCGATCATAGAGCACGCAGCCGTCGAAGCTCAAGCTGAACTCGTCTGCCGAGATGGGAAATTTGCTGTGCAGCTCCAGGGCCTTGCTCTGGCGGAACCGCACGGCGCGAATGCTATCTGGGGCCTCGATCCCTTCGAGCGCTTCGAGGCGCTTCTCCATGTTCTTAGTTGCTTGATGCATTTTCTTCTGCTTGGTGCCGGTTGTTTTCTGATGCCCCAATCGACCTGCATACTCGTTGCTTTTTTTCGCACCCTTCCGCTTGGCGTCGACCTGCCGTGCTTTTTTCCGCTGTTTTTCGATGGCGGCTTCGAGGCGATCGCGCTCGCGCATCGCCTCTTCGTATCGAGTCGCCTGAGCTTTGCGATCTTTTTCTTTTTGCCGCAGATAGTCTGAGTAGTCACCCCAGAATTCGGAAATACTGCCGTCTTTGAGCTCCCAGATCTTGTCCACCACCTGGTCGAGAAAATGACGGTCATGGCTCACAATGAGCAGGGCCCCATCAAATGCCTTGAGCTGCCCGACGAGAAGGCTGATGCCGTCTTGATCGAGGTGGCTCGTAGGCTCGTCGGCGAAGATCGCGCTTGTATGCCGGGAGAGCGCAGAGGCAATCTTGGCACGCGTTTCTTCTCCGCCGCTCATCGTCTCCGGCGCCACGCCGGCGACGTTGAGACGGGAGAGCATTTCGCCGCTACCCGGGGCCGTATCAAGGTCGAGTTCGTCGAGCTGGCTGATGAGGGCAATGCTGCCAAAGCGCCTGACGTCGGCGCCAGCAATGGTAAGATCACCGCTCAGGATTTTTAGCAGGCTGGTTTTGCCTGCACCGTTATCTCCTACCAAGCCGATGCGATCGTAGGAGTAGATTTCCAACCCTTCGATGTCCAGGATATCGCGGCCGGCATATTCCAAAAAGATGTCTTTAGCTTTGACTATAAGTTCCATAGGTTGAGCCGCCTTTTGTGTATTGGTGTTTTACTGGAAGCGCAGCCCTGCCAATAAAGGATCGTTCACGTCGATTTTTCGCCTCTGTCCATCCGCAGGCGCGAGCGTTTTGGCCTTGCGCAAGCCGGTGAATCCGAAAAATATGGTTGGCAGCGAATGAGGAGCGCATTACGGGATGCCGGCGCAATACCTCGTCGTCGTGAGAGCTTGAAGGCTGACGCGTGAATCGGTGGCTACTGCCCCCTTGTTTTCGAGTGCTTGGGCTATTGAATCTGCCCGGTATTTCTTTTCCCCACGTTTCGTACACTTGGAGCGAGAAGCATCGCCATCGCAAGCAGTACCATGGTCGCTCCAGAGCCGACGAACCATAACGGAGCTCCGAGCAGGTCCGCAAAAACGGAGGGGGCTGCGAGGCCCATGGGCATGGCCCACGCCATGATGGTTCCGTAGAGGCCGAAAACGCGGCCTAGGTACTCAGGAGGTATCTGCTCCTGCACAAGGGCGGTCTGGGTTCCCGCGTACAACGGGGAGCATGCGCCCATAAGAAAGCTCGCCGGTAGGAAAGCGGCGAACAACGACGAGCCGAGCAATCCGGATACGATTGCGGCAATGCCGAAGCCGGCAATCGCGGTGACCATGGTGAACGACCTATTGCGGAACCCTCCCGTAACTGCCAAGATGCCGGACCCAGCCAGCATGCCTGCAGAAAAAAGGATTTCCACCAAAGCAGCATCCCCCGTGCTACCGCCAAAATGTCCCAAGGTCATTATTGGGAACAATGCCGCGAGTGGGGAGCACGCGAAAGCGAAGACGAACCCGCACCAAAGAAGGGCGAACAACCCCCTGTGCCCTCTAATCAGCTTGTAGCCGTCCGAAATCTCAGAGAAAAGTTCTCGAACTTTATTGGAAAAGGACGAACTGTGGTCGGCTTCGTCGAGTCCTCCTGCGTCTATCCGCGCGGCGAGGACAGCTAGAGAAGCGAAAAGTGCCCCCAGCACGTCGAGGGCAATCATGGCGATAATGCCCGCCACAGGATAAATCACTGCCGCGAGCGCGGCGCCAAGAATGTATCCGCCGGACTGAATCGCCTGCATCACTCCCGATAGGCGAACGAGATGCTCTGGCGGGGCGAGATGGGGCGTGAGGGATTGGGAGGCCGGCGTGTAGAACAAAGTGCCAACTGCGCGGAGAAACAGGGCGATGAGGATTGGCCATGCAGGTAAGCTGCCGCCCAACGAGGCAATCGCCAAAGCGACGCCCACCGCGGCAATGAAGAGGTCGGCGCCGATAAGAACACGTTTCAAAGGCAGTCTGTCGACAACGGCACCCGCAAGGCCTCCGAACAAAGCAATCGGCAGAAAGCCTGCTAACGATGCCAGGGAGAGGAGAGAAGACGACCCTGTCGTGAGGGCGAGATGCCAAATAAGACCCATTTGGAGAATCGAACTCGTCAATGTCGAAACGAGCTCGCCGCCCCATACGAAACAAAGCTTGAATTGCCATGAATGGCACAGCAGAGCAGACCTGCGCCGAGAGGTTCCAAATATCATGGTTATGTCCAATTGTGAAATGGCGTGCAGAAAAACAGCGCGACGCCACAACAGCGCCGCTTTCTAGGCGCTCATCCACGTGCGGAAAAGACCAACCACGACACCCCTCCTTTGTTAATTCGGTCTGGCAAATCATGTAATATTAACAAGGCTTGAGTTTGCCTGTCAAAAATCGACCATCGGTAAGCGCAGTCCTCTCTGGCCATTCGATTCCTTTTGTATCTATGGCTGCATTTACGTTATGTGGTTATCTATTTCGTTAGAATTCGCATGCCGTCAAATTTGAGTCACGGTATATCGATTTCACTGGGGCAATCTCGTAAGTCACGATGAGTCACGAAACTCGCGAGGATGTGACACACGGTCATTGTAGCTTGGAAATCCACTGCGGAGATAGAGTAAGGGTGGCGATCTACATCTTCAGTGCTTGAAAACGGCCTTCTTTGAAGCATTGCGCAATCTCACCAAGTCTTGTTGCTATCTCTTCGAAAGGCGCATTTAGATCTAGAGCGCAGGAGGCGAAAGGATGACCAATCTCTCTCCAGTGCTTATTGGTCATCTATAGTTAAAAACTCTCTCCAGTTTGTCTCAGTTTGTTCCAGTCAACCCTATTTACATCCAGTCTCAAAAATTGACGTTTGGGCATGCGGTCAAATTTGGGTCACGGTTTTTCGGACCAACTGAGTCATTCTCTGGGGTCACGTTGGATCACGGCCTAACCGGAGATCCAATCGGAAAGAAGCGCTGCGGTTTCGTTGTTGGCGGAGTAGTGCATCCAGCGGCCATCCTTTCGACAGCTGACCAGCCCGGCGGCGCAGAGTTGCTTCACATGGTGGGAAAGGGTGGGCTGGGTGATGTCCATCTGCTCAAGGATGTTGCACCCGCAGATATCGTCCTTGTCCTTGATGGCCTGGTAGATGCGCAGGCGCGTGGGGTCGCCCAGCGCCTTGAACGCCGCCGCGAGGCTCTCGTTGTCCATGGTTTCCTCCTGTCTGTCTGGCAGCTTCAGTATATCAGGCAAATTTATATATTGACATGCGTCTATGTGTCTCCTATATTGCCCTCATACATAGATATATATTGATACGTCAATATGGAAGGAGCGCCAATGGAATCCATCGGAATGTTCATCTTGGACCAGGTGCTGAAGATGCAGTGGCTGAGCGAACTGATCGCCGCCTTGTTGGGCGCGCTCGGCATTGACACAGCGGGCCAGTGGGGCGGCACGCTCCACTTCTTCATCTATGACACGGTGAAGATCGTCATCCTGCTGTGCGTGCTCATCTTCGCCATCAGCTACATCCAGAGCCACTTCCCGCCGGAGCGCAGCCGCAAGATAATGGGCCGTTTCAAGGGTGTCTGGGGCAACGTGGTGGGAGCGCTGTTGGGAACGGTGACGCCGTTTTGCAGCTGCAGCTCCATCCCGCTGTTCATCGGGTTCACCCGCGCGGGCCTGCCGCTGGGCGTCACGTTCAGCTTCCTCATCAGCTCGCCCATGGTGGACCTGGGCAGCCTGGTGCTGATCATGAGCATCTTCGGTCCGGGCGTAGCCGTGGCCTACACGGTGGTGGGCCTGCTCATCGCCATCGCCGGCGGCGCCATCATCCAGAAAATGGGCATGGAGGGACACCTGACCGACTTCGTGCGCGGCGACGCGCCGGCGGACGCCGAGCTTTTGTCCATGACCGTGGCCAAGCGCCTGGCCTACGCCCGCAAGGAGACCTGGGGCACGTTCAAGAAGGTGTTCCCGTACATCCTGCTGGGCGTGGGAATCGGCGCCTTCATCCACAACTGGATCCCCGCCGAGTGGATCGAGCTGGTCCTGGGCGACGGCAACCCCTTCGCCGTGGTGCTGGCCACCCTCGTCGGCGCGCCCATCTACGCCGACACCTTCGGCGCCATCCCCATCGCCGAGGCCCTGTACTATAAGGGCACGGGCCTGGGCACGGTGCTGGCCTTCATGATGAGCGTCACCACGCTGTCCATCCCCAGCCTGACCATGCTCTCCCGCGTCATCAAGCCCAGGCTGATGGTGACGTTCGTGGGGCTGTGCATCGTCGGCATGTGCATAAGCGGCTACGTGTTCAACTTCCTGCAGCCGCTGTTCTAACCAGTTAGGAGCCCGCACGGTGCGGGCGCGTCGAAAGGAGAAATTGTCATGGGATTGTTCGGGTTCGGAAAGAAGAAGGAAGAGAAGGCGGCCGCCCCCTGCGCATGCGGCGAGGACGCCCCTCAGATGAAGGCGGAGCCCTGCGGCTGCGGAGGCGCCCGCCAGGTGAAGGTGCTGGGAGCCGGCTGCAAGAAGTGCCACGAGCTCAACGAGAACGCCCAAGCGGCCATCGCCGAGCTGGGGCTCGAGGCGGAGCTTGAGTACATCACCGACATGGACCGCGTCATGGGCTACGGCGCCATGAGCCTGCCAGCGCTGGTCGTCGACGGCAAGGTCGTGTCCGCTGGCATGGTGCTCACGCCGGCGGAAGTCGCAGCGTACTTGAGGTAGGAGGAATCATGGAGATCAGATCGACCCGAAGCAACGCATCCTGTTCTGGAAGGTCGCAGACGGCGATACCGTGGAGGCCGGCAAGTAGTTGCTTCCCTCGAGCAGGGCAAGGGCACGATGGAGGTCGTGGCACCGTGCGCTGGAAAGATCGAAATTGCCTGCAAGGGCGGCATGGTGTCTGAGGGCCAGCTCCTGGCGACGGTGGACTGATGCTGGACGTCGTGAAGAGCCCCTACCGCACCGCTTACGAGAACCTCGCCTTCGAGCAGGAGCTTCTTCGCACGGGCACGCCCTTCCTTTTCACCCACCGGGACGCCCCCTGCGTCTCGGTGGGCTTCAACCAAGACATTGAAGCGGAAGTCGACGCCGCACTTGCTAAGGAGCTGGGCGTCGACATCGTCCGGAGGCAAAGCGGCGGCGGGGCGGTCTACCGCGACGAGGGGTGCGTGGCATTCTCGATGGCGGTGCCGCGTGATTTACTTCCGCGCGCCATGGAGGTTCCCGAGCGGGCCCTGATGGCCCTGGGCGCGCCGGCCGTCCGAAACGACCGCAACGACGTCTACGTCACCGGTCGCAAGGTATGCGGATGCGCATGGCAAGACGCTGGCGACCTGGTCGTGTTCCACGGCAGCGTGTTGTTCGATGTGGACCTGGACGCGATGGATCGCCTGTTTGCCCCCGGCAAGAGGAAGTACTGCGGCACCGCCATGAGGTCTGTTTTCGCCCGCGTGAGGAACATCAAGGATTTGGTTCCGCAGATGACTGCTGACGAGTTCCAGGGAGCACTCGAGAGAGCGCTCCTCGCCTCCGTTTCCTTGGGTGCGATGTGATTTCCGCCGGTCTCTTTCACGTGTGCCTCCGTCAGCTCCCTGACCGTGAGAAGCCTAGGGATGCGATCGCAATAAGAAAACCCCAGTTAAACTGGGGTTTTCTTATTGCGCAAAGCCTATACGGGCAACTTTCACTCTATAGTTAAAAAACTTTCTCCAGTTTGTTCCAGTTTGTCCCAGTTTGTTCAGTCAACCCTATTTACATCCAGTCTCAAAAACTGTCGAGAATTCATGGGGTCAGATCTGGGTCACGGTTTTTCGGACCAACTGGGCCATTCTCTGGGGTCACGCTAGGTCACAAAGCGCATACGCTTCGACTAAAGCATTTCCTTCTTCTGGATATGCTTCAGGTGGTTCTTCCTGAATGCGGGGTAGTTGGTGCCGAACACCTTCGCGTCCGTCTCCGTCAGCTCGCTTCTCTGGAACTTGATGTCGGTGAGCTTCAGGGTGCAGATGCAGTCCGCAACCCGGGAAAGCCTGTACTCCCTGGCGCTCGCCATCCTGTACAGGACCGCGTCCTTGGAGAGAATGAAGTCCAGCGCGCTGTGGAGGGCGGCGGTCACCATCCGCTGTCCGTTGTCGTAGTAGATCTTCACACGGTCGAAGTTCTGGAAGTACTCGAGGTTGTCGGTGAGGAAGACGACGAGGTCGCGCTTGAACCTTGCGGTGAAAAGCTCCGGCTCCTCGACCTCGCTCCTCTTGTAGGCAAACGACTTGCAGCGGAACGGCGCACGGCGGCAGAACGACTCGAAGCTGGCAAGCATCTTCTTCCGAGTTTCCATCTCAAGGTCCCTGTAAGGCTCCTTGCCGTATATCAGGGGAGATGCATGGAACGGGAGATTCGGCAGACCCTTCCTCGCGAGGTCTTCCTCCATGGCCAAGATGTAGCCGTCGAGCACCTCGTCCTGCTAATGGAACTCCAGGGACACGATGCAGTAGGCCGAATGGCCGTTTTGGCTGCCCGACTCGTCGACGAATATGCTCAGCTCCCTGGCTATGAGAAAGCTCCTAAAACGAAAAGTGCCGGGGGACACCCCGGCCACTTGGTAGAAGCAAATGCCTCCGATGAATTTATACCACGAACAAGGAGGCGCTTCAAGAAAGGAGGTTTCATGGGTGCATACAAGGACGAGAAGAGGGGCACGCGGTACGTGAGCCTCAGGTACAGAGACTGGCGGGGCGAAAGCAGGAAGAAGATGAAGAGGGGCTTCGCTACAAAGCGCGAGGCGCTGGCGTGGGAGAAGTCGTTCAACCACCGCATGGTCGGCGTGGCGTCGATGCCGTTCGAGGACGCCTGCGAGCTCTACCTTGAAGAGATTGTGCCCAGGCTCAGGCCAGGAACGGTGCAGGGGAAGCGCTGCATGTTCGAGCAGCGAATCGTCCCGTTCTTCAAAGGGGTCTCCGTTGGCGACGTCAACGCGCTGGCGGTGATGGAATGGGGAACATGGCTCATGTCCTTGCGGACAAAGGACGGAAAGCCCTATTCGACGGCGTACCTGAACACGCTGACCTCACAGCTTTCCGCCATGTTCAACCACATGATCAGGTGCCACGCCCTTGCAACGGGAAACCCAGTGCTTGTCGCAGGTGCGCCGGAGGGACGCGAGACCGAGCCCAGGTCGGTTTGGACCGCTGACGAGTACCTCAGGTTCTCGAACATGGTGGCAGACCGCCCGCACCTTCATCTGGCATTCGAGTTGCTGTTCTGGTGCGGCTTGAGGAGGGGTGAGATGTTGGCGCTCACCTACGAGGACTTCGACCTGGACAAGGGCACCGTTAGGGTTACCAAGAGCCTGTCTAGAATCGGCGGAAGGGATGTGGTCGGCCCGCCGAAGACAAGGCAGTCGTACCGCGTCGTCACCATGCCCGGCTTCCTTACGGATGAAGTCGGGGACTACTTCTCGTGGAACGAGGGGTCGAATCCTACGGACAGGGTGCTGCCGAAAGTCACCGCAAGCACATTGGGTAAGGCCTTGGCGCGCGGTGCGAGGGGTGCGGGCTTGCGACGAATCCGCGTCCACGACCTGAGGCACAGCCATGCCTCAATGCTCATCGAGAAGGGCTTCAGCGTCCCAGCGATCGCGGCCAGGCTCGGACACTCGGGTCAGGAGATAACTCATAGGTACGTGCACCCTTACTCCGATTCAGACTCCAAGATCGCCTTGGCCTTGGACGGGAAGCTGTAGGTGTAGGCGATGACGTTCAAGGGAAGAAGGAGTATGAGGACCGTGGCGTTCAGAGTCGACGAGGTGACCTTTGCCAAGATCGACGTGCTCAGCAGGCTCTCCGGACTGAGCAAGCAGGACTACATGGAGGCGCGGGTGCTCGACGAGAGCGTCGTCGTGGTTCCGAGCTCAAGAGTGGCGAAGATGCTGTTGGAATATGCCCAGGAGGTCTATAGGGAGCTGCTCCGTGCAAGGCGCGAGGGCATGGCGCTTGACGAGGATTTCGCATGGTCGCTGCTCACCTTGTCGGAATTCCTATCGGGTTTCGGAGATGGCTCAATGCGCGATATCGACGTCGAAATAGCCTCATGGGAGCGAGCAATGTGACTTCATGGCGACTTCACGGGCAGACCTGCGATTATCGTAAAAACCAGCGCGTATTGACGGCACTTCCAGCCTTCTTGGCAACTATTCGTGGTGAGTAGTTGCGGGTGGCTTGCACCTTAGTTGAGTAAACGCAAAACCGCAGGTCAAAGCAGATTTTTGAAACTCCGTGAAGTCATGAAAAAGGCCCGTGATGCCGATTTGAAGCTTGTAAAATGTTCAAATCTTTGTCACGGGCCGATTGTTCAACCAGCTAGAAATAAGTAAAACCGCAGGTCAGAGGCTGTTTTTCATAACCTGTAAACCACTATGGCCTTACTCCCACTCGATGGTCGCGGGCGGCTTGGACGTGATGTCGTAGCACACGCGGTTGGCGCCGGGAACCTCGGCCACGATGCGGCCGGAGATGCGGGCCAGGACGTCGTAGGGCAGCTTGGCCCAGTCGGCGGTCATGGCGTCGCTAGACTCGACGGCGCGCAGGATAATCGGGCGCTGATAGGTGCGCTCGTCGCCCATAACGCCGACGGACTTAATGTCGGGCAGGACCGCGAAATACTGCCAGCAGCTGTGCTCGGAGTTGCGCTCGCCGGTCTGCTCAAACAGACGCTGGTTGTAAGCATCGAGCTCCTCGCGCACGATGGCGTCGGCATTCTTGAGAATCTCGAGCTTCTCCTTGTCGACCGCACCGATGATGCGGATGGCCAGACCCGGGCCCGGGAAAGGCTGGCGGAACACGATATGACCCGGCAGGCCCAGCGCCAGACCAAGTGCGCGGACCTCGTCCTTAAAGAAGTGGTCGAGCGGCTCGATAAGGTCGAAGTGCACGCCCTCGGGGAACGGGATCAGGTTGTGATGGCTCTTGATGGTGGCCGTCTTGCCGCCCGTCTTACGAGCGCCGGACTCGATGATGTCGGGGTAGATGGTGCCCTGAGCCAGGTACTTGACCGGCTTGCCATCGCACTCGAGCTGCTGGGCCACAGCGAAGAACTCTTTCCAGAACTGCGTGCCGATGATACGGCGCTTCTCCTCGGGCTCGGTCACACCGGCCAGAAGTTCGGCATAGCGGTCCTCGGCGTGGACGTGAATAAAGTCGACGTCGAACTGCTTGGTGAAGACCTCCTCCACCTGCTCGGGCTCGCCCTTGCGCAGCAGGCCGTGGTTGATGAACACGCAGGTCATCTGCTTGCCCACGGCGCGGGCGCCCAGCGCAGCCACGACGGAGGAGTCGACGCCACCGGACAGGGCCAGAATCACGCGGTCGTCGCCGACCTTCTCGCGGAACTCGGCCGTCATGGTCTCGACCAGGTTGTCCATGCTCCAGTTGGGCTCCAGGCCGCAGATCTCAAACAGGAAGTTGCTCAGCAGCTGCTGACCGTACTCGGAATGCTTGACCTCGGGGTGGAACTGCGTAGTGAAGATCTTGCGCTCAACGCACTCCATGGCGGCAACCGGGCACACGTCGGTGCTGGCGGTGACGGTAAAGCCTTCGGGCACCTCGGAAACGGCGTCGCGGTGGCTCATCCACACGGTCTGCTCCATGGGCGTGGAGTTAAAGAGCTTGGCGCCAGCCGTGCGCGTAATGGTAGCGCGGCCGTACTCGCCCACCTCGGAGTGACCGACCTTGCCGCCGAGCGTCACGGCCGTGATCTGATGGCCGTAGCAAAAGCCCAGGACGGGAAGGCCCAGGTCAAAGATGGCAGGATCGATGGACGGAGCGTCCTCGGCATACACAGAAGCCGGGCCGCCGGAAAGGATGAGCGCAGAGGCGTTCATCTCGCGGATCTCGTCGGCCGAGATGTCGCAGGGAACGATCTCGGAATACACGTTGAGGTCGCGGACGCGACGGGCAATGAGCTGACCGTACTGCGCACCAAAGTCGAGTACGAGGACCTTTGCGGAAGCCTTTTGATCCATGGTTTCCCCCTCTTGTTGGCGGGGAGCCGGTGCCCACCCGCGTGAATGAACGAAAATAACTTTCATAGTGTACACGTTATATGGGGTTTCTCGTCCCTCGCAGCCATCAGCGCACGGCAAACGCACGACCGGGGCCCTATTTGACGGCAATTGGAGTGATACTAAACGTTACAGATGATGTAATACGTTTGAACATTGGACGCCCTGTGCCACAATACTGCCGAACGACTCCGCCTCTGCGGCGGCAAATACGATAGGAATACCAGCATGAAGCGCATCCTTCTCATCGCCACGGGCGGCACCATCGCATCGACCGAGGACGGCAATGGCCTCTCCCCCGCCCTGACCGGTGAGGAGCTCGCCCAGAGCGTCCCCGAGATCTCGGGTCTTTGCGAGTTCAATGTCGTGCAGCCCATGAACATCGACAGCACCAATATGCGCCCCAGTGACTGGATGCGTATCCGCGACGTCATCGTCGAGGGTTATGCCGACCACGACGGCTTCGTGATTCTGCACGGCACCGACACCATGAGCTACACCGCGGCAGCGCTTTCCTACCTGATTCAGGACAGCCCCAAGCCCATCGTGCTCACCGGCTCGCAAAAGCCCATGGGCAATCCCTTTACCGACGCCAAGCTCAACCTGTACCAGAGCCTGCTCTATGCGCTCGACGAGCACTCGCATGACGTCTCGATCGTGTTTGGCGGCGTCGCCATTGCCGGCACACGCGCCCGTAAGCAGCGCACCATGAGCTTTAACGCGTTCATTAGCGTCAACTATCCGCCCATCGCCTATATCCGCAACGACCGTATCGTGCGCAGCGGGCTTCACGGCACGCATCAAGGCGAAAACCCGGTGCGCTTCTACGACCACATCGACCCACGCGTGTTTGTGCTCAAGCTCACGCCCGGCGTGAACCCTGGCGTTCTGGACGCTCTGGCCGATAGCTACGACGCCGTGATTCTGGAGACCTTTGGCATTGGCGGCATCCCCGAGTTCGGCGAGTCCGGCGAGTCGTTCCAAGAGGCAATTTTCCGCTGGGTCGATTCGGGCCGCACCGTCGTTATGACCACGCAAGTCCCCGAAGAGGGCCTTGACCTGGGTGTTTACGAGGTCGGCCGTGCTTACGCCGACCATCCGGGCATTCTGCGCGGCGATGACATGACCACCGAGACGCTCGTGGCCAAGACTATGTGGGCACTCGGCCAGTCACGCGATGCCGCCGAGATTCAGCGCCTGTTCTACAGCCAAGTCAACCACGACCGCGTCCCGATGGCGTAATTCAGTTGTCGACGGGTATCCCCTATTCGATACCCTCGAGAAGCTCTGACACCGTCATGCCAAGGGCGGGCGCGATCTTAAATAGAACCTTGAGCGTGAAATTTGCCGTTCCATCTTCGATTCTGTCGAGATAGGGGCGGCTGATTCCTGCTGCCACACAAAAATCGACCTTGGAGATACCAAGGTCCCTGCGCGTCTCTTCGACCCGCCTGCCAAGAATCTGTTTAGCACGTTCGTCCATGCAGACGAGTTTGAAATGGAGCCGAACATAAACGTAAACTATAGTTTACGTTTTGCCGAATACACAGGAGTTTTCTATGTCGGGTTCTTCGGTCCGCACGTACCGAGCCACGCTTCGCACAAACAGCGCACCGCCCAAGCTCGTCGTCGTTGAAGCAGAATGTCTTTCGCCCGATGAGCGCACAGCATTTGCATTGCTATCAAGTCGCGTCGCCGCCGTTCTGGTCCCTTGCCCGGCGCAAGGCGAACTTGCCATCCAATGCCAAGCGCACAGCTGCTCGCTCAATCAGGCTGCCGTAATCACAACCAGCCAACGCGGTCTGCCCCTTCTCCTAGAAGCCGGTACCGCGCTCACCCTTCGCGGCGCCGGATACGAAAACGAGGCCGCCGCCGATATGGTCTTTAAACCACGATCGAGCGGCGGCCTCGCAGCAGCCATTGAATATGCGTGCAGGCTCGTTGCCTAGAAGAACAAGTTAGAAACCAAAGCCAAAGCCCGTTCCGGTAATCGCCGAGTACATAAAGTAGACGTTGATTACGTTGAGAAACACACCCGTGATGCAGCCGTTTCGCAGGTAGCGCTCGCACACGATGCGCGCCATGGCGGCGGAGTCATCATTGTTTTTAGCCTGGCGTCCTGCCGTAAAGTACGTCGCCACGCTCAGCAGTAGGTTGAGCACCGGCAGTGCCAGCAACTCGTAGCTCTTGCCCCAGCGCGTCACCTCGCCGGCTGCGTTAAACTTCGTTGCCACCTCGGGACCAATGTTGGGGATAACACACGCTGCGACCACCAGCGGAATCACCGCAAGTACGAGCAGAGCAATACCCATGTAGCCAGCTTTTTTGCCATACTTAAACATATGCGTCGTCCTTACACGTTAAAGCGGAAGTGCACGACGTCGCCATCGGCCATGACATAGTCCTTGCCCTCAATACGCAGCTTGCCGGCAGCCTTGGCGCCCTGCTCGCCGCCAAGCTCGATGTAGTCGTCATAGCCAATGACCTCGGCCTTAATAAAGCCGCGCTCAAAGTCGGTATGGATGACACCGGCAGCCTGCGGAGCGGTCGCACCCTGACGCACCGTCCAAGCCTTGACCTCCATCTCGCCAGCCGTAAAGAACGACTGCAGGCCGAGCAACTTGTAGGCCGCCTGCGCGAGCACGTCCAGACCGGGCTGCTCCAGGCCCAAGCTCTCCAGGTAGTCGGCAGCGTCCTCGGGATCGAGCTCGGAAAGCTCGGCCTCGATCTTGGCGCAGATGGGCAGCGGCTTGACGCCGTCGATGGGCGCCAGGTCCTCGTTGAGCATGTCCTCGTCCACGTTGGCCACATACAGGATGGGCTTCATGGTGAGCAGGAACAGGCCCTTGGCGGCAGCACGCTCCTCGTCGGTCATCTCCATGGATGCGGCGCGCTTGCCCTCGTTGAGCCAGGCAAGCAGGCGCTTGGCGACCTCAAACTTGGGCATGAGCTCCTTGTCGCGCTTGGCCTCCTTCTCGAGCTTGGGCAGCTGCTTCTCGAGCGTGCCCATGTCGGCCAGGATGAGCTCGGTCATGATGGTGTCGGCATCGCCGGCGGGATCGACGAAGTCGCCGGTGCGGCCCACCTCACGCATGACGTTGGGGTCCTTAAAATAGCGCACGACCTCGCAGATGGCGTCGGTCTCGCGGATGTTTGCCAAGAACTGGTTGCCCAGACCCTCGCCCTCGTTAGCGCCCTTCACCAGACCTGCGATGTCGACGAACTCGACCGTCGCCGGCACAATGCGACCCGGGTTGACGATGTCGGCGAGCTTTTGCAGGCGGCTATCGGGCACGTCGACGATACCCACGTTGGGATCAATCGTGGCAAACGGATAGTTGGCGGCAAGGCCAGTCTTTTTGGTAAGCGCGGTGAACAGCGTCGACTTGCCCACGTTGGGCAGGCCCACGATACCGATGGAAAGGGACACGACAGCTCCTTTTGATACAGGTACTTCAAACTGCATAAGTATAGCGCCGCCGCAGCATCCAGGCGAACCCGGACGCCACGGCGGCGCAAATGAAGCAGAGATAGGGGTCGCTGACTAGTCTGCGAGCTTTTCCACCTGATCGAGCATCTTATCGAGCTTGGCCTTTGCCTCGGCCTTGACCTTCTCGGCCTCCTCGTGGGCCTTGGCCTTCTGAGCGGCCTTTTCCTCGGCTTCGGGGTCGACGACAACCAAGTTGGACGCATCGTGCTCGACCAGCTTGAGCGCATGTTCGGGACAAACCTTGACACAGGCACCGCAACCCAAACAATACGTGGATTCCAGTGCAAAGCGACCGCTTCCTACCAAATCGCAGGCGAACGTGGGGCATACATTGACGCACTCGCCGCACGACGTGCACTTGTCAAAATCGCACTCCGGCGTGCTCACCTGCATGTTCTGGGCAAGCTCGGGGTGGTTTTGCAGCGTCGAGAGCACCAGCTGCCGCCCGTGCGTGAGCGAACGGCGACGCTTGGTCGTCGTGGTGCCGCACATGGTGTTGAGCGTGCGCTCCAGCTGGGTAATCTGGTGGCGGTGGGCTTTGAGCTTCTGCGTCACCGAGGCCAGCGCCGCCGTCGCCGGGTTGAGCTTGGTCACCGTCAGGCCCGTGGTGCGGGCGATCTTTTCCATGTACTCCTTGCGCTCGTACTCGCGGCGCTTATGGCACTTGAGGCTCTTGGGGTCGACCTCCAGGCCCATACCCGTGCCAGACCACTCCTCGGCCTTCGCAATCGCCTCGCCCAGCATGTCCTCACCGCCGATGTTGCGGCATTTATCGCACACGCCCAACGGCAGGTACACGCTCACGTTGGGATAGTCCGCCAGTACCGAGAACCAGGTCTCGGCCGTAATATCGCCCACGCAGGCAACGACGACTTCGTTTTCGCGCGGCATGCGCTTAAGGGCGCGCGTGCAGGTGACGTAGGCGGTCTCGTGGCTCGTGGCCGCCGAGACAATGTCGTCATACAGGTTTTTAGGCGCCAGGCGCGGCGAGATGATCGCCTCGGTCGGACAGGCAGCGGCGCACAGGCCGCACTTGCGGCAGGAGTCGAGAATCTCGATGGCGTCTTCCTCGACCTCGATGGCGTCCACCGGGCACACATCCATGCACGCGGTGCAGCCGCTCTTTTCGTTTTTGCAGGTCAAGCACGGAATGGTGTTGCCGCGCGGACGTTCCTTGTAGTCGGCAGGATTCCACTGCGGTGCCGACGGATCGAGTGCATCGGTCACACCGCCAAGCGGGTTTTTAAGAAAGTCGAAACCCTTGCTGATCTCGATAATGTCATCAAACAGATCGTGTTCCTGCGCCATGCGCGGCCCCTCCCTGAGCAGTGCAAACAAGCAAGAGATAATGATACGCTATCGGCCCACGCCTCGGGCAAATTACACGCGGAGCATCTTTGCGGCAAATAGCCCTACAATCTATTGCCAGCCTAATCGCCTAGGTTTATTGAGGAGTCACAAGATGAAGATTGCCCTGATCGAACCGTTGGGAGTACCCGAGCAGACCATCGACAGGCTCTCCGCACCCCTTAAGGACGCCGGACACGAGTTTGTCTATTTCGATACCAAAACAACCGATCCGGCCGAGCTCGCTCGACGCAGCGAGGGCGCCGAGGTCGTCATGATCGCCAACAACCCCTACCCTGCCGAAGTCGTCGCCGGCGCCGATGCGCTCAAGATGATCGCCGTTGCCTTTACGGGCATCGACCACGTGGGGCTTTCCGCCTGCCGTGAGCGCGGTGTTGAGGTTCGCAACTGCGCCGGCTACTCCGACGTTTCGGTCGCCGAGCTCACCCTTGGCCTGACCATCGACGTGTTGCGCAAGGTGGGCGCCGCCGATGCCGCCGTCCGCAGCGGCAAGACGAGCGCCGGCCTAATGGGCACCGAAATCCGCGACAAGACCGTGGGTATCGTGGGCTGCGGTAAGATCGGCTGCGCCACGGGTCGTCTCTTTAAGGCCTTTGGCGCCCGCGTGCTGGGTTATGCCCGCCACGAGCATCCCGAGGCAGCCGAGGCCGGCATTGAGCAGGTTTCGCTCGAGCAGTTGCTCGCCGAGTCCGATATCGTAAGCCTGCACCTGCCTAACAATGGCACCACGCGCAAGAGCTTTGGCACCGAGCAGTTCGCCCAGATGAAGGACGGTGCCGTCTTTATCAACTGCGCCCGCGGTGCCATCGTGGATAACGATGCCCTTGCCCAGGCACTCAACGACGATAAGCTCGCCGGTGCCGGCATCGACGTCTTTGATATGGAGCCGCCCATCCCCGCCGACTACGCGCTCGTCAACGCCAAGAACTGCACCTTCACGCCACATGTAGGCTTCCTTACGCACGAGGCCATGCAGCGCCGCGCCAAGATTGAGTTCGACAACGTCGTCGCCTACGTCGAGGGTCGCGCGCAAAACGTTTGCGAGCTATAGTCAAACGAGGGCGAGGCAAAACCTCATCGCAGGCCTACCCCGCCTTCTTTAGTTCAACTAACCTGCCCCTTTGCACCATAGCAAAAAGGGGCAAAGCCATCTGCTGGCTTTGCCCCTTCCTTAGCTTGATTTACTCATCCATAAGGTAGTAGTGGCCCAGCGCGTCGGCACCCAGGATGGCGTTTGCGACCATCTCGGGCGTCACCTCAAACGGCATGTTGCACATGGTGTCATCGGGCGCGCAGGCGGCCTCGGCAACAATCATGGCCTGCTCGCGCGTAAGCTCGGCAACGCCAAGTTCCTTCATCGTGACCGGCAGGCCCAGCTCAATGCAGAAGCCCAAGACTTCCTCGAGCTTCTCGGTCGGGGCATCCTCGAGTACCAGCTGGACGATGGTGCCGAAGGCGACCTTCTCGCCGTGATACATGCCGTGGCACTCGGGCAGCATCGTCAGACCATTGTGGATGGCATGGGCAGCAGCAAGGCCCGAGCTCTCAAAGCCAATGCCCGAAAGCAGCGTGTTTGCCTCGATGATGTGCTCGACGGCAGGCGTGAGCGCACCCTTCTCCAGCGCAACCTTGGCCTTGACGCCATCGGCCATAAGCGTCTCGTAGCAGAGCTTGGCGAGCGCCAGGCCGGCCATTCCGCCCTTGCCGCCGGCGCAGGTGCCGCCGTCGGCATCGTGCGTTGCCTGGGCCTCGAAATAGGTTGCGAGCGCATCGCCCATACCGGAAACCGTCAGGCGCACCGGGCTCGCCGCGATAACCGTCGTATCCATAAGGACAATGTTGGGGTTTGCCTTAAGGAAGAGATATTTATCGAACTGGCCGTCGTCGGTGTAGAGCACCGAAAGTGCCGAGCACGGTGCATCGGTCGAGGCGATGGTGGGGCAAATGATAACCGGGGACTCCAGGTAATAGGCGACGGCCTTCGCGGTGTCGAGGATCTTGCCGCCACCGACGCCGACGATGATGTCACAGCCGTTGTCGCGAGCGAGCGCAACCAGGCGATCGACCTCGCCCTTGGAGCACTCGCCGTTAAAGTCCTCAAACAGCAGCTCGGCCTTAGCCTCGGTAAAACCGCCCTCAATCTTGGCGCCGACACGTTTCTTGCCCGAAGGCGTCACGATGACGAGGGCCTTCCCGCCGAGCGGCTCAACGTAGGAGCCGAGCTTTGCAAGCTCATCGGGACCCTGGATATACTTGCTGGGGCTATTGAAAATTGCAGCCATGTTAATCCCAATCTCTAAAGAAAAAGGGCTCCGTACAGCTGTGTGCGGAGCCCCTCATCAGAACAAGGCGAACTGATTAGAACGTAACCGGGGTGTCGGTGTAGACGCACTCGAGCAGCTGCTCCATCTCCTCCTGGGACGGCTGGCGCGGGTTGGAGCCCGTGCAGGCGTCGAGGATGGCGTTGGCGGCAACGTCGTGCTTCTTGGCCTCGAACTCATCGTAATCGATGATGGACTCGTCGGCCTTCACGCCCTTGGCACCGTAGTTCTTGATGCCCTGCGGGATATCGAGCTTGTCGTTAAGGTCGCGGATCTCCTGAACCAGAGCCTCGACCAGCTCGTCCTCGGTCTCGCCGGCGAGATGCAGGATCTCCTTGGCGATGAAAGCGTAGCGGCTCTTGGCGCGAGCATCCTTGGCGTTGAACTGGATAACCTTGCCCAGGTACATGGCGTTGGCGCAACCGTGGATGATATGATCGCCGGAGAAGGCGGCACCGGTCTTGTGAGCCATAGAGTGGACGATGCCCAGCAGACCCGAGGAGAAGGCGATGCCGGCGATGCACTGAGCGTCATGCATGTGCTGGCGAGCCTCATGATCGCCAGCATAGGACTTGGGCAGCCACTCGACGATCTCGCGGATGGCGTGCAGGGCGTTGGCGTCGGTGTACATGGAGCCGGCAGTGGAGACATAGGCCTCGATGGCATGGGTCAAAGCGTCCATACCGGTGTGAGCGCACAGCTTGGCAGGCATGGTGTAGGTGAGCTCGGGGTCGACGATGGCGACATCAGGGGTGATGTTGAAGTCGGCCAGCGGGTACTTGATGCCCTTGGCGTAGTCAGTGATGACGGAGAACGCGGTGACCTCGGTAGCGGTACCGGAGGTAGAGGAGATGGCGCAGAAGTGAGCCTTCTGACGGAGCTCGGGGAAGGAGAACGGGACGACGGCCTCCTCGAAGGTCTCCTCGGGATACTCGTAGAACAGCCACATAGCCTTAGCGGCATCGATGGGCGAGCCGCCGCCAATGGCGACAATCCAGTCGGGCTCGAACTCGCGCATGGCCTCGGCGCCCTTCATGACCGTCTCGACGGACGGGTCGGACTCGACGCCCTCGAACAGCTTGACCTCGAAACCGGCCTCCTTAAGGTCGGCCTCGACGTCCTGCAGAAAACCGCCGCGGCGCATGGAGCCGCCGCCGCTCACGATGATGGCCTTGCTGCCCTTGAGGTTCTTGACCTCGTGACGAGCGCCCTCACCAAAGTACAGATCGCGAGGATTGGTAAAACGTCCCATACTGTGCCTCCTAAACAAGCCCCTCTTAGACTTGCGTATATAACGGAGCACCCGATTGGCTCCGTTAGGACCATTTTGCGCGTTGCCGGCGATGACAATGCGCAATGTCTAAACGTCTCAACGCTCAGACAAACACTATTTTACCGTTCTGGTTGGTCAGTTATTCACCTAAAGCCGCCAATGATGAAACGTTTTTTCTATCCCTGAAGACCCTTGTGCGGCATCCATACTCCCAAGCTGGGCAAACGTTTTATCAAGGTTGACTACATATCCCGGGCAGGACTGTGCCCCTCCAAAATATGCACCGTTCGCCGCCAAAAATCGACCGTTTGCGGCACCGTGATACCACTCGGTCGTCCAAGGTGCCGACATTTGTGTGACATCCGTCTTCGTGGTGCAAAGGTGCAAGTCCAAGTGCGGCACCCCCGGTGTGCCACATGCGGGTAAACTAGAACCTTATATAGAGATATTTGAACCCTAACCGCAGCAAAGGAGGCCCCATGGCATTCGATCCCATTCAAGAGAATTGCCATCGCCTCGTTCTTGAGGCCTTGCGCCGCGACAATATCCCGCTCACCGACGGCCCCGCCGTCGAGCGTCTGATGGAGCAATTCACCCGCAACCCCGCGCCGCTCATCGTGCACGACCGCGACCGCGCCGGGCATCTGATTGCCAAGGTGGTCGAGGCCGTCGACTACCGCATTCCCTTTATTCCTGACGATGCCCAGGCAGAGCAGGAAGAGGCAGCTGCCGAGAACATGCTTCGCGAGGCGGCCGCACTCGATCCGGCCAACTGGGATGCCCAGCGCATGCTGACGGCACTCACCGCCGACTCCAACGAGGACTACGTGCAGTATCTGGTGTCCAAGTGCGACGAGGTGGAGCACGATCTGGCACTCAAGATCGCCTCGGCGCAAGACCCCTACGAGCGTGAGGCTGCAGGCGACCTGACCCGCCGTCCCTACCTGCGCTGGCTTGCCGCCTTAGCATCGCGCGCGCTCATTAGCGGCCGTTACCGCATGTCACTGGAGGCAGCGAATCGCAGCTTGGACTTTGCGCCCAACGACCCCGCAGGTGTCCGCCACACCGCGATGCTCGCCATGGCAAAGCTCGAATACCCCGCCGAGGAGCTCAAGCGCTTTCGCTCCGCCCACTCCGTCCCCTATCTCGCCAACACACCGCTGCGCCGTCGTCCCAAGGACGCGGAGCGCGACTTAGACCCGTGGACGCTCATCGCGCTGATGAGCGCTGCCTGGCGCGAGCTAGACTACGAGGACGCCGAGCACTACCTGCGCATCCTTGCACGCTCATGCCCGCACGCAGCCGAGGCGCTCTACTTCCAAACCGAATTTCCCGATGGCGTCTATGCCCGCGTCAACGTGGGCGTGGGCTCCACCGATGAGCTCGTCCTTGCACTGTCCGAGGCGACGCCGGTGCTGCAGGAGGGCCTGGGCGCTCCCGACAACGCCAGCTTTGCCGCCTGGGTCGCCACCAGCGACATCGTGCGTTCCCAGATCGACGAGCGCATCCTACGCGCAGCCGAGCAGGGGCTTCCATTTAAGGGAGGGGACCTCTAATGGATCCGAGCGTCTACATCCCCGCCTACTTGGAGCGCACCTATCTGGCGTCGCACCCCGAGCTCACCGATGCAGCACGCGAGCTTGTCCATAACGACATTAGCGCGAATCCCCAAAAGTATGCGCAGTCCGAGCATGCCCAGGCGCTGCTGTCCTATGCCGGTGTTCACCGCCACCTGCTCGACGAGCTCCATCGCATCGAGGACATGGGCAGCGACGAGGAGTTTGAGCAGACGCGCAACCGCCTGTTCGACGATATGCGCGATGAGCTGCTCAAGATCGTCCGTATCGATGCGCTTGCCGTCGATGCCCAGTTGCTTGCCATCATCCTGGCCGACACGCCCGTTGACGCCTGCCTGGGCGACCTGATGAAGCTCGAGGCGACCACGGCCGATTACCTCCAACAAAGCGTGCCCGGGTTCGATATGGAGGCCCCACACTACTGGGCCAACAAGGTTTTGACGGACGGTGTGACGGCGTCAGATCTCACCGTGAGCGAGCCGGCACTTATCGGGTGGCTCCACACGCTCGAGGCTATCTCGCAGCTGTGCATGGCGAGCGCCCGCTACCGCGCTGCCGCCAACTACGCCCGCCGCGTCCTTAAGGCAGAAGGCTATCCCACCCGAGCTGCCGGCACCGTGTTGCTCGCCCTCGCTCGCCTGGAAGACCAGGACGGCTTTTTTGCCCTGGCTCACCAGCTCGAGGAACAGGTGGGGGCCGATGCACTCGAGAACTCCCCCTGGTACCTGCTCGCCCGCACGATCCTCTTGTTCAAAACGAACAAGATGCGTCCGGCGGCGCGTGCGCTGCGTGAGTTCGCTAACCGCTGCGAGGGCGGCGCGTTCTTCTTGCTGAATCCCATGTACCAGACACCGTACCTTCCCTGCCGACCCGAGCCACGCGATCCCTGGGATCTTTCGCACCAAGCCGTTTGGGAAGCGGACGGCATTATCTCGGACACCCCCGACTTTACCCCCTGGGCCAATGCCTGCGAAGACGTGTCGCAGCTTGCCCAGGAATTTGCGCGCCGCTACGGATTTTAGTGACGCACTCGACCCGACCATGTCGTTTACGTTAGGAACGGTTTCATGAACCTCCGCTCATCTCTTGCCTGCACCTCGAGCGATATCGCTCGCTGGGGGCTGCGCTCCGTCCTTAAGCGCCAGGGCGGCGTACTCCCCGGCCGCATCGCCATGAAGATCGACCCCGAGTTGCTGAGCGACCTCGCGGGCCTTGTCGACCGCAGCGTAGTGATCACCGGCACCAACGGCAAGACCACCACTTCGAACCTGATCGCCGACGCCGTTGCCGCCAGTGGCGCCACCGTGGTGTGCAACCGCGCCGGCAACAACATGGAGCCGGGCGTGGTGGGCGCACTGCTCGAGGCCCGCGGCGACCTTAAGCACACTGCCAGCGGCAAGCGCGTGGGCGTTTTTGAGTGCGATGAGCTTTACACCGTACGCGTTCTGCCCAAGCTCAAGCCGACGTACTTTGTGCTGCTCAACCTGTTCCGCGACCAGCTAGACCGCTACGGCGAGATCGACCATACCCAAGACGTCATCGCCCATGCGTTGGAGCTCTCTCCGGCAACAACGCTCATCTACAACGCCGACGACCCGCTGTGTGCCGCGATCGCCGCGCGCGTTCCCAATGCAAGCATCGCCTTTGGCATCGACGGCGCCACCAACACCGAGTCCGACCGCATTAGCGACTCACGTTTTTGCTCACAGTGCAACGCACCGTTGGAGTACGACTATGTGCAGTACGGGCAACTTGGCGCCTATCATTGCCCCTCGTGCGGCTGGGCCCGCCCTGGGCTTGTCCGTCGCGTGACGGGCGTGGAGCTCGGCTGCGACGGCTACGGCTTTGACCTGGTCTTTGGATCTGCGCCCGACGCGGCTGCCGTACACATCGCCACGCGCTACAACGGCCTGTACATGGTCTATAACGTTGCCGCCGCCTTCTTTACCGCGCACGAATTGGGCGTGGACGCGGCGCTTCTGCAGCCTACGCTCGATGCCTATGTGCCCGCCGGTGGTCGTATGGGGCGCTGGGATATCGCCGGCCGCACCGTCGAGGCCAACCTGGCCAAGAATCCCGTAGGCTTCGATCGACAAATCCAGTCCATCAAGACGGCCGGCGGCAGACTCTGCGCTTTCTTCCTCAACGACAACGATGCCGACGGCCACGATGTATCGTGGATCTACGACGTCGACTTTGAGCGCATCGCCGACACGCCGGATCTTGTCGCCTTTGCCGGAGGCACACGCGCGCACGACATGCAGGTGCGCCTCAAGTACGCCGGCATCGATGCCGCGATTATCTCGGACGTCGCGCAGGCAATTGGCGCCGTGGCAGACGAGGCCGCCGATGACACCTTCTACGCCGTCGCCAACTACACGGCCTTTCCACCGCTGGTCAAGGAGCTCGACGGACTTAAAGACACCGATGCGGCTACGGTTGCCGCCCACGCTGCAAAGTGCACCAATGGCAGTGCCGTCCCCGTTGGCGTCGCGCCAGTCGAGCTCTCGCGCCCGCTGCGCATCGTCTACCTGTATCCCGATGCCCTCAACCTCTATGGCGACGGCGGCAACGTCATCGCCCTCGAGCGCCGCTGCGCCTGGCGCGGCATCCCCGTTCGCGTGGATGAGGTCCGCATGGGCGAGGTGCTCGATCTGCATGATGCCGATATCGTCATGATGGGCGGCGGATCCGATCGCGACCAGCTAGCCGTGGCACACGAGCTGCTCGCCCAAAAAGACAAGGTCGCAGCCTATGTTGAGGACGGCGGTTCGCTGCTCGCCATCTGCGGCAGCTATCAGCTGCTCGGCCGTTCGTACTATATGGGCGAAAATCGCATCGATGGCCTGGGCGTCATTGCCGCCGAGACTGTGCGCGGCTCCGACCGCCTGATCGGCAACGTCGCCGTCAAGACCGACCTGGCGCCCGAGCCCTTTGTTGGCTTCGAGAACCACGGCGGCCGCACGCTTTTGGACGCCGATGCCACGCCGCTTGGAACGTCCGTCGTCACGGGCACCGGCAACAACGGCGACGATGGCTTTGAGGGTCTCATCTACAAGGGTGTCATCGGCACGTACCTACACGGACCGGCACTGCCCAAGAACCCCGAGCTCGCCGACTGGCTCATCGCCCACGCCCTCGAGCGCCGTGGCGACGCACAGGCCGCCGCCCTGCTGCCGCTCAAACCCCTCGACGACACCTACGAGCACGCCGCCCACGACGCCGCGATGAAGCTCCTCCCCTAGCACCCCACCACCACAAAGGGGACAGGCACCTTTGTGGTGGTTTTGACCCGTCCCAGCGGTTTGTCTCAATCTGTAACATCTAGACCGTTAAAAGTCGTCTTACTGTTACAGAATGAGATGTTCGTCCCGACGCCTGCCTTTTGTCTCGATCTGTAACACATAGAGCCGATTTATCAGCCCAGATGTTACAGATTGAGATGTTTGAAAATCGGGATAGAGAGCCAGCTCCTATGTGGTGGTTTTCCAGTTTGCCAACGATATACGCGCCGGCAAAAAAGTCTGCTATACTCTTTCCCGCTGTCCCCATCGTCTAGCGGCCAAGGACGCCACCCTTTCAAGGTGGATATCGCGGGTTCGAATCCCGCTGGGGGCACCATTTGCATTTTGTTCGAACCCGCGCGATGTTAAGTCGTGCGGGTTCGTTTTTCATCTTGGCCTGTTTTCGTTTCGGCACATGTGCGCCAAATGTGCGCCAAAACAGGTTACATCTTTTGAGATGCCTCGCACGAAACGCTTGCCCGGCAGCACGTCCATAATAGATCTGAGCAGCAAAAAGGGGGCCTCGCACAGGCGAGACCCCCTTCGCGCGCAAAATCAAACGTGTCTGTTACACGTAGAACAGGATGTCGTCGTAGGTCGGGACCGGCCAGTAGTCGGCGGCCACGATCTCCTCCATAGCGTCCACGGCGGCACGCAGCGTATCCATAGCGGGAACAACCTCGTGAGCGTACACGTTGGCCTGCTCCTGGCCATCGAGGGCCTCGGCCTTCTGATGCACGGCGTCGAGCGCCTTGATGGAGTCGTTGATGGTAGTGATGCCGTTGCAGAGCTTATTGAGCGTGTTCTGCTCACACTGCATGGCGGCCTCGGCGCCGGCGGCACGGATAGCCTCAAGGCCCTTAGCGACCTTGGTGGCATAGGCGGTAATGACCGGGCGATAGGTACGGCGTGCCTCGCGAACCATCGTGGTGGCCTCGATGTTCATGAGCTTGTTGTACTTCTCGAGCTTGCAGTCGTAGCGGCACTGAGCCTCGGCCTTGGTCAGGACACCCGTCTCCTCAAAGAGCGCAATGGCCTTATCGGAAACAAAGGCGGGCAGGGCATCGGCCGTGGTCTTGTTGTTGGCAAGGCCGCGCTTCTCGGCCTCAACGGGCCACTCATCGGAGTAGCCGTCGCCAGAGAACAGGATGCGCTGGTGATCGGTCAGGACCTTCTTGCAGTACTCGAGCGCGGCGTCCTGGAACTTATCCTCGGGCGTGCCCTCAAGCGCGTCGGCGAAGGACTTGAGCGACTTGGCCACGGCGGCATCGAGCACCAGGTTGGAGTCGGAGACGTTCTGCTCGGAGCCGCAGGCACGGAACTCGAACTTGTTGCCGGTGAAGGCAAACGGGGAGGTGCGGTTGCGATCGGTGTTGTCCTGCATCAGCTTGGGCAGGGTATCGGCGCCCAGGTCGAGCACGCCGCGCGTGGCATGGACGGAAGCCTTGCCATCGATGATCTTCTCGACAACCTCGGTAAGCTGGTCACCCAGGAAGATGGACATAATCGCCGGAGGAGCCTCGTTGGCGCCCAGACGATGGTCATTGCCGGCCGAGGCAACAGAGGCACGCAGGAGCTCCTGATAGTTATCGACGGCCTCGATCACCGCGGTGAGGAAGACGATGAACTGCAGGTTGTCGAGCGGGGTGTCACCCGGATCGAGCAGATTCTCGGACTCGGTGCCGAGCGACCAGTTGTTGTGCTTGCCCGAACCGTTGATGCCCTCGAACGGCTTCTCGTGCAGCAGGCAGACCAGGTCGTGGCGGGAGGCGATGAGCTTCATCTTCTCCATCATGACCAAGTTCTGGTCGATGGCCTCGTTGACCTCACCGTAGACGGGGGCGAGCTCATGCTGGCAGGGAGCGACCTCGTTGTGCTTGGTCTTGGCGGGAATGCCGAGCGCCCACAGCTCGTCGTCCAGATCCTTCATATAGGCCGAGACGGTGGGGCGGATAGCGCCAAAGTAGTGCTCCTCGAGTTCCTGGCCCTTGCAGGGGGCAGCACCAAAGAGGGTGCGGCCGGTGATGACCAGGTCCTTGCGCTTGCGGTAAGCGTCCTTCTTGATCAGGAAGTACTCCTGCTCGTCGCCCACGGAAGGAACGACCTTCTTTGGCGTCTTGCCGAACAGCGCCAAAACGCGCTTGGACTCACGCGAGAGCGCGGTCATGGAGCGCAGCAGCGGGGTCTTCTTGTCCAGGGCCTCGCCCGTGTAGGAGCAGAAAGCCGTGGGGATGCACAGGACATCGTCCTTGATAAAGGCGGGGCTGGTGGGATCCCAAGCGGTGTAGCCACGGGCCTCGAAGGTGGCGCGCAGGCCGCCGTTGGGGAAGCTGGAGGCATCGGGCTCACCCTGGATGAGGTTCTTGCCCGTAAACTTGGTAATGGCGGTGCCGTCGTGGTTAGGCTCGAGGAAGCTGTCGTGCTTCTCGGAAGTGATGCCCGAAAGCGGCTGGAACCAGTGCGCGTAGTGCGTAGCACCCTTGGAGATGGCCCAGACCTTCATGGCATGGGCAACGGCGTTGGCCACATCTAGGTCGAGCGGCTCACCGCCCTCGAGGGTTGCAGCAAGGCGCTTCCAAATGTCCTTGGGGAGGCAGTCCTTCATGACTTCCTCAGAGAACACCATGGTCCCGAAGCGGTCAGTAAGTTCGGCCATACGGAACTCCCTTCGTATCGGCACCGCGTGAGAAGCGGTGTTGATTACTAACGAACGAGCCTTAGCTTAGACTCGCCGTGTTTCCGCGACATTACCGTTATGTTGCTGTCACGAAACCAATCAATGAGGTTACAGCAACACAGGATTATTACCACCCTCAACAGCCAACGAACTGCATAAATTGCAGACCTCCCCGCATGGTTTAAGGGTAGTCTTTTTGGGACGGGGCTTTTTTAGCTACCCATCCGGTATCTTCGAAGCTCAAGGCAATATTTGACATAGGGTAGCTAAAAAAGCCCCGTCCCAAAAAGACTACCCTGGGCAGCTGGTTGATGGTTATAGAGGCACGTCCCAAATGAGCTACGTTGTTATAGGGAATGACGATAGCGAAGCATCTTCGATTGGTATTCCCAAATGGCAAGTAAAACTCCAGCGTGGCGCAGCGGTGCTGTAGAATCCTTACAACACATCGCACTAAAGTATCTAAAGGAGCACGATATGCGCGTCAACGAGGTTTTTAAGCAGGCAGCATCCCTGGGCACCGTGCCCGTTTCGTTTGAGATGTTCCCGCCCAAGGGCGAGCTCACCCTCGATACGGCTCGCAAGGTGGCAGGCAGTCTGTGCAAGCTTTCGCCGAGCTTTGTCTCGGTCACCTGCTCTGCCGGCGGCTCGGGCAACGGCGCCACCACCGCCCCCATCGCGCATATGATTACGAGCGAATTCGATACGCCCTCGGTGGCGCACCTCACCTGCGTCGGCCGCACGCATGCCGATATCGCCGCCAAGATCGATGAGTACCGCACCGCCGGCGTGAATAACATCCTGGCGCTGCGTGGCGATCTCCCTGCCGGCGCGACCGAGGACGACAAGCCCGCCTCCGAATACGCCTACGCCCGCGACCTCATCCCCGAGCTCGTCGACGCCGGCTTTTGCGTGGGCGCTGCGGCCTACCCCGAGGGCCACATTGCCTGCGAGGACCTCAGCCTCTCGGTCGAATACCTCAAGCAAAAGCAGGACGCCGGCGCAAGCTTCTTTGTGACGCAACTTTTCTTTGATAATGAGTGCTTCTACCGCTTCCGCGAGCTTGCCGATAAAGCGGGCATCACGGTGCCCATCACCGCGGGCATCATGCCGTTTATGAGCAAGTCCCAGATCAGCCGCATGGTCTTTATGTGCGGAGCGTCGCTGCCCTCCCCCGTCATCAAGATTCTCGCCAAGTACGAGAACGACCCCGAGAGCCTGCAGGCAGCCGGTGTAGATTATGCCACCCGCCAGCTTTGCGACCTCAAGGAACACGGTGCCGACGGTCTGCACCTGTACACTATGAATCGTCCTGCGATCGCCGCGACCATTATGGAGCGCCTAGGGTAATGGAAAAACCGCACATCGATACAACCACTGTCGAAGTGCCGGCTGACCTTGCGTCGCCGGCGCTTTACCGTATCGACGCTGCCCATCATCCCCGAGTCGACCGTGCCGAGATGCTGCGCTATCTGGGCTACGGCGGTCAGCAGATTGAGCCTGAACTGTCACGACGAATTGAGCTTGTGGTCGAGCGCCTAGAACTGGACATTGAGCCCCGTGGCGTGCGATGCGTGTTTGCCGTCGATGCCACGGGCGTCGACGAGCAGGGCGAGCCCTGCATCCGCTTGGTTGGCACGAACGTTGAGCTGCGGGGTCGCGATATCTATCGACATCTCAAAGACGCCCGCTTTGCCGCGCTCATGGCATGCACCCTCGGCATGGACGCCGAGCGTCGTCTGCGCACCACGGGAGCCCAGCAACCCCTGGAGGGGGCAGTGCTCGACGCCGCGTGCTCTGCCTATGTGGAAGCCGCCGTCGAGCAGATGGACCAGCAAGTCAAGACCGCGGCGGCCGCACACGGACTCGCCGGTAACTGGCGCTTCAGTCCCGGCTACGGCGACTGCCCGCTTACGGCACAGCGCTCGATCGTAAATGTGCTCAACGCCACACGGCTCATCGGGCTTACCGTCACACCTACCAGCCTGCTCATGCCCACCAAGAGCGTGACCGCGGTGATCGGTCTGTTTGACGGCGAGGTCCACGACGCCCAGAGCCGCCCCACCTGCACTATCTGCCGCATGCGTGAGCACTGCCGCTTCCGCGCCGCCCACACCACCTGCTATTCCAGCCATTAGGAGCCATCGATGTTTACTCCGCTTATCACTCATGATTCTGACGGTACTGCGCTGGCGGCACCTGTCAATACTGCGCGCTGTAACGGCGCCGCGTACAAGACGCGCACGATCGACGACCTGCACATTAAGGATGAACGCCTGCGTGCGGCCATCGAGGGCACGGGGCACCTGCTGTTTGACGGCGGCATGGGCACCATGTTGCAGGCCGCCGGCATGAAGGCGGGCGCTCTGCCCGAGCTGCTCAACTTTGAGGAGCCCCAGGTTATCACCGATATCCAACGTCAATATGTCGAGGCTGGCTGTGACGTAATCACCGCCAACACCTTTGGCGCCAACGCCCACAAGCTCGACGGTGCTGCCACCGTGGCAGACGTCTTTGCCGCGGCCGTCACCTGCGCCCGCGAGGCCGGCGCCCGCTACGTCGCCGGCGACATCGGCCCCATCGGCGCCCTGCTGCGCCCCCTGGGCACCCTCAGCTTTGACGAGGCCTACGACCTCTTTGCCGAGGAAGTGCACGCCGGCGTCGCTGCGGGCGTCGACCTCTTTATTATCGAGACTATGACTGACCTGGCCGAGATCAAGGCGGCAGTCCTCGCCTGCCGCGAGAACTCCGACCTGCCCGTCTTTGCCACCATGACCTTTGAGGAAGACGGACGCACCTTCCTGGGCACGAGCCCCGAGGTCGCCGCCATCACGCTCGACGCCATCGGCGCCGACGTTTTGGGCATCAACTGCAGTCAGGGACCGGCCGAGCTCCGCGGGCTCGCCGAACGCATGCTCACCGTTACCGACAAGCCCGTTATGGTGCAGGCCAATGCGGGACTCCCCCGCGTGGACGACAACGGCAACACCGTCTTTGATGTCCAGGCCCCCGAGTACGCCGAGGCCGTCGCCGGCATGATCGAGGACGGCGTGAGCGTCGTGGGCGGTTGCTGCGGTACCACGCCCACGCACATGGCGGCACTTCGCACCCTCATCGACAACCACACGCCCAGCTCGCGTCACCGCAAGCCCAGCATGTCGGTCACGAGCGCCCAGACCGTGGTGGACCTTCCCTGTGACGGCCACAAGATCGCCGTCATCGGCGAGCGCATCAATCCCACCGGCAAAAAGCGCCTACAGCAAGCGCTGCGCGACGGCGACCTGGACTACGTCGTGAGCCAGGGCATCAGCCAGCAGGAGCAGGGCGCCGACATCCTGGACGTCAACGTGGGCCTGCCCGAGATCGACGAGGTCAAGATTATCCAACAGGCCACCGAGCAGCTCCAAGGCTCCACGCTGCTGCCGCTGCAGATCGACTCCACCGATCCCGCCGCCGTCGAGGCCGCCGTACGCCGCTATGCCGGCAAGCCCATCATCAACTCCGTCAACGGCAAGCAGCAGATCATGAATGAGATCTTTCCGCTGGTCGCCCACTACGGCACCAATGTCGTCGGCCTCACGCTCGACGAAGGCGGCATCCCCGATACCGCCGAGGCTCGCTTCGCCATCGCCGAGCGCATCGTGGCCGAGGCCGCCCGCTACGGCATCGGACCGGACCGCATCCTCATCGACTGCCTGGTCATGACCGCCTCAACCAACCAGCGCCAGGCCGAGCAGATCCTGCGCGCCATGTCCCTGTGCAAGGAGCGCCTGGGCGTCAAATGCGCGCTCGGCGTGTCGAACATCAGCTTTGGCCTGCCCGCGCGGCCGCTCCTGGGTTCGGTCTTTTTGGCTGCCGCCTTTGGCGCTGGCCTGGACGCCCCCATCATGAACCCGGGTTCCAAGCGCTTTATGGATACCGTCTACAGCTATCGCGTCTTGAGCGTTGAGGACGAGGGCTCGACCGGATACATCGAGCGCTACGCCGGCTGGACCGATCCGTACAAGATCGCCGCGAACCCGGCGGCGGCCCAGGCGGTATCGACCGACGCTGCGCCCGCTGTTGGCACCGCCGGCACCGACGGCAACGACGACCCGATTCGTCGCATGGTCGTCTCGGGCCGCAAAGGCGAGATCGCCGCCGAGACCGAGCGTCTGCTGGCAGACCACGACGCCATGGACCTCATCAACAATCACTTTATCCCCGCCCTCGACGAGGTTGGCGTCCTCTTTGACCAGGGCAAGTTCTTCTTGCCGCAGCTTATGGCCTCGGCCGAGGCCGCACGCGTGGGCTTCGACACCATCAAGCGCCTGATGCCCGCCGGCGAGATTGCCGACAAGGGCAAGATCTGCGTGGCCACCGTCAAGGGCGACATCCACGATATTGGCAAAAACATCGTTAAGATGCTGCTCGACAACTACGGATACACCGTCTTTGACCTGGGCCGCGACGTCGATCCGCAGGAGGTACTCAAGACCGTCAAGAAGCGCGATATCAAACTCGTCGGCCTCTCGGCGCTTATGACCACCACCGTCGTGGCCATGGAAGAGACCATCAAGCTGCTTCATGCCGAGGTGCCGGACGTCAAGATCATCGTAGGCGGCGCCGTACTCACCCCCGAATACGCCAAGCAGATCGGCGCGGACTACTACGCCAAGGACGCCGCCGAAAGCGCCCGTATCGCCGAAAAGGTCTTTGGGCGGTAACACAACGGAAACAACCCCGCACCAAAACGTGCCGCACGCGCCACTTGGCACGTGCGGCACGTTAGAATAGAAAAGACTATGCTCGTTTTGGCAGATAGGAGCGCAAGGATGGCGATCACGCCCGCAGAAATCGCGGAAACCCGCGGCATGGTTGAGGAGCAGAACCTCGACATCAGGACCATCACCATGGGTGTTTCGCTCATGGGTTGCGGTGACGAGAACCTCGACCGCATGTGCACGAAGATCTACGACCACGTGACGCACACGGCTGAACATCTGGTCGAGACCGCCGAGAACCTCGAGCGCGAGTACGGTATCCCCATCGTCAACAAGCGCGTTTCCGTCACCCCGGTGGCGCAGATCGCCGCGTGCTGCAAGGATGAGGACCTCACCCCCATCGCGCATGCCCTCGACCGCGCGGCAGAGACGCTCGGCATCGATTACCTGGGCGGCTTCTCCGCACTCGTCCAGAAGGGCATCGGCGACGCCGACCGCCGCGTCATCCAGTCAATCCCCCAGGCGCTCGCTACCACCAGCCGCGTCTGCTCCAGCGTCAACGTCGCTAGCCTGCGCGCCGGTATCAACATGGATGCCGTGCTCATGGCCGGCCAGACCATCATCGACGCCGCCAAGCTCACGGCCGACCAGGATTCCGTTGGCGCCTCCAAGTTTGTCTGCTTTGCCAACATGGTCGAGGACTCCCCGTTTATGGCGGGCGCCGTCCACGGCGGTGGCGAGGCCGACGCCGTCATCAACGTAGGCGTCTCGGGCCCCGGCGTTATGGCCGCAGCCCTGGAGACGCTGCCCGATTCCGCATCGATGATGGAGGTCGCCGAGAAGATTAAGCAGACCGCCTTTAAGATCACCCGCGCCGGCGAGCTCATGAGTCGCGAGGCCGCCCATCGTCTGGGTGTCGAGAAAGGCATTGTCGACCTGTCGCTGGCTCCCACGCCTGCCATCGGCGACTCCGTCGCACGCATCCTCGAGATCATCGGCGTGGGCACCTGCGGTGGCCCCGGCACGACCTGTGCGCTCGCCATGCTCAACGATGCCGTCAAAAAGGGCGGCGTCATGGCCAGCTCCAGCGTGGGTGGTCTCTCCGGCGCTTTCATCCCTGTGTCCGAGGACGCCGGCATGATCGCCGCCGTCGAGGCCGGTGCGCTTTCGCTCGAGAAGCTCGAGGCCATGACCTGCGTGTGCTCCGTCGGCCTGGACATGATTGCTATCCCCGGCGACACCCCGGTCGAGACCATCGCCGGCATCATCGCCGACGAGATGGCCATCGGCGTCATCAACAACAAGACCACGGCCGTCCGCGTGATCCCTGCCATTGGCAAGGGCGTGGGCGACTGCGTCGAGTACGGCGGCCTGTTCGGCCGTGCACCCATCATGCCGGTGAACCCCAACGCCGGCACCGTGCTTGCCCATCGCGGTGGACGCTTCCCGGCACCGCTGAACTCGCTGAAGAACTAGCTGAGGGGTTCGGGCGAGGAGCCCCGGGGAGGGCAAATATATAAGGTCGCCTGCTCGAACAGTCCTGACTCGCACGGAGAGCACATTAAGTGCTCTCCGGCTCGTGCGGAACTCGCGATCGACCTTATATATTTGCCCTCCCCGGGGCTCCCACACAACGGGACCTCAGTTGGTTTCTATCCCGGTTGCAGTTGCTTCGCTCCTGCACCACTAGGCTGGTATGGCGGTTTGGCGTTGGGTCGGTTCTTTCTGATATATGCTGGTTGCGGCTCTTCTTTTGGGAGGAGTCGCTTTTTTGTTGTGAGGGGAAATGGCCCGTGGCTGATGATTTGATTCATTCTGAGCTGCTTTCCGCGGATTGGAATGGCGAATGGTGCGCTTGCCAAGCTTGATCGTACGGCTCGTCGGCGTTGTGCCGTCACGATGGTCGCCAACTCCAGCCCGCGCTATGATCTGCACCTGATGAACGCCATCGGCGCCTCGGTTACCTGCAGCAATGGCTTTGTGTATGCCTTTAATATCCTTATTCAGATGGGTGCGCTGCCGCAGGTCACGTACTTTGAATCGCCTCGTCGCGATACCTTCGACAGCCTTGAAGCAGGTGTGGCGGATTTTTCCCGTATGCTCGAGCATGGCAACGAGGATAAGATCGACCGCCTGCGCGACTACATCGCTCAACACATGATTGAGAACCCCCATGCCGGTGAGCCGGGCTCCAAGGGCGTGCCGCAGGGGCGCTATATGCTCGATCATGTCCGCAAGGTTCGTTGGGCGTTTATTGCATGGGAGCCGGTCTCTGCGCCCAGCTCATAGCCTGTTCGCAGCCCGCACCGCCCACTCACTCGGCATCCGCATTCTTTGCGAACTGGGCAAACGCACTCCACACCGCGCCGTTCCTGCGCTATCGTGGGACAGCTCACGTAGATTAAGGCCCCGTCGCGGGGCGCCCCATACATAGAAAGCGAGAACCCATGGCACTGACAGGAGCCCAAGTCAAGCAGCTTCGCAGCATGGCCCATCACCTCAACCCCGCCATCATCATCGGCAAATCCGATGTCAACGAGGGCACCGTCGAGCAGACGGTCGCCTACCTGGAGAAGCACGAGCTCGTTAAGTGCTCCGTGCTGGACGGCTCCAGTCTTTCCGCCCGCGAGGCCGCCGAAGAGCTCGCTGAGCGCTGCCACGCCGAGGTCGTCCAGGTCATCGGCCGCAAGTTCTCGCTGTATCGCGAGTCCTCGCGCAAGGATATCGAGAAGATCAAGCTCGTCTAAGAGCCAATGATCCGGCGAGCCAACACATAGCAAGCTTACGGGCGCCCAAGTACTTCGGGCGCCCGTTTTTTATCGCTCGACCAGCACGCGGTTGAGCCGACCCTCCATCAAGCGCTCATATAGACGCCGCGTCTCGGGCTCGGGTACGCCATTGACCTGCTCCCTCAGATGGTGCATATGCCCGCTGTACAGCTCGACGATATCGCGCCTCCGCCCCGCCGCACTGTAGACACGCATGGCGCAGCGCACCATATCCTCACGCGCCGTTTCCTGCCGAAGCCCCGACTCCGCCAGCCAAATCGCCGACTGCAGATCGTTTTCTTCTAGAGATGCATTTGCTCCCTTAATCATGCAATCGATGTACTTTGACTGCATAATGCGTCGCATACGCAAAAAGTAGGTGGGATTACAGCCATTGGGAACATACAGCGGTCCGGCATAAAGCTGCTCAATCTTAAGGCACAGCTCAACTAAATGGGGCCCGCGCGCACCCGTGCGATTTCCCAAAACCTCACGGCTTATCTGGTCAAACAGCCGCACATCGGTCTTGACGTAGTCGCCGTTGAGTCCGATGCATTCATTTTGGATGAGTACACACGACTTGCCATCCGGCGTCGGTCCCAAAGCCGACCGCAAGCGCGATATCGTCGAGTACAGGTTGTTGCGGGCGCTATTAAACTCGGCATGGGGCCACAGCTCCATTGCCAGCGTCTCGCGGTCGACGAGCGCATCCATGCCCAGTGCAAGCCGCTCGGCAAGCGTCGCCGCCTTCTTGCGGCGCCACATTTTGTCCGTGATGGGAAACCCGTCGCGCTCGGCGCGAAACGCACCAAACATGCGAATCTCGATATGGTCGATGGTATCAACGGCTTCAGCCTCGCTGGCCTGGAACAGGCGCTCGCCCTCCCCTTCCAAATCGTCGCGCAGCGAGTACCGCGACAGCTCTCGCACGGGAAGCTTCTTGCGTATCCTGGCCGCCGGCTCGCCCAGACAATGCATGGCAAGGCGCGCAAAGAGCCGATACGATGGCTCTAGAATCCCCGCACGATTCATGGACATCCAGGCCGCAAGGTCGCTGTCTCGGCCCGCACAGGCCAAATGCAGCGCCACCATCCAGGCCTCCGCTCCACCAACCTGTGTCTGGCTTATATCGAGTAACTCCGCTTCCTCGCGCACCGAAACCATCGAGGTGTTACGCAGATACGCCGCGCGCTCCAGCAGCAATGCGTTATCGCGCATGAACGCAATCGACTCCTCGGCAAGTTTGAGCACTTGGACCGCACGGAACTTTGCATTAACCGGCCGTCCCTCTGCCAGCGACTGCCAGCCTTCTAGCAACAGGCCAAACAGCTGAATCTGGTTGTCGCGCATGCGCACGGCAAAACGATCGAGCTCGTTGAACGCCGCGTCGTCGGTTACCGGCAAGCCGGAAAGGAGCCGCCGTGCCGCCAACACCATACGCACCCAGATAGCCATCGCCTTAAGCCCACGTACGTCGAGCGCCTCCCGCACCACCGTCATCTCGTCGTCGCGCTCGTCGGTTCCCGCGAACGACCCATCAAAGAGCTCCACCAGCATGCTATCGGCCCGTGTAACAATCCCCGCAATGTCGAGCTCACAGTCGTAGGCCTTGCTCGTTTTGAGCCGCTGTAGAACGCCGCCGTCATCTCCCCGCTCGGTCAGACAGCGCTTGACCTCGATATGCGCGGACAACATATCGAGTGCAGTATGGGATGTCTCGATTTCTGGCACGGCCAGGTTCGCAGGAAGCCCAAGCCCGTTGTCCCCATAGCAAACAGCCGTCAGTGTCTGGGCCACCCTCCATGAAACAGGGTCTATTTCGCAGGCCGCCCGTTCGCCCCCGCGCTCGATAACCGATGCCATATAGCGAGCGAGCTTTGTATTGGACACGCTGACCGCTGCCAGATATACGCCAAGCGCCTCGGCAGGCGTTGGCTCTGGAGCCGGATCGTCGACATCGATCGTGCCCAGCGCCGCTCGGCAGATATCGGCCCCGTGCCCCGTCAGAGCAAGATCGACCCCATACTGACCAACAAGTTCAAGGACCGCATCACGGTCCAAAAAGGCGTCCGCCAGGCCCATCGCCGCATCGCATCGGCCCGCCTTAAGCAAAATCCGGGCCGCCCTCGGAACAAGTTCGGGGCGAACCTCGGCCACCAACTTACGCAAACGCAAGCGTCCGTTATCCTCCGTACCCAGACACGTAAAACTCCGCTCGGCGGGGTCCAAGCCAAAGATCGGGTAGTCGCGTACAAAGTAGGACTGGTCGACCATCGACAGCCTCACCCCACAAGCCTCGAGTTCTGCGATATTGCCCTCGCCCATCAAAATCATGAGACATGCCACGCAAAACAGCGCATTATTGTCGAGCGAAGCCAAATCGGCAAGTGCCGCGCCATATACGTTGACAATCTCGTTTTCGAGCAGACCGGCTACGTCGCCTTGGCCATAAAGACCCGTCTGCAATGCCGAAACGAGCTCGGGCACGCCCTGCGTGAGCTGATAAAAGTCGAGCGACGTGCTGATCGAAAACGCCGATGCCCACGCCGAATACTCATAGGCATGCACCTTGAGCATCTGCGCATTGATCTTAACCGAATCGCCCAGCCCGTGAATCAGCTGACGATTTGAAGGACGGCAGGAGATAAAGACCCCTACCCCCATAGCGCGCAGGCCGCGAATCCTGTCGATGAGGTCTTCGGTATCGTGCTGATCGAGGTTTGGCACATTATCAATCGCGATAAGGGAGTGCGGTTTGTCTTTGAGTTCTTCGGTAACCACCTCGAGCTGCATAAACACCTCGCGCCCAATGGCGCGATCGGCCTCGATAATCCGCACGGGGCCTCGCGTCGGGTCGCATTTAACCTCATGAGTGTACTGCAGCAGCACCGAGGTCTTCCCAAACCCGTCGGGCGCATAAAGAACCACGATGCCGGCCTTTCGGCCCTTGGCTATAAGCTCATTCATCAAGCGCTCGCGTCGCACCATATAGCCTCCGCCCAGCGGCATCAGCTCGAGGTCGTCTATACTGCTCAAATCGTTTACCATGCCCGCTCCTCAACTCGACCGTATGGACACTGTAACCGCAAGACCATACAGGCCGCGCTATGAATAGAGCGACCTTGTGCTTTAGGTTGTCTTTTGGTACGCAAGCGGCAAGTTTTTGTACAGCAAGGGCAGATTGTTATTAATCCCCCGACTAATCGGTCTTTAAGCAGGTAAATGAGCTTGTCAGCTTGTCCCATCTAAGCGGCAGTGTAACGTAAATGAACAAGATTCAGCCATGTCATTCAACTCGCCTAGCACCCGCTACCGTCTACGACCTTTTAGTGGCATTTTTGCATAGAATATGGTATGGGATGAATCAAGCTGTTGGGCATCCAGCATTCGTCAAGCTTGCGGCAAGATCTTGGTCAAGTGGGCGGAAAGGGATAGCAAAAAGGCCCCCGCAATGCGGAGGCCTTAGGCAAGGCTATGTCGAGGTGCAGGATTCGCGCTACTCGCAGAGCGAAAGGGCGGCCTCGTCGGCAACGACAACGCAGTTGGTGTGCAGCTGTAGGATCGAAGCCGGGCACTCGGGCGTAACCGGGCCATAGCACATGTCATGCACGGCCTGAGCCTTGGCCTCGCCGTTGGCGACGACCAGGATCATGCGGGCATACATGATGGTCTGGGTACCCATGGTGTAGGCCTGACGAGGGACATCGTCGATGCTGTCGAACAGACGGCTGTTGGCCTGAATGGTGCTCTCGGTGAGATCGACGCAGTGCGTGCCCTTGGAGAAGTGGTCGTCGGGCTCGTTGAAGCCGATATGACCGTTGTTACCAATGCCGAGCAGCTGCAGATCGGGATAACCGGCGGCAGCGACGACCTTGTCGTACTCAGAGCAGGCAGCGGCGGCATCGGGGTTGGAACCGTCGGGCACATGCGTGTTGTTCAGGTCGATGTTGATGTGATCGAAGAAGTTCTTACGCATAAAGTAGTGATAGCTCTGGGGATCGTCGTGCGAAAGGCCGCGATACTCGTCCAGGTTGTAGGTGCTGACCTCGGCAAAGTCGACGTCGCCCTTCTTGTACCAAGCAGCGAGCTGCTTGTAGGCACCGATCGGGGTGGAGCCGGTGGCAAGGCCCAGCACACAGTCGGGCTTGAGGATAACCTGCGCCGAGATAATATTGGCGGCCTTGCGGCTCATATCCTCGTAGTCTTTAGCTTTAATGATCTTCATTACGCATCCTTTCTCGTACAAGAGAGGCAAGGCTCCCCTTACAAGCACTTGCCCGCGGCCCGCGTCGGCCGCAACCAACGTGTGCGGCCACCAGGGCGAGGTCGCGTAATGTATGTGTCTCGTGTCTAGCCGCGTCGAGGCCCCTGCCCGTCCACGGTGACCCGAAGCCTTTTAGCTTCGGACAAATCCCATCTTGCCACGGAGGGCGCCCTCTTTCAAGGGCGCCCTCCGTAAACGTGTTTGAATTGTAGGCTAATGGCCACGTGCACTTGCTAGCGCTCGCGAGCAACGATGAGCTGGTCCATCTCTTCGACATGCACGCCAACGGAGCCCTTGATGCTCGAGAACTCAACGGAGTTGCACACCAAGATGGGAACCGTCACATCGTAGCCCTCGGCAGCAATTGCCTCGCGATCAAACTCAATGAGCACATCGCCCTTATGGACGATGTCACCCACTTGCGCATGTACGGTAAAGTGCTTGCCCTCGAGCTGAACAGTGTCCAAACCAACGTGGATGAGCACGTCCAGGCCATCGACCGTGTTAAGCGCGACGGCGTGCCCCGTGGGAAAAATGGCCTCGACCTTGGCATCAGCCGGTGCAATCACACGCGTTCCGGTGGGCTGAATCGCCACGCCCTGGCCCAAAAGACCGGTGGCAAACGTCTGGTCGTTTACCTCGGAGAGCGGAATGACGTCGCCCGAGATGGGAGCATCCAGCGTAAGGACTCGACCACGCATACCAAAAGACCTTAGGACTTTAGTGAACATGCTCCCCCTCGGACATACCAATCAATCAAATAACCTTAACAGTTTACCACTTGGCACCCGTTTTTGACCATTAGGGAAGTTCGCGCTTGACAACCTCGACGATATCGTCGACAACGCGCTGGGTCAGCTCGTGCGTCTCGGCCTCGGCCATCACGCGGACCAGTGGCTCGGTACCGCTCGGACGCACCAGAATGCGGCCGCGGCCGTCAAGCTCCTTCTCGGCAGCAGCGACGGCATCCCAGATGGGCTGGCAATCGTCCAGACCAGCCTTGTTGTCGGAATGCACGTTAACGAGCACCTGCGGGTACTTCTTCATGATGCCGGCAAGATCGGTGAGGGTACGACCGGTGCGCTTGAGCACGGCCAGCAGCTGCAGTGCCGTCACCAGGCCGTCACCGGTGGTGTTGTGCTCCAGGAAGATGATGTGGCCGGACTGTTCGCCGCCGATGACGGCGCCGTCCGCGAGCATGCGCTCCAGAACGTAGCGGTCGCCCACGGCAGTCTGAACCATCTCGAAGCCCTGCTCCTTCATAGCAATGGAGAAGCCAAGGTTGCACATGACGGTCGAGACGATCTCGGAGTTGGCGAGCTTGCCGCGAGCGGCGAGGTCAGAACCGCAGATAGCCAGGATGTAGTCACCGTCGATCTCATTGCCCTCGCTGTCCACGAACAGTACGCGGTCGGCGTCGCCGTCGTGGGCCAGACCGATGTCAGCATGGGTGCGCAGTACGAGCTCGCGCAGGGGCTCGAGGTGAGTGGAGCCGCACTCAACGTTAATGTCAGTGCCGCAGTAATCGGTGTTGATGACATGGACCGTGGCACCCAAGCGCTGCAGAGCGGCGGGCGTAGTCTGGCAGGAAGCACCGTGACCGCAGTCGACGGCAACGACCAGGCCGTCGAGCCTCAGGCCATCAAGCGTATCGATGGCGTGGTCGACGTATGCCTTGCGGGCATCCTTCATCTTAATGATGTGGCCCACGCCGGCACCGGTCGGCAGCGTGTCGGCAGCCATGGCTTCTTCGGACATGACCCAGGCGCTGATCTCTTCCTCGACAGCATCGGGAAGCTTCATGCCCTTGCGGCTAAAAAACTTGATGCCGTTGAACTCCGGCGGATTATGCGAAGCAGAGATGACGATGCCGCCGTCGAGCTCGTTCTGAACGGTGAGCAGGGCCACGGCCGGCGTGGGGATGACGCCGCAGCAGTGCGGACGGCCGCTCTCGGCCATGATGCCGGCGGTCAGAGCGCTCTCGAGCATGGTGCCCGAAAGACGCGTGTCGCGGCCGACACAGATATCCGGACCAAGGAACTTGGTCGCCGCGCGGCCCAGGCGAAACGCGAGGTCGCACGAGAGGCCGGCATTGGCGACGCCACGGACGCCGTCGGTACCGAAGATGTTCTGGGGCATAGGATCGCTCCTTCCCTAGCAGGCGATATGCAACCGCCCACCCTAGTCGAAAAAGAAAAGCGGGACCCGCCGAGGAATCGGCAGGCCCCGCTTGTACATTGTATCTCGAAAGGAGATAAAACCTTAGCGCTTGGAGAACTGGGGAGCGCGGCGGGCCTTCTTGAGGCCGTACTTCTTGCGCTCGACCACGCGAGCATCGCGCGTAAGGAAACCGGCCTTCTTGAGATCAGCACGGTAGTCGCCAGCGTTCAGAAGAGCGCGAGCAATACCCAGGCGCAGAGCGCCAGACTGACCGGAGATGCCGCCGCCATCGCACAGAGCGATAACGTCGAACTGACCGGCGGTGTCGGTCACCTTGAAGGGAGCAAGGGCGTTCTCAACGAGCTGATGACGGCCGAAATACTGCTCGGCGTCACGCTTGTTGATGGTCACCTTGCCGGTGCCGGGGACGAGACGGACGCGGGCGACGGCGTTCTTACGACGGCCGGTACCCTGGTAGACAACGGTGTTCTCAGCCATCTTTAAGCCTCCAGCTCAATCTTCGTGGGGTTCTGGGCAGCGTGCGGATGCTCGGCACCAGCGTAGACCTTAAGCTTGGTCATCTGGGCACGGCCGAGGGTGGTCTTGGGCAGCATGCCGCGAACAGCGCGCTCGATGACCTTCTCCGGGTGCTTCTCCATAGCCTGGCGGAAGCTCTCAGCCTTAAGGCCGCCGTTGTAGCCGCTGTGGCGATAATAGGTCTTCGTGTCGGCCTTGTTACCGGTAAGCTGGACCTTATCGGCGTTGATGACGACAACGAAGTCGCCGCAGTCGCTGTTGGGCGTGAACTGAGGCTTGTTCTTACCGCGCAGGATCATTGCGATCTGGGTGGCAAGACGGCCCAGGACAGCACCATCGGCGTCGACGAGAACCCAGTTGCGCTGGACCTCGCCCTGCTTGGCGTAGTGAGTCGATTTCGAAATCACTTAGACTCCTCCATGTACAGTACGTGTTGTTACAGAGATTCACGGGGCTCTGCAAGTAACCCGTCCATATTACCCCGCTCGCCGTACGAGTCAACAGGTATTTTGGCTCCGACCAGAGTTTCTGCACATGTCGTCCATGGGTCATGACGTCGCGACACTAGCGCTCGACAAACGCCTCGATATCTCCCAGCAAGCGCTTTGCCTCCTGGCGGCCCTGAATATACAGGTCGAGGAGCTTTGCCGGGTCGTGCTCAACATGGCCGACCTCGACCGGCTTTTGCGGAGCAACGACCAGCGCACGGCCCTCACGCTCATACTTCCACAGATGCATGCGCTGGATGTTATAGCGGTCGTGGCGCGTCTCGATAGCCTCAAGCAGATAGGGGTAGTCGGCATAGCGGGCTCGTGCGGCGGGCATAAACTCGTAGGGCTTTTTCTCGTACGAGCGGTCCTGCGTGACAATGACGACCGCGCGATCGAAGCCTGCCTCCTCCAGCACGTGCTCGATGGGGACTGAATCGGCTACGCCACCGTCGACGTATTTGTGCCCGTCAATCTCGACCGGCGGCGTCACCAGCGGCAGCGACGTCGATGCGCGCACGGCGTCGAGGTCGAGCACGGCGCTTTTGACCGACAGGTACGCGGCGGTTCCAAAGAGCATGTCCGTCGCGACGGCGTACATCTCGATGGGGCTCGCGTCGAACGTCTCGCTGTCAAAGGGATCCAGGCGGTCCTGGACATCGTTGAAGATAAAGTCGTAGCCGACGATGGAGCCCGTGGACGCAAACGATGCGGCGCCCATGAAGCGGTTGTCGTTGCAGAAAGCCAGGTTGATGCGGTTAGCACGGCCGATCTGGTGCGACTTGTAGTTCACACCGTTGAGGGCGCCGGCCGATACGCCATATACCGCCGGAATCTCGACGCCGGCCTCCATGAGAACGTCGAGAACGCCCGCGGTAAACTGCCCGCGAAAACTACCGCCCTCCAGGACGAGCGCGACCCTGCCGGCGTTCTTTGCTTTATCTTCTGCAGTCATGTTGACCTCCTGCTGTTTCGTTTTGGCCTTCTTCTACCCAGTTTTGTTATGGAGGGCGTGTAGGTTTTGGAGTTGAGGAGGGCGGGGCGGCTGGCGGAAAGCACGTCTCACTCTGCGTTGCTGCGGGGCACGGCAGGCTGCAGTGCGATCGGCATCGCGTCTATATCTAGTCGAGGCATTGCGCGGAGAATCCGCGTATTTGCTTCGCAAATCCGCACCGGCTTCGGCCGCCTGCCGGCGTCCTCGCCCGCTCGCTACAAACGCTTCGCGTTTGCTTAACGCTCGCGCCCTGCATAGAGTTCGATTCTCCGCGGTATCTATAATTAATAAAAAAGCAGGTAGAGACACTTCTCTACCTGCCTGTAACTATTGGTGGAGCCTAAGGGGAAGCAGTCGAACTCGGCGGCTTCCCCTTTAACAAAAGGGTCGCCGTCCGCTCCTTTCAGCATATCCCACGTGATTTCGGTCTTATCCTCCGAATACCACGAGGTCACGACCAGCTTCTCGTCGTAGAGATAAATCTTATCGACGAAATATTCCAATATCTTATCGCGCGTCTCCGGGTTGTCGAAGTCCGCGTGAAGGAACTTCTCGAAGTACGCCTTGATGCTGTGCTCGTCCTCGCACAGCGAGACCTTGACGTTCTCGGCCTGTATCGCGTCGTTCAGGGATGCCTTCTGCGCCTCAAGCTGGTTCAGGCGCTCTATGAGGGTGTCGCTGAGCGCACCGCCCTCGATTGCCTTCATCAGGTTCGCGATACCCTTCTCGACCTCCTTGCGCTTCGCCTCCAGACCTTCGAGGTACCCCGTCTCCTTGTAATGCTCCTTGTAGTACACGGCGGCGTCCACCGCAAGGGACATCAGGTTCTCCGAGTCGTCGATGATGTACCTCAGGACGTCGGTCACGAGGTCCTCAATCCAGTCCTTCTTGACCTTCTTCTTCGTGCACAGCTTCTTCCGCTGGGCGGAGCAATAGTAGTAGTAATACGTGCGCCCCGTCTTGCTCGTGCCCGAGACACCTTGCATCGTCTCCCCACACTCGCCGCAGTACAGCTTCCCGGTCAGCCAGTAGCGAGGAGCGCCATCCTCATCCATTCCTCGCGCCCTCTGGGAACCCTTGCGCTTGTTCTCGGCGAGGCGCTTCTGCGCCCTGTCGAACGTCTCCCCGTCGACCAGAGCGGGCATCCCGCCGGGAACGACGAACTCGCCGTGCCTGTACTCGCCGATGTACGCGCGGTTCTTGAGCATCCTGTGCATCGTCTTCACACCGAAGGGGTTACCCCTCGACGTACGCAGACCGGCCTCGTTGAACTCGTCGCAGATGGACTGCATGGGTTCTCCTTCGGCGTACTTCGTGAACATCAACTGCACGAACGGCGCGGTATCGGGGTCTATGACGTACTTGCGCTTCTTGTCCACCTTCTCCGTCTTGAAGCCGAACACCTTATGGCCGTTGAAGTTCGCGTGCTCGGCGTTGAAGTCCATCCCGCGCTGGATGTGCACGGACAGGTTCCGGCTGTAATACTCCGCCAGAGCCTCCATCAACCCCTCGATGAGGATTCCCTCGGCGGTGTCCGTCGGGATGTTCTCCGCCAGCAGGTGTATCTCGCACCCCGCGTCGCGAATCGTCTTCTTCGCCATCGCCAGCACGTACTTATCGCGACCCAGACGGTCGGTCTTCCACGCGATGAGGGTGTTCGGACGGATTTTTGCGACCTCCGACAGCATAAGCTGGAATCCCGGACGGTCTTCCTTCGTGCCGGATATGGCCGCGTCCTCGTACTCTCGGACGATTTTCAGCCCGTGCGCATCCGCCCATTCGTGGGCAAGCTCGCGCTGCTGTTCGATGCTCGCCTCGTTCTGCGAGTGGGAGGAGTAGCGATAGTACGCGATGGCGAGGTTATTGTCGTTGAGCTTTGTCTTCTTTCTCGCCAAACGAATCACCTCCAAATCGTTTATTTAATCAATTACATAATTAACTAATTCAAAAGAATGCCCGCCGCCCACAGGAACGACGGGCTTTCTGAATGCGCCTTATTGCTCAATCAATTTCGTTGATGACGCCGGCAATTCCATCCCACTGTCGATAGAAAGAATCTTGTCATTCCATACCCGCAATACATTTTGGTCAAAAATATATTGAATTGAACGCATGATACGAGATGGCTCGTACATCGACCTATCTAAAACAATTTCTGGAACAACGGCAAGTTCCCACTTCTCGTTTGAATTGCGCGACAGTATGGGAATAAGCCCATCATCTAGCGCAGACGAATAACGCGCAAGTAAAGAATTTCCATTAGAAAGTTGCGGAGGCATAGGCGATGATTTAAGAAGTGACTTCGTGTCCTTATAAGCTAATTTGTATGTCATATCCATGGCAAAATACGGAGTGACTTTGCCGTCGAATGGATTCAGATATATATGATTGAACCAATCAATATCAACAATGCAGCCGTGAACCGTGCCAGCACCTCCAATGGTGCGTATTTCTTTTGAGATGATGGATAATGCTCTTTGATACGGTGCGAATGCATCTCGCACCTTCTTAATATACCGAGAAAGATGACTATCATAGTAGTCAATATCACGATTCAGCTTATGACGCCTACCTCCCTCTAAAAGGCAGAGGCTGCTTGCGCTTTTTATCACAAACATATAAACGCCGTCATGTTTTATCGCATACAAATTGCCGGGATATTTCATGCCCTGCATCATAATGCCTTGGCATCGATTGAACTCTATGTATTGCTCACGTGATATTTCGTGAACGCCATCGGGGTAATCATTAAATGGGTCATATCTACGCATATCAACGCTAAAACTATTAAGATGCCAAGTTTTCGGCTTGTAGCCCACCTGATTATCTGCAAAAACAGCAGTTCCGACAGCATCAAGCAGTAGTTTGTTTTGATGAGTATGTCCGTTCACGTAAACCCATTTGGGGTTATAGCGTTCATTTGACCAATCTTCCATCTGGGTATGAGTCAATACGACAACAGGAAGTTCTTTCGCACTTGCCAAAACTTTTTCATACACAGTTCGGAATCGTTCTGAGCGTGCAAAATCCTCTTCCGGCGATACCGCAGCACGATAAAGACCCATTTCTGCATTGTAAATAGGGTTCAGCCCGGAGAATCCTATGCCCCCAAGCAACAGGAATGTGGAATTCAAACATACATTGCGAAGCTCTTCAGTATCGGTATTCAAGATTGTTTGCTCATCTAAAATGATTTCAGTTTGACCTTTGTAGATAAGAAACAATTCATTTTCCAATATAGTGGCGTACTCCGATACGGCTTGACGATAGTCGTCAACGATATCGTCCAACGGGCGTGCAGGTTTACACCCTGTTGGGTCACCGTCCCAGAGTTCATGATTTCCAAGGACGGAGATAATTCTTCCTCGCCATCCATCCCATGAGGATAATTGCTCATAAAAGAGCTTTTCCAATGCAATACTATCTGCCACATCCCCGCCTATGAGCAATAATCCTCTCGCATCGGAATCAGAAACAGAAGCCATTAGCTCGCTAATCTTTTCCGCGGTACGACGTTTTATTTCATAAATGGACATATTGCATACATCAAGTGGTCGTTTAGCAAGTTGATGTTCTAAATGAACATCTGTGATGTAATGAATTGTTTTTACAGAATCGTCTAAAACCGTCAAATCATGACTTCGCGAATTAGCATCATCATTTTGGGCAATCAAACTGCTATTTACGCTAGAATCAGGCGTTCGAAGCTCTATAGGCTCATATCCAATAAATGCGTCCATATTCTTTTCCAAGTAATTGAAAATAGAATCTGGAAACCCATCAATGGGAATCGTGGGGTCCCTTCGAAACGCATCAAGACAACGCTTTTTTGTCAGCTTTTCTTTGGGCAGGCATAATATTGCCCTTGGATTTCTCTTCAGAGCATTATCAATAAGCCCCCGATTCATCATATTCAAAGGAATATATTTCAAATTCATGGGGTCATTTTCAACTAATTCGATACAGAGTTCGGGGGTGATGCACTCAATAGGAGCATCCTCAATGCTCTTCGGCCAACGTCGCACCGATGTCGCAACAACCTCTTTGGATATATATTTTTCTGGAATCAGAGATAATATCGATTCATACCACAAGTTTTGGCGCTCAGGAACAGGTGCCTCAAGGGCGCTCTGCACAAGCTCTTTGCTCAAAAACTTCCTTGGGACCCATTTAATCGCATAGCCATTTGCTCGAACGGCAGCATTGCAGATAGATTTCCCCTTTTCAGCTTTCATTAAATCTCTGGGCACATACTCAACAGCATTACCCTTAGCGCTATTGCGAACGGCTACACAGCATAGCTCGTAGCCCTTCTCGCCGCACAGAATCGAATCCGGAACACTGTGCAAAGCGTCGCCGTTATTGCTTACGGCCGCAAAAGACATATCTTCATCCCGAAGATTCTCTGGTACATATTCCAAATTTAAACCATTTTTACGTACTGCGATTTCGCATATTTCGCGAGTGAGATATTTTTTTGCCACAAGTTTCAGTATCAAACGATACGGGTCAACTACGTTAAATGAACTAACTGCCTCATACACAAGCCTCTCAGTCTGAGCTTGTTTCCCGAGTTCGTTCAGACGGTTATACCAAAAAAAGGGAGAAGTCGGATTATCTGGACTCCGCCTATTCTCTATGTGTTCGATTAGCCCCTTCGTGCACACGATGCGACCGTCATCCTCCATATTTTCACCTCCCTGCATTTTCCATATGCTCCGCAATCCACTCGTGAATGATTGCCGCAATTGTCGTTTCCTTCTCAGCCGCCATCATCTTGAGCGCCTTCTTGTCGCTCACCGTCAGGGACAGCGAGAGGGTCGTGCGCTTCTCCTCAGCGGCGGGAGCGTCAGCGGAAACCACCTTCTCTATCTTCTTCTGCTCGGCCTCGCGGTCGGCAGCGTATTTCTCGAACATGTTCGCCATGGCTTAGCCTCCTTTAATTATTTAATCATTTGTACAATTATACATCACTTTGTCTCATTTGTCGAGACCTAACGAACCTTTGACCTGCGGTTATTCCGCAGGGAACCCCGCAATCTCCCGCACCGTGTTCACCATCGACAGGGTCGCCTTCGCAGCCTTGCCCCTGCGGTCGCACTCGACGACGGACTGTTCACCGGCCCCCGCCTGAACGAACGCCTCGGACTGGGGAAGCGTGACCACCGTCTGGTCGCCAGCGAGACCACGGAACCACTCCATGAAGTCACGGGACGCCTTGAAGCGGTTCCAGCCATTCATGACATACACGATTTTCGCGCGGCTGTGCTTGAACACCGCCTTGCGCATGCGCATCAGCGGCTCGATGTCGCGGGATGTGGTGCGGGTGGGGATGACCACGACGTCGGCCTCCTTGAGCCAGTCGGCAAGCGCCTCCTGCAACGCCCCCGGCGTGTCCACCACGGCGACCTCAGCACCGTCGACCTCGCGGGTCTTGTGCAGGGTCCCGCCCTGCGCGTCCAAGTCGTAGAAGCTCATCGGGATTCCCGAGCGCTCGAACGAGAACGCAATCTCGTCGGCGACGAGGGACTTCCCGACGCCGCCCTTCTGATTGCAAACCAAAATCGTCTTCATATCTCTCACCTCATATGTATTTAATCAATTACTCATTTACGTATTTAGTTACAGTCTTATGGTCCCTCGAAGGGTTCCATGCAAGACCCTTCGAGGGGCTTTCCGAAGCCCACCGTTCCATCGTCTCCTGAACCTCTTCGGAACGATTTTCGGGAATCGTCCCGTAAACGAGCCGAAGTCGATTTTTCGACGTTTCCGCCTCTTTCGGAGAGAGACCCTTGAAAGGTCTTTCCCAAGCCCATCTCAAGCCCACCCGCGCTCTCGACCGCCGATATGCCTTCGGCATCGGGTCGGCGCGTGAAGGAGAAGGCCCGAAAGAAAGGGAGACGAGAGATGAACGGCTACGGCATCGAGACCTATGCGGATTTGGCCAAGACGGTCGGCGGGATGGTCCTCGCCAACGAGATGGCGCATCGTCCGCTGGAACTCGTGAGCGGGGATTTCACACCATGGGACGAGATATTCCAGTGGTACATCATCAGCTACCCCGACTTCCTGATGGAGCACACGGACGAGCCGGTGTTCCATGACGAGGAACTCGACCTGTACGTCTGGGGAATCACCCATTTCGGTACAGGCTGGGACTGCGTGCCCGCCCCCGAGATTCACTGAGAATGACGGTTCCCGCAAGGGAGCCGTCATTTTTTTTACTCCCCGAGGTACTTGTCCTCGTCGCGCACGCGCTCCGTCGCCTCGGCCGTCTGCTGCATCTTCGGCGTGACGCCGCGATGCTTGACGGTGCGGGCGGCCTCGTTGTCCAGAGCCTCCTCGGCGGCCTTCAGGCGCTTCTCGGCGTCCCACATGTTGCCTCGGGATTCGTAGAGACGACGCTCGGCATCCTCCTGCATCCTGCGGCGCTGGTCCTCCATGAACTGGAGCATCATCATGCGGAACATCCGGGCCATCATGTCCGACATCATGCGGGAGACGGGGTCGGTCCCGGTCCTGCTCGCCAGCGTGTACAGCCCGAATCCCATCGCGAGGCTCGGGCAGGCTCCCTTCAGGGCGTCTCGTGCCTCCTTGGAATCGCGGAACTCCCTGCGGGCGCGTTCCACATCGGCGCGGAGCTGGGCGAGGGCGTCTTCCGGGTCGTTCTCTGTATTCGCGAGCGCCTCGTACTGCTCCCCGGCGATAGGCATGCCCTCGCTCTTCCTGCGGCGGGCGTACACGTTCTTCAAATCGGAGGCCATGTCCCTCACGTCGGACTCGCTCGGTTCGTACATGTCAAAATCATGCTGGGCAGGGGAATCCTGCTGCGTATCCTCCATGCCGACCATCTGGGAATCCTGATTCGGGGCCGGCGCTGTCTTCAGTTCCTCGCGGGCCTGCTGTCCCTGCTTCTCCTCGAAGAACCGCTCGACGCCTTCCTTCGTCAGGTCGTCTGCGAGGTTGGAGGCACGGCGCTTCCGGGTCCTACGCTTCGGACCCCATTCGTCCCGCATCCTGTAAGACCATCCGACGGACTTCTCGCCCGTCTTCTTGTCGATTTTCGATGTCTCATTGAGGGTCACTCCAGCGAACGCAAGACGCTGCTTGAAATCATCAATATCGCTGGCGTCGTCCCTTGCTTTTGCCACCGCATCGCCGAGATGGCGGTCGAAGGAATCGTGCTCGAACGAGTCCCGTTTCTCCGCCCATGTCGACTTGTCCTTGCCCGCTCCTATCACGGACAGACCCCACTCGCGGCTCAGCTCGTCGTTCACCGCCTGCACGCGCGGGGCGAACAGGCTCGTGTCGTCCTTGTTGATGACCTGCCCGGTACGGCAATCGTGGTTCGCGATTGTCGCGTGGGCGTGGACGCATCCGCCCTCGCCGTCCACGTGCATGGTCACCCAACACGGGGAGTCGGGGGCGAGTCTATGGCAGAGCAGGTAGGCGTGCTCCATGCCCCTCTGCACATCGTCGGGATTGCCCGGATTCAACTCGTCGAGCGCCCATGAGACGCGAAGCTCGTAACCCTCGTTGACCATGTTCGGATGGACGGCATGAAGCCCGTTGCAGTACGCGATGAACTCACCTCGGGAGGGCATGTCGCCCATCTGGGCGGCGATGCGGTCCGTCCCGTTTTGCAGGTGGTCGCGTCTGCGCTTTCCCTCTCCGAACTCGGTGTAGGACATGCGGCCCCGCACGTCGGGCAATGCCTGCACATACGTCGTCGACATCAGACATCACCTCCCGTGATTCCGCCATGCAAATCGGCTCGAAGCTCCTTGACCTCGTCCGACAATCCTTCGATGGATTCCCTCAGGCTTTCGAACGCCTTCTTGTCCGGTTTCATCTTGATTTCCTCAAGCATGCCCATCCCTTTCACACGGGCGTTGAAGGCCCGTGCAATCTGGTTGATGTTCACGCCGATTCGGTTCAATTCCATCAGCATCCGGTCGAGCTGCGGAGTGTCCGCAACGACCTCGTGCTCCGTGTGGGAACCGGCGGAACCGTACAGCGCGCCACGCAGATAATTCGAGCGCGTGCGTCCGCCTCTCTTCCCATCCAAAAGGGCAAGCTCCTCGGCGTTCATGCGCACCTGAATAACAGTCTCGCGACGGTCCTTCTTGTAGTGCTGGCGGGTCGCCTTGCCGCTTCTTTTCTCAACTTCTTTTGCCATGCAAAACACCTCCTTATTCGCAATCCAAATGCGATGCTCATTTCTCGTCGCACTTTGCTGCAATCTGCGAAACGGGGAAGGGAGCAAGCATTGACCATGTACGTACAAAATGCGAATATCGCATTTTTCCCGCCATGGTCAGCTTGCGAGGGGGCGGCTCCGCCGTCCCCTTCGAACCCCCGAATCTGTCCCCTCCGACTCAACATGTTCTGTCCGACAGAACCACGCGACCGAATGTCGGACACGGGGACGACTCCCCATGTCCGAACCTCCGGCGCGTTTTAATCGAAGGGACGGCGCTCGGGATTGAACCCCTCGACGCCGAGAGAACCGCGGCCGCCGTCCGGAGAATCGGCGTCGCCCGCAGGTTCGCGCACGACTGCGTTCGGGTCACCATCGGAAGGATTTCCGCCATTTCCATGTCCGGCGTCCCTGCGCAGTGTCTTGACGAACGCGAGCACCTCCTCGGCGGAACCCATTTCCTTCACTTCGGGGAAGACCGCCACGAGGGCGTCGGCGTACGCCTTGGTCTTCGCAGCCTGCTTCTCGCGGCGCAACTTCTTCGCCTGAGCCTCAAGCTCACGCGCCTTCTTGTCTATGTCATCGAATCTCTTGATAGCCATAATCAATCACTCCTTATCAATCTGAATCTGTCTCCTCGCTCCTGCCGTCTTTCGCGCTACATCCAAAGCTGAATCGCGCCGATGACGAAGGGCAGGGCGAGCATCACCAAAGCGACGGTAATCAGCGCCTTCGCGACCCTGAGTCCGAGGACATCGACCTTCGACTTGTCGGACATCGAGCGCTCGGGAATCAGCTTCTCCATCGCCTTGAGGTGCCGCTCGTAAAGCTCCCGTTCCTCCGCCGTGAGCGTCCCCTCGTCCGCCTTCGTGCGGAGACAGGAAAGCTCACCGTCGCTTAGAACGTCGACGTTCGCATTGTCGACAACCTTCTTCTTTGCCTTGTAAATCTGACTCATCTCTCGCACCTCCTTTAATCTTCAGCGAGGTCTTTCACTGCGTTTCCGCCATATCCGCCTCCGAGGTCTTCGATTATCTGACGACCGTCATATCCGTTCCCGTCATACGTACCGGGGTCATACGACGAATCTTCCTTCTGTTTCAAATAGACCTCGAAGTTCCACAGCGCCTCATCGCTCCAGATATGACGGTGCACCTCGGTCATGTCGGACGTGCCCCGAAGGCGACTCACCACCTCGTCAAAGAAACACTCGTCCGGCGGAACCTGCCCGGAAGCGAGCCTCGCGACTGAAGCGCGCCCGCTTTGGATAAAACTCCCCAAGTCCCAAGAACCGCCTCCAGACAGCAGCCTCATCGTGTTCGCGATGCTGGACAACACCTTGTTCGTGTCGGGCAGCTCGCCCGTCAGCTTGTAGCCAATTTCATACGTCGTGTACGGGACCAGCAGAATCGATTCCGACAGCTTGCATCCCGTCATGGCGTACATCCCAATCAGGGCCACGAGCGCCAGCGATATGACGCCGCGCCGAATCGCGCCCTTCTTCAACCGCCTCTCCGACAACCTCCCCATGGACCTCGCCTTGGAGGCGTTGACGTCCGCCTCGGCGAGGGCGCACGACTGAAGATAGTCCTCGTAAAGCAGCCGTTCGTTCTCATCGAGACCCCCGTGGCGTGCTTTAAGGCGCCACTGGGCAATCTTCTCGCTTTCCCATCTGTAACTCATATCCTTTACCTCCTTATTCGCTTTCCATTTCATTGGCGGTCGTTTCTCCGGACACCATGTATGCCGGAACCGCCGCCGTCTTATCGCGAAGCAATCCGCGATAGCGCTCCTTCACCTCGGGCTGACATACACGCATCGGGTCGCTTCCCCGGTAGTCGTGATTCATCCAGTTGCGAAGCTCGTATTTGAGAATCAGCGGCTCCGCGCAATCCATGTGCCCCTGCGAACGCACCGCGTTCTCCGTGCACGACCATTCGGGCCAGAGCGAGAGCAGGGCGGCCAAATCCTTCTTGAACCCGTACTTGCCGATAGGGCGGCCCGAAGGCTGATTCTTCTGCATCCATGCGCAGTACAGGTCGTATGCGAAATCCCACGGGAGCAAATCCCATGAAACATCGGAAAGGACCTCCTCGCAGAACTGGCGAATCGGGTCGTTGTACGTCTTGAAATCCGCCAGCATGTCCTTGCAGCTCTGCGGGATGCTCAACTCGTAATAGTCCGTCTCGTAGAGCAGGCGGTAGAGCACGTACTCAAGAACCTCCCTGCGATGCAGGTAGTCGTTCTTGATGTACTTGCGCTCGTGCCCTTCGAATCGCTTCTCGAACGGAATCACGAGCAATCGCCTGTACATGGACTCTGACTTGTCCTTGAGCTTCGGGAACTCGTTCACACACTGAATCATGAACCCACGGAACATGAGCGTCCTCGGGTCTTTGAACTTGCGGTTTATCTGGAACGGGTCATGCGTGATTACCGACTTGAGCGCCGCCGCATCGTCAACGAAGGTGCCCGTGTCGTTCTCGTCGGTGATAATCGCGGAAACACGGCAGAGGGGTTCCAGCATGAACTGCTGGGAGAACGCCTTCAGGGGCACCGAGGCCCAAGTCCCTCGACCGCAGAGATTGCGAATTAGGGTACACAGCGTTCCCTTGCCGTTGTTGCCCGACATGGAGTAGAACCATGCGGTCTTGTTCCAGCTCACTGCGGGGCGAATCGTCGCGCCCATGACCTCCCAGAGCAGGTCGACGACTTCAGGGTCGTCCGAAAGCTCGTTCATCCACGAGACCACATCCCAATCCGTACCGTCGTCATCGTTGCGGATGACCGGATTCTGGGCATTCGGGACGAAATCGACCTTCGACTTGCTCGTGAACACGTACTCCGGGTCGAAACCGAGGAGCACCTTGCTCCCATAGTCGAAGATTCCGTTGTTGACCGGAATCAAATCACGGTCGGAACAGCGCTCGACCCGCTTGCAGATGGAACGCAGGATTGCGACCGTCTCGTCCACGCCTCGCAAGGACATCGTTTTGTCGTACGAGCGAATCAGGCGCTCCAGAGTCTCATCTCGGGTGTCGTAGCATCCCTCGTTCTCGCCGTCGGTCTGGTAGATTCCGATATCGAAGTTCCCCTCGTTCTCGGCCTTGTTCCAAAGAATGCCCACGCCGTGGTGCAACTCCCTAATCAGAATCGCAATCTGCAAAGGGTGGAGCGCCGTCAGGCGGCGATAGCGCGCCTCCGGTTTCTTCGCATCGGGATAACGCTCGCTCTTCTTAGCGGTCGGGGGCACGTTCTCATCCGGACGCCCCAAGTTGTACTTCTCGATGCAATCATTTGTAATTTCAAGCAACTCGACCTTGACGGTCGAGAAATCAGGCGACAAATCTGTGTCGATATCCGACAGATACGCCAGCGTCACGGCCTCAAGCAGGTCGTCGTACGCTATGGATTGACTTTCGCACATATCTGTGATATCATTTATACAGTTGTTAGGTACCGTCCCGTAAGCGTCGCCAGCGCCGGGGCGGTTTTCTTTTTGCCTCATAACCTCACCTCCTTAATGAATCCCGTGAGACACCAGATATTTCTCGAACGTCTCGCGGTGAATACGGCGACTTCGAATCGTGTCAGTCATCACTACGAAGTCCGCGTCATCGGCCTTCATCAGCGAACGCACGCGCCCGATTCCTATTTCGAACAGGGTCGACGCCTCGGCACTCGTCAGGAACGGCTTCGCCTTCAGAGCCGTGATGTAGGCCGCGTATTCCTCCATCGTCAGCTCGCTCCCGCCGAGAATCTTCTTCGTGAACCCCTTCTTCTGTTTTGCATTTGCCATAAAGCAACCTCCTTTTTTCTGCCTATAAACGCAAAAAAGCGGCGAACCAGAATCCAGCAATCAAGCTGAAATCTGATTCGCCGCTCGTCACGTTCGTGCGATTGCCGTCCTATTTGGACGGGTAGACGCTGTTGCCTCCCGCATCGGCTCGTCAGACCGACGCAGTTTCGAGGGCGGACCCTCATCGGCTTCCTCCCGAGCCTAAGGCTCGGTCTCAGATAGGCTCACGTCGGTATTTCCCGGCCGCTATCCATCGGCAATCATGTCGCGAATATATGGATATTATACAACATGAAATGACGGAAAGCAATAGCAAACGTCATATAATTGCAGGTCAGGGGCTTGTCCGACGCTGTTTCCCGCCATAAATGAGCGGAAACGCCGACAAAAAATTGCTCGTCTCAAAAATCGTCGTACAGAAGAAAAGGGCGGATTGTCGAAGCTCGAAACTTTGGCACAACTTTGTTGTGCCGGCTTTTTTTCGACAACCATCGGTGCTCCAGCTCGATTGCACAAACCGTGGCACAAACTGCAAAACCATGTTGTGCCGGGGTTTTCCCGCATATTCTCGATACTGCGGGGCGGTTGGCACAACTTGCACAACATTTTTCAAGTCTTATTTATATGACCTATATGCACATGAAAGGCTATATATTTATTTTTTCTCGCGTACGTAAGGGTTAAAAAAAGTTGTGTTGTTGTGCCAATCAAGTTGGAACCCCGAGAACATGCGAGAAAAGGGTGGCACAACTTTTTTTCAATGTTGTGCCACCCTTTTTGCGAATCGCCCGCGAACCCCGAGAAATTGCGGGAAATGTCTGGCACAACAAAGTTGTGCCAAAAAGTTGTGACATGCAAAAAACCACCGAAACGCATGCCCTCCCCACCGTGTACTCGGAATCTAATTCCGCATCGAGCGAAGCGAGATTGCTGGTTGTGCTCCCACATCCTCTTCAGAATGCCCTAAAAGCCGTTTTAAGCCACAAAAAGCCCGAAGGGTAGACGAGTACCTCTTCGGGCTTAAAACGTCTTAAAACGCAAAATACGACGTCAGGAAAACGAAAAGGGGACGCCCTAAAGGGCATCCCCAAATCTATACACAAGCGCGAACTCATTCTTGATGAAGAAGAGTTCGACGCTTCCTCTTTTGGTGGAGGCGCGGAGAATCGAACTCCGGTCCACGAAAGCCCCCTGATTGGCATCTCCAAGCTCAGTCGCTGGTTTAGTCTCGGACGGCTTGCGCGCAGCGACACGCTCGCGCCGTCCCAACCGGTTCGGTCTTAACCTGCGCCATACCGATTACGTGCGCAGGCGCATTCCCCTAAAATGACGTCGCGCCGGTGTCGGGGAAATCACCGGGTTGACGCGCCGCTATAAACTAAGCAGCGAGAGCCATAGGCTCAAAAGAAGAGTTGTTGTCAATTCAATTTGACGGTACCCCTGTTTAACGAGGCAAGGAGACCTCGGCTTGCTTCCTCTCTCAGAGCTATCGTGTCGAAACCAGTCGCCCCCGAATGTCGGGAAAGTCTGGATGGCATCGGGCGCACAAGCACCCAACAGCCGTCGACTTTTCAAAGAACACGCGGGACATGCGCCGCTTGTGGAGTGCTATCTTACCACGTTCTAAAGGCAGACAGCTGTTCTATGCACGAGCTGTGAAGACCACAATGTGTGCCGCACTTCGCACTTTTGCTACCGATCGCGTAACGTATATTTTCGCCAAACAAAATTGACCCGTCGAAAGGACCGTTATGGATACCAAGCAGCAACTCGTCAATGCCCTCGCAGGCCTGGGCTCAACCATTACCGAAGCTATGGATGTCATCGAGGGCTTTGTCCCCTGCGGACATCCCGCCCTCACGGTATCGAACGCACTCGTCGCGCTAGACGCTGACGATGATGCAGCTCTCGCCCAGCAGCTTGAGACCGTCGAGGACTTTATCGACCACGTGAGTGAGAACCGCGGCGTGGCCGCCTACCACGGCATCGAAGTCGAGCTCGCGGGTCCCAAGGCTGATCTGCTCGCAGCAATCCGCGAGGTAGGCGCCCTCATGCAAACCGCAGGCGTCAAGAACACCCAGGTCAACGAGTGGGTCTATCGCAGTCTGGCAGTACTCGACAGCTCCGACGAAAAGGCAGCCGAGCAGCTCGCAGAAAGTCCCGCCATTAAGGCCGAGCTTTTGTAAATAGCAGACGCGGGCCCCTTGGCTCATCGTCGTCCAAGAGGCCCGCAAGCAGTTCGCGTCAACCGATAGCCGCGCCGTCGCGTTTGGCCAAAGCAAGAATCGGCATCATTTGACGAGGTGTCTTTGCTGCAAGATCGGCATGTTCGAGCAGTTTGCGATCGTTAGTTACCAAGTAATCAACCTGCGCGCGCTTGCATGCGGCGAGCACCAAGTTGTCCTCGTAATCGCGATGGAGCGTCAGATATTTGTCGGCCAGCCAAAGATCCGACGCATCTGCACCCACGGCCGTGGCGTTTTCGGTCATATTTCGAACAAACGCCAGCGCCGCATCGCCAATCGCGCGGGCAGAAGCCTCGTCGAGCGCTCCCCCGCTGGCAAGAACGCTACGCTTCAGCTCGTGTTGGACAACGTACAGCACGTCCTTAGCGATATGCACCGGAAAGAACAGCAACGCCCCCGTCTCCGTCGCCCGCCCAATAAACGCACGCGCGGCAAGCGACTCGGCATGGTCGACGCAAAACGAATCAACCCATACGTTGGCATCCACCATTATTTTGAGGGGAGCCCCGCTCACAGGATCATCCCCTTTTGGCGATAGCGCTCGTCCATGGCTTCCGAATAGATTGTGTCCCAATCGCGATCGTCGGATACGTGCGACGTAGCGATGCCCAGGTCCGCGTAAAGCTGATCCGCCGCCGCCCATGATGCGGCGAACGGAGTATCGAGCGCGACGGTCTGCCGCCGGTCGTCGACGGCCGCAAGCACTTCCTCGCACTGCCCGCCACCCTGCGCGACCTTGGCCACCACCTTTTTGATGAGCTCAGGCAGTGACCTGCCCGAAAGCTGCAGCGCTTCCTCGGCGCGCTCTTTAACCGAGCGATCTACGCGAACATTCACCTGCGCCATACTGCCAACGGTAGCCATCTCAACCTCACCTTCAGCATTTACTAGCAGTGCTAGCACGATCATATATTTGAGCTAACATCTCGTCAAACAAAAGAAGGCCTGCACCCTGGCGGCTGCGGTGCCGCCAGGGTGCAGGCCATATACTCAATCGAAAACGCTAATGCAGGTACGCCTTTGCGTTGCTCAGGCTGTAGGCGATCGTCGAGCCGTTGTGCAGCAGTGACGACGTCTGCGGAGTGATCACGCCGGTAATACCCAATGCCAACAGCGCCGAGTTGGTGGGCATCACCTTAGAATAGGAACTCGTCAGACGATCAATGAGGCCCTGGCTCATGCGGCGCAGGCGCACGAGTGCGGCGAGATCCGTGTCGGCCAGGATGATATCGGCGACCTCCTTGGCAATGTCGCTTCCACCGCCCATGGCCAGACCCACATCGGCCAGGCCCAGCGCCGGTGAGTCGTTGACGCCGTCGCCCACCATGGCAACGTGGCGCCCCTCGCGCTTAATCCGCTCCACATAGGCGTACTTGTCCTCGGGCAGCAGCTCGGCCTTAAACTCGTCGACACCCGCCTCGCGCGCAATGCGCTCGGCCGTGCGCTCGGAGTCGCCCGTAAGCATAACGACATGTTTGACGCCCAGCGCATGCAGGTCGGCGATGGCCTCACGGACCCCGGGCTTGAGCGGATCCTCGATGCCGAGCACGCCGACAACCTTGCCGTCGACCGCCAGATACAGCGGCGACAGGCCCTGCATCTGGGACTCGATTTGCTCCTTAATGTCGGAATCGAGCTGCGCACTCTCGTCCTCAAACACAAAGTGCGCGGAACCGATGATGGCGCGACGCCATTCGATGGACGAAGCGATGCCGTGCGCCACGATGTACTCGACGGCGGCATGGCGCTCGCGCTGTTCGAGCCCACGCTCGCGAGCAGCGTTGATGACTGCGCGCGCCACCGGATGCGGGAAATGCTCCTCCAGGCAGGCAGAAAGGCGCAGGACCTCATCCTCGCTCCAGCCGTCGGTCGTCAGCACGCAAGCCAGGCGCGGCTGCGCGAGCTCACGGAGGGCGGCGCGCAAAAAGGTCATGTAACCGGCCACGACAAACACCGCACGCAGAGGCGTCGGCAAGAACCAGCGGCGCGCGTAGTGGGCGCCGAAAAGTGTGGCAAAATCCATGACGAGCTTGTGCTTGCGTGGCTCAAGCTGCATCACGTAACCCGTCTTTGCGTCGGCAATGGCCTGGGCATCGAGCGCACCGACGGCGGCCAGCACGGCATCGCGGTGCGGCTCATCGTATTCGAGTGCCATCTGGCCGATGCGGCCATAAACGCGCACCTTGTGCACGCCGTCGATATCGCCGCTAAGCTTAAGAAGTGCATCGAGATCACTCTCTGGCACAGGACCCGCCAATTGAAGACGGGTCCTGCCGGGGATCTCGCTCATAATCGAGAATCTCATAGTTTGTGCCTGGGAGCGTTACTCGGCTGCCTCGTCAGCAGCGGCCTCGCTCTGGGTGATTTAGGCCGCCTCGGCAACCATGTCGTCGACATTAGCCTTGGCCTGCTCGACCATGTCCTGGTAGGCGTTCTTGATGCGCATGCCGCACGCGATACCCTGCACGCAGGCGTTCTTGACCGGGGCGCTGGTGAGCAGCTTGATGCCGTCCGTGCCGAGCAGAAAACCGCCACCGACAAGCAGGGTATTGAACGTCGACTTCTTCATGTTGCTTCTCCCTTTTGCCGCATTGGACGCGGCACGGTGCCTCAGCACCCGAGTAAACAAGTTTGCTTGAGAACACTTTTAGAAATAGTTTAGTTTATCTAACTATTAAGGTCAACAAAGGTTAACTTTTTGGAAATCTTGGGGGGTGCGATGTGACCAAGGGACCGTACCTGCGCCACATCCACAAAACAATGGGCGTGCCGACGGCACGCCCATTCACTCTATTCCATTCAGCCCCGCCTGACCCGAACGGCCGAGTCGTTGCAGAACCCGGGAGCCCCGGCAGGGCGGGTGCTTGCTCAAAATGAGTTCCGCACGCAAAGAAGGCCACTTAATGTGGCCTTCGTCTTGCGCAGGACTGTTTGAAATTTTGAGGAAGCACCCGCCCTGCCGGGGCTCCCGGGTTCCCGCTTACGAGAGCGACGTTCTCAGCAACTCGTTGAAGAGCTTCGGGTTGCCCTTGCCGCGACTCGCCTTCATGCACTGGCCCACCAAATAGCCAATGACCTTCTGGTTGCCGTCGCGGTACTGCTGCGCCTGCTCGGCACAGTTTGCCAGCACCTCGTCCACAATCGGCTGCAGCGTGCCGGCATCGCTCACCTGACGCATACCGCGCTCGTCGACGATCTTGTTGGGGTCGTCGCCGGTCTGGGCCATGGCCTCAAAGACCTCGTGCGCCTGGTTGGAGCTGATGGCATCGGTCGCCAGCAGCTTGGCAAGAGCCGCCACCTGAGCCGGCGCGATGCCAGACTCAGCCAGCGAGGTACCCGCGTCCTTAAGGTAGGCGATCATCTCGTTGACCAGCAGGTTCGCGACCGTCTGGGCCTCCTTGCCAGCCATGCCGGCAGCAGCGGCCTCAAAGAACTCGGCAAACTCCGGGTCGCCGGCGATCTGCTCGGCGTCGGCGGCCTTAATGCCAAAATCGGCCTCAAAGCGGGCGCGCTTGGCATCGGGCAGCTCGGGAATCTCGCCGCGGCAGCGGTCGATGAACTCGTCATCCAGATCGAACGGCGCCAAGTCGGGGTCGGGGAACAGACGATAGTCGTCGGCCGTCTCCTTGACGCGCATGACCACGGTGCGCTTGCGGCTGGGCTCCCAGTGGCGGGTCTCCTGGTAGATGATGCCGCCCTCCTCGAGCACCTCGGCCTGACGGCAGATCTCGTAGGCAAGGCCGTCGTGCAGGCTCTTAAACGAGTTGAGGTTCTTGAGCTCGGTCTTGGTGCCCAGCTTGGTCTCGCCGCGGCGACGCAGGCTCACGTTGCCGTCGCAGCGCATGGAGCCCTTCTCCATGGAGCAGTCGGAAATACCCAGCGTCACAAAGATGCGACGGAGCTTTTCCATAAACAGACGCGCCTCCTCGGGCGTGCGCAGATCGGGCTCGGTCACGAGCTCAATCAAAGGCGTGCCGCAGCGGTTGTAGTCGACGAGCGACTCGGCCGCGGCGGTAATGCGGCCCTCGGCACCGCCCACGTGCACCATCTTGGCGGCGTCCTCCTCCATGTGGATGCGCAGGATGCGGATGGGCACGGTGTAAGAACCGTCCTCGCGACGCTCGGGCATCTGCATGTTGGAGGCATCGTAGCTGGCTAGGTGGCCGGCGCGCTGATTGCCCTCGCGCATCGTGGAGGACATGGACGTGGACAGGCCCTCGGCATTGGCCGAAGCGCTCGCCAGGCTCTGGGCCTCGGCCTCGCCAAACGCGCAGTCGGGGCGCTCGGCGGCACCGCGACCGGTCACGTCCAGATCCAGATGACCGTACATGGCAAAGGCGACCGGACCCTGCGTGGTCTGGAAGTTCTTGGCCATATCGGGATAGAAATAGTGCTTGCGGTAGAACATCGAGTGGCGCTGGATCTCGCAGTTGGTCGCGAGACCGGCCTTGACGATGCTCTCGATGGCGCGCTTGTTGGGTACCGGCAGGGCGCCGGGCAGGCCCAGGCACACCGGGCACACGTTGGCGTTGGGCTCGTCATCGTGGCTGAGCTTGCAGTTGCAGAACATCTTGGTATCGAGTGCGGTGAGCTCGGTATGGATCTCCAGGCCAATCACGGCCTCCCAATCCTGCAGGACCTCGGAAAGCTCCTTCATTACAGCTCGCCCCCCTTCCCGGCAAAATCGGGCGCGACGGAAAGCACGGGCGCGCCCGTGGCGGTATCGGCAAAGCCGCGCTCCAGGGCGCGGGCAAACGTGAGCAACTGACGGTCCTTAAAGGCGGGTCCCACCATCTGGGCAGAAACGGGCAGGCGGCTGTCCTCGCCCAGGCCCAGCGGCACCGAGATACCACCGTTGCCGCAAATGTTGAGCGAAATGGTGTACAGGTCGGAGAGATACATCTGCGTGGGGTCGCTGATCTCGCCGAACTTAAAGGCCGTGCGCGGCGAAGCGGGCATAAGAATGGTGTCCACCTTGGCATACGCGGCGTCGTAGTCCTGCGTGATAAGCGTGCGGGCCTTTTGCGCGGCATAGTAGTACTTGTCGTACACGCCCGAGGAGAGCAGGTAGGCACCGAGCATCTGGCGGCGCTTGGCCTCGGCACCAAAGCCGTGGGCGCGGCTGAGCGAGCTCTGGTCGGACAGGTTGGCGCAGCCTTCCTCCTGGTAGCCATAGCGAATGCCATCGAAACGGGCCAGGTTGGAGAACGCCTCGGCCGGACCGATGACGTAGTAGGCGGCGATGGCGGCATCCAGATGCGGCAGGTCTACTTCCACCAGCTCGGCACCCTGGTTCTGCAGCTCCTGTGCGGCACGCTCAACAGCAGCCTTGACCTCGGGCGTCAGGCCCTCGGCCTCCATAAACGCGGGGATGATGCCCACGCGCTTGCCCTCGATGCTGTCGTTGAGATGCTCGGTAAAGTCGACGGCGCAATCCTGGCTGGTGCAGTCATACGGATCGTGCCCCGCACCGGTAAGCGCGTTCATGGCCAGCGCGACGTCCTCGACCGTGCGGCCAAAGGGTCCCACCTGGTCGAGCGACGAGCCAAAAGCAACCACGCCGTAACGGCTCACGGCGCCATACGTGGGCTTAAAGCCCACCACGCCGCACAGGCTCGCCGGCTGGCGAATGGAGCCGCCAGTGTCCGAGCCCAGCGAGAGCGCAACCTCGCCGGCAGCAACGGCGGCAGCGGAGCCGCCCGAGGAGCCGCCAGGCACGCGCTCGGTATCCCAGGGGTTGTTGGTGCGGTGGAACGCCGAGCTCTCGGTAGAGCTACCAAAGGCAAACTCGTCCATGTTAGCCTTGCCCATGGGCAGGCAGCCGGCGTCGAGCATGCGCTGGACGCAGGTGGCGGTGTAGACGCTCTTGTAGTTCTCGAGCATGCGGGAAGCGCAGGTGGTGCGCGTGCCCACGAGGTTCATGTTGTCCTTAATGGCCAGCGGCACGCCCGCGAGCGGGGGCAGCGGCTTGCCTGCGGCACGGTCGGCATCCACGCGCGCAGCGGCCTCGAGCGCGAGCTCGGGCGACACCTGCAGGAATGCCTGGACCCCGCCCTCGCGCGCCTCGATGGCGGCAAGAGAGGCCTGGGCCACCTCGGTAGCGGTAAAGTCACCGGCGGCAACGCCCGCGGCGATCTGGGCGGCGGTAAGGGAATCGAAGCTCTGCGCCATTACTCGCTCTCCCCCTCTCCCAAAATGGACGGCACACGGAAGTAGCGGTCGCGCGCGCTGCCAGCGTTTTCGAGCGCAACGTCGAGCGGCAGGTCGCGCTCGGGCTCGCGCAGGTCATCGCCCATCACGTTGGACAGGCTTCCGATAGGATGGAACGTGGGCTCCACGTCGGGCAAGTCATATTGCAAGACGGGCTCGAGCATCTGGACGGCGTCGTTCATGTAGGACGTCATCTGGGTGAGCTCGTCATCGGTCAGTGCGATCTTTGCGTACTCGGCGATGCCGCGCACGTCTTTCTCGCTGAGTGCCATAGGCGCTCCCTTCCGCATAACAGATAAACCGCTCCAGTATACAAGGCAACGCCGGCTTGGAGCAGACGCTTTACCCAAATGCAGCGAAAACGTAACCAGGGCGGCGCCTCTGCAGCAAAAGTGCATCGGCCACGGCAGGAACCGTCGCGCCCGCTGCAAAAACCGTCCCAACATTCGACGCTTTTCGGCAAAATCGCGATTTCCATCGCATGTTGGGACGGTTGGAGCCCGCCACCACAAAGGCGCCTGTCCCCTTTGTGGTGGCTCTTCCCCGGTGCTACAGCAGATGTTCCTGGACAAAAATTGCGATGCCGTCCTCGTCGTTGCTCGCGGTTACAAAGTCCGCGGCGGCACGGGTGGCGTCGCTGCCGTTTGCCATAGCCACGCCCACGCCGGCGTCGGCCACCATGCAGGTATCGTTATCGGCATCGCCAAACACGCAGATATTCTGCAGCTCCATGCCGTTGAGCTCCGCCACGCGCACAAGGCCGCGCGTCTTGGACACGCGGGGATCCATAAACTCGTAGAGTCGCTGCGTAGTTTGCAGGGCAGCCGCCTTAACGGTGTCGTCGGCGAGTGTCGACGCCCGCTCGATCACCTGCGGCATCGTCTCGGGCGCCATGGTGAACATCACCTTGGCCTGCGGATCGCGCAGGAACTCGGCAAAGTCGACCACCTTGTAGGGCACGCCGTCGACACGCGACAGGTGCTCGACGCACGCATTGCTCTCGGGCACATAGAGCACGCCGTTCCGAGGACAAACGGGCGTTGCCGGCAGGTCTGCCATGTGCTCGCAGATGCGCGCGATGGTCTCGCCCGGAAGCGGGTAGCTCAGCTCGTTGATGCCGTGCGCACGGTCGATGACCTCGGCGCCGCCACAGCCCACCAGCACGTCTACTAGGCCGTCGATGCCCCAGAGCTCAAACATGGCGTCGGTCGCCTGGGCGTCGCGCCCGGTGCACAGGCCAAACAGCACGCCGCGCTCGCGCAGGGCGCGGATGGCCGCCACGGTGCGCGGGGACACCGTGTGCTCGCTCGTAAGCAGCGTGCCGTCAAGATCGCAGAGTACGGCTTTGATGTTGCTGAAGGTGGCGTCCATGGGGACCTTTCTGGGTAACGCGGCGGTGCTTGATGTATTCGTAAGTGGCGTACATGGTATACCAAGGCGCACACGGGGCGCTTTGGCGCAAAACCACCACAAAGGTGCCTGTCCCCTTTGTGGTGGTCGGATCCACAGCGCAAACCGTCCCAACATTCGACGTTTTTTGGCAAAATCGCGATTTTTATCGAATGTTGTGATGGTTTTACTGCCTTGCAGAACGATCGAAATGCCGGCGGCCAAACAGCAGCAACGCTGCGGGAACTGCCGTCACGACCATGCCCGCCCCTACGAGTGTCTGCTGCACGCCAAATGTCGCCGCCAGCCACGGGGCAATCGCCAGCGGAGCCACGCCGGCGAACATGTTGCCAAAACCCATGACCGAGTTCACGCGGCCGAGTTGTTCGAGCGGTGCCGTCGTTTGCACAATGGTGTTGTGGAGCGGGTTGACGACGCCCCACGCAACGCCCAGGGCAATCTGGCCGACGAGGGCTACGCCTACGTACGACGTTCCCACGTAGAGCAGGCTTCCCAGACCTACGGACATGAGTGCCCCGAGCAGCGTTTTAAGGTTGACCAGGCGCGGCGGCAGCCGGAGCGCAATCATAGCGCCCAGCACCGCGCCCACGCCCGAGGCCGACGAGAGCCAGCCCATCCATTCGACACCGACATGTAGAATATCGCGGTAGAAGAACGACTCCAGCGGGTCAAAGGCGCCATAGCCAAAGTTCGAGAGAAAGATAATGCAGAACAGCAGGGCGAGAACGCTGTTGGTAAAGACTGTTTTGATGCTGGTCGCAAAGGTGGCGCGGGTGGACGCGCTGGAGTTGGGGCCTTGGCTGGCCTTATCCGATGTTATGTCACCGGTCACGGGTTCGTCTTCGTGCCCGACAGCCTGACCCGCCCGTGGCTTAAAGCCCCAGCCGGCGATGAGCGCCAGCACGGTAAAGAGCATCATAAGCACGAACACCGCGCGCGACGACGCAGCCGCCGCGACGAAGCCACCCAACGTGGGCCCGACGATAATGCTCACGTTTGAGAACATGGCGATGGCAGAATTGATGTCTTTGAGTTCGGTGGGGTCGTCGGTGAGGTAGGCCGGATAAGATGTGGCGATGGGTTGGGCAAATCCCATCGTAAAGCCTAGGAGCACCGCGCCGAGCAGGACGATGCCGGTCGCACCACCAAAGGCGATGATTGCCGTGCCGGTTACAAGCGTGCCGACGATGCTCAGCAAGAAATGACGGCGCGGGCCCCAGGCGTCGAGCGCCGCGCCGCCCGCAAAGGACCCCAGGATTACGAAAACGTTCATGAACAGGACGGCCAGCGATGTCGCGACGACCGAGGCGTCATCCGCATAGGTGAGCGTTCCGATGACGCCGATAAAGTAGCTGGTCTGAAAACCGGTGTAGATAAGAAAGCGCATCGCCACCAGGCGCTTGGCCTGCGCGGACAGCGATGATTGAAGCTTTGAGAAAAGAGAGGCGAGCATGGAGACTCCTTGTTTCATACGGATGCGGACGTCGGACATTCGCCACCGTCTGTCAAATCAATCTATCTGCATGAAACATTAAGGACGCATCAAGCCCCTTCTCTCCGTTTTCGCCCGTCATGAACTACTTGGTAGATTGTAAGGCATGTCCCGATAATCTACCAAAGCAAAAACCACCACAAAGGTGCCTGGCCCCTTTGTGGTGGAAGTGACGTTTGCCCAGATAAAACCTGCCAAAATAAACCTGTCCCTTTTTGGCATGTTTTAGGCCAGATGATCTTGGATCAGGTCGCAGATGGCTCGAGCGTCGTTGATGTTGATGGCTCGGGTTGCAAAGCCGGCGTCGAAGGCTTGGCGCGCCAGGGCCTCGTTGCAGGCGAGCGCCAGCGTGCGGCCGTCGACCAGGTCGAGCGAGCTCTTGCCGCGCAGGCGATCGACGCCGGAGCGCGCGACCACGATGTTGTCGAAGCCCTCGGTCTTGTAGCCCTCGATGATCACTACATCGACATCGTTGTAGCGCGACAGCAGCTCGCGCGCGGACATCTCGTCCTCCTCGCGCGTGTCGGCGTACTCCGCCCAGCGCGTGGCGCAGATGAGGCCCACGTGCTTGGATCCGGCTTGGTGATGGCGCCAGGTATCCTTAGCGGGCACGTCGATATCAAAGCCGTGGTGCCCGTGATGCTTGAGTGAACCCACGCGCAGGCCGCGGCGGGTGAGCTCGGCGATAACCTTCTCGACGAGCGTGGTCTTGCCCGAGTTTTGGTAGCCGATAAACGCGATCGCGGGGACAGCCGGAGCGGGAGCTGCGGGCGCGATGGCGGCAGGTGCGCTCGCGGGCGCGTTGCCCGCGGCTCCCACGGCCTCAACAGCAGCGGCCTGACGCTCTGCGCGGTCCCACACGCCCGAGCGGCCACCCTCCTTGTGCAGCAGGCGCACGTCGACGATCTCCATGCCGCGATCGACGGCCTTGCACATGTCGTAGATCGTTAGGCACGCAGCACTCGCGCCGGTCAGAGCCTCCATCTCAATACCCGTCTTGCCCGTCACGCCCGCCGTGACCAGTACGTGAAAGCCAACCTGCCCGTCCGCGCGCGCCGGCGCCCAGCCCTCGGGCACGTCCTCGGCCGGCGTCCCCGCCGGAGCGATGGGCGCAATGTCGCACTTGCTCTTGGTAATGAGCAGCGGATGGCACATGGGGATGATGTCGCTCGTGCGTTTGATGGCCATGATGCCCGCCACGCGCGCGCAGGCAAGCACGTCGCCTTTTTTGGCGCGGTCCTGCAGCACCATGGCCTGCGTCTCGGGATGCATGAGGATGGTGCCCTCGGCGATGGCGATGCGATGAGTCTCGGCCTTGTCGGACACGTCGACCATGCGCACCTCGCCCTTGGCGTCCACGTGCGTCAGCTCGTCGCGGCGGGCGTCGCGGGCGGACTCGGTGGCAGCACTGGCAGTCGGCTGCGCGGGCGCTGCGGCGCTGCCAGCATTCGCCGCAGCCGTGGCTTTGTGGGCAGACATCGCGGCCCTGCGAGCGACCTTGGTGGCATCGGCGTACCTGCTCTTGGCCATATGATCATCCTCCGATTTGGGACATAAATCGTTGCGTGCCCTCAATTATCGCGTGTTCCTGCGGTTTGTGGGCCACGGCATCGCGCCAAATCGAAAGTACCCGTATATCATCACCACGGCGCAGGGCTTCGCGCACCGAATACTCGGCATCGCTGAATAGGCACGGACGCACGTTGCCATCGGCCGTCAGGCGCAAACGGTTGCAATTCGCACAAAAATGGTTGGACATGGCGCTAATGAAGCCGACCGTTCCCGCCGCACCCGGAAAGTGCCAGTAGCGCGCAGGGCCCGCGCCGGCAGGAGCGTCGTTGATGTCGAGCGGCTCGAGCTCGCCCAATCCCGCCGCCGCGGCCCCGGCATTGATGCGCGCCCGCAGTTCGTCGCTCGGAACGGTGTCGCTCGCATCCCACAGCGCCGGATTGAGCGCGGGCGCATGCGGGTCCACAGCGCAATGCGAGCTCGTGTGTTCGTCGCCGATGGGCATGTATTCGATAAAGCGCAGGTGGATGGGGCGGTCGAGCGTGAGCCGCGCGAGGGCCGCCACATCTTGGTTGAGCCTGCGCACAACAACGCAGTTGACCTTGACGGGCTCAAAGCCCCAGGCCAGCGCCGCGTCGATGCCGGCCATGGTCTGCTCGAGCCGGCCCAAGCGGGTGATCTCTTCAAACAGCACGGGGTCGAGCGTATCGAGTGAAATGTTGACGCGGTTAAGCCCGGCGTCTTTGAGCTGCGGCGCCAGCTTGGGCAGCAGGGCGCCATTGGTGGTAAGCGAGATGTCCTCGATCTGCGGAATCGCGCGGATGTCGCGAATGAGCGGGATGATACGGCGGCTGACCAGCGGCTCGCCACCCGTCAGGCGCACGCGGCGAATGCCCTCCCCCGCAACCAGGCGCACAAAGCGGGCGATTTCCTCGGCGCTGAGCAGCTCGTCGTGCACGCGGGGCGCCACGCCTTCGGCCGGCATGCAGTAAATGCAGCGGAAATTGCCCTTGTCGGTAACGGCAATACGCAGGTAGTTGATATTGCGGCCAAAACCGTCATGATGCACGCGCCCGTCCACGCAGCCCTCCCCTCACGCTGGTCTTTATTCTTTAGGGAATATAGTACCGCACGGGAAGAATAGGTCGACATGCGTACGACACGACGCAGGGCGAATGGCGTTTTCTAGCGCGAACTCGACATGGTTCAACGCACCTACATTCAATTGGAAATGCCTACGCACGCAACTTTTTCGCCCGGTCCTCAACACAAACCTTGACTCTACAATCGTTATAGGGTTTTCACTACACTGGTAGCTAAACGACCCAAGCCAGAAAGTGCCCCGCCCATGGAACACGACCTCACACGCGGCAACGTCCTCAAGACCATCGCGGTCTTTGCCCTGCCCTATATGCTCTCGTACTTTTTGCAGATGCTCTACGGCATGGCCGACCTGTACATGATGGGACAGTTTAGCGGCGCGGCCGGCATCACCGCCGTGGGCAACGGCGCGCAGACGCTCTATATCATTACCGTGACGCTCGTGGGCCTGGCCATGGGAACGACGGTCATCGTCGGCCACGCCGTGGGCTCGCGCCGCTTTGACCGCGCCGAGGCCGCCATCGGCAACACCATCACGCTCTTTATGGGCGTCTCGGTGGTACTGGCCGCCGTCTTATTTGCGTTGTGCCCGCAGATCGTGGCGCTCATTGGCACGCCGGCCGAGGCGGTCGAAGGCACCGCTGCCTACCTGCGCATCTGCTTTGTCGGCATTCCCTTTATCGCCGCGTACAACATCCTCTCGGCCATCTTTCGCGGCCTGGGCGATTCGCGCTCGCCCATGTACGTGATCGGCGTGGCGTGCATCATCAACATCGCGCTCGACTTTTTGTTTATCGGCCACATGGGACTCGGTCCCGTGGGCGCGGCACTCGGCACGGTAACCGCCCAGACGGCAAGCGTTGCCCTCGCGCTCGTGTGGCTCAAGAGCCGCCGCACGCACATTCACCTCAAGCGCAGCGACCTGCGTCCCCAGCCCGAGGTGCTCAGCAGCATCCTTAAGATCGGCGTGCCCGTGGCCGTGCAGGACGGCTGCATCCAGGTGGCGTTTATGTTCATCACCGTCATCGCCAACCACCGAGGGCTCGTCGACGCCGCCGCCGTGGGCTTGGTCGAAAAGATGATCAGTTTTTTGTTTATCGTGCCGAGTTCCATGGGCGCCACCGTCAGCGCGCTCACGGCGCAAAACGCCGGCGCGGGCAAGGGCGACCGCGCGCGTCAGGTGCTCAAAGATGCCATGACCATCTCGGTGATATATGGCTGCCTGATCACGGTGCTGATGTGGCTGGTGGCACCGGCGTTTCTCGGCTTTTTTGCCAAGGACGCCGCGGTCGTTGCGGCCGGCACCGGCTATATGCGCAGTTATATTTTTGACGCGATCTTTGCCGGCATCCACATTTGCTTTAGCGGTTTTTTCGCTGCGTATGGCAAGAGCTACATCGGCTTTGCGCACAACGTGCTGGCAGTGGTGCTCATTCGCGTGCCCGGCGCGTGGCTGCTGTCGAACGCCTACTCCGACACGCTGTTCCCCATGGGCATCGCCTCGCCGTGCGGGTCGATTCTGTCGGTGATTATTTGCGTGGTGGCATTTACCGTACTCAACCGTCGCGGAGCTTTTGACAAGCTGATGGCGTAGCGGCTCGTTCGTGTCATACGACGGCCGCGCTGCATGGCCCCAGCGTTCCCCCGCCCACCGAAAGGAGCGGTCCCATGACCGACACGCCAACTGAACATACCGAGGGCCTGCTCCGCATTGGCGAAGTGGCGCGCATGTTTAACCTGAGCGTGGGCACGCTGCGCCATTACGAGCAGATGGGCTTGCTGGACCCGGCGCACATCGATCCGGCGAGCGGGTACCGCTACTACGGATCACGGCAGCTCTCCACCCTTAACACCATCAGCCACCTGCGCGTTCTCGACTTGCCGCTCGCACAAATCCGTGAGTTTGTGACCACGCGCGATGTGAACCTTATGCAGCGGCAGCTGGCTCAGCAGCAGGAGCTCATCGAACGCAAGCGCCGCGAACTGGAGCGCGTGTCGCGCAAGATTGACAACCGGCTTACCCTGCTTCACGATGCCTTGAACACCGAGCTCGATACCATTTGCGCAATCGATGCACCCGAGCTTCGCTGCGCCGTGCTGCGCGAACGCGTCAACCCCACCGACGCCTATGCGCTGGAGTGGCAGATTCGTCAACTGCAGAAGGGGCAGCACGAGACCTTTGTCTTTCTGGGCAACTTGGGCGTCGGGATTGGCGCCGAGCGCCTCGCCGCCGGTGATTTTGATGGCTACGACGAGGTCTGTCTGATGCTCGATGACACCGATGATTACTTGGGTGACGTTGAGACGCGACCTGCCGCGCACTGCCTGACCATAAGCTTCCGCGGCACGCACGGGCAAGCAGCCCCACGCTACGAGCGGTTGCTCGGCTATATGCACGAGCACGGCATAGTACCCGCCGGCTCCTCGCGCGAGATCGCCTTGATCGATGACATTATCAGCGACGACCCAGCAACCTACGTGACGCAGATCACGGTGCCCGTTACTGCGGCCGAATAAAAACCTCCCGGATAGCATCGGACCATCCGGGAGGCTCTTCAATTTGATTAATTTGGCTATCGGCGCCTTAAGCCTGGGGCACCTCACCAGTCGCAAGAATCTGCTCGAGTGCGTCCTCATCCAATACAGGCACGCCCAGCTGCTCGGCTTTGGTGAGCTTGGAGCCCGCTTTGGGGCCGGCGACCAGATAGCTCGTCTTCTTTGACACGCTGCCCGAAACCTTGGCGCCGAGCACCTTGAGCGCCGCGCCCGCCTCGTCGCGGGTGCGGTTGACGAGCGTGCCGGTGAGCACGAAGGTCAGACCCGCAAGCGGCTGTGCGTCAGCAAGCTCACCCGCCACGCCAGCGTCGGCTGCGGCCTGCGCGTGCGCGGCGCCCAAGTCGACCTCGAGCGACAGGCCCGCCTGGCGCAGGCGCTCCAACACGGCAAGGTTCTCGGGCACGGCCAGGAACTGCTTGACGCTTGCCGCAATCTTGGGACCGATGCCCTCGCACTCGGCGATGTCCTCTTCGCTTGCCAAGATGAGCTTGTCAATCGACAGGAATCGTTCGGCGATGACCTCGCCCACACTCTTGCCCACGTGGCGGATACCCAGGGCAAACAGTACGCGACCGAGCGGCTGGCTCTTGGACTTGTTGAGCTCGGCGATGATTTTCTCGGCCGTCTTGAGGCCCACCGGGATGGGGTCACCCTTCTTGACGCCCTTTTTGCTGTTGGAGCTGGCATACACGCGACCCGTGTCTAGGCCGGCGATGTCGTCGACCGTGAGCTGGTAGAAGTCGGCGACATCGTGGATCAGGCCAGCAGCGATCATCTTGTCGACGATCTCGTCGCCCAGGCCGTCCACGTCCATGCAGCCGCGGCTCACCCAGTGGAGCAGGCGCTCCTTGAGCTGCGCCGGGCAGTCGATGGACACGCAGCGATATGCCACCTCGCCATCCTCGTGGACCACGGGGCTGCCGCACACGGGACAGACCTCTGGCATGTGCCAGTCGACCGAATCGGCCGGGCGTTTGTCGAGCACCGGCCCCACGACCTCGGGAATCACGTCGCCCGCCTTGTGCACGATGATGGTATCGCCCTCGCGCACGTTTTTGCGGCGGATCTCGTCGATGTTGTGCAGCGTGGCGCGCGCGATGGTGGAACCGGCGACCGTCACCGGGTTGAACTCGGCGACCGGCGTGAGTACGCCGGTGCGACCAACCTGGATTCGAATCTCGCGCAGGATGGTCTGCTTTTCCTCGGGCGGGAACTTAAAGGCAATGGCCCAGCGCGGTGCGCGGGCGGTAAAACCTAGGTCGAGCTGCTGCTGGAAGCTGTCAACCTTTACGACCACGCCGTCGATGTCGTAGTCCAGGTCGCCGCGGTGCTCGAGCGCCTGGGCACAGAACTCGTGGACCTCGGCCGGCGTGGCGCAACGAGCCACGTTGGGGTTGACGCTAAAGCCGGCGTTGCGCAGCCAGTCGAGAAATTCGCGCTGGCTGTGGACGTGCAACGGGTCGGTATCGGCAATGGCATAGATAAAGGTGGCCAAGTCGCGACGCGCCGTGACCTTGGGGTCTTTTTGGCGCAAGGATCCTGCAGCGGCGTTGCGCGGGTTGGCGAAGGGGTCGCGGCCCTCGGCATCGGCCTCTTCATTCAGACGCACAAAGCTGCCTTTGGGCATATAGACCTCGCCGCGTACCTCAATGGTGCGCTCGCGGTCGGCGCCCATGTGGGCGAGCGCCGGCTCGGACAGGTGCATGGGCACATCCTTGATGGTACGGACGTTGAGCGATACGTCCTCGCCCGTGGTGCCATCGCCACGTGTGGCCGCGCGCACAAAGGTGCCGTTTTGATAGGTAAGCGCCACGCCCAGACCGTCGATCTTAAGCTCGCAGGTATAGGTGACGCTGCCGGCACCGAGCGCATCCTCGGTGCGTTGGAGCCATGCGTCGAGCTCGTCCAGATCCATGGCATCGTCCATGGAATACATGCGCGCCATGTGCGTTACCGGCGTAAACTGCTCGCTCACGTAGCCGCCCACGCGCTGGGTATAGCTGTCGGGCGTCACCAGGTCAGGATAGGCCGCCTCGATCTCCTGCAGCTCAACGAGCATTTTGTCAAAGGCGGCGTCCGTGATCTCGGGCGCATCGAGCATGTAGTAGCGATAGGCATGGTAGTCGAGCTCGTGGCGCAGCTCGGCCGCGCGTGTTGCCGCTTGGGCACGGGCATCGGTCGGTGCGGTGGCTTCCGCGGTCGTGGGCGTTTCGGTATCGATGTCCACGCCGTCACCAAACAGGCTCGATTGCTCCATAGCGGCACTCCTTCGCTCGATTTCAAACGGATACTAGAGTACCACCGGTCGCAATGAGGCCGAATAGCGGTCTCGAACCGCACCGAATCGGCAGCCGCCAGACTGGGGTGGACAGTTAGTTCAGATACGTATAAATCCTAGAGCTGGATCAGGCACGAACACCCCTGTTTCAACTAATTTGGGCTCCCTGAGACCATGTAAACGTCCCGCTCTCCCTCCCAAACGCCCATTCAAGCCCCATCCCAATCAAAAATTGCTCAAAACGCATCCCAAGCTGCCCCAGATTTATACGTATCTGAACTAACTGTCCAGGCCATTCCGAACCAAGTCTCTTACCAGCCACAAGTGATCCGTTTTCCTCGTCCCCAAGGGATCATCGCGAAAAGAGGGGGCTGCCCCGCGTTGGCGGGACAGCCCCCTCTGGCTTCGATATGTGTGGAGTGGCTCGTCAGTAACCCTGACCGTAGCCCTGGCCCTGGCCCTGCTGGCCTAGCAGCTCCTCCAGGTACTGGCGCAGCTGTTCGTCGGTAATACCGCCGTTGCCGGTGTCGGTCGCGCTGTCGTCCTGCTGCTGGTTCTGCAGCTCCTCGTCGGAGCCCAGTTCAACCGTGACCTTCTTCTCTTCCTTGCCGCGCATGAGCGTGATCTCGACCTTCTCGCCCACCTCGTGGCTGCGCAGTGCGATGATCAGGCCATCGGCGCTCGTGATCTCGTCGTCGCCCAGCTTGGTGATGACATCGCCCTCCTGAATGCCGGCCTTGGCAGCAGGACCATCCTCAACGACGCTCGCCACATACGCGCCGCTATCGGTGCTCAGCTTGTTGGTGCGGGCGTTGAGCGCGTTGACGCTCGAAAGCGTAGCGCCCATGTACGGATGCACCGGCGTCTTGCCGTCGATGATCTGGTCGGCAATGTTCTTGGCATAGTTGACCGGAATGGCAAAGCCCACGCCCGAGCTGGAGCCCGAATAGCTCTCGATGAGCGAGTTGATACCCACAAGCTCACCATTGTCGTTGACGAGCGCGCCGCCGGAGTTGCCCGGGTTGATAGCGGCGTCGGTCTGAATCATGTTGGCATAGATGGTATTGCCGCTGGTAGAGCTCATGGCCGTGGAGCGATACAGTGCCGACACGATACCCGTGGAGACAGACTGTTCGTTGCCAAACGGCGAACCGATCGCCATGACCCACTCGCCCACGTTGAGCTTGGAGGAGTCGCCGATCTCGATCGGGGTGAGCTTGGAGGCATCGGCATCCTTGAGCTTGATGACGGCGAGGTCGCTCGAGGCATCGTTGCCCACGAACTCGGCCTCATAGGTGGTGCCGTCGTCCATGGTCACCACGTACTGGTCGTAACCATCGACCACGTGGTTGTTGGTGAGGATGTGGCCCTCGGTATCGAGCACCACGCCCGAACCGACGCTGCCCGAGCTATCCGACTCGTCGGCAGACTGCGAAAGCGAGCCATTCTGGCTACCGCTCGAAGTGGCGGCGATGGAAACGACGGAGGGCAGGGCCTTAGCAGAGACGGCCTCGGCCAGCGTGGTGTCCTCGGAGTCGATGGTGATCTTTTGCGTCGATGAACCCGAAGCACCCGCCGTCACGGCATTCTTACCGCCACCAATATCGAGCGTGCCACTCATAATGAGTGCGATGACCAGCAAGGCTCCGCAGGCACAACCGGCAAGCGCCGTAATAAAGATCGGCAGCTTTTTGGTCTTGGTCTTGACCACCGTGTGCTTGTTTACAACCTGCTGGCCGCCCAGCGGCTTGCCGGTCTGCGTGTCGTAGGCCTGCACGTAGGGAATGTTGTTGCCGTCGGCAGGCGTCGACTCCACCTGTACGCGCGGCTGCTGCTGAGTCTCGCCGGCGTTGCCCGCATCCTGGGGACGCTGGGGATCGTTCTCGTTCATGCTGCAATCCTTTCGTCAAATAACCAAAGGCCCGCCAAACATGTGGCGGGCCATCATTGTTCACGTTGAGTTGTACCCCAATATGTGGGCGAACGTGTATGAGAACGAAATCTTTTAGGAAGGTTTAAGTTCTGTTGCAGACCCGAAAGGGACCCCCACCTGTGGCAAAGCCACCACAAAGGCGCCTGTCCCCTTTGTGGTGGAAATCTAGTCCTTAAACAGATAGCCCACGCCGCGGACGGTGGTGATGTGTGCCGCGATCTGCGGGCCCACCTTGGAGCGGATGCGTCGGATATGCACGTCGACAGTACGCGTACCGCCGCAGTACTCAAAGCCCCACACGCGGTGCAGCAGCACCTCGCGGCTGTAGGCGCGGTTGGGGTGCGTGGCCAAAAAGCTCAGCAGCGAGTACTCCATCAGCGTCAGGTCGATGGGCTCGTTATCGAGCGTCACCTGGTAGGTAGCCAGGTTGATCTCGAGGTTGTCGATGTTGAGTACATCGTCGGCGGTGACGGTCTCCTCCTCGCCCATCAGGCGCTGCGCACGAGCCTTGAGCTCGTTGGGCGTCGCCGTGGGGCATACAAAGTCGGCATGCGCGTGATTGGGCAGGCGCAGGGTGCCGAGCGCCTCGTCGTCGACGATCACCAACATGGGAACGCCACCGCGATCGTCAAGCCACTTGGCAATCTGATCGATGCGGTCGCTGCGGATGCCATCAGAATCGAGGATCAGCAGGTCAAAGTCGTGCGCCGCAGTCGGCGAATCGGGGGTGGCCAGGCTCACCTCGACACCCAGGGTGGTCGTCAAGCTGCGGGCAAACTCGTGAAAGCGCGTCGTGCGCGCCATGAACAGGGCACTCTTTTCGGACATATCGGCCTCCAAGGAAATGAGCTCAATCGTACTGGAACAAGCCAGCGCGATTAGGAGTTCGCCAGGTAGTGCTTGATCTCCCATTCGGTGATCGTGGATTCGAACTTATGCCACTCGTCGCGCTTCTTTTTGAGGAAGAAGCTATGGATGTGCTCGCCGAGGGCATCCTTCATAAACTGCGAGTCCTCAAAGACGTCGAGTGCCTCTTTAAGCGAGCGCGGCAGCGGCGTATAACCGGCCTCGAGCATCTGGCGGTCGTTGAGCTTGAGCGTCTCGGCCGTGGCCTCGGGCGGGAGCTCCAGCTTGCGCTCAATGCCGTCGAGACCAGCCGCCAGCGTGACGGCGTTGACCAGATACGGGTTGGCCATGGGATCGGGGCTACGAAGCTCGATGCGCGTGGACAGCTGCTTGCCGGGCTTGTAGACCGGGATGCGAACCATGCTTGCGCGGTTGCGCAAGCCCCACGTGGCGTACTGCGGCACGGAGTCGCCGCCCGTGGTGATGCGCTTGTACGAGTTGACCGTGGGGTTGGTGATGGCGCTGATCTCGCGCGCGTGCGTCAGGATGCCGGCCATGTAGTGCTTGGCGATATCGGAGAGGTGGTACTTCTCGTCGTCCTCGCCCCAAAAGACGTTGTTGCCGTCGTGGTCGAACAGCGACTGATGCAAAAACATGGCGCTGCCGTCCTCGCCCGCCAACGGCTTGGGCATAAAGGAGGCGTGGCAACCGCTTTCGTAGGCCTGCTGCTTAATGATGAGTTTGGCCGTGGTGATGGCGTCGGACATGCTCAGGGCCTCGGCGTGGCGCAGGCTCATGCCGTGCTGCGAGCGACCGGCGGCATGGAAGGTGTACTCCACGGGCACGGACATCTTCTCGAGCGTAAGGACCGTGTTGCGGCGCAGGTCGCGTGCGGCATCGCTCACCGAAAGATCGAAGTAGCCCACGTTGTCGAGAGGCTCGGGCGTGTGCTCGTCGGGGAAGTAGTAATACTCCAGCTCGGCGCCCACGTTGAGCAGATAGCCGGCTTTCTCGGCCTTGCGGAACATGCGACGCAACGCATCGCGCGGATCGCCGGCGAAGGGCTTGCGGTCGGGGGTGCACACATCGCAGAACACGCGGGCAACGCCGTTATGGCTCGGACGCCACGGCAGGATCTGGAAGGTCGAAGCATCGGGAAACGCCAGCATGTCGGCTTCCTCGGGCGTGGCAAAACCCTCGATGGCCGAGCCGTCAAAGCCAATGCCCTCCTCAAATGCGACCTCGAGGTCCTCGGGGCTAATGGCAAAGTTTTTGAGGCGGCCGAGAATGTCGACAAACCACAGACGCACAAAGCGGATGTCACGCTGCTCTACGGAGCGGAGTACGTAATCGATGTTCTGCTGGTTCATGTCGCTCCCCTTTCTTTCGGGCGGGTTTCGACTGGTCTATACCGCAGATACTATCGCAGAAAAATGTTTCCGCAGGGTTAAAGCGTATCAAGCGCTCAAAAAACGTGCGCGAACAGGCGGGTGCCAAGCACGAACGAATGGTTAGCGCGAGGTCGAAGCGCGGTGTTCGATGTGACCGGGAATCTCGATGCGCTTGGGGGCGAGCTTTGCGGCATCGCCCACCGTGGTGGTGACCACATCGATGCGCTCAGACAGACGCTCGACCACGCGCTCGGCGATGGTGAGGGTGTCCTGCGCGGCCGTGGTCACGCCGCCAAAGAGCACATGATTCCAGGGGTAATCGTCAAACGTCGCAATCTTGAGACCCGCCGGCAGCGAGGGGCCCAGCTGCGCCAACGCCTCGGTCAGACGCAGAAAGACCAGACCGTTGACGGCGATAAGGCCGAGCTTTTTGCCCGCATAGTCGCGGATGGCCTCGTCCAGGCGGCCGACACCCGCGGCGCCACCGTCGGCCAGGGTGACGATCTCGCCGGTCAGGCCGCGACGCGAGAGCTCGTCGGCAAAGGCCTCGGCGCGCTCGCGACGCACGGGACTGTCGTCGCTTGCCTCGGTGAGCAGGCACAGGTGCTCGCTGCCCGCGGCGACCAAGGCGTCTACCAGGCCGGCGACCAACTCGCGGTTGTTAGAGGTCACCAGATCGATGCCGCCATTGGCAACATCGCGGTCGAGCAGAACGACAGGCAGGCGCCCCGCGGCCGCGGCGATCGCCTTGTCGTTGCCACCACAGGTGTTGACGATCAGGCCGTCCACGCCGGCATCGATAAGTCTGGTGAGCGACTCTGCCTCCTTGGCGGGGTCGTTGCCGCTAATGGCCGTCATGAGCGAGCTGCCGCGCGCGGCGGCGCTGGCGGAAAGCCCTTCGAGCATGGCACTGGAGAACGGGTTGGCGATGTCTGCCAAGATCACGCCAATGAGGTTAGTGCGCGAGCTGCGCAGATTGCGTGCGGCGGCACGTGGGCGATAGCCGTTGCGCTCGATAACCGCCGCGATGCGAGCGCGGGTTTCCTCGGTCATCTGCCCGGGGCGGTTATTGAGATAGCGCGAAACCGTGGCCGGGCTCACGCCCGCCTCGGCGGCAATGTCTTTGATTCTCATCTGCGCCATAGCGCACCCCGTTTCCCAATTGTCGGCAACCTGAGCCATTTTAGGCATTTATACGAACTGCCTACGCCACCAGAGCCGCAGAACGATCTTAATTTCACCGCAGCTAATAAAGGGCGCGAGTTAGATGGCCGAGTCTTTAGGTAGCTCAAAATAGTCGGGATGCAAGGCGATAACCGGGCCCTGCTCCTCGGGCATCAGATGCAAGTGCGTCTCTGCCAAATAGCTCGCCGCGTCGGTATCGCCCTTCTTAATGGCCTCGAGAATCCGGCGATGCTGCCGACGAATCGGCTCCCAATCCAGATCCTGCGACACCATACGCAACCAGTTGTAGCGCTCGAAATGCGTATTGACGCTCCTCATCCAATCCCACAACATGTGGCGGCCGGCAATCTCAAAACACGTCTCATGGAACAGGTTGTCCAGATCGAAAAAGCAACGCGTTTCGCGATGGTCAAGCGACTCGGACTCGGCAAGAATCTGCTCGAGCCGCTGCTTTTGCTCGGGCGTGGCGGCAGAGCAGCATTTAATGAGCACGCTTCTCTCGAGTTTCTCACGCAAGAAACAGGCGTTCTCGGCGCGCTCCATGCTGATTTTTGAGACATAAGTGCCGCTTTTGGGACGCGTTTCCACCAGCTCCTGCTCACGCAGGCGCACAAAAGACTCGCGAATGGGCGTGCGCCCGATTCCCGTCTCCTTTTCCAGACCAATCGCCGAAAGGCGCGTGCCAGGCTTGAGCTCGGCATAGATGATCTTGGAGCGCAATGCGTTGTATGCCTGATCTTGCAGGCTCTGATAATGCTGGTGCTGTTCCATAAAGCCCTCGGATGAAGCCCACGGTTTGCCGAATATCACCACGTAATACTATCGCATCCCCCATTCCCTCAGTTGCGGTGAAATAGGGCGCGCTCACGTCGCTAGGATCACAAGAGCAAGCGGCGGCATCCCGAAACCCGGGACACCACCGCTGTTTTGCTATCGGATGGCGCAGAGACGCCCCCCTCATGCGCCAGGGGATTGATTAGAGCTCGCAGGCGACCTTGTAGCCATCGCCGATGGCGTCGCGGATGTTGCCGCACTTCTGGGCATCGCCCAGCACGTGGGTGACAACGCCGGCAGCGGCAAGGTCATCGGCAAGCTTGGTATTGGGGCGGTAGCCCATGGCAAGCACCAGCGTATCGGCATCGGCGATGGTGTGGATCTGGCCATCCTTTTCGTAACTGATGGTGTCCTCGGTAATCTCGGTCACCTTGGCCTCGGTCAGCACGTGAACGCCCTTGGAGAGCATGCGCGTGATGAGCACCGCGCGACCGGCACCGCCCTCGTTGGCGGCGAGCGTCTTGGTCATCTCAATGACGGTGACATCGCGATTGGCCGGCGACAGGTCGTTGACCAACGGGGCCAGGTAATCGGCCGTCTCGCAGCCGACGGTGCCGCCGCCCACGATGACGATCTTCTTGCCCGGGAAGGCCTTGCCGCCCAGCAGGTCGTCAGCCGTCATAACCTGCTTAAAGCCCTGCATAAAGGCCGGAGCGATGGGCTCGGCGCCATAAGCCAAGACAACCTCGTAGCCCGCGTAATCGCGCTGAATGTCCTCGGCCGAAAGCTCGGTACCAAAGACGCACGTGACGCCGGCCTCGGCCAGGCGACGGTACTGATACTTGATCACGCGGGTGAGTTCCTGCTTTGCCGGCGGAACGGCTGCGATGCGCATCTCGCCGCCCGGCTCATCCTGCTTGTCCACGAGCACCACGTTATGGCCGCGCTTGGCGGCAATGTAGGCCGCCTCCATACCCGCGGGGCCGGCGCCCACGACGAGCACGTTCTTGGCCTCGGCGGCAGGCTCGTAGCCAGCCTCGTCGCGCTCCACGTCCGGGTTGACGGTGCAGGAGATGCGCTTGCCGAACATGATGCCGTTCAGGCAGCGCAGGCAGCCGATGCAGGGACGAATCTCGTCGGCGTTGCCGGCAGCCGCCTTGTTGCAGAACTCGGCATCGCACAGATTGGCGCGGCCCATCATGCAGATGTCGGCAGCGCCGTCCTCGATCAGCTCCTCGGCAATCCATGCCTCGTTGATGCGGCCCACGGTGGCAACGGGAATGTTCACATGCTTTTTGATCTCGCGCGAACAAGCGGCGTGCGAAGCCTGCTGTGTACCAGCGGCGGGAATTGCAGAGCCGCGCTTGATGGTGGTACCGCCCGACACGTGAATCATGTCGACGCCGGCCTTCTCCAGGCGACGCGAGACGTAGATCATGTCGTTGAGGGTCAGGCCGCCATCGGTGTACTCGTCGCCCGAGATACGGACGTCGATGATGAAGTCCTTGCCGCAACGCTCGCGAATCTCGGCGATGACCTCGAGCAAGAAGCGCATGCGGGCGTCGAGCGAGCCACCATACTCGTCGGTACGCTTGTTATAGAGCGGGGTCAAAAAGCCGCCGAGCATGCCATGGGCGTGTGCCGCATGGACCTCGACGCCATCGACGCCGGCCTTCTGCATACGCACGGCAGCGTCGCCAAACTGATGCGTGAGCTCGTGGATCTCATCGACCGTGATGGGGCGCGGCGCCTCACGGGCATAGGACGGGCCCACAAAGGACGGAGCGATCAGGCGCGGCGTACCCGGAATGTTAAAGGCCATGTAGGCGGGGTGGAAGAGCTGCGGCATGATCTTGCAGCCGTACTCGTGGACGGCCGCGGCGAGCTTTTCCCAACCGGGGATAAACGTGTCGTCGTAGCAGCACATGTCACCCGGCAGATAGGTATAGGTGGGCTCAACCGTCACGACCTCGGTGATGATCAGGCCCACGCCGCCCTTGGCGCGGGCACGGTAGTGGTCGACCAGGTCTTCGGTCACGTAGCCATGGTCGGCCAGGTTGGTGGACACCGGCGGCATAAAGACGCGGTTCTTGACCTCGGTCGTACCGACCTTGATCGGGCTAAAGAGCATCGGGTAGGCAGAGGACTCCATACAAGGTTCCTTTCGTTTGAGCCGCTCGGCGGCAGTTGCTAACGTACTTATTGTATCAGCAACTGCCGTATCCGCACTCGCTCGCACTCCTCACCTTCAATCCCGACCCTCACAAAAAAGTTGCGGTGGAATACGGAGTAGATAAGGCCTTTGGCAGCAAAAACAGTCCGTATTCCACCGCAACTGATGGGCGGGGTGGAATTGAGGGCTCAGATAGTCAATCATGCCCTCATCCGCCACCCCCTCACCTACAGCGCGCCGTCCAGCATAAGATTCACCTTGAGCACGTTGACCGTGGGCTCGCCGAACATGCCGAGGAAACGGCCCTTGGTGCACGCGGCGATGATGTCGCGCACCTCGTCCTCACTTTTGCCCGTGGCCTTGGCAAGGCGCGGAACCTGGTACTCGGCGGCATCCGGAGAAATCTCCGGGTCGAGGCCGGACCCCGAACACGTCACCAGATCGACGGGCACAGCGTCCATATCGGCATCGGGGTTGGCGGCGCGGATCTTCTTCACGCGCGCATCTATCAGCTGCCGATACTCCTCACTCGCCGGGGACAGGTTGGACGGGGCACCATACGCCATGAGCTCGCCGTCTTCGCCTTCGACAATTGATACGTTCTGGATACGACCCCACATGTGGGCTTCGTCATCGAAGTTCTGGCCGATGAGCTCGGAACCCACAACCTTGCCGTCGACCGTAATGAGCGATCCGTTCGCCTGGTACGGAAACGCAAGCTGCGCGACGCCGGTCACCACGAGCGTGTATCCCAGGCCGCAGACGATGGTAAACAGCGCGAACACGCCAAGTGCGCGCGATGCGATACCTTTGAACATACAAACCTCCGTCTACATCATGCCAATGCCGAACAAGGCCAGCAGTATGTCGATAATTTTGATGAATACGAACGGCGCCACGATACCGCCCAGACCCCACACCAGCAGGTTGTGGGTCAGCAGCTGGCCGGACGAAAGCTCGCGGTACTTCACGCCTTTCAGGGCGGCAGGAATCAGCGCGACGATGACCAACGCGTTGTAGATAATGGCGGACAGCACGGCAGACAACGGGCTGGTGAGCCCCAGGATGTTGAGGGCGTCCAACCCGGGGTAGATCGGCGAGAACAGCGCCGGGATGATGGCGAAATACTTGGCGACGTCGTTGGCGACCGAGAAGGTCGTGAGCGAGCCGCGGGTCATGAGCAGTTGCTTGCCGATACGCACGACCTCGATGAGCTTGGTGGGGCTGGAGTCGAGGTCGACCATGTTGCCGGCCTCCTTGGCGGCCTGAGTGCCGGTGTTCATGGCCACGGCGACGTCCGCCTGGGCGAGCGCCGGCGCATCGTTGGTGCCATCGCCGGTCATGGCGACCAGGTGGCCCTCACGCTGGAACTCGCGGATCTTCTCGAGCTTGCCTTCAGGGGTGGCCTCGGCCAGGAAGTCGTCCACGCCCGCCTCGGCGGCGATGGCGGCCGCCGTGAGCGGGTTATCGCCCGTCACCATGATGGTCTTGATACCCATGCGGCGCAGGTCGGCGAACTTCTCCTTCACGCCGGACTTGATGATGTCCTTAAGGTAGACGACACCCAGCACACGTCGGTCCTTTGCCACGACCAACGGGGTGCCGCCCACCTTCGCAATGCGTTCGACGGCCTCGTCGCACTCCTTCGAGAACACTCCTCCGGCAGCCTCCACATAAGCGCGAACGGAATCGGCCGCACCCTTGCGAATCTCGCTGCCGGCGTAGTTCACACCGGACATGCGGGTCGCCGCGGTGAAGGGGATGAACTCCATGCCCTTATCCTCGAGCGTGCGGCCGCGCAGCCCAAACTGCTCCTTGGCGAGCACGACGATGGAGCGGCCCTCGGGGGTCTCATCCGCCAGAGAGGACAGCTGCGCGGCATCGGCGAGTTCTGCCGGATCGACACCGTCGACCGGAATGAACTCAGCGGCCTGTCGGTTGCCCAAGGTGATGGTACCGGTCTTATCGAGCATGAGGATGTCGACGTCGCCGGCGGCCTCGATGGCGCGGCCGGACATGGCCAGCACGTTGGCCTCGTTCAGTCGGCTCATGCCGGCGATGCCAATGGCGGACAGCAGCGCACCAATGGTGGTGGGCGCCAGACAGACGAGCAAGGCAACGAGCGTGGTCACAGCGGTGGGGTTCGCCATACCGTTGAGCCCTGCAGAGAAACTCGAGTAGCAGTACAGTGCGAGCGTCACGAGGATGAAGATGACGGACAGAGCAACCAGAAAGATCTCGAGCGCGACCTCGTTGGGGGTCTTCTTGCGGGCGGCGCCCTCGACCATGGCGATCATCTTATCCAGGAAGCTCTGGCCAGGCTCGCTGGTGATTTTCACCACAATCCAATCGGAAAGCACGGTAGTGCCGCCAGTGACGGCAGAACGGTCGCCGCCAGCCTCGCGAACCACGGGTGCAGACTCGCCGGTGATGGCCGACTCATCAACCGAGGCGGCACCCTCGATGACATCGCCGTCTCCCGGAATCTGCTCGCCGGCGCGCACGACCACCAGATCCCCGCGTGAGAGCTCGGTACCGGGAACGACCGTGAAGCGGTCCTTATCCTCGACGGACTCGATGCGATGGGCCTCGACGTCCTTTTTCGCCGCGCGCAGGGAGTCTGCCTGCGCCTTACCGCGGCCCTCGGCAAGTGCCTCGGCAAAATTTGAAAAGAGGTCGGTCAGCCAGAGAATGACGGCAATGGCGATCACATAGTACGTGGGGACGCCGGCGTCCTGTACCCCAAAAATAGAGGCGATGGCCAGAATGGAGGTCATGGCGGCCGAAAGCCACACCAGGAACATAACCGGGTTTTGGACCTGGACACGGGGGTCAAGCTTGGCAAATGAATCGCGCACCGCGCGGCTCATCATGTCTTTTTGCATAGCCATAAATCTGCGACTCCTTTACGCAACCATCTGGAAGAATTCGGCAACGGGACCAAGCGCCAAAGCCGGGAAGAAGCTCAGGGCGCCAATCAGCAGAACGACGAATACCAGCAGAAACACGAACATGGCATTGGTGGTGGAAAGCGTGCCGGCGCTCTCGGCGACCTTGCCCTTCCCGGCCAGCGAGCCCGCAATGGCGAGCGTGCCCACAATCGGCAGGAACCGCGCGAACAGCATCTCGATACCCAGCAGCACATTGATCCACGGGGTGTTGCAGTTCATGCCTGCAAACGCCGAGCCGTTGTTGCCGCCGCATGAGGTGAAGGCATACAGCACCTCGGAGAAGCCATGCGCCCCGCCGTTGTTGAGTTGGTCGACAAGACCGGGCACCATGCAGGCGATAGCGGAGCTCACCAGAATGGCGAACGGAGTGGCGAGACACAGAACCACCGCCCAGCGCATCTCGGTCGGCTCGATCTTCTTGCCCAGGAACTCGGGCGTGCGGCCGACCATAAGGCCGGCGATAAACACCGTGAGGATGGCGAAGCCGATCATGCCGTACAGGCCGCAGCCCACGCCGCCGAACACCACCTCGCCCAGCGCTATCTGGAGCATCTGGACAAACCCGCCGAGCGGGGTGTAGGAGTCGTGCATGGAGCTGACCGAGCCGTTGGAAGCAGCCGTCGTGAAAGCGGACCAGGTGGAAGAGGAGGCGATGCCAAAGCGGCTCTCCTTGCCCTCCATGTTGCCGCCGGCCTGGCCGTCGGTCATCTCGATATTGACCGCTCCGCCATCGGCCAGCTGCGGGGTGCCCGCATGTTCGTTGACGGCGATGATGCCGGTGAAGATCACCAGCAGGATGAACATGGCGGCAAAGATAGCCTTGCCCTGCTTGGTGTTCTTGACGCCGATACCGAAGGTGAAGCAGCAGGCGGCCGGGATCAGCAGCAGGATGGTCATCTCGATGATGTTGGTGAAGGCACTGGGGTTCTCATACGGATGGGCGGAGTTCACGCCGAAGAAGCCGCCGCCGTTGGTGCCGGACTGCTTGATGGCGACCTGAGGAGCCGCGGGACCCTGGGGCAGGAACTGCTCGGTGACCACGCGCGCGCCCTCGACAACCTTGCCGTCGACCTTGACCGTGTCGCCCTCGATCTGGGCGCCGTCGATGACGCTCCAGCCGCCGTCTGCATTAGGCTGGACAGCGACGGGCTCTACGAGCTCAGCCTTCTGAGCCGGCTGGAAGTTGGAGATGACGCCACCGGCAGCCAGGCAGATGCCGAACACGAGGTTCAGCGGGATGAGCACATACAGGACGGTGCGGGTGAGGTCGACCCAGAAGGAACCCAGACCCTGCTCCTTGACCTGACGGAAGCCGCGGATCAGCGCGAACATGACCGCGATACCGGTGCCAGCGGAAACGAAGTTCTGCACGGTGAGGCCCATGAACTGCACAAAGTAGGACAGGGTGGTCTCACCGGAATAGGATTGCCAATTGGTGTTGGTTATGAAGGAAGCGGCCGTATTGAACGACAGATCCCACGGCACACCCGGCAGGTGCTGGGGATTGCCTGGCAAGAAGGACTGAAGCGCCTGGAGTGCCACAAGAGCCACGAGGCCGATCCCCGAAAAGACCAGCACGCTCGCCAGATAGCGCCTACACCCCATCTGCTCTGCCGCGTCGATGCGAAGCAGACGATAGACGCCACGCTCCACAGGAGCAATCACAGGCGACAGGAACGTATGCTCACCATCCATGATATGGGCCATGAATCGACCGAGCGGAACGGCCAGGACGACGAGCACGGCAAAGTACAAGATGTACTGAATCGCAGCGTCCATAGTTTACGAATCACTCCTCATCAGAATGTAGATGTCATAGATAAAGAGTCCAATGCAGACGACTCCGATAATGGGAATGAGGATGTCCATTACCGCCCCTTTCACGCGCGGTCCGATGTCTCGGACGCCTGCTCTCGCAAGCGTCTGGGGACAGTAAACGCTTCTAGGGATTAAAGAGGCGTGAGGGCTGGGGCTCACGACCTTAAGATGCCGTAAAGATGCAGGTAGAAAGCACTATTGCGGCTGCAGTGCGCCTATACTCGACCTCGCGAGCATACAGTGGCGCCCTCGCCGCGTATGCACGCATGGACAACGCTTCAGAAAGGCTACGCTATGCAGCGCGACGCATCGGACACTCGCGTCAATCCAGACCTCATCCTAAAGGCAATTGAGAAAGACGAGGTCGCCGATGACGCTCGAACCAGCCGGGGACACCTCAAGATTTTCTTTGGCTACGCTGCTGGCGCAGGCAAAACCTATGCGATGCTTCAAGCCGCCCACGCCGCCAAGCGGCGAGGTGTCGACGTCGTCGCGGGATACATCGAGCCGCACGAACGTCCGGCAACTGCCCATCTTGCACAAGGGCTTGAGAACGTGCCCTGTAAACTCATCGAGCACAACGGCATTGCGCTCAGCGAGTTCGACCTAGATGCGGCTATCGAACGCGCCCCTCAGCTCATCCTTGTCGACGAGCTCGCCCATACGGATGCACCGGGGTCTCGCCACGACAAACGCTATCAAGACGTCGAGGAACTTCTACATGCGGGCATCGACGTCTATACGACCGTGAACGTTCAGCATATCGAGAGCCTAAACGACATGGTTGCATCCATCACCGGCGTTGTCGTGAGCGAACGAATCCCCGACCGTATCTTCGATGATGCCGACCAGGTCGAGCTCGTCGACATAGAGCCCGAAGATCTACTTGAGCGCCTTCGCGCCGGCCTCGTCTACCGTCCCGCACAAGCCGACCGAGCGCAACAGCATTTTTTTACCGTCGAGAACCTCACCGCACTCCGAGAAATCGCGCTGCGCCGCTGCGCCGATCGCACCGGCTACCTCACAGACGCCGCACGCGTACTGGGAAACCGTGACTACTACACCAGGGAGCGTATCTTAGTCTGTGTCTCCCCGGCGCCGACCAATCCCCGCATCGTCCGTGCCGCCGCACGCATGGCGAAAGCGTTTCGCAGCGAGCTCGTCGCCCTGTTCGTAGAGAGCCCGCGCGCGCAGGCCATGAGCGATAATGAGCGCGCCAAGCTTGCAGCCAATATCGCCCTGGCCGAACAGCTCGGAGCACATATGGAAACCGTCTATGGCGACGACATCGCGTTTCAGATCTCCGAGTTCGCGCGCCTGTCGGGTATTTCGAAGATCGTCATGGGGCGCACGGGCGAGCGTAGCAGCGTCCGTCAGGCCCTCTTCGGCCGCAAATCTCTCGTAGAACAGCTCATAACATTCGCCCCGAACCTCGACATTTACATCATTCCAGACCAGTCGACTCCGCCCTCCCGGCCCGAAGAACGCCGCCGTGCGTTCGCCCTGCAGCCGCCCAGCAGCCGTGACGTGCTTCGCACGCTGGCCCTCTCTCTTGTCGCCACGGCGATCGGCACGGCTTTCCGCCATCTGGGTTTTGCCGATTCCAGCATCATATCCCTCTATATCCTCACGGCCCTGCTGACCGCCGTCACCACGACGGGGCGCATCTGCACGATCGTATCGAGCGTGCTCTCTGTGGTGCTTTACAACTTCTGCTTCGTCACGCCTCTGTTTTCGCTCGCCAGCTACGACCGAAGCTATCTGGTCACGTTCGGCATCATGTTCGCTACCGCTATGGTCGCCGGCGAGTTAACTGCGCGCATCGCCGACAACGCCCGGACCTCCGCCGAGAACGCATTCAAAACGCGCGTACTCCTCGAAACGAACCAGCTCTTGCAGCAAGCCCATAGCGCGGAGGAGTGCGCCCGCGTCGCCATGAACCAACTCATCAAACTGCTAAAACTCGACGTGGTCTTCTACACCGCCGAACACGGCACGCTCGGCAAGACGCTCTATGAGTCCGCTGGCACCGAAAACCGATCCGCGTCGCTGCTCACCGACTACGAGCGCGCCGTTGCAACCTGGACCTACACCAACAACAAGCGCGCGGGCGCAAGCACGCGGACCCTGCCTGAGGCGCGCTGTCTCTACCTCGCGGTTCGCACCGGCGACAAGGTATTCGGTGTCATCGGCATCGCCCTGGAGGGGCGCGAGATCGAAGCCTTCGAGCATTCGATCGTCCTATCTATCGTAGGTGAATGCGCCTTGGCGCTCGAAAGCGACCGAGCAGCGCAAGAGCGCGAAGAAGCTGCGGTCTTGGCGAAAAACGAGCAGCTGCGCGCCAACCTTTTGCGCTCCATCGGCCACGATTTGAGGACACCCCTCACGGCTATATCCGGATCTGCGGCAATCCTTCGGAAGAGCGACGAGAAGCTCAGCCTCGAACAACGCTGCGATCTTGCCGATGCCATCTACGACGACTCCCTCTGGCTTATCGATACCGTGGAGAACCTCCTCGCCATCACACGCGTCGAGGACGGCACCATTCGCCTCAACTTCACGTCCGAGCTCATCGACGAGGTCATCGAGGCCGCCCTCAGCCATGTCGCCCAAGCATCGCATGGACGTACCGTCACCATCGAGCACACTGACGACATCCTGCTGGTACGCATCGACGTCCATCTCATCATGCAGGTGCTTACGAATCTCATCATGAACGCCTTCAAATACACGCCCGAGGACTCGACTGTCACCATCAGCGCACGTCGCGAGGGCGCGTTCGTCGTGGTGGACGTCGCAGACGATGGGCCGGGTGTGGCAGACTGCGACAAGCCTCATATCTTTGAGCGCTTCTTCACCTCAAGCAATACGCAGCCCGTGGATTCGCGTCGAAGCATCGGCCTTGGGCTGTCGCTTTGCCGCTCCATCGTGGAGGCGCATGGCGGCGTCATCGAAGCTCGCGACAACCACCCCCATGGGGCCGTCTTCCGTTTTACCCTGCCCGCCGAGGAGATCGAGATTCATGAATAATGCCGCTAAGCCACGCATCCTCCTGGTCGAAGATGACCTGACCGTTCAAAACCTCGTTTCGACCGCGCTTGACCTCCACGGCTACGTCGTGAGCAAAGTTTGCAACGGCCAGGCCGCCATCATGGATGCGGTGTCGCACGGCCCCAGCCTCATCATGCTCGACCTCGGCCTTCCCGACATTGACGGTATCGAGGTCATCACGAAGATCCGAAGCTGGTCGGCAGTCCCCATTATCGTCATTTCGGCGCGCACCGAAGATTCCGACAAGATTGCAGCACTTGACGCAGGGGCAGACGACTACCTCACCAAGCCCTTTTCTGTGGATGAGTTGCTCGCGCGCGTCCGTGCGAATTTGAGGCGCTCCTCGATGGCGTCGAGCGAGTCGACAGAAGCGAGCACGTTCGACAACGGTCCGCTGCATATCGACTACGCCGCGGGATACGCGACGAAAGACGGACGCGAGCTCTCGCTCACCCCAACCGAGTACAAATTGCTTGTCCTTCTGGCGAAAAACGTCGACAAGGTGCTCACCCACACCTTCATCACCCGCGAGATATGGGGCACGAGCTGGGACAGCGATCTGGCGAGCCTGCGCGTGTTCATGCGCACCCTGCGCAAGAAGATCGAGGCAGACCCCTCTCACCCCAAGATGATTCAGACGCACATGGGTGTCGGGTACCGCATGCAGCGTCTCTAGCCCACCCCACAAAAAGTTGCGGTGGAATACGGAGTAGATAAGGCCTTTGACAGCAAAAACAGTCCGTATTCCACCGCAACTGATGGGCGGGATGGAGTTAGAGGCCCAGGTAGCTGGTCATGCCTTCGACGGCGAGCTTGGCGCCCGCTACGGCATGGACCACGGTGAGCGGACCGTTGACCACATAGTTAGCGATACCCCAAAATCACTCTTTAACTCACCGCGCTCGCCCCCATATGTGCAAAGCGCCCCGCGAACGGATACTCGCGAGGCGCCTGGATGCCTGGATGTCCGGGCCTTATTTGATCCCGCGGCCCAAGTCTTCGGCAATTTTGTCCACGCCTTTAAGTGCGGCGCAGGTCTTTTTGTTGGAACAATGTCCTGTACAAACGCCACCCTGGGCGCAGTCGGCGCAGGTGCCCTTGCGGTAAATGCGCACGCACACGGCGACAAACGCAATGCCGACAACAGCCAACACAACAATATCGATAGGTGCCATAGAAAGCCTCCTCTAGTTAACCACCACTTACTTTACCCCATTCTCCACCTGCCAAAAAGGGACAGGTTTATTTTGGTCGGTTTTATCTGCGGAAACGTCACATCTTAACTTCTGGAGCAAAGCAATCTGTCCCCCATTGCACCAAAAAGCCCGAGTGTCGCTGGGACACCCGGGCTCGTGAAAAGGGGCTAATCCTTATTCGGACTTAGGCGGAAACCGTGGCAGAAGCGGTGTTGGTCTCGTCCTCGTCGGTCCATGCATGCTTGGGCATGGGACGGAAGATCTGGAAGAGCATCGCAGCCAGCAGCACGATGGCCACAACCGTCCAGATACCAAACTGCCCAAGAACAAGCAGGTTATAGAACTGGTTGATGAACAGGCCGATGACCCAAGCAAAGGCACACTCGTAGCCGATGGCAATCGCGGTCCACTTACCGGAGTTCATCTGGTTACGGATGGTGCCGATAGCGGCAAAGCACGGAGCGCACAGCAGGTTGAAGGCACCAAAGGCGACGCAAGCGCCCATGGTCGGGAACATAGCCGCAAACGCGGTCCACAGGCTCGGGTCGGTCTCGCCGGCGTCGGCAACGGACAGCAGCGAGCCGGCGGTGGCGACAACGTTCTCCTTGGCGACGAGGCCAGAGACGGTCAGTGCGGTGGCCTGCCAGGTGCTAAAGCCGAGCGGGGCGAAGATCCAAGCGACCAGGTTGCCGAACATGGCAAGCACGGAGTAATCCATGAACTCCTCGGGGATGCCCTCCATGGAAGGCAGGTAGCCAAAGGCGCCGTTGTAGCTACCAAAGTTGGAGAGGAACCAAACGACGACGGTGGACGCAAAGATGACCGTGCCGGCCTTCTTGATAAAGGCGAAGCAGCGCTCCCACACGTGCAGCGCCCAAGAGCGGATCGCCGGGAAGTGGTAAGCGGGGAGCTCCATAACGAACGGCGTCGGGCGGCCGGCGAAGAGCTTGGTCTTCTTGAGCATGAGGCCCGAAGCGATGACGGCAAAGACGCCCAGGAAGTAGAAGAGCGGGCTGATCCACGCGGCGGTGGTGGAAGAATCGCCGATGATGGAACCCATGAGCAGGGCAATGATCGGCAGCTTGGCGCCACAGGGAATGAACGTGGTGGTCATGACCGTCATGCGGCGGTCCTTCTCGTTCTCGATGGTCTTGGTGGCCATGACGCCGGGGACGCCGCAGCCCGAGGACACGAGCATGGGGATAAAGGACTTACCGGACAGGCCAAAGCGGCGGAACACGCGGTCCATGATGAAGGCGACGCGGGCCATGTAGCCGCAATCCTCCAGGAAGGACAACATCACAAAGAGCAGGAACATCTGCGGCACGAAGCCGAAGATGGCGCCCAGGCCGCCGACGATACCGTCGCAGACCAGCGAATCGACCAGGCCACCGTCCTCGGTGCCGCCCGCCACGAGGGCATCGTGCACCATGGTGGTAATACCCGGAACATACGGGCCGTACTGTGCCGGGTCGATCGAATCGGCAGCGTCCTCGCCCACGGCCTCGACGGCCGCATCGTAGGCGTCGCGGCCCTGACCGAGCACGTACCAACCGTCGGTGCCAAAGAGCTGGTCGTTGGTGAAGTCGGTCACCGTACCGCCCAGGGTGGAAACGGCGATGTAGTACACGCAGAACATAATGACTACGAAGATCGGCAGGCCCAGAATGCGGTTGGTAACCACACGGTCGATCTTCTCGGAAGTGCTCATCTTGGCCGGAGCCTTGGTGAGGCACTCATCGACGATGTGCGCGATCACACCATAGCGCTCACCGGTGATGATGGACTCGGCATCGTCATCGCAATCCTGCTCGCACTGGGCGACCAGCTGCTCCACACGAGCCGCCTTCTCCTTGGTGAGGTTGATGAGTTTGCAGGCATCCGTATCGCGCTCGAACAGCTTGACGGCGTAGTAGCGACGCTTGCTGGCGGAAACGCTCGCAGGCAGGTTATTCTCGATGTGGTCCAGAACGTCCTCGATGGAGGAATCGAACTTGTGCTCCGACACCTGGCCCTTGGAAGCAGCGGACTTCTTGACCTGCTCGAACAGTTCCTTGATGCCCTTGTTCTTGAGGGCCGAGATCATCACGACCGGGCAACCGAGCTTCTTGGAGAGCTTATCCGTATCGATCTTATCGCCGTTCTTCTCGACCAAGTCGGCCATGTTGAGGGCGACGACCACGGGCAGACCGGTCTCAATGACCTGAAGTGCCAGATACAGGTTGCGCTCGAGGTTGGTGGCGTCGACGACCTGGACGACGACATCGGGCTCGCCGCTCATGAGGTAATCGCGCGAGCATTGCTCCTCGGGGCTGTAGGGGGAAAGCGAGTAGATGCCAGGGAGGTCCGTGATGGTAACGTTCTTGTCGCTTAGGAGCTTGGCTTCCTTTTTCTCAACCGTGACGCCGGGCCAGTTGCCAACGTAGCCGTTGGCGCCGGTGATCAGGTTGAAAAGCGTGGTCTTGCCGCAGTTGGGGTTACCCGCAAGCGCGACATGGATCTGAGAATCCGTCATTCAATCCTTCTTCCTTGTGTGCCCGCGCTGTCATCTCCGCGCAGGTTGGATAATGTGCTTCAAAGATGCTGCATTAAGTTAGAAAAACCTAACTTTATATGCAGAAATACACGCCGCGAGCCCTTACTGAACCTCGACGACGGCCGCTTCCTCCTTGCGGATGGAAAGCTCGTAGCCGCGCACGTTGATCTCGACCGGATCACCGAGCGGCGCAACCTTTACGACCTTGAACGAAGTGCCCTTGATGAGCCCCAGGTCCATAAGGTGGCGGCGCAGCGCGCCCTCACCGTGAAGCTTGACGATGGTAGAGCTCTCGCCTACCTTAACGTCACCCAACGTCTTCATCCTCTTGTCCCCCTTTCGGTTTTAATGAAATGCTGCGGACTAACCGACGGTCATGATGTGCATGGCAACCTTGGAATCGATGCCAAAACGTGCGCCCAGCACGGTGACGATGATATTGGCACCACTCGAGCTCACCACGTGAATCTCGCTGCCCTCGACAAAGCCAAGGTCCTTGAGGTGGTGCTTCATGTCCTCATTGCCCTTTACCCGAGACACGCGCACGGTTTCGCCCGCCTTTACCATCGAAAGCGGCATGGCCGGCATCTGCGGTCCGCAAGACATGAGTGAGCTCCTAACGTCGGTTCGTCCTCAACATCGACGCGGTAAAAGTTAACCACGTCTATGTTCGCTTTAGTAAACTAACACGTGGTTAACTTTTTTGAAAGGGTCTCTATTCGTTTTCGAAAAAGTTTCCTATACGAAACAAAAGAGGCACCGCAAAGAGCGCCTCCTAGAGATGTGACAAAGGGACTGTCCGCAGTCCCTTGTTGCGTTTAGAGCGAGAGGTTTCTGATCGACGTGACGCACGAGGCCTCGTCTACGCCCGAAACGCGAAAGACGATGTCCTCGCCACATTCGCCGTAAAGCGCCATGAGGCCCATCACGTCACGGCCATCGGTATGGCGGTCGCCGATGCTGACCGACACGTCGCTACGATGCTTGGCGATGATGTCGTAGAGTAGCGCGACCGGGCGGGCATGCAGTCCCAACGGATCTTTAATCGTCTTTGTAAACTCGACCATGTCCCCTCCCGCGGTATCGCTCATTCGGCTGGCAAACCCAGCCACGTGGTAGCTATTGTACCGTTAGATAGTTGTTGCGGCTCGCCAAAAGCTCGACCGGAAACTGCGTCCCATTATTTGGCTGGATTCTGGGTTGCGGCTTCCCAAGGGGCCCTGTTTGGGAAACTGCAACCCGTTCTGGACGCAAATTCCGGGTCGCAGTTTCCGCGACGCCCGGTCATCCCGGGCCACTGCAGCATCGGCGCATAAAAAGCGAGGGAAGGCACACGTCCTTCCCTCGTTGCGGGCAATATGTAGCCGCTCGCCTACATCAGGCGCAGGCTGACGTCCTTGAGCTGGGCGCCGGAAACGGCACTCGGGGCGCCCGACATGAGATCGGAGCCGCTGGCCGTCTTGGGGAACGCCATGACGTCGCGGATGGAGTCGGAGCCGGTGAGCAGCATGCACACGCGATCCAGGCCCAGAGCGAAGCCGCCCATCGGGGGCGCACCAAACTTGAGCGCCTCCATGAGGAAGCCGAACTGCGACTCGGCGCGCTCCTCGGTAAAGCCCAGAAGCTTGAGCATGGACATCTGCATCTCGGCGTTGTGGATACGCATACCGCCGCCACCGGCCTCAAAGCCGTCCATGACAAAGTCGTAGGTGCAGGAGCCGGCTGCCAGCGGGTCAGCCTCGATCTTGGCGATGTCAGCCTCGGTCGGCAGGGTAAAGGGCTGATGCTCGGCTGCATAGGCCTTGCGGTCCTCGTCCCAGTGGAACAGCGGGAAGTTGACGACCCACAGGAAGTCGTGACCCTCGCGCTTGATCTCGAGCGCGTTGGCCATGTGGGAGCGCATGCCGCCCAGGATCTCGTCGGAAAGCAGGCGCGGGCCGGCGGCGAACATCACGAGGTCGCCGGGCTCGACGTCCATGCGCTCGCGCAGAGCGGCCATCTCCTCGTCCGAGAAGAACTTGACGATGGGGCTGTTGATGGAACCGTCCTCGCGGAAGGCGATCCAAGCCAGGCCCTTAGCGCCAAACGTGGAAGCCACACCGGCGAGCTTATCGATCTTGGCACGCGCCCAGGCACCGGCACCCTTGGCGTTGATGGCCTTGACGACAGAGCCCTCCTCGTTTGCGGCAGTCGCAAAGACCTTGAACTTGGAGTTGGCAAAGATGTCGGTCAGGTCGACCAGGTGCATGCCATAGCGGGTATCGGGCTTGTCGGAGCCATAGGTGTCCATGGCCTCCCAGTAATCCATGCGGCGCAGCGGCGTGGGCATCTCGACACCCATGCGGCCGAAGGCATCGGCCAGGACCTCTTCGAGCGCGCTCATGACATCGTTCTGGTCCACGAAAGACATCTCGATATCGACCTGGGTGAACTCGGGCTGACGGTCGGCACGCAGGTCCTCGTCGCGGAAGCACTTGGCAACCTGGTAGTAGCGCTCGACGCCGCCGACCATGAGCAGCTGCTTCAGAAGCTGCGGGGACTGCGGCAGAGCGTAGAAGTTGCCCGGCTGGATGCGGCTGGGAACGATGAAGTCGCGGGCGCCCTCGGGCGTGGACTTAAACAGTGAGGGCGTCTCGACCTCCATGAACTCACGGTTGTGCAGTGCCTCGCGAATGGCAAAGGTGAAGTCGGAGCGCAGCTTGAGGTTGGCCATCATCTCGGGACGACGGAGGTCCAGATAGCGATAGCGCAGACGGGTGTCCTCGCTGGTCTCGATGCCATCCTCGATCTGGAACGGCGGGGTGACGGACGTATTGAGCACCTCGGCATGGTCGGTCAGGACCTCGATCTCGCCGGTGGCGAGCTTGGTGTTGGTGGTCTCGTCGCCACGGGCGCGCACGACGCCGTGAATCTTGATGGGCCACTCGGGACGCATGGTCTCGGCGATCTTAAAGGCATCGCCGTCAGAATGCTCGGGGTCGAAGGTGAGTTGCGTAATGCCCTCACGGTCGCGAAGGTCGCAGAAAATAAGGCCACCGTGGTCGCGGCGACGGCTCACCCAACCGGTGAGGGTGACCTCTTCGCCCACGTTCTCGCGGCGAAGCTCGCCGCAGGTACGGGTGTGCATGGAATGCTCGTCGATGGGACGGGTCTGGCTCATACCAGTGATCCTCCTTTATGGATCTGTGCCGCCCCGTGTCGTTCCGGGCGGCGTCGTACAGATTCGCCCGGCCTGCGTAAACCGCGCAGCCGGACATGGCGTTCTATCTTATCGCACCCGCGTCGATGTGCCGCGAAAAAGTAGCTCCTGCCCAAAGACTTGACGGAGACGAAACAATTGGCGCACCGCGACTGTCGCCGAGGCGCGCCGCGTGCGACAATGTGCCCCAATACAACTGCACCCGGAAAGGCCCAACATGTCTGCACGCCTCATCGTTATGGATATCGACTCCACCCTCATCAACCAGGAGGTCATCGACCTGTTGGGCGAGGAAGTCGGCGTGGGCGAGCAAGTGGCGCAGATTACCGAGCGCGCCATGCGCGGCGAGCTTGACTTTAAGCAAGCGCTCGAGGAGCGCGTGGGGCTGCTTGCCGGCCTGGACGAGAGCGTGTTCGAGCGCACCTTTGAGCGCGTGACGTTTACCCCCGGCGCGCTGGAGCTTGTGCGCTCGGCGCACAGCAAGGGCTGGAAGGTCGGCGTCGTGAGTGGCGGCTTCCACGAGGTTGCCGACAAGATCGTGGAAGCCGCGGGCATCGACTTTTGCCTGGCCAACCGTCTGGAGGTCGTAGACGGCAAGCTCACCGGAAGACTGGCGGCAGACATCGTGACCAAGGAGTCCAAGCTTATCCAGATGTTGGATTGGGCAGTTGAGTGCGGCGTCGATATGGCCCATACCGTCGCGATCGGCGACGGCGCCAACGACATCCCCATGATTCAGGCCGCGGGCACGGGCATCGCGTTTTGCGCCAAGCCCAAGACGCGCGAGGCCGCCCCGTTTGCCATCGACGAGCGCAACCTGATGCTCGCCATGGACATCATCCTGCGTGACTAGCCGATTCGTCTAACAATTGAATCAGTCTGTCCTATAGTTTCCGAACAATTTTATCTTAGTGTTCGGAAATATACCCTTTGAGTGCTAGACTTTGCGCCGTCGAAGGGAACATATATATGGATAAGCGAGATCTTGAGCAATTGCTGAGCGATGTTGCCGGCGGGGCAGTCACCCCTGCCGACGCCCTCACGCGCATCCAGACGGCTCCGACCGCCGATCTGGGTTTTGCGCAGCTCGATCTTTCACGCGGGGTACGCCAGGGAGCCGGCGAGGTTATCTACGGCGCCGGTAAAACCGCCGGGCAGATTGCCGCCATTATCGAAGCGCTGCGCGATGCAGGCCAGGAGCGCATCCTGGTCACGCACTTGGACGCCAAAAAGGCCGCCCGTACCTCGGAATTTCTCGGCAACGGCATCGACCTGGGATATGTCCCGGACGCACAGCTCGCCCTCGTGGGCGGCAAGCCCTCCCCCACCGGCAACGGACGCATCGTCGTCGCCTGCGCCGGTACGAGCGACCTGCCCGTCGCCGAAGAGGCGGCACTGACGGCCGAGTTCTACGGCAACGAAGTCGATCGCCTCTACGACGTAGGTGTCGCCGGCTTGCACCGCCTGCTCGCTCATGCTGAGGAACTTGCCCAGGCGCAGGTGGTCATCGCCATCGCCGGCATGGAAGGCGCCCTGGCAAGCGTCATCGGCGGCCTGGTGAGTTGCCCGGTCATCGCCGTTCCCACCAGCGTGGGCTACGGCGCGAACTTTGGTGGCGTGGCCGCGCTGCTCGCCATGCTCAACTCCTGCGCCAGCGGCGTCTCGGTCGTCAATATCGACAACGGCTTTGGCGCCGCCTATCAGGCAAGTCTTATCAATCATCTGAGCGCCGACACGCCCTGCGCCCGCTAAGGAGCATTCCATGTCCAACCACCAGCACACGCTTATCATCGACGGAACCTCGGGCATCAGCGGCGATATGACCGTCGCGGCTCTGCTCGACCTGGGCGCCAGCGAGGAGCACCTGCGCGAACAGCTCGCCACGCTGCCGGTCGACGGCTTTACGATCGCCGTGACGCGCGTAAACAAGCATGGCATCGACGCCTGCGATTTCGACGTCCAGCTTGCAGAGGAGCTCGAGAACCACGATCACGATATGGCCTGGCTCTACGGCAACGAAGCAGCTGTCGAGCATATGCATGAGCACCACCATCATGACCATGACGAGCACGAACACTGCCACGAGCATGGCCATGAGGCTCACGGTCATGGCCACGAGGGCCACCATCACGCCCACCACCATCACCACCGTTCTTTGACAGACGTCACCGCCATCATCGACGGCTCGCAGCTGAGTGGCGGTGCCAAGCGCCGCGCTCTCGCCATCTTTACCGCGCTGGCTGCCGCCGAGGCCAAGGCACACGGCAAAACGCCCGAGACCGTCATGTTCCACGAGGTGGGCGCCGTCGACTCCATCGTCGATGTCTGCTCGGTCGCCATCTGCCTCGACGACCTGAGCATTGAAGACATCGTGGTTGAGTCGCTCTCCGAGGGTCACGGTACCATCCACTGCGCCCACGGCCTTATGCCCATCCCGGTGCCCGCCGTCGTCAACCTATGCCAAGCAGGCAATATCGCCCTCACGCCCGCACCGGTCGCCGGCGAGCTCGTGACGCCCACGGGCGCCGCCATCGTCGCCGCACTGCGCACGTCCGAGCACCTGCCGGCCCGCTACCGCATCGAGGCCGTCGGCTACGGCGCCGGTAAGCGCCCCTACGAGGGTTGCTCCGGTACGCTTCGCTGCCTGCTCGTTCACGCAGACGCATAGCCATGGATGCCCGCAAGGCCAAAAGCCGTGCCGCGATCGTCGCGGCGTTCTCCGAGCTCCTGTGCGAGGAAGATTACGGCAAGATCACTGTCGGCGACATCATCGCGCGCGCTCACGTAGGCCGCGCGACATTCTACGGCCTCTTTAAGAGCAAAGACGACCTACTGTCCGAGCTCGTGAGCGACATCTGTACCCACGCCCTCGACGACGATGGCACACCGCTCGACGACCCATTCGTGCAGGTCGAGCATATCCTTAGCAACCTGTGGGAACGCCGTCAGGGCGTGAGGGCCCTTGTAGCCGGCGCCGGCTCACGCGTCTTCGCCGACAGCCTCCGCAAGACCATCATGTCGCTCGCGGCCGAAACCGTCCCCATCGATCCCACAGGCCCAGCCGGCACCATGGACCGCAGCTTCCTCCTCCATCACATAGCCTCAAGCTTCGTAGGAATGGTCCAATGGTGGGCCTGGCACAACTTCCAATCCAACAAAGCCGACGTAGCCAAAGACTACCTCTCAGCCATACAGCCCCTCTTCAGCTAAGTAAGACGCCACCCCAAAGCGCCATCCCAACAAAGCGCCCACCCCATCCCCAAGTTACGCTTTCTTGTAAGAGCACCCAAAAAACAAAGCGCCCCTAACATCCAAATTCAGATATATATGTTGGGTTGCTTGTTCCAATCCAACTGGATTCCCGCAGGGTCCGGCATAGGTTAACTTTCCGCCGCATTCCGCAGGACGCAAGAAGCTCCCGCCGCACGAAGTGCGCAGCGGGAGCTTCTTGCATGTCCGAGGACGCGGCGGAAAGTTAACCTATGCCGGACCCGGACGTTATATCAATTGCCTTCGACTAGAACATACCCAAGAAGCCATGCACAAACAGCGCGGCCACAATAGCACCGACAAACGGCGCGATACCAGGAACAAGCAGACCGTACTTCCAGTTGTTGTCGGCCTTGTTCTTAATCGGCAGCACCTGATAAGCAAGGCGGGGACCAAGGTCACGTGCCTGGTTCATGGCGAAGCCGGTGATGCCGCCCATGCCCATGCCAACGGCCCAAACGATCAGGCCGACGCAGATAGCGAGCATCAGAACGTCCTCACCAGCACGGCTAGCAGCAGCAAGGATGGCGCTAATGAACACAAAGGTGCAGATGGCCTCGCAGAAGAAGTTGCGGGCATAGTTCGTACCCTCGGTGGTGGGGTTGGTCGAGAAGATGTTGCGCTGAGCAATGGGATCGACGACGCCTTCGGAAGCCTTGAACTCATCGGCATACATAAACCAAGCGATCACAGCACCCACAAAGCCGCCGAGCATATCGGCAAGCATGAAGGGGATGCAGTTGCCCCACGGCACCAGACCGACGATGCACTGGGCAAGCACCATAGCGGGGTTCATGCACACGGCGCCGCCAAAGACAAACAGGCAGACCGAGATGCCAAAAGACCAAGTGGTGATGGCAAACATATGGCCAGAGCCCTGATACTTGGTGCCTTTGAGCACGGTATCGCAGTGCACGCCCACGCCAAAGACGATCATGAGGGCCGTCGCGCCGAATTCGCAGAGGAGTTTGGTAAGCATAAAACCTTATCTTTCTTATTGGTTACAAACGATCCGTTTAAGCTGCGCGCTAGTGCTGGGCGACGACAACACCCAGGCCATCGGGGATGACGGCGACCTTGGCGTCGGCACCCTTCATCTCAAAGGCGAGCTTGAGCGCCTCCTCGAGGGTGTTAACCGGCGTCATGTGCATATCCTTGAGCATCTGGTGGTCGCACAGGTCGGTAACCATGATCACAGGGTGATGTGCCAGGATGCGAGCAAAAATCTGGCTCGTCCACTGATCGGGCAGGGTCTCGTCCTTGGGGCGATCGATGCAGGCACGCTCAAACTCCGCCGGATCGTTGTCGGCGATGTTGTGATAGAAGCCCTCGCCGCCGTGACCGTCGGCGCAGCCGGCGACATCGATGATCACGCCGCCCTCGGGAAGCGTGGCCTCGGCAGCGCACATGCCCTTCACGGCCTGGTAGAAGTTCTGGTCGAGCGGGTAACCACCGTTGGTGGTGATGGCAATCTCGCACTCGACGGGCTCAACGCCGGCAAGGCTCTTCACGAACTCGCAGCCAGCCTCGTGTGCCTTGTGGATGTCACCGGCAAAGGAGCCAATGACCTCGTGCTTGCCGTTGAGCACCACGTTAAGCACAAAGGCAAGGTGAGCCATCTCGGCAGCGGCGAACATATCCTCGCTCACGTGGTTGTGGCACAGGTTGCCGGCACGCGAATGGGAGTCGTTCACAAACTGACCGTTGTGGTTGTACATGATGGTCTTATAGCTGGCGATGCCGGGCAGGACAGACTTTCGGCTGCCAGAGAAGCCGGCAAAGAAGTGCGGCTCAATGAAGCCCTCGGCAAGAAGCAGGTCGCAATCGGCAGCGATCTTGTTGATGATGCACTCGCCACCAGAAGGCAGGGTGCCGATCTTCTTCATCATGCTGTCGTCGGTTGCGACATGCATAACGATTTCCTCGTTGGCAACGATGTCCTCGCCATACTTGTTGACGAGCTCCTCGTGCGTCGACGGACGGTGCATACCCGTAGCAACCAAAATACGCACACGAGCCTCGGGCGCAGCGGCATGAATGTGATGCAGCAGAATAGGCATCGTCACACGCGAGGGAACGGGACGCGTATGGTCGGAGCTGATGATGACGATGTTCTTTTTACCAGCACAAAGCTCCTCGAGCGAAGGTGAGCCATAAGGGTTGGCAAGCGACTCCTCTACCAGTTTTTCCTGCGATTTCGTAGTCTTAAACTCGTTTTGATGACCTTCCATTACACCCGCGAAGTTCTTGTCCTCGAGCTCCAGATGCAACGTCTTGTGGTCAAACGGCAGTTCACATTCAAACATTGACGAGCGCCCTCTTCCTTTCAACTGACACACTAGTCAAACCGTTGGAAGGATACGCCGTTCACCGATAAACACCACCGTCCACCGACTCATTAACACAACGTTCATATTTGACCTACAACAAAACGGCCGCGATCCCAAAGGGAACCGCGGCCGCTACAGTCGTAAGGCGAGAAGCGCCACATGCATCTCGATCCCATTCGATAAGACGCGAGGCGCGAAGCGCCAAACGCGCCGCCGGGACAGGCCCCATCCAAAACGCGCGAAGCGCGCCATTCTTCTCCTCAGCTTTAATTCCAGAAGACCGAGGACGAAGGGACCCGATGGGTTTCCCTCTGAATTCATTCCGCAGCACGAAACCCCATCAAAGTGCGCGAAGCGCGCTATCTTTTCCCCAGCAGTAATCCGCCGAAGACCGGACATCGTAGGGCCCGCCATTAGTTTACTTTTAGGCACACTCCGCAGGACGCGAGAAGCCCTCGCCGCACGAAGTGCGCAGCGAGGGCTTCTTGCATGTCCGAGGACGTGCCTAAAAGTAAACTAATGGCGGGCCCGGACGACTACAGGGCTATCGATTACCCCGTGTTTTGGAGTCCTGCCGAGACGCCGGTCACAGTCGAAAGAATCAGGCTCATGTACTCGGCCTTCTTCTCCTCGGCCATCTCGTCCTGGTTCATACGCACCTCGCGAAGGGCGCGGACCTGGGCGATGGACAGGGCATCAACATAGGGGTTGCGCACGCGAACGGCGCAGCCGAGCACGCGACGACGCTGCAGCGGCCACTCGTCACCGACGATGGCAAGGACCCACTTACGGGTGAGCTGCATCTCGGTAAAGACCTTCTCGGACAGATCCTGGCGATCGCCCAGGTGCAGATACATCTTGGCGATGCGCTGGTCGGTCTTGGCGATCGACATCTCGATGTTGTCGATAAAGGTGCGGAAGAACGGCCACTCCTGGTAGGCAGCCTTAAGCTGGTCAAGGTCGCCCAGCTGCTCGCAGGCGGTGCCCAGGCCGTACCAAGCGGCCAGATTGATGCGCGCCTGGCTCCAGCTAAAGATCCACGGAATGGTACGCAGGTCGTCAAGCGACTTGGCACCCAAGCCGCGCTTGGCGGGACGCGAGCCGATCGGCAGCAGACCGACCTCGGTCAGCGGCGTCACGGTCGAGAACCACGGTGTAAAGTCCTCGGTGTTCAGCAGGTCAAGATAGCGCTCATGGCTTACTGCGTTGAGTTTCTCGGCCATATTCCAGAACTTCTGCGTGGTCTCGGTGTTGGTCTTCTCGACACTCGGGGCCGACTGCAAAAGCGTTGCGGCAGCAACGGACTCAACATGGCGCTGAGCCAGCGTGCGGTTGCCGTAACGGGCAAAGATGACTTCGCCCTGCTCGGTGAGCTTAAAGAAGCAGTTGACCGAACCCTTGGGCTGCGCCAGCACGGCCTTGTTGGCCGGGCCGCCGCCACGGCCCACGGCACCGCCGCGACCGTGCATGAGCACCAGGTCGATATCGTTCTTCTCGGCCCACTTGGCGATGCGCTCCTGCGCGGAGTGCAGCGCGAGCATGGCCGTGGTAGGACCGGCATCCTTGGAGGAGTCGGAATAGCCCAGCATGACCTCCATGCGGCGGTTGGTCTGGGCAAGGCGCTTTTGCACCACGGGCAGCGTGAGCATCTGATCGAGCACGTCAACACAGCCCTCGAGGTCCTCGAGCTGCTCGAACAGCGGGATCACGTCGAGCTCGGGGACATCCTCCTCGTGTGCAAAGGACAGGTGGGCAAGCTCAAAGACGTCGGCCACATGCTGGGCGCTCTTGGTGAACGAGATGATGTAGCGATGCGCCATCTTCTTGCCGTAGCGCTTCTGGATGGAGCCGATAGCGCGGAAGGTATCGATGACCTCGCGCGTCATGGGCTGCAGGTCGCCATGGATACCGTTCTCGTGGATATCCTTGAGGGCGCGGGCGTGCACCACGGAGTGCTGACGGAACTCCATCTCGACCATATGGAAGCCGAAGGACTCGACCTGCCAGATGATGGTCTGGACCGGGCCGTAGGCAGCACGGACGGCACCGCAGGCGGCCAGCGAGCGCTGGACGACACGCAGGTCCTCCAGGAACTCATCGGCGCTGTGGTACATGGTGTCGGTGATGCGACGCACGGTGGCGTTCAGACGGTCGGCCATGACGAGCATGACGGCGCGATGCGGCTCGTGCTCGGAGATCAGTTCAGCACGTGCGGTGTACTGGGCGCTCATCTCGACCTGATGGTTCCACAGGTTGATGAGCTCGGCAGACGGCTTGCTGTAGGTGGCCTCGAGCGTGAGGTTGCGGCCGATGCGGCGGCACTTGTCCTCGAGCTTGAGCACCATGTGGGTGAAGTACTTGGCGGCGACCTCACGGCTCACCTTGGCGGTGACGTTGGGGTTACCGTCGCGGTCGGAACCAATCCAGCTGCCGGGATGGAAGAACGCCGGGCACAGCGGCGGCACGGTACCGGCCTTGTCGCCCAGCACCCAGTCGTCAAAGCGACGATAGATGACGGGGATGACGTCGAACAGCGTGTTATCGAAGATGTCGATGATGGTATCGGCTTCCTCGACCGGCGTGGGCTTCTTGAGCGCGATGGGGCTCGTACGCACCAGGGCGTCGATCTCCTGCAGCATATGGCGCTCGTTCTCCACCAGGTCGGAGCTGCCCAGGCGCGGACGCTCCTCCAGCAGGTTGGAGATACGGCGAATCTTGCCCTCGACGGCCTTGCGACGGGCCTCGGTGGGATGCGCGGTAAAGACGGGATGGAACTCAAGCTTGCCGAGCAGCCCGTTGGCGCCCTCGACACCCAGCTCATTCACCAGCTGGTGATAGGCGACGGTGAGCTCGTTGGCGGGATCGACCTCGGTATCGGTCGACGCACCGGCCTCGCGCTCGCGCAGCTGCGCCACACGGTAGTTCTCCTCCGACAGGTTTGCCAAGTGGAAGAAGCTCGTAAAGGCGCGAACGATGACCTGCTGCTTATCGAGCGGCAGACTGTCGATCAGATCGACGACCTCGCGAAACGCCACGGCGGTGGGCTCGTCGGCGGTGGGCACGCCCTGCTCGTCGACGGCCTCGTCGGCAGCGCGGGTACCGGGGTTGCCGGCATTGGCCACAATCTCGGCCGACAGGATTTTGTCGAACAGGTCCGCGATCTCGGGATCATACTCGCTAAGCACACGACGCTCCAGGCGTAGGAACAACGCCAAATTGTCGCGCAGCTCCTCGGGGATCTCGATCTCGGCGAGACGCTCCCTGGACTCGGCATTCGAGCCGATTCGGTTAACGAGGCGGTTGACCACGGCAGCGACGCGCGCCGCGGCTTCGGGTACAGACTGGTTGCTTAGGTTCTCAGCCACGTTTCCTCCCATTCCTCCTTCTATGCACGTAACATGCGGTATTCATTATAGGCGCTTGAGAAATACTTTCGACACTGATTGCGCTTTACCACACAAAAGTATTTTCTGCATTGCAAGGGTTTTTGCCCTAAATGGTCGTATTTCTCGGTGGACGGCATACACAAACGGGGGCATTCCGCATAAATGCGAAACACCCCCGTAACAATCGCTCGCAATGAACGGGACACTCAAGCGGGTCCGCGGCTCAAAAAGATGCGCTACAGGCGCTCACGAACCGCCTCGACGACGTTGGCCAGATCGACCAGTACCTCGTCATGGCTCTCCATGTCGCGCACCTTGACCTTGCCGGCGGCAAGCTCGTCGCCGCCCAGGACCAGGATGAGCTTGGCGCCCACCTTATCGGCCTGCTTAAACTGGGCCTTGAGCGAACGGCCCTGATAGTCGGCCTCGGTCACGATGCCTGCGGCGCGAAGCTCCTGCGTAATGGCAAAGACGTTCTGGCGCAGCTCCTTGCCGGCGTTGGCGACATAAACACACGGGGCCTCATCGGCACCCAGGTCGCTGCCAAAGGCCTGCAAGGCCAGCAGGGCGCGCTCAAAACCGACGGCGAAGCCGACGCCGGCCGTAGGCTTGCCGCCCTCGAGCTCAACCAGGCCGTCGTAGCGGCCGCCGCCGCCGATGGAGCCGACGCCGGCGCCAGGGGCCTCGACCTCAAAGACGGTACGGGTGTAGTAGTCCAGGCCGCGCACCAAGGTGGGATCCTCGACATACTCGATACCGGCGGCATCCAGATAGCGCTTGACCTGCTCGTAGTGCTCGCGGCACTCGTCGCACAGGTTGTCACCCATCAGCGGGGCCTCGGCCATGATCTCGCGGCAATGGTCGTTCTTGCAGTCGAAGGCACGCAGCGGGTTGAGCTCGGCGCGCTCACGGCACTCATCGCACATCTCGTCGGCGTGATCGAGGATGAACTGCTTAACCTGCTCGCGGTAAGCCGGACGGCACTGGGCGTCACCCATCGAGTTGATGAGCAGACGAAGCTTGGAAAGATCGAAGCCCAGGCGCTTGTAGAACTCCATGAGCATGATGATGCACTCGGCGTCTGCCGCCGGATCGGGAGCGCCGAGCCACTCGATGCCCACCTGGTGGAACTGGCGCAGGCGGCCCTTCTGGGGACGCTCGCCACGGAACATGGCCTCGGCGTAGTACGCCTTAAACGGCGTGGAGCCCTGGGGCACCAGATTGTTCTCGACGACGGCGCGCACCACGCCGGCCGTGCCCTCGGGGCGAAGTGCCAGGCGCTGCTTGGGCTTGAGTTTGGTGTCGGTGCCCTCGGTAAAGACGCGCTCCAGGTTGGCACCGCTGAACACGCGGAACATCTCCTTGCGCACGACGTCGGTCGACTGGCCGATACCGTGGACAAACACATCCACCTGCTCGATCGCGGGCGTCTCGATGGGTTTAAAACCAAACGGCTCGAACACGCCGGCCGCAATCTGCTGCATCTTTTGCCAGGCGCGCATCTCGGCGCCGATAAGGTCGCGGGTTCCCTCCGCCTTCTGTGCCTGCATGGGCAAACACCTTTCTTTTGTATCGCGTCATAGGTAACGGTCATTATACGGCACAAACGCAAACAGCGACGGCGCGTCTGGCCGAACGAGGGTATGGGGGCTCGTTCGGCCAGACGCGCCGTCGCTGTTTGTGATCCCTTTTCCTCCGTCCCCTTCGGGTCACGTGATCCCTTGGGGACGGAGGAAAAGGGATCATTTCGTAGGCCCGTAGCCGCCTTGGAAAGCGAATGATGGTACGAGCTTCCATTCGGCTTCCAAGGCAGCCACGGGCAGAACGGGGCGAACAGAAAAGAACGACGGACGTCTACTCCCCCGCCACGCTTGCGCGCAGCTTGGCGGCGATAGGCTCCGAGGCCAGCAGGAATACGAGCATGACCACAGAACACACCAGGCACACGATCCAGGTGCTCGCAAAGGAGCCCGTGGCATCGAACAGCACACCCGAGACGATAGCGCCTACGGTGCCGCCGACCATCTCGAGCGAGGTAATGGTGCCCGTGACCTTGCCGAGGTCGGCCATGCCAAACTGCTTGGACGCGGCGATCGTGGGCGTTGGAGATGGTGTACTGCGCAAGGGAAATGCCCAGGTCGCTGACGATGAGCGGCTGGAACAGGCTCATGCAGTTGACGAAAATTGTGTAGCACGTGGCCATGATCACAAAGCCGGAGGCCACCACGAGCCAGCCAGGGAAGAATTTACGTTGCTGAGACATGGATTACTCCTTGTGGTCCGCAATGTATCCGAGAGCGACGGCGGCATAAGCCGCGGCGCCGAGGGGAAGCTCGGCATCGTTAAAGCGCGCCTTGGGATGATGCTGGGCAAAATGCTCGTCCGTGTCGGTTACGGCCGCGCCCACCGTAAAGTACGCACTTGGGATCTCGCTCGAGATAAGCGCGAAGTCCTCACTCGCCATGGCATGGAACAGCGGCAAGAAGGCGGCCTTGGGCAGCACTGCGCCCACGTAACCAAGCGACGCCTGAGTCATATCGCTGTCGAGTACGAGCGGGGGAACATCCGAGAGTGTCTCGATAGTCGCCGGCGTACGATATGTTGCGGCAACGCCGTTGACGACCTCGGCGATGCGGGTCTTGAGGTGCTCTATGAGCTCAACGTCGAAGCCGCGCAGCGTGCCTTCCAGCACGCAGGTATCTGGGATGACGTTGGCAGCCTGACCGCCGGCGAACTTACCCACGGTAAGTGCGACCTCCTTGGCCGCCGGCACCTCGCGGGAGATAAGCTCCTGGAGCGCCAGGTGCACATGCACGCCCGCCGTGATGGGGTCGATGCAAATCTCGGGGCTCGAGCCGTGACCACCCTTGCCCTGGAGCGTGATGCGAAAACCGTATACACCCGAAAGTGCAGGGCTGCCATAGAGCACCAGGCCAAGCGGCGACTGGCTGTTAACGTGCATGGCAAAGGCCGCCTGAGGACGCGGGTTCTGCAGCAGGCCATCGGCGATGGCAGCACGGGCGCCCTCAAAGGTCTCCTCGCCCGGCTGGAACAGCAACTTAACCGTGGCGTTGGCATCAACAAGCTCTGCCTCGCGGGCCTTGAGCAGGCGCGCCGCACCAAGCAGCGCCGTCGCGTGCATATCGTGGCCACAAGCGTGCATGCAGCCGTTGGTGGAAGCGAAAGGCTCGCCCGATTCCTCGGCAACGGGCAGGGCATCCATGTCGCCGCGAAGCATGATAACCGTACCGGACTGCCCGTCCGCGCACGCACCATTACCCTGAGCAGCCGCGGCCGCACCGGCACCGATCAGGCCAACAACACAGGAGCCGTCGACAAGCGTGGTATAGGGAATGTCCATCTCGTCCAGACGTGCCTGGATATAGGCAGACGTCTGCGGAAGATTGTTACCGAGCTCGGGCATCTGATGGAGATCGTGGCGCCATGCGGCAAGCTCACCGGCAAATGCCTGGGCTTCTTTGACCAGGCCATCGTCGATAGCGGTCTGCGCCGCTGTGGTAGCCTGAGGCGCTGGTTGCGGTTGAAGATCGGACAGAGCTGGTGCCATAGATGCCCTCCAGTAACGTTTTTGCAGCACGCACTTTGACAGCATAAAGTGCAAGGCACAACTGTAAGGGCATGACACAAAAAATGCCGCCCTGGAAGGGCGGCGCAACAAGTTGTTTACAATTGCGGGCGAGATTTTCGGCGCAAGAAATCGAAATGCGTCTCGCTCAAGATAATCGACAAAAAGATGAGCGCAAAGCCGGCAAGCAGGCGCGAGGTGAGCGCCTCCCCCATCAGCAGCACCGAGAACAGCACGCCCGAGGGGGACTCCATCGAAAGAAGCAGCGAGCCCGTCGAGGCGGGGACATGCGCCAGACCGACGTTTTGGACGAGCAGGGCCACGCACGTACAACCCACCGAGAGAAAGGCCACCACGCCGATAAAGCTCGGCGTCCACACGGACAGAGGCGCCTGAGTCTCGAATAGTAGCGACGTGATTAAGCTCAAAACGCCATTGCCCACAAACATCCAAAACGTGATGACGTTGATATCCATCTTGCGGCCATACTTGGCGGTCACCGCCATCTGGATAGCAAAGAAGACCGCGCCGCCCAACGTGATGACATCTCCGGCATTGAACTCGACGCTATCGAGTGCCACCAGGCCAATGCCCGCCAGGCACAGCAATGCGGCGCCCAAGTTGTAACGGGTAAGCTTTTCTCCGCCCAGGACATAGCTCGCAAACGGCACGAGGATGCAATAGGTACCCGTCAAAAATGCACTCTTGCCCGCCGTGGTCTGTGCCAAGCCAATCGTCTGCAAACCGTACGCGCCCCACATAAGTGCGCCCATACCAAGCCCGACGATAAGGTTGCGAGCATTAAAGTGCGCGATGATTCGTTTGTGGAAAATGGCAAACATAACCAGTGATGCCGGGAGAAAGCGAACGTAGACCAGCTCGAACACCGGAACGGTATCGAGCGCATCTTTCATGGTGGTAAAGGAATAGCCCCAGATGACCGCCACCGAAAACAGCAAGGCCTTCCAGAAGAACGGAGAACGCGCTCCGGCGCCACGGGAGGTGCCGCCGGCGCCCAGGTCCTCCCGTGCGACAGGGCTATCGGGCATGTTTTCGATTTCATCAACGGCATTCTGGGCCATAGGGCATCCTCGCGCTCAGTCTGGGCGTGGTGTCCGCACGCGCGTGACCGCGTGCCGCCTCATGGTCAAATAAAAACAGGGCGCACCGGACCCCCGGCACGCCCCGCTACTGTAGCAACAACCAGTGCCGCATCGCAATCCAGCCCACTAAAGCGTTTTGTTCCGCCGTTCTACCGAACGGCGGACCGGCCGACGCTGCGCGAGCCGCATTCACGCCAATCTGACGTTCAATTTCAAGGGCGCGACCAGAAGGTCAGCGCCCTTTCATTTCACGTCACCTTGGCGCAAATGCGGCTCGCTCGCTGGCATAAGCGCTGCATCAGCGTTAACGTTGCTGTGCTAGATAAGCTTTGTTGATTCCAGCTTTTCGATGATCCAGTCGTTGGCTTTGATGACCGGGCGGCGGAAGACGACGCCCAGTGCCAGCGACGGAATCAGATAGCTCGCCAGAATGCCTAGCTCAATCCAGTACTCCATATGGTAGGCACCGGCCATGGCGGCATGCATGGCGTTGATGCCGTGAGTAAACGGCAGGAACGGATAGATCGCCTGGAACACGGGACCGGTCATCTCGATGGGGAACGTGCCGCCCGAACCGCCGACCTGCATGACCAGCAGCACGACGGCGAGCGCCTTGCCGATATCGCCAAACGAAACCGTAAGCGTGTAGACGATATTGGAGAACACGAGACTCGCGATCCAGCCCGCCAGCACAAACTGCAGCGGGTTGTCGCACTGGATTCCAAAGAACAAGATATCGCCGGCGCACACGAGCGTCGCCTGCAGCAAGGCCAAGCCGCCAAAGAACAAGTAGCGGCCCAAATAGATCTCGTGCAGGCGTACGGGGACGAGCTCGTTGATAAGCTCATCGTCGACCGAGACCTTCATCATGGCTGCCAGCACAATCGAACCCACCCACAGCGACAGAATCGTATAGAACGGCGCCATGGCCGAACCGTAGTTGCGAATCGGGTAGACCGGCTTGCGGTCGAGCGCGACGGGGCCGGAAAGCGACGCGGCGAGGCCCTCGGGGTCGTTGCCGATCATCGTCTTGATCGTGGCTAGATCATCAGACATAAGGGCACCGTCGAGCTCGTCCTTAAACGCGCCGATCTTGTCCGACGCCTCGCCCAGCTGATCGGAAGCCTTGTTGACCAGCTTTGCAGCCTTGGAGAGGCCCTTTGACAGCGAACCGGATGCGTCGGTCAGGCCGTCTACGGCGCTATCCAGATCGCCCGAGATGCCATCGAGCGAGTCTAGAATGCCCGAGACGGTCTTCTTGAGCTCTTTGGCCTTAACCGAGAACGTGGAATCGTAATCGGATTTGGCGCCCGCGATGCCGGCCTTGGCATCGGCGATGGCCTGATCGACCTCGGCACGCGTGCTGTTGACCTCTGCCATGCTGTCCGTAAGCGACGTCGCGATTTTCTCCAGCTCCCTGGCATTGTTGCTGTACTCCGTCGCGGTTTCGTCAAGCTCAGCAGCCGCGTCCTCAAGCCCTGCCTTGAGCTTATCGTTACTCACCTGGCCAGCAAGACTACGGAGCTCATTCGCCGTGGCATCAATCTCGGCGGCACGGTTCTTGAGTGACGTTGCGCCATCGTTGAGCTGACGCACCGTAAGATTGACATGCAGGTTTGCAGCGTCGAATGCCTTTGCGAGCTCGGTGGATACGTTATCGAACGAACCCGCGCTCCCATCAATAGCGGCATCGATCGCATCGCTGGCGGACTTGAGCGCTTGCTCGGAATCGGCAATACCGCTCTCGGCATGCCGCATGAGCTGCTTCACCGACTCCTCGGTCGATCCGGACTGCTTGAGCATACCGCTCGCCGACGTCAGCGAATCGGACGTGGAGCTCAAAATGCCCGCAAGCGACGTTGCGCTGGCCTGAACGCCCTGCAGGTCCTGGACCGAATCGCCGAGCGTCGAGGACAGGTTGGCGATAAAGTTGCTCACCTGGTCGGTGCTCATGTAATCGAGCAGGCTGGACACCGTCTTAAGACCGATGCTCGTAATGGTCTCGGTAAAAGTTTCGTTAACCTGGCTTTGAACGGCGCTCGAACCCTTCTCGGTCACGATCTGCGCGATGGCGTTGGCCTTCTGGTTCTCGTAAAACTCGATATCGGCGTGCTTCACCTCAGTCGAGAAAAGCGTCATCATGTCGGCGCTAAACGTTTTAGGGATAACGACGGCAGCGTAGTACGCGCCCGACTTAACGCCCTCGATCGCCTTATCGCGGTCGTTGAGGACAACCCAGTCGAAGTTCTCGTTGCCGCGCAGGGTGGCGGTTACGTTTTCGCCCACGTTGACCTCGACGGGAATCAGATCGCTCTCGTAGCCCTCGTCGGTGTTGACCACGGCAATCTTAAGATTGCCGGTGTTGCCGTACGGATCCCAGCTGCCGGCGATGTTAAACCACGCGTACAGACACGGCACGATAATGAGACCCATCACGACAATCAAGCCGATCACGGAGCGAGACACGTTTTGGACATCGCGCTTAAACAGATGCAGGATGTTCTTCATTTATGCCTCACCTCCTTTGGAGTGCTTGCCAAGCGGGGTGGTGTCCCCGTCGTTTCCGTTTACGTTGTCAACGCCGTCGGCATCTTGAGCCTTACGATGCGCACCGATATGCGGCAGACGGCTCGTGGGCTGTTCGCTGTCCTTGGTGCCCCGCTCGCTGGCGTTGAGACCAAACATGCGACGGGCGGCGGGGATGGCAGCCGTGTGCTCGCGCATCTCGCGGCGAAGGTCCTCGTCCGAAAGCGCCGAGATACGCATCTGGGTATTGAGGCTCGCGCGGATGTACTCGATGTTGATGAGCCAGCCACAGATGGCGATAACCGAAATGATCCAGATAACGAGCAGGATGATCTTGCCGTTATTGTCGATATCGAGCACCGTCGACAGGACAAAGAGCAGGACCTGCACGCCTACCACGGCGGCAAAACCGCCCTTGATGTAGTACGGGTAGCGATGCTCAAACGCCACGGCATGATCGAGCAGCTCGCGACGGTACGAATCCGAATCGAGCATGACGCGCATGGCCGTGCGCAGCGAATAGCGCTGGCGCGGCAGGTCGTTGGACTCGCAGATCATGAGGCCCGTCGTGGAAAGCTGCTTATCAAAGAGCAGATTGAGGTTGAGCAGCAACGGGCGCAGCTGCAGACCGATAAAGAGCGCCACGATCAAGAACACGCCCAGAATGCACAGGTTAAACAGGTAGTTGAACGAATACATGCCGCCGACGGTCTCGCGCAGCAGGTTGATGCCATAGGTGAAGGGCAGCAGCGGGTGCAGCCACTGGAAGAAGCCGGGCATCATCTCGATGGGATACATGCCCGACGAGCCGGGGATCTGCACAATGACGAGGATGACGCCAATGGCTTTGCCGATATGCTTAAAGGTGGTGGACAGCGCATAGATGATGTTGACGTAGGTGAACGAGATAGCGATGCCGCCCAGCACAAAGAGCAGCGGATTGACGCACTGAACGCCAATGACCAGATCGCCCACCGTAACGATGATGGCCTGGAACGCGCCCAGGATTACCAGGAGCAACCAGCGACCAAAGTAGCCCTGACGCGCGGTAAAGCTGCCGATGCCTTCACGGTCAACCTCGAGCTTGTAGATAGCGATAAGCACGTAGCCGCCCACCCACAGTGCCAGATTGGTGTAGAAAGGAGCAATGCCCGAGCCGAAGCTCTTGACCGGATAGATTGACTTGGACGTCAGCTCAACCGGAGATGCCATGAAATCTGCCACGTCATCGACGTCGACGTCCATGAGGTCGGCCAACTCGCCCATAGACTCAGAGGTCTGCAGCGCCGCAATGTCATTGGCGGCGGTCGCGAGCTTGTCCTGAACCTTGGCAAGCGAGGCATCGGTCTGGGACAGCGTGGTCTTGGCCTGACCGAGCGTAGCGTTGAGTTGCGAAAGTGTACCGCGCGCACTTGCAATAGCAGGCGTGAGGCCAGATACGATTCCCGTCAGATCACCCGAGACGGAAGCAAAGGAATCGAGTGCACTCGAAGCCTTCGGCAGCGCGTTCTGCCCCAGATCCGTCTGAGCCTGATTCATGTTGGTCGTACCGGTTTTGATCGCAATGTTGATAGCATCGCTGGCGACCGAAACAGCCGTAGCGTCATTCTCAATATCGTTTAACTGAGCGGAGAGATTATTCTTGACGGCCTGAAGGCTCTCATTTTGCCCTCGAAGCATATCAACCGCAGACGCGATCAGCTTATTAACTTCTTCCGAGCCCGTCGGCGCACTGTCAGCCAGCCCCTGCAGATGGTCGATAAGAATCTTGTTATGGTCGATCGTCGCCTGAAGCGATTTGAGCGAGTTGTCGATGCGGGTGGTTGTGGACGTCAAGGCACCCGTCATCTTTCCGACTGCGGTGTTCGCAGAAGCCGATGTCTTGCTCAACGCGGCGCTGCCCTCCGAGAGCGCCTTGGAAAGCGAGGTGATGGACTTGCCAGCCGTGGTGCGAGCTTCGCCCAGCAGATCATTACCCTGAGCGATTGCCTGCGTTAGCGAAGGCGCCTGTCCCTGCAGGCCCGCCAACGCAGCATCGGCCGAAGCAATCGAGCTGCTTGTCTTATCGATGGCGGCATTCATGTCGCCAATCGAACCACGCACCTCGCCCAAGGTATCGGATGCTTCGGACACCGAACTTGCCAGCGAATCCTGGGTCTGGGTTGCCTTGTCCTTTAAATCGACTCCGGCATCCTTGGCAATACCGGCAACGGTCTCGCCCGCCGTGGAGACAAATTCCGAGTTGATCTGCTCCTCGATGGTGCTTGCACCGGTGTCGGTAACCTTCGGCGCAATAGCGCTCTTCTTCTCATTGACGTAGTACGTAAGCTTGGGCTGATGGTAGTTGCCGTCGAGCATCGAAACCAGGTTATCCGAGAAGTTCTTGGGGATTACGATGGCCGCATAGTACTTACCGCTCTCGACGCCCTCTTTGGCATCGGCCGCCGAATCGACGAAGGTCCAGCCCAGCCGATCGTTCTCCTTGAGCTGATCGACGACCTTATCGCCCGCGTTGAGCTCGCCCACTAAGTCGTTTTGGGTGCCCTGATCGTTGTTGGCGATGGCAATCTTGATACCCTGGGTGTTTCCGTACGGATCCCAGTTGGCAACGATGTTGTACCAGGCATACAGCGAGGGAATAACGCACACGCCGAAGGTAACCACCAGGGCGACGGGGTTCACGATCAATCGCTTGATGTCGCGTTTAAAGATTGCAAAGGAAACCTTTGCATCGGATAGTTTGCTGCCGAGACTCACGCTTGGACCATCCATCCTGTCGTTGAATCGAATCGTACTATCGATAACCATTGTACGAAGGCGCTTTAGCGTCTCAGGGCACAATGGTATTGAGTTTTGCGGGTAGCAATATACTACGAAGATGAGTTAACGTACAGTTGTACAGTATCTTAAATTTCAGCAGGTCACAAAACCACAACCCGCACAAATTAGCAGTCCGAATAGTCATTGGGGACGTTCTTAAACGACTAGTCAAACAAGAACGTCCCCAACGACTACTTTGGACCATTACGGCGCCGCAGGTAGAGGACGGACAGCGAGCGGGCCGCATTTGAGGCAAGGTGACGTGAAACGAAAGGGCGCTGACCTTCTGGTCGCGCCCTTGAAGTTGAACGTCAGATTGTCCAAATGCGGCCCGCGCAGCGTCGAGCCGTTACGCCGTTCGGTAGAACGGCGTAACTAAGTTACATCAGGTCGCAGACAGCCGCCGCGAAGGCAACGGGGTCCTCGGGCAAAATACCCTCGACGAGCAGGGCCTGGTCATAGAGCAGGCCGGAGTACTGCTTGATCTTGTCGGCGTCGCCCGCCTTCTGAGCAGCGACGAGCTTGGCAAAGACCGGGTGCTTGGCGTTGAGCTCGAGCACACGCTGGCTCTTGGGCATACCGTCGGGCGCACCCTCGGGACCCTTCTGAAGCACCTTCTCCATCTCGAGCGAAAGCGGACCCTCGGTGGTGATGCACGCGGGAGCATCGGTCAGGCGCGCAGAGACGGCGACCTTCTCGACCTTGTCACCGAGTGCCTCCTTCATGGCGCTAAAGAGGTCCTCGTTCTCCTTAGTGGCGTCCTCGGCCTCCTTCTTCTCGTCCTCGGTCGCCAGGTCAAGATCGCCGGTAGCGACATTCTTGAGCTCCAGGTGACGATCTTCGACCTCGGGCTCGGCACCGTCGGCAACGGCCTTCTCGGCAGCCTCGCGGGCAGCGTCGTCCTCGTAGATCTTGGGCATATCGACGGCAACGTACTCACGCATAGCCTGGAACGTGAACTCATCTACGTCCTGCGTCAGCAGCAGCACGTCATAGCCGCGGTCGAGTACGCCCTTTACCACGGGCATCTTGGCCAAGCGCTCACGCGAGTCGCCAGCGGCGTAGTAGATGGCCTTCTGATCTTCGGGCATGCCCTTGGCATACTCGGCCAGGGTAATCATCTTCTGCTCCTTGGCAGACCAGAACAGCAGCAGGTCGGCGAGCTCATCGGCCTTCATGCCATAGCTCGAATAGATGCCGTACTTAAGGCCACGGCCAAAGTTCTCAAAGAACTTCTCGTAGGCCTCGCGGTCGTTGTCACGCATATCCTCAAGGTCGGCGGTAATCTTCTTTTCCACACGCTTGGCGATAGCCTTGAGCTGACGGTTCTGCTGCAGTGTCTCACGCGAGATGTTGAGCGACACGTCGGCGGAATCCACGACGCCGCGGACAAAGTTATAGTAGTCGGGAAGCAGGTCGTCGCACTTCTCCATGATCAGGACGTTGGAGCTGTAGAGCGCCAGCCCCTTCTCGTAGTCCTTGCTGTACAAATCGAACGGCGCGCGGCCCGGCACAAACAGCAGGGCGTCGTACTCGAGCGTACCCTCGGCGTGGAAGCTGATGGTGCGCGCAGGATCGTCAAAGTCGTGGAACGTAGACTTGTAGAACTCGTTGTAATCCTTCTGCTCAACGTCGGAGCTGCGCTTTTTCCAGATCGGCGTCATGGAGTTGACGGTCTCGAGCTCCTGGTAGTCCTCGTACTCGGGCTTATAATCGTCGCCAGCATCCTCGGGCTTGGGCTTCTGGCGGCTCTTGGACACCATCATCTGGATCGGGTAACGCACATAGTTGCTGTACTGCTGAATCAGGCTCTTGAGGCCCCACTCGGTCAGGAAGCGATCGTAGGTCTCGGCCTCGCCGTCGGCGTCGAGCTTCTCGTTCTCGCGCAGCGTCAGGACGACATCGGTACCGTGCTCGGCGCGCTCGCCGTCTTCGATTGTGTAACCCTCAAGACCATCAGACTCCCACACGTGAGCGGTGTCCTCGCCATAGGCGCGGCTGACCACCTTCACATGGCTGGCAACCATAAAGGCAGAGTAGAAGCCCACGCCAAACTGACCGATGATATCGACATCCGAACCCTGCTGCTCGGCGTTCTCGGTCTTAAACTCCTCGGAGCCGGAATGGGCGATGGTGCCCAGATTGCGCTCGAGCTCCTCGGCGGTCATGCCAATGCCGTTATCCGAGATGGTAATGGTGCGGGCATCTTTATCAAAGGAGACGCGAATAGCCAAGTCGCCCTGGTCGAGCTTGACGCTCGGATCCTGCAGGCTCTTAAAGTTGAGCTTGTCAACGGCGTCGCTCGCGTTAGAGATAAGCTCGCGCAGGAAGATTTCCTTATTGGTGTAGATGGAGTTGATCATGAGGTCGAGCAGTTTTTTGCTCTCGGTCTTAAATTGACGCATGTGCAGTCCTTTCGCGCTACCCCCGTCCGCAAAAACGGCCCGGTTGCCCGAGCCGCATCGCAGACCTGCTATGTTCAGACTTAGATTTTATAACCCATTAGCGCGCATATATACACACGGTATCGAAAAACTGTATGTCCGAGCGTTCCAATGCGCCAATTGCCAAGGAGTGTCCCCAACTGCCGGCAGAAAAGGAACGTCCCTATCTGCCGCCCTCGACCCGTTTGGCCATCCAGGCATGGGGCTGGCCCTCGTCTTCGTAGTCTACCGGGGCAATTTGCGTGTAGCCCGCCTTGGCATAGAGCGGCAGCACGTATTCCTGCGCATGCAGCTTAATAAGCTTAGCGCCGGCATCGCGTGCACACGCACCACTGGCCTCAACGATCGCACTCGCCAGTCCACGACGACGCATAGCCGGCAGCACGGCCACGCGCCCCATAATGTAGGTCTCCCCCGCCGCGGCGCCTTCGTCCAAGTCGCACGTCGGCGACACCGGAGCCTCTGCGTCAGTCGCGCGCTCAAGCTCTTCGGGAAACACGCGCGAGCAACCGGCAAGCTCGCCGTCTACATAGAGCGTCACATGAATGCAGTTCGGATCCTCGTCGATAGCGTCGAACTCATTCTCGTAGCCCTGCTCGTCCATAAAAACGACACGGCGCACCAGCGCCGCGTCCTCAAAGCATCCCGTCTTAAGTTGGATATCCATGACAGCCCCCTTCATTCAGCACGAACGTTAGGGACAGATTTTAGCGAAAATGAGCTCCGCGCACGCTAAACTTCGCGCGAGCCTTCGCCAGGCAGTCGTAATGACCCACGTTATGGGCATCGCTCGCGATGAAGCTGTACAGGTTCTGATCGAACAGGCGCTGGGCCGGCTTTTTCTCGCGACCAAAGCGACCGCCGGCAATAAAGTCCGCCGAAGCCTGCAGCTTGCAGCCCATATCGACCAGACGCTCCGCCACGCTTACATCCTTTTGAACCGCACGATAGCGCTCAGGATGAGCGATGATCACCTGGTAGCCACGGCACTGCAAATCGTAAATCGTGTTCTCGTACTCTCTAAACGCATACGCATCGGCATGCGTCGAAAGTTCGAGCAGGAACTCGTTGGTCCCATCGAAATGCAAGTGCTCCGCGGCATCGATACCAAGCTCAACGAGCTTTCGATGGTTGACCTCGAAGCCCATCTGGAGCGGAAAACCGTCAGCGTTATCACGCAGCAGCTCAAAGGCATCCCACATCTTGTCGTAATCAAAATAGGGATCACGGCAGTGAGGAGTGCAAACGATTCTGGTTACACCGGCCCGCTTGGCAGCCTCGAGCATCGCCAAGCTCTCATCGAGATCGGCGGCGCCGTCGTCTACACCCGGCAAGATATGGCAATGAATGTCACGCATAGGTCAGCCTTAATCAACTAAACGTTTGCTCGGTTGGTGAAGATGCCCTTTTTGGAAGTCCCCTGATCGTCGGAGCCCTTCTTCACCTTCTTACCGTCCTTGGTGTAGTAGGAGTAGTAGTACTCGCTGGTCTCGGTCTCGCAGTAGTTCATAACGGTACCGATGAGCTTGACCTTCTCGGACTTCTTAAGCTGACCGATGGCGTTGAGCGCCTCCTCGCGCTTGGTGAAATCCTCACGCACGACAAAAAGCGCACCGTCGGTCAGACTTGCGATCTCGGCAGCATCGATGAAGGTGCCGACCGGGGGAGCATCAAAGATGACGTACTGGAACTTGGCGGACAGTGCCTTTACCAGCTTGGCAAAGCGGTGAGAGACGATGATGTCGGCAGGATTGGGAATATGCGGCTCGGCATCGAGGAAGTAGAAGTTCTTCTGACCCGTCTCGACAATCGCCTGGTCAATAGAAACCTGCTCGGAAAGGACTGCATAGAGTCCGCCGCGGGAGCGGACGCCGAGCATATCGGCAAGGGACCTGCGACGCATATCAGCCTCGACCAGCAGGACGCTCTTGCCGCTGGTGGCGATAGCCTGGGCAAGGTTGATGGAAACCGTAGACTTGCCCTCGTTGGGAATCGAGGAGGTAACGGTGATGGTGCGAATGGGGTCGTCCACGCTCGCAAAGCGGATGTTGGCCAGAAGGGTCTTGGCGGCATTCTGTACAACGAGCTTATCGGTGTTCTTTGCCTTAGCCATGCCTATTTACCACCTTTCATAGCCGGAATTCGGCCAACAACGGGAATGCCCAGGAGCTCTTCTGCCTCTTCGGCGCCGCGGATGCGGGTATTGAGCATGTCTGCCAAAACGACATAGGCAACTGCGATAAAGATGCCCGCGAGGAACGCGACGGCAATATACAGCGCGCGCTTGGGGCCACTGGGGGCTTCGGGGGTCTTAGCCTCGTCGATAACGTTGATGCTCTGGGCAGCGCCGACGTTCTGAGCGACCGTACTCACCGAGCTGGCCATGGCCTTTGCGACCTCAGCCGTCTCCTTGGCATCGGTGCCGGTAACCGAAAGCGTAATGACACGCGTGGTGGTCTCGGAGGAAACAGACACCTTGTAGTCATCCAGATCGGTGAGGCCCAGTTCTTTGGCGGCGCCGCTCTTAACGCTATCGCTATCCAGCAGCGTGGCGATATCGTTGGAAAGCATCTGGCTCGCCGAGAGATCGTTGTAGCTCATCTGACCGCTATCGTCGGTCTTGGCGAGAATGTACATGCTCGTCGTCGCGGTGTAGGTGTTGTCCATCGCAGCGAAGGACACGATGCCCATGGCGATCGCGCAGACCACCGGAAGGGTGATGACCAGCTTGAGGTGCTTCTTCAGCAGCTGGAACAGTTCGAGAAGGGTCATGCAGCTTGCCTTTCATTTCCCCAGTTCGGATTGACAAAACTGTCCGTATGTTATCGCATCTTTTTACCGAGACCAAACTCTATACATAAGAAACAGGCTCTCCTGTAAAAATGACGGAAACAATCGTAAAATTGCACAACAACGCCGCACCCGAAAGTCCGATGCGGCGTCTACATCATTATCTATGTTGTATCGCTATGCGAATGGCTCGTCCTGCTGTATGGGAAACATCACCGTAATGGTGGTTCCCACGCCCAACTCGCTCGATAGATCGATCGTGGCGTGATGATACAGGGCCGCATGCTTGACAATGGCAAGCCCCAGACCGGTTCCGCCGCGTGCCTTGGACCTACTCTTGTCCACGCGATAGAACCGCTCAAATACCTTGCCCTGTTCTTCAGGCGCGATACCGATTCCCGTGTCGGCGACCGCGAGGAACGGATGGCCTTCGTCGTTGGTGCCGCACTGCAGCGTAACCGTACCGCCGGGTCGATTGTAGCGGATGGCGTTGCTTGCCAGATTGTAGATGAGCTCGTCAATCAAGCGCGACACGCCTTCGATGACCACAGGCTTGGTCTCATGACTTATCGTCACATTCGCCTGACGGGCGACCTGTTCAAGACGCTGCTCAACCGTGTAGATGGCACGCGAGAGCTCAATAGGCTCCGTGGACCCAATGGGCACCGCCTCGCCCTCAGTTGCACGCTCGGCCTCGTCCAAGTTAGACAGCGTAAGGATATCGTTGACAAGCGCTGCCAAGCGGCCCGCCTCACGATAGATGCGACCGCCAAAGTTGCGCAGGTCATCCTCGCCCTCAACCATGCCGTTTGCGATGAGCTCGGCATAGCCCGAAATCGCCGTAAGCGGCGTCTTGAGCTCATGGGTGATATTCGCCGTGAATTCGCGGCGCATACGGTCGTTGTCCGCTAGCACCGCCATTTGGCGCTTGAGTTCCTGGCGCTGCGACTCGATACGCTCAAGCATGGGGACCATCTCGGCATAGGCGTGCTCATAGCTACGGCGCGGGTGGTCCAAATCCACCTCTTGCAACGGCGCGATGATGGCACGGGACTCGCGGCGCGCCATGAAAAATGAGAGTACCGCACCCGCTGCTGCGATAAGCAGCATCGGCGCCACCATCGACAGCAAAATCGCCGCAACGCCAGGCTGGGCCTGCGCCAAGCGGACAACCTGGCCGTTATCAAGGGCGACGGCGCGATACAGCATAATCTCGTCGAGCGTAGAGCTTGCGCGCTCCGCGGAACCCAAACCACTCTCAAAGGCCTCGATGACCTCGGGGCGATCGCCATGGTTGGGCAGTGTGGAAGGCGATGCCTCGTTGTCGTAGGCAACCGATCCATCCTTGTTAATCAGCGTGATGCGCAAGTCCTCGCGATCGAGGCTACGCAAGAACGGGATGGGCTCCTGCTGCTCGTCGAGGGCGGCAGCAATGAGCTCGGTTTCCTGCGCTAGATTGGCACTCGTGGCATCCGCCAAGGTGTTTTGCAAAAAAAACGCACCCAGCACCGTAAACGCCACGATAACCGCCATGGCGCAGACAAAGATCGTCACAAAAACGCGGTGCGACAGCGTTTGTTTTCCCTGGGGGGCGAAGACCACGGGTTACTCCTCCGATGCGGTGGCCGCGGTGTCGTCACCTTCGGCACCATCACCGGCAGAAGGCTCGGCCAAGCGGTAGCCCACGCCGCGCACGGTCTCGATGGCGCTGGCATGCTCGCCCAGTTTTTGGCGAAGCGTCTGCACGTGCACGTCAACGGTGCGCGAACCGCCGTCGAAGTCCCAGCCCCACACGCTCTGCAGCAACGACTCGCGGGTAAAGACCACGCCAGGCTTGCGCATGAGATACTCAAGCAGGTCGAACTCGCGCAGGGTAAGCTTAAGCGGCTCGCCGGCAACGGTCACCTCGCGATGGCTGGGCGAGAGCACGATGTCGCCCACACTGAGCACATCGCTCGCCTGCTTGACCATGCCGCCGCGACGCAGCAGTGCGCGGCAACGGCTCGCAAGCTCCATGAGCGAAAACGGCTTAGTCAGGTAATCGTCGGCACCGCCATCGAGCGCCATCACCTTGTCGAGCTCGGTGTCCTTGGCGGTAAGCATCATGATGGGCACCGTCGCCGTCAGGCGGTCGGCACGCAGGCGACGCATAATTGCCAGGCCATCGGTATCGGGCAGCATGATGTCGAGCAGGACAGCATCGGGCACCCGTCGCGCCACGGCAGCTTTAAACTCGCCATCGCACGAAAAGCCCTCGGCCTCGATCCCCTGCTTGCGCAGCGCATAGACCGTCAAATCCCTGATGTTGTCATCGTCCTCGACGTAATAGATCATGTTGAACCCCTTTGCGGCCGGCATGACCGCATCTTAACCCTAAAGGTACCTTTACGAGATGGTATCAGCCAAAACGTCCCGTCAAATAATCCGCTGTGCGCGGGTCGGTCGGATTCTTGAAGAGCTGAGCGGCGGGCGCGTGTTCCACTAACTCACCCAGCAAAAAGAACGCGACCGAGTCGGAGATGCGCGCAGCCTGCTGCATGTTGTGCGTAACGACCACCAGCGTGCAGGTCTCCTTGAGCTCGCAGGCCAGCTGCTCCACCACCAGCGTCGATACGGGGTCGAGCGCCGAGGTCGGCTCGTCCATCAGCAGAATGTCGGGCTGCACGGCCAGTGCACGGGCGATGCACAAACGCTGCTGCTGGCCGCCCGAAAGACCCAGGCCCGACTCCTTCAGTTTGTCCTTGACCTCATCCCACAGAGCGGCTCGACGAAGAGAATCCTCGACCAGCTCATCCAGCACGGCGCGATCGCGCACGCCCATGCCACGGGGGCCGTACGCGACGTTGTCGTAAATACTCATGGGAAACGGGTTAGGGCGCTGGAACACCATGCCCACGCGCTGGCGCAGACGGCAGATGTCGTAGTCGCCCAGGATATCCTGGCCATCGAGCGCGATCTTGCCCTCGATGCGACAGTCCTTGATGCCGTCGTTCATGCGGTTAAAACAACGTAGCAGCGTCGACTTGCCGCAGCCCGAAGGACCGATAAACGAGGTGATCTGCTTGTCGCGGATCTTGATGGACACGTCCTTGAGTGCGCGGTGGTCGCCATAGAACAAATCGAGGCCCTCGACGTCGATGCGCGTCGGCGAGGCGGCAAGGTCCTGCGCCGTGGGGCGCGTCGCGTCTCCGACTTCGCGCTCGTGCGCAGCCTCGGCTCGCGCTTCCATGAGTTCTTCAAGCTCCGTGGGCTCCACAGCCGCAGCAGCCGTCATACCGCATACCTCCATATCGATATCAATCCAGCAGTATCGATAGTAGGAATCGCGGCTCATACGCACGTGATCGCATTGTCAAGTGTTTGTAAGGGCTCCTACGCTACGCGGCGGGCAGCTCGATGGTAAAAACGGTATGCTCGGGCGTCGATTCGCACGCGATGGTACCGCCATGCGCGCATACAATCTCCTTGGCGATGGCGAGACCCAGCCCAGCGCCGCCGCGATTGGTCGCACGCGCCGCATCCAGGCGATAGAACTTCTCAAAGATCACCTTGAGCTTTGGCTCAGGGATCGGATCGCCTTGGTTTATAAATCGTACGCGCACGCCGCCGTTACCCAAACGTCTGGCCTCAATCGTGATCATCGAGCCTTCATAGCTATAGGCAACAGCGTTTTTCATGATGTTGTTGAATACGCGAGCCATCTTGTCGCCGTCCACGAGCACCGTCAGATCCTCGCAGATATCAACCTGGGCTTCTTTATGCTGTTCGTTGAGAATGGGATAGAACTCGTCGGCCACCTGTGCCAGTAAGAGCCCCAAATCGACGTAGCTGCGGGTGAGCACGATATCGTGGAAATCAAAACGCGTGATGTCGAAGAACTCCTCGATGAGCGCATCGAGCCGGTGGGCCTTGTCGATTGCCACGCCCGTAAAACGCGCGCGCTGCTCAAGCGGCAAATCGGGGGCCTCCTGCAAGAGCGAAAGGTAGCCCACCACGCTGGCGAGCGGCGTGCGCAGGTCGTGCGCCAGGTACGTCACCAGGTCATCTTTGCGGTGGGATTCGTCACGCAGGGCTTGTTGAACCCTACGCTCGCAATCGCGCGCCCGGTTGAGCGCACCCTCGGCCTCGAGGAAGTCGCCGTCAATGTTGTCCCATGTGTCGGGGTTATCGATCAGACGGTCCTGAATGCGGGCGGCAATCACGCGGTCTGCGTGCAGCTCGCCCTGCTCGTAACCCTGGTAGTACAGGGCGCGTCCGCAGAAGAACAGGACGCACACGGCAAGCGCCAGCACAAATCCAAGCATGTTGAACACAAAGCCGGCGTCAAAGAATACGGGCTCGCCAATACCGCCAAGCGCCATGGACCCGATCGCCAACGTAATTGTCCACGCGGCGCCGCCGATCACCACACAGCGGCGAACGATTTCGAATCGATCAATCAGCAAAATGCCAATGAGTAGAACTGCCAGGATGCCAACGATATTGTCAATGCCGATGAGCAGCAGACTCAGCAAAAAGAGCAGCACCGTCGCTAACGCACGGTTGTCAACGACCGCCCTTACGTATTCAAAGAGTCGATCGGGCACCTCGAATGCCCGCCTATCGTCTTTTGTCATATCTACTCCCCCACCATCAAAGGCGTTATTCGATTATGTAGCCGACGCCCCAGACGTTTTTGATAAAGCGCGGCTTCTGGGCATCGTCGCCAATCTTTTCGCGCAGATGGCGAATGTGCACCATCACCGTATTGTTGGAGCCGGGCATAAAGTCCTCGTTCCACACCGCGCGGAACAGGTCCTCCACGGGCACTACGCTGCCGCGATGCTCGGCCAGATACAGCAAGATGGAATACTCGATGGGCGTAAGGCGCACCGACGCACCGTCCACCGTCACAGAGCGGGCGTCGCGGTTGATCTCGAGGCCGTCGAGCTGGATGATCGGCGACTCGGCCACCTGTGCGCGGCTGCCGTAGCTGGTATAACGACGAAGCTGAGCATGAACGCGTGCAATGAGCTCCAGCGGACGGAACGGCTTGACCACATAATCGTCTGCGCCAAGCGAGAGCCCTTCGATCTTATCCTGCTGGGCATCGCGTGCCGTCAACATAATTACGGGATAGGTATGGCTGACACGGATGGTACGCAGCAGCTCAAAGCCATCGATGTCGGGCAGCATGACATCGAGCAGTGCCAGGTCAAACTCTTGTTCCAGAATTGCCTTGGCCGCATCGGCCCCGCTGTAGGCGATCTGGACGTCAAAGCCCTCTTTTGTAAGGTAGATACCAACCAGGTCGGCGATGGCCTTCTCGTCATCAACTACCAGTATGCGCTCGTTCATGCGTGCTCCTCTCGCGCTCCATTATGCCCGAGGCGGCGCCCGCCACACACAACAAGCGTGGGCGATTAAGTCGACCTTAAGCACCCTTGCGCCCATTCGAGCACGAATGCGGGCCATGCGCGCACGCAACGATCGTCGTCGCCGGCAAACGATATACTCTAGTGCCAGAAGAGACCATCCCGTCGAAAGCGAAATCTGTGAAGTCCCTCACCTCTTTTGCAAAACGCTCCGCCCAGCTTGCCGCCGGCTTTGCCTGTGCCATCGCCCTTGTTGCCGGCGCGCCCGCTGTTGCCGGCGCCCAAGTGCTCACGACCGACGACGTCTGCGGCAAGACCGCCGACGTCCGCGGCATCACGACAGAAAACCTGCCCGATATCGAGGCAACTAATGCCCTTGTTATGGGCAAGGACGGCACCGTCTACTATGGACGCGGCGCCGATGAGCAGGTCAAAATCGCCTCGATCACCAAGGTCATGACCGCAATCCTAACCGTTGAGAATTGCAAGATGGACGAGAAGGTCACGGTGAGCAACGCTGCCGCCACCGTAGGCAACTCGACTGCCGGCTTGCTCGAAGGCGACGAGCTTACCGTGGAGCAGGCGCTGCGCGGCCTGATGATTCCCTCGGGCAACGACGCCGCCATCGTGCTCGCCGAATATGTGGGCAAGAAGATCGACCCTAAGACCAAAGACGCCGAGGCCACATTTGTGAAGGCCATGAACGAGCGCGCTAAGAAGCTCGGCTGCACCGGTACGCTTTTTGAAAACCCGCATGGTCTGGACTTTGATGAGTGGGCTGGCGATATGCACTCAACCGCACACGACGTAGCGCTGATGATGCAGGAAGCCATGAAAAACGACACGACCCGCGAGGTCGTAGCGAGCGAGGATTCCTGGATCGAGGTCACGGGCGCCGACGGCACCGACCATTCGCATTCCATGGACACGCATAACTATTTGCTGGGCCAAGATGGCAACATCGGTGGCAAGACCGGCACTACCGACGATGCAGGCTATTGCTTTACGGGTGTCTACAACCGCGATGGCGACGAGATCTACACCGTCGTTTTGAACTCCACCACCACCGACCAGCGCTTTACCGATACCGCAACCCTTGCCAATTGGTACTACGGTCACAAGGTGACGGTCGCGATCGCCAACACGCAGGAAAAGACCGCCAACGGCAACCCGCTCATGGCGCGCATTAGCCAGACAGATTGGACGGACAAGACGATCGACGCCACGCTCGCCGATCCTACGGCGCAAGCGACCGTGTTTTCCCTTGCCGGCGAGGTGACCGAAAAGGTTAGCTACGACGATCTTTCGGGCACGGTGCATGTGGGCGACAAGGTGGGCAGCATTACGCTCAAGCAGGACGGTACTAAGATCGCCGTCATGGATTTGGTTGCCGACGAGGAAGGCTCGGGGCCGAATCCCATTGAGTGGCTACTCGTGAAGCTTGACCGCCTGGGCCGTCGCATCGACAACCGCCCACTCACGGCAGAAAGCGAGACCGTCGCCAAGGCGCCCGAGGTGTAGGACGCAATAATAATAAGCTCATTAAAAGGAGGCGTCCGAAAGGTGCCTCCCGATAAGAAAACATCGTGGGGCAAGAGAGAAACGGTATAGCTTCGGCTATGCCGTTTTTCTCATTCTTGCCTTGATGAAGTAACTTTCGATACTTCCAGGGCTCCAATGCCCTTATAGTAGATGTCAATTTCCTGGGTGCGGTTCTTGCCCTTTGGATCGCTGGCGGCATGGACAACGATCTTCTCGACAAACTCATGTAAGATACATGGGGTTAATTCAGGAATTTCCGTATACCGTTCTACAACGGAGAGAAACCTTTCCACATTGGCGCTTTTTTGTTCCTCTGCTTCGATTTCATCACGGAGAGCAGCCGCTACATCTTGAAGCTGATGCTGCTCTTTCTCGTAATCGGTAGAGAGCTTTTGAAAACGCTCGTCAGAAAGTTTTCCCGAAATAGTATCTTCGTAGAGCCGCTTGAAAATGGTGTCCAGCTCTGCAATCCGCTTTTCGGCATCGGCCAATGTTTTCTGCCGTTTTGCCAAATCTTGGTTACGTTGGCGCATATCCGCATCCATGACCATCTTCACAAAATCGTCTTTGCGCTGTGATGCGAAGGAAACGATCTCGCGCAGATTTTGCAGAACCAATTCTTCCAGGATAACAGTTCGGATAGAATGTGTCTGCCCACATACATCACGGCTTTTCCGATAGCCGGAACACAGATAGTATTCCTGATCGCGCCGGAAATTGGTTGCCCTGCATTGGTACATAATGGAGCCGCAGTCGGCACAGAACATCATGCCGGAGAACATACCCATTTCTCCCATCTTTGTGGGTCGGCGCCGCGTCTGCCTTGCGAGCCTTGCTGCATCGGCAATCGCCTCCGTCCAGATGGCTTCGTGGGTATTATCAAAAATCTTCCATTCGCTTTCTGGATTGTGCAAGGTCTTTTTACTCTTGTAGGATTTTTTACGGGTTTTGAAATTAACTGTGTGCCCCAGGTATTCACGCCAGCGGTCCATGATGTCGGCAATCGTAGAAGAATCCCAAGCGTAAGGAGAACCTTTCTTTGTGACATTGGTTGTTCTGCCCTTGCTCGCATAGTAAGCAGCCGGAGTAAGAATTTTTCTTTCCGTCAGTTTTCTTGCAATCTGCGAGGGTCCCAAACCATCCATGATATAGAGACCAATTTCATAAACTACCTGGGCGGCTTCTTCATCCTTCACCCATTGCTTTTTGTCATCAGACGATTTCATGTATCCATACGGAGGCAAAACAGTCAAATGTTCTCCTGCATTGCCTTTCACTTTCATAACGGCACGGATTTTTTTGCTGGTGTCTTTAGCGTACCATTCATTGATGATATTGCGGAAGGGCATAAACTCGTTGTCACCCTGAGTGCTGTCCACACCATCATTCACCGCAATAAAGTGAATATCATGTTCGGGAAACATGATTTCCGTATACATGCCGACTTGCAGATAATCACGTCCGAAACGTGACATATCCTTGATGATGACCCTCTTGACAAGGCCAGCCTCAATGTCTGCAATCATCTGCTGAAAGCCTGGGCGGTTGAAGGTCGTACCTGAGATGCCATCATCAACATAGAATTTGAAATTGCTGTATCCATGCTCACGGGCATACTTTTCCAGGATTTTTTTCTGGTTTACAATGCTATTGCTGTCACCCTGCAATTCATCATCACGGGATAAGCGACAATACAAAGCTGTAAGTTCTTCGGAGCTCATAGCCGTGTAAGGGAATTGAAGCGCGGCAGCGGTGTTTGACTGATAATACATAAATACCTCCTATCTGGCAGTCAAACACGATATTGAAGTCCAACTTCTTTATACCGCGCTTTCTTTTCCCTGTCTGCCTGTTAAGAGGTTTTCAAGTCACAGTTTGTTTCTGAACATCGGCTTTTATCAGGTTCTCCAGTTTGGAGGCTATCGTCTGATTTCCCGTTTGAGGGAAAAAAGAATTGACGATAAAGGTCGTGTTGCCGATCTTCTTTTTGCTCCGCATAGGCGGGGCATATTTATTTTCAGATTGAATTTTCTGCATAATAAGGCCCCTTTCATGCCATTTCATTAAAACCATAAAAGAGGCAGAAAACGGACGGCTGCTGGCCGCAGCTCCACGGGAATCTCACCCCGGCCCATGCTGATGGGTGCGCCGCGCAATGCTTTGAGGGCGTTCAACGCGGGAGTCTCATTATCCTGTCTGCGTATCCTCGCCCACAGGCTGCCACACCTGTTTTGCGGCCTGGTTTTGTCGCTCACCTGTTTGGTAGGGGTCCCGTCCTGCGGACTTGCAACAGGGTCATGGCGCACCGGCCGACCGGCTCCACACAGACAAATTGTATCCGTCTGCCTTATTCTGCCCGAAGGCTTTCTTTGTCAAGGAACAATAAGGCTTTGTCAGCCTGTAAAAACATACCGTTTCCGATATGCTTTTACGGAACGACAAACAGCCCATAACGGGAAGCGTGGAAAGGGGTACACGCTCCCCGCATGGGCTTAAAGAGTTAGCCTACATGAAACGCAAGAGTGCGGGTAATAAGGCGCACTTGCAGCCTGTTACGCATTTCTTCGTCCACATAGGAGTAAGTATTGCCCGCGTCGTCTTTCAGCGTGCGGGTACAAAGTTTCGCTATGTAACCCTCGTAGTGCTTCAAGATCGCGCACATGGCGGTTGTGTCGCCGTTTGCCGCTGCGGAAATGACAGGGAACGGCAACAGATTTTCAGACTTCCTAACGGTATTCATCATCTGCTTTTCCCTCCAAATACTGTTTGATTTTCGCAAGCGCGGATTTCCTGTGCCGGAAAACCGTCGTGCGTACAACATTCAGCAGTTCGCCAATTTCCGCGTCGCTCATATCCAAGAAGTAGGACAAAAGGATAATGTCGCGTTTCCTTTCGGGCAAAGCGTTAAGGGCTTCGGCAAGCAGTTCATTTTTGACGAGTACATCAAAGCCGGACACTTGAAAACGGAAATAATCGCTTTCGTATTCGTCCGTTGTGAAAAGCTGCGCGAGTTCGCTTTCGCTCAAATCCGAAAAAGTAACTTCGCGTGCTGCGCGTTTCGCAAGAGTGCGACGGTGGCTTTTCGCTTCGCCGACCAAAGTTTTCTTTGCTAATGCGTCGTACTGATGTTGTATTCTTTCCTTGTCGGAAGAAGATAGCTCCATAG